>Ga0210040_10000020_pt1 | contig 690617 bp, 652 predicted proteins | sample CryGeyCG12114_NA_FD_185462 | JGI IMG/M metagenome (GOLD analysis project Ga0210040, IMG submission 185462) | Groundwater microbial communities from aquifer - Crystal Geyser CG19_WC_8/21/14_NA (SPAdes) (version 2) | ecosystem: Environmental > Aquatic > Deep subsurface > Groundwater | place... | reverse complement strand
TTGTGGGTCATCGTGGGATCACTTCTTTGCTTCTTGCCGGAAACAACTGGGGTTCCCACGATGGCCCCTCTACGTCAACGACGACGAGAGCACCGCGGGAAGTGACACCACGCTAAGAGACTCACCCGTTCTGTTCGCAGGCCGGGTCATACGAGAACTCCGCGCATCCTGGTGGCGGACACGACGAGCGGATGCTCGAGACCAACGGCGCGGCCGCGATCCTCGCTGAGGGTTCCGCAGCGGACTTTCGAACGTCTCGGCAGCCGATCGGTTTCCGGGACGCTGCTCATCGCTACCGTGGCTGCATGGCCCAGCTGTTCCTGATCCGCACCACCACCGAGGATGACTGGGAGCGGGTTCGTGAGCTTCGCATCGAGAATGCGACCGACAATCCGATCTCCTACGGCGCCACCTCGGAGTTCACGCTCCGTATGACTGAGAGCGACTGGCGGCTGCGCGCGAAGCGCGGGGACGGCCCCGACTCGACAAGCGTGGCCGCGATCGAGCGTGTGTCAGGACGCTGGGTGGGAATGATGAGCGCCCAGCACGGTGATGTCGACGGGGTGACCCCGGTACTCACCGGGGTGTACGTCAGCCCAGACTTCCGGGGCCGTCGTCATGGCATCGCAGACGCGCTCCTGGAACACGTCGTTGACTGGGCTGCCAGGCGCGGCTCAACTCTGCGGTTGTACGTCTACGAGCATGCGGTGCCAGCGATGCGCTTCTACTCACGGCAAGGCTTCCATCCCACCGGCCGATACCGTCCCCTACAGCTCCTCGGCGACCGCCGTCCCGGCAATCAGACGATGCGGCTGCTTGAAATGAGTCGCGCACTGCAGCCCTGACGGCGCTCGTCGTCCTCAAAGTCGATCGTCCAACGAGACGACAGGCGGTGCGGTCGTCGATAGCGTGGAGCGGTGACCTACGACCGGTACGAGCCCTATCGGATGAGCGCGCTCGACGCGGACGGAGGGGCCGCGATCTACTGTGAAGAGTCGGGCAATGCCGACGGCGTCGCTGCCCTTTGGCTCCACGGCGGGCCCGGAGGATCACTCGGCAGCGGCTGGTACCGCACCCACTTCGACCCGTCACGGTACCGACTCATCGGGATCGACCAACGCGGCACCGGCAAAAGCCGCCCAGCGGGCGGACTCACCGGCGGGATGGATCGACAGAACACCCAGCAGCTCATCGAGGACATCGAAACCGTCCGCCGAACCCTCGGGATCGACACCTGGGTCGTCACCGGGATCTCCTGGGGAACCACGCTCGCGTTGGCGTACGCACAACAACACCCGAAACGTGTTCGTGCACTCGCACTCATGGCAGTCACGACAACCAGCCGCAGCGAGGTCGATTGGATCACGGAGGACGTCGGTCGATTGTTCCCGGCCGAATGGGACGAGTTCGAACGCGCCAGCCAGCGACATTCCGGCGAACGGGTCGTCGACGCATATACCCGTCTCCTCGCGTCTTCGGATGCATCAACTCGCGAAGCGGCAGCTGCGGCTTGGGACAAGTGGGAGAACGTCCACGTCTCCCTGGACCATCCCGAGCTTCGGAACGAAGGACACATCGGTCCTGATCGCCGCGAGGAGTTCGCCCGGCTGGTGACGCACTACTGGAGCAACGACGCCTTCCTGCCTGGAGACGACGCGATCCTGGCCAGGCTCGACCGCATCCAACACATCCCCACCACCCTCGTGCATGGCCGACGAGATATCAGCGGCCCGGCAGTGACAGCCTGGCGGCTCCACCAGGGCCTCCCGCAGAGCGCACTCACCATCGTGGAGGACGAGGGACACGGCGGACCCCGTCAAAGCGCCGAACTGACACAAGCACTCGACCGAATCGCAGCGGGCACCTGAACCGAACGACGCGTCCGGTAGCCGATGCCGCTGCGGCACGGACTCGGCGGCAGTAGAGTCCGGGCATGGCGCTGGTGCTGATGTGTGGTTTGTCCTTCTCCGGCAAGAGCACGCTCGCGGTTCAGTTGTCCGACGAGTTGAGCGCGGAACTGCTCAGCCTCGATCAAATCAACGAGGAGCGTGGCCTCGACGGCGGTCAGGGTATCCCGCTGGAAGAGTGGGCGAAAACGAATCAGATCGCGCACGAACGAGCGGGCGCACTCCTTGCGTCCGGTCGGCATGTGGTCGTCGATGACACGGGCTCGCCGCGCTTCATCCGCGACGAATGGCGCGCCACCGCGGCCGCAGCAGGAGCTCCCTTCGTACTCGTCTGGGTGCAGGTCACGCCGGAGTTCCAGCGCCAACGCGTTCATACCAACCGGGATTCGCAGGCGCGACGGGACGTCACCGATGCCGTGCTCGCGGAACACGCCGCGAGCTTCCAACCACCCGATGAGGAAGACCCGTTGATCGTCGACGCGACGCGCACGACAGACGCGACAACGATCGCGGCCTTAGTCGGAGCTATCAACTCCGAATCCGTCCGGTAGCCGATCTGTGGCCTCAAGGGGTCGTCGCAACACCTACTGATGTGGAGTGTTGCGATGCCAGCGAACGAAGCGGGAAGAGCGCGTCAGGCCGAGTTCTGGGACCTGATTCGGGCAGGGATTTCGGCGGGCGCGGCGTGTGAGGCTGTGGGTGTGGCCAGTCGTCAGGGGTATCGGTGGATCAAAGCAGCAGGCGGCCGGATACCCGTCCCCGACCGACCGAGATCGGGCCGGTACCTGGGTCAGGATGACCGGCTCACGATCGCGGATCTCCGCCTGGCTGGTGCGGGGGTGCGGGAGATCGCTCGGGAGCTGGGCCGCTCCCCGTCGACGATCTCGAGGGAACTGCGGCGGAACAGTCGCGAGAACACCGGCGCATACCGCCCCTATGTGGCGCAGAAGAAGTGCGACCTCCGCGCCAGGAGACCCAAGGCGGGAAAGCTCGACGACCTGATCCTCGCCGCCGCCGTGGAGGCACGGTTGGTGAAGAATTGGTCTCCGCAGCAGGTCAGCGACGACCTCGCTCGCGTGTTCGCCGGCCGGGAGGGCATGCAGGTGTCGCACGAGACCATCTACCAGTCCCTCTTCATCCAGGGCCGCGGTCAGTTGCGCGCTGACCTGCATAAGCACCTCCGCACCGGCCGCGCCGCCCGGAAACCGCAGGGTCAGCACTTCACCAGCAAGGGCAGGATCCGGGACAAGATCATGATCAGCGAACGGCCCGCGGAAGCGGACGACCGTGCTGTTCCTGGGCATTGGGAGGGCGATTTGATCATCGGCACCGCGTCGGGGTCGGCGATCGGGACCTTGGTCGAGCGCAGCACCCGCTACGTGATGCTGGTGCACCTTCCGAACGGGCACAGCTCAGAGAATATGCACGACGGACTGATCGCCACGATCAACACCCTCCCCGCGCACCTCAAGCGGTCGTTGACCTGGGACCAGGGCACCGAGCTGGCCCGCCACAAAGACATCACCCTCGCCACCGACATGAAGATCTACTTCTGCGACCCCCACTCACCGTGGCAGCGCGGCTCCAACGAGAACACGAATGGTTTGCTGAGGCAGTACTTCCCGAAGGGCACGAACCTCAACGCTCACAGCCCGGAACGGCTCCTCGAGGTCGCCACCGAGCTGAACCAACGACCCAGGCGAACCCTCGACGGGATCACCCCGGCGCACGCCCTCAACCAGCTACTCTCGGATCCACCAAGAACCCCTGTTGCGACGACCCCCTGAAACCGCCGATCGGTTATTGGGGCGGAGTGCGCGGTGCGACGAAGATGCAGAAGGGGTGCCCGGAAGGGTCAGCGAAGACGATGAGGGGTTCGTCGTCGTCGGTGGATCGATCAGTCAGGACTGCCGCTCCGAGGCGTAGGGCGCGACCCCGCTGCTGCTCAAGTGCTGCTGTCGTGTCCACGGTCAGGTCGAGGTGGAGCATCTGTGGGGGCGAGCCGGTCGGCCACTGTGGTCTGGGCAGGTCAGGGGCGAGTTGGAAGGCGAGAGGGCGGGTGCCGTCGTCGGCGGTCAGCACCAGCCACTCGGGTTGTTCCGACTCGTCGGCGTCAGGTGCATCGCCGTCTCGATAGCGGAGGCCCAGGAGTGACCGGTAGAACTCGGCAAGCTCGCGCGGCGCAGGCGTGTCGATGACGGTCTGTAGGAGGTGTGGCACGTCGTCAGAGGAAGGCACGCCCCTGTCTACCGTCCGGGCCGCCATCGTCTATCGACGCTGGCACCGCATCGCGCTTTCGGGCACGTTTGAGTAATGGGCTCTTCCTCATCACCCCTCGCGCTCGTCGTGATCGCCGGACCGCAAGCGTCTGGCAAAAGTGCCGTCGCGACCGCTCTCAGCGAGAAGCTGCGCGAACAGGGCGAACTCGTGGCTCTGGTGGAACTCGATCAGATCGCGGCGATGGCGCTCCCGACTCTTCCCAATTGGACGTCGGCGCACCGCATATTCGAGTCGGTCACCGGTCAGTGGGCGCGATCCGAACTAACTTGCGTCGTCGCCGAAGGGTCCGGGTCACACCAAGAGGTGTCGAGGTTGATCCAGCAGGCCCCGCCGACCGCGGTGGTGGTCACGGTCGTCACAAGCGCCCCGTTCGAGGTCGCGCTCGCGCGGGCACAAGCGGACCCGACGCGAGGCGTCTCGCGAGAGCGCAGCTTCCTCAGCAGGGTTTACGACCGATGGTCGACCGAGGCAGCCTTGATCGACTCGGACGTGCTGCTGGACACGAACGACCTCGACATCGCCCAAAGCGTCGAGCGCATTGAGGCGGCAATCAGTTCTGCCCGGGGCGCCCACACCCTGTCCCGCTGAGCGATCGTCTACCGGAACGTTCTGAGCATTCTTCAGCAGGTCGGCTTGGCTGAGGAGCGCTAGCGTGAATGTAGTCGTGAGGAGGTCGAATGGAAGACGCGTCAAGAGAGCCGCATCGCTTCGCGACAGCAGGTCTGCGTGAACGGACCGCGGCCCTCCTACTAGGCCTCTCCAACACCACCGACGTCATCGCGCTAGCGTCGGGTCTCCTCGCGGAAGGACACGACAGCCAGTCGCTGATCGCTCTCGCCTCCCTCTACGTGAGCGCAACTTCCGCTGATGTCTTCGAACTCAGTTCCATGATCCTCACCGAAGCCGGCGACCCGCCGCTCGAACAGGACGGTGAGGAGATCCCGCTTCTCGCCTTACGGGTCGCGTGCCGACGCTTCCTGAACGGCGAGCTTGACCTCCGTGCGTTCTCCTCCTGGGCTCACGACAACATCGGTCACGATGGCCCCGAAGCAGCACAGGCCCTCGTCGAAGTTGACGACGTGCTCGACGACCTCGACCGGTCGCAGGGGACCCGGGGCCGCCGCCGGCATCGCGGAGTCGAACTCCACCACAGCCGAGAAGTCGCCAAGCTCGCTTCCGCCTACCTCGCATCGACAGCGCCGAAGCTGAAGGTGAGCGCTAGCTGCTCTGTCCGTTCACCGATCCACTTCGGACGGGCTGACCGCCTCTAGGGCAGACCCCATGGCTCGGGGTCGTTGGTATGGCGCGGGCCTGGTCAGCGGGTCGTGCCGAGCGCAGACTCAATCCGACTGATCGTCCGGCGCATCGCGTACTCGTCCTGCGCCGGCTGGTCGTCGGCCACCCAGAGGTGGACCGCTCCGGGCCCCAATGTTCTGGGTGCGAGGTGGACCACGATCCCCCATCTATACGCGACGCCGCGCGGCGTGGGCTCGCTGAACACATCGAAGCCGAGCACCTCCGAACGGAGGGCGATCGGTGTCCCCTGCCCGTCGTTGCGCGTCGACCAGCTCGTGATCCCCGTCCGGTCGAAACCGAGGTCGCACGGGAACCAGACGCGCAGCCTCGGGCTCCAGGCCGAGAGGTCGGCGGCCGTCGCTTCCGTCGCTTGCGCGGTGACGAACGCGGTGCCGGGATGGGTCTCGGCCTTCTGCCGAAGGCGCGCCCGCCGGCGATGGTTGACCTCGGTGGTGACGCAGGCAACGCCGAACCCGAATGTAATGAGGATGCCGAGACGAAGCTCGGTAGACAGAGCCCGTCCCCCGTCGGTGCCGATCAGGACAGCGAGGACGATCGTCGCGACACCGAAGACGACGGTGATGGCGGCGAGGAGGATCGTCGACGGGCGCACGGCTCGACAATGCCAGAACCCGACGCGCCGTGGAATGCTCACACGGTCACAGTGAGCACTGCGTCAGCAGACCGCGAACCGTCCGGTTGACGATCGGCAAGTGAGGCAGGACCCTCGGTCGCTCTCGGTTGTCATCAGCAGCCGCTTCGACGTCGGTAGCTGCGCCACCGCGATGGCCTGCAGACACGCAAGAACCCCTGTGACGAACTCGATCTCGATTGAAGACACCACAGGGGCTCGGGTGCCGAGCCCTCAGCGAGCTCGCTGGTTGTTCAGCTTGAGAACCCGGAGAAGGTGGGACGGACGGTGACGCGCATCGGGGGTCCGGCGAGCAGGTCGATGACCTCGTCGTGGTTGGCGTCGATCACGGGGTCGGAGAAGTGACGTTCGAACGAGGCATCGTCCTTGTAGAACTCAAACGCCCACAGCGTGTCCGGGTCGTCGTCGGCACGGCAGAGCACCCAGTCAGTGGGGCCGTCCGGATCGCCGACGAAGTGCAGGTCGTTGGTCAGTTCGAACAGGCGGTCACCCTTCCCCGGCTTGGCCTGGAACTTCAAGACGGTTCCGGGCTGGTTTGCGTCGAGCATGAGAGTCCTTCTTCTGGCGGGATGAGTTCGCTGAGTAGCGAAGCCTTGGAACACTGTTCCAAGTGAGAGTATGGAACGGAGTTCCATGTCTGTCAAGATGTGCCCATGACCGATGAGCAGCGAGCCGAGCGGCGCACCGATCCACTGACCAAGGCCGTGATTGTCCAGGCAGCGGTCGAGATCCTCGACACAGCCGGAGAGCAGGGGCTGACCTTCCGAGCGCTCTCGGCTCACTTGTCCACCGGCGCCGGAGCGATCTACCACCACGTCGCGAACAAGAGCGAACTCCTGACCGCCGTCACCGACGAGGTCATCGCCGCAGCCCTGCACGGCAGTGATGACAGCGCGGAGCCCGAGCACGGGATCCGGGCCGTGATGCTCGACGTGTTCGACGCCATCGACGCCCACCCATGGGTCGGTACGCAACTCGCGGCGGAGCCGTGGCAGCCCGCAGTCCTCCGAATATTCAACGGTGTCGGCGGTTCACTCGACGCACTCGGCGTACCTGGACCGTCGCAGTTCGATGCCGCATCCGTGCTCGTGCACCACATCCTCGGCGTCGCGGGACAGTACGCAGCAGGCGCCCGACTCGCCAGCCCTGACGCGGACCGCTCTACGTTCCTCGGGAAGGTCGCCGCCCGGTGGATGACGGCAGTCGACGCGGACGAGTACCCATTCCTGGTGCGGATCGCAAAGACGCTCTCCGAACACGACGATCGCGAGCAGTTCCGCGTGGGAGTCGACGTGATCCTCGCCGGGATTGCAACTCTGCGATGACCCCAGAGCCGTTCGGTAGACGATCTGCTACCGGGCGCGATCACTCGTACTCCCCGATGGAATGCCGAAGACGATCGATCTGCGCTTCGAGGGCTTCGTAGCACTCCTGGTCTGTCGGAGCGTGACCCAGATCGCGTTCGAGGTCGCCGCGGAACCGGTTGATCATATGCTGCATGAGTGGGCCAGCGGCGCGAGAATGGTCCACCGCGCCAAGGAATGCTGCTGCGAGGTTCGCGAGGACGCCGATCATGATGCGACGGTCAGCGAAAGCGGCAAGCTCGGGATGATCCATGACGATTTGCCTACCCCGATGCGGCAGTTCAAGTTGAGGTCGAGCACGTGTCGGCAGCCGTTGGTCTGAGGGTCGCGGCCGTCTGGCGTCCGGTCTAGTCTCACGCACATGACCGAGACGAAGCAGCGCAGCCTCCTCGAACGACTCGTCGGCAAGCCCCTCCCGTGGCTCGTTTGGGCGTGGGCCGTTCTGGCCGTCTTCTGGATCGTTCTCGCAGTCGTCGAACCGTCCGGGCTGCACACCTCCATGGCGATCGCGTGGACGATCCTCGCCGCCGTCCAGCTCGGCTCCGCCTATTACGTCCGTCGGCAGGAGCGGAACCGCGCTCAGAACGTAGACAGCGATCCCGCAGTCCACTAACGAAATGGGTATTGGACGTACACGGCCACTCGCCGGTAATAACCGGCTGAGGAGCCTCTCGTATCGACCTGCCAACAGCAGAGCGTCCGCGTGTTCGACGGCAGCTTCGCGAGGCAGGCAGGCTACAGCCTGGGTTTGCGCTGCTTGTGTGGCAGAAGAGAGGCTGGCGTGATGAGTTCGACGGGGAACGCCATCTGGCGCGGCAGTCCATTCGCTGCCGCTGCGCTGTGAGTTGTGCTGCTGACGAGTTGCAGCACGAGCGATGAGCAACAATCCGCTGCCGGTGCAGCGTCGATGTCGTCGGCTGCTGGGAGCACGCCACCAGCGACGGCTGCTGGCACGCCGCAGCCGTGCTCGTCGTCGGACGATGGCATCCCGAGCGGCGCGACGACCGCGACGACCGCGACGACGATCGACGTGGACGGCGACTTGGAGGCCGACCAGCAGTGGGTGACCGAGGACGGTGCGTTCGGTGTCACGACGACTTCCGGTCTGACGTCGTCCGTCCGTCCCACCGGCCTGGCCGGCGGTGCCGAGCCGAGCCGACTGCGTTAATCGCCGACGTGTCCGGTCAGGGCAACGGACCGATCGTCATGCTCGTCGCGGGCAGCCGTGACGTCGACCTCTACCGACGGACGGGCTGCGGCTTCGCAGTCCGTCACGAATCCGGAAGGGGAGCAATACCGGTTCGACCTCACCGGGCAGTACGGAACGGGTGTGGGATGCCTGTCGGTCGAGGGAACACCGCACCTGGTCGGCTTTTCCACCGACCGGCCGGCCGGCGATCCGAGCGCGATCGACCGGATCGCGGTGACGACCATCGAGCTCGACAGCACCCACGCCAGGAGCGGTCAGACCACGACCGCTTCCCCTGCGGGTCGCGAGGCCGCCGAGCGGGCAACCCGGGTGACGTGTGGCGAACGGACCCTCGAGGACGATGGGCTCGGAGTCGTGGAGTGACCGGCTGATCGTTCGCACCTATCGGTACGTGCGCTGTCTTGCTAGACGATCCTTCACCGGGCGCTTGATGTCAGGCGGGAATGAGCCGCTCGACTTGGGCGAGTTCGGTGTCGTGCTCGTCATGCTCGAGTTCGATGTCGTAGTCGTTCTGAACGTTGAGCCAGAAGCGCTCGGAGAGTCCGAACGCCTGGGACAGCCGCAGAGCGGTGTCGGTGGTGATGCGCCGCTTGCCTCGGAGGATCTCGCTCAGCCGGGTCTGCGGCAGACCGGTGGCCTGAGCCAGTCGGTAGGCCGTAATTCCGAGTGGCTCTAGGAACTCAGTGCGGAGAATCTCCCCGGGAGTGATGGGGCCGTGTGCCTTCGTCATCCGGATTTCCTTTCCTAGTGGCAGTCGACGATCTGGACGTCGGCAGGGCCCGCGGCGGTCCAGACGAAGCAGATTCGGTATTGATCGTTGATGCGGATCGAGTGCTGTCCGTCGCGGTCGCCGGACAGCTTCTCCAACCGGTTGCCCGGCGGTATGCGGAGGTCGTTGACCGTCTCGGCGGCATTGAGCAGACGGAGCTTCTTCTGGGCCGCTCGTTGCAGATCCGGGCCGAAGCGCCGCACGTGCTCGCGAGACCAAACTTTGCGCGCCGACTCGTCCGCGAACGATTGGATCACCGCTTCATACTAACGCGGTCTGATACTAACGGCAACCGATATAAACGCGTGAGCCCCGTGACCGTATCGCCAAGCCGCTCCGGCTTCGGCAGGTCTCGCTGACAGCGACCTTCGCGCCTCCCTGACACAACCATCCGGGCTATCCCGCGAGTCCGCTCGGTAGCCGAGCGGTGACTGGACGCGAGTGGCGAGCCTCAGTTCGACCCGGGGACTTTCTTGGCCGCGCTGTAGGAGGCGAGCAGGGCGAGTTTGTCGGCGCTGTCCGAGCCCGGCCTGGGGTGGTAGATCGCCAGGACCAGGGAGTGGGCTGTGTCTCCGATGACGAGCTTCTCGCGGTGGAAGACAAGTCCGCCGACGAGGGGATGGTCGATGGTGAGGGGCCAGTTCTGCCGGGCTTGGACGTCGTGCTGGGCCCAGAGCGTGCGGAAGCGGTCGCTGGCGAGGGAGAGTTCCCCGACGAGGTCGATGAAGCGTGCATCGTGGGTGTCGGTGCCGACAGATCGCCGGAACCCGGCGACGAGCCGCGCGGTGGTGCCGTCCCAGTCGGGATAGAGCGCCTGTTCTTCAGGGTCGAGGAACACGTCTCGGAGGCGATTCTGACCGGTGCTGAGGCGGGGTGAGATGGCGGCGGCCAGGGGGTTGGCAGCGAGGACGTCGAAGTAGCGGCCTTCAACAAAGGCGGGCAGGTTGATCGACGACAAGAGGAAGGCAATGCTCTCCGGGACTGCCTCACGTCTTGGTCGCTTGCGGGAGCGCAGGGCGGGCTGCTCGGTCAAGGAGAGCAGGTACGCGGTTCCGGTGGGGTCCAGACCGAACACTTGCGCGAGGGCTTCGAGGATCTGTCGCGAAGGGCGGCGATCCCTCCCCTGCTCGAGACGGAGGTAGTAGTCGGAGCTGATGCCGGCGAGGAGTGCGCCTTCTGAGCGGCGCAGCCCAGACACGCGGCGGTTGTTGCCGGCGGGGAGGCCGACCTGCTCAGGCCGGACGCGGCCACGTTGGGCGCGCAGGTACTCGCCGAGCATGTTCTCCGTGGACGCCATGCCCGCAGCCTAAGGCTGGCCCTCTGGAGTGATCGTGACCCTGCCAGTCCCACTATCAGGGCGACGTACCCACGGCCTGCGTGCCAGGGCCACCATGAATGGCATGCAAACCCGGCTGGCCTCAGAAGCCGCCCGGCGGAAACGAGCCCCGCTGCGGTGCGGGAAAGAAGGAGCAAAACATGAGCGCATTGGCTGTCGTCACCGGAGCATCGTCAGGGATCGGTCGTGAGTACGCACGTCGCCTGGCGTCGCAAGGCACGGACCTCATCGTTGTCGGTCGCCGCCAGGAACGACTCGACGAACTCGCCACGGAGTTCCCCGACGTGCAGGTGCAGATCGTCGTCGCTGACCTGTCGACTCAGGCCGGCATCCAAGACGTCATCAAAGCCGTGGGCGACCAGGCTGTGACGCTGCTCGTCAACAACGCCGGCGTCGCGCACTACAAGGCCTTCCTCGACCTGGCCGAGGAGCAGGCCGCGGAACTCGTCGGCGTGAAAGTCCTCGCCCCCACTCTCCTGACCCGGGCGATCGCACCGGGCATGGTTGCGCGCGGCACCGGGCAGATCGTCAACGTCGCCGGCATGATCGCGTTCAGCGGTCCGGCGACTCTCGACCAAGTCGGCCTTCACCGCTCTGTCTACGCCTCGACCCTCGCCTACACGGTCGCCCTCTCGCAGACCCTGCACGCAGAGCTGGCCCCGAGCGGCGTGGCCGTGCAGGTCCTTCTCCCGGGTGTCGTCGCCACCGAGTTCCACAAGCGTCAGGGCATGGACCTCAGCGCCGTCCCCCGGATGAGCGCAGCCGACGTCGTCACGGCCAGCCTTCGAGGCATTGAAATCGGCGAGAGCGCCACCGCGCCCGGCGTGGAGCAGGCAGACCTCCTGGAGAACGTCTTCACCGCTGACCTCGCCGCGTTCGGTGCGCAGTCGCCTGAGTTGGCGATCCGCTACCGATCCTGACGAACGGGAGTAACGGGTCACTCTGCACGGGACAAGCCCGAGAACCGAGACGACACGAGGTCACGGACCGGCGTCCGTGTATGTCTCGACAGACGGTCGGCTGCCGGACGCTCTGACCGCCCTTCACTCTGTCCGGTAGCGGATCGTTGATCGGGACGCGTCATCCAAGGTCGAGGCAGAACGCCATCACGGCTTGCTGCACCGGGAGGAGTCCGGCTTTGAAGCCGTGCCCAACGAATGCGGGGTGTTCAACCGCGTCGGCACTCACCTCACGGCCGCGGACGAACGGTGGGCACGGGTTGAAGCGAGCTCCTGCCGGCGCGAGGTCGAGGAGAGCCGCCGTGATCCGGCACGGCTCGAGAACCTCAGCGTGCGCACCAGGACCGTCTGTGAGGATCACATCTGCTGACCGCACAGCCGTCTCCAGGTCGTCAGTCCACGCAGCTCCCCGGGTTGCGAGGCCGGCCGGGCAGCATTGGATCAGGTCGAGTTGCAGGACGCGAGCAGCTTCCTGCCAGGCCCTGGCGATGTTGCCGTCAGCGCCCACGAAGAGGAAGCGAAGCGACGAGATGTCCCCCCGCTGCCGCAAGGAATAGAGGTCGGACAGCACCTCGCACGGATGATTCTCATCGGTCATGGCGTTCACGACAGGCACCACCCGTGCCGCGGCCAATGCCTCGATCACGGCGAGGTCATGGTGGCGCACCACAATGAGGTCGACCCAGTTATCGAGGTACTGAGCAACATCTGCCAGCGCCTCTGGCTTGTCGAGCGTCGTGTCCGGAAACACGATCGGTTCAAGCCCCATCAGCGAAGCTCCCCGCTCAAACGTGACCCTCGTGCGCAGACTCGTCGGCGGGAAGAACATCACCGCGGAGCCCTTCGCCGTCGGTCCCCGACCCTCCCGGTACGCATCAGCCAGGTCAAAGACCGCACCGACGTCAGATGGAGACCAGCCATCGAGCCTGACGAGAGAACGCATCCCACCACCGTAGAGACTGCCCGGAGCAGGATCGGCAACCGGACGCTCGACCTCCACGAGCAGTCCCACAGTAGGGGGCCCATGCGCTTTGTGTGAGCAGCTTCGCTAGGGGAAGACGACCGTGTGGTTGCCGTTGCTGATGACGCGGTCTTCACTGTGCCACTGCACGGCGCGAGCGAGGACGGAACGCTCCACGTCCGCGCCACGCCGCTGGAGATCCGCGGTGGTCTGCGCATGCGTGACACGAGCGACATCCTGCTCGATGATCGGCCCCTGGTCGAGCTCCGCCGTCACATAATGCGCGGTCGCACCGATCAGCTTCACACCACGCTCCTTCGCCTTCGCATACGGGCCAGCACCCACGAACGCCGGCAGGAACGAGTGATGGATATTGATGATCGGAACACCGACCCGCTCGATGAACTCCGAAGAGATGATCTGCATATACCGGGCAAGGACAACGAAGTCCACATTGCCCTGCAACAACCGCAGATGCTCCGCCTCCGCCGCGGACTTATCCGGGCCACTCGAGGGCACATGGAAGAACGGGATCCCGAACGAGCGGACCTCCTCAGCAGCATGCGTATGGTTCGAGACCACCATCGACACCGTCACCGGCAACTCCCCCCGACGCTGCCGCCACAACAGCTCCAACAGACAGTGATCCGACTTCGACGCGAAGATCGCGACCCGCTTTCGGTTACTGGTGTCTCGCAAAGTGAACTCCAGATCGAAACCATCCGTGAGCCGCTCACGCAGCGCGGCATCGATATCCGGCAACACCGCACCCAACGCCGGAACACTGAACTCGGTCCGCTGGAAGAACTGCCCACCATCAGGATCATCCGAATACTGATCCAACGACACGATGTTCGCGCCGAACTTCCCCAACACCGACGTCACCGCCGCCACGATCCCCGGACGATCCGCACCGCTCACGATCAGCGTCGCCACACCATCCGCGCTCCGATCAGTGACCCGCGCCACATCATCTGCGTCCTGCATGCCTGCCATCAGGCGTTCTCCTTCCGGAACTTCGCGATCCACTCCGCCGTCGCCCGAAGACCACCGAACGTGTAGAAATGCAACGCGATCCGACCATGCCGCTCGGAGCTGTAGGCGCCCGCGAGCCCCTTGATGAACCGATCCGGACCAGCCGTGCCCAACAGGTTCGTGATCGAGAACCCGTATTTCTTCGCGATCCCCGCACTCGTGCCGACACCGAAACGACGCGAGTAGTTGATCAACCGCTTGATCCCCGCCGGACCCGGCACACCGATACGGATCGGGAGATCAATACCCCGCGCCCGCACCGCCTCGATCCATGAGATCGCCTCATCAACATCGAAACCGAACTGCGTGATGATCTCACCATCGATCCCGAGCTCCGCGATAGCGGCCGCCTTCCCCTCAAGCGCAGACCACAGGGTCGCGTCGTCGATCTGCGGGTGACCCTCCGGATACCCGCCGATACCGATGCGCTGCACCCGGTACCGCGGGAAAACACCCGACCGGATCAGATCGATCGCGCCCTCGTACGGCCCCATCGGCTCCGCCGGGTCACCCGCGATCACGAACAACGCCGACGCATTCCCGTCCTCGTGCAGCGCCCCGACAAACGCGTCGAGCTCATCCTCGGACGGAATCCGACGGGCGGAGATATGCGGCACCGGCTCGAACCCGGCACCACGCACCGCCGCCGCCGCCGCCCGCCGCATCGGCGCGTCCTCGTGACCCAGGAACGTCACGTTGATATGGGTGCCCCGCGGCAGCGCCGGCGCCGCCTCCAGCATCGCCTCGACATCCTTCGCCGTCATCTCCACCGAGAAACCGGCAAGCACGGACTCGACGTCAGGGCTCGTGGTCGCGCTCATTCAGACGAGCGCTGCGGACCGGTACTGCGTCCTCGCGAAGTCGTCGAGCGGGGCGGACGCCACGGTCGCGCGGATCTCGCCCTGCACGTGCTGCTCGACACCCGGCTTGTCGGAGATCGGGTTCTCGCCCCAGAGCACACGGACCTCGGTCCCCGGCTCGGCGACGGACTCGTCGACGACCGCGAGCGACACGACGGCCTGATGCCGAACCACATAGCCGCAATCCATCGAGATTCCCGCTCTGCCATCGGCGCCGAGGACCTCGTCCATCTGGAACTGCCCGTACCGCGCCTTCGGCAGGCTGAAGTACTTCAATGTCGGCCCGGGCGTCCACAGCGACTCGAAGATGCCCGCTGCATCTTTCGCGTCCCACACGAGGGTGACCTTCCGTCGCTGGGGCCGCTTCGACAGCTCCTGGAGGGCGTCGCGCCCGATGAAGTCGTGGTCGAACTTGATGTGCCGGCCGTATCCCAGGTCGTAGGGCGTCACGTAGTAGTCGGAGACGTCTCCTGAGTTCAGGCTGCCCGCGAGCGATCCCGCTGCCGATGCGGGCAACCACTCCCGGTACGCGGCGAGGTCGTCGCCGGAGTAGATGGCGGGCATCGGTCCTGGAATCCAGCCGGACTCCAGGTTCGCCGTCGAGTAGGCCAACGACCCGACTCGCGTGATGCCGAACTCCTCGCCGCCCGCGAGGATCGCGTCGCGCACGGCCTCGCCCTCGTCCCACGGTCCGAAGATCTCGAACCCGACCTGTCCGGCCATGCCATGCCGGATCGCGCGGACGAGCTTGCCCGCAATCGTGAACGCCGTCATGCCGAAGAACTTCACGTCCGGGATCGGGGCGCCGGTCAGCTTCTCGAACAGCGGCCCGGTGTTCGGCCCCTGCACCTCGTATCGGTACAGCTTCGGGGGGCGCCCGCCGCGCTCGACCGACTGCGGGTCACGCTCGAGCTCGACGTCATAGCCGCCGATGCCCGCGTTGTACTCGACCCAGTCGAGCGCAGTCCGGCGCCCGATGAGCTCGGCCGAGGTGTCCGACAGGCCGACGAGCACGCAGTCGCCGATGTAGAGCCCGTCGTTGTTCACCGCGACGAACTGTTTGGCCTTGTCGTTCCCGAACGTCGCGAAGCTGTTCACGCCGATCTCGGAGAGCAGCTTCACGGTGTCCGGCCCCTTGATGAACAGGTCGACCATGTGGTGCGACTGGTCCATGAGCACGCACGACTCGTGCCACGCCGCCGCCTCCGAACGCCAGTTCGTGAACTCGCTCGGTACGAAGCCGAAGCCGTGCGAGAAGGCACGCCGAGACTGGTTCCGCATCAACTCGACTGGGCTGCCCGCCCTCGTGATCGCTGCTTCGAGGCTCTCGCCTGTCGTCTGGGCCACAGTGGACCTCCTCATGGTCGCCGGTTCGACGAAGAGCCCATTGCACCCTCGTCGGTGTTTCTGACCACAAGCATGCGGAAGGTCAGGCGCGAAATCACGGTTCTGCAGGGCAAAGCCGACCCGCTGGATATTGTGCGGCAACACAAACCGGTGCGACCATTGCAGCGCCACCATTGAGCGGGAGAAGGCGAGGCACGATGGCCGACATGCACGATGTGGTCGCGCTGTGCAGCGAGCTCTCGAACCTGTCGAGCGCCGACGGAGGCCTCGACGAGATCGTCGATGTCGTCGCCGCGCGCACGGCCCACGACGCGATCCTCGTCGACCCCGGGTTGTCCCCCATCGCGGCGTCGACGGGCAGTGGCGGTGCTGACGGCGCCGAACGGTTCCGCGACCGCATCGCGGCGGACGCGGAGCCGCTGCGCGAGCTTACGGCCGCGGCCTCGAGCCTCCGCCGGGCGCTCTCGCTCCCCGCCTTCGGCGATGACACCCCGGTGGCGATCACGGTCGCTCCGGTCGTCGTCGGCAATGACTGCGTCGCGTACTTCGTGCTCGCCGCGACGCCGACCGGCGACGACGAAGACAGCCGCATCCTCGTCACGGAGCACGCAGCGATGGTCGCCGCCGTGATCCTCGGACGCCGCCGCATCGTCGCCGTCGCCGCCGGAGCAGCGCGTCGCGAGCTCTTCGACGGACTGATCCTCGTCGGTGACCGAGATGTCGCAAAGGCCACGGACTGGGCTCGCCATCTCGGCATCGCTCCGGAGAGCAGGCAGCGTGTTCTGCTCGCCGTGTTGCAGTCGCCTGACGACGCCGGAGCGCCTGGCGCACCGGAAGGGCTCGGCGCGAGGGCCACCACGATGCTGGAACAGATGATCGCCGCACGGTGCCCGAGCGCCACCGTCGTCGACCGCGGCACGGAGGTCGTCGCGCTCGTCACCGGCGATGACGATCGCGCATCGTCCCGGCAGCTCATCGACGTCGCACGGCGGTGCCGCGCGGCCCTCGCCGCCCGGTTTCCGTCGGTCTCCGTCGTATTCGGACTGAGTGACGCGCACACGGGCGCGGCGACCATCAGCATGTCCTACACCGAGGCCCGGCGCGCCGTCGATGTCGGCGCTGCGCTGCCCGCGATGTCCGACGTCGTCGTGTTCTCGGAGCTGGGCGTCCATCGGCTGCTCGCCCATGTCCGGGACCCGCAGGACCTCAAGGCGTATGCGCGACAGGTGCTCGGGCCACTGCTCGACTACGACGCGGCGAACAGCTCGAACAGCATGGAGACGCTGAGCGTGTACTTCCGGCAGAACAGCAGCCCGAAGCGGGCGGCAGCACTGCTGCACACGCACCCGAACACGATCGCGTACCGGGTGCGGCGAGCGGAGGAGATACTCGGACTCGATCTCGACGCGTACCGCGACCGCCTTGCCGTGGAGCTGGCGCTCGAGATCGCGACCGGGATCGGTGACACGGATTGGACGGCTTCGTGATGGATCGCGCAGTGACCATCGGGGCGTACGTGCTCCCGGAAGTGGGCGACCGGCGGTCGGCCGTCGCCGCGGCCAGCGAGGCCGCGGTGGCCGGAGCGGACTACGTCATCACGGCGACGTCCGGGCCGGAGCGTTCGCGGTACACGAGCACCAACGGAGCCATCGACCTCGCTGCGGCGTGTGCCCGGCGATCCGGGATCGCCGCGACGGCGACGGTCACGACGTGGAGCAGCTCGGCGGTGTCCCTGCAGGCGAACCTGCTCGCCGCGCACGCACGGGGCGTGACCCGCCTGGTGTGCGGCAACGGGAGCGCACCCGAGGACCGTGCCGCCGTCGCCTCCGGGCGCTGGTCGATCGACGTGACCGAGCTCATTCAGCTCGTGCGCGGCCTCAACGACGGGGTCGACCGGTTCGGACATGTCCTCGAACCGCCCACCCGGTTCGAGATCGGCGTGCGGATCCGAGCGATCCCGGAGCTCTCCGCCGAGGACCGGGCGCGGATCCGGCGCAAGATCGACGCCGGAGCCGACTTCATCGTCTCCAGCCCGATCTACGACCCGCGCTCGCTGCAGCCGCTGCTGGATGTCGTAGGCGGCCGGATCCCCGTCTACGCGACGGTCCATGCTCTGCGATCAACCAGCGAGGCGGCCCGGCTGCGCGACGAGCTCGCCGCCGGCTGCGTCCCCGATGACCTCGTCGATCGCATCGCGGGGGCCGGCGACGGCGCGGTCAGCGAGGGCAGCCGCATGTCCGTGGAGACGGCGGTCGCCGTCTCCACGGACGTTGCGGGGATCGTGGCGTCCCGTTGCCGGACCGACACGATCGCTGCGCTGGCGGCTAGCCTGCCGAGGGCAGGTACTGGTTCGACCAGTCCGAGGTCGTGATCCCGTTGCTGGCGGTCACGATCTGGATGTCCTTGAGGAACGTTGTCGTCTTCTTCCAGCCGGCAGCGTTCATCGACGGGTCCTTCGGCCACGTCACCGATTTCAGGCTGTCAGAGAGCACGTCCGACGAGTAGCTCGGGTTCTCCTTCTTCGCGAGGGTGAGCAGGTCGGAGCTCGACAGGTGCGAATTGATGTACGCGTTCGCCTCGGACACCGCCTTCATCACCTTCTTCGCCGTCGCCGAGTTCGACTTGAGCCAGCTGGTCTTGCCGAGGACCAGGATCGTGTAGCCGCTGTTCTTCCATGCGGGGACCGTCTTCGAGGTTGCGACGACGACTCCGTCTCCGTCCGCCTGCACCTGGAACGGCGTCGGCTCGGAGGTGAGGAACCAGTCGATCTGTCCGCTCTTGAGCGCAGCGACGTCGGATGCCGGGCTCGGCAGCGTCACCCAGTTGATGCTCGACGGCGCCGTCCCGTTCTCGCTGAGGAAGAGCGCCGCCTCCTTCTGCGTGTTCGTCGACGAGACACCTCCCTTGGACCCGTCGAGCGCAGCCGCGACCTTCTTGGCCGACGAGTCGGCGGTGAGTCCGTGGGCTGCGGCGAACGACTTCGAGACGATGATGCCGAGAGGGTTGCCGACCACCGGAGCGGCGACGGCCTTTTGCGTGAGGTTCTGCTGTTTCGCCGTGACGAGCGTGGTGGGGCTGGCGTCGAGGAACTGCACTGAGCCGGACTGCAGCGCCGATGCGCCCGTCGAGGCGTTGATGGTGACGAACTTCGGGTCGATGCCCTCCTTGGCGAAGTAGCCCTTCGCATTCGCGACCTGAACGGGCAGGTCGAAGATGTTCCCGCCGACGCCGAACGAGACGCTGGTGGTGGCGGAGCTGCTCGACCCTGAGCTGGCACCGCTGGAACCGCTGGCACCGCTGCACCCGCTGAGGGCGACGACGGAGGCCGCGGCGATCGCGACGACCGCGGTGGCCGTTCGACCCCGCTTGCCGGAGATATGTCTGGTCATGGTTCTTCCTGTCGTTCGAGGTGGTCGTTGTTGGCGGATTCAGAAATGGGAAGGGGTCGCCGCGAGGCATTGCATGGTCATGTTCGCTGCTTCCGATCGACGGTGAACGGCAGTGCGGGCAGGAGCGCGTTGATGCCCCACGCCGCGAGCAGCACGGCGGTGAGCCAGAGCCCCAGCGACGCGACGTCGCCCCCGGATATCCCGGTCAGGAAGGCGGGGACGTGCAGATTCGCGCTGAGGACGCCGGCGAGCTCGACGGCGGCGATGATGAGGGCTGCGACGATCGACACAGCGGTCACGACCGTCGTCGACCGGCCGCCCGTGTACGCCCGTCGGGACATCGCGCCCTGCGCGCTGTCCAGGAACGACATACCCGCGGCGAACACCACCGGCAGGGCGAGCACGGACCACCAGTCCCGCGAGGCGGCGGAAGTGCCGGCGAGGGCGAGCAGGCCGACCTCCGTCGCGGTGTCGAAGCCGAGTCCGAAGAGCAGGCCGACCACGAACATCCGCGACGGCCGGTCGGCGACGACGCCGAGACGCCCCAGCAGCGCGGCGACCGGTCCGCCGTGCGTATGCGAGGCACCGCGTCGACGCAGCAGTCCGACGAGGTTCGCGATCGCGATCGCGACCAGGAACACCGCCGAGACGGTCGGCCCGATGACGCCCGTCCACCGGTGCAGACCGGACGTCGGATCGCTGACGAGCGAATCGATGCCCCGGACGCCCACGGCGACGAGCACGCACAGCGCCGTCACGACGCTCGAGTGCCCGAGCGAGAACCAAAGACCGACACCGGATGACGTCCGCCCCGTCGCGACGAGCCGACGCGTCGTGTTGTCGATCGCGGCGATGTGATCCGCATCGAAGGCATGTCGGAGCCCGAGGGCGTAGGCGGTCCCGCCGATCCCCAACCCGAGCGCGGCAGTGGAGGACACACCGGCGCCCGGCACGAGGACCGTCGCCAGGAGGACGCCCCATCCCCCGACGTGCAGGGCGGCCACGATGACGGACGTGCGATGCGTGCGGAACGTCATGTGAGCCTCCAGTCCAGCGCCGTCGTCAGACCGTCGCGGCCGCGTTGCCTGATCCGGCGGCACCGCGGCGCGGAGCCAGACCGAGCTTCCGGATCGCGATGCGGTCGAGCCAGTTGAGCAGTCCGTTGAGGACGAGCGTGATCACGACGAGCACCACGAGCCCGGAGAACAGGCTCGCCGCGTCGAGGTTCGTCGCCGCGGTGAACAGCTCGTGCCCGACGCCGTTCGTCGATGCGACGAACTCCCCGCCGATCACGCCGAGAATCGCGAAGGGGCCGCTCGTCTTGAGCGCGGCGAAGAACGGGGACGCGAGCGTCGGGAGCGTGACGTAGCTCAGGACGTGGTGCGGCTTGCCGCCCATGACCTGGACGATCTCCATCAGTTCGCGGTCCCGGAGCCGCAGCCCGAGATAGATGTTGTAGAAGACGACGAACGAGACGCCCAGGGTCGCCAGGGCGATCTTCGACGAGATGCCGATGCCGAAGAAGAGCAGGAACAGCGGTGCGAGCGCGATCTTCGGGATCCCATTGACCGCGGCGATGAGCGGCTCGAGGACCCGCCCGATGAGCTGGAACGATCCGAGCACGAGGCCCGACACGGTCCCGAGGACCACGCCGAGGACGTAGCCGATGAGCACCTCGATCAGGGTGGTCTGGATGTCGAGCCAGCCCGCCGACGACGTGAGGTACTTCTCGAGGGCGACCCAGATCGCGCTCGGCTTGCTCACCGCGTAGGTGGGCACGACCGGGCCGCTGAAGATCTGCCAGAGCACGAGGACGACGACGACGACGAGCAGGCGGAGTCCGATGACGCGGACGGCGTCGCTGGAGATCCGCGGACGCCGCCGTGCACGTCGCTTGTTCGCGGCGGTCGCGATCGATTCCGTGTCGATCGGCGGAGGCGTTCGGCTCTCGCCGACGAGTCCGTTACTGGGCATCGTCCGTGGTCCTCTCGTGATGCGCGTGCGTGTGTCCGTGCTCGTGCTCGTGCTCGTGCTCGTGCTCGTGGCGGGCAATGTGCTCGCCGCTCCGGTGGTCGTACTGCTCGTGGTGCTGCCGGAGCAGATCCACGCCGTAGTCGTTGCCGTTCGGCGTCCGGACGAGCGTGTGGATGTGCCGCCGGGTCGGCTCGTCGTTGTCGTAGAGCACGCCGTGCTGGTGGTCGAACTCGATGAGGATGACCGGGCTGTGGATGCGGTAGTAGAAGACGCCGTCCGGGTCGCCGATCCACGCGAAGGTCGTCTCGTCGAGACGGTGGAGCACCTCGTCGAGTCGAACGCGCGCATGGCCCGCGTTCGCCCGGTCGGTGTACTGCCGGACGAGCCGCACGAATTCCACTCGCTGCTCGTCGGTCAGGTCGGTGATCCCGACGCCGGTGCGATCGATCTCGAGGTTGTCGCGGAACTGCCCGACGAAGAGGTCGTTGGGCATCTCGTCCGCGATCGTCGCTGCGGACCGCTGCTCGTCGGTGAGGCTCCGGAAGAAGTGCTCCCCGAGGAACTCCTCCTCGACGAACACGCGGGTGCCGGCGAATGCCCCGGACTCGGCGAACACGGGTTCGGCGCCGAGGAACATCGGCGTCAGCACCATCTGGTCTCCGATGAAGACGCAGTTGACGTTGGCGTGGTGCCCGTCGAGCTGCCACCCCCACGTCTCGCTGGTGGGGTCGCCGTAGACGCTGAACCAGTAGACCCACTCGTTGAGCTCGGGGACCTCGTCACGGAGCTCGCCGACGGTCCGGTTGAGGTGCATGATGTCGACGACCTGGGCGTACCCGGTCTCGCTGAGCGACGCGCGGACGACGTTCATCACCCGGTCGCGCACGACCTCCGGCATCTCCTCGAGCAGGAGGCCGTGGCGGAGGAAGTAGCGGGCGCCGTTCGCCCAGTGCCGCCAGCTCTCGTGGTCGATCGGGAACACGGCCGCATCGCGCTGATCGGGTTCGAGCGCGTCGAGGTACTCGAGCGTCGCGTCGCGGATCGGGCCGATGTCGACGCCGGTCGGAGCGAGCTGGAACACCCCGTCCTCGATCCCCTTCGAGGTCGCGATGCCGCGGAACGGCTCCGCAGCCGCCTCCCTGCGCCAGGCGACCTTGCCGAGCACGGCCGGCGTCCAGACCGCCGGCTCGTGGGTCTCCGTGTTGTGGCGTACGCGCATGCCCATCAGGCGGCTCCTGTCGGTTCGGGTTGGCCCACCTGGCGGCTGAAGAGCCGCCAGAGGTCGTTGTAGATGTCGGCGAACTCCGGCGAGTCGACGAGGGTGCCGATCTCGCGCGGACGGTCGAAGGGCACGTCGAGGATCTTCCGGACCGTGCCGGGCCCCCGCCCCATCACGATCACCTGGTCCGCCAGGTAGATCGCCTCGTTGAGGTCGTGCGTGACGAAGATGAGCGTGCCCTGCTGCTCGTTCCACAGGTTGAGGAGCTCCTGCTGCAGCCGGAGCCGGGTGATCGCGTCGAGCGGTCCGAAGGGCTCGTCCATCAGCACGATCGCCGGGTCGTAGATCAGGGCCCGGGCGATCGCGCATCGCTTCTGCATGCCCCCGGAGAGCTCACGCGGGAAGTGGCGTTCGAACCCGGTCAGACCGACGACCTTGATCCAGTGGGCGACCCGATCGGCGCGCTCGGACTTCGGCGTCTTGCGGAACTTGAGCGCAAGTCCGATGTTGTCCTCGACGGTGAGCCACGGCAGCAGGTTCGAGGCCTGGGTGACGTACGCCGCCTCGGAGTTGACGCCGTCGATCGGGCCGCCGTTGAACGACACCGACCCGGACGTCGGCTTGAGGAGGCCGGCCGCCAGGTTGAGGATCGTGGACTTGCCACATCCGGACGGTCCGATGACGGCGACGAACTTGCCGCGCTCGACGGTGAAGCTGACGTCCTCGATCGCTGCCTGGTGTGTGCCGGGAAACTGCAGGGTCACGGTGTCGAGCCGGAGTGCATCCGGTGCAGTGGTGATTGCCATGGCTGGCTCCTTTGCCATCCTCGATGGGGTGGGGGGTGGTGGATCGATCGCCGTCAGGCGTCGACAAGTTCTCGGAACGGGGTGAACAGCTCGTCGACGGTCATCGATCGACCGATGATGCCCTGTTCGCGTGAGTATCTGAGCGCGGTCTCGAGGGAGTCGACCATCGTGTGGGTCGGCCCGTACTCGATGACCCGTGGGACGTCGGGGCGTGCCGCCTCGATCGACCTCGTGAGTGCGCCGTACACCGCTCGGACCGCCTCGGGATGCTCCTCGACGAGGTCGCGACGGACGACGGCCAGGTGGTTGATCGGCATCCAGCCGTGCTCCTGCTCGTACGCCTTCTGCTGGGCGTCGACATCCGGAAGCAGCGGCACGAGTGCGTCGACATGGTCGACCGATCGTGCTCCCATGACGACCGCGGCGAGATCGCCGTCGCGGAGCATCTCGACGAGCGGTGCGTCGGCGTGCTCGACGTTGCCGGGGTCGATCGCCTGCGCCACGTGCGGTCCCTCGCGCGTCACCCACGTGACCGAAGCCGGGTCGAGGCCGTAGGTGTCGCTGAGGACGCCGCGCACCCACATGCCCGTGGTCTGGCTGTAGGAGCGGACACCGACCCGCCGGCCGGCGAGGTCACCGGGGGCGACACGACGCGACGCGTCGAGCACGGAGATCGACCGGTGGTGATGGTTGCCGTGGAGCACGACCGGCAGTGCGACGATCGGCACGCCGGCCTCGACCGCCTGGAACACGGTCGCGATCGCGAGCTCGCACACATCGAACGCGAGCTCGCGGACCATCGGCGCGAAGGCGCGGTTGATCGGCTCGACCTCCACGAAGTCGAGCGGCACTCCCTCCGGCCGCACCGCACCGCTCAGCAGCGGTACCGTGTGCGCGTACTCGCGCAGCGCCACCCGCCACGGCCGGTCCATCACTCCCTGCGCCATCGTCGCCTCAGCCTCCGAGCCGCTCAGCCGTGACGCCGAGCGCCGACGCCGTGCGCTCGACGAGCTCGTCGTAGTCGACCTTGCGCGGCAGCAGGTCCTGCTCCCATGCGTACGTCGCCGCGGCCGTGAACGCGGGCCGGAGTGCCGCGAATCCCACCGGCTCCATGATCGGACCGCCACCCGTCTGTCGCTCCTCGAGCGTCGCGGCGATGGCGTCGTACACGGCGAGGACAGCGCCGCTGTGCTCCCGCGCGACGTCCTCACGAGCGCCGAACACGTGGTTCACCGGGATGAACCCGGCCTCGGCCGCCCAGGCGGCGGCGGTGTTCTTGGCATCTGGGATGACATCGCGCACCGACGGATCGTCGGGCCGGTCGTTGCCCATCACCGCGAAGTCGACGACGCCGCCGAGCAGGTCATCCGCGAGCTTCGAGCCCGGTTCGGCACGGTCCACCCAGTCAGGGTCGGCGATCTCCGTCAGATGGCCGCCTCCGTACGTGCGCCACTTCGACGCGCGGACGTCGACATCGTACTGATGGGCGAGGATCCCCCGCACCCACATGCCGGTCGTCTGGCTCCAGGAGCGGACGCCCACCGTCTTTCCGGCGAGATCCTGGACGGAGAGCTCGCGGGTGCTGATGAGCGTCTGGTGCTGGTACCGACCGAGCGCCGTGAGCGGGAGGAACAGGATCGGCCGGTCGAGCGCGAGCGCCTGGAGGATCGTGACGATCGCGACCTCGCTCACCCCGAACGAGTCACCCGCGACGAACTCCTTGAAGCCCTTGTGCACCGGGCGGATCGGCGACGCCGTCGCGGATCCGATGTCGTCCTGATGATCGAGGGCGCCCTGCGCCGCGTCGGCGAGCTTGGCGTCGTTGATCAGGTATTCGATGTCGATGACCGTCATCGGACACCGTCCTTTCTGAGGTTGTGGAACGCGGGATCAGACGTCTTCAGCTCGCCAGAGCCTGCGGTACGGGATGCTCAGGACCTCGCGGGTGATGCGGACGTCGAGCACCGTGGGAGCCGGCGATTCGATGAACGAGGCGACCGCGGCCTCCAGCTCGGCGATCGTGTGGATCTGCGCACCGCGACCGCCGAGAGCGACGGCAGCTGCACCCAGGTCGGGTGACGGGACAGCCGCCAGCTCGGGACGCAACCCGTGCGCGTCCGCCTTGTGGTACTCCGCACCGAGCGCCTCGTCGTTCATCACGACGACGAGCACCGGCCAGCCGTAGCGGCACGCCGTGTCGAACTCGGCGAGGTGCATGATGAAGCTCGCGTCGCCCTCGACCACGAGCGTCGGCAGGTTGCCGCGGGCCGCGCTCCAGCCCATCGTCAGCATGACGGCCTGGCCGATCGCGCCGAACAGCCCGTAGTTGGACACGATCTCGCGCGGCTTCGTGAAGAGCATCGTGCCGAAGTCGGTCTGGTGGCCGCTGCCGGTGACGAGCGGGATCGACGTCGGGACCTGCTCGTCGAGCGTGAGGATGACCTCGCGCGGGTCGAGGCGCCCATCCTCCTGCACGAAGGGCTCGGTGATGTCGTCGGCGGTGCGGAGCCGCTCGGCGATCTCGTCGGTGTGGAAGCCCGGTGTCGTGCTCGATTCCGGCAGCGCCTCGAGCAGGGCGTCGAGCGCTTCCTTCGCATCGCCGCGCAGGTAGACGTCCACGGGCACACCGGCGCCGGACACGACCTGGTCGGCGCGGTCGATCTGCACGAACCGTGCCTCCGGATAGAGGTAGCCGTGCTCCGTCGTGAAGCGGTTGAGGCTGGCACCGACCGCGATGACGCAGTCCGCGTCCTGCAGCAGCTCGTGCGCAGTCGCCGTGCCGTAGAGGCCGGAGATGCCGGCAAAGTACGGGGTGCGGTCGCGCAGCCAGTTCTTCGCCTGGAGCGTCGTGGTGAGGAGCGCGTGCGTTCGGTCCTGAAGTGCGAGCACCTCGTCGCCGACGTCCGCCGCACGGGCGCCACGACCGAGCAGCACGACGACGCGTTCGCTCGCCGCGATGATGTCCGCGGCTGCCCGGACCCGCTCCGGCGCCGGCGTCGCGTGGGCCGCATCGATGATCGACAGCGATGTCCGGTACTCGTCCGGGCCGTCCCAGTCGGCGAGCTGCACGTCGCTCGGCGCGCTGACCATGACCGGTCGCGACTCGGTCCGCGCGATGAAGAACGCCCGTCGGACCTCGTCCTGGGCCTTCGCCGCCGAGTTGATCTGCACGAACCCGCACTCGACCGCAGCTGCGAAGACCGACTGGTCCAGGAACTGCGTCGCACCGACGTCGCCGAGCGCGACCTCGCCGCAGAAGATGACGAGCGGCGTGCCCGCGCGGCTCGCGCAGACGAGGCTCGTCGCGAGCTGCGTCACTCCGGGACCGCTCGTGGTGCTCGCGACACCGGGGGCGTTCGCGCCACGCGCCCAGCCGTCGGCCATGGCGAGACCGGATCCCTCGTGACGCGCCTCGAAGAGCGTTGCTCCCCGATCCGCCATCGCGGTCATCCAGTGCATGTTGGCGTCGCCCATCATGCCGAACACATGCGTCGTGCCCTCGGCGATGAATGCGTCGGCGAGCGCTTCGTAGACCTTCGTCATCGGTTGTCCTCGTCAGTTCGTGGCAGTCGTGGTCGTGGAGCCGCTCGATCTGCCGGCGGCTTCGAGCGCGGTGCGGAGTCGGGGGAACACGCGGAGTGCGTTTTCCGAGGCGATCGCGGCGAGGTCGTCCTCGGACAGGCCGTGGAGCGACTCGACGAGGAACCGCGTGTCGTCGAACCGGTGGCCTGTGTCGGGGTCGACGCCGCGGACGGCCCCGATCATCTCGGAGGCGAACAGGATGTTCGACGTCGGCACGATGTCCGCCAGGAGCTGCAGCCCCGGGGCGTGGTAGACGCAGGTGTCAAAGAACACGTTGCGCCCGACGATGTCGATGAGCTCGCCCCGACCCTGATCGAGCATGACACCGCGGTAGCGCCCCCAGTGGTAGGGGACGGCTCCTCCGCCGTGCGGCAGGATCAGCCGCAGGTCCGGGAAGTCCGTGAACAGGTCGGACTGTGCCAGCTGCATGAACGCCGTGGTGTCGCCGTTCAGGTAGTGCGCGCACGTCCCCTGCACGGCGGGGTTCGCGGACATGGAGGAGTGCACCATCGCCGGCACGTCGAGCTCCACCATCGCCTCGTACAGCGGGTAGTAGTACCGGTCGGTGATCGGGAGCGCCTTCCACCAGCCGTCGGAGGGATCCGGGTTGAGGTTGCAGCCGACGAATCCGAGCTCGTCGACGGTGCGGCGGAGCTCCTCGACGCTCACCGCGATGTCACCGTTCGGCGACTGCGGCAGCTGCGCGACGTTGGCGAAGCGGTCCGGGAACAGGACCGACGCGCGATGCACGGTGTCGTTCGCGAGGCGCGTCCAGTCGAGACTGGTCTGCTGATCCCCGTAGTGGTGCGCCATCTTGCCGGCGATCGGCGAGAGGAGCGCGAGATCGATGCCGTGCTGGTCCTGCACGGCGATCTGGTTGCGGACAAGCGCCTCGGCGATCTCCTCGTCGGAGATGTCGACGCCGTCGGGCGACAGATGCCGGCCGTGCTCCTCGATCTCCTCGATCTGCCGGTCTCGCCAGTCCTTGAGTTCATTCGGCACCGTTGTGAAGTGCGCATGGATGTCGATGTACATGGGTCGTCCCTGGTCAGTCATCGGTCAGTCGCCGCTCGGCCTCGTTCGAGTCCCGGGTAGGTGGTCACAGGCGCGGTCATGAGGAACTGGTACCCGCGCTCGAGCACGTCGTCGACATTCGACGCGGTGACGTGCGGGTGCCCGACCGGGACGCCGTGGTCGCGACAGATGTCCACGACGCGCCTGTGGTGCGCGAGCATGTCCGGGTGCTCGAACTGGCGAGGGATGCCGAGCTCCTGGCTGAGGTCACCTTCGCCGACGAGGATCAGGCCGATCCCGGGAACCTGCTCCAGCATCGCCGGCAGGTTCTCGATCGCCCGCACGCTCTCGATCATCAGCGCGACGAGGATCTCCCCCTTCGGCGCGAGGGGCCAGACGTCCGCGCGCTCGTAGTACTCGTCGACCGACACGCCCCAGTACCGTGCCGCCCATGCGGGGCTGTCGCCCCGAAGTCCGAGTGGCTCGCGGGAGGCGTCCTGGTGGACGCCGGGATACCGGCATGCTGCGACGGCGTTCCGCGCGTCCTCGACGGTGTCGACATGCGGCCAGACGATGCCGTAGGCCCCGAGGTCGAGCGCCTGCTTGGCGTGCCACTGTGCCCGTTCGCCGCCGTTCGGCGGAATCCTCACGAGTGGGGTGATCGCGGGCGTGAGACCGTCCGCGTTGTGCACGGTGCGGCGGTCGAGCAGGTACTGCATCGCGTCGCGGAGCGCCGGCACGTCCCACGGCTTGTGCTCCGCTTCGAAGATGAGTCCGTCGTAGTCGGCTCCGCGGACCGAGATCGCCGCGGAGGGGTCGGGCGAGACGAACGTCGCGAAGACCCGGTCGTCGCGCTCGAGACGGTCGATGATGCCGTTCAGCCGGCCGGTCATGCGCGCTGCTCCGCCGCGATCGCGTCACACGTCGCGATCAGCTTCTGTCCGAACGACTTCGCCATCCGGGCGACGACGAGGGTCGCGCCCGTGCTGACCAGCCCTGCGAGTGCGCCCTTGACCTCGGCGCCTCCGTCGAGAGTCACCATCGAGCCGTCACCGTCCGCGACGACGGCGTAGTCGGCGGACCCCTCGACCCTGGTCGAACCGCGCCCGTCGCCGCCTTTGCCGTCCAGCCGTCCGGTCATCGCGGCGTCGTCGAGCCGGAGGGTCGCGAGCGCCTTGAACCCAACCTTGATGCCCGCGAACTTGACCGCGAGGAACGCGTCGAAGCTCCCGTCGGGGTGGTGCTCGTCGATCCGGGATCCGTCGATGCACGTGACGACCTTGTCGGGGTCCGAGAGGACGCTCCAGACGATCGTGGGCGGATGCGGGACGCTGATTCGCTCGGCGAAGTTGATCACGGGGACTCCGGGAGGGTAGCGCGTCCACGGACTGCCCAACGAACCGGGTCATCCCGCCGACGCTGGCGGTGTCGAGTTCAACGAGTTGTCGAACAATCGAGACGCTACACCCGATCGATCCCGGATGGAAACCCCGTTTTCCATACGTTTTGTCGAACGATCTCATGCTACGGTTCCGGCATTCGTTGGATAATGATGTTCGGAGGAAGCGATGCCCAAGCTGACCGTCGCGCTCGGTGACTACCCACACGTGAACGCACTGCTCGAAGGCCGGACGCCGGTTCCCGGGTATGAGATCGAGCCGGTCGAGGTGCGCCCGATCATCGCGGCGTACCGGCGGATGATCCGCGATCTCGAGTTCGACGTGTGCGAGCTCGCTCCGGTGTCCTACGCGATGGCGCGGGAGGCCGGTGTCCCGATCACGGCGATCCCGGTGTTCATCAACCGGAAGTTCCATCACGCGGACATCCAGTGCGGACCGGGCTCGAGCGTCTCGGCGCCGAAGGACCTCGACGGCCGGCGCGTCGGGGTGCGTGCGTACTCCGTGAGCACGGGAGTCTGGGGGCGTGGGGTGCTCAGCGAGGACTACGGCGTCGACATCGGCTCGATCACGTGGGTCGTCGATGACGAGGACCACGTCGAGGGGCACGTGCCGAGCAACGTCGAGCACGTCACGGATGACCGGTCGCTCGGAGAGCTCCTGGCCCGCGACGAGCTCGCGGCGGCGTTCACGGGCAATGCCGGGACCGGGCGGGCGGGCAAGCCGACTGCCGGGTGGGAGGCTCCGTCGTCGTCGGACGGCGAGACGTATCCGCTGTTCCCCGACCACGACGTCATCGAGCGCGACTGGTACCTCCGCACGGGCATCTATCCGCTGCACTCCGTGATCGTCGTCCGGAACGAGCTCATCGAGGCCGATCCGGACCTGCCGACGAAGCTCTACGATGCGTTCGTGGCGAGCAAGGACCAGCAGGTGGCGGCGGACCCCACGTGGTCCTCGGTGCCACGGCTCGCGAAGCAGAGCAAGAAGGTCGGCGGTGACCCGATCCCCTACGGCATCGAGAGCAACCGTCCGAGCATCGACGCCATGCTGCGCTTCGGCGTGGAGCAGGGCCTCCTCGACCACGCACCCGAGGCGGAAGCGCTCTTCGCCGACGGCGACTACGCCGACCGCTGAGCAGGAACAGGGAACGAAGGAACGACATGGACATCATCGACAGCCACTGCCACGTGCTCTCCGAGGACACCGCGGCGTACCCGCTCGCACCCCTCGGCGGCAAGCAGTCCGTCTGGGCAGCCGAGCGCCCCGTCACGGCGGACGGCCTCCTCGCGCGGATGGACACGGTCGGCATCGCCCGAGCTGTGCTCGTCCAGGCGACGACGGCATACGGCTACGACAACAGCTACGTCGTCGACTCTGCGCGACGCCATCCGGATCGCTTCGCCGCCGTCGGCACCGTCGACCCGCTCGCCGAGGGCGCCGCGGATGGCCTCCGGTCGGCCACGGACAAGGGCCTGGCCGGCGTGCGGCTCTTCACCAATGGCAGCACCGTGTCCGAACAGGGCCTTTGGTTCGCAGAGGCTGCGACCGATCCGTTCTGGGCGGCGGCCGCAGAGACGGGGATCCCGGTCTGCCTGCAGCTCAAGCTTGGTGAGGACACGACCCCGGTGCTCGTCGACCTGCTCGAGCGGCACCCCCGGGCGGTCATCCTCCTCGACCACTGCGGGTACCCGGACGTCAGCGGAGACCTGGCCACGGCTGCCGAGCCGCTCGTCGCCCTCGCGACGAACCCCGGTCTGCACCTCAAGCTCACGCACCGGACCCTCGAGGGCCTCGACGCCGCAGGAGCCAGTGCAGGCGAGTTCCTCAACCCGGTCGTCTCGGCGTTCGGGTCGGACCGGATCGCGTGGGGCTCGAACTGCCCGGCCGCGGCACAGCCACTCGACGAGCTGTTCGCTCTCGCAGGCCGAGTCCTCTCAGTGGTGAGCGAGGACGCGCGTCAGGACATCCTCGGCAACACAGCACGCCGCCTCTATCCCACGCTCGCACCAAGCTGACAGACTCTCACGGGCACCGGGAGGACACGAACGCTCATGAGTGACGAAGCCGTCTCCGCGGTCGACGTCTCGTCGTCCCCGTTCGAACAGGCGTACCAGGACCTCCGCGACCTGATCATCGGCGGACGGTTCCCGCTGAACGCCCGGCTGACGGACGCCGAGCTCACCAAGCTGCTCGACGTGTCCCGGGGAACGGTCCGTTCGGTCACGGCGCGGCTCGCGCAAGAGGGGTACCTCGTCGCCGAGCCGCACCGTGGCGTCCGGACCCGCGGGTTCACGATCGAGGAGGCCATCGACATCCTCGAAGCCCGCGAGGTCCTCGAGTCCGCGCTCGCCGGCAAGGCCGCGACGACCGCGACAGAGGACGAGATCCAGGGCCTGGCCTCGGTCCTCGAACAGATGGCGGACGCGGAATCGCGCCACGACGCAGCCGAGTACTCGGGGCTGAACCGCGAGTTCCATCGACGGGTCCGCGAGGCGGCTCGACAGCAGACCATGTCCATGTTCGTCGACTCGTTGCACTATCCGCTGGTCATGCGGCAGTACCGCGACCTTGCGCGCGCCCATCCGCGGCCGGACTCGCTCAGCGAGCACCGCGCGATCTTCTATGCGCTGCGGACCCGCAACGTCGAGGCCGCCTCGGCGGCCATGCGACACCACGTCGCGTCAGCGCGGCGCGCGCTGCTCATCAACGCGCAGCGCGGGCGAGTCACCCCCGTTGTGACGGAGTAGCCGGAAGAACGGTACGGAAGGCCCGAACGGACGACGCGGTGCCGTTGATGGTGCGGACGCAGCACGCCCCCGGTCTCGGAGTCGGGGCCGGGGGCGTGCAGCGCGTGGGAAACGACGATCGAGCAGTTGCCTACCGGGTGACGCGGGCGGTGAACTGCGCGACTGTCGCGTCGCTGAGCGCCATCGGCCCACCGAATGCCCGACCCTGCTGCAGGTCGCCGGTCTGGTTCAGGTCGTCGACGACGACGGCGGCGTTCGCATCGAGTGCGGTGGGTGCGGTGAGCAGCAGCGGCCCGCCGGTGATTCCCATCGCGGCAGCCCCGGTGAGCGCGTCCGGCCAGTTCGTTCCGGTGGCGAGGCCGACTGAGCTGATCGGCGTCCCGTTCGGCTGGGCGGCCGCGGACTCCATCTGCTCGGCGACGAGTCGGGCCGTCTCGTACCGGTTCGTGCCGACGATGGCGCTTTTTGCTGCAGCGGGGTCAGCCGCGGCGGCGGGACCGCCAACTGGGATCGTGTTCAACACGTGCGGGTCGTACGCCCGCAGGTACGCGTCAGTCTCGGCCGGCATCTGCGGACCGTTGGTCAGCAGGAGGACGCCGTGGTTCTCCGTGGCCGCGGGGGCGGCGGCGAGCCCGTCCGGGAAGTTCGTCCCCGACGCCAGGTAGATCGGTGTGACCGTGTTGTCGATTGCGCCGATCTCGGTGGCGACCGCGACGGCTGTTCCGAACCGGTTCCCTCCGGCGATCCGGCTCACCGAGTACGACTGGTCCAGCTCCTGGAGGGACGCGAGGACCCCGTCCGACACGGCGTTGCTGCCGCCGACCACCTCGATCGCGCCGCCGTGCTGCACGACGCGGCGGAGCTCGGCGGCGACCGCCGTCGGGAGGGTGGCGGAGTCGGTGAGCAGGAGCGGGCCGGCGACCGCGGACGCCAGCCGTGCCCCTGCGAGGGAGTCGACGAAGTTCGACGAGGTCGCCACCACGGCGACACGGGCGCGGCTCGCTCCGGGGAACAGGTCCTGCGACACTGCGACCGACGTCCCGACGCGATTCGTGCCGGCGATCCTGGCGACGGTCGGGGTTGTGGCGGGGGTGCCCACGAGTGCGGACGCGAATCCGGAGGCGGGGCCGGTATCGGCGTCGGCGTCGGCGTCGGACCCGAAGACACCGCGGACGCGGACGGCGTATCGGACGCCGTCGGTGAGCCCGACGACCGTGAACGAGCGGAGGGTGGGGTCGGCCTCAGTCGCGGTGGTCACCGTGGTCGCCCACGTCACACCGCCGTCGACGCTGACCTGATAGCCGGTCGCCTCCCCAGTCTGGCTGCTGGCAGCACCGAACGTGCCGGTGATCGACCCGGTGCCGCCAACGACCGACAGGCGGTCAGGAGCGCTCATCGCGGTGGCGGCAGGGGTGGCACCAGCGGCGCTGGAGGAATCAGTGGCGGCGCGCGCGGGCACGGCAGCGAACGCGACGGTCGGAACGGCGACGAGTGGCACCGCGACGGCGGCGGTGATCAGCGCACGAGTGAATGGCATGCATCGTTGAATGGACATGTCTGCAGTATGCCTCCACGCCGATGAACTGACCAGGAAATGTGCGTGGCGACGCCAGGAACGCCGACGAGGATTGCTGGTTCACCGGGTTCACGACCGCTGCCGTCGAAGAGCTCCCGACCACGGTCCCAAGGATGGATCCCTTTCACCGCAATATGCGCCCCGCGTCCCTCTGGTTCCTACTGCGCATTTACCGGAGAGAACCTTGAGATTCGGATCCTCGTCCGTGGCGATGAAAAAAACGGAAGATGACACGCCGAGCGGCCCGCCCGCGAAAGGGAAGACCAATCAGGACCAACGTGATCGCTGCCAAGAGGGCAGACAGCTGGTGCGGTTGGGCCGTCCTCGCTCGGACGATGGCGCTCCGGGCGCGGCACAGGAGCCACTGGCGTGCCACAAGGACGACGCCTGCGAGCCGGAATGAGGCCCTCCGACTCGACCTGACCGTCGCGTCTCGGGTCAACAGGACGAGCCCAAGGCTCAAGCCCCGGCGGCCTCGCCGCTCGTGCCGCCGCCGGGCCGGACCGCGGCGGTGTCGGCGACGTCGATGCGGGTGATGCCGTCACCCCGGTCGTCCGTGGTGATGCGCGGGGCGGCGTCGCCCTCGTCGGACTTCGGCGCCCGGGTGAGCTCCTCGTGGCGTCGCGCGGCGAAGGAGTCGCGGTCGTCGTGGCCCTGGTCATCGACATCGGTCATGCGGTGCAGGCTACCCCGCCGCTGCTCCCCGCCCGACGCAGCACCAGGTGGACGGCCCTGCGGCGCGATCTCCGCGTACAACGACGCAGACCGGAGGCCCGGGCCCGACAACATGGGGAACCTCATCACCCGGAGCCTCACCCTGCGCGGCTTCACCGTCGGCGGGTCGTTCGACCTCATGCGCGGCGGCAACATCGGGAAGATGGTCGTCGCGATCTGAGGCGTCAGTGCACGAAGGTCGACAGGATCAGCACGCCCGCCAGCCCGATCACGGACTGGAGGGTGAGCATGAGCGTCCAGGTGCGGAACGTCTGCTTCACCGACAGCTGGAAGTACTCCTTGAACAGCCAGAAGCCGGAGTCGTTGACGTGTGACAGCATCACCCCGCCGGAGGCAGTGGCGAGCACGAGCAGCTCCGGCGACACCGAGTGGTCCGCCGCGGCGAGGGGGGCGACGATCCCGGCCGCCGTGACCGTGGCGAGCGTCGCGGAGCCGAGTGCGATCCGCATGAGTCCGGCGATCACCCATGCGAGCACGAGCGCGGGGATGCTCCACTGGTGCGCGGTGTGCACGATGACCTTGCCGACACCGGTCTCGGTCAGCATCTCGGCGAGGCCGCCGCCGGAACCGATGATCAGCACGACCGGGCCGACCGTCCGGAGGGCGCCGCCGGCGACGGATTGCAGGTCGGAGGGGCGCAGTCGCGCGGCGGGCACGAGTGCGAACAGCGCGACGAGGACCGCGACGACGAGCGCGATGACCGGGTTGTCGAACAGCTCCATGACGACCGCGAACGCCGAGCCCTTCGGGGCCACGCCGACGCCGAAGGAGCCGATGACGAGCAGGATCGGCGGCAGGAGCACGACGCCGAGTGCGAGCCACAGCGGCGGGCGGTGCTCGCTCAGCTCCGCGGCACCCGCGGCAGGACCCTTGTCGAGGTCGATCTGCGGGCCGAACCAGCGGCCGGCGACCTTGGTGAGCAGGGGGCCGCAGATGAGCAGCGTGGGCACCGCGATGATGAGCCCGAAGACGAGGGTCAGCCCGAAGCTCGCGTGGTAGATGCCGACCGCGGCGGTGGGCGACGGGTGCGGTGGGAGCAGACCGTGCGCCGTGTAGAGGCCGGCCGCGAGCGGCAGGCCGACGAACAGCAGGTGCGTTCCGGTGCGTCGGGCAAGGGCGTACGCGAGTGGCACGAGCATCACGAACGTGACGTCGAAGATGTTCGGCAGGCCGATGATGAGCGCGGCGACGCCGATGCTGATCGGGATCCAGGAGGTCGGCCGCTTGCCGACGAAGGAGTCGGCGATTCGTCCCGCCCCGCCGGTCGCGGTGAGCACCGCACCGAGCATGACGCCGAGGCCGATGACCGGCGCCGTGTCGGACAGGGTGTCGCCGAAGCCCGCTTCGAAGGCGTCGATGGTGCCGCCGATCCCGAGCCCGCTGGCGAACCCCAGCAGGACCGCGCCGACGGCGAGGGCGAGGAACGGGTGCAGCTTGAACTTGGCGATCGCGACGATGACGAGCACGATCGCGATCGCGGCCCAGATGACGTGCAGCTCATTCGCGGTCATCGGGGCTCACCGCCCCGCGTGTCGATCGGCGCGCGGGACGCGGGAGGGGCAGGCGGTGGGGACACTGCGCGAAACATCGATGTTCCTTCTCGGGGTGGTGGGGTCAGTGCTGGGTGCGGCCGACGCGGAACAGCTCCGCGGCCGCCGGGTCGACGCCGTCGAGGTCGTCGAGCTCGATGAGGTGCCCGGCGGGCACGTCGTGCCGGAGGCGCGCCCCACCGAGCAGGTAGAACGGTGCGGCATCGTCGGTGCCGGGCCGGATGACCGGGTCGACACCGTCGATCTCGTGGTGGTGGCCGTGCACCTGGAACACGGTGCCCGCAGCGGTGTCCTGGACCGCGCGGCCGGCGAGGACGACGTGCTGCCGCGGTGCCGGCTGCGGGGTTCCGGGGTCGTGCGCAGCGCCGATGGTCAGGGGCGTCTCGACCCCCATCAGGTGGTAGGGCCAGAAGATGCACGCGTAGCGTCCGTCGCGGCTGACCACGTGGCCCTTGCCGGCGAGGGTGCGCCACGTCTCCGGGTCCGTCGTGCGGACGACTGCGAACACGCCGCCGGCGAAGCTCGCCTCGCCCGGCAGCCGAAGGGCGGAGAACACGTCGACGGAGCGCGGCGTGCCGATGATCCCGCCGTGCTCGCGGAGCGCGTACACGTCGGCGAGCTCGGCGGGCCGGGCGACGGGGTAGTGCAGGTCCTCGCGGTCGGCTCCGGCACCGACGTACTGCGCGACGACGGTCATCTCGCAGTGATCCGCCGCGGCGCGACGCTGCAGTGCGCTGACCGCGTCGGCGCGGGCGTCGAGCGTGCCGCGCACGTCGTCGCCGAGGCGGAGCAGCCCGGCGAGCCGGGGTGCCGGCACGACCTCGTCGAGCTGGCTGACGGTGCCGGCGTCAGGGTCGAACACGAGGTCGTACTCGCTCGACTTGCCGAGCGCCACCACCTCGAGGCCGACGCGCTCGACCCAGGCGAGCAGTCGGATGAGGTTCGCCGGCTGGTCGCCGTCCCCCGGCAGGTAGCGCACTCCCGCCGTGCGGGCACGACCGGAGAGTGCGACACCGGCGACGGTCTCGACCTCCTTGCTCACCATCACGACGGACACGCCGTTGTCGATCGCCGCCGTCGCGTACGCGATGCCGGCCGGCACGTTGCCGGTCGCCTCGACGAGCACGTCGACGTCGGACCAGTGGATGTCTTCGCGGCCGGCGACGACGCGTGCGGCGCGGATGCCGAGTTCGTCGACCAGGGCCTGGACCCCGTCCGTGTCCGGGTCGACGAGGATCGCCGGGACCATGTCGGCAGTGTCGCGGAGCTGCGCGAGCAGGGTGCGCGCGTAGCCGCCCCTTGCGCCGGTGACGGCGACGCGAATGGGCGCCTCCGAGTGTGGGATCGTCATCGGTCCTCCAGAACGGGTTGACGGAGCGGGTGCGACGCCACCGTAACACCAGCATTCCCAAATATTCAAACTTGTTAACATCGGGTCACATGTGATGTCATTGGCGGACGACGATGACTGAGGAGAGCGTGATGCGACGAACTGGCGTGATCGCCGACGACTTCACCGGGGCGACCGATATCGCATCCGGGTACGTCGCTCGAGGCCACCGGGCGACGGTCGTCACCGACCCGTCGGCCGTCGCGGGCCTCCCCGACGACGTCGACGTCGTCGTCGTCGCACTGAAGACCCGGACAAGCCCCGTCGACGTCGCCGTGGCGCGCTCGCTCGACGCCCTCGAGGCCCTGCAGGGAGCGCACTGCCGACAGTTCGTCCTGAAGTACTGCTCGACGTTCGACTCGACCGACCAGGGCAACATCGGCGCGGTGCTCGATGCGCTCGCCGATCGCCTCGGCGCAGACGTGGTGACCGTCGTCCCCGCGTTCCCCGACAACGGCCGGACCGTGTACCAGGGGCATCTGTTCGTCGGCGCGGACCTGCTCGAGCACTCGTCGATGCGCCACCATCCGCTCACCCCGATGACCCGGTCCAGGGTCGCCGACATCCTGCGCCCGCAGACGCGGTCGACCGTGGCCGAGGTCCACCTGGCGACCGTCCGCGGCGCCGCGCGCCTCGACACCGCGATCTCCGACGCCGGTGCTCGCTACGTGGTCGTCGACGCCGTCGACGACCACGACCTCGCCCGCATCTCGGAGGCCGTGGCGGAGCACGTGCTGGTGTCCGGTGCCGCCGGCGTCGCGCTCGGCGTCACCGCCGGCTCGGCAGACCCGACGGACGCCGTCGACGCACCCTCAGGCGGACGCCTCGTGGTGTGCGGCAGCGCGTCGGCACGGACGCGGGAGCAGATCGCCGCCGCCACCGCGGCCGGCTGTCCGATGCGGCAGATCGACGTCGCACGCGCGGTCACTGCGCGGGACGACATCGTCGACGAGACGGTCGCCTGGTTGCGCGGACTGCCCGCGGACGCTCCGCCGCCGGTCGTGTACACCGTCGGGACCCTCGATGACCTCGCCGGCCAGGACCTCGCCGGCGACATCGAGGCGGTCATCGCCGGTGTCGTCCGGTCCGCGGTGCGCACCGCCGGCATCGGCTCGATCATCGTCGCCGGGGGCGAGACCTCCGGTGCGGTGGTCTCGGCGCTGGGGATCGACCGTCTCGACATCGGACCGGCGATCGCGCCGGGCGTCTGCTGGTCCGGCGCTCGGACCGACGACGGCACCTCGGTCGCACTGGCGCTCAAATCCGGCAACTTCGGCACGGAAGACATGTTCACGACCGCATGGGAGGCCCTCCGATGACATCGCCCACCGATCGGGACCCCATGGCCGACCTCATCGCCGCGGGCGCACGACTCGCAGCGAGCGGGATCAGTCCCGGGACGAGCGGCAACCTCAGCGCCCGCGACGGCGACCGGGTCCTGATGACGGGAACGGGCACCGACCTCGGCCGGCTCCGCCCGGAGGACATCGCGACGCTCGACGCCGACGGCACGCTCGTCGCCGGGCCCACGCCGTCGAAGGAGGTCGCCATGCACCTCGCCATGTACGGCCGCGACGACGCGCTGCGGGCCACCGTGCACGTGCACTCCCCGCAGGCGACCGCGCTCTCCTGCCTCCGGCCGTGGTCCGACGGCAGCGCCGTCCCGCCCATCACGCCCTACTTCATCATGCGGGTCGGCCAGACGCCGTGCATCCCGTACCGGGCGCCGGGCAGCCCCGACCTCGGCACGCTCATCGCGGACCACCCGCTGCGGTTCCGGGCGGTCCTGCTCGCCAACCACGGCCTGGTCGCGAGCGGCACCGATCTCGACGACGCGATGAGCACCGCCATCGAGCTCGAGGAGGCGTGCCGGATGACCCTCGCGACGCTCGGTCACGACCCCGTGCTCCTGACGCCCGCGGCCATCGACGAGCTCACCGCCCGGTCGGGGACCGCCTGGGGCCACACGCCGCCCTCGGTACACTGAGCCGTCGAAGGAGGAGCCGATGTCCGAGCAGCCGCCGCTCATCCCGGAGCAGCGCCGCGAACGCATCGTGCAGCACCTCCGGCGCGAGTCCGTCCTCAGCTACCGTCAGCTCGCGGCGCTGCTCGACGTCAGCCACATGACCGTGCGGCGCGACATCACCGCGCTGGAGGAGCAGGGCCGGGTGCACGCCACCCCGGGAGGCGCACGGATCGCGGCACGCCTGCCGTCCGAGCCGCCCCGCACCGAGAAGAGCCTGACGGACCGCGACGAGAAGGCCGCGATGAGTCGGCACGCCGCCTCCTTCGTGCAGGAGTCGATGACGATCTACCTGGACGCGGGCACGACGCTGCAGCCGATCGCCTCGCACCTCGAGGGGATCGAGGACCTCACCGTCGTGACGAACGACATCGTCATCGCCACGTCGCTGATCGAGCACCCGACGGTGGACCTCATCCTCGTCGGAGGACGGCTCGACAAGGTCAACCGCTCGGCGGTCGGCCGACTGCCCGGTCTCGTGCTCGGTGAGCTCTCCATCGACATCGCGTTCCTCACCACGAGCTCCTGGGACCTCCGCCGCGGCATCACGATCCCGTCCGAGGCGAAGGTGGAGCCGAAGCAGGCTGCGATTGCCGCCGCATCGACCGTGATGCTCGTCGCCGCGAGCACGAAGTACGGCACGTTCGCCCGGTACCGGGTCGCGAGTCTCGACGGCCTCGACCGGGTGATCACCGACGACGGACTCGCGGACAGTGCGGCGCACGCCATCGAGACCACCGCGGGCCCGATCGTCGATCGGGTGTCCGTCCGCGGCACCCGGGCCGAGCGCGCCAGCACGAAAGCGGCCGCGGGCTGAACGCCGGTGTCGCACGCGGCACCTCGGTTGTGGCGGTCGGACCGCCTCAGCCGCGTGCGACCGGCGCGACCCCGTCCCGCTCGTACCAGTGCCCGCCCGCGTCCAGGTGGGCGAGCACGCCAAGCTGCAGCCGCCCGACGGCGCGCCGGCGACGCGCCTCGGCAAGGGACGACGCACCGAAGACGAACTTGCCGATCCCGGCGTCCGCCTCGGCGTCGTGCACCGCGACGGCGAGGGTGTCCGCAGGGTCGGGAACCACGGCGGGCAGCAGCATGAAGCGGCCCGCGAACCGCACGATGTTCGCCTCCGGCCCGAGGAGGCCGCCCAGCCGCGGGTCGAGGAGCCACGACGTGCACGTCCAGGCGGCCGCGCGGGTGCCGGTCAGGGCCTCGAGCAGAGCCGGCGCCCGCTCGAACGCGTCGTCGCAGGCATCCGGGTCAAGCGGTCCGATCTCGGGGATGTGCACGCCCCACGCGGGCGCCCCGGCCAGCTCGCCGCCCGCGGCGGGAACGCGAACGTCGCGCTCGAACTGCAGCCGCCCGACCGTGAGCACGCGTCCGGCGACGACGCCCGACAGCCAGTCCACGCCCGTCCCGTGCAGGCCGTACACGGCGAGCTTCCGCGGCACGTCCGCAACACTCGCCCACGCGACCTGCTCCGGGACGCCCCGCTCCACCACCCACGCGCATGCGGCCGGGAGGGCCGACACGAGCGCCAGCGCTGCCACCGCATCGCGGGTGGCCGGGTCGGGCAGCTCCTCGGCGAGCGCGCCCACGGATCGGTCGGTGCCGATCGCGGCGGTGAGCTGCGCGACGGCGGCGCCCAGTGCCTCCCGGACGACCGGATCGCAGTCGGCGCGTCGGGCGGTGCCGACGATGGGCTCCCGGACCACGGCGGTGCGCGGTTCGACCGCCTGAAGACGGTCGAGCGTCGCGATGACGGACGCGGTGGCCGCACCCGCGGCCGCTCCGGCGGCGGGCGTCACTTGAGCCCGGACGATGCCAGCCCGTCGATCACGCGTCGCTGCAGCACGATGAACATGATGAGCACCGGCGCCATCGCCATCAGGCTCGCCGCCATGAGCACCGGGTAGTCGATCGTCCTGTCGCCGGACAGGGTGGCGAGGCCGGCGGCGAGCGGCATGTCCTCGGCCCGTGTCGACACGACGAGCGGCCAGAGCAGCTCGTTCCAGGACCAGAGCACGGTGGTGATCGCGAGCACGCTGATCGACGGTCGGGCCAGGGGCAGCATGATCCGCCAGAAGGTCTGGAACGGGTTCGCGCCGTCCATGCGCGCCGCCTCCTCGAGCTCGGCCGGCATGCTGAGGAACGCCGTGCGCATCAGGAACGTGCCGAACGCGCTGAACAGGCCGGGTGCGACGATCCCCATCAGGGTGTCGAGCCAGCCGAGCCCCTGCACGATCTGGTACTGCGAGATGAGGTACACCTGCGACGGCACGAGCAGGATCGACAGCACGATCGCGAGCAGGATTCCCCGCCCCCGGAACCGCATCCGCGCGAACGCGTATCCGGCGAACGTGCAGAGCAGGATCTGCGCGGCCGTGCGGATGAGCGTGACGAGGATCGACGTCCACAGTTGGCTGAGGAACGGGAGGCGCTCGAACACCTCCGCGTAGTTGCCCCACTGCAGCTGGCCCGGCCAGAACGACGGGGTGACGGACTGCACCTGCGCGTTCGTGGACAGGGACATGATGATCTGCCAGAGGAACGGGAACGCCATCAGAAAGCCGCCGACGCCGAGCACGATGTGGATCCACACGTGCGAGCCACCGCGACGCCCGGTGCGGCGCGCAGCGATCCGGTCGATCCGCGGTGTCGCCGCGGCCGCGGTGGGGAGGCGCTTTGCTCGACCCTCGACGAGTCCGGTCATGACTGCACCCACTTTCGTTGCACACGGAACTGCACGAGCGTGACGATGCCGATGAGCACGAAGATGGCCATCGCGATCGCCGCCGCGAAGCCCTTGTCGTTGTCGATGAACCCCGCGTTGTAGAAGTAGAAGACGAGCGACATGGTGCGCGGGATCACCGGGTTGTTCGGCCCGAGCAACGCGTACAGCAGGTCGAACAGCTGGAAGCTCGAGATCGTGGTGATGATCACGACGAAGAAGATGCTCGGGGTGAGCAGCGGCACCGTGATCGACCGGAACTGCCGCGACCGGGTGGCGCCGTCGAGCTCCGCGGCCTCATACAGCTCCGGCGGGATGTCCTTGAGCCCGGCGCCGAGGATGATCATCGAGAACCCGAGCGACGACCACAGGCCGACGATCGAGATCGCGACGAGGGCGAACCCCGGGGTGGAGATCCAGTACGGGCCGTCGATGCCGAAGCGGGACAGGACGTAGTTCAGGATCCCGTAGTCGCCGTTGTAGATCATGCGCCAGACGAGCGCGATCGCGGCCGGCATGGCGACGTACGGCAGGAAGAACAGCACCCGGTAGAACTGCGCGAACCGCAGCCCCGGGGTGTTCAACAGGCTCGCGAGCCACACGGCGATCGGGATGCCGAGCAGCACGATCGCGCTGTAGATCAGCGTGTTGAGCAGTGACAGGTAGAACTGGGGGTCCGTGACGAGCTGGACATAGTTCGCGACGCCGGTGAAGGTCGCGCCGCCGAAGACCCCCCAGGTGGTGAACGAGTACCAGAAGGTCTGCAGGATCGGCCAGATGAAGAACACGCCGACGCCGATGAGCAGCGGCAGCACGAACAGCCACGGCCAGATGCCGTCGTTCCGCTGGTCGTTCCTGGGGGTGCGGGCCGGGTCGCCCCGTCCGACGCGGCCGCCGCGCCCGGAGGGGGCTGGGCGGTCGGCGTCGGACGGAGCGGCGTTCGGCCGATCGATGTCGATCGTCATTGTCGGGTCACTCCTTGGCGAGTGCGGCGTCCATCTTGGTGGCGAGCTGCTTCAGGACGGTCGCGACGGGGGTGGACCCGTCGAACGCGGCGGGGAGCATGTTCGTCTCCAGGGTGTTCCACGCCGCCGTGTTCTTGGACACGGGCAGCGGCTGGGCGTACTTCACGGCGTCGAGGAAGACCTGGAGGTCCGCGTTCGGCATCGACTCCGTGAAGGCGTCCTGCGTGCCGTCGTACGCGGGGATCACGGCGCCCATGTCGCCCTGCTGCTGCTGCGCCTTCTTGCCGGCCAGGTAGACCTGGAGCGCCTGCGCGGCGGCCATGTGCTTGCTGTTCGCGGCGACGGCGTTCGTCACACCGTGGATCACGGTCGCCTGCTGCTTGCCCTTCGGCAGCGGGTAGGCGACGACGTCCTGCTCCATGTCGGTGCCGACGAGGGCGGACCGGAACCAGCTGCCGCCCTGGTACATCGCGAGCTTGCCGGACGTGAACCATTGGTCGGCGGTCGTGTCGGTGAGCTGCTGGATCGAGGGCGACGCACCGGACTTGATGAGATCGGTCCAGAACTGGATGCCCTGCTTGGCGGCGGCCGTGTCGTACCCGGACTTCGTGCCGTCGGCGTTGATGACCTTGCCGCCGGCCTGGAAGATCGTGTCGTAGTACGTCGTCTGGCCGTCCATGCCCGCCGCGGCGCCGTACGCGCCCTGGCTCTGCAGCTTCTCGGACAGCTCGGCGCCGGTCTTCTGGAAGTCGTCCCAGGTCCAGTCCTTCGACGGCATGGCGACGCCCGCCTGCTCGAACAGCGACTTGTTCACCCAGACGCCGACGGTGTCGAAGTCCTTCGGGACGCCGTACTGCGTGCCGTCGTACGCGTACAGCTTGTCGAGCGACGACGAGTAGTTCGAGAGCGTGATCGCGCCGGCCTTGACCTCGCCGGTGATCGGCTCGATCTTGTCGTTCGCCGCGTACAGCTGGAAGTTCGGCCCGTTCATCCAGAACAGGTCCGGCAGCGTGTCGCTCGAGGCCTGCGTCTGGAGCTTGGTGAAGTACGTGGCGTAGGGGGTGACGTCCACGTTCACCGTGATGTTCGGGTACTCCTTGTTGAAGGCCTTGATGTTCGCCTTGATGGCGGGCACCTGGTTCTGGTCCCAGACCGCGTAGGTCAGGGTCGCCTTGGTGTCCTTCGCCGGTGCCTCGTACGAGGACGACGCCGACGACGAGGAACCGGACGAGGTGCTGCAGCCGGCGAGGAGCGCGACGGCGCCGATGGCGCTCGCGAGCCCGAGGGCGGCACGGCGGGCGCTTCGGGCGCGCGGCTGCCCTGCGCGAGCGGAGTATGCGGGCATGGCGATGTCCTTTCGGATGACCGTCACCGGGCGGTGACGGGCGGGGTGGGGGCGGCGGTGGTCGCGGCGAAATGCGCGAGTGTCGCGGCCGGGAGGGGCGGCACGGTCTCCGGGGCGGAGCCGTTGCGGAGCGATCGGGTCGCCAGGGCGCCGGCGGCGACCGCCTGACGTGCCGCGACCGGGGAGAGCGTCGTGGGCTCGCCGAGCGCGACGTGACGCAGGAACTCGGTCATGGTGAGCAGGTCGGCGTCGGTGTGGCCGTCCTCCACCCCGTCGATCGGGTACTCGCGGTCGCCCGTGACGTCCCAGTTCCGGCGGTGGTTCCAGACCTTCACGATGCCGCCGCCGGTGTCGCCGATGTTCTCGAGGCGTCCCTCCGTGCCGATGACGGTGTAGTTCCGCCAGTAGTCCGGGGTGAAGTGGCACTGCTCGTAGCTCGCGGTGACGCCGTTGTCGAGCGTCATCATCACCATCGAGACGTCCTCGACGTCGACGACCGGGTTGAGGCCGGTCTGCTCGGCGGGCGGCCAGTTGTCGAACGAGAACCAGTCGGTCATGAGCTCGGCGCTGCGGTCGCGACGGTCCTCGACGTCGCCGTAGACGGCGAGGGTGCCCATGCCGACGACGCGCTCGGTGTAGCCGCCGGCGAGCATGTGGACGACGTCGAGGTCGTGGCTGGCCTTCTGCAGCAGCAGGGAGTTGACCTTGGTGCGGTCGGCGTGCCAGTCCTTGAAGTAGTAGTCACCGCCGTTGCCGACGAAGTGCCGCACCCAGACGGCCTTCACCTCGCCGATCTCGCCGCGCTCGATGACGTCGCGCATGAGCCGGACGACGGCTGCGTGCCGGAAGTTGTGGCCGACGTAGAGCGGTGTCCCGGTCTCGGCGGCGGCGTTGAGCACGGCGTCCGCGTCCTCGACGGTGATCGCCAGCGGCTTCTCGAGGTACACGGCGATGCCGGCGCGAAGCAGGTCCACGGCGATCTCGGCGTGCGTCCAGTCCGGTGTGGTGACGATCGCCGCGTCCACGGCGCCGGCTGCGATGAGCTCGCGGTGCCCCGCGAAGACCGCCGCGTCCGGGTACTGGGCTCGCGCACGGTCGCGGCCGGCCTCGGTCGTGTCGGCGGCGGCGACGAGCCGGGCTGCGACCCCGGAGTCGGCGACGTGCGTGGCGATGTACGCCCGCTGTCCCATACCGATCACCCCGACCCGGAGCTCCCGGTCGGAGGTACTGCTGATGTCGTCGTTCATCGCGCTCCCTTGCGTGATCTTGACGTAGATGATGCCAAATCGATCACGAATGCACAATACGCGACGACAAGGCAGCCCACGGAACGAGCCACGAGGGTTTTACACGCTCGAAACGTGCCGGCCCGGGACGACGGCGATCCCACCTGCGGAGGGCTGGGCCGTCAGCGCGCGACGACGAGCTCCACGCCGGCGGCGGCCAGGGAGGCTGCGAACGCGTCGGGGACCTGCTGGTCCGTGACCAGGACGTCGATCCGGTCGAGCGGGCAGATCCGGGCGAACGTCGCCCGCTCGATCTTCGTCGAGTCGGCCACCACGATGACCCGTCGGCCCACTGACGCGAAGTACCGGCTGACGTCCGCCTCCCCCTCGTGCACCGTGGTCGCACCGTACTGGCCGCTCAGCCCGTCGACGCCGAGGACCACGACGTCGAGGGCGAACTCGGAGAGCGTCTTCTGCACGAGCGCCCCGACGAGCTCGTAGGACTGACGCCGCGCCACGCCACCGGTCACGACGATCTTCACGTTCGAGCGGACGGAGAGCTCGTACCCGATGTTGAGCGCGTTGGTGACGATCGTGACGCCGAACTCGCCGTCGGCGCCGATGAACCGCTCGCTCTTGCCGAGCTCCCGTGCGACCTCGGTGGTGGTCGTCCCGCCGTTGAGGCCGACCGTGTCGCCGGGGTGCACGAGCTGCGCCGCCGCGCGCGCGATCGCCACCTTGGCGTCGGCCTGCCGGGCGATCTTGTACTGGAGCGGCAGCTCGTATCCGGCGCCGAGCGCGGCCGCCCCGCCGTGCGTCCGCGTGACGAGCCGCTGCTCGGCGAGCGTCGTGAGATCGCGGCGCGCGGTGGCGGGCGAGATCTCGAGCGCGTCGCTGATCTCCGCGATCGAGACGTTGCCGCGGTCGCTCACCAGCTCGAGCAGTGCGTTCAAGCGCTGTTGCGGAGTCATGGTCACGATCCTAGAGCGCCGGTCACGGGCCTCCATGATCGGAAATGACGTTTTGCACTCGCATCGCGCATGATTGATCGGATACGCTGCCGATACTGATCACGCAGGATCGCATCGACCGAAAGGCACCCATGTCCGACACCTTCGTCGCCGAGGAGCTGGCATCGCAGCCCGAATCCTGGCGCACCGCCGCAGCACAGCTGCCCTCCTTCGCCGACGTCCTCCCACAGCCCGGCGAGCGCGTCGCCGTCGTCGGCTGCGGCACCAGCTGGTTCATCGCGATGAGCTACGCGGTCGCCCGCGAGCAGGCCGGACAGGGCGTCACCGACGCCTTCCCCGGATCGGAATACCCCGCCGGCCGTGACTACGACCGCGTCGTGATGATCTCGCGCTCGGGCACCACGACGGAGATCGTCGAGCTGCTCGGCACCATGCCCGACACCGAGACCGTCCTCCTGACCGCCGTCCCGGACAGCCCCGCCGTGGCCGTGGCCACGCACACCGTCGCCCTCCCGTTCGCCGACGAGCGTTCGGTCGTGCAGACCCGCTTCGCGACGAGTGCCCTCGCGCTCCTCCGTGCCGGCCTGGGCGACGACATCGACGCGCTCGCCGGCCAGGCGGAGCAGGCGCTCACGATCCCGATCGACGACCTGCTCGACGCGGAGCAGGTCTCGTTCGTCGGACGCGGCGCCGCCGTCGGCCTGACGTTCGAAGCGGCGCTGAAGACGCGCGAGGCGGCGCAGTTCTGGGCCGAGTCCTACCCCGCCATGGACTACCGCCACGGGCCGATCGCGATCGCACAGCCCGGTCGCCTAGTCTGGACGCTCGGCCCCGCCCCCGATGGGCTCGCCGACGAGGTCGCGCAGACCGGTGCGACGTTCGTCGACCACGGGCTCGACCCGATCGCCGCGCTCGTCGTGGTGCACCGGTTCGCGGTCGCCCTGGCCGTCGCGCGCGGGCTCGACCCCGACCACCCGCGCTCGCTCACCCGCTCGGTCATCCTCAGCTGATGTCGGCCCCGGCCGTGCTCGGGGTCGACGTCGGCGGCACGGGCATCAAAGCCCGGCTCGTCGCGGCGGCCCCGGGCCCTGGCGGTCCGGACGGCCTCGATGCACGGCCGGACGTGCTCACCGAGTATCGCGTTCCCACACCGCACGACGACCCGGACGGGCACGTCCTGGCGGGGGTGGTCACCGAGCTCGCGCGAACTGCACGCGCAGCCGCCCGCGCAGCGGGCATGACGCTCGGCGCGATCGGTGTCGTCGTGCCCGGGATCGTCGACGAGCGAGCCGGGCGCGTCGTCCTCGCCGTCAACATGGGCTGGCGCGATGTCCCGCTCCGCGCCGTGCTCGTCGACGCCCTGGCTGCCGCCGGCATCACCGTGCCCGTGGCCTTCGGACAGGACGTCCGCGCCGGGGCACTGGCCCAGGCACGGGCGGGCGGCGCCGCGACGCTCCACGGGTCGATGGCGTTCGTCGCCGTCGGCACGGGGCTGGCGAGCGCGCTCGTCGTCGACGGCCTGGTGCTCGACGCCGACGGCTGGGCCGGCGAGATCGGCCAGGTCGTCATCACGGGAGGGCCGCACAGCGGACTCCGCGTCGAGGAGATCGCGTCGGCGGGTGCGGTCGCCCGCCGCGCCGCCGCGCCGGATGCACGGAGCGTGGCCGACCGGGTCCGCGCCGGCGACCCGGTCGCCACCGCGGTCTGGGACGACTGCGTCGCCGTCCTGGCGGACGCGATCGCCTGGATCACCGTGGTCGGCGGGTGCGCGAGGGTCGTGGTCGGCGGTGGCCTCGCGGAGGCGGGCGACCTGTTGCTCGGACCGCTCGCGGTGGCGCTGGCCGCGCGCCTCCCCGGTGTCCGCGTGCCCGCGATCCGGCCCGCGCAGCACGGCGACGCCGCCGGCGCGGTCGGCGCCGTCGCCCTCGCCGGCGACGCCCTCGCGGCCGCTGCCCGCACGCCCGACGCCCGCACGGCCGACGCACTCGCAGCCGAGGTTCCTCGGGACGAGATCCGATGACCGACCTGATCCTGGCCCCACGCATCGTCACGGCCCACCACGATCTCCGTGACGGCTGGCTCGCGGTGCGCGACGGCGTCGTCGCCGGCGTCGGCACCGTGGTGGGCGCCGGCATCCCGTCGGCGTTCGCGGACGCCCCGGTCACCCGCGTCGACGGCGTGCTCGTCCCCGGTCTCGTCGACATCCACGCGCACGGCGCCCTCGGCGTCGACTTCGCCGCCGCCTCCGCCCCTGACGCGCGCCGTGCCGCCGAACACCACGCCGCCCGCGGGACGACGGCCCTCGTCGCCTCGCTCGCGACCGGGACGCCGGACGCCACCGCAGCGGCGATCGCCCGCCTCGCACCGCTCGTGGCCGACGGCACCCTCGTCGGCCTGCACCTGGAAGGGCCCTGGCTGTCCCCCGAGCGCCGTGGCGCGCACGCCGCCGCGCTGCTGCACGCTCCCGGGCCGGACGAGGTGCGCCGGTACCTGGACATCGCCGCCGGCAGCATCCGCATGGTGACCCTCGCGCCGGAGCTCCCGGGCGCGATGACGACGATCCCGGTCCTCGTCGCCGCGGGCGTCGTCGTCGCGATCGGGCACACCGACTGCGACGCCGAGACCGCCCGGCGCGCGGTGGACGCCGGAGCGCGCGTGGCGACGCACCTGTTCAACGGGATGCCGCCCCTGCACCACCGCACCCCGGGCCCCGTCGGGGTCGCCCTCGCCGACGATCGGGTCGTACTCGAGCTCATCGTCGACGACCACCACCTGCACCCGGTCACCGTGGACGCCGTGCACGCCGCCGGGGCGCACCGCGTCGCGCTCGTGTCCGACGCGATGGCCGCCACCGGCTGCGCCGACGGCCCGTACCGGATCGCCGGCTCCGACGTCGTCGTCGCGGGCGGGGTCGCGATGCTCGCCGACGGCTCGTCGCTCGCCGGCAGCACCATCACCGTGGCCGACGGCGTCGCACGGTACCGGAACGCGACCGGTGCGGACCTCCCGGCGCTCGTGCGCGCCTCCTCGACGACCGCGGGCGCGCTGCTCGGCCTGCCCCCGGCGCTCACGGAAGGCGCGCCAGCCGACGCCGTCGTCCTGGACCCGGACACGTGCCTCCCGGCTGCGCGTCCCGGTCCGCCGACCGCGGGCACACCACGAACCGTTCTGAGGAGGGGCCGATGGCTCGCGTCGTCGTGATCACGCCGAACCCGGCGATCGACGTCACCTACCGGGTCGCCGAACAGCGGATCGGCGAGACCCAGCGCGTCGAGACCGTCACTCGCATGCCCGGCGGGAAGGGCATCAACGTCGCCCGCGTGCTCACCGCCGTCGGCATGCCCGCTCGTTCCGTGCTGCCGCTCGGCGGTGCGAGCGGCACATGGATCGCGACCGCGCTGGGCGACATGGACCTCGCCGCGACGGTCGTCCCGATCGCCGACGAGACCCGGTCCACCGTCACGGTCGTCGACGACATCGCCCACCCGACGATGTACGGCGAGCCCGGGCCCGCCGTGTCCGCCGACGAGTGGGAGGCGGTGACGTCGGCCGTCGCGGCGCTCCTCGCGCCCACGGACGGGTCCGCCCCGGACGCCCTGGTCGTCTCCGGGTCGCTGCCGCCCGGCACCGACCCCGCGGTCGTCGCCACGTTGGTCCGGATCGGCCGGGAGGCACGGCGCATCACCGTCGTCGACGCGTCCGGCCCGGCGCTCCTCGCCGCCGCCGACGCCGGCGCCACCGTGCTCAAGCCCAACCGCGACGAGCTCCTCGACGCGACCGGGGCCGACGACGAGCGATCGGGCGCCCTCCTGCTCCTCGAGCGCGGCGCCGGAACCGTCGTCGTGTCCCGCGGAGCGGACGGCATCGCGGCGCACACGCGCTCGGGCACGGTGTCGATGCCCGCCGTTCCCGGTGTGCACGGCAATCCGACCGGTGCCGGTGACGCCGCCACGGCAGGCCTCGTCGCGGCGCTCGTCGAGGGGCTCGAGCTGCCCGATGTCCTCGCCCGCGCCGCCGCGTTCGGGGCGGCCGCCGTCCTCCGACCCATCGCCGGCGAGGTCGACCTCGCCGCCGTCCCCCGTTTCCTCCACCACCTCACCTCGGGAGCCTCCGCATGATCACCGAACTCGCCCTGCCCGAACTGCTCGCCGCCGCGCGAGCGGAGGGGCGCGCCATCGGCGCCTTCAACGTCGTCCTGCTCGAACACGCCGAGGCGAGCGTGCGCGGGGCAGAGGACGCGGGGCTGCCGGTGATCCTGCAGATCAGCGAGAACTGCGTGAAGTACCACGGCGGACTCGCGCCCATCACGCTCGCCACGCTGTCGATCGCCCGCTCCGCCTCGGTCGACGTCCTCGTGCACCTGGACCACATCGAGGACGAGGCGCTCGTGCTCGCCGGGATCGACCTCGGCGTCGACAGCGTCATGTTCGACGGATCGCACCTGTCCTACGCCGACAACGTGGCGGCGACCGCCCGTATCGTCGACGCCTGTCACACCGCCGGCATCGCGGTGGAGGCGGAGCTCGGCGAGGTCGGCGGCAAGGACGGCGTGCACGCCCCCGGCGTGCGCACCGACACTGAGGAGGCCGCGGCGTTCGTCGCCGGCACCGGGGTGGACGCCCTCGCGGTCGCGGTCGGGACCTCGCACGCGATGCAGTCCCGCGACGGCGCGGTGGACCGCGGGCTCATCAGCCGGCTCCGTGACGCGGTCCCGGTGCCGCTCGTGCTGCACGGCTCATCCGGCCTGTCCGACGAGGAGCTCCGCGGAGCGGTCGCCGCCGGCATGACGAAGGTGAACATCTCGACGCACCTCAACGGCCTGTTCACGCACTCGGTCCGGGAGGTCCTCGGCGCATCCCCGACCGTCACCGACCCGCGCAAGTACGTCGCGGCGGGTCGGGACGCGGTCGCGGCGGAGACGTCGCGCCTCCTGCGCCTGCTCGCGGCGTCGGCGCCCGAGCACTCGTAGCACCACGGGCCGGTCGCCGTTCCGGTCGGGGCGGCCGGGGTCAGCGCCCGGACCGGGTCAGAGCGCCCGGACGACGGCGTCGCTCACCGCAGCCGTCCCGCCGAGCACGACGATCTTGGCCGGGTCGAGCCGTGCGATCTCGTCGGCGACCGCCCCGGGGACCGAGTCCTGCTTGACGAGCAGGAGCGGGCTCCCGGTACGGCCGGCGACCGGCGCGGCCGCAAGCGCATCCGGGAACGTCATGCCGGTCGCCACGTACACGGTGTCCGAGGTGATCCCCGACGGGTAGGCGCTCTTGGAGATGTCGGCGCTCGTCGCGAACCGGTCGCTCCCGGACCACCGATCCACCGCTGACGACCGGCCGCTCGCGGTGAGCTGGGCGAGCTGTGTGACCACCGAGTCCGCGACGACGGCCGAGCCGCCGAGGACGACGATCTTCTTCGGGGCGAGCCGCTTCAGCTCGGTCACGATCGGGTCGGGGACCGACGTCCCGGAGACCAGGAGCATCGGCCCGTTGGCGGCGCTCGACGCGGCGACGGCGGCACCGGACAGCGCATCCGGGAAGTTCGTCCCCGTTGCGATGTACGCCACGGACACGCCCGTCGAGAACGTCGCCTTCGAGATCGCGGCGGATGTCGCGAAGCGGTTCGAGCCGGAGAGGCGCTGCACCGTGGGTGTGATCTGCTGCAGCGCCGACACGACGGCCGGGGTCACCGCGCTGGTCCCGCCGACGACCACGATCTTCGAGGGGTCCATCGAGCGGAGTGCGGAGGCGGTCGCTCCGGGCAGGGAGTCGGGTGCGGTCAGCAGGACCGGCGCGCCCTGGTGTCCGGCCGCGGCGCCGGCGCCGAGGGCGTCGGGGAAGGTCGCGCGGGAGGCGATGAAGACCGTGCTCGGCGACGGGAAGGCGCTCAGCGCCGCCTTGGCCGCGGTGTCGTAGGCGTTCGTGCCGGCGATCCGGGTGACGGACGCCGTCGCGGGCTGCGAGGTGGGGTTCGTCGTCGGCGTCGCCGTCGCGGTCGGGCTCGCCGAGGCCGTCGGGCTGGCCGACGCCGTGGGAGCCGTGGACGCGGGCGACGCCGTGCACGATGACAGGGTCGGCAGGACCTTCGACAGCGAGGACCACTTCGGGCTGCCGAGACCGGTCACCATGTCGTAGCCCTTGGCGGCGGAGTACCCGAAGTTGCTGCCGGTGGTGACATCGCGGAACGCCGACGGGTTGGCGTACAGCGCCGCGTGGATGTCGCCGACGCCGCGGGCGCAGCCCCTGGCCGCCAGGGTCGACGCGAGCTGTCCGGCCATGAGCGGCGCCGAGAGGCTGGTGCCGCCGCCGAGCAGGTACCCGCCCTTGCGCCCCACGTAGATCCCGGCGCCGTTCCGCGGATCCGCGATCGCCGCGATGTCGGGCACGAGACGGGTGCTGCCGGTGATGCCGACCGACGACTGGTACGACGGCCGTGCCGTGGTGCGCGAGGACCCGCCGCCGGAGCCCGTCTTCGTCGTGCTGTCGCTCCAGGCGGTCTCCGCCCAGGCGCCGTTGCTCGAGGTCAGGGTGGTGCCTCCGACCCCGACGACGGCGGGGAGCACCGCCGGGAAGTCGACGTCGTTCGTGGTGGTGGACGACCCACAGTCGAGTGCACCGGCGTCGCCGCTCGCCGCGAACACGGTGGCACCGGCGACGACGGCCCGGTTGACGGCGTCCTCGATCGCCTTCCGCTCCGACGCCGACTCCTGGCTCTCGCAGATACCCCAGGAGGTGCTCACGGCCGTGATGCCCTTTGATGCGACCTCGTCGGCGATCTGGCTCCAGGCCTGGTAGACCCCCTGCGTGCCGTTCGTCGCGAAGTAGATGCGCTGCGCGGCGGCGGGCGCGGCGGCGAGGAGCATCTCCTGATCGAGGGCGACCTCGACGTCGCCGTCGCCGGCCGGCGTGGTCGTGGAGGCGCCGGCCACCGAGATCTGGGTGACGGACGGCACCGGGCGGCCGACCGCGGAGGCGTAGGTGGCGAGGTCGCTCGAGGACCAGCCGGACAGCTGGAGGGTCGCGATGGTCGCGCCGGCTCCGGCGGTCGCGGCGGTGGGCGCGGCGTACGCGGAGGCGAGGTCCGCGGGGGCCCACCCGCCGGGGAGGGTGTTCGCGGTGTAGACGGACCGCTGGTCGAGGCCGAGCACGGTGGACACCGAGCCCGAGAGCGATGCCGGGATCGCCAGGTCGCGGACGGGGTGCATCGCGGTCCCCGTGCCGCGGAGGTCGACCCCGAGCAGCGTCTCGGCCTGCGAGGCCGTCCCGGTGACGGTGACATCCCACGCGTCCTCGCCGGCGACGGTGAAGCCGGCCGCACGGAAGGTGTCGATGACGTCGGTGCGCGTGCCCCTGTCCGGAGCGACCTCGTCGAGGTGCTCGGCACGTGCATCGGGCGTGAGTCGCGGCGACTCGGCGACGAGGTCGCGAAGCCCGTTTCGGTCGGACGGCGTCAGGACGACGGTGAGGGTGAGGGGGGCGTCGGCGGGGGTGTCGGAGGCGTCGTCCCCGTCCGTCGCGCTCACGGTCCCGGTGCCGGACGTCGCATCCGTGGAGGACCTGGCTGCGGCCTCCGCGACGGTGGCGGCGCCACGGGTGTCGCTCGGGCTCTCGTCGGCGAGCGCCGGGACAGCGACGATGCCTCCGACCACGAGCGTGGCGATCGTGGTCAGGGCGAACGGGAGGCGGTGATGCGACATCGATCACTCCATCGAGCGGCATGGCAGCGAGTCCGTTCCCGGAGCCGCTCAGAGCGGCGCCCTCCGCCGATCCACCATGACGCTAACCCGGGAGGTGTCCCCCGCGACATGGGCCGCAGGGCCCTCGGGCGCCCCCAATTCGTGGGTGTCGAGCAGAATTCACGTGATGTTGTCCCCCGATCTGTCCTCCTTCGGTCTGGGCATATCCCCCGAACACGGGGTGCGCTGGCACCCGAATCGGGGGCATCGAGGGGCACGCGAAGCAGCTCGCGAGCGGCTGCGGAGCGACGCGCCCCGGATCCCACCACCGGTGTGCGCGAAAATTAACACGAGCGACATGAATATGGGCGATTTACCTGTTGCTTGTCGGTTTTGTGCAGCATTACTGTCGTACTCATGTCAAATCTGGCGGATCTCCGCGCTGAGCACCCGCCCGTGCTCGACGACGTCGACCGGAGACTCCTCGCGGCTCTCGCGGTCGACGGCCGTGCGTCCTGGTCGTCGCTCGGTGCGGCGGCACGATGCTCCGCCTCCACGGCCCAGCGCCGGTGGACCCGCCTGCGTGATGCCGGCATGGCGACCGTCATCGGGGCGAGCGACGTCCTCGCGGCCGGCTTCGGCGTGTCCGCCATGGTCCGCATGGGCTGCTCCACCCAGGTCCTGCCCGAGGTCGTCGCGCGACTCCGCACCCGCCGGGAGGTGCGCTTCCTCGCGACGCTCACCGGCACGGCCGACTGCGTGGCCGAGGTCGTCGTGCCGGACTTCGCCGACCTCGAGCCGTTCCTCACCGAGCTCGCGCCGGACGTCGACCTCCGGACCGAGGCCCTACCCGTCCTGCGCACCTTCACGGTGCCGTTCGCGGCGTTCCTCGACGACGCCGGCACCACGCCGGCCAGCGCGGGCGCGACGTCGGACAGCCCGGAGGCCGGCACCGCGAACGCCGCGGCCCCGGACCTCCACGCCATGGACGGCGTCGTCCCCGTCACCGCCACCGCCACCCAGCTCGAGCGCGACGTGTTCGAGCGTCTCGTCGTCGACGGCCGTATCCCGGTCGTCGACCTCGCCGCCGCGGTCGGCCGCAGCGAGCCGACCACGAAGCGCGCCGTCGAGTCCCTCGTCGCCGACGGCCGGGTCCGGATCGGGCCGCTCGTGGTCCCCCGGCTCATGGCGTTGCGGACGGAGCTCATGGTGTGGATATCCGTCGCGCCGGACCTCGTCGGCGACGCCGCCCGGCAGCTCGCCCGTCATCCGCTCGTGCACTACGCCGCCGCCACCGCCGGACGGTTCAACGTCATCGGGCAGGCGTTCCTGCCGACGTTCGCGGACGTCTACGACTTCTCCACCGCCGTCCTCGGGGCGCTCCCCGGGGTGCGCGAGGTGGACCTGACCGTGCAGATGACGACTCACAAGCGGATGTGGCAGCCGATCACCGACGGTCGGTTCGACATCCATCCCGACCACCCCAGCCTCGGAGGAACCCCATGACCGACACCGCGTCCGCATCCGCAGAGCCCTGGCAGTGGCCAGAGGCGACCTGGCGCAGCCACGTCGAACGAGTCCGCGCCGGCCGGAACCTCCTGCCGGCCGCCGGCCCGGACCGCTGGCCCGGCGGCGCTCGGGTCGCGGTCGCGCTCTCGTTCGACTCCGACCACGAGACGCCCGCACTCCGCGACGGCGAGACCTCGCCGGGGCGGATGGCGCAGGGCGAGTACGGCGCACGAGCCGCGGTCCCCCGGATCCTCGACCTGCTCGACCGGTGGGAGGCGCCCGCGTCCTTCTACATGCCCGCCGTCTGCGCGCTGCTCCGCCCGGACGAGGCCCCCACGTACGTCGCCCGCGGCCATGAGATCGCCGTGCACGGGTGGATCCACGAGCGCAACACCCGCCTCGGCCACGACGACGAGCTCGACCTCCTCGGCCGCGCCATGGAGGTGTTCGAGCGCCAGACGGGCGTCCGGCCCACCGGGATCCGCACGCCCTCGTGGGACTTCTCCGACTCCACGCTCGACGTGATCCGCGAGCTGGGGTTCACCTACGACTCATCGCTCATGGCGGACGTCGACCCGTACGAGCTCGTGCAGCACGGCGAGCGCACCGGCATCGTCGAGATCCCCGTGGAGTGGATCCGCGACGACGCCCCGTACCTGATGATGGATCGCTTCGGCGGGCTGCGGCCGCACATGCCGCCGCACGAGCTCGGCCGGATCTGGCGTGACGAGTTCGACGTCGCCTACGCCGAGGGCGGCGTGTTCCAGCTCACCATGCACCCGCACATCATCGGTCACCGGTCCCGGCTGCTCGTCCTCGACGAGCTGCTGCGCCACATCCGCTCCCATGACGACATCTGGGTGACCACGCACGCCGAGCTCGCCGCGCATGTCGCGCCCGGCGTGGCCGACTGACCGCATCACCCCTCGCCCTGCTCCATCCCGCACTGATCCATCCCGCACCACCTGACCGGAAGACGATCACCATGACGAACGATCTCACCGCCCCACCCGCGCCGGCCGCGGCCGGGACGCCCTCAGCGACGAAACTCAGTCCGCGCGGCCGGAAGGCGATCCTCGCCGGCGCCATCGGGAACACGGTGGAGTGGGTCGACTGGGCCGTCTACACGACGTTCTCGTCGGTGTTCGCGAGCCACTTCTTCCCCGCCGGCGACGACGTCGCGGCGCTCCTGGCCACCCTGGCGATCTTCGCCGTCGGGTTCGTCATGCGGCCGGTCGGCGCCGCCGTGCTCGGCGTCTTCGCCGATCGACACGGCCGCAAGAAGGGCCTCATGCTGACGATCGGCATGATGGCGGGAGCCTCGCTCCTCATCGGTGTGACGCCGAGCTACTCGGTGATCGGCATCGCCGCACCGCTCCTGCTCGTGCTCGCCCGCCTCGTTCAGGGCTTCTCCGCGGGTGGCGAGTTCGGCTCGTCATCGGCGTTCCTCGTCGAGAGCGCGGCGCCGCGACGCCGCGCGTTCGCGGGCTCCTGGCAGCAGGTGTCGGTCGGTGCCGGCGTGCTCATCGCGTCCGCGATCGGCGCGATCATCACCACGGCCCTGCCGTCCGACGCGGTCGACGCGTGGGGCTGGCGCGCCGCGTTCATCTTCGGCGCCGTGCTCGGCCTGGTCGGCCTGTGGCTCCGCGTGTCCGTCGAGGAGACCGAGTCGTTCACGAGCACCCGCGACCACGACGCCGCGACGAAGGTCGTCCGCCGCAACCCGCTCCTGGCGATGTTCCGCGACCACCCGGCCGCGACCCTCCGCGTCTTCGGCATCACCATCGCCGGCACGCTGCTCTACTACATGTGGGTGTCCTACATGCCGACCTACGCGTCGGTGACGACGGGCATTCCGCTCAACCAGGCGCTGCTCGCGAACGTCATCGCGATGATCGTGTTCCTCGTCCTCCTGCCGTTCGCCGGGATCCTCTCCGACCGCATCGGCCGGAAGCCCACCATGGCCGCGTTCGCGGGCGGGTTCCTCCTGTTCGCATGGCCCGCGTTCATGCTCCTCAACGGCACCTTCTGGATGCTGCTGCTCGTCGAGGTGATCGGGATCGTCCTGCTGCTCGGCTACTCTGCGAACTGCGCCGTGATCATGGCCGAGCAGTTCCCCCCGGAGGTCCGCGCGACCGGCATCGGGCTGCCGTACGCCCTCGCCGTGGCGATCTTCGGCGGGACCGCCCCGTACATCACGACGTGGATGAACCAGAGCGGCTTCGGCGGACTCGTCTGGCTGTACTGCGCGATCGCCGCCGCCATCGGCCTGGTCGTCTACCTGACGATGCCGGAGACGAAGGGCAAGGTCCTCCGATGAGCCGCCACGTCGTCATCACCGGTGCCGCGAGCGGCATCGGGCTGCAGACCGCGGTGCGGTTCGCCGAGGCGGGCGACACGGTGACGCTCGTCGACGTCCGCCCCGCGGAGCTCGCCGCCGCCGCGACGACCGTCACCGGTGCGGCCGGGAGGGCCGGCAGCACGCCCTCCGCGCCGGTCGCCACGATCGCCGCCGACCTGCGCGACCCGGACGGCCCGGACCGCGTCGTCGCGGAGGCGTGGGCCACGGCTCCGGTCGACATCCTCGTCAACGCCGCCGGCGTCTATCCGTCGACGCCGTTCCTCGACCTCGACGCGGCGACCTGGGACGCCGTGCAGGCCGTCAACCTGCGGGCACCACTCCTGGCCACCGTGGCGCTCGCGCGCGCCGCCGTCCGGGAGGGCCGCCCCGCGTCCGTCGTCAACGTCTCGTCCGGCGCCGCCCTCCGCGCCCGCCCCGGCGCCGCCCCGTACAGCACGTCGAAGGCGGCGCTGGAGATGGCGACGAAGGCGTCCGCGCTCGAGCTCGGCCCGCACCGCATCCGCGTCAACGCGGTCGCCCCCGGGTTCGTCGTCGTCGGCAGCACCGTCAACCCGGTGTCCGCCGAGTACGCCGCCCAGGTGTCCGCGAACCCCCTCGGACGCCCGGGCACCCCGGACGACATCGCACGCGCCGTGTTCTGGATCGCCGGGCAGGACGCCGAGTGGGTCACCGGCACGGTCCTCCGCGTCGACGGCGGCTCCTCGACCGGCGCACACACCCTGCCCCTGAGCTGGGGCCCCGACCACGACCTCGAGGAGCGGAACGCATGAGCGACGCCACCACCACCCCCATCACCGTCGTCGGCGCGGGCGCCATCGGCGGCACCCTCGCCATCCATCTCGACGCGGCGGGCGTGCCCGTCCAGCTCGTCGACGCCGATCCCGCACACGTCGCGGCGATCCGCGACCGCGGGCTCACCCTGATCACGCCCGACGGCGCGACCACGGCGCACCTGCCGGTCTTCGGTCTCGACGACGCCCCGGCCGAGCTCGGGCGGGTCCTGCTCGCCGTGAAGGCGCAGGCGACGGACAGCGCCGCCGCGTGGATCGCCGGACGATTGGCGCCGGACGGATTCGTCGCGTCCCTCCAGAACGGCCTGAACGAGGCGACGATCGCCCGGCATGTCGGCGTCCACCGCACCGTCATCGCATTCGTCGACCTGTTCGCCGACGTCATGGAACCGGGCGTGGTCAAGGACGGCGGGCACGGCGGCATGGCGCTCGGGGAGTACGGCGGAGGGACGTCGGACCGCGTCCGGCAGCTCGCCGCGGACCTGCACCACTGGGGCACGCCCGTCGTGACGGACAACGTCAGCGGCTTCCTCTGGTCGAAGCTCGCGTTCGGCGCGACCCTGAGCGCCACCGCCCTGGCCGACGAGGACATGAGCGTGCTCATCGACCGGCACCGCGACGTCATGATCACGCTCGTCCGCGAGGTCATCGCGGTGTCCGACGCCCTCGGCATCGCCCTGGAGCCGTTCGACGCCTTCGAGCCGGATGCGTTCCGCCCCGACGTCGACCCCGACGTGACGGCGTCGTCGATCGACCGCCTGGTCGCCTGGCTCGCGACGCAGTCGAAGACCCGCTCCGGCATCTGGCGTGACATCGCCGTGCGGAACCGCCCCACCGAGGTGCCGACGCACTACCGTCCCGTGATCGAGGAGGGTGCCGCGCACGGTCTGTCACTGCCGACCGTGGCGGCCCTCGTCACCACGATCGGGCGGCTGGAGCGGTTCGAGATCCCGATGGACGAGGCGCTGCTGGTCGACCTCGCCGGCGCGGGCGCGGAGGTCGCACGATGAGCGCCGCCGAGACCGCCGGCGCCACGCTGGTGTGGGACTGGGTGGAGGCGCGGCGCGGCGCGATGCTCGACGACCTCGTCGCGTACGCATCGCTCGAGACCCCGTCGGACGACGAGGCGCTGCTGGCGGCGGGGCTCACCTGGATCGAGGCGTGGCTCGGTCGCGTCGTCGGCCCGGCCGCGGCCCGCGCCGAGCACCCCACGCCCGGGTACGGGGTCCACGTCGCCCTGGACTACCCGTCCGCCACCGCGGATCCGGACGCCCCGTGGATCACCGCGCTGTGCCACTACGACACCGTGTGGTCGGCCGGGACGATCGGCGAGTGGCCGGTCACGGTCGACGGGGACCGCATCACCGGGCCGGGTGTCTTCGACATGAAGGCCGGGCTCGTGCAGTTCGCGTACGCCCTCGCGGCCGTCGACACCCTCGGCCTCCCCCGACCCGGCATCCGCCTGCTGCTCAACGCGGACGAGGAGGTCGGCAGCAAGGGGTCCCGTCCCGTCATCGAGGACACCGTCACCCGGAGCGGTGGCCCCGTGCTCGTGTTCGAGTCCGCCGCCGCCGGAGCCGTGAAGACCGCACGGAAGGGCGTCGGCCTCTTCGACATCGCCGTCGCCGGCGTCGCGGTGCACGCAGGACTCGAGCCGACCGCCGGCGCGAGCGCGATCGACGAGGCCGCACGGGTCGTCCTGGCCCTGCACGCCGCGACCGACATCGCCGCCGGCACCAGCCTGAACGTCGGGGTCCTGCACGGCGGCACGCGTCCCAACGTCAAGGCCGCGTCGGCGGCGCTCGCACTCGACGTGCGGGTGTCCTCGGCGGCCGAGGCAGCACGCATCGACCAGGTGCTCGCCGACCTCCGGGCCGCGAACCCGCTCGCGTCGATCACCGTGACGGGCGGGTGGAACCGTCCCGTGATGGAGCGGACCGACGCGACCGCAGCTCTGTTCGCCACGGCGTCCGGTGTCGCGGCGTCGATGGGCGTCGCGCTTCGCGAGGTGTCCGTCGGCGGCGCGAGCGACGGGAACTTCGCCTCCGCCCTGGGGTTCGCCGTGCTCGACGGGATCGGCGCCGTCGGCGACGGCGCGCATGCCCGCCACGAGTGGACGAGCATCGACGGCATGGTCGAGCGGAGCACGCTCGCCGCGCTCCTGTTCGCGGAGCTCGGGGCGCCCGCGGCGGGCTGAGCCTGGAGGCGGGGCGCGGGCCGGGAGGCGCGGGGCCGACAAGCGAGATTCGGGTGGTGCGCTGCCGCGCTCACATCTCCAGTATCCCCGTGCCCCTCGCGCCAGCCTGCTCGGCGGTGCTACGGTGTGCTACATGGAGACCGTGACGCACCGCGAGATGCGGAACAACAGCGGCGACCTTCTTCGCCGTGTCGAGGCCGGGGAGTCGGTGCAGATCAGCAACAACGGCCGCCTCGCGGCGATGATCGTGCCCGTCGACGACGCCGGCCTGGCCGCCTTGGCGGAACGCGGGCAAGCGCGCCTCGCACGCACCGCAGTGAGCACCCTCGCGACGATCCGCCGCGCTCCCGCGGCATCGTCCACCCGAGCCATGATCGAGGACGCCAGAGGCCGATGGTGACCACGGCGTACCTGGACACGTCGGCGGCGATGAAGCTCATCGTCGACGAGGCCGAGTCGGAGGCGCTCGTCTCGGAGCTCGCCGGCTCATCGCGGCGCCTGGCCGCGTCATGGCTGCTTCACACCGAGCTGCACTGCGCTGCTGGTCGAAACCCCGCGCAGGTCGACCTCCGCGCGGTCGGCACGGTGCTGGACGCCGTGACGCTCGTCGACGTCACCCGTGGCGATCTCCTCGTGGCGGGCACACACGCGCCCCTGCGGTCGAACGACGCGATCCACCTGGCGACGGCGCTCCGGCTCGGCGTCGACGAGATGATCACCTACGACGTCGAACTCGCCGCCGCCGCATCCGCCGCCGGCCTCCCGGTGACCGCTCCCGCCTGAGCGCTGCCGAGCAGCACGGCGCCAGCAGCGCGGACGGGTCAGCAGAGCGGCACGTTCACCGCGAGGCCGCCCATCGCGGTCTCCTTGTACTTGCTCGACATGTCCGCGCCGGTCTGCCGCATCGTCTCGACCACCTGGTCGAGCGACACGTGGTGCACGCCGTCGCCGCGGAGCGCCATGCGCGCCGCGTTGATCGCCTTGTTCGCGGCGATCGCGTTCCGCTCGATGCAGGGGATCTGCACGAGACCGCCGATCGGATCGCAGGTCAGGCCGAGGTTGTGCTCCATCGCGATCTCCGCAGCATTCTCGACCTGCGCCGGCGTGCCTCCGAGGAGTTCCGCGAGCCCGCCGGCCGCCATCGACGCCGCCGAACCGACCTCACCCTGACAGCCAACCTCCGCCCCGGAGATCGAGGCGCGCTCCTTGTAGATCGAGCCGATCGCTCCCGCGGTCAGCAGGAAACGCACGATCGCGTCGTCCCGCACCGTCTCGTCCGCCGCGGCGATCTCCGGCACGTACGTCAGCGCGTAGAACAGCACGGCGGGGATGATCCCGGCGGCGCCGTTCGTCGGCGCGGTGACGACTCGTCCACCGGACGCGTTCTCCTCGTTCACCGCCATCGCGGTCAGGTTCACCCACTCCATCGCCAGAAGCGGATCCTTGCCGGGGTCGTCCGAGAGGAGCTGCTCGTACCAGGTCGCGGCGCGGCGACGCACCTCCAGCCCGCCGGGCAGGGTCCCACGGCGCAGGACGCTCCGGGCGACGCACTCGTCCATCACCGCGTGGATGCGGAGCAGGCCGGCGCGCACGTCGTCCTCCGTCCGCGTCACGGTCTCGTTCGCGAGCGCCACAGCGCTGACCGGGAGGCCCGTCTCCGCGCACACGGCGAGCAGCTCCTGGCCGGAGGAGAACGGATACGGCACCGAGGCCGCATCGGCCACCGGAATCGCCACCTCGCCGTCCCGCGCGATGAAGCCGCCGCCGACCGAGTAGTAGGTGTCGTCGAGGATGGTGTCGCCGTCGCTCGCGGCGACCGCACGGAGCCGCATGCCGTTCGGGTGCCGGGGCAACATCGTCAGCGGGTGCTGCACGATGTCGGCGATCCGGAAGGGCACCCGCTGCCCGCCCGCGAGCGTGAGCTCCCCGGTCCGGTCGAGCTCGGCGAGCGCATCGCCCATCGCATCGGGGTCGATCGCCTCCGGCCGCTCCCCCATCAGGCCGATCACGACCGCGCCGAGCGTGCCGTGCCCCTGCCCGGTGCTCGCGAGCGAGCCGTAGAGGTCGACGACGACGCCCGACACGGGAGTGTTCCCGAGGCGCGCCGCGAAGTCCGCCGCCGCGCGCATCGGCCCGACGGTGTGGGAGCTCGACGGCCCCACACCGATGCTGAAGAGGTCGAACACGCTGACGGGCACCCGAGCACCCTAACCCGCCAGCATGGACGGCACCCTCTGCCCCGCGACCAGCGCGGGGCAGAGGGCGATCAGATGGTGGACCAGCCGCCGTCGCTCGGAAGGATCGCGCCGTTGACGTTGGCGGAGTCGTCGCTGAGGAGCCAGGTGATCGCCGCTGCGAGCTGCTCGGCCTGGGCGGCAGCGGGGACGACAGCCTGCATGATCGGGCCGACCCTGGACGCGGCGTAGTCGGACCGCATGGGGGCCTCGATGTTCGTCGCGACGGCGCCGGGTGCGACCGCGTTCGTACGGATCCCCTCCGGGCCGTAGAAGAACGCCACGCTCTTGGTGTAGCCGACCAGTGCGTGCTTCGACGCGGTGTACGCCGCCCCCGAGGCGGAGGCGCGGAACGCGGCCTCCGAGGCGACGTTGACGATCGCGCCCGCTTTGGCGGGGAGCATGACCTGCAGCACGGCCCGGGTGAGGCGCATCGGCCCGACGAGGTTGACCGCGAACACCCGCTCCCAGGTGGCGTCGTCGATCTCCGCCGGCGGCAGGAAGGCGTCCATGATGCCGGCGACGTTGGCCAAGGCGTCGATGCGGGGCCCAGCGGCCGCGATGATCGAGTCGATCGTCCCCGCATCCGCGACATCACCGGCGACGGTGTGGAGGCGGTCGGAGCCGGCTTCCGTGGTGAGCGCGTCGAGGCGGTCGCCGCTGATGTCGGTCGCGACGACGGTGCCCCCCTCTCCGAGGATCCGGACGGCCGTGGCCTTCCCGATCCCGGAGCCGGCGCCGGTCACAATGACGGTGCGTCCCGCGAAACGATCGCTGTTTCCGGTCTGCGACATGATGTGCTCCTTGATCTCGTGAATGTCGAACTGTCGTGAATGTCGAACTCTCGTCGGCATCGCCAGTCAACCGGCTCCGCCACCTGGTCGGCAAGGGCGAGGGTCCCCGCCCCGCCGCCGTCAGGGCACGAGGACGATCTTGCCGCGGGTGTGCCGCTGCTCCAGCTCCTCGTACGCGTCCTGCACCCGGTCGAGCGGGTACGTCGCGGCGATCGGCACGACGACGGTGCCGTCGGCGACGAGATTCGCGAGCTCCCGGAGGACCGCCGGGTCGGATGCGGCCTGGCTGCCTTCCGCCTTCGCGCCGATCTCCGCCGCGGCGTCGAACGCGATGATCGTCTCGATGCGGTCCGCGGGCACGCCGAGGGTGACACCGAGGCGCACGTACTCCTCGCCGTGCGTGTCGATGAGCGCGTCGATCCCGTTGGTCGCGAGGTCCCGGACCCGTCCCTCCAGGCCGTCCCCGTACGCGATGGGACGCGCGCCGAGCTCGCGGAGCCAGTCGTGGTTCGCCTCCGAGGCGATGCCGATCACGTCGACGCCCTTCGCGTGCAGCAGCTGCGTGACGATCGACCCGACGCCGCCCGCGGCGGACGACACCACGACGGTCTCCCCGGGCTTCGGGTCGACGGCACGGACCGCGGCGTACGCGGTGGTGCCGACGATGTCGAGGCCCCCGGCCACCTCCCAGGACAGCCGCCGCGGCTTCAGGACGAGCTGCCCCTCGGGAACGCTCACGAACTCAGCCTGGCTCGACCGCTCCCACGACCACCCGAGCACCTCGTCGCCGACGGAGAAGCCCGACACGTCCTCCCCGATCGCGACGACGACGCCGGCGAGGTCGGTGCCCTGCCCGGACGGGAACGACGCCGGGGCGACCGCCTCCATCGCGCCCTGGCGGATCGCAGCCTCGCCGGGGTTCACCCCCGCGGCCCGGACCTGCACCAGGACCCGGTCGCCGGTCGCGGCGGGCGTTGCGACCTCGGCCACGTGCAGGACCGAGCGGTCGCCGTACTCGTCGAATCGCACGGCGCGCATGGTGGTCGGGATATCGGCGGCGGACGTGGTGGTCGCCTCGTGCGCGAGGTCGATGGAGTCGTTGTCGGTCATGCCCCGGACGGTACGCCCCGATGCGTGGCGGCTGCCCCAGCGGGGGACCGGCACCGTCGGACATGGTCAGCCCGCGAGCGTCGTCCCGATCGACCGCGCTCGTCCATCGCCGTGTACCCGACGATCGGGATCAGCTGCGCTCGGCGACGAACGCGGCGAGCTCGTCGAGGTTGGCGACCTCGCACGTGCGTCGTCCCTCCTCGATGTCGTGGATCATCGCGACGATCCGGTCGAACACCGGGCCCTGGATGTCCTTGTGGACCTCGTCGACCTCGGTCTTGCGCCTCCGCACCATCAGGTCGCGCCAGATGCCCGAGCGGGCCTTCGCGCTCCTCCGGTTGAAGGCCGCCAGCCGGTCGAGCGAGCCCTCGAGGTCGTCGGGCTCGAACCCGTCGAAGGACTCGACGGGCACGGGCGCCTGGTCGATCGCCTCCTGCGCGACGGTGCGCATGAGCGCCCGGTACGGCGGGAGGGACAGCGAGTCCGCGATGGTCAGGTCGGACACCGCGCCGGCCCAGAGCATGGCGCCGTACGCCTCCTTGCCCCAGAGGTACCCGAGCACGTTCTCCGTCGGCAGCGCATACGGCAGCGCGTCGGCGAGCAGCCCGACCCGGGGCGTGATCGGGCCGCCAGCGAGCTCGCCGACGCGGAACGTCGCGATGTTGCCCTGCAGGATCCGGCCGGGCCCGAGCAGGTCGGCGCCGACGTTGATGAAGCTCGACACGACACGCTCGGCGCCGACGGCCGCGACGAGCGTGTCCGCGGTGAGCCCGTTCTGCACCGTGAGCACGACGCCGTCCGGCGCGAGCCGGGCGGCCAGCAGCGCGGCGGCGGACGCCGTGTGCAGGCTCTTCACCGCGACGACCGCATGCTCGATGCGGTCGGGCAGGTCGTCCGGGGTGATCGCGGGCACGTCGACGGTGAACTCCTCGACCGGCCCCTCGATGTGGAGGCCGTCCGCGCGGATCGCGGCGACGTGGTCGGCGTCCGCGTCGCAGAGCGTGACGGTGTGACCGGCGCGGTGCATGTGCGCGCCCAGGGTGCCGCCGATCGCGCCGGCGCCGATGATCGTGAGTTCCATGGATTCCTCCTGGTGGTCGCCGTGACGACCGGGTCGTGGGTCGGGAGTGGGAGGCGCAGGGTCACGCCGATGCGAGCACGTCGCGCTGCCACCGCTCGACCGCGCCGGCGAGCACGGTGAGCGGGACTGCGCCGTTGCCGAGCACCGTGCCATGGAAGTCACGGATCGAGAACCGGTCGCCGAGCGCCTGCCGCGCACCCGCGCGGAGCCGGACGATCTCCCGGCGCCCGATCATGTACGCGAGCGCCTGCCCGGGCCACGCGATGTACCGGTCGACCTCGCTCCGGACGTGCTCCTCCGGGGTGGCGCTGTTGGCGAGCATGAACTGCACGGCCTGCTCACGGGACCAGCCGAGGTGGTGGATCCCGGTGTCAACGACGAGCCGGCAGGCCCGGAGTGCGCGCATCGACAGCATCCCGAGCCGGGCGACATCGTCGGAGTAGAGCCCGATCTCGTCGGCGAGCTGCTCCGAGTACAGGCCCCAGCCCTCGTTGAAGCTGCACGCCTCGACGTCGAGGTACCGGCGGTACCGGGGGATCTCGAGCTGCTGCGCCATCGCGAGCTGCATGTGGTGGCCGGGCACCGACTCGTGGAACGTCAGCGCCTCGTACTCGTACCGGTGGTGGGTCTCCGGGTCGGTCGCGAGCAGGCAGTACGCGCCGGGGCGGCTGCCGTCGAGCGCCGGCGGCCGGTAGTACCCGAGCGCGCTCGACCCGGCGTCGATCGGGCTGATCGGCTCGATCGCGCACGCGGTGATGTCGTAGTCGGGGAACCAGTCGCCCCGCGCGGCCTCGGCCCGGTCGAGGGCGGACTGCGCGACGTCGATGATCTCCTCGGTCGTGCGGAACCGCAGCGCCGGGTCGGTGCGCATCCGCTCGGTGATCGCGGTGAACCGGGTCTCACCGAGCGCGGATGCCCCGATTCTCGACCATTGCTCCTGCATCGCCTCGAGCTCGTCGAGCCCGATCCGGTGGATCTCGTTCGGCGTGAGCGTCGTGGTGGTGTGCCGGCGGACGGCGGCCGCGTAGCCCTCCTCGCCGCCCGGGATCCGCTCGATGCCGACCTCGTCGTCGGGCCGGGCGAGCGGGTGCACGGCGGTGCGGAGACGTTCGGCGAGCGCCGCCATGGCGGGGCGGACGTCGCGCTCGACGCTCGCGCGGGCGCGGTCGAGCACGGCCGGGTCGCCGGCGGCGCGGGCGGGGGCGAGGAGCGCGTCCTCGTCGAGCGACAGGCCCAGGTGGCCCTCGAGCTGCTCGATCGCGTGCCGGACACCGGTCGCGGTCGGGACGCGGCCGTCGGCGGTCTCCTCCACGTACCGCTCGCCGAGCGCAGCGAGCATCCCGCCGACGCCGGCGATCCGGGCGAGGTACCGCTCGGCGCCGTCCGCGTCCGCGATGGTCATCGCGGGCACCGCCTGGAACACGAGGCCCTGGCGGCTGACGTAGCCCTTCGCCGACGCGTTCGCGGCCCACAGCGCGTGCTCGGCGTCCTCGGCCGCGCCGCGCGCGAGGGCGACGAGGACGCCCTGGTCGACGACGCCGGCGCCGTCGAGCTCCGCGGTCGGGAGGGCCGCGGCGGCCTCAGCGATCGCGCCGAGCTCCCGGGACGCCCGCTCGCTCGCCTCCCGGCTCGGGTCGCCCGGCAGGTGGTCGAACTCGGCGATGCCGAGCAGCGTGGCGTTGTACGGGTCGTACGTGTGCTCGGTGCGGAAGTACGCCTCCCCGAACTCGGTGAGGCGTACTGCGGCGTCCGCGGGTTCCGTCATGCGTTCCTCCAGGTCGTGGGCGGCACGCGGGACGCGGGCCGGGTGGGGCGGTGGGCCGGGTGGCCCCGCAATCGGCGGATGGGTCGCCGGGCCCGGGTCAGAAGAGGGAGTGGCCGCCGTCGATGGACAGCGTCTGCCCGCTCACCCAGCCGGCATCGGGGGCGACGAAGAACGCGACGCCACGGGCGATGTCCTCGGGGATGCCGGTGCGGCGGACCGCGATCCGCTCGACGAGCGCGCGCTGCCCCTCCGGGCCGTACGAGTCCCACTGCGCCTGCGTGCTCGGGTTGGAGAGCACGAGGCCGGGGGCGATGCAGTTCACGGTGATGCCGTGCGGGCCGAGCTCGTGCGCCATCTGCCGGGTGAACCCGATCTGCGCCGCCTTCGCCGCCGTGTAGGCCTGGATGCCGGTGAGGCTGACGCTCCGGCCGGCACCCGACGCGATGTTCACGATCCGGCCGTATCCGGCGGGCTTCATGGTGCGGGCGGCGGCGCGGGTGCAGTTCCGGGTGGTGAGGAGGTTCGCGGCGAACACGGCGTCCCACGCCTCGTCGGTGAGCTCGTCGATCGGGGTGTGCGTCTGCCCGACCACCCCGCCGGCGACGTTGACGAGGACGGCGACCGGGCCGAGCGTGGCGAACCACGCGTCGACGGCGGCGGTGTCGCTGAGGTCGAGGTCGTCGCGGTCGGCCCGGTGCACGGTCGCGCCGTCGGCCTGGATGCGGTCGGCGACGGCGCGGCCGATGCCCTGGGCGGTGCCGGTCACGACGGCGGTCTGTCCTGCGAGTGTCATGCGTCGTCCCTGTCCTCGTCGGCGGCCCGGCAGGCCGCGGTGTCGGTGTCGGTCGCGGGTGGGTGGGCCGGCTCGCCGCCCTCGGCGAGCTCGCGCGCGGCTGCCGCGCCCTTCGCCACCCCGACGGCGAGTCCGGTGGTGCCGGTGGCGGCCGTATGGGAGGAACGGGAGATCCGCACGGTCTCCTCCCACTCCGCCATCCGCTCGAGTCCGCGGCGTCCGACGGCGCGGAGCACCCCCTCGACGAGCGCCTCGAGCAACACGAGAAGCGGGGCCATGGAGTCGAACGGGATCCCGGCCACGGTCACCGGGAGCACGATGTCCGCCGACTCGGCGGCGGGCGACAGCGTCGTGTCGGTGATGACCACGACGGTCGCGCCCCGGCGCTTCGCGAGCGCGGCGGCCTCCTGCGCGGCGGACTCGTGCCGGCGGAAGTCGAGGATGACCGCGACGCCGCCGCGGCCGAGGCGGAGGAACGTGCCGACGTCGTGCCCGAGCGGCTCCGCGACGAAGTCGACGTGCGGCATCACCTGGTCGAGCTGCGCAGCGAACACCATCGCGAAGTACCGCGAGAAGTATCCGCCGAGCACCACGACCTGCTTCGGGCGCTGGGCGAGCACCATGACCGCTCGATCGAACTCGCTCGGTGGCACGCTCGCGGCGAGCCCGTCGACGAGGGCGTTGCGCTCCGTGATCGCCCGCCCGAGACCGTTGCCGGCGTCGTGCGCGATCCCCTCCGCCGACCGCTGCACCGGGCTGTTCATGTGATGCGAGACCTCGTCGCGGAGCCGCGTCTGGAACGCCGACCAGCTCGCGATCCCGAGCCGGGCGACGAGCCGCAGGACCGTGGGCGTGCTCGTCCCTGCCGTCCGGGCCAGGCTTGCCGCGCTGTCGAGCCCGGCGCCCGGATACGCCGCGAGGAGCGCTCGCGCGACCTTCCGCTCGGCGGGACTGAGCTCGTCCATGCGGGCGAACACCTCGTCATTGATGGGCATGCGGTGGGACTCCTGGGTGCGATGGGCGGATGGCGTGCCGCCCGCCGGGGTGACAGGGCGTGTCCACTCTGACAGGGCGGGCCGTGACGCTCAGGTACGCAGCACGAGCCCCGTCCCGTCGTCGAACGCCGCGAACATCGTGGGCGAGTTGTGCGCGACGACCACGCGGCCGTCGCCGTCCACCGACACGAGCCCGCCGCTCGCGTGCTGCTCGGTGAGCGCCTCCTGGATCGTCGCCCGTACGGCGTCCGGCAGCTCAGCGCCGAGGTACCGCATCCGCGCGACGATGTCGTGCGACACCACACCGCGGATGAACGCCTCGCCCTCGCCGGTGCAGGAGATCGCTGCGGCACCGTTCCGGGCGTACGTGCCGGCGCCGATGACGGGCGCGTCGCCGACTCGCCCGTCCTCTTGGTTCGCCATGCCGCCCGTCGACGTCGCCGCGGCGACCGTGCCGGCGGCGTCGCGCGCCACCGCGCCGACGGTCCCGTGCCGCGGTGCGACGAGCCCGGCGTCGAGGATCCGCTGCAGCTGCGCGACGCGCGCATCGGTGATGAAGTACTCCTGCTCGGCGGTGGCGAGCGACCACCGCTCGACGAGCTCCCGCGTCGGGTGCACGAGGAACAGGTGCGCCGAGCGCTCCATGACGGCGCGCGCGAGCTGCACCGGATTCCGGGCGTGCCGGGAGGCGGCGATCGCCCCCGCCACGCCGGTGCCGTCCATGACGGCGGCGTCGAGCTCGACCTCGCCGTCGGTGGTGAGCGCGGCGCCGCGACCGGCGTTGAACAGGGGGTCGTCCTCGAGCTGCACGACGGTGGCGCAGACGGCGTCGAGGGCGGATCCGCCCGCGACGAGGACCGCGCGGCCCGCACCGTACGCGTGTGCGAGACCGGCCTCGAACGCGGCCCGGTCCTCCGCCGCGAGCTCGGCGATCCGGCCGCCGGCGCCGCCGTGCAGGGCGAGCGACCACGGTCCCGTCGGGGCGATGTCCCAGAGCTGTGTCGCACGGGGTGCCGCGATGGCCTCCTCCGGCGCGAGACTCGCCATCAGCGGCCCCCCGCCTGGCGGGTGATGTAGTTCACGGCGACGAATCGCGTGAAGACCGAGAGGAGGTCGTCCCCGCTGATCGCGACGGTGCGGTCGCCGACGCGGTCGACGCCGCCGACCCAGGTCGCGACGTCCGCCATGTCCGCGGTCTGCACGTCGAGCTCCAGGGTGGTGTGCCCGGCGATCGGGTGGCGCTGCATCGACGACGCCCGCCGGGTGCCGCGCTCGGCGGCCTCGCGGATCAGCCGACAGGACTCGGTCGGGTGCAGGTTGTCGGCGCTCGCCCGGGTGATCGACGTCTTCGTCAGGACGTGCTCGGCGTCGGGCGCGAACGGCTCGGTCTCGGTCCAGGTGACCTCGTCGCCGGTGACGAGCGCGATCGGGACGCCGTGGTGGCTCGTGACGAGGGCGTTGATGCCGCTCTCGCCGACCCACGTGCCGTTCACCCGTGCGCCGGAGAACACCGCCGGGTTGTACGTGTGCGACATCGTCGACGGCGCTCCGGAGATGCTGCCGTGGTAGCCGACGAGGAACGCCGCGTCGACGCTGTCGTCGAGGCCCTGCATCATGTACAGCGGCTTGTGGCGCCCGGTCACCAGGCGCACCCTGTCCGGGTGCACGACGAGCCGCGGGTCGAGGTTGGACATGGTGCTGTGGGAGTCGTTCAGGACCACCTCGGTCGCGCCACCGGCGACGGCTCCCTCGATCGCGGCGTTCACCTCGTCCAGGAGCAGTGCACAGCCGAGCGCGTAGCCGTCGCTGCCCGGGCGGCACTGGTCCCAGTCGACGATGCCGGCGACGCCCTCCATGTCGTACGAGATCCAGGTTTTCATGCGGTTCCTCCCCGCTCGTGGAGCAGCGGCTCCTGGTGGTGCGCGGCCAGTTCGACCGATGCGGACGCGTCCTCGGGATCGAGGAGCACGTCGGGTTGCGTGAGCGCGGCGTCGTCGCGCTCGATGGCGGGTTCACGCATGGGGTCGACGGCGGCGAGCTCGGCCGAGCGGATGCATGCGGCGACGTGCGCGGACGACGGGGCGGTCCCTCCCAGCCGACGTCCGAGCACGAGCGGCACCGGCGCGAGCGGCGGGTCGGTCGCATGGCACGCGTCGACCGCGTACGGGCACCGCGGATGGAACCGGCAGCCGGACGGCACGTCGAACGGACTCGGGGGCTCACCCTGGAGGGCGAGCCGTTCCGTGACGCTCTCGGCGTTCATCCGCGGGATCGAGTCGATGAGCGCCCGCGTGTACGGGTGACGGGGATTCCGGAACAGCTCCGCGGTGTCGGCGACCTCGACGATCCGGCCGAGGTACATCACGGCGACACGTTGGCTGAGGTGCTGCACGACCGCGAGGTTGTGCGCGACGAACAGGATGCTCAGCCCGAGCTCCCGCTGCAGCGTCGCGAAGAGCTCGAGGATCGTCGCCTGCACGGACACGTCGAGGGCGGACACCGGCTCGTCGGCGATGAGCACATCGGGCCGCACCGCGATGGCTCGCGCGATCGCGATGCGCTGCCGCTGACCGCCGGAGAACTGGCTCGGGTAGGCGTCGAGCGCGTCCTCGTCGAGGCCGACGAGGTTGAGCAGCCGGATGCACTCCGCCCGCACCTCGGCCCGCGGCACGATGTCGTGCAGCAGCAGCAGCTCCCGGAGCATCGACCCGACCGAGATCCGTGGGTTGAGTGACGAGTACGGGTCCTGGAACACCATCTGGATCCGGCGGGATGCCTCCTTGCCGCGCCGCTCGGGCACACCCGCCCCATCATGCTCGAGCGTGCCGGTCGTCGCGGTCACGCTGCCGACGAGGATCTTCGCGAGCGTCGACTTGCCCGAGCCGGACTCGCCGACGAGCGCGAGGATCTCACCGCGTCGGAGCTCGAGGTCGATGCCGTCGAGCGCCGTGAGGGCGCTGCGGGCATTGGATCGGCGCACCCGCTCGACGACCGTCCGCGGCAGCGGGTACCGCTTCGTGACGCCCTCGGCGCGGAGCGCGGGTCCGCGCGGCACGGTGACCGTCACGGTCCGCGGTGCGGGGTCGGTCATACGGGAACCTCCTCGAAGATCTCATGGGTGCGGATGCAGGCCGCGGTCCGGCCCGGGCCGACGTCCTCCTGCGGCGGCATCGCCGTCGTGCAGGCGTCGATCACGAACCGGCAGCGGGGCGCGAACGGGCACCCGCGCGGCCGAGCGGCCAGGTTCGGCGGGAAGCCGGGGATCGGCACGAGCTCGCGATCCGGCTCGTCGAAGTCGGGCGCGGAGTCGAGCAGGCCCTTCGTGTACGGGTGTCGCGGGTCCCGGAACACGTCCTTCACCCCGCCGGCCTCCACACGGTGCCCCGCATACATCACGGCGAGCTGCGTGCACGTCTGGTTCACGACGGCGAGGTCGTGCGTGACGAATGCGAGGGCCGTGCCGGTGGCGTCGCACAGCTCCTCGAGCAGCTGCAGGACCTGATGCTGCACGGTGACGTCGAGCGCGGTGGTCGGCTCGTCGCAGAGCAGGAGCCGGGGCGAGCAGGACAGCGCCATCGCGATCATGACGCGCTGCCGCAGGCCTCCGGACAACTCGTGCGGGTAGGCGCGGGCACGGCGCTCGGGGTCCGGGATGCCGGTGCGGCGCATCATGTCGATGGCGATGCGCATCGCCTCGGCCCGGGACACGCCGAGGTACCGGCGCGGCCCCTCCGCGATCTGGTCGCCGACCCGGATCACCGGGTTGAGTGCCGTCATCGGCTCCTGGAACACCATCGCGATCTCCGGCCCCATGAGGCGACGGCGCTCGGTGGCGGAGATCGCGGCGAGGTCGCGACCGCGGTACCGAATCGTGCCTGAGAGGACGGTGACGCCCTTCGGAAGCAGCCCGGCGATGGCGCGGAGTGTGAGCGACTTGCCGGAGCCGGACTCACCGACGATGCCGAACCGCTCGCCCTCGGCGACCGAGAACGTCAGGTCCTCGACGATACGCGTGTCCGGCCGGCCACGGCGACGGATCCCGATGGTGAGCGAGTCGACGACGAGCAAAGGCGCTCGGTCGCTCGGGTCCGCGGAGTGCCCGCTGGTGCTGGTGCTGGTGCTGGTGCTGGTGCTGGGCATGTCACTTCCTCCGCTCGGGGCTGAGCAGATCGCTGATGCCGTCGCCGAGCCAGGACAGTCCCAGGCTCGCGACGACGACGACCAGACCCGGGATCGTGGTCTGCTGCCATTGCGTGGTGATGAACTCCTGGCCGTCGACGATCATCGAGCCCCATTCGGCGGTGGGCGGCTCGATGCCGAGGCCGAGGTACCCGAGGGTGACGATCGCCATGATGTCCATGACGATGTCGCTCATCGCGTAGATGACCGCCTGTGAGAGGACGTTCGGGCCGATGTGCCGGACCAGGAGCCGCACGTGCGACATCCCGCCGAGCCGGGCCGCGACGACGTAGTCCTGCTGCTTCGCGACGAGAACCTCGCCGCGCACGATCTTCGCGTACGACACCCACGACACCGCCGCGATCGCGAGGTAGATGCTCGTCTCCCCGGCACCGAGCACGAAGACCAGGACGATCACCATGATGTAGAAGGGGAACGCGAAGAACACGTCGACGATCCGCATCACGATCGTGTCGACGACACCGCCCGTGTACCCGGCGACGGCACCGACGACCGTGCCGAGGACGAACGGGATGAGGACCGCGAGGAACCCGACCCGCAGGTCGACCCGGGCGCCCCAGATCAGCCGAGACAGCACGTCGCGGCCGTACTTGTCCGTCCCCAGCCAGTGCGCCGCGCTCGGCGAGGCGAGGGGGTTCTGCAGGTGCTGCGCGATCGGGTCGTACGGCGCGATGAGCGGGGCGAGCACGGCGACGAGCACGAGGGCACCGACGATGACGATGCCCGCCATGAGCGGTCCGTTCCGGTACCAGGCGCGCAGCGACCGTGATCGGGCGGCGCGACGGCGACCGCGGAACGACGCGAGCGCGGCGGTGGGGGTGGTCATGCGGGGCTCGCTCCGGCCAGGTCGACCCGCGGGTCGAGCATCGTGTACACGACGTCGGTGAGGATCCCGACCACGACGACGAAGATCGCGACGAAGAGCGTGACGCCCTGGATCGTCGGGAAATCGCGGGCGAAAATCGCGTTGATCATCAGCGAACCGAGGCCCGGCAGTGCGAACACCTTCTCGATGACGAGCGAGCCGCCGACGAGATATCCGAGGTTCACCCCGATGATCGACACGGTCGGGATCGCGGCGTTCCGCAGGACGTGGTCGCGGAACAGCGGTATCCCGGCGGCGCCTTTCGACTTGGCGGTGCCGACGTAGTCGGACTCGAGCACGCCGATCATCGACGCGCGGAGGCTGCGGATGATCGTCGGCGACATCGCGATCGCCAGGGTGAGCGACGGCAGGAACAGGAAGTACAGGTGGTCACCGGCGGAGTCGCCGTAGCCGCCGACCGGGAACGCCTTGACGGTCACGCCGAGCAGCAGGATGAGCATGATGCCGACCCAGAACTGCGGCATGCCCTGGCCGAGGAGCGTGAACGTCCGGGCACCGAGGTCGCGGGCGCCGTTCGGTCGGCTCGCGGCCATCGCCGCGAGCGGGATGCTGATGACGAGGGCCAGGAGGAGCGCCAGCCCGAGCAGGGAGAGCGTCACCGGGATCGCCTGGAAGACGAGCTGGGTGACCGGCAGCTGGTAGGTGAGGCTGTCGCCGAGGTTCCCGTGGAGGATCTGGCCGAGGAACAGCAGGTACTGCTGCCAGAGCGGCCGGTCGAGACCGAGCTGCTCGGTGAGGGCGGCGACGCTCGCCTTCGTCGCCCGCTCGCCGAGCAGCGCCAGGGCGGCGTTGCCGGGAAGCAGGTGGGACAGGAGGAACACGATGAGCGTCACGCCGAACGCCACCGGAACGGCCTGCAGGAGGCGCCCGGGGATGAAGCGGAGTCGATGGAGCATGCCGGACTTTCGCGCTGAGGTGCGGATGGGGTGGTGTGCGGGCGGTGCTGGATCAGCACCGCCCGCACATCGGGCGACTACTTGGTCTTCGACACGTCCTCGAGCTGGTAGTTGCCCAGCGGGGTGACGTGGAATCCCTGCACCTTCGTCGTCGTCGCGTAGACGTACGGCGAGTAGTACAGGTATGCCAGGAACGCGTCGTCGCCGGTCTGCTGCTGGAGCTGGGAGTACAGCTCGCGGCGCTTCGAGGAGTCGGTCTCCTTCTGGGCCTCCTTGTTGAGGGCCACGACCTCCGGGTTGTCGTAGTGCGTGAACGCCGAGTTCGAGCCGCCGTCGGGGTCGACCGCGAACGAGGTCCACTCGTCCGGGTCCGGAATGTCCATCGTCCATGCCGACCATGCCATGTCGAAGTCGCCGGCGAGACGGGCCTGCTTGTTCGCGGTCGGGTCGAGCTGCTTGATCTTCATGGTGATGCCGATCTTCTTGAGCTCGGACTGCATGATCTGCGCGATCGACGTCTGGTTCGGGTCACCGGAGCGGATGAGCAGCGTCGTCGTGAACCCATCGGGCTGCGAGGACTTCGCGAGCTCCGACTTCGCTTTCTTCACGTTGCGCTGCGGAGCCGTCGCGCTCTTGTCGTAGTACGGCGTGCCCGGGGACAGCAGCGAGTTGGCGACGGTGCCGTGCCCGAACAGAACGGCGTTCACCATGGCCTTGCGGTCGATGGCGTAGGAGATCGCACGACGAACGTGGACGTCGTCGAACGGCTTCCGCTGCTGGTTGAACGCGATGTAGTCGATCTGCGTCGACTTGAAGGTCTTCGCCGTGACGTCCGCGGCCGACTGCAGCGAACTCAGGCTCGACCAGTCCGGGGTGTCGTCGATGTCGATCTGCCCGCCCTGCACCTGGAGCTTCCGGGTGTTCGCGTCCGGCACCACGGTCCAGACGACCTTGTTCAGGTACGGCTTGCCGGGCTGCCAGTACTTCGTGTTCTTCGTAAGGGTCAGCGACTGACCCTTCTTCCACGAGCTCCACTTGTACGGGCCGGTGCCGACCGGATGCGTGTAGAACTCGTCCTTCGTCTCGCCGCCGTAGTTGTTCGGCACGATCGCGTTGCTGAACAGCGACAGGTCGGCGATGAGCGGCGCCCACGCGTACTTCAGGTGGATGTCGACGGTGTCGTCATCGACGGCTGTGACGGTGTCGATCGCGCTGTTGATGTAGCCCCAGCCGCTCGAGCCGGTGGCGGTGTCGGCATCGAGCGAGAACGCGACGTCCTGCGCGGTGACCGGGTCGCCATTCGAGAAGGTGACGCCCTTGCGGAGCGTGATCGTGTAGTCGAGCTTGTCGTCGGAGACGTCGTAGCCGGTCGCGAGCCACGGCCTCAGCTTCTTGCCGTTCGCGCTGACGTTGAACAGCGGCTCCATGATCTGCTGCATGACGTGGATCGAGTTGTTGTCGAACGTCGTGGTGTTGTCCATCGAGATGATGTCGGCGGACCGCGCGATCGTCAGCGTGCCGCCCTTGGGATGCGTGGCGGCGGACGCGGCGGCGGTGCCGGTCCCGGCGGCCGCCACGACCGCGGTCGTGATCGCGACGGCGGCGACCGCCACCCTCATGCGTTGCTTCATCGGAATGTGCCTTCTCACTCTGGTGTCGGGGGTGCGCGGTGGGCTGTGTACTGATGATTACAGTACGGCCCCCTGTTTTCGGTTTTGTTACGTTTGTAAGACGAATCCTGGAAGGGCCGCTTGGTCGCCATGCTCACCCTCCGCCCGTTCACCGCACAGGACGCGTCGGTCGTCGCCACCTGGTTCCCCGACCAGGCCGCTGCGCTCGCCTTCGCCGGCAGGTGCGCCCGATGGCCCGTCGACCCCGCCGAGCTCCTCGTGCGGAATGAGCAGCCCGACGTGGAACCGCTCACCGCGACTGATCCGAACGACCACGGCGCGGTCCTCGGCCACGTCGAGCTCGTCCGCGTCACCGATGCGACCGGACGCCTCGCCCGGATCGTCCTCGCACCCGGGCTGCGGGGGCATGGCCTGTCCACCGTGATGCTCGTCGCCGCAATCGAGCGGGCACGACGTGCCGGGATTCGCGAGCTGGCACTGCTCGTCGTGCCCGGGAACACGGCAGCACTCCGCGCCTACGCGAAGGTGGGGTTCTCCGAGACGGCGCCGCACCCCGACCATCCGGAATACGTGCGACTCGCTCGCTCCATCTGACGCGCCTCCCACCGGTGCGTCGCGCCGACGAACCCGGAGCTGCGATGATCGACCGATTGTCCACCACCCGGCCGCAGCGCCGCCCCACCACGAAGGAGTCGGCATGCTCACCTCCGCCCTCACCCATCCTCAGCTGCTCGCCGCGGCCGCCTCGGCCGGGCACGGCGCCCGAGTGCTGATCGCGGACGGCAACTACCCGTTCTCCACCGGGGTTCGCGTCGGCGCGCCCGTCGTGTACCTGAACCTGCGCCCGGGCATGCTCACCGTGTCGGACGTCTTGGCACCGCTGCTCGAGGTGCTCCCCGTCGAGGGCGCCGCGGTGATGGGGCCTGCTGACGAGGTCGAGGTGCCCGCCCACGCCGAGTACCGGGCGACGCTCGGCCCGGACGTGCCGATCGAGGTCGTCGGGCGGGCCGACTACTACGCGCTGTCCCGATCGCAGGACGTCGCGTTCGTCGTCGCGACGGCGGACGTGCGGCTCTTCGCGAGCGTCATGCTCACCGTCGGCGTGCGCTGACATACGCCGGACACGTGACCGCAACACGTCCCTGCTAGAAACGGCCCATGCTCGAGGTCACCGGCGCGCGGCTCCACATCATCGACGCGGCGACGACGGTCGACGGCGGCTCACTGCTGCTCGACGGGGCCGTGGTCGCCGAGATCGGCACGCCCAGGCCGGAGGGGGTCGAGACGCTCGACGCCGACGGCTGCGTCGTCACCCCCGGGCTGGTGAACGCGCACCATCACCTGCTGCAGTCCGCGTTCCGGACCCTGCCCGGCACCCGCGGCGTGCCGATGGCCGACTGGCTGCCGGCCATGGCCATGGCCTATACGGCCGCGGGCATCGACGCGTCGCTCCTGTCGGCGAGCGCGGCGGTCGGCGTCGCGGAGGGGCTGCTCGACGGCGTCACGACGGTCGCCGACCACCACCTCAACTGGCCGCTCGAAGGCTCGATCGACGCGACCGTCGCGATCGCCCGTGCCACCGCGGAGGCCACGGCCCGGCTCGGCGGACGTCTGGCGCTCGTCCGCGGCTCGGCGCGGGATGAGCCGGGTCGTGCTGCGGCAAGCGCCGAGGCGATCGTCGGCGACCTCGTGCCCGGTGCGGTCGGGGGCATCACGGCCAACGGCATGCTGCAGGTCGCGGTCGGCCCGGCGGGGGTGCACAGCGACAGCGCGGAGACGTTCGCCGCGTTCGCCGAGGTCGCCGCCCGGCACCACCTCCGTCGCCGCACGCAGGCGAACGAGCAGGTCGACACCGCGATCGCGGTCGAGCGGTACGGCCGCCGCCCGCTGGAGCTCCTGGAGGCGTGGGGCTGGTTGGCGCCGGACGTCACGATCGCCCACTGCTGCGACGTGCACGACGACGAGATCCGCGCTCTCGCCGCCGCGGCTGTCACCGTCACCCATGCGCCCGGCTGCGACGTGTCCATGGGATGGGGGATCGCGCCCGTCCACCGGATGCTCGACGCGGGGATCACCGTGGGACTCGGGACCTCCGGCGGCGGGTCGAACGATGCCGGGCACCTCCTGGCGGATGCGCGGCTCGCCATGCAGGTGTCGGCGCTCGTCGGCCCGCAGCTTCCCGCGCGGACGCTCCTCGACGCGGCGACGGCCGGCGGCGCCGTCGGGCTCGGCCGGCCGGAGCTCGGGCACCTCCGGCCGGGCGCCGCAGCGGACCTGTGCGTGTGGGACGTCTCCGGCGTGGCCGACGCCGGCGTCGCCGACCCGGTGGCCGGGCTGCTCTGGGCGAATCCGGGTCGCCGGCCGCGCCACGTCGTGGTGGCGGGCCGGGTGGTCGTGCGCGACGGCCGCCTCGTCGGCGCCGACGAGGCGGACCTCGTCGCGGTGCTCCGCCGCCGGATGGGTGCTGCGGCGGCGTAACCGTGCCCGGTGGCTGGGCGCCGGGCGCCGTGGCGCCTACAGGTCGAGCACGAGCCGCGGACAGGCCGAGCGGGACACGCACACGTACATCACGTCGCCGTGCTCCTGCTCGTCCGGCGTCAGGATCGAGTCGCGGTGGTCGGGCGTGCCCTCGAGCACGGTCGTCTCGCACGTCCCGCAGGTGCCCTCCCGGCAGCTGGAGAGCACGAGCGCGCCCGCGTCCTCGGCCACGTCCAGGATGCTGCGGTCCGGTGGCACCGTGACCGTGACGCCGGTCATGGCGAGCTCGACCTCGAACGACTCCTGGCGGACCGGCGCGCCGACCTCCTTCGGCGTGAACCGCTCCGTCACGAGCTGTCGCCCGCGCGCCGCCGTCTCCACCGCGTCGAGCAGCCGGTTCGGGCCGCAGCAGTAGGTCGTGGTGAACGGCGCCATCCCCCGGAACAGCTCGTCGAGGTCGAGGCGGGCGCCCTGGTCGCCGGCGTGCACGGTCAGGCGGTCGCCGTGCTCGGCCGCCAGGTCGTCCACGAACGCCATGGAGGCGCGCGACCGTCCCGCGTACTCGACGCGGTACTCGACACCGGCGCGTCTCGCCGTGGACGCCATCGCGGCGATCGCGGTGATCCCGATGCCCCCGGCGATGAGGACGGCGGCCGTCCCCGCCCGCGGCTCGAACTCGAAGTGGTTGCGCGGGCCCGCCACGCGGAGGGTGTCCCCCACGGCGAGGCGGTCGTGCAGCCAGGCGGAGCCGCCCCGCCCCTCCGGCTCCCGCAGCACACCGATCCGCCATGAGCCGACGGGTCCCGGGGACGGTTCGCCGGTGAGCGAGTACTGACGGACATCGCCGTCCGGCAGGACGACATCGATGTGCGAGCCGGCCGTCCAGCCGGGCAGCACCGTGCCGTCCGCCGGGCCGAGTTCGACGAGCACGACGTCGCGGGCGGCGTCGGCGCGCCCGACGACGACGACGTCGAACCCGGTGTCGTGCAGTCCGTCGGCTTCGGTGCGTGTGCCGCCGGCGCGATCCGGTTCGGTACTCGGGCCCATCACAGGTTCTCCGGTCTCTCCTTGACGACGAGCAGCCGGTAGTCGCCGCCGTCGCGCGCGTGCCAGCGGTGCGGCGTGCCCCCGACGTAGTACAGCGAGTCCCCGGGGCGCAGGTCGTGGTGCTCGTCCTCGCCCAGATCCACGCCGACCGAGCCGGCGAGCACGTGGACGAACTCGTCCTCCGCATGCCGGTGGAACCCACCGGGCTCCGCGTTCGATCCGACGATCTCCATCGGCTGGAACTTCCGCACGCCGGTGGTGAGCATGCGGGCGGCGGCCGTGCCGTACGCGCCGTGCCGTCCCTCTCCGGCGCGGACGAGCGCGGTCGGCGGCTGGTCGCGGATCGCGTCGTCGTCCGGCCCGCCGAGCAGCTCCACCTGACTGGATCCGAGCGCGAACGCGATCCGCTGCAACGACACGATGCTCGGTCGGGCCAGGCCGCGCTCGAGCTGGCTCAGGAACGAGTGCGACAGGCCGGCCTCGGCGGCGAGCTGCACGAGTGTCAGACGACGGGCCCGACGGAGTCCGCGGATGCGAAGGCCGACGGCGAGCGCGTGCTCGTCGATCGCGGTGTCGAGCGCAGGAACGAGAATCTCCTTCCGCGGGTACTTGACCCGAAACGAGGGCGTTACGTCGCCGAAACGGAGCGACCGTACATTGAAGCATGTTGACGCCATCAACATTTTGTACCGTCGACACCCGATCATCCACCGCCAGCACCCGACGCCCGACGCCGGACGCCGGTGCCCGCCACCCGGCGCCCGTCACCCGACTCGGATCCGAGCCCGACCCAGAGAGCGAGCAGCCCGCGTGCAGGACCTCCCCCGCCCCCTGTCGGCAGTCGTCGGCGCGACGCTGCCCGACGGCCGCGCCGTCGACGTCCGCGTCGACGGCGGCGTCGTCGCCGCGGTGACACCCGCGGGGGCGGTGCCGATCATCGCCGGTCGCGACGTCCTCGACGGCCGCGGGCACGTCCTGCTCACCGCGCCGGCGGAGCCGCACGCGCACCTCGACAAGGCCCGCTCCCACGACGCGATCCGGCCGCCGATGGGCGACCTCGGGCTCGCGATCGCATCGTGGCGGGAATACGCGTGGACGATGACCGAGCAGGACCTCCACGACCGTGCGCTGGACCAGACCCTCCGGATGCTCGCCAAGGGCACGACCGCCGTCCGGACGCACGTCGACATCCTGCACGGCGACGACCCGCTCCGCGGCGTCCGTGCCCTCGTCGCCGTGCGCGAACAGCTCCGCGGGCTCGTCGACATCGAGCTGGTCGCGCTCGCCGGGCCGGACGCGCCGGACGCAGACGTCGAGGCGGCGATCGAGAACGGCGTCGACCTCATCGGAGGCGCGCCGCACCTGGCCCAGGACCCGTCCCGCGACCTCCACCGCCTCCTCGCCCTGGCGCGTCGGCGCGGGGTGGGTGTCGACCTGCACACGGACGAGAGCCTCCACGGTCCGGTGACCCTCGGCGAGCTCGCCGACGCGGTGCGCGACTGGACGGTCAACGTCAGCGCCGGACACTGCGTCCGGCTCGGGACGCTCGACGCGTCGGCGCGTGACGATCTCATCGACCGGGTGCGCGCCTCCCGGATCGGGATCATCGCGAACCCGATCACGAACCTGTACCTGCAGGGGTGGGGCACCGAGGACGCCGTGTCGACGCCCCGCGGTATCACCGCGGCTCGCGCGCTCGTCGACGGCGGGGTCCGGTTCGCCGCCGGCGCCGACAACGTCCGCGACCCGTTCAACCCGCTCGGCCGGAGCGACGCGCTCGAGACGGCGATGCTCCTCGTCACGGCCGCGCACCTGACGCTCGACGAGGCGTGGCACGCGGTGAGCGACGGCGCCCGCGAGGTGCTCGGGCTCCCCGCGGCCGGGGCCGTCGTCGGCGCCCGCGCGGACCTTCTGCTGGTCCGCGGCAGCAGCCTCGCCGACGTCGTCGCCGAGGCCCCGGCCGACCGGCTCGTCGTGCACGACGGCGCCCTCGTCGCGCAGACCACGACGACCTCCACGGTCGCCGCACCGCTCCCCGTCCGCTCCCTTCCGGAAACCCGGTGACGCCGCCATGACCACCACGACCTCCCCATCCACCGGCACCTCGGCGCTGGGCTCCTCCTCGACGCCGGCCTCGGGCACGCTGCTCGACTTCGCGGACGTCGCCATGGCGTTCCCGAACGGGACCGTCGCGCTGCAGGGCGTCGACCTCACCGTGAACCGCGGCGAGTTCGTCACGGTCGTCGGCCCGTCCGGCTGCGGCAAGTCGACACTCCTGCGGATCGCGTCCGGACTCGAGCACGCGTCGGAGGGTCGCGCCACCGTCTCCACGAACCGCATCGGGTACGTGTTCCAGGACGCCACCCTGCTGCCATGGCGGTCCGTGACCGACAACGTCGAGCTCCTCGCCGAGCTGCACGGCGTCCCGCAGAGGGAGCGCGCGGCGAAGGCGAAGGAGGCGATCGACATGGTCGGGCTGAGCGGCTTCGAACGCCACCTGCCCAAGCAGCTCTCCGGCGGCATGAGGATGCGCACCAGTCTCGCCCGGTCCCTGACCCTCGAACCGGAGCTGTTCCTGTTCGACGAGCCGTTCGGCGCGCTCGACGAGATCACTCGGGAGCGCCTCAACGACGAGCTGCTCCGACTGTTCGTCGAGAAGCAGTTCGCCGGCCTGTTCATCACGCACTCCGTGTCCGAGGCCGTGTACCTCTCGACGCGGGTGATCGTGATGTCCGGCCGCCCCGGCTCCATCGTCGACACCTTCGAGGTGCCGTTCCCCATGCCGCGCAGCCCCGACATCCGGTTCGAGCCGGAGTTCGGCAGGCTCGTCGGCGAGGTCTCGCACGCTCTCCGAGAGGGGCACCGCTGATGGCCACCCAGGTCCTCGAGTCCGCACCCGTCCGCAGTCGCCGGAGGGTCGCCGCGAGCACGTCGCGCTCCGTCACCTACGTGCTGCCGATCGCGGTGTTCGGCGTCCTGATCGGGCTCTTCTACGTCGCGGCCCTGTACTACGACAAGGTCAAGGAGCTGCCGTTCCTCGTCCCGTACCCGCACCTCATCGTGAAGGCGATCGTCGCCGAGCCCGCGTTCGACACGCAGCTGTGGTCGGCACTCGGGCAGACGGTGCTCGTCGCCGTCGTCGGTCTGGCGATCGCGATCGTCATCGGCGTGGTCTGGGCCGTCGTGATGGTGCAGGCGCGGTGGGTCGAGAGCGCCCTGTTCCCGTACGCCGTCGTCCTCCAGTGCATCCCGATCCTCGCCCTCGTCCCGCTCATCGGGTCGCTGTTCGGGTACGAGTACCCGTCCCGCGTCATCGTCACGGTGCTGTTCTGCCTGTTCCCGATGGTCGCGAACACGCTCTTCGGCCTGCAGTCCGTGGACAAGGGGCAGCGTGAGCTGTTCGAGCTGCAGGGCGCCGGCCGCCTGACGACGCTGACGAAGCTGCGGTTCCCCGCGGCCCTCCCGTCGCTGTTCGTCGGCTTGCGGAACGCCGCCGGCCTGTCCGTGATCGGCGCCGTCGTCGCCGATCAGTTCTTCCAGCGGGGCCGGGGCGGCCTCGGCGTCCTCATCTCCGTCATGAACCAGCGCCTCAACGGCGCCGAGATGTACGCCGCCATCGTCGTCGCCTCGATCCTCGGTGTCCTCGTCTTCGTGCTGTTCGGGCTCCTCGCCCGGCTCGCGATCGGCAAGTGGTTCGACTTCAACTGATCCTCGCCACCTGCTCCACCACAGCAGCACCCGCACGCATCGATCCCGTCCCGCACCACCTCCTGAAGGAGCCCCATGCACTTCTCCAAGCGCACTGCGCTCGCCGTCGGCATGCTCGCCGCGACCGCCGCCGTTCTCACCGGATGCAGCACCTCGTCCTCCGGGTCCTCCGACGCCGCGACGACCGCGTCCGGTGGCACGGCCGTCGACCTGTCCGGCGTGTGCCCGGCGAATGTCGTGATCCAGACCGACTGGAACCCGGAGGCCGACCACGGGCACGTGTACCAGCTGCTCGGCAGCGACTACACGGTCGATGCGAGCGACAAGTCGGTGTCGGGGCCGCTGATGGCGGGCGGCAAGGAGACCGGCGTGAACGTCGAGATCCGCGCCGGCGGCCCTGCGATCGGTTACTCGTCCGTGTCCTCGCAGATGTACCAGGACAAGGACATCATGCTCGGCTACGTCACCACCGACGAGGCCGTGCAGAACTCCGCGAAGCTGCCCACCACCGCGGTCTTCGCCGAGAACGACATCTCGCCGCTCGTCGTGATGTGGGATCCCGAGACGTACCCGAAGGTGGACACGATCAAGGAGCTCGGCACCGCGCTGGAGAAGAACGACGGCGTCGTCCGCTATTTCAGCGGCAACGCGTACATGGACTACCTGACCGGTTCCGACATCCTGCCGAAGTCGGTCACCGACGGCAGCTACGACGGCACCCCGTCGAAGTTCGTCGTCGCGAAGGGCAAGGACGCCCAGCAGGGGTTCGCGACCGCCGAGCCGTACATCTACCAGCACGAGCTGAGCTCCTGGAACAAGAAGGTCGACTACCAGCTCATCGCGAAGACCGGGTACCCGGTGTACCCGGAGGCGATGTCGGTCCGGACCGGCGACCTGGCGAAGAACTCCGCGTGCCTGAAGAAGCTCGTCCCGGTCCTGCAGCAGGCCGACGTCGACTACATCACGAACCCGGCGCAGACGAACAAGCTCATCCTCGACCTGGTCAGCCAGTACAACAACGGCTGGGTGTACGACGAGGCCGTCGCCGACTTCGCGGTCTCGCAGATGAAGAAGCTCGACATCGCGACGGACGGCGACAACGGCTACGTCGGCGACATGTCCGACGAGCGCATGCAGAAGGTCATCGACATCGACACGCCGATCTTCGCGGACGCCGGGACGGCGGTGAAGTCGGGCCTGGCACCGGGTGACCTGTACACGAACGAGTTCCTCGACACGTCCATCGGGTTCGGCTTCTAAGCCCTCCGCACTCCTCCCCCGGCCGGGAGGCTGGGCAGACTCCGCGACGCACGTCGCGGCACCGGGTCTCCCGCTCCTCCCGGCCACCGCCCGTCCCCCGGACAGGAAGCGAACGCATGCACCCCACCCCCGCAACCATCGACGCCCTCGGCGCGGAGCTCCGCGAGCTCCTCGGCGAGCGCGCCGTCTCCGTCGAGCTCGCCGCGCGCGAGAAGGCGTCCGTCGACGGCTCCCACCTCTCCCCCGTCATCAGCGCGCAGCTCCCCCTCGGCCTCGCCGACCTCGTCGTGTACCCGGCGAGCGCCGAGGAGATCGCGCTCGCCGTCGGCGCCGCCGCCCGGCATGGCGTCCCGATCACCCCACGCGGCAAGGGCACCGGCAACTACGGCCAGGCGATCCCGTTCGACGGCGGCCTCGTCCTCGACACATCCCGTGCGCGGGCGGTCGTGGAGGTCGGCGACGGCGCGATCACGGCCGACGCGGGCGCGACGATGGTGGCGCTGGAGCAGGCCGCGAACAGGGCCGGCCAACAGATCCTCATGTATCCGTCGACCGCGCAGTCGACGATCGGCGGGTTCCTCGGCGGCGGCTCGGGTGGCACCGGGTCGATCAAGCACGGCTCGAACAGCGACGGCTTCGTCGTCGCGCTCGACGTCGTGCACGCCGTGCCCGACGCCACGCTCGTGCACGTCGACGGCCAGGAGGCGCAGGCGTACGTCCACAACTACGGCACCGCCGGCATCATCGCCCGAGCCACCGTCCGGCTCGAACCCCTCCAGGAATGGCGCGGTCTCTACGCCAGCTTCGACACGTTCGAGCAGGCGCTGAGCCTCATCCGGCCGTTCGCCGACCTGCAGCCAACGCCGCGCCTGGTGTCCGCGGACCCGCCGATCCTCGCCGACGCCCTGCCCGCCGACCCGGCGATCCCGGCCGGCCGTGCCTCGCTCCGCGGGATCCTCGACGCCGCGACGGTCGAGGAGGCCACGCGCATGGTCGCGGCTGCGGGCGGCCGCGTCGAGGACGTCCGGGAGGGCGCCGCGCAGATGATCAAGATCAGCATGATCAGCTACAACCACCCCATCGAGTGGCTGCAGAAGGCGTATCCGGACCGGTACTTCCACGTCGAGGTCTCCGGCGACGCGCTCGTCGACCGGATCGACGAGGTGCAGGCGGTCTACCCCGGCGGGATGCTCCACGTCGAGTCCCAGCACGGTCGGCCGATCGGCATGCTCGCGGGCGTCTACCGCTCAGCTGAGGACGTGTACGCCGGGTTCCCCAAGCTCCGTGCGCTCGGCGTCGGCTACCACAACCCCCACCAGTGGTTCGTCGACTTCCAGCCGGACCGCACCCGGGAGCTCGCCGTGCGAACCGACCCGGACCGGCTGCTCAACCCGGGCAAGCTCACCGAGCCCACCGGGCTCGACACCGGCGTCAAGGGCGGGCATCCTGCGGGCACGGCGAGCATCGCCACCGGCGGTGCCGCGGAGCGCATCGACACCGGATCGAAGGTCTCATGAGCCGCGACCTCGTCGAGCTGTCCGGCCCGGCACTCGCCGCGACGCTGACCGACCAGAGCGTCGTGGTGCTGCCCACCGGGGCGATCGAGCATCACGGACCGCACCTGCCGCTCGCGACGGACTGGCTCATGGCGGACATGATCGGCCGCGCCGTCGTCGAGGCGGCCGCGGTCGACGGCCAGGACGTCTGGCTGCTGCCGCCCCTGGCGTACACGAAATCCGACGAGCACCACTGGGCGCCGGGCACCATGTGGCTCTCCGCCGAGACGCTGCTCGCGACCGTCGTCGACATCGGCCGGTCGCTCGCGAACACCCCGGCCCGCACGATTGTGTTCTATAACGGGCACGGCGGGAACATCGCGCTCCTCCAGGTCGCGCTCCGCGAGCTGCGGCGCCGGTTCGGCCTCCGCACGTTCCTGACCGGCTCGGGCATGGCCGGCGGGAACGGCACGAACGGTCCGGACGAGCACGGCTTCGGGGTGCACGGCGGCCACAGCGAGACGTCGATGATCCTGCATCTCCGCCCCGACCTGGTCGACATGACCAAGGCGGAGCGGTGGATCCCGCCGCACATGGAGGACCTGCAGCACGTGAAGTTCAACGGCGGTCCGGTGCACTTCGGCTGGCTGAGCGACGACTTCGGCCCGGCCGGGGTCGTCGGCGACGCCAGCGGGGCGAACGCGGCGTGGGGCAAGGAGCTCTTCGACACGGCCGTCCGGAACGGCGTGGCGCAGCTCGCCGAGATCGCCCGCTTCGCGCACCCGATCCGCGAGGGCACTCCGCTGACGTGAGCGCCGACCTGCCGCAGACAGGAGGGACACCGTCGGGCGACGGCGCCGGTCGCCTCCCACAGGTGCCGGACGACGCCTGGGCGCTCCTGACGGCCTGGCTCCCCTGCAACGAGGACCCCGACCGGCCCCGGATCACGCTGTCGACCGTCGACGAGCATGGCGACCCGGACTCCCGCACGGTGCTGCTCACCGAGTTCAGCCGCGAGGGGTTCTCCTTCCACACCGACACTTGCAGCCGGAAGGCCGGGCAGGTCCGTGCGCACGCGGCGGTCGCGCTCACCCTGCTCTGGCCGGGGTTCACGCGGCAGCTCGTGATCCGAGGGAGCGCCGAGGAGGCCCCGGCGGAGCGGGTCGCGGACGCCTACGTCCGGCGCTCCCCGTACCTCCAGCAGCTCGCATGGCAGAACACGGATGCGTTCGCGGCACTGCCGGACGACGAGCGGGTCCGACGGTGGGCGGCGTTCGCGGCTCAGCACCCGGCCGGGTTCCCGCAGGCGCCGTCATGGACGGGGTTCCTCGTCCGCCCGACCAGGCTCACGTTCTGGCGGTCGGCGCCGGACACGGCGTCCCAGCGGCAGGAGTTCGCGCTCACCGGCGGGGTCTGGACCGAGCGGGTGCTCGCCGGCTGAGCCGGACCTGGTGGCGCAGGGCCGCAGCCGTCGACCGCGCGCTCCCGCACGCGCCCTCGTGGCCGGGGACACGACGAAGCGGCGGCCGCCCACAGTGTGGGCGGCCGCCGCTTCGTGGAATGTCTCCGCTGGTGCGGCTGCGAGCTGATGCTCAGACGAGCCAGTGCGCCTTGCGGACCATGTCCTGGCGCTTCCACCAGGCGCCGAGGCCCCAGGTGTCGCCGGCCGAGAGGGCCGCGACCGCGATGAGCGCGAGGGCGTAGATGATGTGGTAGTCGACGAGCGGGTTGGTCGAGGCGGTGTTCGCGGCGAAGGGCCACTCGGCCAGGTACATGAGGACCATGATGACGCTGCCCGCGACCGCGCTGATCCGGAGGCCGACACCCGCCATGACGGCGACGCCGACGCCGAGCATGCCGAGCATGAAGAGCACGTCGGTCAGGGGGCTCGCGATGGAGGCGTAGAACCCCTTGAGCGGGCCGGTCACGGCGTCGCTCATCAGGAAGCCCTGGCTGGGCGCACCGCCACGGACCCAGGCGTTGGCGGTCGGGGTCGAGAAGCCGAGACCGAAGGTCTTGTCGAGGAACGCCCAGAGGAAGATGAACCCGGTCGCCAGGCGCAGCAGGGCGAGTGCGCGCCGTCCGGCGATGGTGGTGACGAGTTCTCGTTCGGTGGTAGCGGCCTCCGTGTGAGCTGCTGCCGTGGGCCGCACCGAGGGGTGCAGATCGTGCGCTGTGGTTGTCATGGTGCTCGTCCCTTCGGACTCTGCGGGGGGTCCTTCTGACTCCCGATGCCTTAATCCTCCTCAACCACGTGAGCCGGCCGCAGGGCCGAAGGTCCCGGATCTGGAGGAGATCGGGATCTGCGGGCCCCACGGCCGGCAACGAGGTCAGTGCACCTCGAGTCCGCGGGCGCGGAACTGCCCCCGCACGCGTTCCTGCAGGGCGGTGTCGGGCGCCGGGACACCGTGGAGCGTGTACGGCCGGCCGAGGCGCTCCCACTTCTCCTCGCCCATCTGGTGGAACGGCAGCACCTCGACCCGTTGCACGTTCGGCCACCGCGCGACGATGTCGGCGGCTGCCTCGACGTTCTCCTCGGCGTCCGTCAACCCGGGCACGAGCACGAACCGGATCCACGCCGGGATCCCGCGCTCTGCGAGCCGGTCGCCGAACGCGACGGTGGGGGCGAGCGGACGGGTGGTCACCAACTCGTACGTCTCCGCGAGCCCCGACTTGACGTCGAGGAGCACGAGGTCCGTGGTGTCGAGCAGCCGGTCCGACGCGCGCCGACCGAGGAATCCCGACGTGTCGAGCGCAGTCGGGATCCCGAGCGCGTGACACTCCTCGAACACCCGGGTGACGAACGCGGGCTGCATGAGCGGCTCACCACCCGACAGGGTCACCCCGCCGCCCGTCGCACGGAACACGGTCTGGTAGCGGCGGATCCGCGCCATGACCTCCTCGAACGTCGTGACGGTGCCGTCCCGCATCTGCAGGGTGTCCGGGTTGTGGCAGTACTGGCAGCGCAGCGGGCAGCCGGACAGGAACACCGTGAGCCGTGTCCCCGGCCCGTCGACCGCGGTCACCAGCTCCCACGAGTGGATGCTGGCGACCGCGCCCGAGCGGAGCGCCTCGAGCTCCCGGTGGCGGACCTCCGGGGTCAGGAGCGCGCGCGTGTGCTCGTCCGGGAACTCCGGATCTGCGAGGGTGACGACGGGACAGTGGTCGCCGGGCTGCGGAAGGACCTCAGACACCGGAGTGGAACGTGCGGCTGATCACGTCGAGCTGCTGCTCCCGGGTCAGCCGGACGAAGTTGACCGCGTACCCGGACACCCGGATCGTCAGCTGCGGGTAGTTCTCCGGGTGGTCCATGGCGTCGAGCAGCGTCTCACGGTTCAGCACGTTGACGTTGAGGTGGTACCCGCCGGATGCCGTGTACGCGTCGAGGAGTCCGGTCAGGTTGCCGACCTGCTCGTCGCGCGTGCGCCCGAGTCCGCTCGGCACGACGGTCGTCGTGAGCGAGATGCCGTCCTGCGCCGACTCGTACGGCAGCTTGGCGATGCTGAGCGCAGAGGCGAGCATGCCGTGGGTGTCCCGGCCGTTCATCGGGTTCGCACCCGGCGCGAACGGTGCGCCCGCACGACGTCCGTCCGGGGTGTTCCCCGTCTTCTTGCCGTAGACGACGTTCGACGTGATCGTCAGGACCGACTGCGTGTGCACGGCGTTCCGGTAGGTCGGGTGCCGGCGGACCAGCTCCATGAACCGCTCGACGATCTGCACGGCGATGTCGTCGGCGCGGTCGTCGTCGTTGCCGTACGTCGGGAACTCGCCCTCGACGTCGTAGTCCACGACGAGTCCGCTCTCGTCCCGCACCGGCCGCACCGTGGCGTAGCGCACGGCGGACAGCGAGTCCGCGGCGACGCTGAGCCCGGCGATGCCGCACGCCATGGTGCGCAGGATCTCCCGGTCGTGCAGCGCCATCTCGAGCCGCTCGTAGGCGTACTTGTCGTGCATCGCGTGGATGCAGTTCAACGCGTCCACGTACGTCTCCGCAAGCCACGCCAACAGGTCGTCGTACCGCGCCCACACCGTGTCGAAGTCGAGCACATCGTCCGTGAGCGGGGAGGACACCGGCGCGATCTGCTCGCCCGTCACCTCGTCCCGTCCGCCGTTGATCGCGTAGAGCAGGGCCTTGGCCACGTTGACGCGTGCGCCGAAGAACTGCATCTGCTTGCCCACCCGCATCGGCGACACGCAGCACGCGATCGCGGCGTCGTCTCCCCAGGCGTTTCGGATGAGATCATCGGACTCGTACTGGATCGCGGACGTGTCGATCGAGACGCGGGCGCAGAACCGCTTGAACCCCTCCGGAAGCGTGGGGCTCCACAGCACGGTGAGGTTCGGCTCGGGCGCGGGCCCGAGGTTGTACAGGGTCTGGAGGAACCGGAACGCCGTCTTCGTGACGAGCGTCCTGCCGTCCTCACCGATGCCGCCGATCGATTCCGTCACCCAGGTGGGGTCGCCGGAGAACAGCTCGTCGTACTCCGGCGTGCGCAGGAACCGCACGATCCGGAGCTTGATGACGAGGTCGTCGATGAGCTCCTGGGCCTGCTCCTCGTCCAGGACGCCGTCGGCGAGATCGCGCTCGATGTAGGCGTCGAGGAACGCGGTGTTGCGCCCGATCGACATGGCCGCGCCGTTCTGCTCCTTGACGGCGCCGAGGTACGCGAAGTACAGCCACTGGATGGCCTCACGCGCGGTCTCCGCCGGGCGAGCGATGTCGTACCCGTAGGACGCGGCCATCTGCACGAGCTCGCGGAGTGCCCGGATCTGCTCCGCGTTCTCCTCGCGCTCGCGGATGACGTCCTCCGTCGAGAACTTGGCGTCGAGCTCGGCGCGTTCGCCCTTCTTGGCGGCGATGAGCGAGTCGACGCCGTACAGCGCCACGCGGCGGTAGTCGCCGATGATCCGGCCGCGGCCGTATGCGTCGGGCAGACCGGTGATCAGGTGGCTGTGGCGTGCGCGCTTGACCGCCGGTGAGTAGACGTCGAAGACGCCGTCGTTGTGGGTCTTGCGGTACCGCGTGAAGATCGTCTCGAGTTCGGGCGACACCGGGTAGCCGTACGTCTGCAGCGCTCCGGCGACCATGCGCCATCCGCCGAACGGCATGATCGCGCGCTTGAGCGGCGCGTCGGTCTGCAGGCCCACCACGAGCTCGTTGTCGCGGTCGATGTACCCGGGGGCGTGCGCGGTGATGGAGGCCGGGGTGGTGGCATCCACGTCGTAGACACCGCGCTCACGCTCGGCGGGGAACATCGCCGACAGCTTGTCCCAGATGCCCAGCGTGCGCGCGGTCGGGCCGCTCAGGAACGTGTCGTCACCCTCGTACGGCGTGTAGGTGCACTGAACGAAGTCGCGGACGTCGATCGCGTCGCGCCACGCGCCCGGTGCGAAACCCCGCCAGGGGTCGCGTTCCGTGCCGTCGGCCGCGTCGACCGTGTGCAGGTCCTCCAGGATGGTCATACCGGTTCCTCCTTGATCCACCCGACCCGGGCGTGCGGCGGGCCGATCCGCGCCGACTCTGTCGACCCCTCCAGGTTCCCGCCGACCGCTGTCGCAGGCAAGGGCCGTTGGTCCCGACCCTGGGACCCTCGGTCGCCACCGGGACCAACGGCCCTGGTCCCGGGGAGCAATCGCGACGACGATGTGATCCGTGTCTGCTGTCTTCGTCCTCAATGCCGGATCGTCCTCCCTCAAGTACCAGCTCGTGGATCCGTCCACCGGTGCCGTCACCGCGACCGGCACGATCGAGCGGATCGGAGCGCCGGGAGGCCCCGCACCGGATCACGAGGCGGCCGTCCGAACGGCGCTGGACCGGCTGACGGCGACCGGCGCCGACGCACCGGTCGCCGTGGGACACCGTGTCGTGCACGGCGGCGACCGGTTCGATCGCGCGGTGGTCATCGACGACGGTGTGGAGGCCGCGATCGACGACCTCGCCCGCCTCGCGCCCCTGCACAACCCGGCGAACCTGGCGGGCATCCGCGCCGCCCGCGCCGTGCTCACCGACGTGCCGCACGTCGCAGTGTTCGACACCGCGTTCCACCGCACTATCCCGGACGCCGCCGCAACCTACGCGATCGACGCGGACCTCGCCGCGAGGTACGGCATCCGCCGCTACGGGTTCCACGGCACATCGCACCAGTACGTCTCCCGCGAATCGGCGCGCTTCCTCGGGCGTCCGCTCGAGGAGCTGAAGCTCATCGTGCTGCACATCGGCAACGGGGCGTCGGCGTGCGCGATCGACGGCGGCCGCTCGATCGAGACCTCCATGGGCATGACCCCGCTCGAGGGACTCGTGATGGGAACACGCTCCGGCGACATCGACCCCGCGGTGCTGTTCCACCTGCACCGCGAAGCGGGTCTGGACTTCGACGAGCTCGATGCGCTGCTCAACCGGCAGAGCGGCCTGCTCGGCTTGACCGGCCACAGCGACATGCGCGACCTACAGACGGCCGCGCTCGAGGGCAAGGACCAGGCCGAGCTGGCGCTGGCGGTGTACGAGCACCGCATCCGTCGCTACGTCGGCGCCTACATGGCCGAGCTCGGCGGACTCGACGCCGTCGTGTTCACCGCCGGCGTCGGCGAACGCGACCCGCTGCTGCGGCGGCGGAGCCTGGCCGGCTTGGAGCACCTCGGCATCGCCGTCGACCTCGACCGCAACGAGCTCGCATCCTCGCGCGCACGGCGGATCTCGCCGGCGGACTCCCCCGTCGCCGTGCTGGTCGTGCCCACGAACGAGGAGCTCGAGATCGCCCGCCAGACGCTGGAGTGCTGCCCGGACGTGGCGTGAGCGCTCCGGCTGGAGGCAGCGCTGCCGCGCTGTCCGCGCTGATGCCGCAGTGACGACGACGAGGAGGCGCCTCCCGGTTACCCGGGAGGCGCCTCCTCGTTGTGATGTCAGGCGCGCGTCAGCACGCTCGGATCACTCGTTGTCGCCTCCGGTCATCGCGGCGGCCGACACGGTCGTCCCGACGCCGACGTTGGCGGACCGGACGTCAGCGGGCTCGTGCGACGCATCGCCGATCTCCCCCTCCCAGGTCCACTCGGCGACCTCCGGGATGTCCTCGCCGTGTTCGCGCGTGTACGCGCGCGCCGCCACCCGCTTGTCCTGCATCCGCTGCCGCAGCCCGGCGTACCGGACTCCGAGACCGGGGACCCGGTCGAGCACGTCGATCACCAGGTGGTAGCGGTCCATGGAGTTCATCATCACCATGTCGAAGGGCGTCGTGGTGGTCCCCTCCTCGGTGTAGCCGCGCACGTGGATGTTCGAGTGACCGTGCCGGCGGTACGCCAGGCGGTGGATCAGCCACGGGTACCCGTGGTACGCGAACACGACGGGCTTGTCGGTGGTGAACACCGCGTCGAACTCGGAGTCGGACAGGCCGTGCGGGTGCTCGCCCTCGCTCACCAGGCGCATCAGGTCGACCACGTTCACGACGCGGACACGGAGGTCCGGCACCTCGCTGCGAAGGATCGACACGGCGGCGAGGGTCTCGAGCGTCGGCACGTCGCCGGCGCAGCCGAGCACGACGTCCGGCTCCTCACCCTCGACCTCGTTGCCCGCCCAGTCGAAGATCCCGAGCCCACGCGTCATGTGCGCGATCGCCTCGTCCATCGGCAGCCAGTTGAACGTCGGCTGCTTGCCGGCGACCACGACGTTCACGTAGTCGACGGAGCGGAGGCAGTGGTCGTAGGTGGACAGCAGCGTGTTCGCGTCGAACGGCAGGTACACCCGGACGACGTCCGGCTTCTTGTTCACGACGTGGTCGATGAACCCCGGGTCCTGGTGCGACAGGCCGTTGTGGTCCTGCCGCCACACGTGCGACGACAGCAGGTAGTTCAACGATGCGATCGGCCGCCGCCACGGGATGCCCTTGCTCACCTTCAGCCATTTGGCGTGCTGGTTCAGCATCGAGTCGACGATGTGGATGAACGCCTCGTAGCTCGTGAACAGTCCGTGCCGTCCGGTCAGCAGGTAGCCCTCGAGCCAGCCCTGGCACTGGTGCTCGCTCAGCATCTCCATGACCCGACCGGCGCGAGCGAGGTGGTCGTCGGACGGCAGATACTCGGCGTTCCACTGCTTGTCGGTGACATCGAGCACCGCACCCAGACGGTTCGAGGCGGTCTCGTCCGGACCGAAGATGCGGAAGTTGTCCGGGTTGGCGCGCACGACATCGGCCAGCCATTCCCCGAGCACGCGGGTGGACTCGTTGATCGAGCCGCCGGGCGCCGGCACGTCGACCGCGTAGTCGCGGAAGTCGGGCAGCACGAGGTCACGCTTCAGGAGACCGCCGTTGGCGATCGGGTTCGCGCTCATCCGACGGTCGCCCTCGGGGGCCAGGGCGGTGGCGAGCGCGACCGGGGCGCCGGCCTCGTCGAACAGCTCGTCCGGGCGGTACGAACGCAGCCACCCCTCGAGCACGCGGAGGTGCTCGTCCGTGTCGCGCGCGCTCGCGAGCGGCACCTGATGCGCACGCCAGTTGCCCTCCGCGGGCTTGCCGTCGATCTCCGCGGGGCAGGTCCAGCCCTTCGGGGTCCGCAGGATGATCATCGGCCAGGCGGGGCGGCCCTCCAGGGTGCCCGCGGCTGCCGCCTCCTTGATGTCCGCGATCTGTTCGAGCACCTGATCGAGCGTCTCGGCCATGCGGCGGTGCACCGCGCGCGGGTCCTCGCCGTCGAAGCCGCCGGACACGATGTACGGCGTATGGCCGTACCCGCGCATGAGCGCCAGGAGCTCCTCCTCCGGGATGCGGGCCAGGACGGTCGGGTTGGCGATCTTGTACCCGTTCAGGTGCAGGATCGGCAGGACGACGCCGTCGTGCAGCGGGTCGATGAACTTGTTCGAGTGCCAGCTCGTGGCGAGCGGACCGGTCTCGGCCTCGCCGTCGCCGACCACCGCGGCGACCAGGAGGTCCGGGTTGTCGAACGCCGCACCGTACGCGTGCGAGAGCGCGTATCCGAGCTCGCCGCCCTCATGGATGGAGCCCGGGGTCTCGGGTGCCGCGTGGCTCGGGATGCCGCCCGGGAACGAGAACTGCCGGAACAGGCTGCGAACCCCGGCCTCGTCGCGGCCGATCCGGGGGTAGACCTCGCTGTAGGTGCCGTCGAGGTAGCCGTTCGCCACCATGCCGGGACCGCCGTGTCCGGGGCCGGTGACGTAGATGGAGTTGAGGTCGCGTTCCTGGATCGCGCGGTTCAGGTGCGCGTAGATGAAGTTCAGGCCCGGCGTCGTCCCCCAGTGCCCGAGCAGGCGCGGCTTGACGTCCTCGCGGGTGAGCGGCCGACGCAGCAGCGGGTTGTCGAGCAGGTAGATCTGCCCGACCGACAGGTAGTTCGCGGCCCGCCACCACGTGTCGAGCCGGTCGATCGCTGCCTCGTCGACGTCGCCTCCCCGGCGGCGCCGGAACGCCCGCGCACCGTGCTCCTGCGCGGTCGTGTCGGTACGGATGGTCGTGTCGGTCATGCAATGCCCTTCGTGTGGTGGATCCGAGCGCCGGCGACCATCCGCTCGCCGCGACTGCGCGCGACGAGCACCGGTGCCGTCAGGTTGATGAGGACGTCGTGGAGGACGGCGCTGCCGTGGCCGACGCGGACCTCCGACGGATGCGGTGCGCCGATGACGAGCAGCGCGTGGCCGAGGGCGGCGTCCAGGAGGGTCGGCGCGATCGCCCGACGCGTCGTGCGGCACGAGACGGGCACCAGGGGATGCTCGTCCTGCAGACGCCCGCCGGCCGTTCCCAACGGGACGGGTTCCTCCTGGCCGTCCACGGCGTGGACGAGCACGAGCTCGTCGCCCCGGCGCTCGGCCTCCATCGCGGCGGTCTCGCAGACCGTCGCCGCAGACGGGTCGGTGCCGACACCGGCGACGATGCCGCGTCGGAACCGAAGGTCCACATCCGGCACCACGACCACGGAGCACACGGCACCGACCGCGAGCGAGAGCCCGGTCGTGCCGAACGAGCGGCCGTGCAGATGCCCTGTCTTGTGGGTCCCGAGGACAAGGACGTCCGACTCGTCGGCGACCGACAGCAGACACGACACCGTGTCCCCTTCGAGCACCTCCCACGAGATCGGGACGTCCGGGTGACGCCGCTGCGCCTCGGCCGCCGTTCTCGCCACCATGTCGTCCGCGCCCTCGGACGTGCCGATGGCGTCCGTGACGCGCCCGGGGCCGCGCCGCACGTGGACGATCAGGACACTCCCCAGCGCGCGTGCAGCTCGGTCGATCGCCCACGCGAGGGCTCTCCGGCTCGGGCCGGAACCGTCATACCCGACGATGTAACGCTCAGTCATGTTCCACCCCTTTCCACTCGATCCTCGGACCACGGCCGGGTCGGTGGAAGAGACCAAGGTCCCGTCGCCGGCATCGCGGCGTGACCGACGCACCGCGTGCGTCTTAGGCTGGAGGCCCGATCAGAGGAGGCGCCGCGTGTCAGTGGAGCAGGATCGACTGGAGTTCCCGAACGCTCCTCGCACCGCGCTCGAGCGCACCATCGGCGAGCTCGTCGACCGCGCGCAGGAGGTCCTCGCCACGCAGGGGCGGCTGCGCGGGCTGCTCCGGGCGAACCGGATCGTCGTCGAGGAGATCGACCTGCCCGCCGTCCTCAAGCGCATCGTCGAGGCGGCGGTCGAACTCGTCGGCGCCCGCTACGGCGCCATGGGCGTCCTCGCGCCGGACGGCGCGCTCGAGGAGTTCGTGTACGTCGGGATGACCGACGCGGAGGCCAGGGCGATCGGCGATCTGCCCCACGGGCGCGGCCTGCTCGGAGCGATCCTGACGACCTCCGACCCGGTGCGGCTCACCAACCTGAGGGAAGATCCCCGGGCGGCCGGCTTCCCGGACCATCACCCGCCGATGGACGCGTTCCTCGGCGTGCCGATCCGGGTCCGCGACGAGCTGTTCGGAAACCTCTACCTGACCCGCGACGACCAGTCCCCGTTCACCGAGGAGGACGAGGAGCTGATCGTGTCCCTCGCCGCCAGCGCTGGCGCGGCGATCGACCATGCGCGGCTGTTCGAGGGCTCGCAACGCCGCCAGGCGTGGTCCGCCGCGCTCGCCGACGTCACCACCGCGCTCCTGTCCTCCGACGCCGTCGACGGGCTCGGCGTCGTCGTGAACCGGGTGGCTCCCCTGGTCGACGCGGACTTCGCCTGCATCCTCGTGCCGGAGGGGGCGGCCCTGCGCATCGACGGCGCCCAGGGGGTCGGCGCGGCCGACTTGCCCGAGACCCTCACCGATCCGGCGGGCACGATCGCGGGGCGTTCCATCGAGGGAGGCCACGTGACGACGGGCGACCTGCGCGATGAGCGCGGCTTCTGGCCCGAGGCGCTGCACTGGGCGGTCGCCGTCCCGTTCGCCGCATCGGAGGCACCGCTCGGCACGCTCCTGCTGGCCCGGCGGACCGGCCGGTCGCCGTTCGGGAACGCCGAGCTCGACCTCGCGACGGAGTTCGCCGCGCAGGCGAGCGTCGCCCTCGAGCTGGCGCAGGGCCGTCACGACCGGCAGGAGCTCCAGCGCATCGAGGACCGCAGTCGGATCGCGCGGGACCTCCACGACCACGTCATCCAACGGCTGTTCGCCGCCGGCATGACCCTGCAGAGCCTGGAACCGGCGATCCCCGCCGCGCTCCGGCCTGACTTCGCGAACCAGATCGACGCGATCGACGCGGCCATCGCCGAGATCCGCACCGCGGTGTTCGCGCTGAAGGCCCGCCCGCGCACCGAGCCGTCGACGATCCGCCACCGCGTGCTCGACGTGGTCGCCGAGGTCACCCCGATGCTCCCCGCGGCGCCGAGCGTGACCTTCGACGGGGCGGTCGACATCCTCGTCCCGGCCGAACTCGGCGACGACATCGTCGCGGTGGTCCGGGAGTCGCTGTCGAACGTCGGCCGGCACGCCCGCGCGTCGGCCGCGAGCGTCCGGATCGTGACCGAGGCCGGTCACCTGACCGTGTACGTGGACGATGACGGGCAGGGTCTCAACGGCCGGGGCAGGGCGAGCGGCACCGCGAACCTCGCCGCCCGCGCCACCGTCCGCGGTGGCCATTACGCCTTGGACAGCCGTGATGGCGGCGGCACCACCATGACCTGGCGCGTACCACTTCCGAAGGAGATGGCGGCATGAACGTACGAGTGTTCCTCGTCGACGACCACGAGCTCGTCCGTCAGGGCGTCGCCCGGATCGTCGACGCGCAGCCCGACCTCGAGGTCGTGGGCGAGGCGGACACGGTGGCACGGGCGATCACCCGGATCGACGCGACCAGGCCCGACATCGCGGTCCTCGACGTGCGGCTCCCGGACGGCAGCGGCGTCGACCTGTGCCGCACGGTGCGGTCCGCGCACCCCGACCTGCCGTGCCTGATGCTGACCGCGTACGACGACGACGACGCGATGCGGGCCGCGGTGCTCGCGGGGGCGAGCGGCTACGTCCTCAAGGACATCCGGGGCAACAACCTCGTCGACGCGATCCGACGTGCCGCGTCCGGTGCGATCCTGTTCAGTCCGGACGCGGCGCAGCGGGTGCGGACGGCGGTCGCCCCGGGCACGCCCGATCCGGGGTTGACGCCGCGCGAGCAGGAGATCCTCGACCTCATCGTCGAAGGACTGACGAACCGGCAGATCGGTGACCGCCTGCACATCGCGGAGAAGACCGTCAAGAACAACGTCACCGTGCTGCTCGACAAGCTGCACCTCGAACGCCGGACGCAGGCCGCGGTGTACGGAGCCCGGCGCTCCTGAGAGGCGTGCAGCGCGGGACCAAGGACCCTGCCTCCAGGCCCTCCGCTCGGACATCCTGGAGTCATGTCCAATCACCCTGAGGCCCGACGAGTTTCCGACTCTGAATGGAGACGCCTCAAGCGTGAAGCCCGTCGACGTGCCGAGCAGCATGACGCCGCTCGGCGCGACACCAGGCGCGAACCCGAATCCCCGGAAGGGAAGCAGCAACCGTGAATCGAACCGCACTCGACCGACTCCTCTCAGCGAGCGGAGCGGTCATCGCCATCGTCCTCCTGCTTGCAGGAATCCTCATGACCTGGGTGCACGTGTACGTGCACGACCAGGTGCGGAGCCAGCTGGTGGCCGAGGACATCTACTTCCCCGAGAAGGGCAGTGACGCGTTGGCGAGCGACAAGATCGGCCCGTACCTCAACCAGTACGCCGGCCAGCAGCTCGAGACCGGCGCGCAGGCGGAGGCCTGGGCGGACCACTACATCGCCGTCCACCTGGACGAGATGACAGGCGGCAAGACCTACGCGGATCTCTCGGAGGAGGCGCAGGCGAACCCGGATGACGCGGAGCTGCAGGCCCAGGTGGAGACCGTCTTCCGCGGGGAGACCCTCCGCGGCCTGCTCCTGAACGCATACGCCTTCGACACGATGGCGACGTTCGCGCTGGTCGGGGCGATCGTCGCGTACGTCGGCGCCGTCGTGATGGCGATCCTCGCGCTGCTCGGCCTCCGGCACGCCCGTCGCGTCACCGCCCAGCACCCGACGCCGGTCGAATAACCGCACTCCGCGTACACACTCGGGCGCCACCACGGAATCTCGTGGTGGCGCCCGAACACGTCTGTCTGCGGGCTCCGAGGGCGCGGGCCACACTGGACGCATGCCGATCCTCAACAAGGACATGCAGGTCTGCATGTCGCTCGCCGCCCGCCCCAGCAACATCGGGACCCGGTTCCACAACGTCCTCTACGACGAGCTCGGCCTGAACTTCATCTACAAGGCGTTCACCACGACCGACCTCGAGGGGGCGGTCCGCGGCATCCGCGCCCTCGGGATCCGCGGGTGCTCGGTGTCGATGCCGTTCAAGGAGGCGATCATCCCCCTGGTCGACACGATCGAGCCGTCAGCCGCCGCGATCGACTCCGTGAACACGGTCGTCAACGACGATGGTGTCCTGACCGCGTCGAACACCGACTACGAGGCGGTCGCGGCGCTGCTCGTCAGCCACGACGTCGACGCCCGCGGTCGGGTCCTCCTGCGCGGATCGGGCGGCATGGCCAAGGCCGTCGTCGCAGCCTTCCGCGATGCGGGCTTCCGCGACCTCACCGTCCTCGCGCGCAACGAGACGACGGGTACCGCGCTCGCGGCGCAGTACGGGTACCGGTGGGCGGCGACGGACGAGGGCGGAGCTGCGGACGTGATCGTCAACGTCACGCCGATCGGCATGCACGGCGATGCCGCCGAGGAGCTCGCGTTCTCGACGGACCGGGTCGCCGATGCCGCGACCGTGTTCGACGTGGTGGCGTTCCCGTCCGAGACACCGCTGATCCGGGCCGGACGGGAGGCGGGCAAGCACGTCGTCACCGGCGCGGAGGTCATCGCGTTGCAGGCAGCCCGCCAGTTCGAGCGGTACACGGGCGTCGCGCTGGCGCCGGAGCAGGTGCAGCGCGCGTCCGAGTTCTCCCGGGCGGAGTGAGCGCGGTCCGCGCCCGCATGCCGCTCAGTGCGTGCCGCGGTTCTCCCACCGGCCAGCGGCCACCCATCCGAGCCGGCGCGCGGTCTCGTAGTTTCGGATGAAGATGCCGGGCTGCGTGATGAACCCCGGGACGAGCGCCCCCGGGCCGCGGGAGGGGTTCTCGCGGATCACGATCCGGCACCCGCGACGGTGCTCCTCCACATCGATCTCCACCGTGGCCTCGCCGATCGGCCAGCCCCGCGCCTGGATCACCATGCGGCGCGGCGGATCCCACTCGAGCACCTCGGTGGTGTCGTTGATGACGAGCGGCCAGACCCCGAACGAGTGGTGAATCTTCGACCCGACCACGGGCCAGGCGCCGTCCTCACCCCGCATGCGGGAGGCGCCGACCACCCAGGTGGGGTAGAGCCACCCGTCGCGCAGCACGTCGAAGACGGCTTCCGGCGGGCATTCCAGGATGCGGACGTTCTTGGCCATGGTGTTCTCCTGTTCAGCTGTCCGACGACAGGTCGACGTCGTCGGGAAGGTGGAAGGTGTGTCGCAGGGCGCTGCGTGCCGCATGCCATCCGGCCATGCCGTGCACGCCGGGACCCGGGGCTGCCGACTCGGACGCGAGGTACAGGCCCTCCGTCGGCGTCCGCCACGGCTCGGGCGACAGCGTGGGGCGCTTGACGAGCTGCCAGAACGTGGCCGCGCCCGCTGCGATGTCGCCGCCGACGTAGTTCGGGTTGTACTGCTCCATCTCGACCGCGGTGCGGCTGGAACTGGCCAGGATGGTGTCGCGGAACCCGGGGGCGAACCGCTCGATCTGCCGCGTGATCACCTCGGTCTGGTCCTCGGTCGACCCAGCGGGAACGTGCGCGTACGCCCAGAAGACGTGCCTGCCGGCGGGCGCGCGGGACGCGTCGACGACCGTCGGCTCCGACCCGAGCACGTACGGGAACTCGCTGTGCCGCCCCTTGGACACGGCGAGCTCGGCGGCGGCGATCTCCGCGCGCGTCCCGCCGATGTGCACGGTGGCGGCCTTCCGCAGCCCCGGATTCGTCCACGGCACCGGGTCCGACAACGCGAAGTCGACCTTGGCGGCGGCGTTCCCGAACCGGAACCGGCGCAGCGCCGCGCGGTACCGGGCGGGCAGGCGTTCCTCGGCGATCCGACTCATGCCCTGCGCGCTCGTGTCGAAGAGCACCGCGGTCGCCGGCGGCAGGTCTGCAAGGGAGTGGACCTCCGTGGCGACGGTGATCTCACCACCGTGTGCGACGAGGTCCGCGGCCAGCGCGTCGACGATCGCCTGACTGCCGCCGACCGGCACCGGCCAGCCGCGTCCGTGCGCGTACACGCCGAGCGAGAGCGCTGCTGCCGCGGTGGCGAGGGACGGCATCTGCCGGATCGAGTGCGAGGCGACCCCGGTGACCATCGCCGGCGCGACGATGTCCTGGAAGCGCGCGTTCCAGGCGGCACTGCCCTGCTCGAGCGCGCGGAGTCCGAACCGGAGCGTGGTCAGCGGGTGCTTGGGGATGTGCAGCAGCGCGTTCGTCGCGAAGTCGGACACCTGATCGACGTGCCGGACGAGCGGTTCCATGAGCTGCCGGTAGGCGGGGCCGTCGACACCGAGCTCGGACACCGTGCGGTCGAGGTCCTGGTACGCCAGTCCCGCGCGCCCGGCGTCGAGCGGGTGCCCGAACTGCACCTCGGGCAGGCGGAGCTCGATCCGCTCCTCCATGCCGAAGCGGCGGAAGAACTCGGACTGGAGGGCCATCGGGTGGACCGCGGAGCACACGTCGTGCAGGAACCCGGGCAGCGTCAGCTCCGCAGTCCGCGCGCCACCACCGATCCGCTCGTTGCGCTCGTACACATGCACGGACAGGCCCGCGCGGGCGAGGGTGACGGCGGCGGCGAGCCCGTTGGGACCCGCTCCGATCACGACGGCGTCGACCACGGCGACTCTCCTCCTCCGGACGGGTGCCCGATCACGACCCAACCTACGGACATCGGGCCGTGTGCGCGCTGCGGACCTCCCGCTCGATCGAGCGTTCGAGACGAGCGCTCATGAATCGGTGTATCGTGCGGCACGCTCGTATCCATCGAACAAAGCAGGCATCATGCGCATCGGAACCTCAATCTTCCTGATCGTCATCGGCGCGATCCTGGCCTTCGCCGTCAACGTGCAGCTCGCGGCGTTCGACCTGAGCATCATCGGCTACATCCTGATGATCGCCGGCATCGTCCTCCTCGTGATCAGCCTGATCATCGGCCTACGCGGTCAGTCGTCGACGAGCACCACCCGGACGGGTCGCGACGCCAACGGCGACGAGATCATCCGACGGGACGACTACCGCGCCTGATCGATCAGGCCACGAACGCCCGGCTCCCCCTCATGGGAGGCCGGGCGTTCGTCATCGGGGCCGGCGCCGGTCAGGACTGCTTGGCGTCGGGATCGGCGGGATCGGACGCCGCCTCCACCATGTCGTCGTCTCCCGGGGTCTGCGGCTCGGCGCCGGCACGTTCGGCGACGAGCGCCGCGAAGTCCTCGTCGAGCATCTGCTGCAGCCGTTCGTCCCGACCGATCTCGTAGTCGGCGGTGGGGCGGGCGGCCCACTCGAGCCGGCCCACGACGGTCCCGCCGATGTCGTTCCACGCGCGCTCGCGCGCCGCGATGACGATGCTGTCGATGAACGCGGCGTCGTCGCGGCTGGCCAGCAGCGCCTCCGCGAGCGCCTCATAGGTGGCCTCGCGCGTGCGCAGCTTCAGGTCGTCGCCGCGGCGGTAGTCGTGCTGGTGCTTCGACCGGCCCTTGGCCTTCTGCGCCTTCGCACGGATGTCCCGCATCCGCTCGGCGTCCTCCACCTGCTCCTGCGCGAGACGAGCGAGCTCGTCTCGGGTCGCCTCTGCGACGAGGCCCGCATCGAACCGGACATGGCTCTGGAGCGCGTTCAGGATGATGCGGTTCGCGACGGCCGATGTCACGGCGGACCTGGCGATCAGGAACCCCTCGTCGACCGCCCGGCGCAGGCTCTCCGGGTCGACCGGGCGCTCACGCGAGTCGTGCTTCGACCGTCTCCCGAACACCGCCATACGACGACGATACCGAGCATGCGCGGTCGATGCCTCCCGTCCCGGCGACGCCGGTGGACGCGCCCGACGGTCAGGGTGCCGTGATGAACCCTTCCTTGACCATCCAGTCGAATGCGACGTCCGCGGGCTCCTCGCCCTCCACATCCACCCGGTAGTTCAGCTCCTGCAGCTGCGCGTCGGTGAGCTTCGGGGAGATCTGGTCGAACACGTCCTTGAGCTGCGGGTACTCCTCGAGCGTCGCCGTCGAGAGCACCGGTGCCACGTTGTACGAGGGGAAGAAGCCCTTGTCGTCGTCGAGGACCGTCAACCCGAGGGACTTGATCCGCCCGTCGGTGGTGAACACCTCGCCGAAGTTGCACTTGCCGCGTGCGGTCGCCTCGTAGACGGTGCCGGTGTCCAGGATGCGGACGTTCGCCGTGGGCACGCCGTCCGCGTCGCCGAGCGCCAGTCCGTAGTGCTCGAGCATGGGCCGGAAGCCGTCGGCGCGCGAGTTGAACTCGCTCTCGACGCAGAACGTGCGCTCCGACACCGGCAGCTTCGCGATGTCGGACAGCGACGCCACGTTGCCGAGGTCGGCGACCGCGTCCGACCGCACCGCGAACGCGTACGTGTTGTTCATCGGCGCCGGCTCGAGCCAGGTGAGCCCGTTGGACTCGTCCTCGTCCCGGACCGCCGTGTACTGCTCCGCTTTGTCGGCGATGCCCTCGCTGTGGCCCATGTAGGTCAACCAGGCGGTGCCGGTGTACTCGTACGTCATGTCGGCGCCGTGGTCGATCATGAGCTGCCGCACCGCGACACTGCCCGGCACGTTCGTCTCATCGGTGACGTCGAACCCGGCGGCCGTGGCAGCGAGCACCGCGATCTTGCCGAGGACGAGCTGCTCGGTGAAGTTCTTGCCCGTGACGGTGATGTGCGCGTCATCGGGCAGGCTCGTGATCGCGGTGATCGAGCCGGGGCCGGCCGCCGGCACGAACGACGTGGCGGGCTGCAGGCCGCACCCGGTGAGCACGACCGCGGTCGCTCCGGCGAGCATGGCCCCCGCCACCGCACGGGTGCGGCGGCGTCGGTGGTTCCGGCGATCCGGACGGGAGGCACGGGTCAGGCGGGGCATCTACAGTCCCTTCGGGCGGGCGGCGCGTTCGACGACGCGGCCGACCCAGTCGATGAGGAGCGCCAGCAGCGCGATGAGCAGGGCGCCGGAGAAGAGCACCCGGGGCAGGAACAGGTTCACGCCGGTCGTGATGAGGAGCCCCAGTCCGCCCGCACCGATGAAGGTGGCGAGCGCCGCGGACCCGACGAGCAGCACGAGAGCGGTCCGGATGCCGGAGAGCATGATCGGCACGGCGAGCGGGAGCTCGACGCGCAGCAGGACGGCGAACGCGCTCATGCCCATCCCCCGTCCGGCCTCGACGAGTCGGGCGTCGACGCTCTCGATGCCGATCATGGTGTTCCGCAGCACCGGGAGGGCCGCGTACAGCACGAGGGCGACGACGGCCGCCCAGAACGAGAAGCCGAGCCAGAACGCGAGGAGCACGACGAGGCCGATCGCCGGGGCCGCCTGCCCGAAGTTCGCGACGGCGAGGATCACGCCGCTCGCCCGCGCGAACGGGCGTCGGGTCAGCAGGACGCCGAGGGGGATCGCGACGACGAGGACGATGACCGCGGAGACGAACGTCAGCTCCAGGTGGGTGATCGCGTATCCCACCAGGTCCGATGGGTTGAGGGTGCTCCGCTCGGTCGCGGTCAGGTTCGCCGTGGCGAGCCAGACCGCGAACGCGGCGAACAGGGCGAGGATCACGATCGGCTGGACCAGGAGGCCCTTCCAGCCGGTGGTGGTCGCGGCTCGCTGCGCGACGACGGCGTCACTCATGCCGGTCCCCCACGGTGTCCGCGTCGTCGGCGCCCGTGGTCGGGACGAGGACGGTGTCGATGACGCCGGTGTTCGTGCCGACCGGCGTGTACGCGGCTTCCTTCGCCGCCTCCGTGCGGGAGCGGGTGATCGCCTCCATGACGACCTCGACGGTGATGATGCCCATGAAGACGTCCCGTCGGCCGGTGACGATCGCGGCACCTGCGCTCGACACGAGCATGGTGTCGAGTGCGTCGTTGAGCGTCGCCCCGTCGCCGATCACGGGGAGGGCGTCATCGACCGTCGCGGGGATCGTGTCCACGCGGGCGAGCTGACGGCGGCCGGGCCAGGCGATCGGCCGGCCGCGCTCGTCGAGCACGATCAGGTGGTTGTGCCCGGCGGCGTCGATCCGGGCCAGGGCGTCCGCGGCCCGCTCACCGGGTCGTGCCGTGACGGCGGAGGCCAGTCCGACGTCGCGCACACGGTTCAGGGTCAGCTGCTTGAGCCCGGCGCCGGAGCCGATGAAGTTCTCGACGAACTCGTTCGCCGGCTCGGCGAGGATCCGCTCGGGGCTGTCGTACTGCACGATGCGGGCACCCTCGGAGAAGATGACGATCCAGTCACCGAGCTTCACGGCCTCGTCGAAGTCGTGGGTGACGATGACGATCGTCTTGTGCAGCTCCTCCTGGATCTTGATGAGCTCGTCCTGGAGGCGTTGGCGGGTGATCGGGTCGACCGCGCCGAACGGCTCGTCCATCAGGAGGACGGGCGGGTCCGCGGCCAGGGCACGGGCGACGCCGACGCGCTGCTGCTGCCCGCCGGAGAGCTCACGCGGGTACCGGTCGCGGTACGTGTCCGGGTCGAGCGACACGAGCTCGAGCAGCTCGTCGACGCGGGCGGCCACGCGGTCCTTCGACCAGCCGAGCATCTTCGGCACGATCGCGATGTTCGCCGCGACGGTCATGTGCGGGAAGAGCCCACCGGCCTGGATGACGTAGCCCATCCGGCGGCGCAGCTCGTCGCCGTCCATGCCGGTGACGTCGTCGTCACCGAGGACGATGCGTCCCTCGGTCGGCTCGATGAGCCGGTTGATCATCTTCAGCGTGGTCGTCTTGCCGCAGCCGGACGGGCCGACGAGCATGACGATCTTGCCGGCGGGGATCTCGAGCGTGATGCCGTCGACGGCGGGCTTCGCCTGGCCCGGGTAGCGCTTCGTGACCTGGTCGAGCAGGATGCTGCGCCCAGTCACCCCCTCGGCGGCGGCGGGAACAGTGGAACGGTCAGTGCTGGACACGGATACCTCGCGAGATGGTCAGGCGGCCGAGGCCGACGAGCAGGAGGTCGAGGACGAGTGCGAGGACGACGACGCCCACGACACCCACCACGACGGAGTTCAGGGCGTTCGCGCCGCCCAGCCGCGACAGGCCGGAGAAGATGAATCCGCCGAGGCCGGGCCCGAGGCCGTACGCGGCCACCGCCGCGACGCCCATCACCATCTGGGCGGACAGGCGCACGCCGGTGAGGATGATCGGCCATGCCATCGGCAGCTCGACCATCAGCAGGGTGCGCAGGCGCCCCATGCCGATGCCTCTTGCGGACTCGACGACGGTGCTCGGCACCTCGCTGAGACCGACGACGGCGTTCCGGAGGATCGGCAGCGCGGCGAAGAACGTCACGGTCACCACGGACGGCACGACGCCGAACCCGAGCGGCACGATGAGCATGCCGATCAGGGCGAACGACGGAATGGTGAGCCCGACGGCGGACACCCCGTTGGCGGCGGCGCTGAGGCGAGGACTGCGGTACACGAGTGCGGCGACCACGACGGCGATCACGGCGGCGAGCACCAGGCACTGCACCACGAGCGAGAGGTGCTGCCAGGACGAGAACCAGATCTGGTCCCATCGGTCGACGATATATCGCCGCATGGAAGTGCTCCCTCGTACTCGCCGGTCTGGTTGCGGGTCGCGTCATCAGGAGACGGGCACGACCGGCGTCCACCGTACGGGTATCGGGACGCGAAGCCGAGGGCCAGCAGGACGGATACACCCTGTCAAGCTGAACGAAACACCCGATCAGCACACCTGGAGGTGCGCAACTTGGGAAACAGGTAACGATCTGAGCGGAGGCTCAGCCAGCGGTCATCGCCCGGCGTCGGGGTCCGTCACCCCGCCGCGTCAGCGCTCCCGGCGGCCCGGGCGATGAGGCGGTCGGACTCGTGCACGGCGACACGCTCCGCCGTGAGGAGCAGTGAGGACACCTCGGCCGAGGTGCGGGCTGCGTCGTCGTTCCAGCTCGTCAGATCTCGGACGCGCGCCATGCGGGCGTCCGGCGCAGGGCACCAGAGCACCGGAGCGCCCTCCTCCATGGCGAGCGCATGCCAGATGAGGTCGAGCGCGCGCTGCGCCGGCTGGGAGTGGACCGCATGCGGGCCTCCCGCTGCGTACACGACCGCGCCGACCAGGCAGGCGCCGACGAGCGGCCGACCGGCCACGTCGGTCGCCGCAGCGCTCGACGCCGTCCGCGTGCGTCCGCGTTCGTCGAGGTAGGCGAACCACCCGTGTTGGATCCACCCGTGGTCGATGACCTGGCGCGCGTCGGTCAGCAGCCGCTGGAGGTCAGCGAGCTCGGCGATCCTCCCGTGCAGGCGCCGGCGTCGGGCGGCCGCACGGTGTGCGGAACGGCGATCGAGGACCCGGGCGATCCAGGATATGGACGCCGGGCCGGCGGGAGGAGCGGCGTCGGTGGCGACGTCGTGCTGGACGCGGAACGCAGCTGACATGGCGGTCCTCCGGGTGGGTGGCACGGATCGTGTGGAGTGACGATAACCCCGTTCGTGCGTGGAGGCGATACCCCCGTTTCCTCAGTCGTCGAGGACCGCGTCGATCGTCCGGACGCCGAGCGCATGGTGGGCGGGCTCCCGCCGCCCCCAGCGGTCGCCCGACTCCGCCCGATACGGTTCCCGCCATGCAGGCACCACGATGGGCATCACGCCGTCCGGACACGAGGATGTGGGCACGTGCGGGGGGCTGGCTGCTGCTGCCCTACGCCGTGCTCCTGTGGTTCACGGCCGTGCCCGCCGCGGTCGCCGTGGTGGCGTTCGCCATCGCGGTGGTCGGTCTCCTCGGGATCGTCGTCGCCGTGGTCGTGGCGATGTTCCGGTATGGGAGGGCCGCCGTCGGGATCCTCGGCGCGGTGCTGTTCCTCGCCGGGATCGCACTCTTCGGTCTCGACCCGTTCCCCGGCGCGATCGACGGTCTCAGCCAGTGGTGGCCGTCCGTGTTCACGCAGCCCCAGACGGTCGGCACCTGGTACTGGACGGTGCTTGCGCTCGGAGTCGTGCTGACGGGGGTCGGCCTCCTCGTGACCCTGCTCATCGTGGCCGTCGTCGGCGCGGACTCCCGGGAGCAGCGCGACCGCGTGCGGTGAGGCGCGCGAGCCGCGGGGCGCCCGGACACCGTCGGCGCCGGCAATGCGCGCTCCTTCCAGACGGGCGCCCGTCGTTCACGTGCGTCCGTGACACGCCTCCGCGAGAGCGTCGACGGGGACGCCCCGCACAACTAGGGCAGAAGTTATAGCCCCCGTTGTTATTGCAGTGCAAGGGGGCCTATACTACCGCCGTGCCGAAGCCGCAGAAGTACCGGGACGTGACCAAGTTCCTGAAGTCGCAGGGATGGGTGTTCCTGCGGTCGGGCAAGGGCAGCCACGAACTCTGGGGCCTGCCCGACGAGTCGGTGAAAGAGTCCATCCCAAAGCACGGTGAAGTGTCGGCGGGAATCATTGGCCAACTCATCAAGAAGCTCCCCACCCACCCGAGCAACTGGCGATAGCAGGAGACCACCCATGACCATGACCCACACGACTCGCACCCTCGAAGCCACCGCGACGCGCGACGGCCGCTGGTGGCTCGTGCGCGTCCCCGAACTTGATGCCGTGGGCCAGGCGCGCACGGTCCGCGATATTCACGCGGTCGCCGTCGAGGTCGCCGCCCTGCACCTGGGCGTCCCCGAGGAGGACGTCACCGTGCACGTGACCGTGCACGTCTCCGAAGAGGCGGAACGCCTCTGGGAACAGGCGCGCCAGGTGGAGGAAGAAGCACGCGCCGTGCAGCAGCGCGCCGCCGAGCTGCGCCGGGCGGCCGTGCGTCGCTCGCGAGCGGATGGGTACAAGCTCGACGCGGCCGCGGCCGCGTTCGGGGTCACGACCTCCCGCATTCAGCAGCTCGCCGCCGAGCCCGTCCCGTCGTAGCCGGCGCACACCATGGAGGGGCCGGCGTGAGACGCAGCGAGCGGAACCGGTTCTGGGGATACGTCCTCAAGGGTCCTAACCAGGCGGTTTGTGGTGGCGTTGACGCATGACGCCGGTGTGGCGAGACTCAGCTGACAGCATGGGATCTCGCGCCGGGACCAGATGAACGTGATGATCAACCCGAACTACCGGGCCGTGTTGCCTGAGCGTCGGCTACGACGCGCTCAGGCGGACGCGAGGAACGCCTGCAGCCGCTGCATGAGCAGCGCGGATGCTTCCGGGTCGTAGGCGTTGAGCGAGGAGTCGGCGAAGAGGTGCTGGTTGCCGGGATAGACGAAGAGCTCCGCGACCGCCGTGGCGTCGGCGAGCTCGCGTGCTGCCGGCAGGTCCTCGTCGAAGAACTCGTCGCCTTCCTTTCCGTGGATCTGCACCGGCACCCCTTCCGGCCACGCCTCCCCGAACTCGGCCACCGGGATGCAGGAGTACATCAGCACTGCTCCGCGGGCACCGGGCCGGGTCTGGGCGAGCCGCTGCGCGATCGTCACGCCGAAGGAGAATCCGGCGTAGACGAGCTCGGGACCGAGCTCGTCGGCGGCGGCGACACCGCGTTCCCGGATCACGTCGAACCCTGCGTCGCTTGCGTAAGCGAAACCCTCCTGGATGCTGCCGACGTGCGGCCGTGGAACAGGTCGGGCGTGCACGGTGTGCCCGGCCTGTCGCAGGTCCTCGGCGAAGGCTCGCACGCCGTCGGTCAGGCCTTGGATGTGGTGGTGGTGGTAGAGCAACACCTCGGTCATGCCGGTCAGCCCCTTTCGCATTTTGATCGAATTTGTTGGAAGATTTCGGCACGCTAGTTTGCTTCGACCATCCTGCAGCTTCTCCACGACCGCGCCGCGACCGTCAGCGAGCTCGCGGCCGCGGTCGAGCCTCCCCAGAGCACGGTCGCGCACCACGTGGACGTGCTCGCCCGCAACGGCCTGCTCCAGGTGGTGCGCACCCGGACGGTGCGGGCGATCGACGAGCGCTTCTACAGGCGCACCGCACGGATGTTCAACGTCGCGACGTAGCCATCATCGGCGGGCGACGAGATGCCCCAGCCGTCCTCTCGCACCGATTCTTCTCGACACACTCGGTGGACAAGGAACTCGCGCACCGAGTGGCGAGTCCCTTGTTCGGTCGAATCCGGCGGTTCGTCGGAGACGCTTACCTCAAGCAGCCGAGCGGCCGTGCTCGACTGTTGGTGCGGTGCTGCCGCTGACGGGCACCGGCTCCCACGCGGCAGCCGCGGGCACGGCGGGCTCGTCCTCCTTCATGTCGCGCATCTCTCCGCGGAACGCGCGGACGGACTGGCCCATGCTCTTGGCGAGCGCCGGGAGCTTCGTCGCTCCGAACAGCAGCAGGACGATGGCGAGCACGATGAGGGCGTGCCAGCCGGTGAGGTTGTGCAGCATGTCTGCTCCTTCTCATTCGTTCGTGTGTCGAGGGTCAGCGGGCGACGACGAGGCTGTCGATCCAGGGGCCGACGGTGCCGTTGGTTTCGAGCGTGACGACGTTCTGGCCCGCGTTCAGCTGCACGGTCTGCGTCGAACGGGTGTAGTTCCAGTAGTGGTCGCCCCAGTTGTCGTCACCGTTGCCCGTCGAGATGAAGCCGAGGCCGTTGTTCACGACGGCGCCGTTCACGGTCAGCTTGAGCGACTTCGTGGAAGACGTGTCGTTGGTGTAGCGGAAGAGGAGATTGTGTGAGCCGGCGGTGTCGGCGGTGATCGTGAACGTCAGCGACGACCCGGTCGTGTTGCCGAACTTCACGTAGCCCGTGCCCGAGAAGCCGTTGAAGTCGTTCTCCGCCGTGAACGTCGTCTTCGTCGCGCCGCCCGCCACGGCCGTGTCCTCCGCCTCGTAGTTGCGCGTCGGCGTGGACCCCGACGGCAGCGGAATCTGAGTCGTCGGGCCGAGCGGCACCCCGAAGTCCGGCGTCGCTCCGTTCCAGGTGACCTTCTGCATCCGGATACTGCGGATGCCGGAGGCGTTGTTGGCGTGGTAGACGAACCAGTCCTCGGTGCCGTCGGGAGACTTGAACCAGCCGTTGTGGCCGGGCGCACTGAGCCCGTTGGCCGCCTGGAACACCGGGCCCGTCTTCGTCCACGACGAGGCCTGCAACAGGTTGCTGCTCGCGCTCGCCGTCAGCAGCCCCATCGAGTACGCCGAGTTCTGGCTTCCGGAGTAGCTGATGTAGACGTTGCCGCCGCGCACCAGCGTGCTCGGGCCCTCGGCGACCCCGACCCCCGTCGCGCGCTCCCACTGCTGCGTGGGGGCGGCGAGCATCGTGCGGGGCGAGCTGATCGTCCACGGGCTGCTCATCGCCGCGATGTAAATGTGCTGGTCGTGGTTCGACCCGTTCCACCCCGACCACGTCGTGTAGAGCTGACCGTTCAGCCGGAACACGTTGGTGTCGAGCGCGAACTCGTCCGTCGCGTCCGTCAGCTTGCCCATGTGCTGCCACGACCCCGTGAAGGGGTCGGCCGAGGTGTTGCGGAGCACGTAGTTGCGGCGAGTTTCCGAGCCGTTGCTGCCGATGAGGGACGAGTAGTAGATGTACCAGGCGCCGTCGAACTGGCGGATCTCGGGCGCCCAGATGTCGTGCTCGTTCGACGGGAACTCGTACACCGTCTTCTGGTCGCCGTACATGATGTTGACCATCGAGTTCGCGCGCCGCAGCACGATCTGCTTCCGCCCCTCCGTCTGAATCATGTAGTAGGCGCCGTCGGACGCACGGAAGACGTCCGGGTCCGCCGCGCGGTGGTACTTGATCGGGTTCGTGAAGGTCGTCGGAGCCGCAGCGGCCGCCGACTCGGGCTGCTGCGCCGCCGGCGCAACGAGAGCCGTCACCAGGACGGCGGCGCACGCGAGCATCATCGCGCGCGAGCGGGGGGTCATCGACATCAGGGAAGCTCCTTCGGTTCCAGGTCGAAATCGAGCAGGGTGATCGAGTGGGCGGGGAACATGTACGCGCCGTCGGTGACCTCCACCGTGCGGGGTGCGCTCAGCGCGACGCGGTCGGGCCGGGTGACGGAGTTCGTGGCGAACAGGTCGGCCTCGCCCGCGCCGATCTGTCGCATAGTCGCGTGCCGCGGCAACGGTGCGCCGCCGAGGCGCAGGTCGGCGCGGACGTCGTCGGTCGCCGACCGGTTGATCACCGCGACATGCAGCACCGAGCCGTCCGCGCTGAGCGACGGCGACACATCCAGGTGACTCATCACCGCGGGCCGCGTGCGCAGCTCGCCCGAGGCGCGCCGGATCTCGGTGCCGAGCCGCAACGACACAGTCGACGACGGAGCGGTGACACGGCACTCCAGCGCGTGCGGGCCCGTGTGGTTCTGGTACAGATCCCACACGTGGTACGTCGCGGTGCGCACCACCGCGTCCTCCCGCACGCTCAGCAGACCGTTCGCGTTGACGAGGTTGACGGTGTTCGCCATCGTCACGGGCACGTCGAGGCGGGACGTGCGGTGCATCGCGTGGAAGACGCCCGCGTAGAAGAGAGCGTCGGCGAGAGTGCGCGGGCTGTAGCGGTTCACCCGCTCGCCCGCAGCCTCCGCGGCGGCGGAGTCGAGGTCGCGGGGGCCGACGCCGCCGTCGGAGCCGGGCATCGGCTCCGGCCAGGTGTCGGGCTCGACGTGCCGGATGTTCCACTCGTCCATCGCGATCGAGATCGGCCGGTCGATGTGCCGTTCCGCGAGCACCCGGCTGATGTTCTCGGCCGTGTCCATCAGCGTCTGCTCGAAGTACAGCGACTGCGCGACGATGCGGTCGAACTCGTCCCGCGTCGGCGTCGTCAGATGCCGACTGACCGCATACATGTGGATGGAGAACAGGTCGACGCTCTCGCCGAGACCCGCCACGACCGGCTCGAGCCAGTCCTCGGTCTCGCGCCCCACCGCCACAAGCGTGAGGGACGGGTCGACGAGGCGCATGAAGCGGGCATGCTCGCGGGCGTCCTCGACGTAGCGTTCGGCGCTGCGCCGGCCCATCTGCCACTCGCCCCAGACTTCGTTGCCGATGCCCCAGTAGCGCACCCCGTAGGGCGCCGGGTGACCGTCGGCGGCCCTCCGGCGCGTGTAGGTCGTGTCGCCTGCGGAGTTCGCGTACTCCACCCACCGCACCGCGTCGTCCACGTTGCGGGCGCCGTGGTGGAGGTAGGGCACGGTGCCGACCGCGTCGCACCAGGCCAGGAACTCGGGCGTGCCGAACCGGTTGCTCTCCTCCGACCCCCACGCCAGCTCGAGACGCCGGGGCCGCTCGTCGCGGGGGCCCGTGCCATCCTCCCAGTGGTAGGGCGAGGTGAAGTTGCCGCCCGGCCAGCGCACGATCGGCAAGCCCAGCTGCCGGCACGCCTCGATCACGTCGAGCCGGCAGCCCGGACTGAGCGCACGCGATCGGACGGGGCTACCGCGTCGCGTCCGCCAGGGCCGCGAGCGCGGCGGTGAACGTCGAGGAGGGTCGCATCGCGGCCTCCGTCTTCGCCGCGTCGGGACGGTAGTAGCCGCCCAGGTCGACGCTGGCGCCCTGGGCGGCGGCGAGCTCGGCGAGGATCGTCTCCTCGGCGGCGTCGAGCCTCGCGGCGAGGTCGGCGAACGCCGCGGCCAGGTCGGCGTCGTCCGTCTGCGCCGCGAGCTCCCGGGCCCAGTACTCGGCGAGGTAGAAGTGGCTGCCGCGGTTGTCGAGGGACCCGACCTCCGCACCCGGCGACCGGTTCTCCGCCAGGAACGTGCCGGTCGCGCGGTCGAGCGTGTCCGCGAGGATCTGTGCGCGAGCGCTGCCGGTGGTGTTCGCGAGATGCTCGAAGCTCACCGCGAGCGCGAGGAACTCCCCGAGACTGTCCCAGCTCAGGTGGTCCTCCTCCACGAACTGCTGCACGAGCTTGGGCGCGGTCCCGCCGGCGCCGGTCTCGAACAGGCCACCGCCTCCCAGGAGCGGGACGACGGACAGCATCTTGGCGGACGTGCCGAGCTCCATGATCGGGAACAGGTCCGTCAGGTAGTCGCGGAGCACGTTGCCGGTGACGGAGATGGTGTCCTCGCCGCGACGGATCCGATCGAGGGAGAACGCCATCGCGTCGGCCGGGGACATGATCTCGATCTGCACGCCCTCGGTGTCGTGCTCCTGCAGGAACCGACGCACGAGCCCGATGAGTGCGGTGTCGTGGGAGCGGGAGTCGTCGAGCCAGAACACCGCGGGCGTGCCGGTCGCGCGGGCGCGGGAGACGGCGAGCTTCACCCAGTCGCGGATGGCCGCCTCCTTCGTCTGGCAGGCACGCCAGATGTCGCCCGCAGAGACCTCGTGCTCGATGAGCACGGTCCCGGCGGCGTCGCGGACCCGGACGCTGCCGTCGCCCGGCACCAGGAAGGTCTTGTCGTGGGAGCCGTACTCCTCCGCCGCCTGCGCCATGAGGCCGACGTTCGGCACGGAGCCCATCGTCGCGGGGTCGAACGCGCCGTTCGCGCGGCAGTCGTCGAGCACGGCCTGGAAGATGCCCGCGTAGCTGGAGTCCGGGATGACGGCGAGCGTGTCGTGCTCGGCGCCGTCCGCGCCCCACATGTGGCCCGATGAGCGGATCATCGCCGGCATGGAGGCGTCCACGATGACGTCCGACGGCACGTGCAGGTTCGTGATGCCCCTGCCTGCGTCGACCATCGCCAGGTCCGGACCGGCCTCGATGGCCGCGTCGAACGCCGCCCTGATCTCGGCGCCGTTCGGCAGCGCCTCCAGCCCCTGGAGGATCGCGTTCAGCCCGTCGTTCGGGTTCAGCCCGGCTGCGGCGAGGTCCGCCCCGTACCGCTCGAACACCTGCGGGAAGAACGCGCGCACCACGTGCCCGAAGATGATCGGGTCGGACACCTTCATCATCGTGGCCTTGAGGTGGGCGGAGAACAGGATGCCCTCGGCCTTCGCGCGCTCGATCTGCGCGGCGAGGAACGCGTGGAGCGCCGCGACGCGCATGACGGTGCCGTCCACGACCTCCCCGGCGAGCACGGGGACGGACTGGCGGAGGACCTGTGTCGCCCCGTCCGTGCCCACGAACTCGATCGTCAGGGTGTCGTCGGCGGGCAGCACCACGGTCTGCTCGTTGGCGCGGAAGTCGTCGGCGCCCATCGTCGCGACGTTCGTCCGGGAGTCGGCCGCCCACGCGCCCATGGTGTGCGGGTGGGTCCGGGCGTACTGCTTCACGCTCGCGGGCGCTCGGCGGTCCGAGTTCCCCTCGCGGAGGACCGGGTTGACGGCGCTGCCCTTGATGCGGTCGTAGCGGGAGCGGACCTCCTGCTCCTCGGGCGTCGTCGGCTCGTCGGGGTAGTCCGGCAGGTCGTAGCCCTTCGCCTGCAGTTCCTTCACCGCGGCCTTGAGCTGCGGGATCGACGCCGAGATGTTCGGCAGCTTGACGATGTTCGCCTCGGGCCTCGTGGCGAGCTCCCCGAGCTCCGCGAGGGCGTCGCCGGCCCGCTGCTCGTCGGTGAGGCGCTCCGGGAACCGGGCGATGATGCGCCCGGCGAGCGAGATGTCGCGCGTCTCGACGTCGACCCCGGCGGTGCGGGCGTACGCCTGAACGATCGGGAGGAACGAGTGGCTCGCCAGCAGCGGCGCCTCGTCGGTGAGGGTGTAGATGATCGTTCCCATGCCGGCTGTGACTCCCTTGTATCGCTCGTGCGTGCGGGACCCACGCTACTCGCGAGGCGCGCGCCCGTGGTCCTGGGTACGCGCGGCGCACGCACGTCGTCCTGAGGAGTTGACTGGACCGCGGACGACGACGACCACGACCACGACCACGACGCGAGGAGCACATCGATGACTGCCACACCTCCGGCCCCCGGACTGAAGCTCCTGCTCATCGGCGGCACCGGGGTGATCAGCAGCGCCGTCGTGCCGGCCGCGCTCGCACTCGGGCACGAGGTCACGGTCCTCCGGCGCGGCACCACGTCGGACCGATCGCTCCCGGACGACGTCGAGACCCTTGTCGGCGACATCCGCGATCCCGCCTCCCTGCGGGGCGTTCTCGGCAACCGGCGGTTCGACGTCGTCGTCGACTTCGTCGCGTTCACGCCGGACCACGTCCGTACCGACATCGACCTGTTCGCCGGCCGCACGGACCAGTACGTGTTCATCAGCTCGGCCGCGACGTACGAGAAGCCGGTCCTGCGCCTCCCGATCGTCGAGTCGATGCCGTTGCGGAACCCGTTCTGGGAGTACGCCCGCGACAAGGCCGCAGCGGAGGACGTGCTCGTCCAGGCGCACCGGGACGGCGGGTTCCCGGTCACGATCGTGCGGCCCTCCCACACGTACGACCGCACGCTGGTGCCGCTCACGGGCGGGTGGACCGCCATCGACCGGATGCGCCGCGGCGAGCCGATCGTCGTGCACGGCGACGGCACGTCGCTCTGGACGCTGACGCACCACACCGACTTCGCGAAGATCTTCGTCGGCCTCCTCGGCAACCAGCAGGCCGTCGGCGACGTCTTCCACATCACCTCGGACGAGGCCCTGACCTGGGATCAGATCGCCGCGGCGCTCGCGCGTGCCGCCGGCGTCGAGCCGCGGATCGTGCACGTCGCGAGCGACACGATCGCCGCCCACGCGCCCGAGTGGGGACCGGGCATCCTCGGCGACAAGGCGCACTCGCTCGTGTTCGACAACAGCAAGGTGCACGCGCTCGCCCCGCGGGTCACGGCGGACATCCCGTTCGCGGCCGGCGCGCGCGAGATGCTCGCCTGGTTCGACGCAGACGAGTCCCGGCGGGTGGTCGACGCCGACGCCGACCGCCGCTTCGACGAGCTCGTCGCATGGGCGGCCAGGCGCTGACCCCCAGACGTCATGCGCCGGCGACGGCGCTCACACGTCATGCGCCGGCGACGGCGGCGCGGGTGGACTCCCGCGCCATGAGATCGAAGTCCGCCAGCACGGTCTGAAACCCGCCGGCGGCCGTCGGGTCCGCGATCCTCGCCGCGAGCAGCTCGACGGCGGTGCGCGCGATCTGCCGGACCCCGGGCGAGACGGTCGTGAGCGTCGGGTGCGCGAAACGTCCGTCCTCCGTGTCGTCCAGGCCCATCACCGCCACCTGTTCCGGGACGCGGATGCCGCGCTGCGCCAGCAGCCATTGCGCCCCGAGCGCGAGGGCGTCGTTGAAGCCGAACACCGCGTCGAACTCGACGCCCTCGTCGATGAGCCGCGCGATCGCCTCCGCGCCGGCCGCGCGGTGCCACGGGCCGACCGGCAGCATGAGGCGTTCGTCGAACGGGATCCCCGCCGCGTCGAGCGCCTCGGCGCAGCCGATCCGGCGGAGCGCCGCACCGGCCGGCGGTGCCGCGTCATTCGTCCCGATCACCGCGATGCGCCGCCGGCCGGAGGCGATGAGATGCTCCATGGCCGTGCGGGCGGCGGCGACGTCGTTGATCAGCACGTGATCGGCGAGGCCGTCGAACACGCGCTCGCCGATCATGACGAGCGGCATGGCGGCGTCGAGGAAGCCCCGGTCGGCGGGGCGGAGCGCGATCGGCTCGTAGATCGCGCCGTCGATCACCTGCCCGTGCACGCCCGAGAGCGCCCCCAGCTCACGGTCGCGGCGCCCGCCCGTCGTCTCGACGAGCACGGAGAGCCCGACCTCGTCGGCCGCGTCGATGACCTGCTGCGCGAGCAGCGAGTAGTAGGGATGGTCGAGCTCCGGGATGACCAGGGCGATCATGCGCGAACGGCCGGAGCGCAGGTTCCGCGCGGCGACGTTGATCTGGTAGCCGAGCTGCTCGACGGCTGCCTCGACCCGCTCGCGCGTCGCCGCGCTCATGTAGCGGTAGCCGTTGAAGTAGTTGGACACCGTCTTGACCGAGACGCCCGCCGCCTGTGCGACGTCACGCATTGTCGCAGCCATGCGCCCCCGTTCGATCTCCGTCACACGACGGCCGACCTTATCGCAGGCCGGCCTGCTCAGACGGTCGGGAGCCAGACCCGCATGCCGCCGTCGGAGCGGTTGCCCCAGCGGTAGTACGGGATCGCCACGAGCTCGATCTCCGCCGGACGCGCGCTCGCGGCATCCGGCGTGGCGTACAGGGTCCGCGACTCGGCAGTCCGCGCCTGCGCCCCTGCGACGCGGAGGCGCGGACCGGTCACGGCGTCGACACCCGCCTCCGTCAGCACCGGAGTCGCGGGCACCAGGACCTGCTCGGGCGTGACGCCCTCCGGCAGATCGGCCTGCTCCACGGCGTACACCACTGGACCGCGGGTGAGCGCGATGCAGCCGCGGGAGGCGTCGACGTACGGGTGCGGCTGACGCACCGTGGCGCGCACCGGAAGGGTGAGCGCGATGGACGAGACGCCCTCCGCGCCGGCGTCGACGACAAGGTAACCGTCCTCGCTGGTTGCGGTGTACGCCTCCCCGTTCACGACGACGGTCGCGTCCTCGGCCCAGGTCGGCATGCGGAGCAGGACGCGGCCCCCGGTGAACGGGCGGTCGAACGTGATGCCCACGGCGCCGTCCCACGGGTAGGCGGTGTCGACGGTGGCGGAGGTGGCGTCGCCGCCGACCGAGTCCAGTGCGATCGTGGCATCCGCGTACAGGTGGACCTGCAGGTCGGAGCCGGCGGTCGTCGCCACGTAGTCGTCGAGCGAGGAGACGAGGCGCGCCAGGTTCGGCGGGCAGCACGCGCAGGTGTACCAGCTGAGGCGCCGCGAGGGCGAGTCCTCATCGGAGCCGTCGTGGTCGCTGCGCAGTTGCAGCGGATTCGAGTAGAAGAAGGCGCACCCGTCGACGGTCGTGGAGACGGCGATCGCGTTGTAGAGGCCGCGCTCCATCTCGTCGGCGAACCGCGACTGCCCGCTCGCGAGGAGCATCCGCCAGTTCCACTGGAAGTTGGCGATGGCGGCGCATGTCTCGCTGTACGCGCGGTCCGGCGGCAGCTCGTACGGGTCGCCGAACGACTCGTCGCGATGCCGCGAGCCGAGCCCGCCGGAGATGTACATCTTCTGCTCGTGCACGCTCGTCCAGATCCGCTCGAGCGCCTCCCAGAGGGTGCGGTCGCCGGTCTCGGCGTACAGGTCGGTCACGCCAGCGGCCAGGTACAGCTGGCGAACCGCGTGGCCGGTGGCGGCGTCGACCTCGCGCACCGGCTCGTGGTCCTGGAAGTACGCGTAGCCGAAGCGGTCCTCGCCCACCAGGTGCTTGCCCCGGAGGTCCACGAAGCGCTCGGCGAGGCGCAGGTACTTCTCGTCGCCGACCGTGCGGTAGGTCTCGATGAGGGCGGTCTCGATCTCGGGATGGCCGCACACACCCTCCGCTCCGTCCGGCCCGAACCGGGCGACGATGAGGTCGGCGAAGCGCAGACCGATCTCGAGCAGGTCCTCGCGGTCGGTCGTGCGCTTCCAGGCGATGCCGGCCTGGAGCAGGTGGCCGAGGCAGTACATCTCGTGACCCCAGCGCAGGTCGACCAGCTTCGCCTCCGGCTTGTCGAGCTGGTAGAAGGAGTCGAGATAGCCGTCGGACTCCTGCGCGCGCGCGAGCAGGTCGATCGTGCTGTCCACGAAGGGGAGGAACTCGGCGATGTCCGAGCGGCCGGCCTCCCACCCGATCGCCTCGAGTGTCTTGTAGATGTCGGAGTCGGCGAACTGGAGTCCGACGAACTCGCCGGTGTGCTCCCCGGTGATGCGGCGCACGTTGTTGAGCGCCTGCGATTCCTCCAGCTGCTGGATCGCATGCGGGATCGTCCCCGAGCGGTTCGTGTCCTGCCACTCTCCCAGGAAGCCTCCGGTGAGGCGGACGGCCGAGTGCGGGAGCGGCCGCAGCGCGCTGACCGCCGAGGCGGAGGGACTGACCGGGCCGGGGCGAGTCGGCGAGGTCGGGAGTGAGGATGCCATCGAACAACTCTCCAATGAATCGTCGGGCCGCTCTGGTGAGGAGGACCGTCGGTACGGCGATGTACACGTGGTGACGAGTATGTACATCGATGTACTGTTCGTCAATACGGTGCTCAGGACGACCGGCGAACTCCTCTCGGTCCAGGCGTTCGCGGGCGACCCGCGCTGACGGTGCTCGCTATCGTGACGGGATGAGGAGCATCACCGTCCGACCCGCACGCGTCGCCGACGCCGACGCGATCGCCGCCGTCCACGTCACAGCCTGGCGTGAGGCGTACGCCCACCTGCTGCCCGCCGCGTTCCTCGCAGCCCTGGACGTGCATCAGCGGGCCGCGCGCTGGCGACGGATCATCGACCAGGGCTCGACCGACGTGTTCGTCGCCCTCGACGGCGATGCGACCGTCGGCTGGGCCAGCGCCAGCGACGGCCGGGACGAGGACGCTCCGCGTTCCCGTGAGCTGGAGGGCATCTACGTCCTCGCGTCGGCGTACGGATCCGACGCCGGCCAAGCCCTGCACGACGCCACCCTCGGCGATATGCCCGCGTACCTGTGGATGGCGGACGACAACCCGCGCGCGGAGGCGTTCTATCGCCGCAACGGCTTCACCCGCGACGGCGGTGCGAAGCAGGAGCCGATCGGGCCCGTGCAGCTCGACGTTGTGCGGATGACGCGCTGAGGCCGCTGCGGCGCAGCGTCGCGGTTGCGGCGGGGTGTGACCGCTACGGTCAGCGGCGGCGGCGCTCGCTGGCGAGAGCGGCGAGGAGGACGACGATGATCGCGCCCCCGACCGCGTTGACGATGCGGGTGCGGCGCTTGTAGCGCTGCTGGATCTGGTCGGATGCCTCGAGCGCGGCGAGCGCCGTCGTCTCAGCGACGTCCCGACCGGCGTTGGCGACGGCATGGACGACGCCCTCCGCCTTGCCGGCCAGGCCGTGCAGCGCGCTCTTCCCCTCGGCAGGGATCACGCTGTTCTGCTCGATCGCGTCGTGGAGCTTCTTCGCGGTGTCCGCGATGAAGCCGTTGGTGTCGTCACTCATGGTGGCCTCCCTGACAGGCGAGCCCGCTGCGCACCTGCCTGCGACCTTACTCGGGCACCCGCCGGACAGGACTCCGCCGACACCGTGACGCGCCATCATCGCGTGGCCCGGAGGCCCTCCTCGCTGATCACCAGCTGGGGGTCCATCGACCGATCAGCGGCCCCACCGGCACTTCACTGCCGTCTCATTGATTCCTCCTGCTCAATCGGGTCCAGCACGTTCATCCGGCCCCTGACAGGAACTCGATCATGACCACGACCGCGCACCGGCAGCAGGCAGTACCGCACAGCCGCGTGACCCGTCCCCTTCCCCAGGACCGGCGCTTCCGTGCCCGTGCGGCGCGCCGACGCGGCGCCGCCGACCTCCTCGGCATCATCGCGTGGGCCTCTGCCGCGATGGCCGTGACACTGTGGCTCGCCTCCGGCACCGTCGACCTCCGCGGGATCGGCCAGGTCGTCACCGCCGCCGGGATCGTCGCGGGCCTCATCGGCACGGACCTCGTGCTCGTCATGCTCGTCCTCGCCGCCCGGCTGCCGTTCGTGGACCGACTCGTCGGCCATGACGCGGCGATGACCCAGCACGGCAAGCTCGGCAAGCCCGCGCTGTACCTGCTCCTCAGCCACGCGGGGCTGCTCATCCTCGGATACGCCATCGAGTCCGGCGTGAACCCGATCGCCGAGACCGTGGCCCTCTGGAACACCCGGGACATGATCCTCGCGTTCATCGGCCTCGGGCTGTTCATCGCCGTCGTGTGGACGTCGATCGTCGCGGTCCGGAAGGTCCTGCCCTACGAGGCATGGCACGCCGTGCACCTGCTGTCCTACGTGGCGGTCGGGATCGCGATCCCGCACCAGCTGAGCGCGGGTGGGATCCTGACCGCGGGCAGCTGGGAGCGGACGTACTGGGTGGTCCTCTGGTGGGTCGCGCTCGGGTCGATCGCGGTGTTCCGCTTCGGCCTGCCGATCGTCCGGAGCCTCCGGCACGGGGTCCGCGTGGACCGCGTCGAGTGGATCGCGGACGACGTCGTCTCGCTGCACCTGACCGGCCGCGGGCTCACGCGGCTCCGGGCCTCGGGCGGACAGTTCTTCATGTGGCGCTTCTGGGCCGCCGGCACGTGGTGGCACGCTCACCCGCTGTCCCTGTCAGCAGCACCGACCGACACGACGATGCGCATCACCGTGCGGGCGCGCGGCCGAGGCAGCGCCGAACTCGCGACCCTCCGTCACGGGACCCCGGTGTGGTTCGAGGGCCCGTACGGCGTCTTCAGCGAGGTGACTCGGACGAGCACACGCATCGCGGTCGCCGCCAGTGGCATCGGGGTGACCCCGGTCCGGGCGTTCCTCGAGCGGCTCGAGGCGCCGCCGGGTGCGGTGACGATCCTGCTCCGGGGCCGCTCCGAACGGCAGGCGTTCCTCTGGCAGGAGGTCAATGACTGGGCGAGGGCGCGCGGACACCGCGTGTTCGTGAGCATCGGACCGCGCGGGAGCGGCCCCGGTGCCTGGCTCTCCGCCGCGGACACCTCCCGAGGCGTGACGGCGACGGCCGTGTTCCCGCAGCTCGCGCACTCGGATCTGTACGTGTGCGGCCCGCAGCGCTGGAGCGACCTGGTCGAACGGGACGCGCTCGCATCGGGCCTCCCAGTGGATCACGTGCACCGAGAGCGGTTCGACTGGTGAGGCGGCGCATCGTCGTCGGCGGGGCGCTCGTCTCGCTCGGCATCATCGCGGCCGGGGTGGACGCGGGGGTGGCCCCGGCGACACAGACCACGACGACCGCCGGGGGGACCTCCGGGTCCGGCGGGGCGTCCTCCTCCGGGTCCTCCTCCGGTACGTCCGGGTCCGGGTCGTCCTCCGGCACGTCCGGGACCGGCACGTCCGGGACCGGCGGCCCCTCGTCCTCATCCGGGTCCGCGCAGGACGGCACGTATACCGGCTCCGCGGTCAGCACCCGGTACGGCGACGTGCAGGTGGAGGTGACGATCGCCGGAGGCAAGGTCACCGAGGTCACGGCGCTCCAGCTCACCGACGACGACCCCCGCTCCTCCATGATCAGCGCGCAGGCCGCACCGCTGCTCCGTCAGGAGGCCCTATCAGCGCAGTCCGCCCAGATCGACACGATCAGCGGTGCGACCTACACCTCTGAGGGGTACATCCAGTCGCTCCAGTCGGCGCTCGACCAGGCAGGGCTCTGACCGTGCGCCGCGTGTTCGCGACCATGGGGACCGTCGCCTCCATCCGGCTCGACACCGACGAGCGGGCAGGGGTCGTGGCCGCCCGGGCCCTCGACGCGGTCGCCGACGAGTTCGCACACCTGGACGGCGAGTTCAGCCGCTACCGGCAGGACTCGCCGGCGTCGATGGTCGCGGACGGGCGCCTGCCGCTGACCCGGGCGAGCGTCGAGCACCGGGACGTCTACGCCGAGGCGATCGGGTGGCGGAACGGCACGGGCGGGGCGTTCGAGCCGCACCGCGCCGACGGGAGCGTCGACCTGACCGGCATCGTCAAGGCGATCGCGATCGAACGGGCCGGCGAGGTCCTGCACGCAGCCGGGTTCGGCGACTGGTGCGTGAACGTCGGCGGGGACATCCTGGTCGCGAGCACCGCCTCCGGGCACACCTGGGAGGCGGGCATCGCCGATCCGGGTGATCGTGCGGCGCTCATCGGGTCCGTCCGGCTCGATGCGCCGCGGCGGGCGATCGCGACCTCCGGCACGAGCGAACGCGGCGATCACGTCTGGCGTTCGGACCCGACGTCCGCCTACCGCCAGGTGACGGTCGTCGCGGACAACATCGTCACCGCCGACGTCCTCTCCACTGCCGTTCTGGCCGGTGGCCCGGACACCCTCTGGCGCGTGGTCGACCAGTGGGACGTCGACGTCGTCACGATCGCCACCGTCGACAGCGCGGTCCGGGTAACCGCGGCGCGGACGGGAACGACGCCCCTGCGGTGACGACCGGAGGCCGCGATCACCTCGGCACGCACAGATGTACACGCTCTTGTACGAAAGTGCGGGGGTCGGTACGGTGGTCGCACCAGGACAAAGGAGTTCCGCCATGGCTGACGTCGTCACGTTCGGTCTGCACATCGTCGACGTGTTGGGACGACCAGTCACGCGCATCCCACCCGGACAAGAGGTGGAGCTGATCGACGAGATCGCGATCACCGTCGCCGGGACCGCCGCAGCGACAGCAGTCGACCTCGCTCGCCTCGGCCACACGGTGCAGACGGTCGGCGCAGTCGGCGCGGACACCCTCGGCGCGTTCCTCCGCGACACGATGAACCGCGAGGGCATCGACTGCGACGGTCTGCAGACGGTGTCCGCCGCGCAGACGTCCGCGACGATCCTGCCGATCCGCCCCGACGGTGGCCGTCCGCCGCTGCACGTGGTAGGCGCATCGGCGCACCTGACCGAGGACATGGTGCCGTGGGATGCGGTGGCGGCGGCGCGGGTGTTCCACATGGGCGGAACGGGTCTGCTTCCCGCGCTCGACGGAGACCCGACGGTGCGCGTGCTCCGGCGCGCGAAAGAGCTGGGCCTGGTGACCACGATGGATTTCATCCCCACCAGGGACCCGGCGTTCCCCGACCAGCTCGCGGCGGCCCTCCCGTTCGTCGACTACCTGCTGCCGAACGACTCCGACTCGCTGATGGTCACCGGATCCTCCTCGGTCGAGCAGGCCATCGAGTGGTTCCACGCGCGCGGGGCCGGATGCACGCTGATCACCCTCGGCGGTGCCGGGGTGTCGCTCTGCCCGCAGGGCGAGGAGCCCGTGATCCTCCCGGCCTTCGAGGTCGACGTCGTCGACACCACGGGATGCGGCGACGCGTTCACCGCCGGGTTCATCAGCGGCCTGCTCGAAGGCCGGTCGCTCCACGATGCGGCTGACCTCGGCTGCGCCACCGGGAGCCTGCTCGCCACCGGACTCGGATCGCAGGCGGGCCTGGAGGATCGGAGATCGGTCGAGGCGTTCATCGCGAACACTCCCCGCAAGGCCGCAGCATGACACCCCACCCAGACCACCACCACCGAAAGGAGCACACTGTGCTCGAAAAATTCTCACTCGAGGGCAAGGTCGCCTTCGTCACCGGCGCGGGACGCGGCATCGGCGCGACGATCGCGACCGCATGGGCCGACGCCGGCGCCGACGTCGCCTGCTTCGACATGGATGCCGCGACAGCCCAGGAGACCGCCGACCGGATCACGGCGACGGGGCGGAACGCGATTGGGATCGGCGGCGACGTGACCGACGTCGATTCCGTCCGCGCCGCGATCGACCGCACCGTGGCGGAGCTCGGAGGCCTGCACGTGGCGATGAACAACGCCGGGATCGCCCACCAGGCGCCCGCGGAGGACATGGACGTCGCCGACTGGCGGCGCATGATCGACGTCAACCTCACCGGGGTGTTCATCTGCGCGCAAGCCGAAGCACGGCACATGCTCGAGCACGGCGGAGGGGCGATCGTGAACACCGCGTCGATGTCCGCGACGATCGCCAACCGCGGGCTGAGCCAGCCGCACTACAACGCGTCGAAAGCGGGTGTGCTGCACCTGACGAAGTCGTTGGCGGTGGAATGGGCCGATCGGGGCATCCGCGTGAACTGCATCAGCCCGGGGTACACATTGACGCCGATGACCGAACGCCCCGAGGTCGCCGACAACCGTGCGAAGTGGGAGTCGGAGACCCCGATGGGACGCATGGTGCGCATGGAGGAGCTCGCCGGACCGGCGCTGTTCCTCGCCAGCGATGCCGCCAGCGCGGTCACCGGCGCGGACCTGATCGCCGACTGCGGTTACGTGTGCTGGTGAGCTGACCGCTGGTCCGTCGGACGGCCGGTGTGCTCGTGGCGCACCGGCCGTTCGTGCGTCAGCAGCGAGCGTCCGAGCAGGGCGACGCTGACGGCCGGTGCGATCGCCGTCGTCGCCAGCGCGATCGGCCAGGAGGTCGTGGATGCGATGCGTGCGACCACCACGACCGCGGCGGCGCTGAGCGCGTACCCGACGGCCATCTGCACCGCAATCGCGGACCCGACCGGTCGTGAGCCCGCGATCGCGCCGGTCATCGCCGAGTACATGGCCGAATCCGCGATGACCGCGACACCCCAGAGGACGAGCACCGCGAGCACGACCCCGAACGGCAGCTCCGGCGCCACCAGCATCGATGCCCCGCACGCGCAGGAGACCACGCTTGCCGTGCGCGCGACGCCGCGTTGCGACCAACGGCCGGCGACGAGCCCGCCGAGCAGGCACCCGACGACGCCCGCGATCCCGATGATCACGAACGCCAGGAGCCCGATGACGGGACCGTCGGGGGCGCCGGGCAGGACCGCGATGAGCGCCGGCACCCACACCCAGAACGCGTACGTCTCCCACATGTGCCCGATGTACGCGACGCTGACCCGGATCTGCGCGCGGTCCGTCATCAGCGCGGCTGCTGCGCGCAGCGTCGTCCTCCCCGGGGCAGCGCTGTGCGGTCCGGCCACCACGACGAGCGCGATCGCCGCGGCGACGACGGCGAGGCACGCGGCGGTGAGCGACGCGCCTTCCCAGTCGACGCCTCCGACGCTGCGGATGAGCTGCGGGGAGGCGGACCCGAGGGTCAGCGCTGCGACGACGCAGGCGACGGCGGGGCCGCGAGCGCGACCGGAGAACCACGACACCGCGGCCCGCATGCCGATCGGGTAGATCACCCCGAGGAGGACCCCGACCAGCGCGCGCGAGATGGAGAGCCCCTCCCAACTGCGGACGACGATCGGGAGGACGTCGGCGACGGCGACGGCGGCACATGCTGCGGGCAGGATGCTCGCGGGGGTGACCCGGTCTGCCACGCGCAGCAGTCCGGTGGCCCCGGCGCCGAGCGCGAACCCGAGCTGCACGGTCACCAGCAGGGTGGTCGCCGCGCTCGCGGGCAGGGCGAACGACACCTCGAGCGACCGGAGCGCCGCGGACGTGATGAACCAGCTGGAGACGACGGCGATCAGCAGGAGGGCCGTCGCGGCGAGCTGCACCGTGGGAACGGTGAGGAGCCGACGGCGGGCGCCGAGCCGGGAATCCCCGACCACGACGCCCGCCGTCTGATGCTCGCTCACGTGAGGCTGGTCCACACCGTCTTCGTCTCGAGGTAGGACTCGAGGTTGGCGTGGCCCATGTCGCGGCCGTACCCGGACTGCTTGTAGCCGCCGAACGGGGCGGCCGCATCGGTCTGCCCATACATGTTGATGTAGACGGTTCCGGCCTGCAGCAGCTTCGCGAGCCGGTTCGCGCGCGCGATGTCGCGGGTCCAGATGCCGGCGGCGAGCCCGTACGGGGAGTCGTTCGCCCGGCGGGCGATGTCCTCGAGGTCCTCGAAGGGCTGCGCGACGACGACGGGACCGAAGATCTCCTCGCGGACCGCGGTGAAGGTGTCGTCGACGTCGGTGAGCACGGTGGGCTGGATGTAGTAGCCGTGCTGGTCGACGTCGGTCGGCATGCTCGATCCACCGGCGGCGAGCGAGGCGCCCTGTTCGAGCGCGCCGTCGATGTAGCCGCGGATGCGCTCGTGCTGCCGGCCGCTGATCACCGGACCGAGGTCGGTGCTGTCCTCGAACCCGTGACCGACGCGCATGCCGGCGGCAATCTCGCCGAGGCGTCCGACGACGTCGTCGAAGGACTTCTTCTCGACGTACAGCCGGGTGCCGGCCGCGCACGCCTGTCCGGCGTTGCCGAAGATCGACGCTGCGCCGAGCGCCGCCTCGTCGACCGGGGTGTCGCCGAAGATGATGTTCGGGCTCTTCCCGCCGAGTTCGAGGGTGACGCGCTTGACCTGCGTCGCGGCGCGCTGGGCGATCCGGATCCCGACGGCGGTCGATCCGGTGAAGGCCACCTTGTCGACTCCCGGGTGGTCGACGAGCGCCTCGCCGGCCTCGGCGCCGTAGCCGGTGAGGATGTTGAGCACACCGGCGGGGATGCCGGCTTCGAGAGCAAGCTCGCCGAACCGCATTGCGGTCAGGGGCGTGTTCTCCGCCGGCTTGAGGACGATCGTGCAGCCGGCCGCGAGCGCCGGGGCGACCTTCCACATCGCCATCAGGAGCGGGAAGTTCCACGGGACGATCTGCGCGACGACGCCGACGGGCTCGCGCTCGGTGCGCACCATCGCGTTCGGGATCGACACCGGGATCGTGTTGCCCTCGATCTTCGAGGTCCACCCGGCGAAGTAGTCGAGGTGGTTGATCGCGAGCGGCAGGTCGCCTTCGATGACGGCCTTGCGGAGCTTGCCGCCGTCGAGGACCTCGAGCGCGACGATCTCGTCGGCGTGCTGTTCGAGGAGGCGCGCGAAGCGTTCGATGCAGCGGCCCCGGTCGAGCGCCGACATGGTGCGCCAGGGGGCTCCGGGCTCGAACGCGCGGCGAGCGGCCTGCACGGCGCGGTCGGCGTCGACGTCGTCGGCTGCGGCGGCGGTGGCGATCTTCTGGCCGGTGCCGGGGTCGAGCACGTCGATGGTGCGACCCGAGTGCGCTTCGACGAGCTTGCCGTCGATCAGGAGGCGCGGTGGGCGGGCCAGGAATTCGCGGGTGATGGGGTCGATGTGGTCGTTGACGGCCTGCGGCTCGGTGGTGGTCATGGCGCTCCTTGGCTGATCAGGCGTGGTGCAGCGCGTCGAACGCTGCCGCGGGGAAGGTGGTCGTCGTGTCGCCGAGCTGCAGGGCGCGGAAGGTCGCCGTGGCGGCCTCCTCGAGGTTCATCGCGCGTCGGAACGCCATCTCGATCGTCTCCCCGAGCGCGGAGCAGCCGTGGTGGCCCATGATGATGCAGTTGTGGTGCTCCGCCTGCTCGGCGGCGCTGTCGGCGAGCTCGTCGGAGCCGTTGGGGAAGAAGTCGGTGCGGCCGATGCTCTTGACGTAGTAGGCGTGGTCGAGCGTGAGCAGGCGGACCCGGTGTCCGAGCGCGTCGAGGAGGACGGCGTGCTGGGGGTGCACGTGGACGACGGCGGTGATGTCGGGGCGGACCTGGTAGCTGCGCTGGTGCAGCTTCCATTCGCTCGAGGGCTTCTCGGCCCCGCCGACGCGGTCGCCGTCGACGCTCATGATCGCGAACTGATCGGGGGTGAGCCGGTCGAGCCAGGTGCCCGCCCCGGTGACGACGAAGTGGTCGGTGCCGACGCGGGCGGACAGGTTGCCGCCCGACGCGAGCACGAGGCCTCGTTCGACCGCGGTGCGGCCGACGTCGATGAGTTCGGCGATGGTCTCGTCGGTGTCGACGCTGGAGATGATGCTCACGGTGATTCCTTCCGGGGTTTGGCTGGGCGCGGGTCGAACCGCGCCCAGCCGAGTCGGTGCGACGCGAAAGTCGGCGGATGCCTACGCGGTCGCGGCGGCGTTCGCCATGGCGGCGTTCTCGTTGGTGATGGCGCGCGCCTCCTCCCGCTCCGCCGGGCTCTGGCGCAGGAAGAAGGTCAGCACGAACCCGACGAGGTAGAGGACCGCGATGATCCACACCGTCGCCTCGATGCCGATGGGGGTGACCAGGGCGGCGATGACCGGCCCGGCGAACTGGCTGAGGCCGGCCCCGAGGTTGAGGATGGCGACCGCTGCCGCCCGGTTCCGGGGTGCCAGCAGCGGCACGACCGCGGACAACGGCACGAACATGCCGAGCGCCAGGCCGTAGAGGATGCCGATCCCCATCGTGATGCCGAACGCCGGGCCGAGGGCGGTGGGGATGTAGAACAGGCCGAGCACGGTTGCGAAGCAGCCGATGCCGCCGGCCCACGCGATGACGTTGATGCGGCCGATCCAGTCGCTGAGGTACCCGGAGATGAGGTTCGCGGCGACGTTCGCGGCGAGCATGGTGCCCCAGATGACCTGCCACTGCGACTGGGAGAACCCGACCTCGCGGACCATGTAGGTGCTGAGGAACACGACGAACGCGTAGAAGGACAGCGTGTTGATCATGCGCACGACGCCGCCGATCCCGACCTTCGGCTTGGACCCGACGATCGTGACGCTGCTGACGACGCCGTGGATGCTCCGGCTCAGGGTGACACGGTCGCGGACCGGGTTCTTGAGCAGGAACGCGACCATGAGTCCGCCGACGGTGATGAAGGCCAGCGAGGTCCAGAGCGTCGCGAGCTCGCCGATGGTGCCGATGACCGCGCCGGCGAAGTACGAGCTGATGACGCCGAGACCCAGGGTGGAGAAGAACCAGTACCAGCCGACGGCGCGACCCATGACCTCCTCGGGCGTGTCCATGGTCACCCAGACGAGGAACCCGTAGGAGAACATCGGGTACCCGAGGCCGCGGATGCCGAAGGCGATGAGCATGACGGTGAAGTTCTGCTGCATGACGCCGAGCACCAGGAACGCGATCTCGAACACGAACCAGATCGCGAACCCGAGCATCATGACGCGCTTCGGGCCCCACGCTTCGGCGAGCGCACCGCTGAGCCAGGCGGCGACCGCGACGACGATGCCGTACACCGACCAGAGGAGCGCGACGTTGGACTCGGAGAAGCCGAGCCGGTCGAGGTAGGGCGACAGGAACCCCGCCTCGATGCCGTCGCCGACCATGAAGAGGGTGACCGCGACGAAGCCCCATGCGATGGGGCGCGCGATGCCTTGGGTGCGCAGGAGACGCGCGAAACGGCCCTCCTGGACGGGCGCGGGGGTGCTGACCATATCGAACTCCTCGTTGAGTGAAGGGGTGGCCGGCCGCCGTATGAACACATGTTCAACAGACTGAACCAATGCACTCATCTTGTGGCGCTTCCAGGGCCGTGTCAAGTCGATGCGAGGATGAGGGCATGCTGTTGGGTCGCGTTGCGCGCATGTACTACGAACTCGGGATGACGCACCAGGAGATCGCGACGGCACTCGGGATGTCCCGGATCCGGGTGACGCGCCTCCTGGCCGAGGCGCGCGCGCAGGGCATCGTGGAGATCACGGTGCACAGCGACGAGCCGCTGTTCGCGGATGAGCAGCGGGCATTGACGGACCGGTACGGTCTCGAGCAGGCCTGGCTGTCGCCCACCCTGAACGACCCGGAGAAGGACGCCGGCTCGTTCGCGAAGGTCGGTGCCGAGGCGATCGAGTCCGTCGTCGACCATGCAGCCGTGGTGGCGTTGGGCCTGTCCAGCGCCGTGGCGGCCGCGGTGGAGGCGTTCGGCAGCCATCCGCGCATCCATGCGGAGTTCGTGCCGCTCGGCGGCTCGTCGGGCGGACGGTCTCGCGGATCGAACCCGCACGAGTTGGCGCTGCGCCTGGCGGCGAGGACCGGGGGTCAGGCATTCCACGTTCCCGCCCCCCTCGTCGCGGCGACTGAGGAGGCTGCCCAGCTCGCGCTGAGCGACCCTTCCGTGTCCGCGGTGCTCGCCCGCGCAGCGCAAGCGGATGTCATGATCGCCGGCATCGGCGGCATGTCCTTGGGCGAGGGGCTGCTGCTGCCGTCGTTGAACCAGGGGCAACGCGCCGAGTTGACGTCGAAGGGGGCGGTGGGCGACCTCGCCGGTCGCTACTTCGACCGGGCGGCGAATCCGATCGACAGCGACCTGGACCGACGCGTGGTGAGCGCAGACCTCGCGACGCTGCGCCGCATTCCGCGCCGCCTGATCATCGCGCGCGGCACGGCGAAGGTCGAGCCGCTCCGCACCGCGTTCGAGGGCGGTCTCGCCACGGCGGTTGTCACCGATGTCGAGACCGCCCGGGCCTTGCTCGTCTAGCGCCGACTACCCGGCGACGGCAGCGAGCTGGCGCTGGTTCGCGACCGCACGCACCGGCTCGCCCGCAGACCATGCCCGCAGGGCGTCGGCCGCGATCCGCGAGTGCTCTGCGGTGACGTCGTCGGAGGCGCCCGCGATGTGCGGGGTCAACGTCACATTGTCGAGGGCCAGGACCTCTGCGTCGGCCGGCAGCGGCTCCTGGTAGTAGACGTCGAAGCCGGCCCCGGCGATCCGGTGATCCCGCAGGACCTCCATGAGCGGACCCTCCTGGATGATCGCGGCGCGGCCGGCGTTGATCAGGAACGCGTCGGGACGCATCAGCGCGAGCTCCGCCGCGCCGATGAGTCCTTCGGTCTCTGGCATCAACGGCACGTGCACGGTGACGATGTCCGACGTGGACATGACCTCCTCGAGGGAGACGACGGTCGCCTCGTCTCCGAAGTGGTCGGCGGGCAGGAACGGGTCGTAGACCTTGACGGTCATGCCGAATCCGCGGGCGCGCTTGAGGACGCGTGCGCCGACGGCGCCGCCGCCGAGGACGCCGAGCGTGCGGCCGCCGAGGCCGATGCTGCGAAACCGCTCGTACGGCTCGAAGACGTCGTCCTCGGTCCAGTTCCCCTCGCGGAGCCAGCGCTCGGACGCGCTGACGTGGCGGACGGTCGCCAGCAGGAGCGCGAAGCTGAGGTCCGCCGTCACCTCGGCGTTCCGGCCGGGTGTCGTCGCGACCGGGATCCCCCGTGCCGTGCATGCGTCAAGGTCGACGTTGACCGGCTTGGCCCGGCAGGACACCACGAACCGCAGGTTCGGCGCCTTGTCGAGCGTCGCCTGGTCGACGACGTCGAGCTCGGCGACGATGGCCTCTGTGTCGGCGAGCTGTCGGTCGAGTCCCATCTCAGCCAGGCTCTTGCCGTCGAGGCTCGGCTCGATGGTGGTGACGGTGTACGCCTCGCTGAGGGTCGCAGCGATGTCGGGGTCGAATGGCGCGGTGATCAGGACGGTGGGCTTGTGGCTGTCGGACATGGTTCCTCCTAGTGGTGAGACGTGGTGAGGTGGCTGCGAACCGGGTCCGCCGGTGCGCCGTCGGGAGTCGTGGCGGACGGGACGTCGTCCGGGGTGAGCACGCGGAGAGCGCGCAGCTGCGGCCAGTGCGGCCGTAGGGCGCCCCTGGCGGCGAGGAACGCCGCGAAGGTCTGGCGGTACAGCGCGGCCCGCTCCGCCCGGGGTTCGAACACGGAGACCGTCGGCGCGAGCGCGTCGACGCCGGCGGCGATGTCGGCGAAGACGCCGGCGGCGACGCCGGCAAGGGTCGCCGCGCCCCGCGCGCCGACCTCCGGTGCGTCCTGCCGCACGATCTTCCGGCCGGAGACGTCGGCGAGGATCCGGCAGAACAGGTCGGAGTCGGATCCGCCTCCGCAGATCGCGAGCGCACCCTCCAGGCTGAGCGCGTCCAGGCATTCCGTCAGGGCGTATGCGAGGCCCTCGTAGACGCTCCGGAGCAGTTCGGCGGATGTCGTGGTGATGCTCATCCCGAGCCATGCCGCCGATGCGGCACTGTCGAAGAACGGGGCCCGCTCGCCGCTGGGAGAGCCGTACGGCAGGTAGATGAGTCCCCCGCTGCCGGGAGGCACCGCTGCGGCGTCGCGCTCGACGTCCGGCCAGTCCTGGTCACCCCGGCCGAGGCAGTCGCGCACCCAGTCGAGGTTCGGCGTCCCGGTCATCGGGGCGAGCGACTCGAGCACCTGCCGATCGCGGCCGGTGGCGAGCACGATGCTCTGCTCGGAGCGGATGTCCTGACGCGAGTGGTGGTTGATGCCGACGAACCCGGTCGTCCCGAGGATCGCGTACCCGTCGCCGTCTCCGATGGCACCGATGCCCACGCCCGCTGCAGCGGTGTCGACGAGGCCGACCGCGACCGGGATCCCTGCTGGGAGGCCGAGCACGGTCGCCATCCGTGGCGTCAGGACACCGGCCACCGCGTCCGGCGCAAGCACGGGAGCAAGCCAGTCCCGTACCTCCGGCTGGCCGATGCGTTCGAACAGGTCCTTCGGGTACGCGAGCGCGCCGGTGTCCAGGTAGGTCCGCGAGGCCTCGCTCGGGTCCGTCGCCATCTCGCCGGTCAGCCGGTACCGGAGCCAGTCCTTGCAGTTGAGCTGGTGCACGCCGTGATCCCGGCGGAGACCGCCGCCGGCATCGAGCGCTTCGACCAACAGCGGCAGCGCACCCGGGAACAGCGGGGATCCGGTGGCCTCCGCGATCGCCTCCGCGCGCCCGTCCGCGATCCAGTCGTCCAGCGCGCTGGTCGCCCGGCCGTCGAGCCAGAGCGCGGCGGGACCCAGCGGGCGACCGCTGTCGTCGACGAACCAGGCACCGTCTCCCTGGCCGGTCAGGCCGATCGCGATCACCTCGCCGCCGATCGCTCCGAGCTGGTCCACCACGGCGTTGATCGTGAACTCGGCCGCCTCCCAGACGTGCTCCATGTCCGCTTCCGCCTCGCCGAGCGGTCCGCGATGGATGTGCACGGAGGAGCGAGCGACACCGACGATGGACCCGTCCAGGGTGAACGCCACCGTCTTCACGGAGGTCGTGCCAGCGTCGATACCGAGGATGATGTGGGTGCGTCCTTGCACGTCGACTCCGATGTCTGGTTCGCGGGTGTGGCTGGTTCAGCGGTGCGGCTGGTTCGAGCGGGTGGCTCGCTGGCCGGTGCGGCTCGTTCTCGAGCTGCTTCGTCCGAGCAGGTCGTTCGAGGTGACCCGTCCGAGGATGAACATGCGTTCACTGCATGATCTGATGTTCATGGTAGCGCGCTCAGGCCGATAAGACGATCCATCCGGGCGTCGAGCAATGTCCGGGCGCGAGCAACAGAGCCGATGAGGACCGACGGGTCTGCTTGGAGACCGGTGACGATGTCGTCGATGCCGGACAGCCCTGCTCGCGTGAGGAGACGCTTTTCGTTGGTGACCCATTCACCTCGTGCCGCCAGTATCGCGTGCCCCGCATGGCAGGCTGCTTCGCTGATGAGCCCGCTGCACTGCGCCACTCGACCGTGGCGGGCGTGTTTGTGCTCCGCGTAGTGCAGCGGGGTCGCGCAGCGCAGCGGCTACTGCTGGTGTAAATACGACATTCTGCAATTGACGGTATCGAGCCTGACCTGCGTCGTCGGCGTGACCACCGTCGGGCCGCTCGCCCGGCTCAGCCTGACGATCGTGACGAATGCCGCGTTGGTCGCGGCGGGCCTCCTGGCCGGTCGGTCTCGGAGCGCACGGTCCAACTGACACGCGCGCTCCCCCGCCCATCGCCCGGGCGCACGGGCGACCGGGTGCGCACCCCGCCGGCGCGAGTACGGTCCGGATCATGGAATACCGTCATCTTGGAAACACCGGCCTGCAGGTCTCCACCGTCAGCCTCGGCACCATGGGCTTCGCCGGCACCGGCTGGGCGAGCCCGGTCGGGCACATCGACGTCGATGGGGCCCGCCGTCAGATCGACATCGCGCAGGACGCGGGCGTGAACCTGATCGACACCGCCGACATCTACTCGAACGGCGCGTCCGAGGAGATCCTCGGCCAGGCGCTCGGGTCGAAGCGCGACCAGATGCTCATCGCCACGAAGGTGCGCGGCGGCATGGGCGAGGGCCCCAATGACGGCGGCCTCTCCCGCCACCACATCGTCAAGGCCGCGGAGGACAGCCTCCGCCGCCTCGGCACCGACCACATCGACCTCTACCAGCTGCACGGCTGGGACGGCTCGACCCCGCTCGAGGAGACCCTCTCCGCGCTCGACGACCTCGTCCGCACCGGCAAGGTCCGCTACATCGGCGCGTCGAACTTCTCCGGCTGGCACCTGATGAAGGCGCTGTGGGCCTCCGACAAGCGCGGCGCCGAGCGCTTCGCCAGCCAGCAGATCTACTACTCGCTGCAGTCGCGCGACGCGGAGAACGAGCTCGTCCCGATCACGCTCGACCAGGGCGTCGGCATCCTGGTCTGGAGCCCGCTCGCCGGCGGCCTGCTCACCGGCAAGTACCGCCGCGGCCAGGACGTCCCCGAGGGCTCGCGCCGTTTCGAGGGGTGGACCGAGCCTCCCATCTACGACGAGGACCGCCTGTACGACACCATCGACGTGCTCGTCGACATCGCGGAGGCGCACAGCACCACCGCCACGCAGGTCGGACTCGCGTGGACCCTCGCCAAGCCCGGCGTCACCTCCGTCATCGTCGGTGCCCGCACCGACGAGCAGCTCATCGACAGCCTCGGTGCCGCGGAGGTGCAGCTCACCGACGCGGAGATCGCTCGCCTCGACGAGGCGAGCGCGACGCCGCTGCCGTACCCGTACTGGCACCAGGCGAACAGCGCCGACGGGCGCTCCAGCGCTGCCGACCTGAGCGTGATCGGGCGGCACCTGCGCTGACGGCTGACCGCTGACGGGGCCGGGAGGGGCGGGCGCGGGACCAGTTCCGCGGCCACCGCTCCCGACCCGGGTTCACACTGGAGGGCGGGCCAGGAGCTTCCCGGCGGCGTCGAGCGCGGTCACGCGCGAAGCCTGCACGCTCCACGCCAGTCCCTGTGATGTCGTGACGTCGAGCTGCCCGTACTGCACCACGGGCAGTACCGGGTTGCTCGTGAAGCGTCGATCCGGCCCTCCTTTGACGTTCACGTATTGCCACGTGCGATCGATCTGCTGCGTGTCGCTCGGGACCCGCCCGGGCGACTCGACGAAGCGCGTGACGGATCGGCGGACACGCAGGTGCCGGTACGAGACATCCGAGTAGCGCCGGCCCGACCGCACCAGGATGCGATCCGGAAGGAAGTACAGGGTCTCGTCGCCCGCCTGCAACACGGGAACATCCACGTTCGTCGCGAGGTGCTTTGGCCGCCGCACACGGGCCGCGGCGGGCAGCCGTCGAACCAGTGATCCAGCGCCCGAGTTGGTCTTGCGCTGATACGTCGTGCGCACCTGCCCGGACTGCACGATGCGCCAGAGCCTCTGACTCTGCGACGCGCTGCCCCACGCAGCCGTCAGCTGCTCGAACCAGATCGCCGAGGGGCCCTCGAGATCGTAGAGCAGCGGGACGTTCTTCATCAGGCCGTCGCGGAGGAACAGCCACCAGCATCCCGGGACTGCGACGGCCCAGACGATCAACCCCCACGGCAGCAGCGCCGCTCCGACGACGAGCGCGGCGATCGCGGCGAACCACCCCCACCGCGGCCGCCGAACGGCCGCGTTGAGCTGGCTCACGGTGTCATCCCCGCCGGTGGGATGCAGATCAAGAGCGGACAGTCCCGTCGCACCCAGCATCGCAACCGCCGCGGGCTTCGAGCGCACGCCCGATCGTGATGGAGGTCCAGCTCGCCGGTGAGAGGACGACGTCAGGTACGTCACGCCTCCATTGCCGACCCGGACGTAGTTGCCGCGCGGGCCCGACCCCGCACGCAGGCCCGGAACGCCAGCACTCACGCCCATGCCGGACCTCGACAGGGTGTACCGCAACGGCCCGACCTTCACGCTCTTCCGGACACTGATTCCCATGGGTCCCCGTCACTCACCGAACTCGCATCGCCGCTCTTCGCCCACGGCACCCGGCGCTCCCGTTCCCGCCGCGCGGTGGCGACATGACCGGCACGCACGGATCTCAGGAGGCCGTGGCGTCAATCGCAGCCGACGCCGTCGCCGTCGCGATCGAGGTCGTACACATCACTGCCGACCACGGTCACCACACCGCTCACGTACGCGGGGCCGTCACCGCTTCCGCCGGCGCAGTCGACGTCCGAGACGATCGGCACGCACGCTCCGGAGTAGTTGGGGTCGCAGGTCGCTGCCGGTGCGGGTGCGGGTGCGGGTGCGGGTGCTGGGGCAGGCGCGGGAGCTGGAGCAGGCGCGGGAGCAGGCGCGGGAGCTGGTGCTGGTGCTGGTGCTGCCGCTTGTTCCGTCTGAGAAACGGTCGGCGACGGAGTCGCCACGGCAGCCGAGTACTTCTTCTTCTTGGAGACGGTCAGCCGCACGGCCTGCCCGGTCTTCACGTGCCGACCGGCCTGCACACTCTGGCGCTTCACCCGCCAGTGCGAGGCTACGAAGACAGGCCCCTCAGCCGTGGCTCTGAACGTCACCGTCAGCCCCTTGGTCTCAAGCTTTCGCTGCGCTTTGTCAGCCGACTTCCCCACGACGTGCGGCATGGCGACCTTGGTCGCCGCCTCTGCCGGCATCGCGACACCACCGACGACGAGGACAGCTGCAAGCAACGCGGCGACGAACCCGATGAGCTGAACCACTCTGCGCATTGGTGAGCCTCTCTTATCTTTCAGCGCACACTACCGAAGACGCTCGGTTCTGTCTTCCCCCTTCCAGGTACACCTCGCTCGGCGGCCACCAACTCAACCTCGGGCACCGCGACGGCTGGTACTTCCGCCCCGCGGGCAATCCCGGAGGCGTGGGCGAACAGCAACGACGTTCCGGGTGCGGGAACGCGCCGGCGACCGCACGCAGCAGAATGCCCCGCCGATACGGCGGGGCATTCTGCGTTCGGGCTGCCATGCGCAGCCGAGCGGTGGGTGTTACTTGATCTGGGCGGTGATGGTGGCGGTGCCGACCAGGAGGCCGCCCTTGACGGCGTCGGTCTTGAACGTGCTGTTGAGCAGCTCCGCGGCGTCGTCCGAGACGTGCACGGTGGTTCCGGTGAGGATCGCGTCGTTGCCCTCGAGCTGCAGCGGCTTGAGGGTGCCACCGTGCAGGGAGAACAGGTACGCGTCCTGCGCGGCAGGCTGGCCGTTGACCAGGACGTCACCGTAGAGCTTGGACGAGCCGGGGTTCACGACGAAGTTCTCCAGCGTCACCGTGGTGTCGCCGGCCGTCAGCGTCAGACCGGAGCCGTTGTGGTTCAGCAGGCCCTGCACGTAGGGGCGGTAGTCGCCGCTGGGCGACCAGTACGTGACAGACCCGGCCGTGATCGGGAAGGACACGGCGCCGTCGGCGAGCTTCGCGGAGCCGGATACGCCCGGGGTCAAGCCGAGGGAGGTGAGGGCGTCGGTGAAGCCCGCGTCGAGGGCGACGGAGGTGTCGCCACCCTTCACCTCGGGAACCGACGCGACGGGGGCGGGGATCTTCGACGAGGACGAGGCGACCGTGTGAACCGTCGGGGTCGCGGCCTGCGCGGCGGAGACGCCGAAGCCGGCGCCGCCAAGGATGATCGCGCCGGTGGCGACGAGGGAGACCGTGGTCGTGGTGAGCTTGCGCATCGTGAATCCTTTACTGGGTACACGCCGAACACACCCCGAATGGGGGTGGAGAACCAGCTACGTGTGGCCGGTGAGCGCTCCGGGTGTTTCCCGGGTGTACAAGTCATTCGGCGCCCCTCCCGAAGCGGTTTGGAGGCATCCCAGTTCGTTACCTGCCTGTTATCTCGGCGAGGTCGGCGGTAAGCATGGGGACCGCGCCGGTCCTCCAAAAGGGGTGGTGACTAACGGGTGACGGTGGGCACCGAGTTGGTGCGCGCGAGCAGGAGCGATTCGAGCCGTTCCACATCGCGGGGGTAGGTCCGGTAGAGCAGCGTGACGAACGCGGCGTTGACGAGCATGAGCACGCCGGGGATCCAGAACATGACCTGCTTGAGCCCGATGGACTCTGCGAGGAGGCCGGCGATCAGGTTGAACAGTGCGTACGCGAGGCCCTCGAACACCGACAGCATGAGCGCGAACGCGGCACCGCGGAGCTCCGGCGGGACGACGGCGGCGACGATGGGCCGGTTGACGCCGGGGTTCAGGCCCTGCATGAAGCCCATGACCGCCCAGAACGCGGCGAAGACCCAGATGGTGCCCCAGTCGAACTGGGTGGCGATGAGGGCGACCACGCCGAACCCGAGCTGGGCGAACTGCAGCACGCCGATGCGGCCCGCGCGCGGGAACCGCCGCTGCAGCGCGTCGGTGACGAGCCCGCCGCCGAACGTGCCGATGAGGTAGCCGAGGCCGAACGGCAGGGTGACGACGGCGGCGACGGCCGTGTCGAAGCCGTAGACCTGGACCAGGAACACGATCCCGAAGGACGCGATGAGCAGGTGCCCGGAGATCAGGCGCTGCACGAGCATCAGGGTGAAGGTCGGGATGGCGAACATCTCCCGCAGCTTGGCGCCGGTGATGCGCTCGTTGTCCGCGCGCTGCTCCGCCGTCATCATGCTCGTCGTCGGCTCGCTCGCACCGAGGCCCGGGTCCTTGAAGAAGAACAGCAGGATCAACGCGGCGACGAAGGTCAGTCCGCCCCAGATGAAGAAGCCGTACCGCCAGCCGTCCTCCACGTTGGCGAGTTGCCCGATGAGCGGACCTGCGATCGACCCGAGGAGCGAGATCGCGCCCCACGTGTAGCCGGAGGCCCGGCCGCGGCTCTTCTCGTCGAACAGGTCGGTCGTGATCTCGCTCACGATCGGCAGCGCCGCCGCGATGAAGACGGCGGAGAGGCCGTAGAAGATGATGATGTGCGTGTAGTCGTGTGACAGACCGGTCAGGGCCGTCAGGATGCCGGTCATCGCGGTGGCGACCACGAACGTCATCTTGCGGTTCGTCTTCCGCGCGACGAACGCCCAGATCGGTCCGAACACGATGCTGACGAACTTGGCGATCGAGGTCAGCACGCCGACCGCTGCGAGCGGCAGCGAGATGGAGGCGATGATCACCGGTGCCAGGGTGCTCAGGATGCTGGCCTCGTTGTTGTCGGCCCAGAGCGGCGCCACGACCGTCGCAAGCCGCCGCCAGCGCCTCGGGACGATCACGCTCGTCGTCTCAGGTGGTTCGGGCGCGGTGATCGGGGGTTGCTGCGACATGGGAACTCCTCGTTGAGATGCCGTGTGATTTGGGGTGATTCGGGGATCGTGCCGGGTGGTCCGCGGGGGGATGGTGCTGGTGATCCGCGTGGGGATGGTGCTGGTCAGGAAGCCGCCGCGAGCGCGGCGTCGATGCGCCGGAGCGCGGCAGCGCGGAGCGCCGGCGTGAACGGTGCGAGATCGAGCAGGGTCGAGGACCCGGTCTGCGCCGCGAGCGGCTCGACGACCGCACCGAGCGCGTCCTCGAGCACCGCGCGGAGCGCCGGTTGTTGCAGGAGGGTCGCGATGGGCGTCCGCACGCTCGGTCGGTCCGTCGGGAACTCGTCCGCCGCGGGGATCGGTTCGAGCGCGGCGACGTACCGCTCGTACTGCGCACGGGCGAGCAGGTGCGATCGGTCGGCCGGTCCCGTCACCGGCAGGCCCAGCCGCTCGTACTGCGACGGCGGCGCCTCGTTCGCGCGCATCGCGTCGAGGAGCAGCCCGATCATCCGGAGCTCGACCTCGTCGTCGAGCAGCGGGTGCTCCTGGTCCGGGTCCGTCTCCAGATCGAACAGCACCGTGCCGAACGAGGACGGATCCCCGAACGCGGACCCGGGCACCCGCAGCACCGGCACGTCGCGGGTGAAGCCGAACGGCGGCACGAGCTCGGCGTTCCGCAGCTCCTCGGGTGTGAATCGAGAGTTCATGTGCGTCGGCATGAGCGTGTGCTCGAACAGCGGGGTGTTCTCGTCGCCCGCCGCCGCACGCATGTACACGTACCGGCCGTCCGTGACGTTGACGTGCCCGCCGAACGATCCGAAGACGGCGCCGTCATGCCCCGCTGCGGAGGACCGGATCACCGGAAGAACGGACCGGCCCTGCATACGGTCGGTCGCCTCCACCCCGAACAGGTCCAGGAGCGTCGGTCCGAGGTCGATGGTCTGCACGAGCGCGTCGCTCGTCGTCCCCGCCGCCTGCGACACCGGGTCCCAGAGGAACAGCGGCGTGTGAATGTTCTCGTCGTACCAGGGCTGGATGTTCTTGCCCCACCAGCCGTGCTCGCCGAGCAGGAACCCGTGGTCGGTGCACACCATGAGGAGGGTGTCCTCCCACAGCCCTTCCTCGTCGAACCGGTCGAGGATCCGGCCGAGCGACGCGTCACACATGCTCAGGAGCGCCGCGTACTCCTCCCGGGTGCGCTCGATCACCTCGGGGGTCTCCTCGACCCGCTTGTAGTCCGGCCAGTCGCTGTTCGGCGTTCCCGGCTCGTCGAGCGACGCGTAATGCCGGCGGTACTCCTGGTACGAGAAGTACGGCTCGTGCGGGTCGAAGCACTCGATCTGCACCATCCAGGAGTCGGCGTCCTGGTTCGTCGCCATGAACTCGAGCCCCGCATCGACGGTCAGCGTCTGCGGGTGCTCGGCCTCGTCCTGCAGGTACTGCCGATTGATCAGGTCCTGTCGCCACAGCCCGTGGCGGGTCCGGCGAGTGCTCTCCGGCGCCTCCGGGTCGGCGACGTGCCCCTTCCACGCGTCCCCCTCCTGCCCGCGGAAGAACTCGTACGTGTCGAAGCGGTTGTGGTACGTCGCACCGCCGTCCTCCCAGTAGTGCGGGTGGTCGGTGACGAGGTGCGTGTACACGCCGTTGCGGGAGAGCATCTCGGGCACGGAGTCGTCGAAGGGCTCGAGCGGGCCCCAGGAGCGGTGCAGGAAGTTCGGGCGGCCGGTGTGCAGCTCCCGCCGCGCCGGCATGCACGGCATGCTCCCCGCGTAGCAGTGCTCGAACCGCACCGTGTGCGCGGCGAGGCGCTCGAAGTTCGGGGCGTGCACCCAGTCGGCGCCGTAGGGCGGGAGGAACTTGCGGTTCAGGCTGTCGAACAGCACCATCACGGCTCGCATCCCGTGACTCTAACCTACCGAGCGCTTAGTCAGTCAAGTCGGTTGTATGCAGCCGTGGTGGAGGCCGTCTCAGGTCCGGCGGTACGGCTTGAGCAACCCCACGAACGTCCGCACCGACTCGTGGCGGTCGATGGAACCCGGGTTGAGGAGCTGCTGGAGGCGGAGCCCGTCGGCGAGCCCGATGAGCCACTGGCTCACGGTCGTCACCGTGACCCCCGACGGAAGCTTCGCCGGGTCGAGCAGCGCCGTCAGCTCGCGCGCCGACGTCTCGGCGAGCACCCGGTACCGCTCGACGAACCAGTCGTGGGCCGGGTGCTGCGCTGCGATGCTCTCGGCCGACAGCAGCGCGAACAGCTGCACGAGCGCCAACTGCTCCTCGTTGTGCTCGAGGCGCGCCACGTAGGTCTCGAGCCAGTCCTTGCCCTCGGCGCGGAGCTCCTTGTCGAGCTCCTCGTTGCGGGCCTCACGTTCCTGGAGGACCGCGATCAGCAACGCGTTCTTCGTCCCGAAATGATGCAACAGGCCAGCAGTCGTGATGCCCACAGCACTGGCGACGTCGGCGACACTGACGTTCGTGAACCCTCGTTCGGCGAACATGCCGAGCGCCGCATCGAGGATCTGACGTCGACGCTCCAGGCCACGCGGTCGGCTCTGGCGGCCCTCGATACCCACCCGGTCAGCCTAGTCAGGGACGGGCGAACGGACGCCGTACCAGGGCACGCTTGCTTTCACGAGCGTCTCCTCGAACTCGTCCTCAGGGTCGGAGAGCGCGGTGATCGCCCCGCCGATCCCGAAGGACGCAGTGTTCGCTCCAACGACGACGGTGCGGATGAGCACGCTCGACCGCACAGCCCCGCTGACGTCGAACCAGCCGAGCGTCCCCGAGTACGGGCCTCTGGGGCGTCCCTCGAGCGCGTCGATGATCTCCATGGTCCTGATCTTCGGAGCCCCGGTCATCGATCCTGGAGGAAAACATGCACGCACGACATCGACGCCGCTCACACCGCGTGATCGCGTGCCGACGACCGTCGACACCAGCTGGTGCACGGACCGGAACGACTGGATCTCGAACGCGACCGGCACATGAACCGTGCCGGGGTCGCAGACCGCGTTGAGGTCGTGACGGACGAGGTCGACGATCATCAGGTTCTCGGCGCGATCCTTCCGGCTCGTGAGGAGCTCTCGCCGCAGACGATCGTCGTCTTCCGGATCCTGAGACCGTGGCCGAGTGCCCTTGATCGGTTTGGTCGTGATGGATCCGGCGGCGTCGATAGCGACGAACGTCTCCGGTGACGAGCTCAGCAGCGTGACGTCGGGAAGGGCGATGAAGGCGCCGTACGGAACCGGGCTGACGGCACGCATCCGCTCGTAGGACGCGAGGGCGTCGGCAGGCACCGGTTCGAAGGCGACGTTGGTGAGGCACACCTCGTAGGACTCGCCGTCCCGGATGTGCCGCTTCGCTTCTCCGATCTTGGCCAGGTACACGTCTCGCGAGTCGCCGAGCGTCAGCGCTTCTTCTCGCACCAGACCCGGAACATAATCCGTGTCCGCTGCCGTCGTTCCCGAGGTGGGAACGGAGCGATCGTCGTGGGAACGATCGTGGTCGACGACGTGCCGCCACGCTCGTCGCAGGTGGTGATCGAAGACGACGAAATCGGAGGCCCATGTGAAGCTGGCGTCCGGGAGCATCGACATGTGGGCGGCCGACCCGCTGACGAGCGCCTTGAGCTCGTAGCCCAGATATCCGACGAGGCCCGCCGTGAACGGCGTCGGAGGAGCCTCCAGTCGAATCGTCGCCGCACCCAGCAGCTGGTCGATGAGATCGAAGAGGTCGCCTTCGACTCGCTGGTCGCCGCGCGGGCCCCGGATAGTGAGCGTCTGATCAGCGAGCCGGTAGTCGAGGGTCACGTCGGCCGACGCCTGCCCCATGACCGAGTAGCGCGCGTCCGGATGGTCACTCGCCTCTGCGTCCAACCAAAACCTGGCGCCCTGCTCGTGCGCGCGCCGGAATGTGGCAGCGAAGTCGTCCGGCCACGGGATCTCTTCGGCGTGGACGTCCCCTTGGAGCGTTCCCCCGGCCCGCTCGAACGCTGCGACGACCGGAGGGCGCACACTGTGACCACGAGCGAGATCGAGGAAGTTCTCCAGGATCTCGTGTCCATGACTGGTGTCGATCGACTCCGGATGGAACTGCACCCCCCAGATAGGCAGCTCACGATGGCGGATCGCCATGATGACGCCGTCCGGCGTCGTGGCGGTGGCTTCGAGCGCAGGCGGGAGCGCCTCCACCATGAGCGAGTGGTATCGAACCACCGCGAGCGGAGTCGGAAGTCCCGCGAACAGCCCCGTTCCGTCGTGCGCGACCTCGTCGACCATTCCGTGAACAGGCTCCGGTGCATGGACCACCCGCCCACCGAAGACCTCCGCGATTCCCTGATGCCCCAGGCAGACGCCGAGGACCGGCTTCGGGTGGCGCTCGATCACCTCGCGACAGACCCCGAAGTCAGCGGCAGTGCCCGGATGCCCAGGACCAGGCGAAAGCACGATCGCATCAACTCCTGCGAGCGGTAGCGCCTGATAGGCCGTCCTGTTGTCGACGACGACCGGCCGTTCTCCGGTGATCTCGTGCAGGTACTGGACGATGTTGTTCGTGAACGAGTCGAAGTTGTCGATGACGAGAACCCTGGTCATGCCGTCACTCCTGCCCGCTCGGCAATCCAGGCCCAGCACGTACTCGTCGATCTCGTCCGCCCGCGCGCGAGCCGGTGCGAGCATGAGTGCGCCACGTGCCCGCCGGTCCCCTTGTTGTCGTGAGCGCGCACCACGAGTGGTTCCGGCTTGGTCGCGATGGGCTGCTTACGGCAGAGGGAAGGTCGCACCGTCGCATGCATGGAGGTAGTCGACAGGTTGTGCCAGCGCCGCATCCCCGCCGAGCAGCGTAGCGGTCCGAACCCCCTCTAATGCGATCGTCTCTCGCGTCGCGGCCGGGACGCAGTCGGGTGTGCTGAGGACGAGTGGGGCTCCCAGATGCGCCGCGAGCGCGGAGCCGGCAAGCGCGTCTGGGAACGTCGTACCAGTCGCGATGACCACCGTCGATGCGGACGGATGGAACGTCGACGCGAGGGCGTCAGCGGTTGCATACCGGTCCGATCCGGCGACCCGGTGGACGGTCGCGATGGAGGCGAGCGGGTCAACCAAGGTCGCCGGCACGACTGCTGCGCCTCCCGCGACGTACACCGACTGCACCCCGAGCGACCGGAGCGTCGACGCCGTATCCGTCCGTGGCACGCCCGTAGAGCCGTTTACGAGCAGGACTGGCCCTGCCGTCCCGATCGCCGCTCCTGCCGCGAGTGCATCAGGAGCGCTCCAACCGGTCACGATCATGGCTTGTTCCGCGCCGCTCGACCCGAACGCCCACTTCGCAACGATTTCGCTCGTCGCGATCCGGTCTGCGCCACCAAGTCGCGTGACGTTGCTCGTCCCCATGAGCGTGCTGAGCTGCCGCGCCACGACCGGTCCGACCGCCGCCTCGCCGCCAACGATCACGGCGTGTGTGGCACCCAACCGACGGATCTCGTCGGACACCTGGGACGGAATGCCGTCCTCAGTGACGAGGAGCACCGGCGCTCCCATTTTCGCGGCGGCGGGCGCTGCAGTGAGGGCGTCCGGGAAGGCCGTGCCGGAGGCGATGAACACGGTGCTGGCACCGCTCGGGTAGGCGGCTGCCGAGGCGGCAGCGCCGGTGGCCCATCGGTTCATGCCGGCGAGGCGGTTGACCTTGATTTCCGCGGCGGTTCCGATGTGCCCGTCCGCGGTCCCGAACTGAGCCGACGAAAAGCCGTCAATGGATATCGGGGCAGAGGACGTCCCGTTCCGCGTCGGAGTCGGAAGGAACTTCCGCGTGCCGTCGAACTCGAAGTACTCGATCCCCGACCTGCCTCCGGCACTGTTCGCGACCCAACCGACCTCAGGTCCGAGGCCGCCCATTGCAAGGGTCGTCGTGTCCTGTACAGCGATCGGTTGCGTCTCGACGACGTGGAACCCGTTCCCTCCGAGGTAGCCGACCGCTGACGTCGTACCGTCGATAGTCTCCCGGAACCACGGCGTCACTCCACCGTTCACGGCGTCCGGGACGATTTGATGAAGGACTGCGCCGTGGGCGGGGTTCTGCACCGTGGTGAACGTACCGGACGGATCGACCGTAGCGATGTCACCGCCGGACAGGCCGACAAGTACCGTGCCGTTGCCGTTGCCGTCCGAGCTGATGCTCGTCGGGGCACCTGCCCCCGGGAGTGGGGTCTGAGTGAAGTGGTCATCCCAGGTCAGCGAGAATAGCGCCGGTTCGTCGGGCACGATGAACTCGAGTCCTCCCTGACGATCCGAGACGGCTTGGATTCCACGCGAGTCGCCGCTCCTGGCGGTTGGGAACGAAATCTTGGTCGCCGTCCCGTCCGCATGAAGATGCACAATAAACCCGTCCTCGGTCGGGACCCACTCTCCGTCGTAGTAGTTCATCTCGACGTCGGCAGGAGTCCCACCGACCGGGAACGCCGTAGATTCTCCGAACTCTGTGAGGCGACGCACTGTGTCGTCGCCGCGGTCCGCTGTCCACAGGGTTCCGAGGTCGCGCGTCAGTCCAACAAGCGTGGGACCGTCGGCGGCGCGCGGACCGTCGACCGCGAATGACGTGACACCCTCGTCAGAATCCTGTCGGGCGATCGTCCCCTGCGATCCGACGAACCATTCTGCGCCGTCCGGCCCGATCGCCTCTCCGGTGAACGCTTCTGTCGGCACCGCATTCGGCACCGCGGTCTCGTGGATTGTGTCCTCGGCCGGACTGACGTCGAGGGCCTGTGCCGGCACGGCACCTGCGACCACTCCCGTCAGTGCCAGAACGATAGCTCCGATGGCAGCTGCACCCGCAGTCAAACTCCGACGGAATGTTTGCATCTTTGCCCCCTCGGGTACCGGCGATACATCGGAGCGTACAGCGGGCACCATGCCGAGCACCGCGTTCGATGCGGAGAACCGCGCAGAATATGCGGTCGTTGCAGCCGGAGGCTGCGGGGCACCCAGTGGAGTCCCGCACAGTGGATGCTCCTATTGCTGGCTCATCGCAATCGAGGGGGTAGGTGGGGTCTGAAGCCGCCGGATTCCAGGAGCCCTCTGGCGACGTAGTTGGTGAGGTTCCGGAACCCGAGCGCCGAGCCGCGGAGGTGTTCCAGCCGGCCGTTGATCGCCTCCGTGAGGCCGTTCGAGGTCCCGGGCCGGTCGAAGAACGCCAGCACGTCGGTGGCGCGCTGGGTGAGGGTCCGGCCGAGCCGTCGGAGCTCGACCAACGCTCCGGGGACGCCGTGTGCGAGGGAGTCGATCACGGCCTGCATGAGCTGCTTCCCGGTGTTCTTGTCGGGGTACCGGTAGGCGGCGATCATGCGTTGGTAGATGCGCCAGGTTGCTTCCACCTCGACGTGCTCCGGGGCCCGGAACACCGCGGTCAGTCCGGCATGCTGCTTGTCAGTGAGGAGGTCGGCGCCGGTGTGCAGGGTCCGGCGGGCTCGGTAGAGCGGATCGTTAGCTCGGCCGCGGTGTCCGTGCAGACGTTGCTGCACCCGCCTGCGGCACTGGTCCAACGCGTCGCCAGCGAGGCGGACCACGTGGAAAGCATCGGACGGCTTCCGTGAGGATCGGGCCAGGACGCCCGGTGTCCCAGGACTGAGTGGTCGCCAGGGGACACCAAAGTCTGGAACTGGAACTTTCGCTTGGAACCCACAACTCGAGCCGGACGCGGCCCATCGGCACTGCCAAACACCGTGGCCATCTCCGTATATCAGACACGTTGAGTGGCAGTCGGACAAGTTAGCTGGCGGACGCCATCAGCCTGTCGGTCCTCCCACAAGTTGTCGCCCGAGGCTCCATGGAGGCGGTGAGCGACACCTTTCCGTTCGCTGGTTGCGTCGAATAAAGTGTCGCCGTTAGGCGGGCCTACTGGCCGCGTGCGGGCATGCCAGGGCTCCTACCTTTCTCCGCTCGGCCATGAGACATCGTCAATCGGGCATCGAGGCCCCAGCGAAGTCACGGCCGTCGGAACCCCACGGACCGGGCTCGGCCATTCGGCCGGTCTCTCGGGCCGCGGGTGCTGCACACTTGGTGCCGTGAGCGTTGTGATCGAAACCACTGCCGCCGTAGCCTCGACGGTGGCCGACAACCTCTTTCTGGTCCTGCTTGGCCGAGGTAAAGAGGATCGGGAGCGACGCCAATCGTCGGCAGGACAGCTCGTCGCGGCACTCAGCCCTATCGTTCATGAACTTCGCATGTTCGAAGACCGCCGCCGGCCCAAGTGGTGGAAGAAGAACCTAGGGCGACTGTATGCACTCCTCGACGACCTAGAACCAGAGCTGCCAACTCAATGGCGACACCTCAAGCGATCGATACGCGACAGTGTTGGGTCAGCTGTCGGCGGCGGTGTGGTCTTCGTCGACCTTGTTCCGGTTCCCGACGACGCCGACTTGTCGCAGCCTTCGCGTTGGACGATGCACGCGGCCGACTACCTCGATGGTTGCCAGCGCATAATTAGACGGTGGGGTCACCTGCGGTCGGCGCGCGGTGCCCGCCGCGTCACGATCCCAGACTTCAACACTTGGGTTGACGTTCTCAACTTGCAGGACTGACCGCGGGGTGACGTGGGAAGTCAGGTTCGAACCCCATCGGCTCTACCGCAAGGGCAGGGAAAGGTCCTCCACAGGAGACCGCCCTGCCCCGCGCCGTTCGTAGAACAACATCGCGCAGGTTCTCCTCTATGCTCACGAGAACTAAACCGTGAGGAGTGCTCGTGAGCAGATGGTGGAAGTGCGATCTCCAGGTCGCGACCCCGAACGAATCCCGATTCAAAGGGGCTCATCGCAGTCGGGGGTGTAGTTGGGGTCTGAAGCCGCCGGACTCGAGGAGGCTTCTGGCGATGTAGTTGGTGAGGTTCCGGAACCCGAGCGCTGAGCCCGCAAACGTAGCGTGGAGCACGTCGAGGTCTTCCGGATGAGTGGCGTGAGAACCTTCATCATCGGGGGACCTCGACCCCCACTCCGCTCCCGCCACGCAGACCCCCGCTACACCCTCGTTTACGAAGAGCCGTCAAAGTAGCCTGGCTGTGCGCTCAGCAGCTCCGCGACGCCTACAAGCATCCCGACCTGGCCGAGGGGAAGAAGATCGCGTTGCGGGTGCTCGCGTCGTTCCCGTCGTGCCCGATCCCAGAGATCAGCCGACGCGGGAAGACGCTTGACGGCGCTCACCGATTTTCCCCAGTGATGCTCGGTGAATTTCCTCGGGTCGCGGAGGCAGGTTAGCGGGTGTTCGTGCCCGTTGTGACGCGGCGTAGTTCCTCAGCTGTCGCGGCGTGATTCCGGAGCCGGTAAGACGCCCCGTCGAGGGTGACGACGACCGAGCGGTGCAGGAGCCGGTCGAGCATCGCGGCGGCGACCGTCGTGTCGCCGAGGATCTCGCCCCAAGCCCCGACGGGCCGGTTCGTGGTGAGCACGATCGAGGTCTTCAGATAGCGCTGGTTGATGACCTGGAACAGTGCCGACGCGGCCTCGGCGGGCAGCGGGAGATAGCCGAGCTCGTCGATGATCAACAGGGTGGGGCCCGCGAAGAACCGCATCATCGTCGACCATTTCCCCTCGATCGCTGCCCGGTGACAGCGTGCGGCGAGATCCGCGGCCGAGGTGAAATAGACGCGGTAACCGGCCGTGACCGCGGCATGGCCGAGTCCGGTCGCGATGTGGGTTTTCCCGACCCCGGGCGGGCCGATGAGGAGCACGTTCGTCGCGGTTTCCAGATACCGGCAGGTGCCGAGCTCGGTGAGGAGATTCCGATCGATGCCGGACGCGGCATCGAGGTCGAAGTCGTCCAGCGTCGCGCCGGTGGGGAGGTTCGCGAACCGGAACCGGCCCGTGAGACGGCGGGCATGGGTTGCGCTCACCTCGACCGCGAGGAGGCGTTCGAGGGCCTGGGTCAGGGACCAGCCCTCGACGGTGGCTTGGTCGAGAACGGCCGGGAGGGCGGCTGCGGCATCGGCGAGCTTCAACTCGGTCAGATGGTCGCGGAGCTGCTGATAGACGCTCGCCGGCGTCGTCGCGGCTCTGGATGTGGTGGTGGGTGTGGGCGTGGTCATCGGAGGGTGTTCCTGTTCTTCGCGGCCTGCTCGTAGGCGGCCAGGCTGATCACGGTCGAAACGGGTGCGGGACTGCCGGTAAGGGCCTGCGCAGCCCCACGGGCAGTGGCCCCGGGCGGGATGCGTTCCTTCTTCCGGTGGGGTCGGCCGGGAGGAGCTGCGGCGAGGGCGATGCTCTCCAACGCGGACACGTGTCCGCTGTCGCGGACGGTGACGCCGAGGCCTGCCTCGGCGACAGCGTGCCGGGCGAGGACGACCCCGGAGAGGGTGGCGATATCGATCGTTGTCGCGCCGAGGCGTTGGTGGACGAGAACCTTCGTCGCGGCCAGTTCGGGTGGGACGGAGTAACGGTTGCCGCGCCAATCGATGAGTGCCTGCCGGGTCGCGGTGCGTTCCTCGCTGACCACGACCGGGAACACCGTCGGTGGCAGCGGTGCGAGCCGTTCCGCAGCGAACATCGCTTTCGCCGTCGTCGACCCGTTCCGGCCCTCGCGTCGGCGCCCGTCCTGGCGGGCCGCGAACGCGGTCAGAGCGAGCTGCGCCTGCTCGAGGGTGGTCTCATCCGGAAGGTTCCGCCACCAACGCTGCGCGGCGGTGTGGTTGTTCTTCTCGACCACGCCTTTCCGGTTCCCGGAGCGTGGCCGGCAAGCGACGACAGTGACCGCGTGGTGCTTGGAGAACGCGGCGAACATGGGGGTCAGATCACTCGTCCCCGCCTTCAAGACCGTGCTCATCCGGTCGAACCGCCAGGTTCTCGTGACCCCTCCCAGCAGGCCGAGCAGCATGGTCATCGCGGCCAGCAGATGCGGGAGGTCCATCGAGGGTGAGATCACCGCCCGCCAGAGTCCGGAGTGCGCCAGCGATCCCACGAGCACAAAGGCGCGTTTCGTGGGGAACGCCCACCCGGCAGGCGCGTCGGGGAGTTCGACCCAGTCGAACTGGGTTTCCTCACCGGGCGGGTGCTCAATGATCGCGTTCGGTCGTTTCGTGACATGCGCGCACGCCGTGCAGGCCAGCCGCAGCGCCCGGTCCCGAATCTGGCGGGTGAGGGTCTGATGAGAGCCCGTGTAGCCGAGCGGGACGAGCTCATCGAGCAGCGTCGCCGCCCAGAGGTGGGGGTCTTCGGAAAGTCTCGCGGTGACGTAGGCGACGAACACGTCGAACGAGTCCGGGACGGCGCGTTGCCGCACCCCTGGGGCACGTTGCCCGGCCAGGTAGGCGCGGATGGTTTTGCGGTCGTGGTTGGTGCGGCGGGCGATCTCGCTGATCGTCATCCCTTGCCGTTTGAGCGCGTGGATGTCCACGTCGTCCTCCTCTGAAAGCATAGGAGCAGGGCCCTTCTTGTAGCTGGTGCGTGGTCGAAGACCACCAGCATCGAGAAGGGCCCGTTCCTATGAGCGGAAGCGACCCGGAGTGGGGAATTTCAGTGAGCAGAACTGAGGAATTTCAGTGAGCGCCGTCAACACCACTATGCGGGACTCCACTTTCGCGGTCTTCCCTTCGCCAGGCGACGTTGTTTGTAGGCGCGGGTGTCGGGGTCGTAGGAGAGCCGGACGCGTGCGACGGTCTCGAGCGCCGAGTTCAGCCGTCGGTCGCCGTGCCGGTTCAGTCGGTGCCTGTTGGTGTTGCCGCTGGAGGCGGGGATCGGCGCCGCGCCAGCGAGGGACGCGAACGCGGCTTCGCTGCGGACTCTGCCCGCGTGCGAGTACGCGGTGAGGAACACGGCCGCTGAGACGGGCCCGACGCCGGCGATGTCCAGCATCGTCGGAGCGAGAGCGGACACGTACTGCCGGAGCGCGTCGTGGTTGGCTTCGAGCTTGACGGTCAGGTCAATGACGTCGCGGGCGAGGCGGACCGCTTCGGCACGCGCAATGACCTTGTCGACGCCGATGACATGCGTGTACTCGTCTGCGACGATGGGCATTGTAGGACTCCGTTCAAGACGGGAACCGTGTTGGTGCCCGGCCCGGGGAGAGTCGTTGCGGGGCGGATCTCTAACGAGTCACAACCAGGTGGCTGGTTGGACGACCTTCTATCAAGCCATCGCAGCGGACGGGCCGGCACCAGCCCCGCTGCCCGCAGCGGACGAGTCGAGACAATGCCACGTCACGCAGACGGGCAGATAGCCGAAGAGTCACACCACGAGCTGGGACCAGTGCCAGCCGACCCCAGGCCAGCCATCAACCATTAGAGATAGCCGATCCGCCATCGGTCAGGACAGCGTGCGCCTGCAGGGAGGCCTTCCGGGATGGTGGCGCTTCGCTCCGAGGGGCGCGGCCTCACCGCAAGTATCGAGACGGGGTCGGGCGAGCGGGTACCGATCGACCGCATGCACTGCCATGGCCGTCATACCCGGCAAGGCTGCCGCGACACGCCGAAGGCGGGCGGTGCACATCGGTGGAGAGGGCCCTCCACAAGTTGTGGAGAAGCGCCGGAGTTGACGTCTAGAACGCCGGAATTCCGGGGTACACGGACCTGTCCACACTGTGAAGGACGTTGTGGAGAACTACACGGTTGTAACACTCTCCCTTGTGGTCGGGTGCGGTGTCGGGCACAAGATGTAGTTTGTTCCTGTGCGGGCGGTCATCCGCCCGAACAGCAACAAACCCCCGCCTGGGTCTTCCAGTCGAGGGCTGTCACTGCACACGATGCGCGCCGAAGTTTCCTAGGCCCAAGCGCTCACCGTGGTCTTCTACACCAGATCGGAGCTACCAAATGGTCACCCTCACCGGCTGAACTCACTGTACCCACGGGGACCTCAATCGCGTCGCGACGCCGCCCAATCTTGCGGTTTTGCCACCACGCTGTTGGGCGTGTCGGCGGCCCTGTCCGCGGCGCATCTTCACGGCGGCTCCATCTTCTGAGCCGACCCCTCCGGCCGCACCCATGCGGCCGGATCCTCTCGCTGCCGCTCACTCGCGGCGCCTCCTTCGCAGACGCAGCTCTGCCAATACGAAAGGAGAGGGCACAGTGACCCTCCGTTTCGAGATCAAACTCACCCAGAACGCCCAGTGGTCCTGGTGGCTGTATGCCGCCAACAACGAGATGGTCGCCTGGGCGGGCGAGACGTTCGTCTCCTCCACCAACGCGCAGCGCGCCGCCACTGCCTTTAAGACGGGGTCCCTCATCGCGCGATACGACGTCTACCCGGACACCGCTGGCAAGTGGCGGTGGCGGGCATGGCGCTCCAGTGACAAGGTCGCTGCCTCCGGCGAAGCGTTCGCGTCGGTCACCAACGCGCAGCGCGCCGCGACGAGCGTCCAGACGAACGCGTTCGTCGCCGCCGGCGCGTAACCCCATCGCATCATTCGGTGGTCGGCGGGGAACTCCTCGCCGCCCCCACACCGCCGCACTCCGCGGCAGAACGGAACGAAGCACCATGACCAAGTTCAACGACCGCCACGTCGTTCAGAACCCCAGCGGCGGATGGGACGTGAAGGCCCCCGGCGCACACCGCTCCTCGGCCCACACCGACACCCAGGCGCAAGCCATCGACCGGGGGCGGCAGATCGTCGGCAACGCCGGCGGGGGCGAACTGAACATCCACGGCCGCAACGGTCAGATCCGAGCGAAGGACACCATCGCGCCCGGTAACGACCCCCGCAACATCCGCGGTTAGCCCACACCCACAGTGGACCAGGTGGCGCCGCGACCGCGCGGCATCACCTGGTCCTCGGAACAGGAGGAGGCGGGAGCCGTGGGGGTGACGTCAGTGGGTCGTTCGGGTTCCTACTGCGGGTCGGTGCCGCCGAGCGTTTTCCAGTGCTCCACCAAGTCTGGCTTCGGAGCGACTGCCAGCAACTTCGCGCGACCCTCCTTCGCCCTGCGCAGGAATTCCGCACTGCTCTGATCGCTGTGCGCGTCGCGCTCCTCGCCGCGCTTGATCCATCCCGGCATGATTGACTCGATGAACTCTTTCATCGCCGTGCTCTGCGCCTTTGAGCGAGACTCGGCGAGGTCCTGGTGAATCTGTAGGAGGTCGCTGGGCCGGTAGGCGTCCGACAGTACGATGCCTGGCAGGACTATCCCGGTTGAGCATGCGACGCCATGCCGGAGGGCGAGGCGAATCACCTCGGTGGTGGCCCTGCAGTCGGACAGGTCCCAGTCGAGCTTCGCCAGGTCCACCTTGTGCTCAGCGACCGCGTCGAGCGCGAGTCGCGTAGGGAGGTCGTTCCACTGCAGCGAGGCGAACGGGCGGACCAGGTACAGCATGCTGGTCCCCTCAGGTTCACGTCGGTGCAGGGGCACACGACACAAGCGCGCGACACACCGTCCTACTGGACGGGACGCGTGCCGAAGAATCAGTTTGGTGCGCTGTCCTGGGAGACGGGTCCCCCAGGCTCTGGGATATGAGTAGTCCAGTACTGCCACGTACCCAACCCCCGAAGGAATGGTTCAGCGAGGGCGCGGACCGCCCTTACCGGTTCATCCAATTGGGCTCGGGTGGCGCTTGTTGTCGCCCTGTAGTCGTTCTCGTCGTAGGCAAGTCCTTCGTTGTCGTCGTACCGCCTCGGGTCCGCGAAGACGAGCGATCGCCGTCCGAAGAGCCCTGCGGCGTGAACGCCAAGGTCCCAGGTGCCGCTATATCCCGTCTCCCGCGCCACCGCGTTCACCCACCCGAGTAGACGCCATGCGCTCGCGAGAAGTACGGAGTCGAGCGCGCGTGGGCTGCCGCCACGTTCTGCTGGCGTGCTCACCCGGGTGACGATAATGCCGACGGACCCATCGGTATGGATCCGCAGGTCGAAGCCCTGCTTCTCGTTGCCCTCGATCGTGGTGAGATCGTCACCACCGATGTTGGTCAGAGATGCCGCGGACGACCGTTGCAGCGGCTGCACATAGGGCGAGAGCTTGGACACTCCATCCTTGAGGACGGTCGGCACGTCGCGTTCCACCTCACGACCAAGCTGTACCAACTCGTGTCCCCCCTCCCACACCAGACGCCGCGCGATGTTCGCCGGAGCCCGACGGGGACTTGCTGCGAGGTAGAGATGCCCGTATTGAGCTCGTGGACGCTCGGCCGCGTCGCCGTTCGTGCGCGCGCCGGGGAACGGATCGCGCGACCGAAGGTTCTCGAGAGCTTCTAGCACCCGCTCGCGGTCGTTCCGGCGCTGCTGGTGAAGACGCAGCACGTCTGCATCCGAGAGAACTCGGTTCGTACGCTCGCCTCGGCCGTAGTACCGACCATCAACCATGTGCGGGGCATCGGGGCTTGCCGGGATGTCCACCCAGACGTAGCCAACCCCGGCCTCGCTGGAAGGAATTTCACGAGGACGGACCACCAACGGTGGGTCCACTCGGTTGGCTGCGATCTGCTCGATGCGCTCGATGGCGTCGCGTAGCGCGATCGGGACAGCCTCAAACGTTCGGGTGTCCTTGTGTTCGACAACTCCGATCAGAAGGGCCCCGCCGTCAACTGCGAAGGAGGCAAGATCCTTTGCAGTCTCCTTGCGCTGCGAGTCCTTGTCGCCGATGAGGGCTTTCATGTCCAGGACGTTCGACTCGGACACGTCACGCGCATCGAGCCCGGCTTGGATGTCGGCTTCGGTGCGCGGGTTCCAGCTCATTTTGTGTCCTTCGGGGAGATCCAAGCACGCAGACCGAGATTAAGTGGGCGCGCCAGCGGTTACCTAGTATCGACGCATCTGATTCAGACCTGGGCACGTTCGGTAGCCGATCGTCCGCCAGTTCGAAGCCGGCTGAATTGCTGCGGCTCGGCTACGTCATGCGTATCCCGAACTTTAGCTGGACCTTCACCACTCGATCCAGGCGCGGCGTCCTTAGTGCCGTCCTCCTGGTGTTCGGCTTCGTCACGGCCTTTATGGGCCTGAGCGAGACAAGTACGTTCCGCGGCATGGTGGGGATCGTCGTCGGGACCTGTGAGCGACTGTCACGGCGACAGCACTGGCCTTCTCGCGTGTCCGGTAGCCGATCGGCTAGCTGTAGTTCCCCGTGAGGTTGTGAACACGGTCTGAGGGGACTTGGCCGCCGATACCGGTGTGGGGTCGGTGGTGATTGTAGTGATGCAGCCACCGCGGGTAGTCGGCGGCTCGGTCCTCGTCGCTGCGATAGGTCGTGGCGTATGCCCACTCGGCGGCAAGGGTTTGGTTGAAGCGTTCGACCTTGCCGTTGGTCTGGGGACGGTAGGGGCGGGTCCAGCGGTGCTTGATCGGCCCGAGGGCTCTGGCGAAGTCGTGGGAGCGGTAGCAGGCGCCATTGTCGGTCATCACACCGGTCACGACGATTCCAGCGGTCGCGAAGAACGCGTGTGCGCGTTTCCAGAAACCGGCGGCGGTTTCCTTCCGCTCGTCGGCGAGGATCTCCGAGTACGCCAACCGGGAGTAGTCATCGACGGCGTGGTGCAAGTACCGGTAACCGCGGGAGCCAGCAGCTCCTGCCCGCTTGGCCCGTGTGCGGATCACACCGGCGGCGCGGTCCTGCACCGAGCCGCGCCCATGGGCTCGCCACCCTCCGCCCTCGGGGATCCGGCCGAGCTTTTTGATATCGACATGCACCAGCTCGCCCGGCAGAGACTTCTCATACCGCGCCGGCTTGGGACGGCGGACTGGGAGACCGGTGGCTTGGTCAATGTTCTGCAGCAGCGGCATCCGGAACCGATCGAGCACCCGTCCGACCGTCGATCGGTGCAGATGCAGGTGGTACGCAATCCGGTGCGGACCCCACCGGCGGGTGAACCGCAACGCGATGATCCGGCGCTCGGTCCTCATGGGTAACCGCGACGGACTCCTCAACGGACGCGATGACCGGTCCGTCAAGAGGAACCCGGACCGATACCGAGCGGCCCACTTCGACGCGGTCGCAGGGGAGCACTGAAACCGTTCCGCGGCGCGACGGATCGGCCAGCCGTCCTCGACGATCAGGCGGGCAAGCCGGAGTCTGCCCTCGGAAGTGAACGGGGCGTTAGCGTGAGTCACGAAGACCTCCGGTGACGACGTGGTGTGTGGTAACCCACATCGTCCCGGAGGTCTTCTTCTACGTCATCCGTTCACAACGTCCCGAGGAACTACAGCTAGCGGACGACGGATTGGGTTCCGCGGGACTTGGCGCAAGTGCCATGTCGGTGCCATCTTGCCGCGGAAAGTGCCATGTTCGCGCGGGACCTATAGCCGGACCGTTTGAGTGATGAGCGGACCAGATGGATGACGTGCGCTAACTGCCAAATAACGTGTCCAACTCCGTATTTCAGGACACGATGGTGGCAGTTGGACAAGTTAGCTGGCGGACGACAAGGACAGCCCACTACTGCGGCATGTCCACGAACCGCGAGAACATGCCGTGGAACGCCACCGTGATGGTGTCCGTCGGCCCGTTGCGGTGCTTGGCGACGATGAAGTCGGCCTCGCCCTGGCGGGGGTTGTCCTTCTCGTAGGCGGATTCGCGGTGGAGCAGGATCACCATGTCGGCGTCCTGCTCGATCGAGCCGGACTCGCGCAGGTCGGAGATGGCGGGCTTCTTGTCGGCGCGCTGCTCGGGGCCACGGTTCAGCTGGGACAGCGCGATCACGGGCACCTGCAGCTCCTTGGCCATGAGCTTGAGCGCCCGCGAGAACTCGGAGACCTCCTGCTGGCGGCTCTCGACGCGCTTGCCGCTCGTCATGAGCTGCAGGTAGTCGATGACGACGAGCTTCAGATCGTGCTGCTGCTTGAGGCGGCGGCACTTCGCGCGGATCTCCACCAGGGTCATGTTCGGGGAGTCGTCGATGAAGAAGGGTGCGTCGTTGATGCGCCCGCGGGTCTGCGCGATGGTGGTCCAGTCGCGGGAGTCGACGGTGCCCTTCCGCATGTTCTGCAGGGGCACGCTGGACTCCGCGGAGAGCAGACGCATCGCGATCTCGGAGCGGCCCATCTCCAGCGAGAAGAACGCGGCGGTCTGGTTGTGCTTGATCGCGGCGGCGCGGGCCAGGTCGAGCGCCAGGGTGGACTTTCCGAGCGCGGGACGTGCGGCGACGATGATGAGCTGCCCGGGGTGGAAGCCGTTGGTCAGCGCGTCGAGCCCGGCGAACCCGGTCGGCACGCCCGTCATCGACCCGTCCCGGCCCTTTGCGGCCTCGATCTCGTCGATCGCGGTGGTCACGGCCTCGTTCAGGGCGACGTAGTCCTCGGTCTGCACTCCCCCGGCCACGTTGTACACCTCGGCCTGGGCGGTGTTCACCAAGTCGGTGACCTCACCCTCCGACGCGTAACCCATCTGCACGATGCGCGTCCCCGCCTCGACGAGCCGGCGGAGGACCGCCTTCTCGGCGACGATCGCCGCGTAGTAGCCCGCGTTCGCCGCCGTCGGCACCAGACTCGTCAGGCTGTGCAGGTACTCCGCACCGCCCGCCCGCGACAGCAGCCCCGTCTTGGTGAGCTCGTCCGTCACCGCGATCACATCCGTCGGCTCGCCGTGCGAGTACAGCGACAGGATCGCGTCGAAGATGACCTCGTGCTTGGGGATGTAGAAGTCCAGGCCGCGAGCGGTCTCGATGACGTCGGCCACGGCGTCCTTCGACAGGAGCATCCCACCAATCGTCGACTGCTCGGCGAGCAGATCGTGGGGCGGCGTGCGCTCCATGCCCCTGCCGCGGTCGGCGACGTCCTGGGGCGGTGCGCCCAGATGCGCGATCGTCACGCAGACTCCTCACTGTTCGTCATGCCCTGTGGTGCCGCCGTGGAGGCACTCGCGACTCGATCCGGCGACGCCTGACCGGAGCCGACAGTCCATTGGTACCCGCAGCCTCCGACACCCGAACCGACTCCGCGAGCGGAGCGGTGCGGGCTCGCCCCCAGTCGCTGTCGCAGGTTAGGGGGCACGAGTTATCCCCAGCAAGAGCGCCTGTGGATAACTTTGTGGAAGACACGGGGAACACGCCGGAAAACCGTGTGGACAACTGTGGACAGTGCTGTGGAAACGCGTGTGACTTCGGGCGGAACAAGGCTTCTGACCTGGTGTTTTCGTATTGCCCACCTGTGTGGAGAACTTTGTTTAGAGTGGAGGTCGAAGGTTCCCGACTTGACTCCGGCCTGTGTACAAAAGACTTGACACGGGCCCTCCTTGTGGACAATCCTGCGCCGTGCACCGATCGTTCTACGGAACGGCACGGGCCGGGCCCGAAAGACCCGGGGGGACCGCAGACCACCGGCGCCTCCAGGAACGCCGAAGGGCGGGCCTCCCGACTGGGAGACCCGCCCTCTGCGTGGTGAAGCACTGCGGACGCGACGCGCAACGCAGTGCGCACCCCGCACCCCGCGATGCAATGCCCGGAGCACAGCGCAACGGAGCGCGCGGTGCGACCGTGCTTACTTGCCGGCGACGACCTTCAACGAGATCGTGGCGACCATGTCCTCGCGCAGACGCACGGAGGCCTCGTGGTCACCGACGGACTTGATCGTCGCGGGAACCTCGACCTTGCGCTTGTCGAGCGACCCGATGCCCTGCGCCTGCACGGCGTTCGCGACATCGGCCGGACGGACCGACCCGAACAGACGGCCGTCCTTGCCGGCCTTGACGGTCAGCGTGACGACGGCGTGCTCGAGCTTGAGGCGCAGGTCCTGCGCCTCCTCGATCGTGGCGAGCTCGCGCGCAGCACGCGCGGCACGGATCGACTCGACCTGCTTCGCCCCGCCCTTGGACCACGCGACAGCGAAGCCCTGAGGGATCAGGTAGTTGCGGGCATAGCCGTTCTTGACGTCGACGACATCGCCGGCGGAACCGAGGCCGGTGACCTCGTTGGTGAGGATGAGCTTCGACATGGTGATCCTCCTGATCAGCGGCCGGAGCCGGCGTACGGGAGGAGCGCCATCTCACGGGCGTTCTTCACGGCACGGGCGATGAGGCGCTGCTCCTGGACGGAGACGCCGGTGATACGGCGGGCGCGGATCTTTCCACGCTCGGAGATGAACTTGCGAAGGGTCGCGACGTCCTTGTAGTCGATGACGCCGACCTTGATCGCCTTCGCGGGAGCGGCGTTCTTGCCGCCCTTGCCGCGAGGCTTGCGGCGGTCGCCGCTGCTCTTTCCAGCCATTGGGGATTCCTTAGATGTTTGTCAGTTCGAGACGCGTCGCACTCGTCGAGTGCGTGCTGCGTCGATCAGAACGGGGTTTCGTCGTCGTAGGTGCTGCCGCCGGGGGTGTTCCACACGTCGGATGAGGACGTGTTGTTCCCCTGGCCGCCCTGAGGGGACCACGGCTCGTCGGACTGGCCACCGCCAGAGCCGGAGCCGGAGCCGCCACCGCCCCCGTTGGAGCCGCCGCCGACCTGACCACGGCCACCGCCGCCACCGGCCGCGCCGCCGCCACCACCACTGCCACCCGACGCACGGGTGATCTGGGCGGTCGCGTACCGCAGCGAGGGGCCGATCTCGTCGACCTCGAGCTCGATGCTCGTCCGCTGGTTGCCTTCGCGGTCCTGGTAGGAACGCTGACGGAGGCGCCCCTGCGCGATCACGCGGGAGCCCTTCGTCAGCGAGCCGGCCACGTGCTCGGCGAACTCACGCCAGACACTCGCGCGAAGGAACAGCGCATCGCCGTCCTTCCACTCGTTCGCCTGACGGTCGAACGTGCGCGGGGTCGACGCGATGGTGAAGTTCGCCACCGCGAGCCCGTTCTGCGTGTACCGCAGCTCCGGATCGCTGGTGAGGTTCCCGACCACCGTGATGACGGTTTCGCCAGCCATGCGCTACTCGGCGCTCTTCGCGGTCGCGGCGGCGGCCTTGCGGGCAGCCTTCTCGTCCGCGAGCTTCTTCGCGGCGGCGACCTGAGCCATGCCCTCTTCCGCGCGGAGGACCTTCGTGCGGAGCACGGCCTCCGAGAGGCCGAGCTGGCGGTCCAGCTCCTTGGCGGCGTCGGCGTTCGCCGTCATGTTGACGACGGCGTAGATGCCCTCGGTCTTCTTCGCGATCTCGTAGGCGAGACGACGACGGCCCCAGACGTCCACGTTGTCGACGGTCCCACCGTCGTTGCGGATGACTGCGAGGAACCGGTCGAGCGACGGAGCGACCGTGCGCTCGTCGATCTCTGGATCGAGGATGACCATCAGTTCGTACTGGTGCATGCGGAACCCACCTCCCTTGGTCTTAGCGGCTCCGGACGTTCCGGAGCAGGAGGGTTGATGCATGAGTGCTGATGCCACAGATATGGCAGGCACAACCTGTCAAGCATACCTGACGCCCTGGAGGCCCGGCAACCGCCCGCCACGCCCCTTGCGTTCACCGAGGTCGCACTCGTGGTCGGTATTCGCCACGCACACCGACCACAAGTGCGACTTCGGCGCCACCCGTGGGGCGCCTACGCGCCGCGGGCGGCCCACCACTCGCGGAGGCGACGCTCCGCGTCATCGGCGTCGAGCGGACCCTCCTCCATCCGGACCTCGAGCAGGAACCGGTACGCCTCCCCGACCTCCCGGCCGGGCCGGATCCCGAGGACACGCATGATGTCGTCGCCCGTCAGGTCGGGACGGATCGCGTCGAGCTCCTCCTGCTCGCGCAGGGTGGCGATGCGGTCCTCCAGGTCGTCGTACGCGAACCCGAGCCGGTCCGCCTTCCGCCGGTTCCGGGTGGTGACGTCGGACCGGGTCAGCTCGTGGAGGCGCTCGAGCTGCTCGCCGGCGTCGCGCACGTAGCGGCGGACCGCGGAGTCCGTCCACGCGCCGTCCGTGTAGCCGAAGAACCGCAGGTGCAGCTCGATCAGGGTGGCGACCGCGGCGATCGTGTCGTTGTCGAACCGGAGCGCGCGCAGGCGCTTCTTCGCGAGCTTCGCGCCGACGAGGTCGTGATGGTGGAAGCTCACCACCCCGCCCGGCTCGAGCCGGCGCGTGGCGGGCTTGCCGATGTCGTGCAGGAGGGCCGCGATCCGCAGCACGACGTCAGGCGCCTCCCCCGGGTGGCGGGCGTGCTCGTAGCCGATCGCCTGCGTGAGCACGGTGAGCGAGTGCTCGTAGACGTCCTTGTGATGGTGGTGCTCGTCGACCTCGAGGCGCATCGCGGGCAGCTCCGGCAGGATCCGCTCGGCGATCCCCGTGTCGACGAGGAGGCGGAGGCCGGGCACCGGGTCGTCGGTGGCGAGCAGCTTGACGAGCTCCTCGCGGACGCGCTCGGCCGAGACGATCCCGATGGAGTCGGCGAGCGCCGTCATCGCGGCCTGCACGTCCTCCGTCACGGTGAAGCCGAGCTGGCTGGTGAACCGCGCCGCCCGCATCATCCGCAGCGGGTCGTCGCGGAAGGACGTCTCGGCGGACTGCGGGGTCGCGAGGCGGCCGGCGAGGAGGTCCTCCACACCGCCGCCGTCGTCGACGAGCTCCTGCGACGGCAGACGGAGCGCCATCGCGTTGACCGTGAAGTCCCGGCGGACCAGGTCGTCGGTGATCGACGAGCCGAACTCCACCTCGGGCTTGCGGGTCGCGCCGTCGTAGACGTCGCTCCGGTAGGTGGTGATCTCCACCTGCTCGCCCCGCACCCGCGCCGCGATCGTGCCGAACTGTCGGCCGACGTCCCAGGTGGCGCTCGCGATCGGCTCGATGATGCGGAGGATCTGCTCCGGGCTGGCGTCGGTGGCGAAGTCGAGGTCGGTCACGGGTCTGCCGAGGAACGCGTCGCGGACGGGCCCGCCGACGAGCGCGAGCTCATGACCGGCATCGGCGAACGCTTGGGCGAGGGCAGCGACGGGCGACGACGCGGCGAGACGGCCGAGTCGTTCGATCGCCTGGGCTACGGACTGCATGACCATCCGATCATCCCAGAATCCGGCGACTCCAGGGGCACCGTGTCCCGGACACCATCCGGTCACGCTCGCCAGTCGCTCGGCTGGGTCCCTGCTCGGGCCTCCTACACTCGTCCGAGGTTCGAATCGTCCCGATCCCCCCTCGCCATGCACATGCTCCGTACTCCGATCACCGCCGCGGTGACCGCGCTCGTCGCCCTCGGCCTCGTCGCCGCGCCCGCCACCGCGCACGCCGTGACCACGCCGACGCCGACGGCCACGGCGAGCGCGGACCAGGGCGCGAGCATCACGGTCTCGCCGTCCGACCAGGGGGTCCTGCAGCCGGGGCAGGACCTCGGGATGTCCGTGACCATCACGAACCGGACCGACGACGACCTGCCCGCGACGACGGCGGAGATATCGCTCACCCGCAGCGTCATCGGAGCGCAGGACGACCTGCAGGACTGGCTCGACGACACCAGCTCTGACGGTTACGTCGGGATGCGCATCGGGGATACGGCGGTTCCGGAGGTCCCCGCGCACCGATCCGTGCACGTCGCGGATATCACCGTGCCGGCGTCGTCGGTGGCGCTCGGCGCCTACACGTCGTTCGGCGCGCGACGGCTCGCGGTGTCCTATGACGCCGGCTCCGTGCACGAGGTCGGCCGGTCCGCGATCACCTGGTACCCCTCGCTGACACAGACCCCGACGAGCGTGTCGGTCGCCCTGCCGATCACGGAGCCGGCGACCACGGACGGGCTCCTGCCGGCGTCGACGCTCGCCGCCGACACGTCCGTGTACGGCACCCTCACCCAGCAGCTCGACGCCGCCCTCGCCCACAACGTCGCGATCGGGGTCGACCCCCGCATCATCGCGTCCATCCGGATCCTCGGCGCCAACGCCCCGGACTCGGCGACGGCGTGGCTCGACCGGCTCACGAACGCCCGCAACGAGACGTTCGCCCTGTCCTACGCCGACTCCGACCTCACCGGTCTGCGGCAGGCGGGCGCGTCTGGCGTGCTCGCCCCGATCTCGCTCGATCAGGCGATCGACACGGACAACTTCCCGGGCGCGAGCACGCCGTCCCCGACCACGAGCGCATCCGGGGCGACCCCGGACGCCACGGACACGTCCTCGGCCGCCGCGTCGTCGGCCGCAGCCGGTGACGCGGGCGCTGGCGGGGCGGAGGCGGAGGACCAGCAGGCCGCGCAGGCCGAGGGCGACCCCGGCCAGCCCCTGGACCCGTCGGCCGGCCCGGTCACACCCGTGCTGCCGACCACCGAGTCGCTGCTCGCCTTCCCGTACACGCTGACATCGATCGCCTGGCCGGCCGAGGACACCGTCGCGACCGACGACCTCCCGGCGCTCACCGCGGGCGGCTACACGCACACGATCATCTCGAACGGGAACACCACAGCCGGGACCGGCTCGACGCTCGGCGCCGCGCAGAAGATCGGCGACGACCAGGTGCTCGTCTCTGACGAGACCATGTCGGACCTCCTCCGGACCGCCGCCTCCGCCCCGACCACCGAGGCCTGGCAGGCCACGATGGCAGAGCTGACGGCGACCCTCGCGACGACGACGCGGGTCGGTGGGACCACCTCCCCGCTCCTCCTGACGCTCGACCGCACCTGGCCGACCGACAGCACCCGTCTCGCGGAGACGCTCGACGCGCTCGAGGACATGGACTGGGTCGCGCCGACCGACCTTTCCGCCACCGTCGCGGGGACACCGGGCGCCGTCCAGCTCGCGAGCCGACCTGTGGACGCCGCCCGGGCCGACCAGCTCCGCGCCGTCGTGTCGGCCGAGCAGGACATCACCAGCTTCTCCACCGCGCTCACCGCGCCCACCGACCTCACGGCCCCCACCCGCCTCCGCACCCTCGCCCTCGCCTCCAACGCGTGGCGCGCTGACGCGGCCGGCCTCGCGACCGCCGTGACCGCGGAGACGGCGCGCGCCACGAAGGTCGTCCACTCGGTGCGGGTCGTGGACTCCAGCGACATCAATCTCCTCGGCGACCGGTCCTCCCTGCCGATCTCGGTCCGAAACACATCCGACTACCCGGTGACCGTCTACCTGACCGTCACCCCGTCGAACTCGTTCCTCCACGTCGAGAAGAACGCGCTCGAGGTGACGGTGCAGCCCGATTCGCAGTCGCGCACCACGTTCCCCGTGGAGGCGATCGCGAACGGCAAGGTGCAGCTCGCCCTGTCGCTGACGAGCGCCACCGGGGTGCCCCTGGCCGATCCGAGCACCGTCGAGATCAACGTGCAGGCGCAGTGGGAGACGATCATCACCGCGACCGCCGCAGCCGCCGTCATCCTGATCTTCGGCATCGGCATCCTGCGCAACGTGCGCCGTCGCCTCCGCCGTCGCCGCGCCGGACTGCCCGACGAGGAGGAGCCCGACCCGAACCGCCCGCTCGACGAGCAGCCCGACCCGGCTGAACCGGGTGCGGGCGCATCCACCGCCGGCGCGGACCGCACCGCCACGATGAACGTCGGTGCAGCCGCAGCCGGCACCGTGCCGATGGTCGCCCCCGAGGCCGCAGGCGAGACCGCCCCCGCTGAGATGTCGGGCTCCGACGAGGAGATGCCCATGAGCGCAGCCGGGCAGCAGCCCGCCGTCGACGCCGCCCCGGCCGCCGAACGCGGACTCGGCCGGGCGAGCGCGCTGCTCGCCGCGGGAACGATGGCGTCGCGGGTCCTCGGATTCGTCAAGACGTTCGTCCTCGCCGCCGCGATCGGCCAGTCCGGCAGCGCTGCGGCGAACGCGTTCGCGGTCTCGAACCAGCTCCCGAACAGCGTGTACACGCTCATCGCCGGCGGGCTCCTCAGCGCGGCGCTCATCCCTCAGATCGTCCGCGCGACCAAGCACCCCGACGGCGGCCAGAAGTACATCGACAAGATCGTGACGATCGGCGGGGTCGTGTTCCTGATCGTGACGGTCGCCGCCACGATCGCCGCGCCCTTCCTCGTCCGCCTGTACAGCCAGTCCGCGGGGGCCGACGGCAAGGGGTTCGCCCCTGAGACGACGGCCCTCGCCGTGGCCTTCGCGTTCTGGTGCCTGCCGCAGATCCTCTTCTACGCGCTGTACTCCCTGCTCGGCGAGGTCCTGAACGCCCGGCAGGTGTTCGGACCGTTCACGTGGGCGCCACTGCTCAACAACGTCGTCTCCATCACCGGCCTCCTGGTGTTCATCGCCCTCTTCGGCTCCCGGGGTGCGAACACGGACCCGTCGGACTGGACCCCCACCAAGATCGCCGTGCTCGCCGGCACCGCCACCCTCGGCGTCGCCGTGCAGGCCGCCTTCCTGGTGCTCTTCTGGCGACGCGCGGGCCTGCGGTACCACCCGGACTTCCGGTGGCGGGGCGTCGGCCTTCGGACCACCGGGACCGCGGCCGGCTGGCTGTTCGCGATGATCCTCGTCACCCAGGTCGCGGGCGTCGTGCAGTCCCGGGTCACCTCCCTCGGCATCGGCGCGGGGAACGCGACCCTGCAGAACGCCTGGCTGCTGTTCATGCTCCCCCACTCGATCATCACCGTGTCGATCGCGACGGCGTACTTCACCCGGATGAGCCACGACGCCGAGCGGGGCGACCTGGCAGCCGTACGGAGGAACCTGTCGCTGTCGCTGCGGATCGTCGGCCTGTTCACGGTGTTCGCGAGCATCGCGCTCATGGTCGTCGCGTTCCCGTTCGCACGGCTCTACGAGCACCAGTTCGACGGGGTGCGCGCGATGGCCGAGGTGCTCTTCGCCTACCTGCCCGGGCTCGTCCTGTTCAGCATGCTGTTCATCATCCAGCGGGCGTTCTGGGCGCTGCACGACCACCGCACGCCGTTCCTCATGCAGGTCGTCCAGTCCGTGCTGTTCGTCATCGGCGCGCTCGCGGTGGCGACGGCCCCGGGGCCCCTCATCGGCGTGGGGGTCGCCGCGGTCACGACCCTCGCGGGCACGGCGCAGACGATCGTGGCACTCGTCCTCGTCCGCCGCCGGCTCGACGGCGTGGACGGTCCCCTGGTCGCCAAGTCGTACGTGCAGTTCGTCGTGGCGGCGCTGATCGCCGGCGTCGCGGGCCTGATCGTCGTGCGCTTCTTCGGTGCGTTCGAGCGCGACGGCTTCGCGATGACCGACATCACGAGCGCCGGGATCACCCTTCTGCTCGCCGCAGCGGTCATGGCGGCCGTGTACTTCGGGGCGCTCGTGGTCGCCAAGAACGGCGAGGTCCGCAGCGCCGGGGCGCTCCTCCGCGCCCGCCTCGGCCACTGACCGGCGGAATACCCCCTGGGTACCATGGGTTGACTCGGTCACCACTCGACGAAAGGCACGCAGGCATGCGCCAGCTCATCATCATCGGTTCCGGCCCCGCCGGGTTCACGGCCGGCATCTACGCTGCGCGCGCCGAGCTCAAGCCGCTCATCATCGCCTCGAGCGTCGAGACCGGCGGCGAGCTCACCAAGACGACCGAGGTCGAGAACTTCCCCGGCTTCCCCGAAGGCATCCAGGGGCCCGACCTCATGATCAAGATGCAGGACCAGGCCGAGAAGTTCGGTGCCGAGGTCCTCTACGACGACGCCGTCGAGGTCGACCTCACCGGCCAGGTCAAGAAGGTCACGGTCGGCGGCGGCACGACGTACGAGGCGCTCGCCGTCATCTACGCGACCGGCAGCGCCTACCGTCACCTCGGCCTCCCAGAAGAAGAGAAGCTCTCCGGACACGGCGTCAGCTGGTGCGCCACGTGCGACGGGTTCTTCTTCCGCCAGAAGAACATCGCCGTGGTCGGCGGCGGCGACTCCGCGATGGAGGAGGCGACGTTCCTCACCCGCTTCGCCGACAAGGTCACGGTCATCCACCGCAAGGACGTCCTCCGCGCCTCCAAGATCATGCAGGACCGCGCCCTCGCCGACCCGAAGATCGAGTTCGCGTGGAACAAGGAGGTCGTCGCGATCCAGGGCGACACCGCGGTCACCGGGGTGACCCTCCGCGACACCGTCGACGGCACCGAGTCCGACCTGCCGCTCGACGGACTGTTCATCGCCATCGGCAACGACCCGCGCACCCACCTGGTCCACGGGCAGATCGACATCGCGCCAGAGGGCACCATCGCGGTGCAGGGGCGCTCGTCCCGCACGAACCTGCCCGGCGTGTTCGCCGCGGGCGACGTGCTCGACCCGACGTACCGTCAGGCGATCACAGCGGCCGGCTCCGGCACCGTCGCGGCACTCGACGCCGAGAAGTACCTGGCGGACCTGGATCCGGAGCTCGTGGCGCGCGCGACCGGCGCCGCACCCGTCGAGCCGGTCACCATCTCCGCCTGAGCAGCCCGCAGCCCTCCAGGAATGCCCCGCCCCGCACGGACGTTGTGGGGGACAACCAGTCGCACTGACCCGGTCAGTGAGGAAGCAGGAATCATGTCCAACGCAAAGACCGTGACCGACGCCTCGTTCAGCGAGGACGTCCTCAAGTCCGACAAGACGGTCCTCGTCGACTTCTGGGCCGAGTGGTGCGGCCCGTGCCGTGCCGTCTCGCCGATCCTCGACCAGATCGCCGCCGAGCACGCCGGCAAGATCGAGATCGTCAAGCTGAACGTCGACGATAACCCGCAGTCGGCGATGCAGTACCAGATCACGTCGATCCCCGCGATGAAGGTCTTCCGCGGCGGCGAGGTCGTCAAGACCGTCATCGGTGCGAAGCCGAAGCCGGCCCTGGAGGCCGACCTCGCCGAGTTCCTCGCGTAGGCCATTCCGGCACCCGACGCCCCGTCTCCCCTGTGGAGGCGGGGCGTTCGTCGTCCCGTCCACCGGCGTAACTGCACGTCGATGTCGTATCGTGGCCGGAACGCCGTGCAACGGCGGGTGCTCCACGGTCCGCTTCCGCAGACCGGGGCCCGACGGAACGAAGGTCACGATGACGAACCGGGGAACAAGCCTCGACCCGTGGTACGACTCCTACGCCCAGCGCACCGCCGGGCTGAGCGCCTCCGAGGTCCGAGCACTGTTCGCCGTCGCATCCCGCCCAGAGGTCGTCTCCCTCGCCGGCGGCATGCCCTACGTCTCCGCACTCCCCCGCGAGCTCATCACCGGCTCCATCGACCGTGTGATGTCCGAGGACGCCGCAATGGCGCTGCAGTACGGCAGCGGACAGGGCCTCCGGCCGCTCCGCGAGCACATCGTCGACATCATGGCGCTCGAGGGCATCCGGGCGAGCGCGGAGGACGTCGTCGTGACCACCGGCTCCCAGCACGCGCTCGACCTGGTCACGCGCCTGTTCATCGACCCGGGCGATGTCGTCCTGGCGGAGTCCCCCTCCTACGTCGGCGCCATCGGGGTGTTCCGGTCGTACCAGGCGGAGACCGTGCACGTGGCCACCGACGAGCACGGACTCATCCCGGAGGCCCTCCGCGAGACGATCGCGTCGCTCACGGCCGCCGGCAAGCGGATGAAGTTCCTGTACACGATCCCGAACTTCCATAACCCGGCCGGTGTCACCATGAGCCGCGAGCGTCGGATCGAGGTGCTCGACATCTGCCGGTCGAACGAGATCCTCGTGCTCGAGGACAACCCGTACGGCCTCCTCTGGTTCGACGAGCCCGCGCCGCAGGCGATCCGCTCCATCGACGAGGACGGTGTGGTGTACCTCGGATCGTTCAGCAAGACCCTCGCCCCCGGATTCCGCGTCGGCTGGGCGCTCGCGCCGCACGCCATCCGCGAGCGGCTCGTGCTCGCGAACGAGTCCGCCGTTCTGGCACCGAACTCGTTCGGCCAGTACGTCGTGAACGCCTACCTCGACGCCGCCGATTGGAAGGGCCAGATCGACACGTTCCGTGGGCTGTACGCGGAGCGGCGCGACGCGATGCTCGGCGCGCTCGGGGAGTTCCTGCCGGACCTCAGCTGGACGGAGCCGAATGGCGGTTTCTTCGTGTGGGTCACGCTGCCGGAGCACCTCGACTCGAAGGCGATGCTCCCCCGCGCCGTCACCGAGCTCGTCGCCTACACCCCGGGCACCGCGTTCTTCGCGGACGGCCGCGGCGCCGCGAACATGCGCCTGTCGTTCTGCTACCCCACACCGGAGCAGATCCGGACCGGCGTCAAGCGGCTCGCGAACGTCGTCAATGATGAGCTCGAGCTCATCGAGACATTCGGCCCCGCCACCCGGCCAGGTACCGCAACGCCCGCCACGACGACGACGGCGCGTCGATCGGTGTCCGCTCCCCCGCCGAACCTGTCCTGAACTGCGATTCTGTGCAGTTCCCTGCACGCGGTGGCGCCGCCCTCGGCTCGCCGCGCACCTGACATCTCCCCCTGACCTCGGAAGGATCCGCTCGCCATGGTGGACTTCGCCCGTCGGCACGTCATCGTCGTCGCCGGTGGTATCTCCCACGAACGTGACGTGTCCCTCCGATCCGGCCGACGCGTCGCGGACTCCCTCGCTGGCTACGGGTGGGACGTCGACCTTCGCGACGCCGACGCCGCTCTCCTGCCGGCGATCACCGAGCAGCGACCGGACGTCGTCTGGCCCGCGCTGCACGGTGCCAGCGGCGAGGATGGTGCGCTCCGAGGCCTCCTGGAGGCACTGGATGTTCCGTTCGTCGGCTCCACTGCGACATCCGCGCGCCTGGCCTGGGACAAGCCCACCGCCTCCGCACTGGTCGGGAGGGCCGGGGTCCGGACCCCGCGCTCGGTCACCCTTTCGCACGACGTCTTCCGGGAACTCGGAGCGGTCAGCGTCCTGGCCAGCATTGCGGACGAGCACCCGGTCCCCCTCGCGGTGAAGCCGGCACGGGGCGGCAGCGCACAGGGCGTGACCCTGGTCGAGGATGCCGCCGACCTCCCCCGCGCCATGGTGACGGCGTACACGTACTGCGACGATGTCGTGGTCGAGCAACTCATCCGCGGGACCGAGATCGCGGTGGGCATCGTCGACACGGGTGATGGCCCGATCCCGCTCGCTGCAGTGGAGATCGTGCCACGCTCCGGCGTGTACGGCTTCGAGGCCCGCTATAACGCAGGTCAGACCACGTTCTATACGCCTGCCCGTCTTCCTGAGGAGCACGCGGCCGCCGCAGCTGCCGCTGCCGTGCACGCGCATTCCGCGCTCGGCCTTCGGCACATCTCGCGTGTGGACATCATCGTGGACGGGGCAGGGACGCCGTGGTTCCTCGAGGCGAACGTCCTCCCCGGCCTGACTGAGACCTCCCTCGTGCCGCAGGCGCTGTTGGCGTCGGGGCATGACCTGGGATGGGTGTACGCGGAGCTCGCAGAGCAGGCGATCAGGGGCCACGCGTCCTGACGGCGTGCGGCAGAACCGCGGATTCCCACGGTGTGCCCACTCCCCTGGTGTTCCACGTGAAACACGCGGTCGATGTCGCGTATCGCCTCTATCCGCTCCGCGCGTGACGTCCAGCGGTGGATCAGGGCGCCGAATTCGATCGTCTTTCGCGGCAGACGCGCGCACAGTTCTCCCCCGCGGGCCCGTCGTCACCCCGCGATCGCGGCAACCGCGCGTCCGACCCGGTTCCACGTGAAACACAAGGACATTGCGACGCAACGCGACAACCAGGGCGAACTCAAGACACCCCTGACCGGCGGTATGTCTGCTGGGCAAGGACCTGACCGCTTAGACGGTCCGGCTCGTCGCGAGCACGACCACCCCATCCCGCCCTGTCCTGTTCTGTCCTGTCTGCCCTGTCCTGTCCTGTCCTGTCCGGTCCGGTCCGGTCCGGTCCGGTCCTAGGATCCTCTCGGTGCCACCCCGGGCTCATCCGCATCTCAGCCCTGCCGCTCCCGACCCCTTCGGGCGGACTCGGGCCTCCTCGGTTTCACGTGAAACAAACGCGCGTATCCCGTGCAGCGCGGGGGCACAAGCGCCGTATCCCCTGCTTCGCCCCAGTCCGCGGGAACGAGCAGTTGTGGACCCGGCTCGCGCTGACCATCCCCCAACAATGAATGTCACGGCTCTTCCATCCAAACTTGGTCTTGATCGGCGCAAATCACCGTCCGGGCCAGCCCCGACACCCGCCCAAAAGCGCACTACCTATGCCGTTTGAGGTGCTCGGCCCGCGGCCTGGCACCTGTCACGAACCATATCGACGCACTTAGCAGGCGCGCAAGACTGCGGTGCTCGGGCAAGCAAGGCCCTCGACCAGTCAGTTGCGCACCACCGCACCGGCCCCCGATCCGCGACGCCACGATAGCCGACCAGGATCCGGTTGCTGGGCCGTTTCACGTGGAACACTGCCTTGCGTATTGCTCTAGTCTGTCGCTGCCCGCGCAGCGTGGCATAGTGTTATGTCGCACCGTAGGGGCTGTTTCACGTGAAACCATCCGGCTCGCCGGCCGTTCCGTTACCCTCTGTCGCCCGACGCTCGCGCACCATATTAGCCTGCCGCGGTGACCGTGTTTCACGTGAAACGGCGCCGCCGGACGCAGACGTGGCGCTACAAATGTCCCGCTTAGCTGGGCGGCCGATGGCCTGCCCGCGCTCCAGACGCGCGGGCCGTGCGGCCACTTCAAGCTGCAGACCATGCGCAGCATCGATGGGCACTGCGCGCGGCGAGATCGCCATCAGCGCCTGATCAGGATGATTTGGAACGACGCGCGCGGCACGCCATCTTGCGCGTCGGTTCCTTCCACTGTCTCCAACCCTGGAAGCGCGAAGCACCCCAGACGCTCTGTACACAGCTGTCCAACCGGACGGACTCAGGGCAATTCAAGACGTCGTCATAATCGGCCCACGCACTGGTACCTCTCGCAAGCCACTACAACAGCGGACTAATCCTGATCAGCGTGCTCCCAAAGCGCGCTCGATGCTAGCGCACCGCGGAAGCGCCGTCGCGCTCCCTGCACATCGGGATGTTCCACGTGAAACAGTCCGACGCCGGCGTACCGGCCTGCTGGCGGGTATCCGAGCACGCACGGCGCGTCGCAGAATCATGCGCAGATGAACGCCAGCTGGGGGAGTGGAGGCTGGAGGCGACGGGTCACGGATGATCAGGGGTTTGCAGCCGCCGCGTTCGTCCCTACTCGCCGGACTCGGCTCCGCCCAGCTCACTCACGATACGGTTGAGATCCTCAACAGTCGCGAAGTCGATGGTGATCGAGCCCTTTCGTGCGCCGTAGTTGATCTTTACTCGCGTGCTCAGTCGATCACCGAGGCGCTCCGACAGGTCGTCGAAGTGCGACTGCCGGCGCGCGGGTGCAGACTTGGCGCGGGGAACCTTGGCGGAGAGCTTCTGCGCCGCGGCCTCGGCCGCGCGAACCGACAGGTCCTCATTGACGATCTTCTCGGCCAGGTACTCCATCGCCTCGGCGTCCGGTGCGGCGAGGATTGCACGGGCGTGGCCGGCGCTGAGCACGCCCGCGGCAACGCGACGTTGCACGGGGGAGGGGAGGCGCAACAGCCTGATCGTGTTGGTGATCTGCGGACGGGATCGCCCGATCCGCTCGGCCAGCTGCTCCTGCGTGATCCCGAAGTCGGCGAGCAGCTGCTGGTATGCCGATGCCTCCTCGAGCGGGTTGAGCTGTGCGCGATGAAGGTTCTCCAGCAATGCGTCCCGCAGCATCACATCGTCGGGCGTCTCCTTGACGATCGCCGGGATGGTCGCGAGTCCAAGCTCCTTGGTGGCGCGGAGGCGCCGTTCGCCCATGATCAGCTCATATGACGGTTCCGTGCCCTTCGCACCAGGGATCGGACGAACCACGATGGGCTGGAGGAGCCCGACCTCACGGATGGAGTGGACGAGCTCCTGGAGTTCCTCCTCGCGGAACTCCCGCCGTGGCTGCTGCGCGTTCGGGACGATGTCGAGGGGATTGAGGTTCGCCAGACGTGCGCCCGGCACCGTCACGAGCTCCTCGGCGCTCACCACCGGCGTCGCCGGACCATCGGTCGCCGCGTTCGCCGACGTACCGCTGTTGTCGGTCGGCGACGGGAAGAACACGTCGACAGGACGGGACCCTTGGTCGCTCGTGGGGATGAGCGCACCGATCCCGCGTCCCAGTCCGGTTCGCTTGGTCGCCATCAGGCCTTTGCTCCTCGTTCTGCGATTTCCGCCGCTGCCTCCAGGTAGGACAGCGATCCGGTCGAGTTGGTGTCGTACGACACGACGCTCTGACCGTAGCTCGGGGCCTCGCTGATGCGCACCGACCGCGGGATGAGGGTGTTGAGCACCTGATCTCCGAAGTGCTCCCGAACCTCCGAAGCCACCTGGTTCGCCAGGTTCGTGCGGCCGTCGTACATGGTCAGCAGGATCGTCGACACGCGGAGGTGCGGGTTCAGGTGACGCTCGATGAGCTCGATGTTTCGTAACAGCTGACTCAGACCCTCCAGCGCGTAGTACTCGCACTGAATGGGGATGAGCACCTCACGCGCGGCGACGAACGCGTTGATCGTCAGCAGGCCGAGGGACGGGGGACAGTCGATGAACACGTAGTGGAACGGATCCTCCATGGACTCGAGGTACTCGTCCAACGCCGTGCGCAGCCGCTGCTCGCGCGCGACCAGCGACACCAGCTCGATCTCGGCGCCGGCCAGGTGAATGGTCGCCGGGACACACCACAGATTGTCCGACTCGGGGCTCTGCTGCACCGAGTCGCCCATCGGGGCCTCGTCGACGATGACGTCGTAGATGCTCGACACCTCGGCTTGGTGATCCACGCCGAGTGCGGTGGAGGCGTTGCCCTGAGGATCGAGGTCGATGACCAGGACCCGAGCCCCGCCGCGCGCAAGAGCCGCAGCCAGGTTCACGGTCGTGGTCGTCTTGCCCACCCCGCCCTTCTGGTTCGACACGGTGACCACGCGCGTCGAGGGGGGGAGGGGGAACTGCTGGGACGCGATGGCACGCCGACGGCGGTTCAGGCTCGCCACCTCGCGAGCGAGCGGCGTGGACGCGTCGTAGTCGGTCGATGAGGAACTCACGGATGCCACTTCCCGGTCCGGTGTTCCACGTGAAACGTGGAGCGCGTGCGTGGTGTGACGCCGATCAGGCGTCAGTCAACTGTAGCCCGGAACACACGCGTGGTCTCCGCGACCACACCCGCTCCGAGCTCGAGCACCTCGACATCGGTGAGGTGCTGTCGGAGGATCACCTTCCGCGCGGCGGCGACCTCCGCATCGACGCGCGCACCCTTCATCAGGAGGAGCTGCCCGCCGGAACGGACGAGCGGCACGGTCAGCGGGAGGAGCTTCGACAGTGCACTCACGGCACGAGCCGTCACCTGATCGACGACGATCGAGTCCGCAACGTCCTCCGCGCGGGCGCGCACGACGTCGACGTTCTCGAGCCCGAGGCGGGACGCCTCGTTGCGCAGCCAGTCCACCCGGCGCTCCATCGGCTCGATGAGGGTGAAGTGCACATCCGGACGGGCGATCGCCAGGACGATGCCGGGCAGTCCCGCTCCGGATCCGACGTCGGCGACGCGGCCACCCGCCTCCAACAGGGGAGCGAGCAGGCCGCAGTTGAGAATATGTCGAGTCCATAGCCGAGGCAGCTCCAGCGGGCCGACAAGGCCGAGCTCCTCACCGCGCCGCGCCAACTCGTCAGTGAACGACCGTGCGCGGTCGATCGTCTCGCCGAACACCGCGGCCGCGGCCGCGGGCTCTGCCTCAAGGGGTGGCGCCGTCGCTGGCGCCGCTGTGCTCGGGGAGGCTGCACGCCATACAGCCTCCGACGCGCCCGCCTGCGACCCATCGCTGGACGAGGACGCCGACTCTGGGGAGGTCCTGTCCCTCATCGACTCAACGAGTGACGACCGTGTGGCGGTCGCGTCCCTCGCCCTCGGACACGGAGTGGAATCCACGCTCCGCAACCAGGTCATGGACGAGCTTCCGCTCGTAGGACGACATCGGCGGCAGTGCCGCGCTCGGCGATCCGGCCTCCACACGCTCGATCGCCGTGTCGACCAGGCGTCCGAGCTCGGACGCGCGCGCGTCGCGCGAGCCGCCGACGTCCAGGATGAGCCGGCTGAACTCCCCAGTCTCGCTCTGCACGGCGATCCTGGTGAGCTCCTGCAACGCGGTCACCGTATCCGGCTTCGAGAGCACGCGGAGCCCCTCTCCGGCGTCCGTCACCGAAAGGTAGACCCGGCCGCCCCGTTCCTCGATCTCGATGTCGCCGTCGAGATCGCAGATGTCGAGCAGCTCCTCGATGAAGTCAGCGGCGATGTCGGCCTCGTCGCGGGCCTCACCCGCATCCTCGTGGTCGGATGCAGCGTCGGGCACGGCATCCGCGTCAGGGTTCTGGTTGAGCAGGTCGTCGTCGGTCACTTACTTCTTCCCGTTCTTCTTGGCGCGGTTCTTGCCCACCGGCTGCTGCCGTTGCGGCGTCGCACGCGGCGCCTCCATCTCAGTCACGGTGATGTCGTTCACGGCAGCCAGGGCTCCGCTCACGCTGCCCTTCTGGCGACGCTGGGCCTTACGGGCGAGCCGGGCCTCTCGGGCGAGCGCGGCCTCCGACCCCGGCGTCGGCATGTTCCGGATGACGATGAACTGCTGCCCCATGGTCCACACGTTCGAGGCGAGCCAGTAGAACATGACCCCGAGCGGGAAGCTCAGGCCGGAGATGACGAACACGAGGGGGAGGACGTAGAGCATCATCCGCTGCTGGCGGTACATCGGGCTCGCCTTGGTCTCCGGCGACATGTTGCGCGCGGTGAGCTGCAGCTGCGTGATGAACTGCGACACCGTCATGATGACGATCATCGCGCCGGCGATGACCCGGACCTCCCACCCGCTCGCGTTCGTGAACGTCTCGTGCAGCGGGGCCCCGAAGAGCGCTGCGTTGCCGAAATTCGCGGCGAGCGTGCTCGTGAGCAGACCGACACCGGTCTTGTCGATCTGTGCCGTGTGCAGCACCGAGTAGAGGCTGAAGAAGATCGGCATCTGGATCAGGAGCGGCAGGCAGGAGCTCAGCGGGTTCGTCCCGGTCTCCTTGTACAGCGCCATCGTCTCGCGCGACATCGCCTCGCGGGAGAACTGATCCCGCTTGCCCTTGTACTTGTCCTGGATCTTCTTCAGCTGCGGCGCGACCTCGAGCATGCGCCGCTGGCTCTTGATCTGCCGGACGAAGATCGGGATAAGCGCCGCACGGATAACGAGGGTGAGCCCGATGATCGACAGCACCCAGGTGATGCCGGCGGCGGGGTCCATGCCGATCGACTCGAGGAGGGCGTGGAAGCCGACGAGGATCGCCGCGACCAGCCATTTGATCGGGAAGAGGATCGTTCCGAGGAAGTCCATGGCGGTCACGCCTTTCGAGTGCGCTGGGGGAGCAGTCCCGACGAGCGGGGGAGGGGGGTGGACTGCTCGGGGTGCGGCGCGAGCACGAACCCGAACCGGTTGAGAGCGTAGGGGCGACGAGGAGCAGGGACGTCGTCGATGCCGCCTGCCGCCCAGGGGTTGCACCGGGCGATGCGCCACGCGCCCATCGTGGATCCACGTACGACGCCGTACTGCTGGATCGCCTCGAGCGCGTACCGCGAGCAGGAGGGGTGGTAGCGGCACACTGTGCCATACATCGGTGAGATGACCGCCCGGTATGCCCGGAGCACGACCACGCACGCATTGCGCGGCAGCAATGCGACGGTCGTCAGCGCGCGGTTCATGCCTTCCTCACACCCATGTCGGTCTGCGGGGAGCCGACCGCCCCTGGAGAACGATTGGCCTTCCCGAAGGATCGGGTGACATCTGCCGACAGGGTAGGCCAATCGGCCTGCGCGGCGGCTGGCAGTGCACGGACCACGGCATCGATACCCGCCGACTGCTCGTGCAGGAGGTCCGCGGCGATCGCCTTGAGGCGTCGCCGGACCCGGTTCCGCGTCACCGCGTTGCCGACGGCCTTCGAGACGATGAACCCGAATCGGGTCGGATCGTCGGCGGCACGTGGCATCACCGAGACGACGACGTGCGCCGTGGCGCTTCTGCGTCCACGGCGCACGACCGTTCGGTAGTCGTCACCACGGACGATCCGGTTGGCTCGAGCCAACAACCGCGGTTTACGCGGAGAGCTCGGTGCGACCCTTGCCGCGGCGCGCGGCCAGGATGGCGCGGCCCGCGCGGGTGCGCATGCGCGCACGGAAACCGTGCTTCTTGGCGCGGCGGCGGTTGTTCGGCTGGAAGGTGCGCTTGCTCATGATCTCGTCTCCACACGGATGCTCGCGGCGATCCGTCACGTTTGCGTTCGTTGACGCAGGTAGGCGCGACCGAGTGGCCGCAGTCAACTGGTTAACGGTATGCGAGGAGGGCCTCGAGGTCAAACCACCGAGGCGACGCATGCGTTCTCCACAATGGGGACAACTCCGGTTGCGCCAGGCCCACCATGACCAATTACAGTGGGTTGACCTCGGGGCCGTCGGCCCATGATGACGGGGAACCGCGCCGTCATCAGGGGTCACCCGCCCCGTGCACAAGGCTGTGGAGAACCCTGTGTACGGTGACGTCGTGGGCTCCTGCTGAACACGCAGCGCATGGACGAAGCACGGACCGCCGAGTCCACATGAGACACCGAGGAGACGAGCACGCGATGACGATGCCGGCCGACCCCGTGGAGGACCTCTGGGCGTCCGTGCTCCGCGTCCTCCAGGACGACGCCCGCATCACGCCGCAGCTGCACGGGTTCCTGAACCTCGTCGTCCCGAAGGGCGTCCTCGCCGGCACCCTGTACCTGGAGGTGCCCAACGACCTGACGCGGGGCATGCTGGAACAGCGCATCCGGGTCCCCATCACGGAGGCCGTGGCCCGTATCGGCGACGCCTCGGTCGCGAACTTCGCGATCACCGTGAACCCGGACATGACCCCCGAGCCACGCGTCGAGCAGGCGATGCCGGTGTACGCGGACCAGGGCGTCGCCGTCGAGCAGGGTGCTGCCCCCCGCCAGTACATCGAGGCGCCGTTCATTCCGAGCACCATCGACACCAGGGAGGGCGGGCGCCCGGACTCGCGCCTCAACCCCAAGTACAACTTCGACAACTTCGTGATCGGGAGCTCGAACCGCTTCGCCCATGCGGCGGCGGTCGCGGTCGCGGAGGCGCCCGCAAAGGCGTACAACCCCCTCTTCATCTACGGGGACTCGGGGCTCGGCAAGACGCACCTCCTCCATGCGATCGGGCACTACGCGGAGAGCCTCTACCCCGGCATCCGGGTCCGCTACGTGTCGAGCGAGGAGTTCACGAATGACTTCATCAACTCCATCGCGAACAACCGGGCGAACCAGTTTCAGCAGCGGTACCGCGAGATCGACATCCTCCTCATCGACGACATCCAGTTCCTGCAGGGCAAGGACTCGACGCAGGAGGCCTTCTTCCACACGTTCAACACCCTCCACGACCACAACAAGCAGGTCGTGATCACGTCCGACCTGCCGCCGAAGCACCTGACCGGGTTCGAGGACCGGATGCGGAGCCGCTTCGAGTGGGGTCTGATCACCGACGTCCAGGCACCCGATCTCGAGACCCGCATCGCGATCCTGCGCAAGAAGGCCCAGAGCGACGACCTCCAGGTGCCCGACGAGATCCTCGAGTTCATGGCGTCGAAGGTGTCGAGCAACATCCGCGAGCTCGAGGGCACGCTCATCCGGGTGACCGCGTTCGCGAGCCTCAACCGGAGCCCCGTGGACCTCGCCCTCGTGCAGACGGTCCTCAAGGACCTCATCACGCTCGACGACGACAACGTCATCGCGCCCGTCGACATCATCAACCACACCGCGGAGTACTTCAAGCTCTCCGTCGACGACCTCTACGGCTCCTCCCGATCGCAGGCGATCGCGACCGCGCGCCAGATCGCGATGTACCTCTGCCGAGAGATGACGAGCCTGTCGCTGCCGAAGATCGGGCAGCTGTTCGGGAACCGTGACCACACGACGGTCATGTACGCGAACAAGAAGATCACCGAGCTCATGAAGGAGCGCCGGTCGATCTACAACCAGGTGACAGAGCTCACGAGCCGCATCAAGCAGGACCACCGCTACCGGTAGCACCAGGTCGGCGCCACACCAGCCCGCCCTGGAACCGCCCGCACCGACGCCCCGTGGAACCACGTGGGCCGGTGTCGAACGACGCAGTTCTCACAGTGTGGAGAACCTGTGGATAACTGTGGAGGACACGCCGTCACCCTGTTCACGGGGATCGCTCCATCTGTGGAATTACCCTCGTGTCATTCTCATCCGAGGGATCCTCGTACCCGCAGTTCCCACACGCCGCTCACAAGTCACAACCGTGTAGTTCCCGCTTGCCACCTGCCATCAACAGGGTTATCCACAGTGTGCACAGGCGTTAACACAATTACTCTCTTTCATCTATCTCTCTCCAGGGGGCAACCCTGTGGACGCCGTCCACGGGGCCGAACGACAAGAAATCCGCTCCGCCCCCGCTGTGCCACAATGGGGCCGCCGGACAAGTCCACCGATCGACAGGGGTCCCAGCTGTGAAGTTTCAGGTCAACCGAGACGTCTTCAGCGAAGCCGTCTCCTTTGCAGTGAAGCTCCTGCCCCAACGGACCACCCTGCCGATCCTCTCCGGCGTCCTGATCCACGCCGAGGACGACCGTCTCACGCTCTCCTCGTTCGACTACGAGGTCAGCGCCCAGACCACCATCACGGCCCAGATCGACGCTCCTGGCACCGTCCTCGTCTCCGGACGCCTGCTCGCCGACATCGCGAACCGCCTCCCCGCGGCGCCCGTGATCTTCAGCACCGATGACTCGCGGATCACGGTCACCTGCGGCTCCGCGCACTTCACGCTCCTGAGCATGCCGGTGGAGGAATACCCGACCCTCCCGGAGGTCGGACCCCAGACCGGCGTCATCCCCGGCGACGCGTTCTCGGAGGCCGTCTCGCAGGTCGCGGTCGCCGCCAGCCGCGACGACGTCACGCCCGTCATCACCGGCGTCCAGCTCGAGGTCGGCGAGACCGACATCTCCCTCGTGGCCACCGATCGCTACCGCGTCGCGGTCCGTCAGATCGCGTGGGACTCCGGGAGGGCCGGCGGCGGCGACACCGAGATCGCACCGATGCACGCGCTCGTGCCTGCGCGCACCCTGCAGGAGGTCGGCCGCACGTTCGGCTCCGCAGCCACCGTCTCGGTGTCCCTCAGCGGCAACCAGGACCGCGAGCTCATCGCGTTCCGGGCCGGTGACAAGACGGTCACGTCGCTGCTCATCAAGGGCAACTACCCGCCGGTCCGGCGGCTCTTCCCCGACACCGTGAACGACTACGCCGTGCTCAGCACCGGTGAACTCGTAGAGGCGGTCCGGCGCGTTTCCCTCGTGCTCGAGCGCGAGGCCGCACTCCGGTTCTCGTTCTCGGCCGACGGCCTCACGCTCGAGGCGATCGGCTCCGAGCAGGCGCAGGCGTCCGAGTCGATCGACGCACTCCTGACCGGCGCCGACACGGTGGTCTCGTTGAAGCCCCAGTTCCTGCTCGACGGTCTGAACGCGGTGCACTCCGAGTTCGTCCGGATCTCGTTCACCAAGACGGAGAACCCGAACAAGCCGGGCCCGGTGCTCATCACCGGCCAGACATCGCGCGAGGACGCGGCTGCAGACGGGTACCGGTACCTGCTGCAACCGAACCTCCTGCTGCGTTGAGGCATAGCGTCCTACTGTGCTGAGGTGCAGGCTCCTTCCGCGCTGACGCGACCATCGCGTCGCGCGCCATCTACGAGAAATGGGAAATCATGCAGATCGGTCTTGTCGGCCTCGGGAAGATGGGCAACAACATGCGTGCCCGCCTGCGCAGCGCGGGGATCGAGGTCGTCGGATACGACGCGAATCCCGCCGTCTCCGATGTCGCCGACCTCGGCGCCCTCGCGAAGGCCCTGACCGGCCCGCGCATCATCTGGGTGATGGTGCCGCACGGCAAGATCACCGACGACGTGATCACCGACCTCTCCGAGGTCCTCGAGCCGGGCGACCTGGTCATCGACGGCGGCAACTCGAAGTGGCTCGACGACGAGGTACACGCCAAGCTGCTCGACGCCAAGGGCATCCGATACATGGACGCCGGCGTCTCCGGTGGCGTCTGGGGTCTTGAGAACGGCTACGGGCTCATGGTCGGCGGTGCGACCGACGACGTCGAGCGTGCCATGCCGGTCTTCGACGCGCTCCGGCCCGAGGGCCCGCGCGAAGAGGGCTTCGTCCACGCGGGCGATGTCGGCGCCGGCCACTACGTCAAGATGGTCCACAACGGCATCGAGTACGCGATCATGCAGGCCTATGCCGAGGGCTACGAGCTCCTCCAGGCGAAGCCGCTGGTCAAGGACGTCGTCGGCTCCTTCGAGGCGTGGCAGCGCGGCACGGTCATCCGTTCTTGGCTTCTCGAGCTCATGGTCCGCGCCCTCAAGGAGGACCCGAGGCTCGACGCGCTCTCCGGGTACGTCGAGGACTCCGGCGAGGGTCGGTGGACGCTCGAGGAGGGCATCGCGAACGCCGTGCCGATGCCGGCCCTGTCGGCGGCGATCTTCGCGCGCTTCGTCTCCCGTGAAGGCGACGGCTCGCTGACGATGAAGGCGGTCGCAGCGCTTCGCAATCAGTTCGGCGGCCACGCGGTCAAGAAGGCCTAGCCGGCTTTCGCCCGTATCGGCCCGCGTGCACGTCGACCATCTGCAACTGACCGACTTCCGGAACTACCGGGAGGCGGAGGTCGACTTCGCACGCGGGCCGAACCTGTTCGTGGGGCGGAACGGTCAGGGCAAGACGAACCTGGTCGAGGCGGTCGGGTACCTGTCGACGCTCGGATCGCACCGCGTGCCGACGGATGCCGCGCTCGTCCGCCAGGGGTGCGACGCAGCGATCGTCCGCGCGCGCCTCGCCTACGAGGACCGCAGCATCCTCGCCGAGGTGCAGATCAATCGCTCCGGCAGCAACCGCGCGCAGGTGAACCGGTCCGCGATCAAGCCCCGAGAGCTCCCCAGGTACTGCACGAGCGTGCTGTTCGCGCCGGAGGACCTCGCGCTCGTCCGCGGCGATCCGGCCGGTCGGCGCCGCATGCTCGACGAGCTCCTCGTCCTGATCGCTCCGCGCATGCAGGGCGTCCTGGCTGACTACGAGCGGACGCTCCGGCAGCGGAACACGCTGCTGAAAAGCGCGCGCGGCACGCACGTCGCCGCGAACGCGCTGTCGACGCTCGACGTGTGGGACGACCGTCTGGTCGGGCTCGGGGCGGAGATCGTCGCCGCGCGGGACCACCTGGTCCGGCGGCTCACGCCGTTCGTGACCGAGGCGTATGCGACGGTGGCGGGCGATTCCCATGACGCCTCGCTCGCGGGGATCCTGTCGATCCGCGGAGGAGACCCGGAGACCGACGAGGAGCTCGCCGGGGAGACCGAGCCGATCGGCGTCACCGGTGCGGCGGACGCGTTCCGCGAGGCGCTCGCTCGGCGGCGACGCGATGAGCTCGATCGGGGATTGACCCTGGTCGGGCCGCACCGCGACGACCTCCTGTTCCGCCTCAACGGGTTACCGGCCCGCGGGTACGCGAGTCACGGCGAGTCATGGTCGTTCGCGCTGGCCGTCAAGCTCGCGTCCGCCGCGATCCTCCGCGCCGAGTCCACGCTGGGCGATCCGATCATCATCCTCGACGACGTCTTCGCGGAGCTCGACGAGTCCCGTCGTGGTCGACTGGCGAACGCCGTCGCGGAGTACGAGCAGGTCCTCATCACGGCGGCGGTCCACGGTGATGTGCCGTCGGTGCTGACGCCGCACACGGTGCACATCGCGGCCGGGAGGATCGTGGACGCGCCGGTCTCGTCGGCCGACGATGACGGGGCGGGCGCGCCCACCGCCTCCCTGCTGGAAAGCGGGGAACCACCCGAGGTGGTTACTGAGTCGGCGGAGGCGAGCTGATGGCACCCCGTCCGCAGCGCCCCACAGAACCGACCCGGTTCTATCTCCACCTGAAGTCGGTGTTCGGGGACCCCGCCAAGCGGGGCGTCGACGCGCGGCGGCGCGCGCGCGGTCGCGACGCCGACAGCGAGCCATACGGGCGCGGCCGCGAGCCGCAGGGCCTCGACGACGTCATGGGACGGCTCACCGCGGAGCTCGGCTGGACCGAGCCGCTGGCACAGTCGGAGGTCATCTCCGCATGGCCCGATGTCGTCGGCTCCGAGCTCGCGGCGCACTCGACGCCGATGTCGATCGACGACCACGCACTGGTGATCAGGTGTGACTCCACCGCGTGGGCGACGCAGCTCCGGCTCATGCGCGCCCACATCACCACGACCATCGCCGAGCGGTACCCGGAGGCAGGGGTCGAGTCAGTGCGTGTTCTCGCCCCGGACGCCCCGACCTGGAAACGCGGTCTCAGATCGGTCCAGGGGCGTGGTCCTCGCGATACCTACGGCTGAGCGGACAAAATGGTTCCCCCAGCGCGAAAACGGGCCTCAGATCGGCGTATTCGCCCCCTGGAGATGGGCCTGCTGCGGTAGACTGGTGCGGTTGCACACGACGTCTGGCGCAAGCCGGCGAAGCCGTTGCCGAGCAGGGGTCGGTCGTGTGGACGACCGACTCGCAGGCGGGCAGGAGCCACAACGAACATGTCATCAGGATCGAGCGACACCCCTCAGAACAGTCAGTACGGTGCCGACCAGATCCAGGTGCTCGAGGGCCTCGAGGCGGTGCGGAAGCGACCGGGCATGTACATCGGCTCCACCGGCCCGCGCGGCCTTCACCACCTGGTGCAGGAGATCGTCGACAACTCGGTGGACGAGGCCCTCGCGGGGTACTGCGACACCATCGACATCGCGATCCGTGAGGACGGCGGCGTCCGTGTCAGCGACAACGGCCGCGGCATCCCGGTCGACATCCATGCGAACGAGGGCATCTCCACCGTCGAGCTGGTCCTGACCGTGCTGCACGCCGGCGGCAAGTTCGGCGGCGGCGGATACGCGGTCTCGGGCGGACTGCACGGCGTGGGCTCGTCCGTCGTGAACGCCCTCTCCTCGGAGCTCGACGTCGAGGTCCGTCGTCAGGGCCATGTCTGGCGCCAGAGCTACACGAACGGTGTGCCCGTGGCGCCGCTCGCCCAGGGCGAGGAGAGCACGGAGACCGGGACGACGATCACGTTCTGGCCGAACGCCGAGATCTTCGAGTCCGTCGACTTCGACTACGAGACCCTCCGGACCCGGTTCCAGCAGATGGCGTTCCTCAACAAGGGCCTCCGGATCACGCTCCACGACGAACGCGTGCCGGACGAGGGTGAAGAGGCCCGGAAGGACGTCTTCCACTACGAGCGCGGACTCGTCGACTACGTCGAGTACCTGATCGCGACGAAGCGGGCCGACGTCATCCACCCCGACGTCATCTCGCTGGAGTCCGAGGACACCGACCGCAAGATCTCGCTCGAGGTCGCGATGCAGTGGAACACGTCCTACCAGGAGAGCGTCCACACCTTCGCGAACACGATCAACACGCACGAGGGCGGCACGCACGAAGAGGGCTTCCGCGCTGCGCTCACGACCCTCGTGAACCGGTACGCACGCGAGAAGAACATCCTGCGTGAGAAGGACGACAACCTGACCGGCGACGACATCCGCGAGGGGCTCACCGCGGTCATCTCCATCAAGCTCGGAGAGCCGCAGTTCGAGGGCCAGACGAAGACCAAGCTCGGCAACACCGAGGCCAAGTCGTTCGTCCAGCGCGTGGTCGGCCAGGAGCTGGGGCACTGGCTCGAACGCAACCCGACGCAGGCGCGCGACGTCGTGCGGAAGGCGATCCAGGCCTCCCAGGCGCGCATGGCCGCGCGGAAGGCGCGCGAGACCACCCGACGCAAGGGCCTGCTCGAGTCCGGTGGCATGCCCGGCAAGCTCAAGGACTGCCAGTCGAAGGATCCGAAGGTCAGCGAGATCTTCATGGTCGAGGGCGACTCCGCGGGCGGTTCCGCCGTGCAGGGACGCAACCCGATGACGCAGGCGATCCTGCCGCTGCGGGGCAAGATCCTCAACGTCGAGAAGGCACGGCTCGACCGCGCGCTCGCGAACCAGGAGATCCAGTCGATGATCACGGCGTTCGGCGCCGGCATCGGCGAGGACTTCGACCCCGCCAAGGCGCGCTACCACAAGATCGTGCTCATGGCCGATGCCGACGTCGACGGCCAGCACATCACGACGCTGCTGCTCACGCTGCTGTTCCGGTACATGCGGCCGCTCATCGAGCACGGGTACGTGTACCTGGCGCAGCCGCCGCTGTACCGGCTGAAGTGGACGAACGCGGCGCACGAGTACGTGTTCAGCGACCGCGAGCGCGACGCCCTGCTCCAGAGCGGGCTCGCCGGCGGCAAGCGCATCCCCAAGGACAACGGGATCCAGCGCTACAAGGGCCTGGGCGAGATGGACTACAAGGAGCTCTGGGACACGACCATGAACCCGGACACCCGCACGCTCCTCCAGGTCACCCTTGAGGACGCGGCCGCAGTGGACGGCGTGTTCTCCACCCTGATGGGCGAAGACGTCGAGTCCCGTCGCCAGTTCATCCAGCAGAACGCGAAGGACGTGCGCTTCCTCGACATCTAGGAGGCGCCACCCGACCATTCCGACCGGGTCGCGTCCGCGATCCTCGTGAGAGAGAAACCACATGGCTGACGAGAACGACAACGCACCAGAGGTCGTCCACGGCGACAGCGGAGACATCGTCGTCTCCGGCGACCGCATCTCCCAGGTCGACCTCCAGCTGGAGATGCAGCGGTCGTACCTGGACTACGCGATGAGCGTCATCGTCGGGCGCGCCCTGCCCGAGGTGCGCGACGGGCTCAAGCCCGTCCACCGCCGCGTCATCTACGCGATGTACGACGGCGGGTATCGCCCGGACCGCGCGTTCTCGAAGTGCTCGCGCGTCGTCGGCGACGTCATGGGACAGTTCCACCCGCACGGCGACACCGCCATCTACGATGCGCTCGTCCGCCTCGTGCAGCCGTGGAGTCTCCGCTACCCGCTCGCGCTCGGCCAGGGGAACTTCGGCTCCCCGGGCAACGACGGCGCCGCCGCTCCTCGGTACACCGAGACGAAGATGGCCCCGCTCGCGCTCGAGATGGTGCGGGACATCGAGGAAGACACCGTCGACTTCCAGGACAACTACGACGGCCGGACCCAGGAGCCGGCGATCCTGCCGGCCCGGTTCCCGAACCTGCTCGTGAACGGGTCCGTCGGCATCGCGGTCGGCATGGCGACGAACATCCCGCCCCACAACCTCCGCGAGGTCGCCGAGGGCGCGAAGTGGGCGCTCGAGCACCCGGATGCGACGCGCGAGGAACTGCTCGAGGCGCTCATGCAGCGCATCAAGGGCCCGGACTTCCCGACCGGCGCGCAGATCCTCGGCGTCAAGGGCATCCACGACGCCTACCGCACGGGGCGCGGCTCGATCACGATGCGCGCGGTCGTGAGCGTCGAGGAGATCCAGGGCCGGACCTGCCTCGTCGTCACGGAGCTGCCGTACCAGGTCAACCCCGACAACCTCGCGATCAAGATCGCCGAACTCGTCAAGGACGGCCGCCTCGGCGGCATCGCCGACATCCGCGACGAGACCTCCGGGCGCACCGGACAGCGCCTCGTCATCGTGCTGAAGCGCGACGCGGTCGCCAAGGTCGTGCTCAACAACCTGTACAAGCACACGCAGCTCCAGGAGAACTTCGGCGCGAACATGCTCGCGATCGTCGACCAGGTGCCGCGGACGCTGCCGCTCGACGGGTTCATCAGCAACTGGGTCGACCACCAGATCGAGGTCATCGTCCGCCGGACCCAGTATCGGCTGCGAGAGGCCGAGAAGCGTGCGCACATCCTGCGCGGATACCTCGCCGCGCTCGACGCCCTCGACGAGGTCATCGCGCTCATCCGCCGTTCGCCGGACGTCGAGCAGGCCCGCTCCGGCCTGATGGAGCTGCTGTCCGTCGACGAGATCCAGGCGCGCGCGATCCTCGAGCTGCAGCTCCGTCGCCTGGCCGCGCTGGAGCGGCAGAAGATCCACGAGGAGGCGGAGGAGCTCGAACGCAAGATCGCCGACCTCAACGACATCCTCGCGACCCCCGCCCGGCAGCGGCGCATCGTCGGCGAGGAGCTCGACGGCATCGTCGAGCGGTTCGGTGACGACCGGCGCACCGAGATCATGTTCGGCTTCGACGGCGACATGAGCATGGAGGACCTGATCCCCGAGGAGGAGATGGTCGTCACCATCACTCGCGGCGGATACGTCAAGCGCACCCGCAGCGACAACTACCGGTCCCAGCACCGCGGTGGGAAGGGTGTGAAGGGCGCGCAGCTCCGGGCGGACGACGTCGTGGAGCACTTCTTCGTCACCACGACGCACCACTGGCTGCTGTTCCTCACCGATCAGGGCCGCGTCTACCGCGCAAAGGCGTACGAGTTGCAGGAGGCCGGACGTGACGCGAAGGGCCAGCACGTCGCGAACCTCCTCGCCATGCAGCCGGACGAGCAGATCTCCCAGGTGCTCGACATCCGGGACTACGAGGCCGCGCAGTACCTTGTGCTCGCCACGCGTGACGGGCTCGTCAAGAAGACCGCGCTCACCGAGTACGACACGAACCGGACCGGCGGGATCATCGCGATCAACCTGCGTGAGGGGGACGCGCTCGTGTCGGCGCTCCTCGTTGACGAGCAGGACGATCTGCTCCTCGTGTCCCGACACGGTATGTCCATCCGGTTCACCGCGACGAACGAGGCGCTCCGCCCGATGGGCCGGTCCACCTCCGGCGTGAAGGGCATGACATTCCGCGATGGTGACTCGCTGCTCGCGGCCTCGGTCGTCGGTGCCGAGGGATACGTGTTCGTCATGACCGAGGGCGGCTACGCCAAGCGCACTGCGGCCGACCAGTACCGGCTGCAGGGGCGCGGCGGACTCGGCATCAAGGTCGCCAAGCTCGCGGCCGATCGGGGCGACCTCGTCGGCGGGCTCATCGTCGACGAGGACGATGAGGTGCTCGTCGTCCTGGCTTCGGGCAAGGTGGTACGCTCTGCCGTGGCCGAGGTGCCCGCCAAGGGCCGAGACACGATGGGCGTCGTCTTCGCTCGATTTGCGAACGACGACCGCATCATCGCCGTCGCTCGGAACAGCGAGCGGAACCTGGACGATCAGGCCGACGAGGAGATCGAGGCCGCCGGCCCGGTCGAGACCGTGAGCCCCGACCAGGCGGACAACACTGCGGAGGACGGCGTCGAGCCAGCCGAACCGCAGGTCGGAGAGGACCAGTCGAACAATGAGTAGTGTCGCGGAGAAGCTCCAGCGCAAGACCAGGCGATCCGTCGGCACCAAGCAGGTCCGGCTCCGTCTCGTCTACGTGGACTTCTGGTCGAGCGTCAAGCTGTCGTTCCTGATCGCTCTCGCGGGCAGCATCGTGATCGTCGTGGCGACCATGCTCGTGTGGATCATCCTGAACCAGACGGGCGTCTTCACGCAGCTCGACAAGCTCCTGCAGGATGTCACCGGCCAGACCGACTACTCGATCATGGACCAGTTCTCCCTGGGTCAGGTGATGGGCTTCTCGATCGTGGTCGGGATGCTCAACGTGGTCGTCGGAACCGTGCTCGGGGCGATCGTCAGCATCCTCTACAACCTGAGCGTGCGGATCACCGGCGGTCTGCTCGTCGGGTTCACCAACAACTGACGATTACGACAGCCGGGTGCAGCCTCCCGATTGGTGCGGAACGCACTGGTCATGTAGGCTTTCATCCGGTCTCGGGGCTATAGCTCAGGCGGTTAGAGCGCTTCGCTGATAACGAAGAGGTCCTAGGTTCAAGTCCTAGTAGCCCCACTCCGACGGCCCCGCCGTCATGCCGAACCGCATCACCGACCGACGATACCGATCGAGACCGATCGCGACTGGTATCGCTCGGGGCCTTAGCTCAATTGGCAGAGCGCCGCCTTTGCAAGGCGGAGGTTAGGGGTTCGATTCCCCTAGGCTCCACCCTTCCGCGTGGCGCTCCGCGCCCGCGCGCTCTCCCTCCTCCCTGGAGCGCTCCGCGCCCCTCCCCGAGATGTCAGAGATCGTCGGTCGCGGTTCCTGCGCGCGACAAGTTCTGACATTTCGGGGGAGGTCCGGGAACGACGCCCCGGGAGTGGCCCGGGAACGACCCTCGGAGGCGGCCGGCCCGGGAACGACGAAGGGCCCGGCGCTCTGCGCCGGGCCCTTCCTCGTGGGACCTATGCTGCGGGCTTGTCCGCGGCTTCCGTGTCGTCCGCGACCCAGAGGTCGTCGTCCGCACGGAGGGTCTGGTAGGCGGCGTACGCCGCGCCGACGATGGCCACGACGCCGACGACGATCAGGGCGACACCGCCGAACCCGAGGCCGTTGTTCTGCGGGACGTTCTTCGACGCCGCTGCGACAACCTTCGCGCCCTTCTTCTTTGCCTTCGCGGACTTCTTTGCGGCGTCCTTCACGATCTTCTGGACGCGGGGGTCCTTCGCGAGGTCGACGACCGACAGCGCGGACCCGACGCTCGAGACGAGTCCGGGGACGACCTCGCCGACGATGCGGTCGCGGGTGTTGCCGGCAGCCGTGCTGGCCGCCTGCACACCGGTCGCGATGCGGGGCTTCACACCGTTGTCGATCGCGCTCTTGACGCGGGGGGCGACATCCTTGCGGGCGGCGTCCGCCGCGTTCGCGCGAGCCTCGAGGAACACGGCGTTCGCGTGCTCGAGAACCTTGCGCTGTTCGCTGAGGAGCGTGGCCGTCTGACCCTTGAGCTTCTTGATCTGCTTCTTGCGCTTGCGGGACAGTTCCATGGTCATGTGCAACCTCCATCGGATCGGGCGGTGATGTGCCCATCCTGCCACCGCCATGGCTGGCAGGTCACGGTGCCTCCTCTGCAAGTCCGATGAGTGTCGGTGAGCGCATGCGAGAATCGAGGCATGTCACTGCACACCGCTGTTGCAACAATCCACACCAACCAGGGCGACATCCACGTGAACCTCTTCGGCAACCACGCGCCGAAGACCGTGGACAACTTCGTCGGGCTCGCCACCGGCACCAAGGAGTGGACGCACCCCGGGACCGGCAAGGTCTCCACGGACAGGCTCTACGACGGTGTCGTCTTCCACCGCATCATCAAGGACTTCATGATCCAGGGCGGCGACCCGCTCGGTCAGGGCGTCGGCGGACCGGGCTACCGGTTCGACGACGAGATCTCCCCGGAGCTGACGTTCCAGAAGCCGTACATCCTGGCGATGGCGAACGCCGGCACGCAGGGCGGGCGTGGCACGAACGGGTCCCAGTTCTTCATCACAACGGCCGCGACCCCGTGGCTCCAGGGCAAGCACACCATCTTCGGGGAGGTCGCCGACGAGGAGTCCCGCAAGGTCGTCGACGCGATCGAGGCGGTTCCGACCGACGGTCGCGACAAGCCCCTCCAGGACGTGGTGATCGAGAGCGTGACCGTGTCCACCGGTGAGACCGGTACCGAGGCGTAGTGACCGATCTCTCGCAGGATCCGGCCAACTTCTGCTACCGGCACCCTGATCGGCAGAGCTTCATACTCTGTCAGCGGTGCGGCCGGACGATCTGCACGCAGTGCCAGACGCCCGCCGCCGTGGGAGTGCACTGCCCGGAGTGCGTGCGGGAGCAGCAGGCGAGATTCACCGAGACGCGGCGGACGGTGGGCCCGAGCGGGCTCACCGTCGCCCGTCGCCGGTTCGCCATGGTCGACCAGAAGGCCACGGTGGTGATCGTGGCCGTCAGCGTCATCGTGTGGCTCCTGCAGCAGGTGACGGCACCGCTCGGCGCACCGGTCACTCGCGCGCTGGACTTCGCGCCGTCGCTGCTGGCGACGCAGCCGTGGCGCCTGATCACCACGATGTTCGTGCACGGCAGCATCCTCCACATCCTGTTCAACATGTATGCGGTGTGGATCTTCGGCCGGATGCTCGAGGGGATGCTCGGGACGTGGCGTTTCGTCGCGTTGTACTTCTTGAGCGGTCTGTTCGGGTCGGTGGCCGTCGCGGTGCTGGCGCCGCAGACCTCGGTGATCGGGGCCTCCGGAGCGATCTTCGGACTGTTCGCGGCGTTCTTCGTCATCCAGCGCAGCCTCGGTGGAAACGCCGTGCAGTTGCTCGTGATCATGGGACTCAACCTGGCGATCGGGTTCATCCTGCCGAACGTCGCATGGCAGGCGCACGTCGGCGGGATCATCGGCGGGTTCCTCACCGGGTACGTCCTCACGATGACGCGGAACGTCCGCCGACGGAACCTGCAGATCGGATTGCTCGTCGCGGAGGCTGTGCTGGGAATCGTCGCGGCGTACGTCGCGTACTCCATCGCTTTCTGACCCGGTGCGCGGCCCTGTCGATCGCGCCGGCCCCGACGATCGGGGCGGTGCGACGGTCGGGGACAGGACAACGAAACCCCCGGCCACGAACGGGTCGGGGGTTTCGGGTGAGTGCCGAGATCAGCGCTGCGATCAGCGGCCGGACTTATCCACAGCCTGATCCACAGTGGGGAAAATCACAGTCGTGTAAGTCGTGCGTTGGCGCTCGGTTCCGGAGGCGTTCAGATCATCGCCACTTGGTGGTCATCAGGAAGCCGATGAACATGATGCCGAAGCCGATCATGATGTTCCACGATCCGAGACTCGGCACCGGGAGCAGACCCTGCGACACGTAGAACACGATGACCCACACCAGCCCGACGAGCATGAACCCGAACATGACCGGCTTGAACCACACCGGATTCGGCTGGTCTCCAGCGGTGTCGACACGTTCTCTCACTCTCGCCATGGCCGGTATCCTACCGTCAACACACACGGGGAGGGCTGTGCATGACCACGACCGAGGCACCCCCGAGCGGGCCAGGCGAACGCGCCGATCGCCGAGCCCGCGAACGTTCCCGTCGTTCGGCACGCCGGCACCATGTGACCGTGCTCGGCGTGATCGGCGACATCCTGATCACCGCGGGCGTCCTCGTCCTGCTGTTCATCGGCTGGCAGCAGTGGTTCAACGACCTCGTGGTCGCTCGGGAGCACGCTGCGGCAGCAGCCAAGGTGAGCGAGTCGTTCGGCAAGGTCACGACGCCGACCGCGGCGCCGACAAGCGGCTGGGGCGACCCGGTCGTGACCGCTCAGCCGGGCGACACCGAGACCTTCGGGGTAATGTACGTGCCGCGCTTCGGCGCCGATTACGCGGTGCCGATGGCCGGTGGCACGACGACCGCCGGCACCCTGGACACCATCGGAATCGGCCACTACGACGACACCCAGATGCCGGGCGAGGTCGGGAACTTCGCTGTGGCCGGACACCGGACCACGCATGGGGCGCCCTTCAACCAGATCGCGAACCTGCAGGTGGGCGACAAGATCTACCTCGAGACTCAGGACGGCTTCTACACGTACACGTTCCGGAACCTGGAGTACGTCCCGGCGACGCAGGTGTCGGTGCTCGACCCCTCGCCGGATGATCCGGGAGCGACCACGACCGACCGGATCATGACGATGACCAGCTGCAACCCGCTGTACTCGGCGCGCGAGCGCATCGTGGCGTTCAGCACGTTCGACTCATGGCGACCACGATCAGCCGGAGCACCGGCAGCGATCGCGTCTCAGGTGAAGGAGTAACCGGCATGTATGGCGCACTCTGGCGGATCCTCCCCGGACCGGTGTGGCTGCGGATCATCGAGGCGCTCATCCTCGCAGCCGCCGTCCTGGCGGTCCTCGTACTCTGGGTGTTCCCCTGGGTCCAGGAACTCATCCCGACCCCCGACGTGACGGTGAACCGACGGTGACCAGAATCCTCGTTGTCGACAACTACGACAGCTTCGTGTACACGCTGAACGGCTACGTGCAGCAGCTCGGCGCCGAGACGGACGTCATGCGCAACGACGCCTTCGACGCCGCCGATGTGGCGGCGCGGATCGCCGACTACGACGGCGTGCTGCTCTCACCCGGTCCCGGCACCCCCGCCGCCGCCGGCGTCTCGATCCCGGCCGTCCGCGCCGCGGTGGAGGCCGGCACGCCCCTCCTCGGCGTGTGCCTCGGGCACCAGGCGATCGCGGAGGCGCTGGGTGCCACCGTGACGCACGCGGAAGAGCTCATGCATGGCAAGACGTCCCAGGTGGCCCACGACGAGAGCCCCCTCTTCGCCGGGGTCCCGCAGCCGTTCACCGCGACGCGGTACCACTCGCTCGCCGTGGTCGACGGGACGGTGCCCGACGAGCTGGAGGTGACCGCGCGGACGAGCGGCGGCGTGATCATGGGCCTCCAGCACCGTGCAGCACCCGTGTTCGGCGTGCAGTTCCACCCGGAGTCGGTCCTGACGGAGGGCGGTTACCGGATGGTCGGCAACTGGCTGGAGGTCACCGGGCTCGCCGGAGCGGCCGAGCGCGCAGACGGCATCGGGCCGCTGCTCGCCGGAACGACCCGGTAGGCATTCGGCAAGGCGGCACCGGCTCAGTCGTCGTCGGTCCCGGTGTCGTCCGCGCCGTCGCTGGCGCCGTCGCTCGGGCTGGGCGTCGCCGTCGCGGTCGGCCTCCGAGACGGCGTGTACACCGGCGCGGCGCAGTAGTTCAGCGTCACTGCGGAGCCCTGGGGCGTGTCGCCCGGAGGGACGCTCTGGCCGGTCACGGTGCCGCCGGTGCACGTGTAGTCCGGTGCGGGCGTGACCGTCAGGCCGAGGCCGGTCAGCGTGGAGTTGGCGGTCGAGAAGGGCTGCTTCATGACGTCGGGCAGCTGCACGTTGCCGTTCGAGACCACCAGGTTGACGACCGATCCCTTGTCCTTGATCGTATCGGCGGCGGGATCCGTGCTCAGGACGGTGCCCTCCGGCACCGTCGCCGAGTAGTCGGAGTTCGTCGATCCGATGGTGAACCCGGCGGCCTCAAGCGCCTGCTGTGCCGCGTCCTGCGCCTGGTTCGTGACATCCGGCACCGCGACCTGTTCCGGACCATTCGACACGAGGACGCGGATGTTCTGCTGCCGTGCGACGTCCGTGCCGGAGCCGGGGTCGGTTGTGATGATGGTGCCCTCCGGCACCTTCGACGAGAACTCGTCGACGCGGATCGGCACCAGGTGGCGCTTGGTGAGCGCCTTCCGGCCCGAGTCCCACGTGGCGCCGGCGACATTGGGCACGGCCACCGATGACGAGACCGGTGCTTCGCCCGGCTGCAGGTTGAGGACCCACACCACGACCGCGACGATGACGAACACGGTCATCAGGATCCCGACCCAGATCCACGCCACCGGTGGGCGCGACTGCGTGCGCTGCGGCCGGTGCTCCTGCGTGTCGTCCAACTCGCGGAATGTGCCCGCGGCGCTGTTGCTCGTCCGTGGGTTCACACCGAACAGGACCGTGGAGGCGTCGTTCGCGGCGGGCATTTGACGGGTCGAGGGGACGCGTCCGGACGCCGCCTCGCCGAGGTCGCGGCGGAACTCCGCCGCGTTCTGGAATCGCTGCGTGCGGTCCTTCGCGAGCGCGTGGAGCGTCACGGCGTCGAGCGCCGGCGAGACGGCCGGCACGATCGTGCTCGGCGGCACCGGCTGCTCGCTGACGTGCTGGTAGGCGACGGCGACGGGCGAGTCGCCACGGAAGGGCGGACGCCCGGTGAGGAGCTCGAAGAGGACGATGCCGGTGGAGTAGAGGTCCGTCCGCGCGTCGACGGTCTCGCCGCGCGCCTGTTCCGGCGAGAAGTACGCAGCCGTGCCGAGGATGGAGGTGGTCTGCGCCACGGTCGCCGAGGTGTCCGTGATCGCCCGGGCGATGCCGAAGTCCATGACCTTGACCTGACCGGTGTGCGTGAGCATCACGTTCCCCGGCTTGATGTCGCGGTGGACGACGCCGGCACGATGCGAGTACTCGAGGGCGGTGAGGATGCCCTCGGTGATCCGGACGGCCTCGTCCGGGGAGAACGCCCCGTGCTCCTTGAGGATGTCGCTGACCGGGCGACCCTCGACGTACTCCATGACGATGTAGGGCACCTGCTGTTCGGCGCCCGACGGCTCGGTGATCGTCTCCTCGCCGGCGTCGTAGACGCGGACGATGGTCGGGTGCGCCATGCGGGCCGCGGCCTGGGCCTCCTGTCGGAAACGCGTCCGGAATGCCGGGTCGTTCGCGAGGCTCGGCTTCAGGAGCTTCACCGCGACCCGACGCCCGAGGCGAGTGTCGTTCCCGACGTGCACCGTGGCCATGCCACCCCGACCGATGACCTCACCGATCTCGTAGCGGTTCGCGAGGAGGGTGATCCCCGCGGTCACACCTTCAGGCACGTACTCCTCCGAATGTCGCGTCGGGGACAGTGTACGGCAGCAGGTATCGCCGGAGGGCTGGTGCGCGCACCGTGGCGCGAACCGTTATCGGACGCACATCACCCGTCGGTCCCGAGCGGGCGCGTGGTCACCACCGTGCCGGTGCCGGTGCCGGTGCCGGTCCCGGTGCCGGTCCCGGTTCCGGTGTCGGGTGCGCTCACTCCGGTCGACGAGGGCGACGCGGTCGGTGCCGGGGCCGGTTCGTAGGTGACGCTGAAGGCTGGCGACGCCGACGACGTGAGTGCGCCGCACTTCACCACATAGCTGATCGAGACGGTGCCCGCGTCGGTGGCGGTGACCGCCACCGAGGTGCTGGCGGTGGTGCCGGATGTCTGCCCGCTGGCATCGGTGCCGTTGTCGATCGTGTACGTGTACCCGGACAGCGGGTAGCCGGTGGGGCACTGCGTGTACGCGGGCCACGTGGCGGTGAACTGCCCCGTGGACGACACGCTTGACCCGGTCGGTGCGGACGGCTGCGGCGGGGTGGGCACCTGCTGGTAGACCTTCAGCGTGATGGTGGACCCGTACGGAAGGTTGCCGGTCGGACCGATCGACTGCACGGTGCCGACCTGCTCGGCGCTGTCCGCCGCGTCGCCGTCGACGAGTGCGACGCGGAACCCCTTCGCCTGGAGCTCCGCCTGCACATCGTTCGCGTTCCGGCCGAGGTAGTCGCTCTGGTTCACGGTCACCGTCGTCGGGCGAGTCTGGCTCGGCGTCGAGGTCGCCGTCGGCTCCTCGGTCTGCTGCGGGGTGGCTGCGGCGGACGTGGAACTCGTCTGGGTGGGTGCCGAGGCTGGAGTGTTGTCGTTCGCGAACGCGAAGAGCGCGACGAGGCCGGCCAGGATGAGGATGCCGAGCGTGATGATGAGCGGCCAGAACCAGCCGGGGCGCTTCCGGTCCTCGTCCTCGTCGAGGGCGGGTCCGGCCGGGGCGATGGTCGCGCCGCCGGCAGCGGCGACGCGCGGCGTCGCGGCCGTGCCGATGAGGCTCGTCGCGTCGTCCGAGCCGGGCGGGTTGAACTCGACCGTCCCTCCGGCGAGTGACGGCACCGCGACCGTCGCCGCAGCGACGTCTCCGCGACGGAGCGCCTGCGCCGCCCGAGCGAGATTCGCCGCGGTCGCGGGCCGCTCGGCCGGCTTCTTGGCGATGCACGCGATGACGAGGTCGCGGACCGGGTCCGGGATCGTCGCCGGGAGGGCCGGGGGCACCTCGTTGATGTGCGCCATCGCGATCGCGACCTGCGACTCGCCCGTGAACGGACGACGGCCGGCCAGGCACTCGTACGCGACGATGCCGAGGGAGTAGATGTCCGTGGACGGCGAGGCCGGATGTCCGCTCGCCTGCTCCGGGGAGAGGTACTGGACGGTGCCCATGACCTGACCGGTCGCGGTGAGCGGCACCTGGTCGGCGATGCGTGCGATGCCGAAGTCGGTGATCTTGACGCGGCCGTCCGGCGTGATGAGCAGGTTGCCCGGCTTGATGTCGCGGTGCACGAGACCGACCGCGTGCGCCGCCTGCAGCGCGTTCGCGGTCTGCGCGACGATGTCGAGCACCTTGTCGACCGGCAGGGTGTGCTCGCGCTCGAGGAGCGTGGACAGGGCCTCGCCCGGGACGAGCTCCATGACGAGGTAGGCGCTGCCGTCCTCCTCGCCGTAGTCGAAGACGTTCGCGATGCCCTCGTGGTTCACGAGCGCGGCGTGGCGGGCCTCCGCGCGGAAGCGCTCCAGGAAACCCGGGTCGCCGAGGTATTCGTCCTTGAGGATCTTCAGGGCGACGGTGCGCCCGATCACGAGATCGGTCGCCTGCCACACCTCGCCCATGCCGCCGATCGCGACACGGGAGGAGAGCTGGTACCGCCCACCGAAAGTGAGTCCGCTGGTGGGTCTCATTTGTTCAGCACCGCCTCCATGACGTTCTTCGCGATCGGAGCCGCGACCGTGTTGCCGACGCCCTGCTGTCCGAGCCCGCCCCCGTTGCCCACGACGACCGCCACGGCGACCTCGGGATCCTTGGCGGGTGCGAACCCGGTGAACCACAGCGTGTACGGGTCGCCCGTGCCGTTCTCGGCTGTGCCGGTCTTGCCGGCCACGTCGACTCCGTCGATTCTCGCATTCGTGCCGGTGCCATCGTCCACGACGCTCTGCATCGCGGTGGTGATGTCGTCCGCGACGCTCTCGGAGATCGGCGAGCTGTACTGCTTCGCCTGGAACGACTGCACTTTCTTCAGATCGCTCGTCGTGACCGAGTCCACGAGGGTCGGCGCCATCACCGTGCCGCCGTTCGCGATCCCGGCGGACACCATGGCGATCTGCAGCGGGGACACGCGGTCGTTGGCCTGCCCGAACGCGCTGAGCATCAGCTGCGCGGTGCTCTCCGTCTGCGGGTACTGGCTCGGGGTCGACGCCATCGGCACGTGGATGCTGTCGTCAAAGCCGTACTTGTCCGCCATCGCCTTGATCGCGTCGTACCCGAGCCGCTGGCCGAGCTCCGCGAACGGAATGTTGCAGGAGTGCTGGATGGCGGTCCGGATCGTCACGGTGTCGCCGCCGCCGCAGGAGCCACCCTCGGCGTTGTTGATGTTCGAGCTGGTGCCGGGGAGGGTCAGGGTGGCCGGGTTCGGGAGCGTCGAGTCGAGCGTGTAGTCACCGCTCGCGAACGCCGCCGAGGCGACGATGAGCTTGAACACCGATCCGGGGGCGTAGAGGTCGCCGCCGATCGCGCGGTTCTGCAACGGCTTCGACGAGTCCGCGAGGAGCGACTTGTACGTGCTGATCACCTGGTCGGTGTCGTGCACGGCGAGCGTGTTCGGGTCGAACCCGGGCTTGGAGACCATCGCCAGGATCTTGCCCGTCTTCGGTTGGATCGCGACGACGGCCCCGGTGTTCGACCCGAGCGCGTCGTATGCCGCCTGCTGCACGTCCGGGTCGATCGTCAGGTTGACGTTGTCGCCCTGGACGTCCTGCCCGGTGAGGATCGAGTTGATGTTGCCGAAGAACGCCTCGTCGCTCGTTCCAGAGAGGAAGTCGTTCTCGGCGCTCTCGATGCCGGTGTTGCCCTGACCGACCGTGAAGTACCCGGTCACCGCCGAGTAGAGGTCGCCGTCGGCGTACGTGCGCTGGTAGTTGTACTGGTCGTCGACGCTCGTCGACTGGGCGATGGGGGTCCCGTCGACCAGGATCGCGCCCCGCTTGGTGGAGTAACTGTCCAGGATGGTGCGCGAGTTCCGAGCGTCGGCGCGGAGCTGCTCCGCCGAGAAGAACTGGATGCTCGTCGTCGACACGAAGAGCGCGACGAACATCAGGACCACGACGGTCGAGATCGCTCGGAGCTGTCGTTTCATCGGGTCACCGTCCCGTTCTGGAGGCGCGGCTGCGTCACGCGCTGTTCGGATGGGATCGAGTCGGTCAGCCGGAGCAGCATGGCGGCGATGATCCAGTTCGCGACGAGGGACGAGCCTCCGGCCGCCATGAACGGGGTGGTCAGGCCGGTGACCGGGATCACGCGCGTGACACCACCGATCACGATGAAGACCTGCAGCGCGATGACGAAGCCAAAGCCGACACCGAGCAGCTTGCCGAAGTCGTCCTGCCCCGTGTACGCGACGCGGAAGCCCCGCGAGACGAGCAGGAGGAACAGGCCGAGGATCGCGAACACGCCGATGAGGCCGAGCTCCTCGCCGAGCGCGGAGAAGATGTAGTCGCTCTGTGCGAGCGGGGTGAGGTACGGCCGGCCCTGCCCGAGACCGGTGCCGGTGATCCCGCCGTTGGCGAACCCGAAGAGGCCGGTGACGAGCTGGTAGCTGCCGGAGAACTGCCGGTCGTAGATCGTCGGGTCGAACGGCTCGAGCCAGGACTGGAAGCGCCCCTGCACGTACGTCAGCGTCTGCGACGCCACGAGCGCGCCTCCCACGAACAGGACCAGTCCGAGGATCACCCAGCTCACCCGCGCCGTGGCGACGTAGATCATCACCAGGAACAGGCCGAAGTACAACAGGGACGTGCCCAGGTCGCGCTGGAAGACCAGGACGCTCATCGCCACGGCCCAGACGATGAGGATCGGGCCGAGGTCGCGAGGCCGCGGGAAGCGCATGCCGAGGATCTTCGGTCCGACGATCGACAGGCTGTCGCGCGCCGTGACGAGGTACCCGGCGAAGAAGATCGCGAGGCTGATCTTCGCCAGCTCGCCGGGCTGGAACGAGAACGGCCCGAAGTGGATCCAGACGCGCGCGCCGTAGATCTCCTGCCCGATGCCGGGGAGCATCGGCAGGAGCAGCAGCACGATGCTGACGAGCATGAAGATGTACCGGTACCGCTGCAGGAACCGGTGGTTGCGGACGAGGAACAGCACGAGGATCGCCATCACCATCGCCATGCACGTCCACACGATCTGCCGCACACCCGCACTCGCCCACCCCGAGTCGCCGTTGTGCAGGTCGATGCGGTAGATCTCGGCGATGCCGATGCCGTTGAGCACGAGCGCGATCGGCAGGATGAACGGGTCCGCGTTCTTCGCGACGACGCGGAGCACGACGTGCATGATCAGGCCGAGTCCGAGGATGGCGGCCCCGATGAAGAAGACGCTCGTGTCGACGATCTTCTTCTCGGCGCCGAGCTGGACGAGGACCATGGCGCCGGCGCAGATGCCGCAGGCGATGACGAGCAGACCGAGCTCGAGATTCCGGGCACGGGCCGGCTCGCGGAGCCTGATGGTGATCGCATGGGTGAGCGACTGGCGGGTGGCGGTGTCGGTCATCCGGCGGCCCCCGTCGGAGACGGAGTGGGGGACGGCGTCGGCGTCGCGGTGCCGCGGGACGTGCCTCCCTGCCCGGTGTCCGCGGCCGCAGCGAGGCGACGGACGGTGTCCCGGGCGTCGGCGAGCGAGTCCGCATTGATCGTGGCGCGCACGTTCTCTCGGATGTACTCGGGGAGGTCGCTCACCGCGATGTCGGTGTCCTCGTACACGCTCGACAGCGGGATCGGGCCGACCCCCTGTTGGACGCCTCGGAAGACCGCGACGTTCCCGTGGTCGCTGCCGACGTAGTAGTGCTGCTGGGTCAGCCGGTACCCGAGGAAGACGGCGACGAGCACCGCGAGCACCGCGCACACCACCGCGACGGTCCAGGAGACCCGCCGCCGGAACCGCCGCCGGCGATCCTCCGCGATGAGCTCGGCGAAGTACTGGTCCGACTCCGGCTCGAAGTGCGAGTCCTCGGGGGCGGTGGTGACCTTGAGGGGGTGCAGCAGGATCGTCGGCAGGCGGATCTGCTTGCGCCCGGTCGACGCCTCGAAGGTCAGGGGCGCGGCGGCGGACCCGACGGTCGTCGCCGCGTCGTCCACGTCCTCCGGCACGTCGTCGGCGACATCCATGACGACGACGGTGACGTTGTCGGGCGCGCCATGGTCGAGGGTCTCCTTGACGAGGCGCTGGGTGACCTGGTTCGCGTCCATGTCCGTCGCGAGGGCGTGCCGGATACGTTCCTCGGCAAGGTACGAGGACAGACCGTCGGAGCAGATGAGCCACCGGTCGCCGGGCACGATGCCCATGACCGTGGTGTCGATCTCGGGAGCGGCGTCCACGTCGCCGAGCACGCGCATCAGGACGGAGCGCCGCGGGTGCACAGCCGCCTCCTCGGGCGTGATCCGTCCGCTGTCCACGAGCCGCTGCACGAAGGTGTGGTCCGCGGTGATCTGCGTGAGCTCGTCGTCCCGGAACCGGTAGATCCGGGAGTCGCCGATGTGGGCGATCGCGAGCTGGTCGTCGACGCGGATCATCGCGCTGACGGTCGTGCCCATGCCGATGAGCTCCTGGTGCTCGAACACCGTCTCGGTGATGAGCTGGTTCGCCGCCATGAGCGCGGTCTGGAGGGCGAACTCCGCGTCCTGCGCGGACGGGAACTCTTTGTCGACCTCCCGGATGCGCCGGATGGCGATCGCCGACGCCACATCCCCACCCGCGTGGCCGCCCATGCCGTCCGCGACGGCGAACAGGTGCGATCCGGAGTACCCGGAGTCCTGGTTGTTCGCGCGGATCCGTCCGACATGCGACACGGCTGCGCTCATGGTGCGGGCTGCCATGTCGGGTTACCGCCGCAACTCGAACGTCGTCGTCCCGATGGTGATCGGCGTCCGCTCCGCGACGTGCGCCGAGGAGGTGACCCGCTGGCCGTCGAGGAACGTGCCGTTCGTGGAGTCGAGGTCGGTGATGATCCATCCGTCTGGCCGCAGTTCGAGGCGCGCGTGGTTGGTGGACGTGTAGTCGTCGCGGATGACGACATTGCTGTCGCTCGCGCGACCGATGGTGATGGGACCCCGTCCGAGCGGCATCTCCATGCCCTCCCGCGAGCCGTCGGTGATCACCAGTCGGGTGGGAACCTGCGCCGGGGGAGCCGCGGCGTGTTGCGGGCTGATCGCCTCGGTGAACGCGCCGGGCGATGCCCCCGAGGACGGCGTCGCACCGGCGGGGACCGCCGGCGTCGTCGGCCCGTTCGGCGCCGCCTTGCTGTCGGTGGGGATCGAGCGGGTGCGCTGGCCGAAGAGGTCGCTGCGGAGCGCGAACACGATGGCGAACACGAACAGCCACAGCACCGCCAGGAACGCGAAGCGCAGCACGAGCAGGGTGAGTCCACTGGTCATCGGGCGCCTCCCTCGGTCTCCGGAACCACGCGGAACACCATACGGGTCCGGCCGATCTCGATGGTGGAGTCCGGCTCGACGATCGCCTGGTCGAAGCGCTCGCCGTTGAGCTTCGAGCCGTTCGTCGACCCGAGGTCGTTCGCCTGGGCGTGCTTGCCATCCCAGATGATCTCGACGTGCCTGCGGCTCGTCCCGGTGTCCGCGACGGTGATGTCCGCGTCGGTGCCGCGGCCGATCACGGTGCGGCCGGCCTTGAGCGTGTGGCGCTGCGACCCGATGTCGAGCACCGCGACCCAGGCGACGTCGCGACGTACGGTCGACGAGTCGATCTGGAGGATCCCGGTCGACAGGGTGCCGTCCTGACGCAGCGTGATCGAGACCGGTCCCGAGAACGAGTAGTTCTGGGCGATCGCGTGCTGCTGCGCGAGATCGGTGAGCTCGTCGATGAGGGGACGACCGATGTCGTTCATCCGGGTGAAGTCCGGGGGTGACAGGCGCACGACGAACTCGTTCGGCACCAGGATGCGCTCGCGCGACACCACGGCCGCCTTCGTGTCGAGCTCCCGGCGGAGTGCGCTGGTGATCTCGAGCGGCTGCACGCCCGAGCGGAAGGTCTTCGCGAACGCGCCATTGACGGCGCGCTCGAGCCCTCGCTCGAAACTGTCCAGTAGGCCCATGGTCTCCCGCGTCTCTCGGTCCCCGACTCATGCATGGTAGTAGGTGCGCGGCGGACGTTCCTGCACGTGGTAGTGTTTTCCGGCTGGCGCGAGTGGCGGAATTGGTAGACGCGCACGGTTCAGGTCCGTGTGCCCGTAAGGGCGTGGGGGTTCAAGTCCCCCCTCGCGCACGACCAGCAGATCACGAAGGGCCCCGGTTCGCCGGGGCCCTTCGTGGTTCCCGGACGGGTGTCCTGCCGCGACCCATTCGCGGTTCCAAAGCGGCGCTCTGTCGCACCTGCGAGCATGGTGGCATGCGCATCGCCATCACCGGAGCAACCGGCAACATCGGAGGCGCGGTCGCCCGCGCGCTCGCCGCGGACGGCCTCCCGTTCCGCATGATCGTTCGCGACCCTGGTCGTGCGCCGGCGCTGCCGGGAGCGTCGGTCGCGACGGCGACCTTCGCCGATGCCTCGGCGTCGCGCCTGGCGCTCGAGGGCGTCGACCTGCTCCTCATGGTCTCCGGAGCGGAGGCGGAGGACCGGCTCGAACAGCACCGCACCTTCGTCCGTGCGGCGGCTGATGCGGGCGTCCGTCACACCGTGTACACGTCGTTCGTCGGCGCAGCGCCGGACGCGACGTTCACGCTCGGCCGGGACCACTTCGCGACGGAGGAGGCGATTCGATCCACCGGCATGCACCACACCTTCCTCCGAGACGGCTTCTACCTCGACTTCGTCGAGGACCTCGTCGGCGAGGACGGCGTCATCCGCGGCCCGGCCGGTGACGGGGCGATGGCAGCGGTGGCGCGGGCGGACGTCGCCGCGGTCGCCGCGGAGGTCCTCCGCAGCCCCGCATCGCACCTGGACGCCACCTACGACCTCACCGGGCCGGAGGCGCTCACGCTCGCCGAGGCCGCGGCGATCGTGACCGAGGAGCGCGGCCGTCCCGTGCGCTACCACGACGAGACACTCGCCGAGGCGTACGCGTCCCGCGCGCGGTGGAACCCGGAGCCGTGGCAGGCCGACGCGTGGGTGAGCACCTACACCGCGATCGCGGAGGGCACGCTCGCGCGGGTGTCCAGCGACGTCGAGCGGGTCATCGGGCGCCGCCCGCTCTCCCTGCGCGAGGTGCTGCGCTCGAAGGGCTGACCGCCTCCGACGATCAGTCGACGTCGCGCGCGGCGATCGACCCGACCACGCCGAGCACGAGCACGGCCGCCACCACCACGAGCAGCGGCGCCGTCCAGCCGCCGGTGGCCTCGTGCAGGGAGCCGGCCACGAGCGGACAGGTCGAACCGAGCAGGTACCCGCCGCCCTGGACGAGCGCGGACAGCCGCCGGGCGTCGCCGTCGTTCGTCACGAGCCGGACGATCACGATGAAGACGATGGTGATGCCGCCGCCCTGCGCCGCGCCGCCGAAGATCGACCACAGCAGCCAGAGCTGCGGCGCGAGCAGCAGGCCGACGGGCATCGCCATCCAGAACACGCTGATGAGGACGATGATCCGCCGCGGGCGCCACCGGGTGGCCAGGATCGGCACCCCGAGCGCGCCGACGACGGCGACGATCTGGAACACCGACGAGCTCGCTCCCGCCGATGCCGTGTCGAACCCGATCTCGTCGTGGAGGAGCGTCGGGATCCATGCGGTCAGGGCGTAGTACGAGAACGCCTGTCCGGCGAACGCGAGCAGGAGGCCCCAGGTCACGATGCGACGGGCGGGACGGACCGGGGCGGCCGGCCGGCGCACCTCCTCCACGACGAGCACCTGGTCGACGGGTCCGGTGACCGGCAGGGGCTCCGTGGAACCGGAGCTCCCGGTGCGACCCGGCCCCGTCCGGCCGACCCCGCGGAATGCGGCGGTCACCCCCACCGCCCGGGACCACACGGCGATCGCGATGACGACGAAGCCGCCCCAGATCGCGATGGCGACCGGCCAGCCCCAGACGGCCGCGATCGGTGCGGTCCCCAGCGAGGTGATCATCGACCCGATGTTGAGTGCGGACGTGTAGACCCCGGTGACGATGCCGACCCGCTCAGGCGCCGAGTCCCTCCGGATCACGACGGGGATGACCACGTTGCCGATCGTGATCGCGATGCCGATCACCGCGGTGCCGACGACGAGCGCTCCGGCGGACCCGCCCGACCGGATGACGGTGCCGACGAGCACGCCGGTGAGCGCCGCGGTCACGGCGCGCTCCGGATCGAGGCGGCCGATGAGCCAGGAGGCCAACGGCGTCGCGAGCGCGAAGCAGAGGACCGGGATGGTGGTCAGGAGCCCGGCCACGCTCGGGCTGAGCCCGAGGTCGGCGCGGATGTCCTGGATGACCGGCGCGACCGCGACCACCGGTCCGCGGAGGTTCAGCGCGATCAGGACGATGGCGGCGGGGAGCAGCCACCGGACGGAGCGGACTGCGGCGCGGCCGGCCCCGGCCCCGGCCCCGCTCACGGCGTCGCGGTCGGCGCGGAGTCGGGCAGCAGGATCGGGAGGAGATCGAGCGGCTCGGCGGCCATGGCGATCGTGCCCTCCGCCTCTGACGGCGCTCCGTAGCCCCACGACGCGAAGACGGTGGGGACGCCGTGGACCGCGGCCCCGGCCACGTCGTGCACCCGGTCGCCGACGAGCACCGGCCGGGAGACGTCGAACCCCTTCGCCGCGAGACGGCGGAGGGCCTCCTCGACGACGTCGGCTTTGCTGCTGCGGACCTCGTCATCGCTCGCGCCCGTGATGACGTCGAGGTACTGGACCAGGTCGTAGTGCTCCAGGATGTACGTCGCCGGGGTCTCCGGCTTGCTCGTGGCGGTCGAGATCGGAATCCCGGCCTCGTGCACGGTGCGGAGGACGACGTCGATGCCGGGGAACATGGCCGAGTCGAGCGCGCCGCGGGCGAGGTAGTGCTCGCGGTAGACCTCGAGGGTCTCCTCGGCCTGCGCGGCGTTCATGCCCATCGCGTTATAGAAGGTGTCGAGGATCGGCGGACCCACGAACGACAGCATCGTCGCCCGGTCCGGGACGGGGATCGCGAGCTGCTCGAACGTCTGGGTCAGGGTCGTGAGGATGCCGGGTGCGGAGTCGCTGATCGTGCCGTCGAGGTCGAAGAGGATCACGCTGAACGGTCTGGGCATCGCCGTCAGCCTACGGGACGCCGGTCAGAACAGCCGCGTGTGCCCGCCCTCGATGCCGCGCATGGTGTCGTAGTCGAGGACGACGCAGCGGATCCCGCGGTCCTCGGCGAGCGTGCGCGCCTGCGGTGCGAACGCCTGGGCGGCGAGGACCCCCTGGACCGGGCGCAGGAGCGGGTCCCGGTTCATGAGCTCGAGGTAGCGGGTGAGCTGCTCGACCGCGTCGATGTTCGCGTTGCGCTTCATCTCGACGGCGACGCTCGCCCCGGCGGGATCCCGCGCGAGGATGTCGACCGGCCCGATGGCGGTCATGTACTCGCGGCGGACGAGCGTGTGCCCGTCGCCGAGGAGCTCGATCTGCTCGGCGAGGAGCTGCTGCAGGTGCGCCTCCACGCCGTCCTTGACGAGTCCCGGGTCCACGCCCATCTCGTGGGACTCGTCGCTGTACTTCTCGTGGACGGCGACGATGAGACGGTCCTGGGTCTTCTTCTGCGTGACGGTCCAGACCTCGGTGACGCCCGCGGTCGCCTGGTCCTCGTCCGGCTCGCCGATCGCGATCGTGCACGGTGGGCTCATCCAGTTCAGCGGCTTGTAGCTGCCGCCGTCGGAGTGGACGAGCAGCGAGCCGTCCGATTTGAGCATGAGGAGCCGCGTGGCCAGGGGCAGGTGTGCCGCGAGCCGACCGGCGTAGTCGACGGAGCAACGGGCGATGACGAGACGCACCGGATGAGCTTAACGGTGCGCGGCGTGCGGACCGGTCCGCTCCCGCGCGGCACCGGACACGACACCGGCGAGGACGATGACGACGAGCACGATGAGCAGTGCGTGGAGCAGCCCGACATGCTGGCCCACGAACCCGATGACGGGAGGCCCGACGAGGAACGCGACGTAGCCGATCGTCGCGACCGCGCTCACCGTGGCGGCGGCGAAGCGGGGGTCGTCGGCCGCGGCGGACATGCCGACGGGGAAGCCGAGGGATGCGCCGAGCCCCCAGGCCACGACCCCGGCGATGGCCACCGGCACGCTCGGCACCAGGATGAGCATGGCCATGCCGACCACCGCGAGGAGTGCGCTGGCGCGGAGCACCGGGACCCGGCCGAACCGGTCGAGGACCAGCACGCCGAGCACGCGGCCCACGGTCATCGCGCCGACGAACACCGACAGGACGGCACTGCCACCGGCGTTCGTCAGGCCGTGGCCGTCCACCATGGCCAGGGCGAGCCAGTCGTTCGCGGAGCCCTCCGCCAGCGCCATGCCGAGAACGATGAGTCCGATGAGGATCGTGCTTGGCGCCGTCCACACCGCCCACCGCGAGACCGGGACGGCGACCGGTGACGTGTCGGTCGGCACGTGGTCGTCGGGGAGGCGGTCCTCGCCGAACGCGCGCACGCTGACGAGCATCGCGAGCGAGACGAGCACGCCGACCACGCCGATGTGCAGCGCGACGGGGACGTCGAGGGCCTCGGCGAGGGAGCCGAGCCCGGCGCCGGCGAGGGTGCCGAGGCTGAACGCGGCGTGGAACAGCGGCATGATCGACCTGCCGCCGGCGCGTTCGACGGTCGCACCCGTGACGTTCATGGACACGTCGCAGAGCCCGTTGCCGAAGCCGAACGCGATCAGGCAGATCCAGATCGTCCAGAACCCCCACCCGAAGGTCACCGCGGCCGCAGCGGAGACCATGCCGAGGGCGAGGAAGCCTGTCGCGAGCTGCACCCCGCGCCGGGCGCCGAGGCGGGCGACGATGTGGCCGGCGACGGTGAGGCCGGCGATCGACCCGACGGACATGCCGACGACCAGGAGTCCCATCTCGAACGTCGTCGCAGCGAGCGAGTCGCGGATGCTCGGCACCCGGCCGAGCCAGGTGGCGATGTCGAGACCGGAGAGGGCGAACACGACGAAGACCGCGTTCCGCCAGGCGCGGGTCGCGGTGGCGCGGCGGACGGGCGGAGGCGCGGTGTTCGCCATGGCATGCCTCCTGCTCGACGGCGGTGGGCTCGGCCGCCCCGGCTCGCGCGTCGAACCTATCGCGCCAGTGCCGCCGCGATCCACCCGCGCCGATGCGCCCGCACGCCGAGCGTGAGCGCGCGGATCCCGATGTACCCGAAGGCGAACGCGGCCCACAGCGCGGTGAGCCCCGCCGAGCCGTCCGGACCGCTCGCGACGAGCCAGAGCAGCGGCATGTACACGACCAGGTTGAGCCCGCCCGCGATCGCCAGGTACCGGGCGTCGCCCGCTCCGATGAGCACCCCGTCGAGCACGAACACGTACCCGGCGACCGGCAGCCCGATCGCCATCAGGACGAGGACACCGGGCAGCAGCGCGCGGACGGCGGGGGAGTCGGAGAACACCGGGCCGAGCACCGGGCTGACGGCGAGCGTCAGCACCCCGAGCAGGCACCCGCCCAGGACGCCGAGCAGCACGAGTCGTGTCGTCACGAGGTGCACACGCGACGCGTCCCCGGCGCCGAGCGCGTGCCCGACGAGCGCCTGCCCCGCGATCGCGAGCGCGTCGAGGGCGAACGCCAGCGTCGCGAACACCGTCAGGGCGACCTGCGTCGTGGCCAGTCCGGCGACGCCGAGTCCGGCGGCCACCCCGACCGTGCCGAGCATCGCCACCCGCAGCGACGCCGTCCGGAGGAACAGCCACGCGCCGGACCGGAGCGCCCGACGCACCCCGGACAGCCCCGGGGCGAGGGGAGCGCCGGTCGCCCGTGCCGCCCGCACCGCGATCGCGGCGTACACCACCGCCATCGCCCACTGCACGACCACGGTGCCGGCCGCCGAGCCGGCGATGCCCATCCCGAGCCCGTAGATGAACAGCGCGTTGAGGAGCCCGTTCGCGACGAATCCCACGGTCGCGACGACGAGCGGCGTCCGCGTGTCCTGCAGGCCGCGGAGCAGCCCGGTGGACGCCGTCACGAGCAGGATCCCGGGCAGCCCGAGCAGCGACACGAGGAGGTACGTGGTCGCCGCCGCGGAGACGGCCGGCGCCACCTGGAACAGGTCGACGACGGGCCGGGTGAGGGGCCACCCGACGCCCGCGAGGAGCACACCGAGCACGAGCGCGAGCCACATGCCGTCGAGGCCGGCGTGCACCGCACCGCGACGGTCGCCGGCGCCGAGTGCCCGCGCCACCGCCGGGGTCGTCGCGTACGCGAGGAACACGAGCAGCCCGGTGACGGTCTGCAGGACCGCGGATGCGACGCCTACCGCCGCGAGCGGCGTCGCCCCGAGGTGCCCGACGAGCGCCGTGTCCGCCAGCAGGAACAGCGGTTCCACGACGAGCGCGCCGAGCGCCGGCAGGGCGAGCCGGACGATGTCGCGGTCGACCGGGGAGGCGCGGAGCCAGCCCCGGGGCCCCCGCGCGATTCCGGACACCGGGTTCAGCCGGCGACGTCGATGCCGCGGGCGCGGCCGACGAGGTCCATGAGGTGGTAGACGACGATCGCGGCGACCGTGCCGATGATGATGCCGCCGAAGGACGCGCCCCCGATGCCGAACGTGAAGTCCGCGATCCCCGTGATCAGGGCGATGCCGGCGGTGAGCTGGTTCTTGGGTCGCGAGAAGTCGACGCGGTTCTCGACCCAGATCCGGATGCCGATGACCCCGATGAGGCCGTACAGCGCGGTCGTCGCGCCACCGAGCACGCCTGCGGGGACCGTCGCGATGACCGCGCCGATCTTGGGGGAGAGCCCGAGCAGGACCGCCACGATGCCGGCCACCCAGTACGCCGCCGTCGAGAACACCCGGGTCGCCGCCATCACGCCGATGTTCTCGCCGTACGTGGTCGTCGCGGAGCCGCCGCCGACACCGGCGAGGACGGTGGCGACGCCGTCGGCGAGGAGCGCACGCCCGGTCAGCGGCGTGAGGTCGCGGTCCGTGAGCTGGCCGACGCCCTTGACGTGACCGACGTTCTCCGCGATGAGCGCGAGGACGACCGGGAGGAACCCGAGGTACACGGCGAGCTGCCCGCCGTCGAAGGCGGGGAGCGTGAACGTGGGCAGGCCGATCCAGGCGGCCTTGCCGACGGCCGCGAACGAGACCTGGCCGCCGATGAGCGCCGCGAGGTAGCCGACGACGACCCCGACGACGATCGAGAGCCGGCCGATCATCCCCCGGAACAGCACCGTGCACAGGACGATCGCCGCGAGGGTGATGAGTGCGACGACCGGCGACGCGGTGAAGTTCGTGCGGGCCGTCGGCGCGAGGTTGAAGCCGATGAGCGCGACGATCGCGCCGCTGACGACGGGTGGCATGAGGGCGTCGATCCAGCGCGCCCCGACGAGGGCCACCACGAGTCCGACGACCGCGAGCAGCGCGCCGACCACGACGATCCCGGAGAGCGCGAGCGGGATGCCGCCGATCTTGCTGGCGGCGGCGATCGGCGCGAGGAACGCGAACGACGATCCGAGGTAGCTCGGAAGCCGGTTCTTCGTGATGAGGAGGAACAGGAGCGTGCCGACGCCGCTGAACAGCAGGGTCGTCGACGGGGGGAACCCCGTGATGAGCGGCACCAGGAACGTCGCGCCGAACATCGCGACGACGTGCTGGATCCCGAAGCCGACCGTGCGGCCCCATCCGAGGCGCTCCTCAGGTCCCACGATCGTCGTCGCCGAGACGGAGCGACCGTCCCCGTGCAGCTTCCAGGGCAGTCCCATGCCGGAACCATATCGGCCCGGGTGAGCGCTGCGTGCTCCGGTGGCTATCGTGGTGCGCATGACAGCCGACGACGCCCGCTCCTCCGGAATCGCCACCGCCGACCTCAACCCGAGTGTGCGGCCGCAGGACGACCTGTTCCGCCATGTGAACGGCTCGTGGATCGCGGCTACGGAGATCCCGGACGACAAGGCGCGGTACGGCTCCTTCACGGTGCTCGCCGAGGCCGCCGAGGAGGCGGTCCGCACGATCGTCGAGCGCTCGCAGGCGGCGCCGGAGGGCACGGAGGCCCGCAAGGTCGGAGACCTGTACACGAGCTTCATGGACGAGCAGGCGCTCGAGAACCAGGGCAGCGGCCCGATCGACCCGCTGCTCGGCGACATCGACCGGATCGCCACCAAGGCCGAGGTCCTCGCGATGGTGGGTCGGTTCGAGCGCCTCGGCGTCTCGAGCTTCATCCAGCTGTTCGTCGACAATGACCCGGGCGACCCGGAGTCGTACGTCGTGTTCCTCGAGCAGGCCGGGCTCGGCCTCCCCGACGAGTCGTACTACCGCGAGGAGCGGTTCGCCGACATCCGGGACAAGTACCGCGAGTTCGTCGCCGCGATGTTCCCGCTCGCCGGGTTCGACCAGGGCGCGTACCGAACCCAGCACGTCCTCGACCTGGAGACCGCCCTGGCGGGCGCGCACTGGGACAACGTCGCCACCCGCGACAGCCAGAGGACCTACAACCGCATGCCGTGGGCCGAGGCGTCAGCGCTCGCCGATGGGGTTGGCCTGGACGTCTGGCGCGACGCGGTCCAGGCGCCGGCGGGTGTGTTCGACACGGTCGTCGTCCGGGAGCCGGACTTCCTGCGGGGTCTCGCGGAGCAGTTCGCCGCGCAGTCGCTCGACGTGTGGAAGGACTGGCTGCGGTGGCAGGTCATCCGTTCGTCGGCGCCCTACCTGACGAGTGCGTTCTCGGCGACGAGCTTCTCGTTCTACGGCACCGCGCTCACCGGCGCGCCGAAGCAGCGTGACCGCTGGAAGCGGGGCGTGTCGTTGGTCGAGGGTGCCATGGGCGAGGCCGTGGGGCGCATCTACGTGCAGGAGCACTTCGACGAGACCGCCAAGACCGTGATGGACGACCTCGTCGCGAACCTCATCGAGGCGTACCGACAGAGCATCGCCGGCCTGGCCTGGATGACCGACGAGACGCGGGCGCGCGCCCTCGACAAGCTCGCGAAGTTCACGCCGAAGATCGGCTACCCGGAGGTCTGGCGCGACTACGGGCGGCTGCAGGTCTCGGCGACCGACCTGCTCGGGAACGTCCGCGCGATCGCCTCGTTCCAGGTGGACCGTGAGCTCGGCAAGATCGGCACGCCCATCGACCGCGACGAGTGGTTCATGACCCCGCAGACGATCAACGCGTACTACAACCCCGGCTTCAACGAGATCGTGTTCCCGGCGGCGATCCTGCAGTTCCCGTTCTTCGACGCCCAGCGCGACGCCGCCGCGAACTACGGCGCGATCGGCGCGGTGATCGGCCACGAGATCGGCCACGGCTTCGACGACCAGGGCTCGCAGTACGACGGCGACGGCCGTCTGCAGAACTGGTGGACCGAGGCGGACCGCGCGGCGTTCGAGGAGCGCACGCAGGCCCTCATCGCGCAGTACGACGCGCTCGTCCCGGCGGAGGTCCCGACCGGACACGTGAACGGCGCGCTGACCATCGGTGAGAACATCGGCGACCTCGGCGGGCTCTCGATCGCCTGGAAGGCGTACCTGATCTCGCTCGGCGGCCAGGAGCCGCCGGTGATCGACGGCATGACGGGCGCCGAGCGCTTCTTCCTGAGCTGGGCGCAGGCGTGGCAGATGGCGATCCGCCCGGAGGAGGCCGCCCGCCTGCTCGCCATCGACCCGCACTCCCCGAACGAGTTCCGCTGCAACCAGACCGTCCGCAACATCGACGAGTTCTTCGTGACCTTCGGCGTGACGGAGCAGGACGCACTCTGGCTCGACCCAGCGCAGCGCGTCACCATCTGGTGATGGCCGAGTCCGACGCGTCGCCGCGACGGCGCCGCCGGCAGGCGCACGCGCCCGGCGGTGGGCGCCATCGGGGAGGCGCCGAGGACGCGTTCTCGGGGACGCTCGACGCGCTCGGCGCGCTCGCGCAGGACGGGGCACAGGTGAGTGCGTCCGTGATCGACACCTCGACCGGACATGCGCTCCTCGCCGTCGACGAACGCGTCGTGCTGCCCGTGGCGGGCGTGGGCCGGATCCTGCTCCTCATCGAGGTCGCCGCGCAGTTGGAGGAGGGGCGCCTGCACGGCGACCGCCTCCAGCGGATGGCCCGGGACGCCGCGGCGGGACCGGGGCTGTGGCAGTTCCTGCAGGAGGCGACCCTCCAGGTGCCGGACCTGGCCACGCTCGTCGGCGCGACCGGGGACGCATGGGCGACGAACGCGCTGCTCTCCACCGTCGGCCTCGATGCGGTGCGGCTCCGCGCGGAGTCGCTCGGCATCGATCGGACGGCGGTGATCGACCGCGTGCGGGACCGCCGCGGCCCGGATGACGCGCCCGACTCGGCCGTCGGTGCCGCGGGGGAGCTCAGCTGGCTCATGCGCGGCCTGGCGCTCGGCGATGTGGTGGACGAGGCGACGAGCAACCGTGTCCTCGGGTGGCTGTCCCTCGCCGCGGACCTGTCGCTCGTGTCGGGGTCGTTCGGACTCGACCCGTTCGCGCACCGGGCGCTGGACCACGGCCTCCAGTCGGTCGCGGCGACGGGAACGACCGGCGGCGTGCGGAGCGAGGTCGGTGTGCTCCGCGGCCCGGCGTCGTCGGTGTGCTACGCCGTCACCGTGGCATATGAGGACGACGCGCTGCCGCGACGACTGGCGGTCATCGACGCGCTGCGGGCGATGGGGTCCGACGTCCTGGACGCCGTGCACGAGGAGCGGCGTCGCCCCGCCAGGAGCTGAGACGACCGCCGCGTCCGCCGCTCAGCCCTGGGTGACCGCCTGGACGGACAGCAGCTGCTCATTGTCGGCCGCGCACGCCGTGTAGCCGGACGCCGTGACGAACGTCGAGGTCTTCGACCCGGGCGGGTAGACGCGGAAACCGTCCGCCGCCTGCGGCTGGCACTCCGACGCGGGCACGTTCTCGGCACGGGTGACCCGCAGCGCGAACCGCGCGGGCTGCGTGGGGGTCACGGTCACGGTCGGGTGCGCCGAGCTCCGGTCGAGGATCGCCGGCGCACCGATCTGGGTCCCGTTGCCGCCGCCGACGAACGAGACACCGGGCCAGCCCTGCAGGGTGCATGAGCCGGTGCCGGTGTACTGCAGCACGACCGCGAGGTCGACGCTGCCCGCGGCACCCCCGCCGTCGCTCACGAGCGTCCCCTGCAGGGCGTCGGCCGGGCAGAGGCCGCTCACGGTGCCGGTGCCGCCTCCGTCACCCCCGTCACCCGTGTCGCCCGACCCGGCGGTCGCCGTGGCCGTCGCGGTCGCGGTGGTCGTGGCGGTGGCCGTGGCCGTGGTCGTGGCGGTCACGGTCGACCTCGCGGTCGGGTCGGTGCTGATCGGGTCGGTGCTGATCGGGTCGGTGCTGCAGGCGGCGAGACCACCGACGAGGGCGAGGCCTCCGGCCATCAGGACGACTGTGGTGCGCATGCGTCGGATCATGCACCCACGCTGCCACCTCTCGGCGGCCGGTGTCCGCCACGGCGCGGCCAGGCGCGATCTTCGTCCGTCGCCGAGATGAACGGACGGCCGCTTAGGACGCGGTCGCGCCGCCGTCGGCCCGCTGGGTGCGCTCCGCGAGCGGGACGATCGGCGTCGGGACCGCACTCCGCTCCGGATCGATGCCGAACAGCGCGTCGATCCCGGCGGTGAACTCCTCCGCCCGTCCGGCGCGGCCGAGCTCACGGGCCCGGACGGACGGGCGGTGGAGGAGGACCCCGGCGAGGTGCCGGAGGGCCTGCTCGGTGCGCTCGCTCGAGTCGCCGCGCATGCGGGCGCGGGCGATCTCGTCGTCGAGCACGTCGAACACGTGCTTGCGGAGGGCCACCAGCGCCGGGGTGGCGGACTGCTCGAGCGTGGTGGTCCGGAACCGGGACACGGCGTCGTCGACGATCGCGCGCGCCTCCGTCTCGGCGTTGAGCTCGGAGATCGGCGCGTGCAGGCTGATGGTTGCGAGGTCGAGCAGTTCCACGCCGGGCACGTCCGCGGCGGCGGGCTCGACGTTGCGGGGGAGCCCGAGGTCGATGACGAGGCGACGCGCGTTGTCGGACAGGTCGGCCACGCCGACGACGGGGACCTCGCTCGACGTGCAGGTGATCACCACATCGCTCGCGGTGATGGAGGCGCGCAGATCGGTGGTGGCGACGAGGTCGTGCTTCGCGGCGAACGCGGCGGCGCGCCCCGACGGGGAGTGGACCGTGATGTCGGCGACGCCCCGGTCGCGGAGCGCGGCGACCGTGGTGGCGGCGTAGCGGCCGGTGCCGACCAGGAGGACCCGGGTCGCGCTCCAGTCGGTCACGCGGGACGCCGCGAGCTCGAGGGCCAGGCGGACGAGAGACCGTCCGGCGGCGCCGATGCGGGTGCGGGTCTTGACACCGCGCGAGGTGTGCGCCGCCTCCTGGAAGAGCCGTTCCAGGTCGGAGGTCGTGGTGCCGTTCGCGCGGGCTCCCTCGAGTGCGCGCCGCACCTGGCCCGAGATCTCGGTCTCGCCGATGACGACGGACTCGAGGCCGCTCGACACCGCGAACAGGTGCTCGACGACCGCGCCGCCATCGAGCACGGTGATCGAGTCGTCGACGTCGCCCGCGGGCAGGTCGCTCGCGGCGCTCACCGCCGCGATCGTGGCAGACACCGCGGCCTCTGCGGTGTCCGCGGATGCGCTGTCCGGGTCGCCCGAGATGTCCAGGTATGCCTCGAACCGATTGCAGGTGGCGAGGACGACGGCCCCGTCGAGGACGCCGGAGCCGGTGACGAGGTGGCCGACGGCCGCGGGCGCGGCGATGCTCAGTCGCTCCAGGAGGTCGAAGCTGGCGTTGCGATGCGACGCCGTGAGACAGATGAGCACGTGCCTGATGGTACCTCGCGGCGCGACCGCGCACGCTCAGCCTGGTCTCGGCAGGCAGACCTGCGCGGGGCGCCCGGCTGACCTGCGCACGGTGCGAGGATGGTCGCCGTGACCGACGCCCCAGCTCCCGACGCCTCCGCCTTCCGGCTGCCGCCCGCGCATCCGCTCGCCGCCGGCCGGACCACCGACAGCGCGCTCGTGCGGGCCCTCCGCGGCGACCGTCCGGAGCGCCTCCCCGTCTGGTTCATGCGCCAGGCGGGCCGCTCCCTGCCGGAGTACCGCGAGCTGCGGGTCGGCACCGCGATGCTCGACGCATGCCTCGACCCGGCGATGGCGTCCGAGATCACCCTGCAGCCCGTCCGCCGGCACGGGGTCGACGCCGGCATCTTCTTCAGCGACATCGTCGTGCCGATCAGGCTCGCCGGCGTCGACGTGGACATCGTGCCCGGCCGGGGCCCGGTCCTCGGGTCGCCGATCCGCACCGCCGCGGACGTCGACCGGCTCGAGCCGCTCGACCCGGCGAGCCTGTCGCCCGTGCAGGACGCCGTCGCCCGCACCGTCGCCGAGCTCGACGCCACGCCGCTCATCGGCTTCGCGGGAGCGCCGTTCACGCTCGCCGCGTACCTCGTCGAGGGCGGGCCGAGCAAGGACCACATCCGGGCACGCACCCTCATGCACGCCGAGCCGGAGGTCTGGGAGCGCCTGCTGGCCTGGGCGGCGGACGTGTCCGGGGTGTTCCTCCGTGCGCAGGTCCTCGCCGGGGCGTCGGCGGCACAGCTGTTCGACTCGTGGGTCGGGTCGCTGTCACGGACGGACTACCTGCGCTCGGTGGCGCCGCACTCGGCGCGTGCGCTGTCGCACGTGGCCGACCTCGGCGTCCCGACCATCCACTTCGGCGTCGGCAGCGGCGAGGTCCTGGCCGACATGGCGGGCGGCGAAGACTCCCCGGTCGCGCCGGACGCCGTCGGCGTCGACTGGCGCATCCCGCTCGACGAGGCGGTCCGCCGCGTCGGCATCGGGGTCACCGTGCAGGGCAACATCGACCCCGCGATGCTCGCCGCCCCGTGGCCGGTGCTCGAGGCGCACGTCCGGGGCGTCGTGGCCCGCGGCGGCGCCGCGCGCGCCCACGTCGTGAACCTCGGCCACGGGGTGCCGCCGGAGACGGATCCCGCCGTGCTGACGCGCGTCGTCGCGCTCGTCCACGACCTCGGCTCGGGCGCCGCCCCGGGAGCGCAGGACGCATGACCGACGTCGTCGTCGTCGGCGGTGGCGTCGGCGGTCTCGTCGCCGCCCGGGATCTCGCGAAGGGCGGCGCGCACGTCGTCCTCGTCGAGGCGAGTGACGTGCTCGGAGGCATGGTCCGCAGCCATGTCGTCGCGGGCCTGCAGCTCGACATGGCCGCGGAGTCGTTCGCCACCCGCGGCGACACCGTCGCGTCCCTGGCCGTCGAGCTCGGACTCGGCAACGACATCGTCCCGCCGGACCCGCGGGGGGCCTGGCTGATGAGCCGGACCGGGAGGGCGGCCCCCCTGCCCGCGGCGGGCCTCCTCGGCATCCCGAGCGTGCCGATGGCCGCCGATGTCATCGCGCTCGTGGGGACGGGCGGCGCCATGCGCGCACAACTCGACGCGCTCCTCCCCGGTCCGGTCGGGTCGCGAGCGGTCACGCTCGGCGAGCTCGTGCGGACGCGCATGGGCCGCGCGGTGCTCGACGACCTGGTCGTCCCGGTCGCCGGAGGGGTGCACTCCACCCATCCGGACGATCTGGAACTCGACCGGGTCGCCCCGGGTCTGCGCGCCGCCCTCCTCCGTGAGGGGTCGCTCGCCCACGCCGTCCGCACCCTGCGGGCGACCGCACCCGCGGGCTCGGCGGTCGCCGGGATCCGGGGCGGCATCTTCCGGCTCGTCGACGAGCTCGCCGCCGATCTCGACACCTACCGGGTCGACGTCCGGCTCGGCACGCGTGCGGTGCGCATCGAGCGGGACGGCGTCGAGGTGACGACGGTGGACGGTCAGGGTGAACGGCTCGACGCGGACGTGGTGGTCGCCGGGGTCGCGGACCCGACACGGCCTGAGGCGCCGCGCGGGGCGGGCATCGAGCTCGTCACGCTCGTCGTCGACCAGCCCGCGCTCGACGCGGCTCCTCGCGGCACCGGCATGCTCGTGCACCCGGATGCCCTCGGCGTCGGCGCGAAGGCGCTCACGCACGCGACCGCGAAGTGGCCGTGGCTCGCCGAGCGCGCCGCCGGGAGGCACGTCCTCCGTCTCAGCTACGCGCTCGGTTCTCGGGACGGTGCTGCCGGGCCGGGTGCCGGGGTGAGCGTCCCGCTCGACCCGGCGGGCGCGTTCGCCGTCCGCGCCGCGGCTGATGCGTCGGCGCTTCTCGGCGTCCCGCTCGACCCCGCCGGCCAGGTGGTCGGCGCCGCCCGCGTGCGATGGGATGCGCCGGACACCGGTGCTGCGCTCGCCGACGGGGTGGTCGGGGTCGGCGAGGCCTCCAGCGGGCGCGGCCTCGCCGGCATCGTGGGGGCGGCGAGGGTCGCGGCGCGCCGGGTGATCGAGGACTGATCCGGAACCGATCGCACCGCGGAGGGCTACTGTTGACCGAGTCAGTATCGCTGACCGTCGACGCATTCCGTTCGGCGCATGACACCTACCGGAGGAATCGCACATGCGAGGCAGACTGATCTTCGTCGCCGGTGCCGCGCTCGGCTACGTGCTGGGCGCAAGGGCAGGCCGTGCACGCTACGAGCAGATCAAGTCGGCGTCGAGTCGGCTGTGGAACAGCGACGGCGTCCAGAAGCAGGTCCACACGATCGAGGACTTCGTCGCGGATCGCACCCCGGACGTCGCCGACTTCATCGGTGAGACCACCAAGAAGGTCGTCCGCAAGGCCGGCCCGAAGGGCTCGGCCGGCAAGGGCTCCAGCAGCTGATGACGGACACGAAGGACCGCCGGCCGCGGTCGCTGATCAACCTGGTCGGGGACATCCCCCGGCTCGTCCGCGAGCTGGTCCAGGGCGAGATCGCCCTCCTCAAGGCAGAGCTCATCGGCAAGGCGAAGGTGTTCGCGTTCTCCGCGATCTTCCTCGTCCTCGCCCTGGTCATCCTGTTGTACGCGATCGGCGTGCTGCTCACCGCGGCGGTGCTCGGGCTCGCCACGGTCCTCCCCGGCTGGCTGGCCGCGATCATTGTCGCCGTCGTGCTGCTCATCGTCGCCGCGATCCTCGGCTTCATCGGCTACAAGCGCCTGAAGAAGGGGCTGCCGCCAGTCCCGGAGCGCACGATCGACAGCGTCAAGGACGACATCAACGCCGTCAAGGGCATGGGCAAGAAGCCGACCCCGGCCGACCGCCACGGCGAGCGTCAACCGGACGTCCGCGGCACCTTCTGATCCGCTGACGAACGACCACCCGCCGACGTACGACCACCCGGAGACGCACGTGACCGACCGCACCGACCCGAACGACCAGACCGCGCAGTTCGACGTGATCAACGCCCGCGTGGCGGCGACCCGCGCGGAGCTGTTCGACACGCTCGACGCCATTGAGGACAAGTTCAACGTCCCGAAGCAGATCGGCGCGGCCGCGTCGAAGGTCAAGCGCGGTGTCGCGGAGCGGCGTCCGCCCTACCTGGCAGGACTTGCAGGAGGCGTCCTGGTCGTCGGGGGTATCGTCTTCTCGGTGATCCGGCGGCACTAGGGACGCTCCCGCCGGGCCCTCCCGCATGGCGACGGAGCCGCGGCGACCATCCCTGAGTGAAGGACAATGGATCCCATGAGTTCCAGCGCGCCCGCGCACAGCAACGCCCCGGCCAGCGGCCCCGCCGCCGGAACCGACACCGAGTCCGCGAGCGGCATCGGCCCCAACCTGCTCACCGCATACGCGCTCTGGGCCGTCTTCCGTCGCCCGGTCGGCGCCGTGCAGCGGGCGGGGAGTGACACCGTGGCCGAGCTGGACGCGGTGCTCGCGGCCGGTGCGGAGCAGGGGGTCACCACGCGCGGCTTCTACGACGTGTCCGGATTCCGCGCCGATGCCGACGTCATGATCTGGCTGCACGGCGACGACGCCCAGGCCATCCAGGCGCTCCTGCGTCGGATCCGCCGCACCGCGCTCTTCGTCGAGGCGGAGCCGGTCTGGCACGTGATGGCGATGCACCGCGAGGCCGAGTTCAACAAGCGGCACACGCCCGCGTTCCTCCGCGGCAAGGACCCCGAGGCGTGGATCACCGTGTACCCGTTCGTCCGGTCGTACGAGTGGTATCTGCTGCCGGAGGAGGAGCGCAGCGCCATGCTCCGCGACCACGGCATGCAGGGCGCCAAGTACCGTCGCGTCCTCACGAACACCATCGCGACGTTCGCCCTCAGCGACTACGAGTGGGTCCTGCCGCTCGAGTCCCCCGACCTGGTCGACCTCGTCGACCTCATGCGCGACCTCCGATACACCGAGGCGCGCCTCCATGTGCGCGAGGAGGTCCCGTTCTTCACGGGTCGCCGCGTCGCGACCGCCGAGCTTCCGGAGGTGCTGTCGTGACCGACACCAGCCAGATCACGAACGGCAGCCTGGTCCTGGCCGCCACGGATGCGGCCGCGGGCGGGCCGGAGCACGTCAGCGCGCCGACCGCGTACGACGCCATCCTGCTCGCCGGGTTCGGCGGACCGGAGGGGCAGGACGACGTCATCCCGTTCCTCCGCAACGTCACCCGCGGCCGCGGCATCCCCGACGAGCGTCTCGAGGAGGTGGCGCACCACTACCGCCACTTCGGCGGGGTGAGCCCGATCAACGCCCACAACCGTGCGCTCAAGGCCGCGCTGGAGGCGGAGCTCGCCGCGCGCGGGATCGAGCTTCCCGTGCTCTGGGGCAACCGGAACTGGGCGCCGTACCTGGAGGAGGCCGTGCAGGACGCCGCCGACCAGGGGCACACGAAGCTCATCGCGATCGCCACGAGCGCGTACAGCTCGTACTCGAGCTGCCGGCAATACCGCGAGGACTTCGCCCGCGTGCTGGACACGACCGGTCTCGAGGGCAGCCTGCAGATCGACAAGGTGCGCCAGTTCTTCGACCACCCGGGGTTCGTCCGGCCGTTCATCGACGGCGTCCGCGACGCGATCGCGGAGGCGGTCACCGCGAACGACGGTCTCGACGTCGCGACCGAGCTGCAGGTGCTGTTCTCCACGCACTCGATCCCGTCGAGCGACGCCGAGCGCTCCGGCCCCGCCGATCGCGGGTTCGGTCCTGACGGCGCGTACGCCGCCCAGCACGAGGCCGTCGCGCAGGTCGTCCTCGACACGGCGTGGAGCGAGCTCCTGGAGACGCCGCTCGGAGCGGGACTCGTCGGCTCGGCACAGCCGTCGTGGAAGCTCGTCTTCCAGTCGCGCTCCGGCCCGCCGAGCATGCCGTGGCTGGAGCCCGACATCAACGACCACATGCGCGAGCTCGCCGAGGGGCCCACGCGTGCGGTCGTCATCGTGCCGCTCGGGTTCGTCAGTGACCACATGGAGGTGATGTGGGACCTCGACGAGGAGGCGACGGAGACGGCGCAGGAGCTCGGGTTCTGGTCCACGCGCATACCGACGCCCGGCATCGATCCCGCCTACGTCTCCGGTCTCGTCGACCTCGTCCTCGAGCGTCGTGACGGCGTCCCCGCCGCGGAGCGTCCGCACGTGACCGACCTCGGCCCCTGGTACGACGTCTGCCGTCCCGGCTGCTGCGAGAACGTCCGCGCCGGCTTCAAGCCGGCGGTCGCCGGACTCCGCCCGTGACCGACGGCGTCGGCCAGAGCGACCCAGCGAGCCCCGGATCCACCGCACCGGACCGGGTCGGGCCGCCAGCGATCCGGGTCGGGACGCGCGGCAGCGCCCTCGCGCTCGCGCAGTCCCAGCAGGCCGCCGCTCGTCTCGCGAAGGCGGCGGGCCGGCCGGTGGAGCTCGTCACCGTGCGGACCGAGGGCGACCGATCGAAGGAGTCGCTCGCGAGCCTCGGCGGCACCGGGGTGTTCGCCTCCGCACTCCGCGAGGCGCTCGTCGCCGGTGAGGTCGACGTCCTCGTGCACTCGCTGAAGGACCTGCCGACCGCGAAATACCCCGGCCTCGAGATCGGCGCGGTGCCGGAGCGCGCCGACGCCCGTGACGCCTTGTGCGCGCGGGACGGCCTGACGCTCGAGACCCTGCCGCAGGGCGCCCGGGTCGGCACCGGGTCGCCGCGCCGGGTCGCGCAGCTCCTCGCCCGCCGCCCCGACCTCGAGATCGTCGACATTCGCGGCAACATCGACACCCGGCTCGGCCGTGTCGGCGTCGATCTCGACGCCGTCATGCTCTCGGCCGCCGGACTCGAGCGCCTCGACCGTCTCGGCGACGCGACCGAGCTCATCGGTCTCGGCTTCTGGCCGCCTGCCCCCGGGCAGGGCGCGCTCGCCGTCGAGGTCCGGGAGGAGTCGTTGCGGTCCTCGGATCCGGCGGACCGCGCCCTCGCGAAGGGCCTCCGCGGCATCGAGCACGCGCCGTCGCGCCTGTCGGTCGTCGCCGAACGCGAGGTGCTCGCACGGCTCGAAGCCGGCTGTTCCGCGCCGATCGGTGCGCAGGCCGTCATCGACGCCGAGCTCCTCCTGGTCACCGCGACCGTCTACCGCCCGGACGGCTCCGCGCGCCGTACGGCGTCGCACGGCGCGCACCTCGACCCCGGCCCGGTGCACGAGCGGCTCCAGGAGGCCCGGGAGGTCGCCGGACGCGTCGCGCAGGAGCTCCTCGACAGCGGTGCCGCGGATCTCGCGGACATCGCGAGCACGTCCCGGTAGGGGGCTGTCACGGACAGTGGAGATCGCGGCCGGCGAGCGGCCCGGACCCCGGTGGTGCTCGTGCCGCGCGGCGGCCCCTGGGGTGACCGGATCAGTCGGGAGGCGCGGGCCCGCGGTCTCGAGCCGTTGGTCGTGCCGCTGATCAGGGCGACGGACCCGGAGGACCCTGCCCCGTTCGCCGCAGCGACCTCGGCACTGGCCGCGGGGGCGTACGGCTGGCTGGTGGTGACCAGCGCGACGGCGGTGCGCCGCGTCGCCGGACGGGTGTCGGGCCTCCCGGCCGGTGTGCGGGTGGCGGCGGTGGGCGCGGAGACCGCGGCGGCGTGCACCGCGTCCGGGTGGACGGTCGACGTCGTGCCGGACGACGCCTCCGCCGTGGATCTCGTGCGGGCCATGCCGGACACGTCCGGCCGGATCCTGTTCCCGAGGTCGGACATCGCCCGGCCGACGCTCGCCGACGGACTGCGCGGCCGGGGCCTCGACGTCGACGACGTGGTCGCGTACCGTACTGTCGGCACGGGCAGTGGTCCCCTCGACCTGCGCCGGACGCCGGACGCCGTCCTCGTCACGAGCGGCAGCGTCGCCCGGCAGGTCGCCCTCCGCCTGGACCCCCGCGACCCGCGGACGTGCATCGCGTGCATCGGGCCCCGCACCGCCGAGGATGCGCGTGCCGCCGGGCTCCCCGTCCACGTGGTGGGCGCGACGCGATCCGCCACCGATCTCCTCGACGCCGTCGTCGCGGACCTCGCCACTCCTCCCACCGAGCAGCACCGCATGCGGCAGCACCGCGTGCAGCAGCCGGCCACGCAGCACCAGCCAGGAAGGTGACCGCCACATGCCCGTCTCCGACTCCGTCAGCCAGTTCCCACAGGCGCGCCCCCGCCGACTCCGCGCGACCCCGGCGATGCGCCGCCTCGTCGCGGAGACCCGCCTGCACCCGAGCGAGCTGATCCTCCCGATGTTCATCCGTGAGGGTGCGCCCGAGGCGATCCCGATCACGTCCATGCCCGGACAGTCGCAGCATTCGCTCGACTCGTTCCGCCGCGCGCTCCAGGACGCGGCCGCGGCCGGCGTCGGCGGTGTCAACCTGTTCGGGATCCCCGAGCGCAAGGACGCGCAGGGGTCGGGCGCGACCGACCCGGACGGCATCCTCAATGTGGCGATCCGTATCGCCAAGGAGGAGGTCGGCGACGCGCTCGTCGTGCAGGCCGACCTCTGCCTCGACGAGTTCACCGACCACGGGCACTGCGGCGTGCTGGCCGACGACGGCTCCGTCGACAACGACGCCACGCTCCTCCGCTACCGCGACATGGCGGTCGTCCAGGCGGAGGCGGGCGCGGAGCTCATCTGCATGAGCGGCATGATGGACGGCCAGATCAGGGCCGCGCGCGATGCGCTGGACACGTCGGGCCACACCGGCACGGCGCTGCTGGCGTACGCGGCGAAGTACGCGTCGGCCTTCTACGGACCGTTCCGGGAGGCCGTGTCGTCGTCGCTCGTCGGCGACCGCCGGACCTACCAGATCGACTCCGGCAACGGACGTGACGGCCTGCGCGAGGTGCAGCTCGACATCGATGAGGGCGCCGATGTCGTCATGGTGAAACCGGCGATGGGCTACCTCGACGTGCTCGCGGCGACGAAGGCGATGTCGCCGGTGCCGGTCTGGGCGTACCAGATCTCCGGCGAGTACGCGATGATCTCCGCGGCCGCGCAGAACGGCTGGATCGACCTGGAGGCGGCTGCCATGGAGAGCGTCATCGGGATCAAGCGCGCCGGCGCGGACGCGATCCTGACCTATTTCGCGGTGGACCTCGCGAAGCGACTGCGAGAGGCAGCATGACTATGAGGCAGCACACGACGCACCAGGCCACGAACGAGCAGCTGTTCGGTCGAGCCAAGGAGGCGATCCCGGGCGGCGTGAACTCCCCGGTGCGCGCGTACGGATCGGTCGGCGGCACACCCCGGTTCCTGGTGTCCGCGAACGGCGCGTACGTCACCGACGCGGAGGGACGCGAGTACGTGGACCTGGTGGCGTCATGGGGTCCCGCGATCCTCGGCCACGCCCACCCCGGCACCGTGCGGGCGGTTCAGGAGGCGGCTGCGTGCGGCCTGTCGTTCGGCGCCTCCACGCCGGGGGAGACCGAGCTCGCCGAGCTCGTGCACGAGCGGGTGTCGGTGGACGGCGACGGTCCGATCGAGAAGCTGCGGATGGTCTCCACCGGCACCGAGGCGACGATGACCGCGATCCGCTTGGCCCGCGGCTACACCGGCCGCGACCTCCTGGTGAAGTTCGCCGGGCACTACCACGGGCATTCGGACTCGCTGCTCGCGGAGGCGGGATCCGGCGTCGCGACGCTGTCCCTGCCGGGGTCCGCGGGCATCACGGCGGAGACCGCCGCGCAGACGCTCGTGCTGCCGTACAACGACCTCGACGCGGTGCGGCGTGCGTTCGACGAGCACTCCGAGCGGATCGCGGCGGTCATCGTCGAGGCCGCGAGCGCGAACATGGGCGTCCTCGCCCCGCACCGCGGCTTCAATCGCGAACTCGCGCGAATCGCGCAGCGGCATGGCGCGCTGCTCATCCTCGACGAGGTCCTGACCGGCTTCCGCGTCGGCCCGGCCGGCTGGTGGGGCCTGGAGGCGTCGCAGGTCGTTCCGGACGGGACCGGGTGGAAGCCCGACCTCGTCGCGTTCGGCAAGGTCATCGGCGGGGGGATGCCCCTTGCCGCGCTCGGCGGCCGCCGTGAGGTCATGGACTTCCTCGCCCCGCTCGGTCCCGTGTACCAGGCCGGCACGCTGTCCGGGAACCCGCTCGCGGTCGCCGCGGGCATCGCGACCCTCCGCGCCGCCGACGACACCGTGTACGCCCACCTGGACCGCACCGCCGACGTCCTGTCGCGCGCGGTGTCCGACGCGCTCAGTGCGGAGGGCGTCGCGCACACGGTGCAGCGCGCGGGCAACCTGTTCTCGTTCGCGTTCCTGGAGGCCGCGCCGTCGAACTACGACGACATGCGCGCTCAGGACGTGTGGCGGTACCCGCCGTTCTTCCACGCCATGCTCGACGCGGGGGTGACGCTCCCGCCGAGCGTGTACGAGGCGTGGTTCGTCACCGCGGCGCACGACGACCGCGCGGTGGGGCGGGTGCTCGACGCGCTGCCCGTGGCAGCGAAGGCGGCGGCGGCCGCCACGGCGTAGCTGAGCACCCGGGACACGCTGCGTGGTTCGCGCCGACGTAATTGCGCGAACCGCGCAATCGTGCCACAGTGGTCCCCTCGGGCCCGACCGTGGGCTCGATGTCGATGCACGAGAGGTCAACGATGACCGTTCCCTTCGCGGACCACGATCTGTCCCGCCGCAGCCTGCTGCGCTGGGGCGCCGCCGCCGGCGCCTTCGTCGCCGTCACGTCCCTCACGGCGTGCGCCGGCCCTACCGGTCTCCCCGGCACCGGCACGCTGACCCTCGCCCTCAACCGTTCCCTGGTCAGCCTCGACAACAAGCTCAACCAGTTCGATGCCGCCGTCACCGTGCAGCGGGCCGTCCGTCAGGGCCTCACCGAGATCGGCCCGGACATCAAGCCGCGGCTCGTGCTCGCCGACCGGTTCGAGCTGACGGCGCCCACCCAGTGGACGGTCCATTTGCGGCCGGGCATCACGTACTCCGACAACACCCCCGTCACCGTCGAGGACGTCGCCACGGCCCTGTCGATGTACTCGCAGGTGCAGGGCGGGTTCGTCGCGAGCTTCTTCCCCGAGTTCCCGACCGTCGGCAAGATCGACGACAGCACGTTCACGCTCGACACCGAGAAGCCGCTGCCCGTGCTCGACGCGCTCATGGCGAACATCCTCATCACGCCCGCCGCCGCCAACAAGCCGGAGGAGCTGCAGGGTGGCGTGGGATCCGGCCCGTTCGTCGTGACGAAGTTCAACCGCGGCGCCGGCACCTACTCCCTCCGCCGCAACGAGAACTACTGGGGCAAGCCCGCCGGCGTCGAGCAGGTCGAGGTGCAGTTCCTCCCCGAGGAGTCGAGTCGCGTCATCGCGCTCCGGAGCGGGTCCGTCGACGTCATCGACTCGATCACCCCCGACTCGGCGACGCAGCTGCAGGGGCTGCCGGGCATCACGATCCAGCACGCCTCGGCCCTGCGCATGAACCAGGTGTTCTTCAACTTCCGGAAGCCGGCGCGGCACCCCCTCTCGAACCCCGCGGTGCGCGAAGCCCTGACGATGGCCGTCGACGGGCACGCGCTCGTGCACGACGTCCTCGTCAGCAGCGTGGTCCAGGCCGACGGCGTCGTGCCGCCGAGCACGAAGGGCTACGTGAAGACCGGCGAGTACGTCTACGACCCGGCCGAGTCGAAGAAGCGCCTCGCCGCCCTCGGCGCGCAGGACCTCACGCTCAAGATCATCTGGGAGACCGGGGAGTTCGCCAACGACGCCTCGATCATGGAGGCCCTCGTCGAGATGTTCGGCAAGGTCGGCGTCACGACGACCCTGCAGGAGTTCGAGGCGGGCGGCGACATCGCGACCTGGCGCCAGGGTCGGGGCGGCGATTGGGACCTCCTCGGCAACGGGTTCGGCGGCCCGACCGGGCAGGCCATCAACGTCCTCCAGGGGATGTACGCCGGCACGGCCGAGAAGGAACGCACCCGGGACACCTACCAGGGCTACGTGCAGCCGGCGGTGGCCGACCTCATCGCGCAGGCGTCGAGCGAGACCGACGAGGCGATGCGGACCGCCCTGACCGACAAGGCCCAGCAGGCGGCCTGGGACACCTGGCCGTGCGTCTGGCAGTTCGTCCCGAAGTCGATCCTCGCGCGACGCACCCGCGTCCGGGACCTCGCGCTGAGCGACTCCAACTCGTACCCGCTGACCGCCGTGCGCCTGGAGGCCTGACCCGTGTTCTACATCCTCAAACGTCTCGGCCAGGGTCTGCTGACGGTGTTCCTGACCGTCTCGACCGTCTTCATCCTCATCCGGCTCGCCCCGGGAAACCCGGCCGTCGCCTACGCCGGTCCCCTCGCCACGAGCGCCCAGCTGGCCGAGGTGCGGAAGCAGTTCGGTCTCGACCAGCCCGTGATCGTGCAGTACGTCACGTTCATCGGGCAGCTGTTCACGGGCAACCTCGGCACGTCGTACTCGTTCCAGGCGCCGGCCCTCCAGGTCGTCCTCGAACGGCTCCCCTTCACCCTCACGCTCGCGTTCGCCTCCATCGTCCTGGCGGCGATCGTGTCGATCCCCCTCGGCGTCTGGATGGCCCGTCGCACCGACACCAAGAAGGAGCTCGGGGTCAACGTCCTGTCGATCGCCGGACAGTCGATGCCCGACTTCTGGACGGGCATCCTGCTGCTCAGCATCTTCGCCGTCGTCTTCCCGATCCTCCCGGCCTCCGGGTTCGCGACCTGGGCCGGCCTGGTGCTGCCCACCGTGACGGTCACGATCCTCCAGGTCGCACTCATCTCGCGCCTCGTCCGGCGCGAGATGGCCGCGAATCTGGCCGCGCCGTACCTCACCGTCGCGCGGTCCCGGGGCGTGTCCGAGCGGTCGCTGGTGTGGAAGTACGCGATGGGCAACTCGGCCATCCCGGTCTTCACCGCGCTCGGCACCCGGTTCGCCGCGATGCTCAATGGCGTCGTCGTCGTCGAGGTCGTCTTCGGCTGGCCGGGTGTCGGTTCGCTCATCGTGCGGGCGCTCGCGACGCGCGACTACCCGCTCATCCAGGCCACCGTGCTGCTGACGGCCCTCCTCGCGGTCGCCGTCCAACTGCTCGTCGACCTGGCCTACCCCCTGTTGGATCCCCGCGTGCGACTCGGAAAGGCGAGTGCCTCATGAGCACCCCCAGCGCCACCATCGGTTCGGGCCCCGGCGGTGCGGACGCCCCGTCCGAACGCGCGAGCACCCTCGACCGTCGGCGGATCACACAGTCCGAGGCGGCCAGGCGCCGCTCGGCATCACGTCTCAAGCTCTGGATCGGGGCGGTCTGCGCGCTCCTCGTCATCATCCCGATCCTCCTGGCGCAGGTCCTCCCGCTGCCCGACCCGAACGCCCAGAACCTCGGGAGCCGCCTCGTCGCGCCGTTCACGGGCGGACACCTCTTCGGCACCGACCAGCTCGGTCGCGACCTCCTCTCGCGGGTGCTCCACGGCGGGCAGGTCTCGCTCACCATCGGTGTGCTCGCGGTCATCGTGTCGGGTCTGATCGGGGTCGTCCTCGGGTCGATCGCCGGCTTCTACGGCAAGTGGGTCGACGTCGTCATCTCGCGCGTGCTCGAGGCGCAGATGTCGCTGCCGCTGCTGATGATGCTCCTGCTCGTCGTCGCCCTCTTCGGCCCGAGCATCCCCGTCATCACCTTCGTGATCGCCATCGCGCAGTGGCCGGAGGTCGCCCGGCTGACGCGGTCCCTCGTGCTCGTCGAGCGGGAGAAGCCCTACGTCGCCGCGGCCCGCACCCTCGGCCTGCACAAGATGATGATCCTGCTGCGCCACGTCGTGCCGAACGTCTTCAAGCAGGCGAGTCTCGTGATCCTGCTCCTGCTCGCGCAGGCGGTCCTCCTCGAGAGCGCCCTCAGCTTCCTCGGCGCCGGCCCGCAGCGGCCGTTCGCGACATGGGGGCGAATCATCTCCGACGGCCAGGACTACGTCACCACGGCCTGGTGGATGGTCACGGTTCCGGGCATCTTCATCGTCCTGCTGGTCATCGGGGTCAACCTCCTCGGCGACGGCATCCGCGACCGCCCCCGCCGCACCAAGGGTCTCGTCGCACTCCTCTCGAAGGGAAAGAACCGATGACCGACGCGGAACGACTCCTCGATGTCGTCGACCTGCGCATCGAGCTGATCACGACCAACGGCATCGTCCGCGCCGTCGACGGCGTCTCCCTGCACATCGACCGCGGCGAGACCGTCACGATCATCGGGGAGTCCGGGTCGGGCAAGTCGACGACGGCCATGGGCATCCTTCAGCTGCTTCCCGACGACCTCGCCGTGCTCAGCGGGACGGTGCACATCACCGGCCTCGACGTGCTCGGCAATCGTTCGGCGATCCGGAAGATCCGGGGCCGGACCACTGCGCTGATCCCGCAGGACCCGATGACGGCGCTCAGCCCGGTGCACACGATCGGCAACCAGCTCGCCGAGGCGATCCGGATCGCCGGCGCCGCATCGGGGCGAGGCGCCATCCAGGCTCGGGCGGTGCGCCTGCTGGAGCAGGTGCACATTCCGGACCCGGCTGCCGTGCTGGCCAAGTTCCCGCACCAGCTCTCCGGCGGCATGCTCCAGCGGGTCCTCATCGCCGCCGCGCTCGCGTGTGAGCCGCAGCTGATCGTCGCGGATGAGCCGACGTCGGCGCTCGACGTCACCGTGCAGGCGGGCATCCTCGACCTGCTCCTCGAGCTGCAGGAGCAACGGAGCATCGGCATGCTCATGATCACGCATGACCTGGGCGTCGCGCGGCTCGTGTCCGACCGCATCCACGTCATGAAGAACGGCACGTTTGTCGAGTCCGGCGACGTCCGGCAGATCGTGGAACACCCCCGCGAGCAGTACACCCGGGACCTGCTCGGAGCCGTGCCGACGCTCGGCGACTGGGACGAATCGCTCGCCGACACCCTCGGCACCCCGCCGACCCCCGAACACCACGGCGCAACCGCGCTCGACAAGGAGCGCGAGCGTGCCTGAGCCGATCCTGTCCGTCCAGAACCTCACCGTCGACTACGGCGTCAAGCGGGGCGCCATGCGCGCGGTGGACGACGTCTCCTTCGACGTCCCCCGCGGCGGCACGCTCGCAATCGTCGGCGAGTCAGGCTGCGGCAAGTCGACCATCGCCAAGGCGATCATGCGACTCCTCGAACCCACATCGGGGCGCATCCTGTTGAACGGCACCGACCTGGCGCACCTCACGGAGCGCCGTCTCCGGCCGCTGCGCCACTCGTTCCAGATGGTGTTCCAAGACCCCTACGGATCGCTCGATCCGCACCTCACCGCCAGCGAGATCGTCGGCGAACCGTTGCGCCACCAGGGCGTCTCGTCGGCGAAGGCGCGTGCCACCGAGGCGGCGCGGTTGATCGATCGGGTGGGACTGCCGACGAGCGCACTCGAGCGACGGCCGTCGGAGTTCTCCGGCGGACAGCGCCAGCGGATCGGCATCGCCCGGGCGCTCGCGTCGAGCCCCGAACTGCTCATCTGCGACGAGGCCACCAGCGCGCTCGACGTCTCGGTGCAGGCACAGGTGCTCGCGTTGCTGCGCGAGATCCAGCGGGACACCGGGCTCACCTACCTGGTGATCTCGCACAACCTCGGTGTGGTGCAGGAGATCAGCGACACCGTCATGGTCATGCGCCGCGGGGCCGTCGTCGAGACCGGCGAGACGGACGAGGTGCTGTCATCGCCCGTCGCCGACTACACGCGACGGCTGCGGAGGGCCGCCCTCGACCCGGCGACGATGCGCGGTCTCAAACCCCGGCACCTGGTGTCGTCGCTGGCCCTGGGGAAGGCGTCCTGATCTGTCCCGGACCCGCTGCGCGCACCTCCCCGGGCGACGCCTGAGGCGCCGGCCCGCAGAAAGCGAGGGGCCGCGGCTGCGCTCGAGGCGGCCGGCTCAGGCGGTCTGCTCGTCCGCGCGCTCGGGTCGGGCCCACCCGCGGCGGAGGTGGCTCAGGGCCCGGTCGAAGCCGATGACGATGTCCTGCCCCGGAAGCAGGAGGGACTGCATGCGGAAGCCGTCGTACAGCGCGACGAGCTGGAGTGCGCCACGGTCGGGGCGGAGGGTCGCAGGCTCGCGACCGAGTTCGATGTCGCGGGCGAGCGCTGTGTGCACCGTGGTGACGAATCGGAGGTAGATGGCGCGGTAGTACGACGCTGCCGGCGCGGCAGGGTCGGTGCTTGCACCGAGCGTCGCCGCCAGGAGTCGCATCAGCTGCGGTTCCAGTGCGTACGTTCTGGCCACGGCCTGCAGATAGGGCACCGCACCCTCGGTTTCAGCGATCGGCAGGAGCGGACGACCGATCGCGCCCGTCCAGTGCTCGACCACCGTCGCGAGCATGCTGTCCCTGGTTGGGAACTGCTCCTCGATCGCGGTCGTCTCGATGCCCGTGATCTCAGCGACATGCGTGGCACTCAGCGCCGCCACCCCACCATCGATGACCGCGATGACCGCACCATCGATGATTCGCGTGCGAAGCTCTGCCGTTTGGTACGAGTCCATGGTCCGAGTGTGTCACGGGAGGGGTGCCGCGCCGCCGTCATAATCGAGCTTTGCCGCGTACGGGGGGCGTGATTCGGCGGTGCCGACGGACGAGCTGTCGATCAGGAGCGTCGCGCCTGCCAGCGGCCATCGACCCGGGCGATGTGCAGCGGGAAGTCGAAGCAGCGCGACACGGACTCCGAGGAGATCACCGTGTCGGCCGGGCCGGCGGCGACCACGGCGCCGTCGCGGAGGAGCATGGCGTGCGACGTCGACGCCGGCAGGTCCTCCAGGTGGTGCGTCACCATGACGCTGCCGAGCTCCGGATGCCGGGTGCGGAGCGCATCGACGGTCTCCAGGAGGTGCTCGCGCGCCGCGACGTCGAGACCGGTGGCCGGCTCGTCGAGGAGCAGCAGGCGGGGTTCGGCGATGAGCGCCCGGGCGAGCAGGGCGCGGCCCCGTTCACCCTGCGACAGCACCGGCCACGCGGTGTCCCGCCGCGCGGCCAGCCCGACGTCGACGATGTGCTGCTCCGCGCGGTCCAGCTCGTCGGGTGTCGCCTCCCACCGGAGCATGAGGTCGGCGGTGCCGGTCAGGCCGGTCAGGACGGTCTCGAGCACCGTCAGCGGCGAGAGCACCCGGTGGCGTGGGTCCACATGGCCGATCTGCGTGCGGAGTTCGCGGACGTCCACGCGGCCGAGGCGCCGGCCGAGGATGTCCACTGAGCCCGCGGACGGGTGACTGGTGGCGCCGAGCACTGCGAGCAAGGTCGACTTGCCGGCACCGTTCGGCCCGAGGAGCGCCCAGTGCTCCCCGGACCGCACGGTGAGGTCGACGTCGTGCAGCAGGTCCCGCCCGCCGCGTGTGACGCGGAGACCGTGCACATCGAGCAGGGCGTCCGGGGTGCGGAACGCCTTCCGCGTCACTGCTCGGTCGCGCTGTCCGCGTTCGCCCGCTCGGCGGCGAGGTGCTTGGTCATGTCGTCGCCGAGCGCGCGGAGCACCGCTCCAGCGGCGTCGCCGTCCCGGTTGGCCGCAGCCTCGCGGAGCGGCTCCAACGCGTGGCCCGCCTCCCAGTAGAGCAGCCGGGCGTCCCGGAGGGCGAGGAACCGGGTCCGCGGGATGAGCGACTCTGCGAGCTTGCTGAGGAGCGGGTTGCCGGCGTGGGCGACCAGGAAGGCGATGACCTCGCGAAGGTCGTCGTTCATCCGCGGGTCCTCGGCGCCCGCGTGCTGCTCGGTGCGCTCGAGCATCGCGGTGAGCTCGGAGGCGTCCTCGTCGCTCAACCGCGGCAGCGCCCAGCGCGCGGCGAGCTCGGTGAACCCGAAGAGCATCTGGAGTGCCTCGTCGAACTGCTCGCGGCTCGGGGTCGCGACGCGGGTGTACCGGTTGGCCTCCATGTCGACGAGTCCGTACTCGACGAGGCGGGCGATCGCCTCCCGGATCGGCGTGCGTGAGACGCCGAGCCACTGGACGAGCTCGTCGTCGTTGAGGCGTTCGCCGGGCTGCAGGGTTCCGTCCTCGATCGCGGCGAGCATCTTCTCGAACACGACGTCGCGGAGGAGCCTGCGGGGGGACGTGTCGACGACGGACTTCGGAACGGGCATGTCGGGCCTTTCGGGGAGAGCGAGACGGTGACCTGCTGCAGCCACGTACGTGGGATACTACGCGCGGTTCGCGAAACGTCGTTCGAGGAATGCCTCTGGATCACCTGTGTCGGAGGAATTCCTCTCGGTCACCGGCGCCCGACGGACCCTGTCGGGGCTCACCACTGGTCGTGGACGCTCGCGCGGAAGAATCGGTCGTAGACCTCGTGGACCGCGCCGTCCAGGTCGGGTCCGACGGAGGCGGATCCGGCCGCCGCGTTCGAGCGTGCCTGCTCCACGTTCCGGGCGCCGGGGATCGCCGCCGTCACCCCGTCCTGCTGCACGATCCACGCGAGCGCCGCCTGCGGCACCGACATACCCTCCGGCACCGCGGCGGCGAACGCCTGCGCCGCCTGGACACCGTCCTCGAAGTCGACGCCGCTGAACGTCTCGCCCTGGTCGAACGCCTCCCCGTGACGGTTGTAGCTGCGGTGGTCCTCCGGGGCGAACGTCGTGTCCGCGGTGTACTTGCCGGAGAGCAGCCCCGAGGCGAGCGGGACGCGCGCGAGGATGCCGACCCCCGCCTCCCGGGCGGCGGGAAGCACCGCGTCGAGCGGCTTGAGGCGGAACGCGTTGAGGATGATCTGGACGGTCGCGACGTTCGGCCGGGCGATCGCGGTGAGCGCCTGGGCGGTCTCCTCGACGCTGACGCCATATGCGGCGATCGCGCCGTCGGCGACGAGCTCGTCGAGGGCGTCGTACACGGCGTCGTCGTCGTACACCGGCGTCGGCGGGCAGTGCAGCTGGACGAGGTCGAGCGTGTCCTGGCCGAGGTTCGTGCGCGACCGGTCGGCCCACTGTCGGAAGTTGTCCCGGACGTAGTTCGCCGGGACCTGGTCGAGCCGGCGGCCCATCTTCGTCGCGACCGTGACCGGCACGTCGGGGTTCGCTGCGCGCCAGCGCCCGATGAGCTGCTCGCTGCGGCCGTCCCCGTAGACGTCGGCGGTGTCGAACAGGGTGACCCCGGCCTCCGCCGAGGCGTCGAGGACGGCGAACGCGTCCTCCTCGGACACGGGCCCCCAGTCACCCCCGAGCTGCCAGGTGCCAAGCCCGATGACGGAGACGGAGCGGCCGGTTCTTCCGAGGGTGCGACTGTGCATGGTCCCGACGCTAGTCCCGGTGGGGGCGGACCGGGTGGATGGGAACCCCTCGGTGCGGGCGGGGACCTGGGCAATAATCAGGTCGTGATCGTTCACGAGGGGGACCAGCCCGGCGTCGTCGCCGTGAGCAGGGATACGGCGCATCGGTTCAGCAAGCCGGTCGTCGACGAGATCGTCCTGATCGAGGGATGGGGCGTGGACGGCGACGCCCACGCCGGTCGCACCGTCCAGCACCGCTCGCGGATGGCGCGCGATCCGGCGCAGCCGAACCTGCGACAGGTGCATCTGCTGCATGCGGAGCTGTTCGATGAGGTGGCGAGTGCCGGATACGAGGTCGAACCAGGGCAGATGGGCGAGAACGTCACGACTCGCGGCATCGACCTGCTCGGTCTGCCGACGGGGACCCTCCTGCGCCTGGGCGATGAGGCGGTCGTCCGCGTGACGGGTCTGCGGAATCCGTGTCAGCAGATCAACGACTTCGAACCGGGGTTGCTCCGCGCGGTCCTGGGCCGTGCGGAGGACGGATCGGTGGAGCGCAAGGGCGGCGTCATGGCGGTCGTCGTCGCCGGCGGCACTGTTCGTGCCGGGGACCGCATCCGGGTGCAGGTCGCGGCCGGCGAACCGATCCCGCTCACGCCGGTGTGAGCCGCCGGGTTCGCGGTGGTGTCAGGTTCGCGGGAACGGCGACATTCCTCTAGTGAAGGGAGCACCGTGAACCACACGAATGACACAAGCGGTCCAGCGGACACGCTCCAGACCGGGGACGCGGAGAGCGACGCTGTGCTGGTGCGCGGACTGGCCGACGGTGACACCGCCGCGCTGGCGAGCGCTTTCGACCGCTTCGCTCCGACGCTCACGCGGTACGCGTGGGCACTCGCCGGCAGCAGGCAGGACGTCGAGGAGCTGGTGCAGGACACGCTCCTGACGCTGTGGCAGAAGGCCGGAACGCTGCAGCTCCCGACGGGGGCATTGCTGCCATGGCTCCTCGTCGTCTGCCGCAACCACGCCCGCAACCAGGCGCGCAAGCGGAACCGCACCGAGGGCGACGAACTGCCCGTGGAGCTGGCGTCCCCTCCTGACGTCGAGGCGGCTCGCGAACGGCTCCGATGGGTGCGTGACGAGATCGCCGCCCTCGACCCGTTGAACCGCCGGATCTGCGAACTCTGCCTCCTTGAGGGGCACTCCTACTCGGAAGCCGCCGCCGTCCTCGGACTGAGCGTCGGCGTGGTCACGAAGCGGGTGTCGCGGTCGCGCGCCCGACTGAAGAAGGCGGTGATGCACGATGAACACTGAACCTCCCACCGGCGATGACATGCAGCGCATGCTCGTCTCGATGAAGCAGACCGTGCTCGAGCAGGCACGCGAGCATCCGGCTCCCCGTCCCCGGCGTCGCGTCGGGATCACCGTCGCGGTCGTCGCGCTCATCAGCATCGGCACCGCGAGCGGCGCCGCTGCGCTCGGCTTCGTGCCGACACCGTTCGTCGCGGCTCCTGCCCCGTCGGCCAGCCCGACCGAACCGGTCACGCCGAGCGCCACGGCCTCCGGACCGGTGGTCGCCACGCCCACTCCGACGGCCCCCACACCGACCCCGACCCCGTCCGCCCGGCGGTACTCGCCGTCGGACCCAGGCACATGGACGATCTCCGGGTCCGAGGTCGGTCCGGTCGCGCTCGGAGGACCGGTCGACGGAGAGATCGACGACCTGCCGGCGGCGTACACCCTGGTCGTCGACGGATGCCCGAACCCGAACGTGTCCATGTGGTCGCGACCAGGGGCGCAGCAGCTGACCGTGCAGGCGCAGGACGGCGTCGTGACCGGGATCGCGGTCGGGTTGGACGGCGACGCGGATTCCACGGCACTCGTGACCTCGCCGGTGACGGCCGAGGGCGCCGGCGTCGGGACCACCCTCACCGAACTGCAGGCGCTGTACCCAGACTTGGCGCAGATGGGCTCCTACGGGAACGACGCCGCGGATCCCATGTTCTCGTTCTGGAGCATCCAGCGGGACGGGCACTTCATCACGTTCCAGCTGAGCACGAGCGGCACGACGGTCGGCATGGTCTGGGTGAGTGACACGGCGCAGCCGCCGTACGAGTTCTGCGGCTGAACCGCAACCGCGTCACCCCCAGGCTGTCGTCATACCAGCGCTGCGGCCAGTTCGCGTTGGCGTTCGCGGGCGTCGCGGGCGATGGCGTGCGCGTCCACGGTGGTCATCTGGCCGTCCTGCACGACGACGGCCCCATCGACGAGGACGGCGCTCGCCCATGGCGCCACGGGTCTCCTGCTCGAGGTGCTCGCGGGCGTGGCTCCCCGTGACACGCGGGTGCCCGGTCCGGTCCCGCGGATCATCGAGCGCGCCTCCACGGCCCGACGCGAGTGAAGCCAGGCCCTCGTCGCGGCGCGATGACCGCGTCGCGGACGCCGTCGAACGCCGGTCGCGTCAGCCGAAGAGGATCGCGGCCTCGTCGTAGCGGTCCTGCGGGACGATCTTGAGCTCGAGGAGCGCATCCTCGAACGAGACGTGCACGATCTCCGTGCCGCGGAGCGCGACCATGCGGCCCCAGCGCTCCTCCACCACGGTGTCGATCGCCGCGAGTCCCAGTCGCGTGGACAGGACCCGGTCGTAGGAGGTCGGCGTCCCGCCGCGCTGGATGTGTCCGAGCGTGGTCGCACGGGTCTCGATGCCCGTCATCTCCTCGATGAGCGGGGCGAGGAGCTCGCCGATGCCGCCGAGGCGGGGGCGCCCGAACGCGTCGAGCCCGCGCTCGGTGTGCGCGCTGACCTCGTGGTCTGGGACGAAGCCCTCGGCGACGACGACGAGCGGCGCACGCCCGCGGTCGTGCGCGGACTGCACCCACCGCGCGATCTGCTCGAGGCTCGTCTTCTGCTCCGGGATGAGGATCGCGTGCGCGCCGGCGGCCATGCCGGAATGCAGGGCGATCCAGCCGACATGCCGGCCCATCACCTCGGCGACCATGCAGCGGCTGTGGGACTCGCCGGTGGTGCGGAGCCGGTCCATGGCGTCCGTGGCGATCTGCACGGCCGTGTCGAAGCCGAACGTGTAGTCGGTGGCGCCGAGGTCGTTGTCGACGGTCTTCGGGACGCCGACGATCTTGAGCCCGGCGTCGGTGAGGCGCTTGGCGGCAGCGAGCGTGCCCTCCCCGCCGATCGCGATGATCGCGTCGATGCCGTGCTGCTCCAGGTTCGCGGTGATCGCCTCCGCCCCGCCGTGCGGGCCCTCGAACGGGTTCGTCCGGCTCGTGCCGAGGATCGTGCCACCCTGCTTGGCGATGCCCTGGATGTCCTTGCGGCCGAGGGGGATGATGTCGGCCTCGACGACGCCGCGCCAGCCGTCGCGGAACCCGACGAACTCGTGGCCGTAGATCGCGGTGCCCTTGAGCACGATGCCGCGGATGACCGCGTTGAGGCCGGGGCAGTCGCCGCCGCTGGTGAGGATGCCGATTCGCATGAGCACTCCGAGGGTGTCTGGGGGGACCGGCCGTGTCGTCCGATCGAATGGGGATGCCTCCATTCTGGCTGATCCGGGAGCGTGTGGTGGGCAGGGCCGGCTGTCGGCGGTGTCGTGCCATGCCCGCGCCCGGGATTGTCCGTGCCGCGACGTACGATCCCTCCATGCCCGCCGAGCCAGCCGCACCTCCGCGCCGTGGCGGCCGGCCAGGAGGGACATGGGCGCCGATCCGCACCGCGCACGTCCGCCCTGTGGTCGCCCCGGAGGCTGCCACGGGGTGGGTCCGTCACGACTCGGTGTACCGGCCCAGGCGGCACGTCGACGTCCGTGCCACGCTCTCCCCGCTCATGCGCGGTTCGGGAGACCCGGCCTTCCGGCAGGTGGACGGATCGACCTGGCTGGGGCTGCGGACCCCCCTCGGTGCGGCGTCGTTGGCGGTCCGGACCATCGGCGACGAGATCGTCCTGTCCGCGTGGGGGGACGGCGCCGAGTGGGCTGTGGCGCACGCCCCGGAGCTCCTGGGCGACGGTGATGACGCGTCGGGGTTCGACGTCTCGGGGAACGCGTTCCTCAGCGCGGCGCGCCACCGCCATCCCGGGCTGCGCCTCTGCCGGACGAACACGGTCGTCGCGATGCTCGTCCCGGCGATCATGGAGCAGAAGGTTACGAGCAAGCAGGCGTGGGCGGCGTGGCGGCACCTGCTCCGGAGGTACGGCACGCCGGCGCCCGGACCCGCGCCGGCGGGGCTCATCGTGCCGCCGGACACCGCGACGTGGCGGACGATCCCGAGCTGGGACTGGCACCGTGCTGGCATCGAGCCGGGGCGCTCGGCAACCGTGATGCGGGCCATGCGGGTGGCGCCGGCGCTGGAACGGACCCTGTCGATGGGTCGGGGCGGCGCCGCGGTGGCGGAGCGGCTCATGTCGATCCCCGGCATCGGCGTGTGGACGGCCGCGGAGACGGCGCAGCGCTCCCATGGCGATCCCGATGCGCCGAGCGTCGGCGACTACCATCTGCCCGCGGTGGTCGGCTGGGCGCTCATCGGGCGGCCAGTGGACGACGACGGCATGCTCGAGCTGCTCGAGCCGTGGCGCGGACATCGGCAGCGGGTGATGCGGCTCATCGCGGTGAGCGGGTTCCGTGCGCCGTCGTTCGGGCCGCGGATGACGATCCAGGACCACCGCTGGCATTGAGCGACGGCCGTTCCGGCGGCACGGGTTGCCCGCATGGAATGCGGTTGACATGTCACCGGTTGCGGACAGAGCACGGGCCGGCCGATCGTGGCGGCCCCACGGAAGAAGGACCACCCCATGACCTTTGCCCTCACCGGAGCCACCGGCGCCCTCGGCCGCCTCGTCGTCGACGCGCTCATCGCCCGCGGCACCGCGCCCACCGACATCGTCGCGATCGTCCGCGACGCCGAGAAGGCCCGCCCCCTCGCGGACCAGGGCGTCGACGTCCGTGTCGCCCCCTACGGCGACGTGCCCGGACTCACCGCAGCGCTCGTCGGCGTCGACCGGCTGCTGCTCATCTCCGGCAGCGAGGTCGGGCAGCGTGTCGACCAGCATGGTTCCGTCATCGAGGCGGCCCGCATGGCCGGCGTCGGCTTCATCGCCTACACGTCCGCACCGAAGGCCGACGACACGACGCTCGTGCTCGCGCCGGAGCACAAGGCCACGGAGGAGCTCCTCGCCGCGTCCGGGATCCCCGTCACCGTCCTCCGCAACAACTGGTACACGGAGAACTACGTCGGGCAGCTCGCGCAGGCCGAGCAGACCGGCACCCTGCTGAGCAGCGCCGGCACCGGCCGCGTGGCGAGCGCCTCCCGCACCGACTACGCCGAGGCGGCGGCGGTCGTGCTGGCCGGCGGCGACCACGACGGTGCCGTGTACGAGCTCGGCGGCGACGTCGCGTGGGACTTCGCGGATCTCGCGAACGCGATGTCGGCCGTCCTCGGGCGTCCGGTCGAACTCGTCACGGTCGACCGCGCAACCCACGCGGCGCAGCTGACGGAGGCGGGCCTGGACGCCGGCACGGTCGGCTTCGTCACCGCCCTCGACGCGAACATCGCCGAGGGGACGCTCGCCGAGGTCACGCACGACCTGTCACGGCTCATCGGACGGCCCACGACACCGCTCGAGGACGGGCTGCGCGCCGCTCGCGGCTGAACCGGGTGGGCCGCGCGCGGTCCGGCGGCCGGGTCAGTCCTCGGCGGCCGGGCCGAGCTCGGCGAGGATCCGTTCCGACGCGGCGCGGACGGCGGTCGCATCGGGGCCGATTGGGCCCCAGAACAGGCGCTCGAGTGCCGCCGTGTGTGCACGGATCCCACTGAGGACCGCACGACGGCCCTCCGCCGTCATCGTGACCCAGCTGCCGCGGCCGTCGGCCGGGCAGTCGGCGCGTTCGACGAGTCCGCGCGCGACCATCCGGGTGACCTGGTGGCTCACCCGGCTCTTCTCCCACCCGATCCCGCTTGCGATGTCCCGGACGCGGAGGCGGTGGTCCGGCTCGCGATGCAGGCCGATGAGGATCTCGAATTCCGGCATGGAGATGCCCGCGGCGGTCTGCACGGCCTGGTCCAGGGCACGGTCGAGCCGGCGCCAGACGTCGTGGAACGCGTCCCACGTCGCCCAGTCGCGGTCGTCACCCCGGGTCGGCATGCCGCCAGCGTACTGATCCGGCAGGAGGCGGCACCGCGTTCCGCGCCGGCGCTCGATGCGCGCACCGAGACGATCCGGCGCGGGCATCCGGCGCGCGCCGGGCGATCCCCGCAGCTCGGCCGGGTCGCTCGGCATAGCATCAGAGCATGCCGGACGCCCGACTCCAGGACTGCACCGACGAGGTCATCGCCCTCGTGCGTCGGTGGATCGCAGCGTCCTCCGGGATCAAGCCGGACCCGGGCGCCGCGCGGCTCGCCGGCGTCCTCCGCGACGAGCAGGGTCTCGCCTTCACGCTCGCGTTCCTGGATCGCGTGGTCCGCCCCGAGGACCCGAAGGTGGCCGCGCAGAACCTCGAACGCCTGAGCCAGGACGTGCCCGACGTCCTGGCGTGGCACCTCCGCGGCGCCGTCACCGTGGGCGGCGGCTTCGCGCAGATGCTCCCGTGGGCCGTGGTGCCGACGGCGCGACGCATCCTCCGCCGGATGGCCGGGCACCTCGTCGTCGACGCGACCCCGGGCAAGGTCGACGCGGCGCTCGGCAGGCTCCGTGCGCCGGGAACACGGCTCGACGTGATCCCCCTGGGCGAGGCCGTGCTCGGCGACGACGGCGCCGAGCGGCGGATCCGGGCGGTCGGCGAGCTGCTCGGCCGCGGCGACGTCGACGCCGTCTCGTTCGGGCTGCGGTCCGTCGTGCCGGAGCCGTCGAGCTGGGCCTTCGACGACTCCGTGCGGCGCATCGTCGACCGGCTCCTGCCGCTGTACCGACGCGCCGCGGCGAGCCCGTCCCAGCCCACGATCACGCTCGCGGTGTCCGCCCACCGGGACCTCGATCTCACCCTCGCGGTGTTCAGGACGCTGCTCGACCGTCCAGAGCTCCTGACGCTCCAGGCCGGCGTCGTGCTGCCCGCCTACCTGCCCGAGAGCGTCAGCGCGCTCGACGAGCTGACCGCATGGGCGCAGGGTCGTCGAGGCCGGGGTGGCGCGCCCATCCGCGTGCGCATCGTCAAGGGCGCCGAGCTCGCGACGGAGCGGGTCGAGTCCGCGATGCGCGGATGGCCGCTGGCCACCTGGGGGAGCAAGCACGCGACGGACGCCGCGTACCTCCGCATGCTCGACGCCGCGCTCACGCCCGCCCGGACCGCCGCCGTCCGGATCGGCGTCGCCGGCCACAACCTCTTCGACATCGGGACGGCGTGGGTCCTCGCCCAGCGCCGCGGCGTCACCGACGCGGTCGACGTCGAGATGCTGCTCGGCATGGGATCGACGCACGTGGACGCGGTGCGGACCGACGTCGGTGAGATCGTCCTGGCGGCGCCGGTCGTGCACTCGGACGAGTTCGACACCGCCATCGGGTATCTCGCCCGCCGTCTGCAGGAGCTCGCCAACCCCGAGGACTTCCTGGCGAGCTCGGTCGACAGCGACCCGAGCGCGCTCGAGCAGGAGCAGCACCGGTGGCTCATCGCGGTCGCCGCGATGGCGGAGCCCGCCGCCCCGACGCACCGCGTGCAGGATCGGACCCGTCCGCTCGGCGAGCCGGTGCCCCGCACGGTGTTCCGCAACGCCCCCACCACCGACCCGTCCGTCCCGGCGAACCGGGCATGGGCGGGCGAGATCCTCCGCCGCGTCCCCGAGTCGCGGCTCGGACGGGTCACGAGTCGCAATGCGCGCGTAGTGGACCGCGGCCGCCTCGAGCGGATCATCGCGCAGACCGCGCAGGCCGGGATCAACTGGGGACGGCAGGAACCCGAGGACCGTGCCGAGCTCCTCGACCTCATCGGCCATGCGCTCCAGGTGCGCCGAGCCGACCTCATCGAGGTGATGGTCGCGGAGACCGCGAAGACCCTGCCGGAGGCCGACGCCGAGGTGAGCGAGGCCGTCGACCTCGCGCACTACTCGGCCGAGCGGGCACGGCGCCTGCGGGACATCACGGGCGCCACGATCGTCCCGCCGCGTCTGACCGTCGTCGTCTCGCCGTGGAACTTCCCGGTCGCGATCCCCGCCAGCGGGGTGCTGGCCGCGCTCGCCGCCGGCAGCGGTGTCATGCTCAAGCCCGCGCCGCAGGCCCGCCGGACCGCCGCGGTACTTGCCGACGCCCTCTGGGAGGCCGGCGTCCCCCGTTCCCTCTTCACGCTCGTCGACATCGACGAGGACCGCCTCGGTCGCGATCTCGTCGCGCACCCGACCGTCGACCGGGTCGTGCTCACCGGATCGGCGGACACGGCACGATCCTTCCGCTGGTGGCGTGCGGGCCTGCCGCTCACCGCGGAGACGAGCGGGAAGAACGCCATCGTGGTGACGCCGTCCGCCGATCTCGACCTCGCCGTCCAGGACATCGTCCGGAGCGCGTTCGGACACGCGGGCCAGAAGGGGTCGGCGGCGTCGCTCGTCGTCCTCGTCGGATCGGTGGCGCAGAGCGAGCGGTTCCGGCGGCAGCTCGTCGACGCGACCCGGAGCCTCCGGGTGGGCTGGCCGGACGATCCCGGTGTCGAGGTGGGGCCGATCATCGCGGAGCCGCCTCGGGTCCTCCGCGAGGGGCTCACCGAGCTCGGGTCGGGCGAGTCCTGGCTCGTCGAGCCCCGCCCGGTCGACGATTCCGACCGGCTGTGGTCGCCCGGGATCCGGGACGGCGTCCGACCGGGCAGCGCGTTCCACCAGACGGAGTACTTCGGCCCGGTCCTCGGCCTCATGGTCGCGGACACGCTCGATGAGGCGATCGCGATCCAGAACGGCACCGACTACGGCCTCACCGCGGGGATCCATTCGCTCGACGCCGCCGAGGTCAGTGAGTGGCTGCGGCGGGTGGAGGCCGGCAACCTGTACGTCAACCGCGGCATCACCGGCGCGGTCGTGCGACGCCAGCCCTTCGGCGGATGGAAGCGGTCCGCGGTCGGCACCGGCACCAAGGAGGGCGGACCCATGTACGTGGCGACCCTCGGCCGGTTCGCGCCGAGCGGGCGCACACTGCATGGCAGCATTCGCCTGGAGGGTGTTCCGGACCGGGTGGCGGCGGTGATCGAGGCGGCACGCTCCGGATTGACCTTCGAGGAGTTCGACCAGGTCCGCGCGGGCGCGCTCAGCGACGTCCGCGCCCGCGCCGGCGAGTACGGCGTGCGGCACGATCCGAGCGGACTCGTCGTCGAGCGCAACGTCCTCCGGTACCGCCCGCAGTCCGTGATCGTCCGCGGCTCGGAGGACGCGTCGATGGGCGACCTCGTCCGGGTGCTCGCCGCCGCCACGTCCGCCCGCGCGCACGTGCTCCTCAGCTCGGCGCGGCCCCTCCCCGGTCCACTCGTCCAGCTGTTCGCGACCGGGCGATCGCCGGTGGACGTCGTGGACCACGTCGTCGAGTCGGACGCGGAGTGGCTCCGGCGCGCCGCCTCCGGCGCGGTGTTCCGGGAACAGTGGTCGACGGCGGCGCTGGACCCGGAAGCCGAGATGCTCGCCGTGCTGACGCCGTCGTACGAGTCGGTGCCGCACAGCGCGTTCGGCGGCCCCGGGGCTCGTATCCGGCTCATCGGCGGCGATCCGATCGCATTGGAGGAGGCCTTCGCCGCGTCCGTCGACGTCGCGATCTACGACGGAGCGGTCGTCGACGAGGGGCTCGTCGAGATGCTGCCGTTCCTCCGCGAGCAGTCGGTGTCGATCACGGCGCACCGGTTCGGCACGCCCGACCCCGAGTTCACCGGTCTGCGGGTCTGATCTCGTCCCACCCCGTCTGGGGCGTGGCGCAGGTGCCGCGGAACACGTACTGGGACGGTCGCTTGCGCTCGCTCGACGTCCAGTCGATGGGTGGCCGTCGGCGTTCCTCCGGCAGGTAGCCGAGGCGGTAGACGGCCATGAGCTCCAGGTCCGGCGGGACCCGGAGCAGTGCGCCGATCTCGTCCCACGCGCCGGGCGCCTCCATGGGGAAGGAGACGAACTGGATCCCCATGCCGAGCTCCGTCGTGGCGAGCCAGACGTTCTCCATGGCCGCACCCATGCTGAACACGGAGTAGAAGCCGCTGAGCTCCTGATGGCGGTACTCGTTCCGGTCGAGGAGGACCGCCATCAGCAGCGGCGAGCCGGCGACGAGCTTCCGGTTCTCCTCGCCGAGCGACTGCGGGACGCGCAGCGCATTCAGCACGGACTGGCCGCGCTTCGTGAAGACCTGCTTGGTGAACGGCCGGAGCGGCGCGGGCAGCCGGTCGAACAGCATGCCGTCGCGGCGCTCGTCCATCTCGGCCCGCGAGAACCGGAAGTACGGCCGGTACCGCTCGAAGAACGTGCCCTCGGCCATGGTCCGGGTCATCGAACGGCCGCTGATCGTCGCGATCGCGTCGATCGTGGTCCGGTCCTCCACCAGGACGAACCGCCAGGGCTGGCTGTTCAGCTGCGACGGTGCGCGGCCCGCGAGCTCGACGAGGAGGCGCTGGTGCTCCTGGGAGACGGGGTCCGGCAGGAACGGGCCGTTCGTCGTGCGTCGTCGCCGGATGGCCTCGAAGAGCTCCACTACCGTTCCTTTCTGCAAAGGCCGAGCATCGCCCCGAGATACGAGGGCGCTGCGGCGATCGCGACTGACCAGTGTGCCCGCGAGCGGGCGTCGACGCGCGGTGCGAGCGCGAGCGGGACGAGCGCAGGCAGCAGGAACAGGCTCGCGCGAGATCGCGTCCAGAGCGGGGCGGCGACCGCCGCGACGGTGAGCGACGCCGTGCTGACGAACAGGGCGTGGTGCACGAGCCGGAGGCGCCGGGTCCGGATGATCCGCACGGCCACCGCGGTGCCCCAGGCGCAGTTCAGGACGTAGCTCGCCGTGGCGGCGGTGACGAGCGCGCCGGACGCGCCCCCGGTCCTCCCGGCCGCTCGGCGGGATCGGCCCTGCTGGGCGATGCGAGGAGGGCGCATGCTCAGGCGGACTCGCGCGACACGAGCGTCGAGAGGACGATCGCGCTGCGGGTGTGGTCGACGTGCGGGGCGAGGCGGACGCGGTCGAGCGCCTCCTCCAGGGACTGGATGTCGCGACTGCGCATGTGCACGACTGCGTCGGCGCTCCCGGTCACGGTGCCGGCCTCGACGACCTCGGGGACGTCCTGGAGCAGGCTCCGGAGCTCGTCCGGCGAGACGGTGCCCCGGCAGTAGATCTCCACCCAGGCCTCGGTGCCGCGGTCTTCCACGGTCGGGTCGACCTTGATCGTGAACCCCTGGATGACGCCGTCGGCGACGAGCCGGTCGACGCGGCGCTTGACCGCGGACGCGGAGAGGCCGACGACCGACCCGATGTCGCCGTAGCCGGCGCGGGCGTTGTCCCGGAGCTGATCCAGGATGCGGTGGTCGAGCGAATCCATTGACGCTCATCGTACGCGCAGTCGTTGCGTGCCTCCGAGCTGCACGCACGGATCCTGCGCTTGGCTCGTCCCCGTGCGGGGGGTGCCGATCGTCCCGCGGGCGTGCCACACTGTCGGTGGCGTCGACCTGGTCCGCTTTACACACCGGCGAGTGAGCCTGCATCTCGCCGTACCCCTCAGTGGTGATCCCCTGACAGGCTCGGGACACCGGTTGCAGGAGACCATCCGTGTCCAGCCAGGATTCCGCCCCTCGTACGACGCTCGCCCGCACCGCGACCAAGCGCACGGTCCTCATGTGCAAGCCGACGCACTACACGGTGAGCTACCGGATCAACCCGTGGATGCATCCGGAGGACCCGACCGACACCGCGAAGGCCGTCGCGCAGTGGCAGACGCTGCACGACGTGTACGAGCGCCTCGGCTTCGACATCCACCTGATCGACCCCGTCGAGGGCCTGCCCGACATGGTGTATGCCGCGAACGGCGGGTTCGTGCTCGACGGGGTCGCGTACGGGGCGAAGTTCCAGTACCCGCAGCGGCAGCCCGAGGGCCCGGCGTACATGGACTGGTTCCGCGACCACGGCCTCCGGGTGGCCGAGCCGGTCGAGACGAACGAGGGCGAGGGCGACTTCCTGCTCGTCGGGGACGTCATCCTCGCCGGCACGGGCTTCCGCAGCGACAGCACCTCCCACGAGGAGATCGCGTCCGTGTACGGCCGCGAGGTCGTGACGCTGAACCTCGTCAACCCGAGCTTCTACCACCTCGATACGGCGATCGCGGTCCTCGACCCGGAGCCCGTCGACGGCACGCACACCATCGCGTACCTGGAGTCCGCGTTCGACGAGGCGTCTCTCGCCGAGCTGCGGCGACGGTTCCCGGACGCGATCCTCGCCAGCGAGGAGGACGCCGCGATCCTCGGCCTCAACTCGTACAGCGACGGTTCCAACGTCGTCATCGCCGCCCGGGCGACCACGTTCGCCGAGCAGCTGCGCGAGCGCGGCTACACCCCGATCGGCGTCGACCTGTCCGAGCTCCTGCTCGGCGGCGGCGGCGTCAAGTGCTGCACGCTCGACCTGCACCCCGCGGCCGGTTCGCCCGCGGTGTGACGCTGTGGCCGCACAGCGTCACGGCGCGCGCGCGAACGACGAAGGCCCCGAGCGGAACTCGGGGCCTTCGTCTTACGTGCTGTGGCTGGACACGGCATCGATCCGTGGACCTTTCGATTTTCAGTCGAACGCTCTACCAACTGAGCTATCCAGCCGTGGGCGACTCGACTGTTCGAGTGCAGCCCCAGACGAACGGTCCGTGGGACCGGACGCCATGGCGACCCTGACGGGACTTGAACCCGCGACCTCCGCCGTGACAGGGCGGCACGCTAACCAGCTGCGCTACAGGGCCATGCTTGTTCAATTGTGTCTGGCGAGTGCTCTCCGCGTCGAGCAGTGACCCCAACGGGATTCGAACCCGTGCTGCCGCCGTGAAAGGGCGGTGTCCTAGGCCACTAAACGATGGGGCCGCGAAGTGATGCGTTGCAGCTACCGAGGGACAAGCATACGGGCCGCACCGCGGAATGCCAAACCGAGTCGGCAACACGGGGTGGGGTCGGCGTGTCGCGGGGGTCGATGCCCTCGGCGCCCGCTTCACTCGCGGAAGAGAAACCCCGCCGCCGACCTCGGGCCCTTCGCCCCGGGTGTCGTCGCCGTGTCTCCACACCCCCGACCGTGGGGGTGCGGTCGCCGGTGCCCTGTTGTTACTGTTGCGTCTGTTAACAGTGTTACGTGCGTGAGCCTTGCCGCGCTGTTACGAAATCGAGACCATGACTTCCTCCTCCCGCATGCCCCGCTCCACCGCGACGCGCAGCCGATCCGGCGCCCTCACGGTGCCCGCGTTGCGCCGTCGCGCGATCGCCGCTGCCGTGGCGGTCGTGGTCGCATGCGGCGCCGTGGCGGCGATCGGACCCGCGGACCGTGCCTCGGCGGCGAGCTACCCCTCCTGGAGCGACGTGGAGGCCGCGAAGGCCTCCGCCGCTGCGCAGCAGCAGAAGGTCGACGAGCTGACCTCGCTCATCGCGGGGCTGGAGCAGCAGGTGAAGGACACGCAGGCCGCCGCCGAGAAGGCCGGGGCCGAGTACCAGGACGCGCAGACCAAGTACGACGCCGCGGCGCTGCGGGAGCGGCTCCTCGACGACCAGGCGAACGAGGCGGCACGGACCGCCACGCAGTCGGAGACCCAGGCGGGGCAGCTCGCCGCGCAGCTCGGCCGGACGAGCACCAGCAACGTCACCACGAACCTCCTGTCCCACCCGTCCTCCGCGCGTGACCTGCTCTACCAGCTCGGCGCCATGTCGAAGCTGTCCGAGCAGGCCGACGGCATCTACGAGCAGGCGAGCCAGGACCGCGGGACCGCGCGCTCGCTCACCGACCAGGCCGAGGTCGCCAAGCAGGCCCTGGGGAGCCTCGCGAAGGCCGCGCAGGACACGCTGCAGGCCGCGAACGCCGCAGCGGCGGAGTCGGCCGACGCACTCGACGCCCAGAGCGAGAACCAGGCTCGCCTCCAGGCGCAGCTCACGCTCCTGCAGACGAACTCCGAGAACGTCGAGGCGGACTACAACACGGGCGTCGAGGAGGCGCGGAAGGCCGCCGCCGCGCAGGCCGCTGCCGCCGCTGCCGCCGCCAAGGCCGCCGCGACCGCGCCGAACGCCTCCGGGTGGGTGCGGCCGTCCGCCGGGTCCCAGACCAGCCCCTTCGGCTACCGGGTGGATCCCTACACCGGTTCGTACGCCCTCCATGCCGGCGTCGACCTGGCACCCGCCTGCGGGGCGCCGATCTACGCGGCCGCGTCGGGCACGGTGACCTTCGCCGCCAATGCGGGCGGCTACGGCAACGAGGTCATCATCAGCCACGGCAACGGGATCTCCACCGCCTACGGCCACATCGTCAACGGCGGGTTCCTCGTGTCCGCGGGCCAGACCGTCCAGGCCGGGCAGCAGATCGCGCGAGTCGGTTCCACCGGCTGGTCGACGGGCTGCCACCTTCACTTCGAGACCCGGGTGGGCGGCGCCGCCGTCGATCCGGTCCCCTTCATGGCAGCGCGGGGGATCTCGGTATGACCACGAGCGCGCCCAGGAGGCCCTGACCCCGCATGAAACCCGTACGTCACCTGCTCGGCGGGGCCGCGACCATCGCTGTCGTCGGCCTCACCCTGAGTCTCGCCACGCCGGCCCATGCCAGCCCCTCGGCCCCCTCCTGGGCCGAGGTGCAGGCGGCCAAGTCCTCTCAGGCGGCGACGCAGGAGCAGGTGGACACGTTGACGGCGTCGCTGACCTCGCTCGAGGACGCCGCACAGCAGGCCTCCGTCGCCGAGCAGGAGGCGGGTGAGCTCTACTCCAAGGCGCTCAACCGGCAGCAGGACGCGGCGGACCGGGTGGCGACGCTCGACCGGCAGGCCGCGAAGGCGGGCGACACGGCGAAGGCCAGCGCGCAGCAGGTCGCCGGCCTCGTCGTCGAGCTCTCGCGCACCGGCGGGGGCGACCTCTCGACCTCGATGCTCGTCGACGGCGCCGACGCGAAGGACCTGCTCTACCAGGTCGGCACGATGTCCCACCTGTCCGAGCGTTCCGCCGGGATCCTGGCGCAGGCGGAGGCCGACCAGCGGCAGGTGAACGCGCTCGCCGATCAGGCGGACGCCGCGGCGACGGCGCTCACGACCGCCACCGCGACCTCCAAGCGGACGCTCGCGGCTGCGAACGACGCCGCCTCCACGGCCGCGTCGAAGGTCCAGGCCATGCAGGACCAGCAGGCCACCCTGTACGACCAGCTCGCGTTCCTCAAGGGCACGACCGCCGCCACGGAGGCCGCGTACTTCGACCAGCAGCGGGCCGCCGCGGCCGCCGCCGTGCTCGCCAGCACGGGGTCGTCGGGCACGGGTGCCAAGGCATCGGGCACCAAGGCGGCCGCCGCGAGCACCACCGGCGGCGCATCCTCCGGCACAGCGTCGCAGGGCACCACGACCTCGACAGGGACGTCCACCCCCACGACCTCGACGGGGTCGTCCACCACCACGACCCCGTCCACTCCCGCGGCACCCGCGCCCGCACCGGCCCCGGCGCCCGCCCCAGCCCCGGCGCCGGCGCCGGCGCCCGCTCCAGCCCCGGCTCCCGCTCCAGCCCCCACCCCGGCTCCGAGTACGTCGAAGGGCGCCGCTGCCCTCGCGTTCGCGACCGCGCAGATCGGCAAGCCGTACGCCCTGGGGCACACCGGCCCGGACTCGTACGACTGCTCGGGCCTCGTCCGCGCCGCGTACGCGTCCCTCGGGGTCGCCACGGGCGGCTACGGCGTCGGCCAGCAGTACACGTACTTCAAGTCGATCGGGAGGCTCGTCCCGCGCTCGCAGGCGCAGGTCGGCGACATCCTGTTCTACAAGAACTCGAGCGGCTACTACCACGACGCCATCTACGCCGGCGGCGGCCGGATGGTCGAGGCGCCGAAGCCAGGCGCCTCCGTTCGGAACATCGCGATCTGGACCCCGTCGGAGCTCGACGCCTACGTCGCACGCCCCACCGGCTCGGTCTGATCCCGACGCCGCCGGTCCGGTCGCGACGCGCACCGCCGGAGGGCCCGGAGCAGACGAAGGCGGCCACTCCCGTGGGGAGTGGCCGCCTTCGTCATCGGTGCTCAGTGCGACGGCTGGTACGCGGCGAACCCCGCCGCCACGATCTCCTCGGCCTCGGCGGCGTTGCCCCAGCCCTCGGCGTTGACGAACTTGCCGGGCTCCAGGTCCTTGTACCGCTCGAAGAAGTGCGCGATCTCGGCCTTCGTCTGCTCGTCGACGTCGTCGATGTCCTGGATGTGCTGCCAGCGCGGGTCCTTTGCGGGGACGACGAGGACCTTCGCGTCCGAGCCGGCCTCGTCGCTCATCTTGAACACGCCCACCGGACGGACCTTCACGCCGACGCCGGGGAACGCGGGGTACTCGAGCAGCACGAGCGCATCGACGGGGTCGCCGTCGAGCCCGAGGGTGTTCTCGAAGTAGCCGTAGTCGGTGGGGTAGACGAACGACGTGAACAGCACGCGGTCCAGGTACACGCGGCCGGTCTCGTGGTCGACCTCGTACTTGTTGCGGCTGCCCTTGGGGATCTCGATGACGACGTCGTACGCACCCATGTGTGGCTCTCCTCGGAGGAATCGGTGGGGGGATCGGAAGCGCCGATAACGTTACACAATGCAGATGTACCGACCCCGGCTCTCACCGGCTGTCGCGGCCGTGCGGCTGGCGGTCCGGAACGGCCTGGTAGCGGCCCGGGCCGAGGGGCTGCTCAGGGCCGGGGACCTCGTCCTCGTCGCGCTGAGCGGCGGGCCGGACTCCCTCGCCCTCGCCGCCGCCACCGCGTTCGAGGCGCCGAGGCAGCAGCTGCGCGCCGGTGCCGTCATCGTGGACCACGGCCTCCAGCCCGGGTCCGCGGCCGTGGCCACCACCGCCTCCCGGCAGGCGGAGCAGCTCGGGCTGGCGCCCGTCGTGATCGAGCACGTGCACGTCGGTGGTGGCGGTGGACCGGAGGCGGCCGCCCGGGAGGCGCGGTACCGGGCGATCACGGCCGTCGCGCTGGCGGAGCAGGCACCCCTCGTCCTCGTCGGGCACACCCTCGACGACCAGGCGGAGACCGTCCTGCTCGGACTCGCGCGCGGCAGCGGTCCGGACAGCCTCTCCGGGATGGCCGCCGTCACACCGCCGACCCGCAGCGGCCCGGTGCTCGCCCGGCCGTTCCTGGGCGTCCGGCGCGCCACCACGCACGCCGCCTGCGCCGACGCCGGATTGACGCCGTGGCACGACCCGCAGAACGCGGACCCGGGGTTCGCGCGTGTCCGCGTGCGGGACCGACTGATGCCGGTCCTCCAGGCGGAGCTCGGAGACGGGGTCGTGGAGGCGCTCGCCCGCACCGCCGATCAGCTCCGCGAGGACGCGGCCGCGCTCGACCATTTCGCCGAGGAGCTCGCCGAGGAGCTCGCCGAGCACTCCGAGGCGGGCATCTCGCTCTCGGTCCCGAGCCTCGCCGCGAACCCGGCGGCACTCCGGCAGCGACTCGTCCGCCTGGCCGTCGAGAGCGAGTTCGGGGTGGTGCTGAGCCGGAGGCAGACCCTGGAGGTCTGCCGGCTCGTCACCGCCTGGACGGGCCAGGGCCCGGTCGACCTGCCGGGCGTGCAGGTGACGCGGCACGGCGAGCGACTCGACTTCGCCAGTAGTCTTGTCACCCGTCATCCCCGCAACACGTGAAGGGCAACCCCGTGGAACTCTCCGACGTCCAGGACGACCTGAGCGAGGTCCTGTTCACCGCCGAGCAGATCGATCAGCGCATCGCGGAGCTCGCACGCGCGGTGGAGGCCGACTACGCGGGGCGGGACCCCCTCCTCGTCGGGGTGCTCAAGGGCGCGATCATGGTGATGGCGGACTTCTCCCGCGAGCTGAGGCTCCCGGTCACCATGGACTGGATGGCGGTGTCGTCGTACGGGTCCGGCACGAAGTCCTCCGGCGTCGTCCGGATCCTCAAGGATCTCGACACCGACCTGCACGGGCGCGACGTCCTCATCGTCGAGGACATCATCGACTCCGGCCTCACGCTCGCCTGGCTCCGGCAGAACCTCGAGTCCCGGGGCGCCGCGAGCGTCGAGATCGTCGCGCTGCTCCGCAAGCCGGAGGCCGCGAAGGTGGAGGTCCCCGTGAAGTACATCGGATTCGACATCCCGGATGCGTTCGTCATTGGGTACGGGCTCGACTACGACGAGCGCTACCGGAACCTCCGCGGCGTGGGCGTGCTCGCCCCGCACGTGTACTCCTGACCGCCCCCCGACCGGGGGCAGAGGCCGATCACCGGGTGACGGCGGCTGCTCATCGAAGGGCCGCGGCCGATTTCGCCCTCGGAGGACACGCAACCGGCCCACAGAATCCCGCCCGTATGCTGATCCGCACGCAACATTGGCAGAGAAAGGTGTCGGGCGGGTCGCCCGGATCACATGGACTTCAAGCGCATCCTCCGCGGGCCGTACCTGTACGTGTTGATCGCGATCATCGGCATCTGGGTCGGCTGGAGCGTCATCAGCTCGTCGACCAACTCAGAGGTCACCACCCAGAAGGGGCTCGAGCAGCTCGCGAACGGCAAGGTGGCGTCGGCGACGATCAACTCGACCGAGCAGCGCGTGGACCTCGTCCTCAAGGACGGCAACCAGACGGAGCAGTTCTACTACGCGACGCCGCGCGGTGAGGACGTCGTCGCCGCCGTCGACGACGCGAAGCTGCCGGACGGCTACAACGACCACGTCGCCACGACGAGCTGGGTCGTCTCGCTGATCTTCACCCTCCTGCCCTTCCTGATCATCGGCGGTCTGTTCTGGTTCCTGCTGTCGAGCGCCCAGGGTGGCGGCTCGAAGGTCATGCAGTTCGGCAAGTCCCGCGCCAAGCTGAACAACAAGGAGAACCCGCAGGTCACGTTCGCGGACGTCGCCGGAGCCGACGAGGCCATCGAGGAGCTCCAGGAGATCAAGGAGTTCCTCAAGGAGCCCGCGAAGTTCCAGGCGGTGGGCGCCCGGATCCCGAAGGGCGTGCTGCTGTACGGCCCTCCCGGCACGGGCAAGACCCTCCTGGCCCGCGCCGTCGCCGGTGAGGCGGGCGTCCCGTTCTTCTCGATCTCCGGGTCGGACTTCGTGGAGATGTTCGTCGGTGTCGGCGCGAGCCGCGTCCGCGACCTCTTCGAGCAGGCGAAGCAGAACTCCCCGGCGATCATCTTCGTCGACGAGATCGACGCGGTCGGGCGTCACCGTGGTGCCGGTATCGGCGGCGGCAACGACGAGCGCGAGCAGACCTTGAACCAGCTCCTCGTCGAGATGGACGGCTTCGACGTCAAGACGAACGTCATCCTGATCGCGGCGACGAACCGCCCCGACGTGCTCGACCCGGCGCTCCTGCGCCCCGGTCGGTTCGACCGGCAGATCGGCGTCGACGCCCCGGGCATGGACGGTCGCAAGCAGATCCTCGAGGTGCACGGCAAGGGCAAGCCGCTTGCGGCGAGCGTCGACCTCGACGTCCTCGCCCGCAAGACCCCCGGCTTCACCGGCGCCGACCTGGCGAACGTCCTCAACGAGGCCGCGCTGCTCACCGCCCGGTCCAACGCGCAGCTCATCGACAACCGCGCGCTGGACGAGGCCGTCGATCGCGTGATGGCCGGCCCGCAGCGGCGCACACGGATCATGAACGACCAGGAGCGCCTGATCACCGCCTACCACGAGGGCGGCCACGCGCTCGCGGCGTCGGCGATGCGGCACACCGACCCGGTGACGAAGATCACGATCCTCCCGCGCGGGCGCGCCCTCGGCTACACGATGGTGCTCCCGCTCGAGGACAAGTACTCCGTCACGCGCAACGAGCTGCTCGACCAGCTGACGTACGCCATGGGCGGCCGTGTGGCCGAGGAGATCGTGTTCCACGACCCGACGACCGGTGCGTCGAACGACATCGAGAAGGCCACGAGCACGGCCCGCAAGATGGTCACCGAGTACGGCATGAGCCGCAAGGTCGGGTCCATCAAGCTCGGCCAGGGATCCAGCGAGCCGTTCATGGGCCGCGAGATGGGCGGCCAGCGCGACTACTCCGAGGACATCGCGAACACGGTCGACGCCGAGACACGCGCCCTGCTCGAGGCCGCGCACGACGAGGCGTACCAGGTGATCAACGCCAACCGCGAGATCCTCGACCGTCTGGCCGGCGAGCTCCTCGAGAAGGAGACGCTCGACCACAACGAGCTCGCGGAGATCTTCAAGGACGTCAAGAAGCTCCCGGAGCGCCCGCAGTGGCTCTCGAGCGAGAACCGTCCGGTCAGCGATCTGCCGGCGATCTCGGTGAGCCGCCGGGCTCCGGTGGATGAGGGCGCTGTGGACGGCGGCGTCGACTCCGAGTCGCCGGCCAAGCCGAAGCGGATCCGCATTCCGCGCGGAAACCCCGGTGTCACACCCGCGTAGGCCCGCCGCATGACGGACCTGCTCATGGGGCGCGCGCGTCGTCCCGGTGCGCGCGCCCGCATCATGGGGATCCTCAACGTGACGCCGGACTCGTTCAGCGACGGCGGCCGCCATGTCAGCGTCGATGACGCCGTCGACCATGCCGCCGCACTCATCGCCGCGGGGGCGGACCTCGTCGATGTCGGGGGGGAGTCGACCCGGCCGGGCGCGGAACGCGTGCCGCTCGAGGTCGAGCAGGAGCGAGTCCTGCCGGTCGTCCGCGAGCTCGTCGGTCGGGGCATCGCCGTGAGCGTCGACACGATGAACGCCGCGACCGCAGAGCGGGCCGTCGCGCTCGGCGCCGTCGTCGTCAACGACGTCTCCGGTGGTCTCGCCGACCCGGACATGCCCCGGGTCGCCGCCGCCACCGGTGCCGTGTTCGTCGTCATGCACTGGCGGGGCCACAGCGACCGGATGCAGCAGAACGCCCACTACGCCGATCCCGTCGAGGACGTGCGGCGCGAGGTCGAGCAGCGCGTCGTCGAGCTCATCGACCAGGGCGTGCACCCCGACCAGCTCGTCATCGACCCCGGGATCGGGTTCGGCAAGGACGCCGCGCAGAACTGGCAGCTCCTCGCCGGGTACGACCGCTTCGCCTCCCTCGGCCTGCCCGTGCTCATCGGCGCATCCCGGAAGCGGTTCCTGCAGGGCGTCGGCAGTCCGCCGGAGGCTCCCGCAACGGACCGAGACCTGGCGAGCGCGGCGATCAGCCTGCTCGCCGCCGAGCGCGGCGCCTGGGGCGTCCGCGTGCACGACCCCGCCCCGACGCGAGCGCTGCTCGACGTCTGGGACGCGTGGAGGAGCGCTCGACCATGAACGACGTCATCCGTCTCACCGGCCTCCGCGCCCGCGGCCACCACGGGGTCTTCGATCACGAGCGTGCCGACGGGCAGGAGTTCGTCGTCGACGTCGCCGTGGAGGTCCGCGCTGGGGCGGCCTCCGGGTCCGACGACCTGCAGGCGACCGTGCACTACGGCGTGCTCGCCGAGCAGGTCGTCGCGGCGATCGAGGAGGACCCGGTGGACCTCATCGAGACGCTCGCGGAACGCATCGCCGCCGTCGTGTTGTCGCACCGCGCCGCGATCGCCACCGAGGTCACCGTGCACAAGCCGCAGGCGCCGATCACCGTGCCGTTCGACGACGTCTCGGTGACCGTCCACCGGAGCAGGGCGTGAGCCGCGCCGTCATCGCCCTGGGGGCGAACCTGGGTGACCGGGACGGGATCCTCCGGCAGGCCGCCGCAGCGATCGCCGCGGTGCCCGGAGTGCGTGCCGTGGCGTCGTCCCACCCGGTGGAGTCCGTCGCCGCCACCGCGGACGGGCCGGACGACAGCAGGCCGCGCTACCGGAACGGGATCGTCATCGTCGACACCGACCTGGTGCCGCAGACGCTCCTGGAGGCGCTGCACCGGATCGAGGACGACAACGGCCGAGTGCGGGCGGAACGGTGGGGCGACCGCACGCTCGACCTCGACGTCGTCGCGGTCGACGGCCTCGTCGTCGAGACCCCGACCCTGACGATCCCGCACCCGCGTGCGGCGGAGCGCGCGTTCGTGCTCGCCCCCTGGCTCGACGCGGACCCCGACGCGGTGCTCCCGGGGGCGGGACGGGTCGCCGACGTCCTCGCGCGCGTCGGGGACGACACCGTCCGGCTCGATGGACCCCGGTTGTTCGACGCGGAGGAGGCACGGTGAGGCACACCCGTCCGTCCACGCTCATCAGCGTCGCCCTGGTGGCGGGGATCGCAGGGTTCGCGCTCGACGCAGCCCTGGCCTCCCGGCAGCGGCCCGTGCTCATCCTGTCGAGCGCGCTCGGGCTGACGCTGGTGTGCATCGGCATCGCCCTCGTCCTCATGGCGATCCCGGTGCGGCGACATGCGCGTGGCACGGCCACGCGACCCGTCGACGCGTTCTACGCGACCCGCGTGGTGGTCCTCGCGAAGGCGTCGAGCATCTGCGGGTCGCTCATCGGCGCGTTCGCGCTCGGGGGAGTCGTGTACCTGCTCAGCCGGCCCGTGGTGCCCGGGATAGGCTCGACCCTGCCGAACGCGGTCGCGGTCGGCGGAGGCGTCGTCCTCACCGTGTGCGCGCTCGTCGCCGAGCAGATGTGCACCGTGCCGCCGCGCGACGACGACCGCGACGACCTGGGCGGCACAACCGCCGTCTAGACGGGCCGACCGACACCAGGAGGAACCGGATGCCGAGGGACCGACTCGACGTGCCGGACATCGACTGGTCGCGCGTGTCGACGAAGCTGGTGTGGACGGAGCTCCTGACCGTCCTCCTGGTCGGCGGGGTGATCACGGCCGGCATCGTGCTCATCGGGATCCCGGCCGGTATCGCCGTCACGCTCGTCGGCGTCGCGGCCGGGGTCGCCACGGTCCTCGTCGCCGCGTTCACCCCGCGTCGGGTCCGCGCGATCGGGTACGCCCTTCGTCAGGACGACCTGATCATCCGGCGGGGCCTGATGTGGCAGCGGTTCGTCGCCGTGCCGTACGGGCGGATGCAGCTCGTCGACGTCAGCCGCGGGCCGGTCGGACGCCTGCTCGGGCTGAGCGACCTGCGGTTCGTGACCGCCGCCGCGTCGACGAATGTGCGGATCCCGGGCCTCGCCGCCGAGCACGCCGACGAGCTCCGCGACCGCCTCGTGCAGATGGCCGAGTCACGCCGGGCCGGGCTGTAGGGGGCCGGGTGTCGTTCCGACCGGATCCGCCGATGCCGCCACCGTCCCCGCAGAGGAGCGGGCCCCACCGGGGAGCGGCCGCCGCGGCCGCGCCCCTCACCGACGGCGAGTGGCATCGTCTGCACCCGGCCACGCCGTTGCTCAAGGGCGGCGTCGCGCTCCTCGCGATCCTGTTCTTCGTCATCAACCAGCTCCGCGAGCGGCTCGTCGACCTGTTCATCCCCGGTGGCCGGGGTGCCGGGGCCGGGGAGGGCGACCCGATCGACTACGTGGTCCGGCACAACTACGTCGGGATCGTGCTGCTCGGCGTGCTCGTCTTCATCCTGATCTTGATCGGCCTGTTCACGCTCGCCTGGCGCATGCACACGTTCCGGGTCACGGGCGAGGTCGTCGAGGTCCGCTCCGGCGTCGTGTTCCGGAACCACCGGAAGGCTCGGCTCGACCGGATCCAGGGCGTCAACATCGCCCGGCCCTTCCTCGCGCGGCTCGTCGGCGCGGCACGGCTCGAGATCTCGCAGGCGGGCGACGACGCGAACGTCCAGCTCGCCTACCTGGCATCCGGGGCCGCGGACGACCTGCGGCAGCGGATCCTCCTGCTCGCCAGCGGTGCTCGCGACGACGGCGCCGCTCCGGGGCGGCCGAGTGCCAGGAGCGCGGAGGAACGGATGCACGAGTTCCTCGCGCCCGAGCTCGACCCGGTCGCGATCGGCGCCACGCGTGTCGTGAAGGTCCACCCCGGGCGGCTCATCGGCTCGCTCGTGCTGTCCGGCACCACCGTCTTTCTGCTCCTCGCAGCCGCGGCCATCGTCGTGAGCGTGGCGCTCACCGGGCAGTACTTCCTGCTCGTGTCGATGTTCCCCGCGATGATCGGCGCCGCGGGCATCTACGTCCGCAGGTTCACCAAGTCGATGCAGTACACGATCGCCGCGACCCGGGACGGCATCCGGATCGGGTGGGGTCTCATCTCGACGTCGAACGAGACGCTGCCGCCGGGGCGGATCCACGCCGTGAGCGTCACCCAGCCGTTGCTCTGGCGTCCGTTCGGCTGGTGGGACGTCCGCATCAACCGGGCCTCCCGGGCGCAGGGGTCTCGGCAGAACCAGCAGGTGTCCTCCACAGTCCTGCCGGTCGGCGACGCGTCCGACGTCCGGGCGGTCCTCGAGATCATCCTGCCGGAGCTCGTCGGCGCTGCCGTCGTCGGCCCGCGCGCGAGCCTCGAGCGGCTGCAGGAGGGATCGGCGGCTGCGGTCGGGGTCGTCGACGCGAGCCTCACCACGTCTGGCGACGTCGGCGGCTTCGTCCGGTCGCCCCGCCGCGGCGCATGGCTCCGTCCGCTCTCGTGGCGACGCAACGGGTACCGGCCGGTGCCCGGAGCGGTGCTGTTCCGACTCGGCGCGGTGTGGCGGCAGCTCGTCCTCGTGCCACTGCCCCGGATCCAGAGCGTCCGGGTGTCGCAGGGTCCGATCGAGCGGTCGCTCCGCCTCGCCGAGGTCCACGTGCACACCGTCCACGGGCCGGTGATAGCGCGGATCGGCGCACTCGACGCCGCGGACGCGCTGCGGCTCTTCACCGAGGTCGAGGCGGACGCGATCAGCGCCGCCGCCGCCGACACGTCGCATCGGTGGCGGGAGCGCGTCGGCGATGCCGGACGCGTCCAGCCAGACGGCCAGGAGGACCGGCACCCGTTCGCCGCGTCGGTTGCGGACGCCGCGCCTCCCGTCCCGCCGCGCGGCTGGGAACAGACCCCGCGACCGGAAGGAGCACCCCGGTGAGTCAACGCGCAGGACGCCTCGGCGTCGGGATCGTCGGCGCCGGCCGCGTCGGCCCGGTGCTCGGTGCCGCCCTCGCCAACGCCGAGCATGCCGTCGTCGGGATCACCGCGGTGTCTGCGGAGAGTCGGGACCGCGCCGAGGCCCTCCTGCCCGGCGTGCCGATCCTCGAGACGCCGGCGCTCGTCGAGCGCAGCGAGCTCGTGCTCCTCGCGGTGCCGGATGACCAGCTCGCCGAGCTCGTGCAGGGCCTGGCGGACGCCGGCATCTGGCAGCCCGGCCAGCTCGTCGTGCACACGAGCCCGGACCACGGGGTCGGCGTGCTCCGCCCGGCGCTCGCGTGCGGTGCGATCCCGCTCGCGATCCACCCGGCGATGGCGTTCACCGGCACGAGCATCGACCTGTCCCGCCTCCGCGACGCCTACTGCGCGGTGACCGCCCCGGCGCCGGTCCTGCCGATCGCGCAGGCCCTGGTCGTGGAGATGGGTGCCGAGCCCGTCGTGGTCGCCGAGTCGGACCGCGCCGCGTACGCGGACGCCGTGCGGACCGCGGTCAGCTTCTCGACCGCGATCGTCGACCAGGCCGCCGGCACCCTTGCCGACATCGGCGTCGAGCACCCCGGCCGGGTCCTCGGCGCGCTTGTGCGCTCCGCGGTCGACAACGCGCTCATGCAGGCGGACGGGCAGCAGCCGCGGTAGTTCGTGTCTCCTTCGGCGCTTGCCGTATGTACGTAAAAGCGTACACGTTTGTGTGCTTCTGAGGTAGACTAGCGGCATGGTCTCATCAGCTCTCACCCACGTGCTGCCGAGCGGCGACGCTCGGGTCGCTCTTCCGGCGGCGCTTCGTCGGTTCCGTACGGACGGCGCCCTCGCTGAGCCTGTGGTGTTCGGTTCGCACCGGAAGGCGGAGGCGGTGGTGATCCCGTTCGCGCTCTATGAGCGGCTGCTGCCGGCGATCGAAGATTTGGAGATCGCTGAACTCATTCGCACGCGCGCGGCCGAGGGTGACGCGGTGCCGCTCGCTGATGTGGCGGCATCGATTGGGCTCGACTCTGACGACTACCGGTGAGCCCGGCGAAGCTGCAGGCGCTGCCAGGGTTCCAGCGCGACATCGACGACCTCCCGGACATCCGGGTGCGGAAGATGGCGCTGGACATGCTCGTCCTCGTCCGGGATGGCAAGGCGTCCGGTGTGCCGCTCGAGGAGCGCGCGGGGACCGCGGATCTCGGGGACTGCTTCAAGTTCTACTTCGACCCCGATGGCAGCGGCAAGCCGCGGTTTCGTTTGGTCTACCGGTGGCTGCCGGACCAGCTACAGGCTGTGGCGCTCGAGGCGGTCGCAGTCGGTGAACGTGCGGATCTCGACGCGTATGTTCGCGCGGCCAGGAACCTCGGCCGAGCATGACCAGGAGTTCGGCGGCGGAGATGCGCGCCGGTACGATCGATCCCGTCCCCATGCACCCCACGCCAGGCTCGCTGGAGCCGCCCTGCTGGGGCCACGACCACTGGAGCCGCGCCCGCATGACCGACGACACCGTCGACACCACCGCCACCGACGCCGCCCAGGCGGCGGCCACCGCTGCCGAGGAGGCGCGGGAGGCCAGCGAGCAGAAGGCCGTCCGCCTCGACAAGCGCGAGCGGCTCCTCGCGGCGGGCATCGAGGCCTACCCGGTCGAGCTCGGCATCACGACCACGATCCCCGACGTCCGGGCGCAGTACGAGCACCTCGAGACCGGGCAGGAGACCGACGATATCGTCGGTCTCGCGGGCCGCGTCGTGTTCTCGCGCAACACCGGGAAGCTGTGCTTCGCGTCCCTCCAGGCCGGCGACGGCTCGCGCATCCAGGCGATGGTGTCGCTGGCCGAGGTCGGCGACGAGTCGCTCGCCCGCTGGAAGGACTTCGTCGACCTCGGCGACCACGTCTTCGTGCACGGCCGGGTCATCTCGTCGCGCCGCGGCGAGCTGAGCATCATGGTCGACGACTGGGCGATCGCGGCGAAGGCGATCCTGCCGCTGCCGAACATGCACTCCGAGCTGAGCGAGGAGACGCGCGTCCGCGCCCGCTACCTCGACCTCATCGTCCGCGAGCAGGCCCGTGCGACCGTGCGCGCCCGGGCCAAGGTCATGCAGTCGCTGCGCGCCACCTTCGACGCACACGAGTACCTCGAGGTCGAGACGCCGATGCTGCAGACCCAGCACGGCGGCGCCGCCGCCCGACCCTTCGTCACCCACTCGAACGCCTTCGACACCGAGCTGTACCTCCGGATCGCACCGGAGCTGTTCCTGAAGCGCGCGGTCGTCGGCGGCATCGACCGCGTCTTCGAGATCAACCGCAACTTCCGGAACGAGGGAGCCGACTCGACGCACTCGCCCGAGTTCGCCATGGTCGAGGCCTACCAGGCGTACGGCAACTACGAGCAGATGGCGGAGCTGACGCAGGAGCTCGTGCAGAACGCGGCGTTCGCCGTCGCGGGCAGCCATGTCGTCACCCTCGCCGACGGCACCGAGTTCGACCTCGGCGGGAGCTGGGACCGCATCGACATGTACGGCACCCTGTCGGAGGCGGCGGGGCGGGAGATCACGCCCGACACCCCGGTCGCGGAGCTCGCAGCGCTCGCCGACGCGGAGGGCGTCGAGGTGGCGCACCCGACGCACGGCAAGTACGTCGAGGAGCTGTGGGAGCACTTCGTCAAGGGCTCTCTGACGCGACCGACGTTCGTGATGAACTTCCCGGTCGACACCTCTCCCCTCGTGCGGCAGCACCGGACGCGCCCCGGGGTCGTCGAGAAATGGGACCTGTACATCCGCGGATTCGAGCTCGCGACCGCGTACTCGGAGCTCGTCGACCCGGTGATCCAGCGCGAGCGGTTCGTCGAGCAGGCGAAGCTCGCGGCGGGCGGCGACGTCGAGGCGATGCGCGTTGACGAGGAGTTCCTCCGCGCGCTCGAGCACGGCATGCCGCCGTCGGGAGGCATGGGCATGGGCATCGACCGGCTGCTCATGGCGATCACCGGGCTCGGGATCCGCGAGACGATCCTGTTCCCGCTCGTCAAGGGCGCCGGGGCGTAGCGCCGGAGGCGCCGCGGGGAGCGCCGGACCCTTCGGGCACCGCGGGGCGAGAGTGCCGGGCGCCGGGGTGGGAGCACCGCGAACCCCGCGGGCGCTGCGGACCCAGCGGTGGGAGTTACCATGAGCACGTGCCCCATGGAGTCGTGACCGGAATCATCTTCGCTTTCACGCCGACGATCGTCGTCGGGCTGATCTTCTGGTACGTCATGCGCGCAATCCTCCGAGCGGACCGCACGGAGCGGTCGGCCTACACCAAGATCGAGGCGGAGGAGCGGGCCCGGTTCACCGCCGAGCGCGCCGCCGCTGGTCTGCCGCCGGTCTCCCCGCCTGCGCCGCGCGTCGGGCGCTGACCGCGCGACGGACGACTCGCCCGAGCCGCCCGCGACGCGCATCGGGCGCTGACCGCGCCGGCTCGTCATGTCCCGTTCACCGGGACGTCGCGGCACGGTGTGAGCATCGGTGTCATGATCCAGCTCCGTCCCTCCGCACGCCAGACCCTCGTCGGCGACTTCGAGACCGAATACGACGAGTTCGACCTCGACGGGGACCTCGAACAGTCGTTGCATCATGGCGGTCGACTCGAACCGTCCTGGTGACCGTCGCCACGCGGCGCCTGCCGCCGAGCGGGAGCACGCGCTCCGCCGTCGCTCGCCAGGTGACGATGGGGCGTCGGGGTACGTGCCGCTCCTGGTGGGCGCGCTGCCACGTGTACCCCGCCGCGTTCCGCACCGACCCGAACCCGCCGGGGTACATCGTCGAACGCTGTGCGTCTGCGAGGAGGACATCGGCGTCGGGGCGCCGAGTTCCGCATGAATCCGGGGGAGTAGCGGGAGCGGAGCAGGCGGTGGGCCTGCCCCTTCGCTTGGCGGCTACCCTCCGGTCGTCGGAAGAACGCTGAGAATCGATGGAAACGATTTGTGGGGTACACCTCAGGACCGCTTTACTCGTGACACACCCCGACGAGGGGCACCCGAAGACCTCGTCGAATGCTTGCCAAACGTCAAGGGAGTCCGTCATGACGATCGCCACCGCAGCCCCGACCAGCAGCCGCCGCAAGGCCAAGGCCGCTCCCACTGCCGAGCAGACCGGCTCCCGTGAACTCGACGCCGTCGAGACCGTCATCGAGGCCGACGAGCGCCTCGCCGGTGTCCGTGGCGCATCCGTCGACCAGGTCGGCGACTACCTCCGCCACATCGGCCGACTGCCGCTCCTGACCGCTGCGGAGGAGGCCGAGATCGCCCGCCGCATCGAGGTCGGCCTGTTCGCCGACGAGAAGCTCGACACCGAGCCCGACCTGCCGAAGGAGCTGCAGCGTGAGCTGCGCTGGCTCGGCCGTGACGGGCAGCGCGCCAAGGAGCGCATGATCACGTCGAACCTCCGCCTCGTCGTCAGCATCGCGAAGCGGTACTCGCAGCGCGGGCTGCCGTTCATGGACGTCATCCAGGAGGGCAACCTCGGCCTCGTCCGTGCCGTCGAGAAGTTCGACTTCACGCAGGGCTACAAGTTCTCCACGTATGCCACCTGGTGGATCCGCCAGGCGATCTCCCGCGGTCTCGCCGACAAGGCCCGCACGATCCGTATCCCGGTGCACACCGTCGAGCTCATCAACAAGATCTCCCGCACCGAGCGCGACCTCACCGTCGACCTCGGCCGCGCGCCGAGCCCGGAGGAGGTCGCTGAAGAGCTCAGCATGAGCGTCGACGAGCTCATCGACCTCAAGGGCCGCTCGCACGAGCCGGTCTCGATCCACACGGTCGTGGGCGACTCCGACGACAGCGAGCTCGGCGACTTCATCGAGGACGAGGACGCGGCGAGCCCGAACGAGATGACCGAGAACACGCTGCTGCACCGCGACATCCGGTCCATCGTCGCCGAGCTCCCGAGCGACGAGGCGAACGTCATCCGCATGCGCTACGGCCTGGACGACGACCACCCGATGACCCTCGACGAGATCTCGAAGGTCGTGCACACGACCCGCCAGGCTGTCAGCCGTGTCGAGTCCCGCGCCAAGCTGCGCCTCTTCGCGAAGGCCGTCAGCCAGGACCTGCAGCTCTACCTGACCGACTGACGTCTCTCGATCAGCGATCAGCGATCCGCCTGCGCCGGTCGACCCGTCAGGGCTCGGGCGGCGCAGTCCGTTCGGCACGGTCCTGGGGGCGCAGCCGCTGCCGGACATCCGGCGGGATCAGCTCCTGCAGCTGGTCCGGTCGGACCGGCAGATCGAGCAGCCCGAGCTTCATCCGGCCGGTCCGTCCGTGCCGTTCAGCATCGAAGCGGATGACCGACCCGGCGTTCTTCCGGAGCCGGAGGTCGAGTTGCGCGCCGGTTGCGACCTCGCCGACGACGAGGCCATCGACCTCGAGCGCGGCGCTCAGGGTGCCCTCGGCGATGTCGAAGCGGAACCGCTCCTTCGCAGCGAGGACGACCGACCGCGCGATGCCCGCCATCGGCGCGACGGGCGTCACGACCGAGCCGGAGAGCGCCGGCGAGAGGACCGGGCCGCCGGCGGCGTGGTTGTACGCGGTGGAGCCGGCGGGCGTGGCTGCGACGATGGCGTCCGCGCGGTAGTAGCCGTACGTCATGCCGCTGATCGTCAGGTCCGCGGACACCTGGCCCGCGCCGGGACGCCGCACGATCGTCAGGTCGTTGAACGCCAGGTAGCTCGTCCTGGAGCCGGACCAGGTCAGGGAGGCCTCGAGTGCGTGGTGCGGCTCGAGCGAGTAGTCGCCTGCGGCCAGCCGGTCCAGCGCCACATCGAGCTCGAACGGCTCGATCTCGACGAGGAACCCGACGTTGCCGTAGTTGACGCCGAGGACCGGCACGGGGCGTGCGGCGACGAGACGCATGGCGCCGAGCATCGTGCCGTCACCGCCGAGCGCCACGACCGCCTCCACCTGCTCGCAGAAGGCCTCGTCCTCGAGCAGTTCGACACCCGAGCCGAGCCGCGCCGCGTCCATGCGGCGGCCGACGAGACGACCGCGGCCGCTCGCACGCCAGCGCTGCAGCGCCTGCACCGACTCGGAGACGTTCTTGGTCGGGTGCACGACCATGCCGACGAGGGGTTCCTCCATGGGCAGGAGCGTATCCGCAGCACCTGCGTGCGGTGCGGTGTTCGAGGGATCCGTTCCCGGTCCTCCCACGCGCGATGCGCGCGCGTGACGCATGTCACGCCCACGGCGAACAGGGGCAGTCCAGCGCGGGGTCGCTGGTTAGTCTCAACGTACGTCACCGAGCTCACACGAGCGCGGTACATCTGTCGGCTCCATCGAGCGGAGCCAAGGGAGAGCACATGTTCGAGAGATTCACCGACCGAGCCCGTCGTGTTGTCGTCCTCGCCCAAGAAGAGGCGAAGATGCTCAACCACAACTACATCGGCACCGAGCACATCCTCCTCGGCCTCATCCACGAGGGCGAGGGCGTCGCCGCCAAGGCGCTGGAGTCGCTCGGCATCTCGCTCGATGCCGTCCGCGAGCAGGTCCAGGACATCATCGGGCAGGGCCAGCAGCAGCCCACGGGTCACATCCCGTTCACGCCGCGTGCCAAGAAGGTCCTGGAGCTGTCACTGCGCGAGGCGCTGCAGCTCGGCCACAACTACATCGGGACCGAGCACATCCTGCTCGGCCTCATCCGCGAGGGCGAGGGCGTCGCCGCCCAGGTGCTCGTCAAGCTCGGCGCCGACCTCAACCGGGTCCGTCAGCAGGTCATCCAGCTCCTGTCCGGCTACCAGGGCAAGGAGGCCGTCGCCGTCGGCGGCGAGAACCAGCAGGGCGCCCAGCAGGGCTCGCAGGTGCTCGACCAGTTCGGCCGCAACCTCACCCAGGCTGCCCGCGACGGCAAGCTCGACCCGGTCATCGGTCGTGAGAAGGAGATGGAGCGGGTCATGCAGATCCTCTCCCGCCGTTCCAAGAACAACCCCGTCCTGATCGGCGAGCCCGGCGTCGGCAAGACCGCCGTCGTGGAGGGCCTCGCCCAGGCGATCGTCAAGGGCGACGTGCCCGAGACGCTCAAGGACAAGCAGCTCTACTCGCTCGACCTCGGCTCGCTCATCGCCGGATCCCGGTACCGCGGCGACTTCGAGGAGCGCCTGAAGAAGGTCACCAAGGAGATCCGCACCCGCGGCGACATCATCGTCTTCATCGACGAGATCCACACCCTTGTGGGTGCCGGTGCCGCAGAGGGCGCGATCGACGCGGCCTCGATCCTCAAGCCGCTCCTCGCCCGCGGGGAGCTGCAGACGATCGGCGCGACCACGCTCGACGAGTACCGCAAGCACTTCGAGAAGGACGCCGCGCTCGAGCGCCGGTTCCAGCCGGTGCAGGTCAACGAGCCGTCCCTCCCGCACGCGATCAACATCCTCAAGGGGCTCCGCGACAAGTACGAGGCGTTCCACAAGGTCTCCATCACCGACGGTGCGATCGTCGCCGCGGCGAACCTCGCGGACCGCTACGTGCAGGACCGCTTCCTGCCGGACAAGGCCATCGACCTGATCGACGAGGCCGGCGCACGCCTGCGTCTGTCGATCCTGTCCGCGCCGCCGGAGCTCCGCGAGTTCGACGAGAAGATCTCCGAGGTCCGCGGGCAGAAGGAATCCGCGATCGAGGAGCAGGACTTCGAGAAGGCCGCGTCCCTGCGCGACGAGGAGAAGAAGCTGCTCGGTGAGCGGCTCCGTCTCGAGAAGCAGTGGCGCGCCGGCGATGTCGCCGCGTCCGGCACGGTGGACGAGGGCATCATCGCCGAGGTCCTGGCGCAGGCCACCGGCATCCCGGTGTTCAAGCTCACGGAAGAGGAGACCTCCCGTCTCGTCTTCATGGAGAAGGCCCTGCACCAGCGCGTCATCGGTCAGGAGGAGGCCATCTCGGCCCTGTCCAAGACCATCCGCCGCACCCGCGCCGGCCTCAAGGACCCGAACCGCCCCTCCGGGTCGTTCATCTTCGCCGGCCCCACCGGCGTCGGCAAGACCGAGCTGGCCAAGGCGCTCGCCGAGTTCCTGTTCGACGACGAGGGCGCGCTGATCTCCCTCGACATGTCCGAGTTCGGCGAGAAGCACACCGTCTCGCGACTCTTCGGTGCCCCTCCCGGGTTCGTCGGGTTCGAGGAGGGCGGCCAGCTCACCGAGAAGGTGCGCCGCAAGCCGTTCTCCGTGGTGCTGTTCGACGAGATCGAGAAGGCCCACCCGGACATCTTCAACTCGCTGCTGCAGGTTCTGGAGGAGGGGCGCCTGACCGACGGTCAGGGTCGCGTCGTGGACTTCAAGAACACCGTCATCATCATGACCACGAACCTCGGTTCGCAGGGCATCGCTGGAGGCCCGGTCGGCTTCCAGATCGAGGGCGACTCCGGCATCGGGTACGACCGCATGCGCGCGAAGGTGAACGAGGAGCTGAAGAAGCACTTCAAGCCCGAGTTCCTGAACCGCGTCGATGACACGATCGTGTTCCCGCAGCTCTCGCAGCCCGAGCTGCTGCAGATCGTCGACCTGTTTGTCAAGCGGCTCTCGGACCGTCTGCTCGACCGCGACATGACCGTCGAGCTGTCGCTCCCGGCCAAGGAGCAGCTCATCAAGGTCGGGTTCGACCCCGCCCTCGGTGCACGCCCGCTCCGCCGCGCGATGCAGCACGAGATCGAGGACCAGCTGTCCGAGCACATCCTGCAGGGCGAGCTCACCGCCGGGGACCACGTCAAGGTCGACTTCGCCGATGGTGCCTTCCAGTTCGAGACCGGGCGTCAGCCGGGTCGCGAGGACGTGCTCGCCGGCGCCGCCGCGGTCGAGTCCGGTCTGCCGGACGCGCCGCAGGGTGAGCTCGAGGGCTGATCCTGCTCGATCGCAGCGCCTGCGCTGCGCCACTGCACGAAGGAAGGGGCGGTCGGACTTCGGTCCGGCCGCCCCTTCGGCGTGTGTTGCGTCCGTTGCTGCCTACGGTCGGGGCGTTGCTGCCTACGGCCGGGGTGTTCGGCTCCGGTGATGCGCGGAGTGCGGGCGACGGGGGGATCAGACGCGGTCGTCCGGGTTGAACGCGATGCGGCCGGTCCCCGCGTCCGTTCCCGGGTTGACGCCGGTGTCGTCGCCGCGCTCTGCCGCGCTCGACAGGTCGCTGTCCGCGGTGCCGTCCGACTCGCCGTCGACGTCGCCGGCCAGCCCGTTCGTCTGGTCGAACACGTGGCCGGGCTCGTCGAGATCCGCGATGGAGGCACGGTGGCCGTGGTCGGTGCCGTTTCCGTCGGCTGTCGTGTCGGCATGCTTGCCAGTGGTGCCGTGCGACGCGAGATGTTCCGTGCTCGTGCTCGTGCTCGTGCTCGTGCTCGTGGCCGTGCCCGTGCTCGTGGCCGTCTGGTCGGCGGCGTGGCCCGGGTGCACCGCGTGGGCGCCCGTGCCGGTGTCGGTCGTGATGCTGTCATCCATGGGTTCCACGTCGTCGTGGTCCGTGTGCTTGTCCATGGCGCGGACCATACGCCGCCGGGCTGAGGGGCGGCCACGCGGATAGGCTCGTGGGGATGAAGAACACGGACGGCTTCGACGGTGCCGCGCGCGACGAGCACGGCATCCGTGTGCGACCGGCGCTCGCGTCCGACGTCCCGCACATCCAGCGGCTCATCGCCCCGTATGTCGCCCGCGGGATCCTGCTCGGCAAGGACAACGTCACGCTCTATGGGTCGATCCAGCAGTTCCGGATCGCCGAGGGCCCGGACGGCGTGCCGATCGGCTGCGGTGCCCTCGCCGTGTTCTGGGAGGACATCGCCGAGGTCCGGACGCTCGCGCTCGACGCGAACTGGATCCACAAGCGGGTCGGGCACCGGCTGCTCCAGGGGCTCGAGCACGATGCGCGGGCGCTCGGTGTGGCCCGCATCTTCTGTCTGACGTTCGAGGTCGAGTTCTTCACGCGGCACGGCTACCTGGAGATCGGCGAGACCGTGGTGTCACCGGAGGTGAGCGCGGAGCTTGAGCGGTCCTCCGACGAGGGCGTCGCGGAGTTCCTCGACCTCGCGCGGGTGAAGCCGAACACGCTCGGCAACACCCGCATGCTCAAAATCCTCTGACCGTCCGTCGGAACTGGCCGCCATCGGCGGACCCGCGGCGTCGCTGCCGCCGAACGTGCGGCACGGCGCATAGCCTGTGCGCATGTCGTCGCTCCGCTCTCCCGTCGGCAAGGAGCCGAACGGTGTCTACTGGCGCCGCCGGGCCATGGTGCTCGGTGCGCTCCTCCTTGTGATCGTCGTGATCGTGCTCATCGTGGTGGGTCGCGGTGGCCGTGCGTCGGAGGCGTCACCCACTGCCTCCGCGACCGCACGCGCGCAGGATGCCGGCGACACCGAGCAGTCCTCGTCGGCGACCGGGAAGGCCACGTCGAGCGCCTCCACGGCTGCGGCTGCGGACGGTGCGACCTGCGGGAAGTCCCAGATCGTGCTCAAACCGATCACCGACAAGACCACCTATGCTCCGACGGAGCAGCCGGAGATCTCGATGTCGATCACGAACACGGGCAAGAACGCATGTCACATGGACCTCGGGTCCGCGCAGCAGGTCCTCACCATCACGAGCGGTGAGGAGACCTACTGGACCTCGAAGGACTGTCAGACGGGTGGGACGAACCAGGACGTGACCCTGGAGGCGCAGCAGACGCTCACGACGCCCGCGATCGCCTGGGACCGCACACGGAGCTCGACGACCACGTGCGACGCGAGCCGGTCCTCCGTCCCGGCGGACGGCGCGAGCTACCACCTGGACGTCGCGGTGGGGAACCTCGTCTCCTCCGCTTCGACGCAGTTCGTGCTGAACTGATGGCCGGTACGGACGCCCCGAAGGAGCAGCGGTTCCGGAGCGAGCAGCTCGAGGAAGCCCTCGCCAAGCAGGATGTCGCCGCGGTGGCGTTCGCCCTGCGGCACGACATCGTGATCGTGCCGCGCCTGGTGACCGGCAAGAAGGACCACCAGGTCCGGGTGTTCGGCCGCGAGGGCTCGGACCGTCGGGTCCTGCTGCTGTTCTCCTCCGCGGACGCGTATACGGCGATGGTCCCGGACGAAAAGATCCGCCAGGTCATGGTGTACGACGCGGAGCGGCTCCGGGACTTCATCGAGGCACACCTGGACGTGCTCGAGCAGGTCTTCTTCGATCTCGCCGGGCCGCACACCATGGCTGCCGACCCGCGGGACCTGCTGGAGGCACTGCGCGGCTGAGGCCGGGACGGCTGCTGCGGGTCAGAACGCGGCGTCGAGTTCGCGTTCGCGCACGGAGCTGGCGCTCGCGAACGCGACGCGCAGGGCCTCGCGGAGGTGCTCGGAGTCCGCGCCGAGGATGGTCGAGAACCCGAGTCGGCGGCCCTCGGCCGCGCGCTGTTTCGCGCCGGTGGCGGGGCGGATCTCCCCGGCGAGGCTGATCTCACCGATCGCGGCGAGGGTGTGCGGGTAGGGGCGGTCGCGCGCGGCGCTTGCGAGGGCGAGCGCGATTGCGAGGTCCGCGCCCGGCTCGGTGAGGCGCATTCCGCCGACCGTGGAGACGTAGACGTCACTGTCGGACAGTTTGATGCCCGCCCGGCGTTCGAGCACGGCCAACAGCATGGCGACGCGGGAGGAGTCGACCCCGTTCACCACGCGGCGGGGCTGTGGGGCGGAACTGGGGACGACGAGCGCCTGCACTTCGACCGGGAGCGCGCGCCGTCCCTCCATGGCGATCGTGATGCACGTTCCGCTGACCGGCGCAGTGTTGCGGGACATGAACAGCCCGCTGGGGTCGGGGACCTCGTGGATGCCGTCCCCGGCCATGTCGAAGCAGCCGACCTCGTCGGTCGGGCCGAAGCGGTTCTTGAGCGCGCGGACGAAGCGGAGTGCGGTCTGGCGGTCGCCCTCGAAGTGGCAGACGACGTCGACGAGATGCTCCAGGAGCCGCGGGCCTGCGATCGTGCCGTCTTTCGTGACGTGGCCGACGATGAGGATCGGGAGCGCGCGGTCTTTCGCGACCCGGATGAGCGTCGACGCGACCTCGCGCACCTGTGAGGTGCCGCCCGCGATGCCATCGATCGCTCCGGACGAGATCGTCTGCACGGAGTCGGCGATGACGAGGTCGGGCTGCACCTGGTCGATCTGGCCGAGGATGACGGAGAGGTCGACCTCGCTCGCCAGGTAGAGGTCGTCGTGCATGGCGCCGGTGCGTTCGGCGCGGAGGCGGACCTGGTCGACGGATTCCTCTGCGCTGACGTAGAGCACGCGTTTGCCGAGGACGGCGGCCCGCGACGCGACCTCGAGCAGGAGGGTGGACTTGCCGACGCCGGGCTCGCCGCTGAGCAGGATGGCGGCACCCGGGACGATGCCGCCGCCGAGGACGCGGTCGAACTCGCCGATGCCGGTGCGCCAGTGCGAGACGAGCTCACCGGTGACCTCCGTGATGGGGCGGGCGGCGCGGGCGCCGGTGACGGCGACGGCGGCGGTGCCGCGGACGCTTGCCTGTGCGGGGGCACCGTCCTCCATGGTGCCCCAGGCCTGGCATTCCCCGCAGCGGCCGGCCCACTTGATGCTCGTCCACCCGCATTCGGTGCAGCGGTACGTGGATTGGGGTCTGGCCATGGTCCGAGGTTAGGCGGCGCCGCCGACATCGTGGCCGCGGTCTCGTCCTGCCGGGTGCATGAGGCGGTTCGCCTCGCGCGCCCCGTCCGCCTGCTCCTCCGCACGGGCGTTGGCGACCGCGCCGGCGTCCTTGCCGAGATCCTCGGCCTCCCGCGCAGAGAGGTGCTCGCGGATCGCGGCGACCGTGTCGACGCGGGCGTCGACGAGCGGTTCGAACGCGCTCGCCCAGATGCGGTACCCGTTGTCATTCGGGTGGAACAGGTCGCCGTAGCTGTTCAGGAACGTCCGGCGGAGGCCCAACCGCTTGGTGATCGCATGGAGGGGTGCGACCGTCAGCCCGAACTCCTCGGCCACCCGGTTCACGATCTCGTTCGCGATCGCGACCTTGCGCTCGCGTTCTCGGAAGAACATGCACGGCAGTTCCGCGACGATCGCGTGGGACGGCACCGCGCCGTAGATCGCGCGGAGATTCCGCTCGAACTTGTCCGGGTGGAAGTCCGCGATGTCGTTCGCACCGATGGACACGGTGCAGATGTCCGGCTGGTACTTGGACAGCTTGGGGAGCTGGTCCTTCTTGGCGCCCCACGTGGTGGCACCGCTGACACTGAGGTTCACGACCCGCAGTGTGCAGCGGGAGCGGCGGCGGATCCGGCGGGCGAGGAGGCCGACGTACCCGCGGCTCGGAACGGTCGCGCCGACACCCTGCGCTGCCGAGTCCCCGATCGCGAGGTACGTGAGCTGCCCCTCGTGGTGCAGACGCTCACGCCACCAGTCGGCGTGGACGGGCAGCAGATCGACGACGCGCTGGGCGGCGGCCCGCTGCCCTTTCACGCCCGCCCGGGCCCCGAAGGCACCGGCGGCGCTCATGGCGAGGGCGCCGGAGATCGAGCTGACCAGGGCGACCACGGTTCGTTTCCTCATACCGGCCGACGATACGCGGGCAGTCTCGGCGCCCAATGCGCCGGCCGCTGACGGGGGAGAGCGGCGCTGGAGTGCCCGCCTGGGGAGGGGAGGCGCCTGCTGTGCTCGGTTCGGAGTGGAGACGGTGGCTGCGCTCGGTTGGGGAGGCGCCGGCTGAGCACGGTTCGCCCTGCCTCCCGCCATGCAGTAGGATCGTCGGCGGTACCGTGTCCGAGCGGCCTAAGGAGCATGTCTCGAAAACATGTGTGGGGGCAACTCCACCGTGGGTTCAAATCCCACCGGTACCGCCACGACGAAGAGCCCCGGTTCCCTTGTAGTCACGGGGATCCGGGGCTCTTTCGCTTCTCATCGACAGCGCTTGTGGTAGCCAGGCGGTAACGGGAGCATCTGGTGCAAGGCGTGAGCATCCGCGTCTCGCTCCCTTCTCCACGCCTTTGGCATATACGGATCTGGTGGCGGCGGTGACGCCTGTGTCGGCGGCGCTCGTCACGCTGTGCGAGCAGTCCCGAAGCGACTGCGGGCGATGCGCTGTAAGCGATTCGCCCGATCATCGTGTTTGGAGGGACCGGGCCAGGCAGCGTGCAGGTGAACATGGCCGAGAGCGATGACCGTAATTTCCACGCCGCCGACGATCATCGCACCAAACCAGGCCGGCGGGTCAGGCCGCCCGCAGCCGCGTGATGCGCTCCCGGATCCGGGCGTCGAGGTCCTCGAACTCGTCGAGCACGTCCATCGCGGCGTACGCGCGGCCGCGGACTCGCTCGGTGACGGCTTCGACGACGTGGGCCTCCTCGAGCGCCTGCACGCCGCGGTAGACGCTCCGCTCCGGGATGTCCCCGAGCTCGTCGACGAGCTGCTCGATCGTGAACACCGGCAGCGACAGCAGCACCGGCAGCATCTGATCGGCAGCACTGCCGGCGCGGGGTGCAGCCTGCCTCCGCCAGGCCTCCTCGTACCGGGCGAACGCACGGGCGGTGCCGCGAGCTTCACGGGCAGCTGTCTCGACGCAGAGCGCGAGGTCGGTGACGATCGGCTCGGCCTTGCCCGTGCGGTACGCGGTGAGGAGCGAAAAGTAGTGCGTCGCGTCCGCGGCGAGGGCGCTGGCGACCGGGAGCACGGTGTGCGGCGTGACACCCCGTCGGCGAAGGATCGCGCCGATGAGAGCGCGTCCGATGCGGCCGTTGCCGTCGGTGAATGGGTGAATGCTCTCGAACTGCGCGTGCGCGATCGCTGCCTGGGTGACCGGCTCGACGTCGTCGCGGTTCGAGAACGCGATGAGGTCGTCGAGCAGAACGGGCACGTCCTCCGGCGGTGGCGGAACGTAGAGCGCGTTCCGCGGGGAGTGCTGGGAGCCGCCGATCCAGTTCTGGACGTCACGGATGCGGCCCGCGTAGGGCCGCTCTCCGGGGTCGACGTCGTCCTGCATGAGCGCCTTGTGCGCGGCGAGGATCTCGTCGAGCGTGATGGTCGTGCTCGAGGCTTCGATGAGCTTCGTGATCGCGGCGCCGGCGGCGACCATCGACATCGCGGAGCTGTTCTCCTTCAGGCCACCGATCGCGCGGGCGAAGGCGACGGGCGACGCTTCGACGTGCTCGATGCGGCTGGAGGCCACGGACTCCATGCGGATCAGGAAGCCGGCGAGTGGACTGAGCACACCGCCCGCGACCCGCTCGAGGTCGGCCGCCTCGTAGCGGGCCCGTGCGAGGTCACGCTCGGGGACTACGGGCCCGTCGAGCTCGGCGATCATGGGCGGGAGCGACACCGTGACGTCGGAGAGCATCCGGTCCTCGCGGGTGCCGCGGCGAGCTGCGCTGGTCCAAGGGACCCTGCGCGCTCGGTGAGCTGGCCAGGCCGTCATCGCTTGCCCTTCCGTCGGCACCGCCGTCAATAATGACACTTGTCGCAGCCAAGTGTCAATTATAGGGAGGCTGTCGCCAGGGGGAGGGGGCGGAGGATTCGCTGCGTCGAGGGCGATCCGGCCGAACGGCGCACCTCGCGCGCCTTAGAAGGGGGCTTGCGGAGGATGCTCGGCTCTGACCGAATGGTGACATGGAACCGCAGCGGGGGAACGCGGCCGGGGCGTCTGCGCAGCGCGAGTACGAGCGCCGGCGCGTGAAGGACGAGGCGAAGATCCGCGACAAGTGGGGTCAGGGTCGCCTCGGCAATGTCGCAGTCGCCCTGTCGTCGGAGCGTCAGAGCACGACGGCGTGGAAATCCGGCGCGATCGGCGAGGCGACGCTCGGCGCGAGACTCGAAGTTATCGCCTCCGACCGGATCATCGTGCTGCACGACCGCCGTATCCCGCGGAGCCGCGCGAACATCGACCACATCGTCGTCACCCGCGCCGGCGTGTGGGTCATCGACGCCAAGCGGTACCAGAACAAGCGCCCCGAGCTGCGTGTGGAGGGCGGGCTGTTCCGGCCCCGCGTCGAGAAGCTCATCGTCGGCGGCGACCGGACCTCGCTGGTGGACGGTGTGCTCCGCCAGGTCGCGCTGGTCTCGGAGGTCGTGGGCGCCGTGCCGGTGTCCGGCACGCTGTGCTTCGTTGACGCGGAGTGGCCGATGTTCGGCGGGTCGTTCCAGACCCGCGGCGTCGAGGTCTGTTGGCCGAAAAAGCTCGTGAAGATGCTCGTCGGTGCAGATGGCACGGTGGACGTCGCAGCCGCGGCTGCGGCGATCGCCACACGCTTCCCGCCTGCGTAGATGTTGGGGCAGCATGTGGAGGAGCGGGACTGGTGACCCCGCGCGACCGGCAGCGCACCTACGCCCGTTGACTAGTTGAGTCCGACCTGGGTTGCTGCGTACGCGGCCTGGTCCGGGGTGAACTGGTTCCCGGCGCTCGACGTGAGCTGGTCGATCAGGCTCTGTCTGGAGAACCCCATGCCAGAAGCGATGTATCCCTTGGCGGCGTCCACCGCTTGTGCGTTCCAGTCCGCGCCCGCGTTCGCGACCGCATGCGCCGCCTGGTCCGGGGCGAACTGGTTCCCGGCGCTCGACGTCAGCTGCTGGGTCAAGCTCGCCTCGGAGAAGCCCATACCCGACTTCAGGTACGCTTCTGCGGCCGAAAGCGCCTGCGCATTCCAATCGGCCCCGGAGCGATCAATCGCCCACTGCGCATCGGTCTGGGAGAACCCGTTCCCGGCGCTCGAAGTCAGCTGCGCGAGCAGGCCCGCTTGGGAGAAGCCCATCCCGGAATCCAGATACGTTTTCGCTGCCGCGAGAGCTTGCAGCTGGGCGACCGAACCGGCCGGGGCAGCCGCCTGCGAAGGCGTCGCTGCCGCCTCGGTCTCCGCCGGAGTGGCCGCAGTGCTCGCCTCGGCCGAACTTGTGGAAGGCGCTGCGGCGGGTGCGGCCGAGTTCGCTGAGCCGCTGCCGTACAAGCCGGAGAACACCCCGCCGAGCACGATGGCGACAACGCTGAGGACGGTGCCGGGGAGCGCGCGCTGTGCCTTGCGGCGCAGACCGATGATGCCCAGCACCAGGCCGACGATGCCGAGGAAAACCCCGAAACCGGACACATGCGGGAGTATCGCGAAAACAATGCCCGCGATCCCGAGCGCGATCGCGGCGGTGCCGAGTCGGCGACCGCCGGCCTGCGCGGGCGGCTGGCCGTTTCCGCCGGCCGTCCCGCCCGGCGGGACAGTGGGGTCCTCAGCGAAAGCCGGGTGTGCCATGTCGATTTCTCCGAGACTCTTGGGGGAAAGCAGTGGGATGCGAAGGTGAGTAAACCTTACGCCATCGGCCCGGCCCGGCGAAGCAGCGCAGGTTCCCCTGTTCGGATGGCTCGCGCGGTGCATCAGTAGCGACCGCGCCTCCCTCCCCCGACCTCGTATCAGTACATGCGTACTTGACAATGATTGTCATGTATTTCTAGCGTTTGATCGCAGTCGGATGGTCGTCACCGCTGCCCGTGCAACCTCGACCTATGAGAAGGACCATCACCACATGCGTCAGCGCATCATCCTCCCCACCCTCGCCGTCGCCGGCGTCGCCGCACTCGCCCTGACCGGGTGCTCCGGCGGCTCCGGTTCCGATTCCGGTTCCGGGTCGGACTCCGACGGAGCCATCACGGTCGTCGCGTCGACCAACGTCTACGGCAGCATCGTCAAGACGATCGGTGGGGACAACGTCGACGTCACCAGCATCCTGACCGACCCGTCGCAGGACCCGCACTCCTTCGAGGCGTCGTCGCGGACGCAGCTCGCGGTGTCGAAGGCGGACATTCTCGTCGAGAACGGCGGCGGCTACGACGACTACATGGACACCCTCCGCAATGCGTCGAACACCGACGCGACGCTCGTGAACGTCGTCAAGCTCTCGGGCCTCCAGAAGGCGGGGCAGGACGAGTTCAACGAGCACGTGTTCTACAGCTACCCGACGATGGTGAAGTTCGTCGACGCGATCGAGAGCGACCTCACCAAGGTCGATTCGTCCGCCGCCGACACGTTCAAGGACAACGCCGACGCGCTGAAGACGAAACTGCAGAAGCTCGAGGACGAGACGGCGGCCCTCAAGGAGCAGCACGACGGCGAGAAGGTGGCGTACACCGAACCGGTGCCGGGCTACCTGTTCGACGCCATCGGCCTCGTGAACTCGACGCCGGAGGACTTCGCGGAGGCGATCGAGGAAGGCGACGACGTCCCGCCGGCCGCTCTGAATGACACACTCAAGCTCTTCAGCGGCTCAGACGCGGTGAAGCTCCTGGCCTACAACAACCAGGCCTCCAGTCCGGAGACGGAGCAGGTGGAGCAGGCCGCGAAGGACGCCGGCGTCCCCGTCGTCGGCGTCACCGAGACGTTGCCGGAGGGCAAGGGCTACATCGCCTGGCAGCAGAGCAACATCGACGCGATCTCGGCGGCGCTCGGCGAGTGAGCACCGCCACGCGCGGCTCCGCCACGAACGCGGTGCGGTCCGTGCTCGAGTTCCGCCAGGCGGGTCTGTCCTACGGTGCACGCACACTGTGGGACGGGCTCGACCTGCGCGTGCGACCGGGGGAGTTCCTCGCGGTGCTCGGCCCGAACGGGGCCGGGAAGACCAGCATGCTGCGCACGATCCTCGGGCAGCAGCGCCTAACCGCCGGGACACTCGACCTCCTCGGGTCGCCGGTGCGTCGGGGCGACCGCCGGATCGGGTACATCCCGCAACAGCGTCTGATGGAGGCGGGGACGCCGCTGCGAGCCCGCGACCTCATCGGACTCGGGCTGCAAGGGCACCGGTGGGGGGCTGGGCGCATCAGCCGGTCGGACGCGGTGCGACTCGATCAGGTCATCGAGCACGTCGGTGCCGTCGACTTCGCCGACGCGCCCGTCGCCGAGCTCTCCGGCGGCGAACAGCAGCGCATCCGGGTCGGGCAGGCGATCGCCGGCTCGCCGGCTCTCATGCTGTGCGACGAGCCGTTGATCTCGCTCGACCTGCGGCACCAGCGCATCGTCACGGACCTGATCGACGCCGAGCGTCGGGAGCGGGCGGCGTCGGTCGTCTTCGTCACGCACGACGTCAACCCGATCCTCGGCGCGGTCGACCGCGTCCTCTACATCGCCAGCGGACGCTTCCTGATCGGCACGCCCGACGAGGTGCTCCGCTCGGACGTGCTCTCCGACCTGTACGGCACCGATGTGGACGTGGTCCGCACCATGGGCCGGATCATCATCGTCGGCTCCAACGAGCCGAACGTCCCCGGTCATGCCACCCTCGGCATGGAGCGGGCCTCGTGAGCATCCACGACCTGGCGACGACCCTGTTCTCGTTCCAGGACTTTCCCGAACTGCTCGCCCTGGTCCGCAACTCGGTCGTCGCCGGGGCGGTCCTCGGCCTGCTCGGCGGCCTCATCGGCCCGTTCGTGGTGTCCCGGAACATGCCCTTCGCCGTGCACGGCATCAGCGAGCTCTCGTTTGCCGGTGCTTCCGCCGCGGTGCTCCTCGGAGTCAACGTGGTGCTGGGTTCGATCGCCGGGAGCCTCATCGCGGCGATGCTCATCGGCTTCCTCGGCGCCCGCGCCCGTGACCGGAACTCCATCATCGCCGTGCTCATGCCGTTCGGGCTCGGCCTCGGGATCCTCTGCCTGGCGCTCTACAAGGGCCGAGCGGCGAACAAGTTCGGGCTGCTCACCGGCCAGATCGTCTCCGTCGACAACCCGCAGCTCGGCTGGCTCCTGGCGATCTCCGCCGTCATCATCGTCGCGCTGCTCGTGATGTGGCGCCCGCTGACCTTCGCGAGCGTCGACCCGGATGTCGCTGCTGCGGCCGGAGTGCCGGTCCGCGCGCTCGCCTTCGCGTTCATGGTCGCGCTCGGTCTCGCGACGGCGGTGTCCGTGCAGATCGTCGGCGCGCTCCTGGTTCTGTCACTCCTGGTGACGCCGGCGGCGGCGGCGCTGCAGGTGACCGTGCACCCGCTGAAGGTGCCGATCCTCAGTGCCGCCTTCGGCATCGTCAGCGTCGTCGGTGGGATCCTGCTCTCCCTCGGCGGGGGGCTGCCGATCAGCCCCTACGTCACGACGATCTCGTTCGTGATCTGGGTGGTGTGTCGGATTGCCGGGCGGCGGCGGTCCTCCCGGGCTCGCCGTCACTCGTGCGCGACGTGACCCTCGTGCGTGTGCGTGACGGCGTCGGCGACGATGTGGGCGACGTGCGCGTCGGACAGGGAGTACTCGGCTTCGCGGCCGTGCCGGGTCACCTCGACGAGGCCCGCGGTGCGGAGCGTCCGGAGGTGCTGGGAGACCAGGGGCTGGGAGAGCCTGGTCACCTCGACCAGGCCGCCGACCGATGATGGCCCGTCGGCGATGGTCGAGAGCAGGTGCAGACGCGACGCGGACGCCAGGACCTTGAACAGCTCAGCGGCGGCTTCGAGGTCTTCACGGGGCGTCATGGCATCAGGGTAGTGCTGGCGTACGGGTCACAACAGTTGCGGCGCGCTCCCCGGTCCGGGGAGCGCGCCGCAGCGCAGGAGACTGCTCAGTGCTCGTCGTAGTGGCCGTCGTGCTCGGCGTGCTTGTGTCCGTCGTGCACGTAGTCGACGTGGTCCTGGTGCTGGACGGTCTCGTGCCCGCATCCGGCGTCGTGGTGGTGCTCGGCAACGGTGTGCTCGGCGTGGGACTCGGTCTCAGTCATGTCGTACCTCCGGAAGAAGCTGTTCGGTGCGAGATTGCTCGCGGGTCTCAGTGAAGCACATGTATGCACCGATTGCAATGTGTTCATGTGTTGCGACTGCGTGCTCCTGCGACACCCGGTGGTCCTCGCCGACGGGCGGACGCGGCGCGGGGTTCTGAGCCGGGATCTCGCTCCGGGCTCAGCAGCAGTCGCAGGTGCTGGTCGCTCGTTCGCCGGTGAGCGCCGCAACAGGCTGGGTGCAGGCGTCTCCGCGCCAGGCCTCGAGTCCCTCCCGGACGGCGACGACGACCACGACGAGTCCGGCGACCGGATCTGCCCACGTCCAGCCGAACAGGGTGTTGAGCAGCAGCCCGATCAGGACCGCTGCGGACAGGTAGCTGCACACGAGCGTCTGCTTCGAGTCCGCCACCGCGGATGCTGATCCGAGCTCGTTCCCGGTCCGGCGTTCGAGCAGGCTGAGGATCGGCATGACGGCGAGGCTCACTGCGGCGAGGATGATGCCGGTGGTGCTGTGCTCGGGTTCCCGGAGGCCCGCGAACGTCACGGCGGCGTCCGCGGTGACGTAGAGCGCCAGGCCGAAGAAGGACACCGCGATGACCTTGAGCGCGGTCCGCTCCCGTGCTTCCGGATCGCGGCCCGCGAACTGCCATGCGATCGCGGCGGCGGAGAGGACCTCGACGATCGAGTCGAGCCCGAAGCCGATGAGCGCCGTGGATGACGCCACCGATCCCGCGGTGATGGCGATGACGGCTTCCACGACGTTGTAGGCGATGGTCGCGGCGACGATCCACCGGATGCGCCCCTGCAGGACGCCGCGCCGCGTGGGGGACAGCGGAGCGACGGACAGCGGCGTCAGGGCCACTGCGCGGCCTCGCAGCCCATGGGGGCATCGCAGTCATCGGCAGGGCGCGGGCTGCCTCCGACCGGGTGCGCGCCATCGGCGGGGCCGAGGTCGTCATCGATGGCGAGGACCACGTCGACGAGCGCCTCGAGCGCCTGGGTCAGGTGTCGGTCCGCGATCTCGTATCGGGTCCGGCGTCCCTCCGGCACGGCGACGACGATGCCGCAACCACGCAGGCACGCCAGATGGTTCGACACGTTCGTGCGCGTCAGGCCGAGCTCGTCGGCGAGCCTGGCCGGATACCCGGGCTCGTCCAGCAGGCGGAGCAGGATCCGCGAGCGGGTCGGGTCGGAGAGCGCCCGACCGAGCCGACGCATGACGTCGAGGCGCGAAGCAATGGTCAGCATGCACTGACCATATCCTGCTCGCTGACCATATCGAGCGGCGTCAGCCCATCGTGTTCCAGTGGAGGTGGCCACTCGCGTCCGGTCCCGAGCCTCCGCAGGTGTACGACCTGCCGTTGGCGGCCGTGGCCGTGACGCCGCTGTCGCTGGACGAGCAGAAGCCGCCGGGATTCACGGTGCCGACGCTGGCCGGAGCCGGAGCCGGAGCCGGAGCTGGAGCTGGAGCCGGCGCTGCCGGGGCCACGTACGACCCGACTGCGGTGACCTGCGTGACTGGCGGCGTCGTGATTGCCTGCGACACCTGCCTCCGGGCGGTCTCCACCCCGTCGGTGAGCGTCACCTCGTACGTCGTGGTCTGCACGCCGTCGACACCTGCTGTGGTGAGTTGACTGGTGCCCTGCGGGGCGCTCGGGTCGTCGGTCGTCGTCGACTCGAACGGCACCGCCGCCGTCTCGCTCACGGTCGTCGTCGTGACGACGGGAGTCGGCGTGGGAGTCGGCGTGGGGGAGTGCTTGTGGGTTGGCTTCGCGACGGACGTGCCGTGTGCGGCGTCCGCGGAGACCGAGGCGGCGGCCTGCACGGCGTGGTTCGGGACAGTCGGATGCGTCACGCCGTACGCCGTGCTGGATCCGATGAGCACCGCGAATGCCAGACCGGCGCCGATCGCTGCCGTCGAGCGCTTCCTCGGGAGGCGCATCCAAGTACCACGGTGGAAGATCAGTCCGTAGACGGCGGTCAGGAGCACGACGATCGAGGCCAGCATGACCATCGGCCACACGCCTCCCGCCGCCAGGCCGAGCAGGGCTGCGAGTGCCGTGCCGCCGCCACCGACCCACGTGGACGTCGGGACGCGATGGCCGGCGCGATTCGGGCCAGGGTCGGATGGAGGCGTGAAGCGGGTCAGCTGGCGCATCGGGTTCCCTTCGTTGGGTACGCCGACCATTGTCCTGAGCATCACTCGCAATCGCGACCCCTGTTCGGGGGCAGAACACCTCGGCTCGCATGACGGGCCGGTCACCTGCGTGACAGGCGGCACAAGGGCCGGCTCCCGCCGCTCGCGCGACGATCGGCGCCGGGGCGCGGCCCTCGTGCCCCGCGGATCAGCTGCGGAAGTACGACCCCGCGGCAAGGTCCTCGACGAGCGTCGGGCCGGACGGGGTCCAGCCGAGCCGCTCCCGGGTCTTCGCGCTCGAGGTTGCGAGGTCCGTCGCGAAGAACCCACCGAGGAACCCGAAGTGCGCGGCCGCGTCCCCCGGGGCGATCGACGCGACCGGCAGCCCGAGGCCGCGTCCGATCGCCGCGGCGACGTCCCGGGTGCGGACGCCCTCCTCCGCGACGGCATGGACGACCGGCATGGCGGCCGGGTCCTCGAGCGCCAGGCGGATGAGTGCGGCGGCGTCGGAGCGGTGCACCGCGGGCCACCGCTGCTCGCCGTCGCCGACATACGCGGACACGCCCTGGGCGCGAGCGGCGGCCACGAGGATCGCGATGAAGCCCTTGTCCCCGTCGCCGTGCACAGTCGGCGCGAAGCGGAGGCTCACAGTCGTGATCCCCTCGTCGAGGTAGCCGAGCGCGAGGTTCTCGCTCCCCCCGCGCGGTGCGTCGGGGCCGTGGAACGGGGTGCGGTCCGTCTCGACGGCGAGCCGGTCGCCGGCAAGGCCCGCGACGCCCGCCGCGAGCAGGAACGGTCGGTGCGTTCCGCGCAGGACGCTCCCGATCGCCTCCACGGCGGCACGCTCCGCCGCATTCGACTTGGCCTGGTCCGAGAAGTCGTGCTTGTTCGCGAGGTGGATGACCGCGTCGGCATCTTCGGCGCCGGCACCGATCCCGGCCATGTCGTCGAGGTCGCCGCGTCGCGCGGTCGCACCCCGTGCCTCCAGGGCGGTCGCGGCCACGTCGGACCTGACCAGGCCGACGACGTCGTGGCCCGCGCTGACCAGCTCCTCCACGGTCGCGGACCCGATCCATCCGGATGCACCGGTGATGAACACACGCATGAGCGTGACCTCCTTCTGTGCCCGGACGGTGACGCGATGCGCTCGACCGGCGGTCGATGGCAGGCACTGACATCACTGTACGCCATGAAGTCAGCGACTGTCATCAGTATGATCAGGGGATGGTGCGATGGGAACCGGGGACGCGCGAGCGGCTGCTCACGGCGGCGCTCGACCTGTACGCGGGTCAGGGGTTCGAGCAGACCACCGTGGCGGACATCGCCGCTGCAGCCGGCGTCACCGAGCGCACCTTCTTCCGCCACTTCGCCGACAAGCGCGAGGTGCTGTTTCACGGGCAGGACGACCTGCAGCGCGTCTTCCTGGAGGGACTGGCCGCGGCACCCGATCACGCTCCGCCGATGCAGATGGTCACCACAGCGCTCCGCGCATCGACATCGTTCTTCGACGACGAGCGGCGGCCGTGGTCCCGCCGGCGCCAGGCGGTCATCGACGCGAACCCCGCCCTCCGGGAGCGGGAGTCGCTGAAGCTCCGTGCGCTTGCCGCCGCGCTCGCCGCCGCACTCGCCGCCCGCGGCGTGCCCGAGCCGACCGCGACCCTGTCGGCGGAGACCGGCGTCACCGCCTTCGGCGTCGGGTTCGGGATCTGGATCGCGGACGGCGAGACGCGGTCGTTCTGGCAGGTCGAGCAGGACGTGCTCGTCGAGCTCGGGACCCTGACGGCCGCCGTGCGCCGCTGAGCTGGCTGGGCAGCAGCCTCCCGTGGCCGGCGTCTGCGGCCGTCGGCCTGTGGGACCGGACGGTTGCGTCGGCGGTGCTGGTGGCGTTCGCTGCCGCTTCAGCGGAGTGCCCGTGGGCGGGCCCCTGCCGCCAGGGCGATGGCGGCCGCTGCGGCGACGGCAGGGGCTGCGAACCCTGCGGTCGCGCCTATCGCGTCGGTGAGCAGCCCCGCCGCTGCGGCCCCGAGTGCAACACCCAGCCCCTGTACGGAGGCCAGCACCGTGAACGTCTGGTGCGTGCGTGCCTGCGGGGTGTCGCGTTGCATGAGCACGCCGATGTTGATGATGGCGGGGGCGACGAACACCCCGTCGATGAGCAGGAGCACGATCAGTGGAAGGAGATCGTGGGCGAACACGAGGAGCGTGCTCGTGACCGCGAGACCGGTGAACGCCACTGCGAGGTCGAACGCCGCCCGGCTGATCGGGCGGCGCAGCACGCCGTACACGAAGCCGCTGAGCATGCTTGTGATGCTCATGGTTCCGTAGACGGCCGTGGCGATGGCGGCACTGCCATCAGCGGTCGCCGACGCGATGACGCTGACCTGACTCGCGCCGAAGAACACGCCCATGCAGCCGCTCGCTGCGAACACCAGCGCGAGCGCACGACCAGGCCGCAACGTGACGTGTGATCCTGCCGGTGAGGGTGATGGGGCTGAGCTTCGCGCGCCGGCCAGAAGCAGGGCGCTCACCGCGATGAGGCCGATGGCGAAGCCGGGGGCGACTGCGGCGCCGTAGAGCGCGACCGCACCGCTCAGGATGGCGGGCCCGGCGAGGAACGTCACCTCTGTCGCAACTGACTCGACAGCGAAGGCAGTGCGTAACCGCGCTGGATCCTGGAACAGGCTTGTCCAGCGTGAGATGGCGACAGCGCCGATCTGTGGCATCGACGCGCCCAGCAGTACGACGCTGGCAAGGAGCCAGAACGGATTCCGCTCCACGCCGGCGACAGTCATCGTGACCGCGGCAATCGCCGTCGTGATGCCACTCACCGCGAGCACCGGAGGCTGACCGAGACGACGTGCCAGCCTGGCCGATACCGGTGCGAGCACGGCGTTCGTGATCGCGAGAACGCTCGCAGCGAGCCCTGCCACCGCGAACGATCCGACCACGGTCTGCGTGAAGACGATGACCGCGAGGCTCGTCATCGCCACCCCGAAACGACCGGGGACGCTCGCGGCGAAGAACGCCTTCGCGTGGCGTGATGCGAAGAGGGCCCCGTAGCTCTGCAGGCCGGTTCGATCACGCGCACGGATGTCAGTGACCAACGGGGCACTTTCCGGCGCCTGCAGGGGCGCCGTGAGGCCACCATCGGATGTCCACCCGCGCCTCAGACGCGAACCGAATCCACAGACGCTGATTCCAGCTGTACAACTCAACTCAAACGAGCAAGCTGCCAGCCATGGTAAGCGACATCTGCACCAGGCGGGACACGGATCTGATCGCCCGCCCCAGGGCCGCCAGAAGGCCCGGTGCGCGATGGGCACCGGTAGCCGTCCCGCGCGTGCGGGCCGCGGCTCAGCGGGTCCGCGCCGACTTGACGTAGATCGCCCCGGTGGTGACGTCCTCCTCGAGCTGCTCGAGGGTGCGGCCGCGGGTCTCCGGGACGGCACGCCACACGAACAGCAATGCCAGGGCGTTGACGACGGCGAATGCGAAGAACGACCCGCTGATGCCGAGTGCCTCGATGAGTGTCGGGAAGTACAGCCCGAGGAACGCGTTCGCGATCCAGAGGCAGAACACCGAGACGCCCATGCCGAACGCACGCATCCTCAGCGGGAAGATCTCGGAGAGGGTCACCCAGACGGCGACGTTGAGGAACGTCTGCATCGAGCCGACGAACGCGACGACCAGGAACAGGATCACCCACGGCCGAGCCGGGTTGCCGGCGGGGATCACCAGCGACCCGATCCCGATCAGCAGGTGGCAGATCGTCGTCAGCGTGAAGCCGATGATGAACGTCTTCCGGCGGCTGAAATGGTCCATCATCCGCAGGGCGATGATCGCGCCGACCACGGCGATGATGCCGGGACCGACGTTGGCGATGAGGGCCGCGCTGGAGGAGAACCCGGACTCGGTGAGGACCGTCTGGCCGTAGTACATGATCGAGTTGATGCCGGTGAGCTGCTGGGCGACGCCGAGGCCGATGCCGATGAGCAGGATGCGGACGAGCCACTTGTCCGTCAGGATGCTCTTCCAGTCGAACTTTGCGTTCTCGGCCTCCTCCTTGGTCACCTCGACCACCTCGCCGATCTCGGCGTCGGCGCGCTCCGGCGACCGGAGGGCGCGGAGCACGGCGTTCGCCTCGTCCATGCGGCCCTTGCTGACCAGCCAGCGAGGCGACTCGGGCATCCGGAGCATGCCGACGAACAGGGCGATCGCGGGGAGCGCCTCCACGGCGAGCATGGCGCGCCAGACCCCGTGACCCTCGCCCCAGATGTTGCCGATGAACGCGTTGACGATGAACGCGGCGAGCTGCCCGACGACGATCATGAACTCGTTCCGGCCGGCGATCGATCCGCGGATCTCGAACGGCGCGAGCTCGGCGAGGAACACCGGCACGATCGTGGATGCGGCGCCGACGGCGAGGCCGAGAATCGCGCGGCCCACGACCATCCACCCGAAGGTCGGTGCCACGACGCACACCACGGCGCCGACGAAGAACAGCACCGCCATGAGCATGATCGACGTGCGCCGACCCCACGCGTCGGAGAGTCGACCGCCGGTGATGGCGCCGACTGCCGCGCCGAAGAGGAGCGAGCTGGTCACCCAGCCCTCGGTGAGGGTGGTGAGGTGGAGCTCGTCCACCATCGGGTTGATGGCGCCGTTGATGACACTGGTGTCATACCCGAAGAGGAGGCCGCCGAAGGTGGCGACCAGCGCGACGAGTCCGAGGCGCTTGCCGTGGGGGCCGGGCGTGAGCGGAGGCAGGTGGCGCGTGCTGCTTCGCCCGTCAGGTGCGGTCACGAGAATTCCTTTTGTCCTGTCAAGACGACGTGCGGACAAGACCATTGGTCAGACGCCGGCACCAACCCTTCGTTCCTCCGAACGCTCGATTGGGCCGCACCAGAGGCACCTGTGCTCATCAACGCCCCAGGGTGGGGCCGATTCATGTCTTGACATGACTAGTGTGACGGTGCGCGCTTCCCAGGCCAATTCCGCTCAGCGCAGACGATGCGCGACCTCGTCGCGATCCTGGTGCGCTGAGGAGGACCACATGCAGCGTCTCGTACTCATCGGTGCCGGGTTCATCGGCGCCGTCCACGCCGGCAACCTGGCGGCGGACCCTGGCGTCGACCTCGTCGGGATCTTCGACGTCGACGTCGCGCGGGCCACGGCGGTCGCGGAGCGGTTCGGCAGCCGGGCCCTGAGCGACGTGCGTGCGGCATTCGACCCGGACGCGGTGGACGCGGTCTTCATCGCCTCGTCCACGGACACACACGCCCGTCACCTCCGCGCAGCGGCGGACGCCGGCATCGCGATCATGTGCGAGAAGCCGATCGCGCCGGACATCGCGGCGGCCCGTGCCGTCGTCGACCACGTGCGCGCAGCGGGCGTTCCGGTGATGCTCGACTTCAACCGCCGCTACGACCAGGACCATGCCGCGCTCCGGCGGGTCGTGACCGAGGGCGGGGTCGGCGCCGTCGAACTCGTGCAGATGAGCTCGCGCGGACCGACGATGCCCCCGCTGGACTACCTGCGGGTCTCCGGCGGTCAGTTCCGCGATCAGACCGTGCATTTCTTCGACCTTGCCCGGTGGATCACGGGGGAGGACCCGGTCGCCGTCTCGGTGACGGGGTCGGCGCTCGCCGAGCCCAGGATCGCCGACTTCGGCGACGTCGACACCTCGGTCGCGACCCTCCGCCTTGCGTCCGGGGCGATCGTGCAGATCGACAGCGTCCGGCGAACCGGCTACGGATACGACGAACGGATCGAGGTCATGGGGTCGGACGGTCTGGTGGAGTCCCGTCGCAACAGGACCGGGAACGTCTCTCGGTACCGGGGTGACACGATCGTCGACGACGGTCTGCACGCGGGATGGTTCGAACGGGTGCAGCCCACCTATGCTCGCGCGCTCCGCGCGTTCGTCGACGCGCTGGACGCCGGCACGCCCATGCCCGTGACGCTCGAGGACGGCCTGCGCGCGCAGGCGATCGCCGAAGCGGCGTCTCGAGCGCTCGTCTCGCGCCGCGAGGAACGCATCGAGTACTGAAGCCGTTCAGCCGTTCAGCCGATCACCGGCGTCGCCCGGTCGTACGTGATCGGCCCGTCGACCGTGGCGACCTCGTGCCACGCGCCGTCCTCGATCGACGCCTCCGCGGCCTCCACGATCACGGCGGCTGCCAGGCCGTCGGCGACGGAGGGCGCGAGCTGCCTCCCGCTGATCACGCTCTGAACGAACTGCGCCGCCTCGATGGTCTTGAGGTCGTCGTACCCCATGCCGGTGCCGCCGCCGGGCTGGAACCGGATGAACTCGCCGTGTCCCGGCGACATGTACACCCGCGTGTATCCGTATTCGGACTGCTCGGGTAGACACACCTCGAGTTCGTTCAACCGCTGGAAGTCCCATCGAAGTGACCCCTCGGTGCCGTAGACCTCGAGCGCGTATTCGGCCCGCGGCCCGCGCACCATGCGGCTGGAGTCCATGGTGCCGACCGCGCCGTTGTCGAACCGGAGCAGCAGGGCGGCGTAGTCCTCGTTCTCGACCGCTCTGCGCTCCCCGGTGCCGGCGGCGCTGCGGTCGACGATCCCGGCGGCCGGAGGGACGGGACGGGACGTGATGAACGTCTCCGCGAGCGCGGACACCGATGCGATACGACCGACGACGTACTGCGCGAGGTCGAGGCCGTGCGAGAGCAGGTCGCCGAGCACGCCCGACCCGGCCCGATCCCGTTCGAACCGCCAGGTCAGCGGCGCGGCCGGGTTCGAGGAGTAGTCCGCCAGGAGGGTGCCACGGACGTTCGTCACCCGGCCGATCCTGCCGTCCGCGACGAGCTGCTTCATGTGCTCGATCGCGGGCGCGTGACGATAGTTGAACCCGACACCGGTGACGACGCCGGCGCGTCGCACGGCCTCGTGGATCTGCCGACTGTCCGAGGCGGATCGGCCTATCGGCTTCTCGATCCAGAACGGCTTCCCCGCCTCCGCAGCGGCGACGGCCATTTCCCGGTGCAGGAAGTTCGGCGAGCAGATGGACACGACGTCGACCTCGGGGTCGGCGAGCACCTCGTGGTAATCCGCGACAGCACGCTCGTAGCCGAGTCGCTGGACGGCCTGGTCGCGAGCCTCCGGGATCGGATCCGCGGCGACGACGAGCCGCGGCTGCACGGTCAGCTCGGGGAAGTGGTCGGACAGCGCCCGGTACGCGCGGGAGTGCACTCGCCCCATCCAGCCGACGCTGATGAGGCCGACGCCGAGCGTGCGCGATTCGGTCATGGGTTGTCCTCCGTGCGCGAAGCGTCTCGATGATCTTCGGGTCGAGGGGCTGTCAGCATCGTACTCGAGCCGCTCGCGCGGCGAGACGCTTCGGATGCGCCGCGCACACGAGGCGTTCATGTGCGGTTCACCGTCCGGTCGTGCGAGTCCTGAACAGTCATGCAGGTCCCCCCGACCGCTTTCGTAAGGACTCTGCATGCCACGCCCCATCCTCCGTCTCGGCGCCGCGACCGCGACGGGTGCGGCTCTCGCGATGAGCCTCTTCGTCGTCGCCCCGGCCTCGGCCGCCCCCGTGGAGGCGTCCGCCGCGCCCACGCCCGCAGCGTCCGCCACCGCCACCGCCACCGCCACCGCCACCGCCACCGCCACCGCCACCGCTTCGGCCGCCGCGGAGGAGGCCCCGACCACGCCGACGCCGACCGCCACCGCGTCCGCCACCGCCACGGCCGCGCCGACGACTGCGGAGTCGCCCACGGCGTCGGCGACCTCCGCCGTGGTGCCCGACGGCCTCGCGATCAACGAGGTCGAGTCGAACGGCGACGACACGGACTGGGTCGAGCTGACGAACACCTCGGCGACCGCGGTCGACATCAGCGGCTGGTCGTTCCTCGACGGCGACGACTCGCACACCCCGTACGTGCTCCCCGCGGGCTCGGTCGTCCCGGCGGGCGGCTTCCTCGTCGTCGACCAGGAGACCTCCACCGACGCCGGATTCGACTTCGGTCTCGGCGGCGAGGACAGCGTGCGGTTCTTCGACCCGGCTGACCAGGCCGACCCCACCGCGCCGGTCGACCCGGCGGAGCCCGCGGACCTCGCGTACTCGTGGACGGCGCACGCGAACGTGACGTACGGCCGCTGCCCCGACGGCACCGGCGACTTCCAGGACACGACGACCTCCACGAAGGGTGCCGCGAACGACTGCTCCTCGCCGGTGCGCATCAACGAGGTCGAGTCGCAGAACGGCGACCCGGGCGACTGGGTCGAGCTGACGAACATCGGCGCGGCCGCGATCGACATCGGCGGGTACGTGTTCTCCGACTCCGAGGACGACCACCGCTTCACCATCCCCGCGGGCACGACGGTCGCTCCGGGCGGCTTCACGGTGCTCGACGAGGGTGACGGCGCGACCGGGTTCGACTTCGGGCTCGGTGGCACCGACAGCGCGCGCCTGCTCGACGCGAACGGATCCGCCGTGGACGCGTACTCCTGGACGCAGCATGCGGCGACCACCTACGGCCGGAATCCGGACGGCACCGGCGACTTCGCGGTGACCGCCGAGGCGACCAAGGGCACCGCGAACGCGTTCGAGGGCGTCGTCGCCGCCGAGCCGTGGCCCGGCGGCCCCGACGAGACCGCGCTCGACGACGAGGACACGTTCGCCGGCGACCTCAGTGGCCTCGACTGGGAGGCCGCGGACACCACCGGTGGCGGGGTCCTCTGGGCGGTGCAGAACGGCGACGGCCTGCTCTACCGCATGGTCTCCGACGGGAACGGAGGCTGGGCCCCGGACACGACCGACGGCTGGGCCGCCGGGAAGACCCTGACCTATGCGGACGGCACGGGCACGCCCGACGCCGAGGGCGTGACCGTGACGGACGCCGGTGCCGCCGGCGGCGTGTACGTCTCGACCGAGCGAAACAACGACGTGTCCTCGACGAGTCGGCCGGCGGTCCTCCGCTACGACGTCTCCGACTCCGGAACGACGCTGCGCGCCACAGCCGACTGGAACCTCGCCGCCGACTTCCCCGGCCTCGGCGCGAACGCCGGGCTCGAGGGCGTCACGTGGATCCCGGACTCCTGGCTGACTGAACGGGGCTTCACGGACGAGCACACCGGTGCCGCCTACGACCCCGCGAGCTACACCGGCCACGGCGACGGGCTGTTCTTCGTCGGGGTCGAGGGCACGGCGAGCACCTACGCCTACGCCCTCATGGACGACGGGACGTTCCAGCGCGTCGCCACGATCGCATCGCCGTTCGCCGTCGTCGCGGAGGTGCAGTTCGATGCCGAGCTCGACGCGCTGTGGGTGGTGTGCGACGACGCGTGCTCCGGCCGATCCGCGCTCTTCACCGTGCAGGACGGCGCGTTCGTCGTCGACACCGTGTACGACGCCCCGGCGGCGGCGGACCCGACGCTCGCGAACGAGGGCTTCGCGATCGCGGACGCCTGCGTCGACGGCTCCCGCGCGACCTTCTATGCCGACGACAGCGACACGGACGGGTACTCGCTGCGCACCGGCACCTACCCGTGCGACGGCGACGGCGCGACGGTCGACCCCACGCCGACCGCGGCGCCCACGTCCGGGACGACGGACCCCGGCACCGCCGATGGAGCAGGCGCGACCGCGCCGGTCGCCGGCAGCACCGACCAGGAGGCGACCCGCGCCGGGCAGGACGGCGCGCTCGCGTTCACGGGATCCAACGTCGGCGGGCTGCTCGCCGGTGCGCTCGCGCTGCTCGCAGTGGGCATCGCGGTCGCGGCCCGGAGCCGTCGCCGCGTCGGCTGAGCGACGGATCGCCCACTGGAGGCGCGCTGCGGTCGGGCTGCCGCGCCTCCAGTCCGGTGCGCCGCACCGAGCACCCGCCGCGGAGGCACCCGCCGGCACCGACGAGCCTCAGAGGCTGTCGGGGTCGAGGTTGAGCCGGGTGCCCTCGTAGAGGTACTGCTTGTTCCCGAAGACCCGGACGCCCGTGTTGAGCCAGACCAGGTCCTCGATCGAGATCCCGAATCGCGCGGCGACCATGCCCGCGGTGTCCCCGTGCGCGACGAGGTACGTCCTCGGCGCACCGCTCGCGGTGGTCGCGGTGACGACGCCGTACGCGTACGGGTGGGCGCCGCCGATGTCGACCGGGTGCACGTTCGATGCTCGGACCGGGACCGACCAGTGAAGGGTGCTGACGGCGAGGACCTTGTTCGGGCCGATCTCGACCGGAACGGCCTGCTCGGGCGTCGCCGACGAGTACGTCACAAGGGTCGTGAGGAACGAGGGGTCGTGGCCGGCCGCGTCCAACGATGCTGACGACGCCGGCGCGGTCGCGGGGGCCGGGCCGCCGAGCTGATGGTCGCCGACGCCGTGGTCGGTGAGCCCGTCGCCGACCTGCGGAGGGATGTCGATGAGCGTGACGGACACCGGCACCGGGAGCGTCGACGTGACGCTCGAGTACTCCGCGGAGAACGTGTTGTCGCCGTCCGCGACCATCCGATAGTGGAAGTGGACGCTGCCCTTCGGCGAGGTCACGTCGCCCTCCGCGACGACCGTGCCCGACGCGATCGGTGTCAGCGTCGGGCTCGGCGCCGGCGTGCTCGCCGGTTCAGCGGTGGGCGCCACGGGCGAAGCGGACCCGCGGAGCGCTGCGGGCGGGGAGCTGGACGCGGAGGCCGTGGGCGCCGCATGCGCGGAGGCCGAGCGCTTCGCCGCCGCCGATGGAGCAGCGTGGCCGCCGATGAGTGAACAGCTCGCGAGCACCAGCACGACTGGCGCGACGACTGCGGCGCGGACTGCCCGATGTACCATGATTCTCCCTCGCTAAGAGCGTAGCGAAGACCGTGGGTTTCTCGTTCCGGGCGTGACGAACCGCCTGCTCGGCACGACGTACAGATGTCGGCGCCCTCTGCCGGCCTCCTGATCCGCTCGCGCCGAGTGTCCCGGCGCGAGTCCGTCACCCTGGCGCAGCAGCGACCCGAGAGAACCCTGCATGAGCACACAGTCCGTGACCGGTACCCGTCCGACGTCGTCGGCCCGCGTCCGCGTCCACTCCGCGAGCTCCGACATCGAGCAGGCGCGAGCGCTGCTCGAGGACCTGTACGACGGCGCCGGGTGGACGGCGACCCCGACCGACATGCCGTTCGCCTATCGGCGCACCGGTGTCGGCACCGCCGACATCCTGCTCGCGAGTGCGCGCTTCACCGGGGCACTGAGCGGGCTCCTGCGGACCGAGCAGGACTACGTCGTGTCGTGGATGAAGCGCGGCCGCGGGGCCGTGCGGATCGACCGTGCCCTCATGCCGATCGAGCGTGGGGCGCCGATCCTGCATGCGGCCGATCGTGTCGCGCCGTTCGAGTACGAGGATTTCGAGACGAACGTCGTCCACCTGAACAAGAGCCTGGTCGAGCGCGTGTTCGCGGAGTCGACCGGATCCGACCGGGCGGTGCTGTCGTTCGACGCGGCGGCCCGGCCGACCGGGCCGGCGCTTCGGGGCTGGTGGCAGGCGGTCGACGCCGCAGCGCGCACGCTCCTGCCGGACGCCCCGGACGCCCCGGCCACGGCGTTGCTCGACGCGGAGATGGCACGCGGCATGGCGACGGCGTTCCTCGCCGCGTTCCCGCACGAGGCGCCCGGCCCGCAGGCAGCGGACACCCCCGGGACGGCGAGGACCCGTCAGGCCGTCGACTTCGTCCATGCGCACGCGCACCTGCCGATCACGTCGACCGACATGGCCGAGGCGGCGCACCTGAGCCTCCGCGGCCTTCAGGAGGCCTTCCGCCGCGACCTGGACACGACACCGAGCGCGTACCTCCGCTCTGTCCGTCTGGAGCGCGTCCGTCAGGAGCTGCTCGTCGGCGACCCGGCGAGCACGAGCGTCGCGGACGTCGCACGCCGCTGGGCGTTCGGGCATCTCGGCAGGTTCGCCGCGAGCTACACCAACCGTTTCGGCGAGCTTCCGAGCGTCACGCTGCGGCGCTGAGGCACCGCCCGCGCTGCGTCGCTGAGCCGCTGCGGCACCGCCCGCGCTGCGTCGCTGAGCCGCTGCGGCACCGTCCGCGCTGCGGCGCCACTCGGGCGGTCAGCCGATGCGCGCGACGGTGATGTGGATCCGTGCCACCGGGACGCCGGTCGCCGAGCAGTGCTCCTCGATGGCCGAGTGCACCGCGCGCGCCACGGCCGGCGCAGGGCACTCGTCCGTCGTCCCGATGGTGACCGTCACGACGTGATCCTGGTCCATCTCCACGCGGGGACGGGCAGCGACCTCGCCGCTGGGGACGAGGCCGGCCGCGACCACGGCCAGCGCCCCGACCGCGGACTGCGGCTGGTACACCTGCGCGACACCGGGCACCGACTCGATGACGGCCTGGAGGTCGTGGGCTTCGGGGAGCTCGACGGTCACGATGCCTCGATCCCGCGCTGCGGCTGGCGACCGATGGCGACGTTGCTGATGACGACGTCGATCTCGGTGACCGCGAGCTCCGTGTGCCTGAGCAGCTCCCGGCTGACCGCCGTCCGGACCCGCTCTGCGGCGTCCTGGATCGGGTGCCCCCACACGATGCTCGCCGTGACGCGAACCCCGACGGGCGCGCCCACCGTCTCGATGTCGCCGCTGAGGCCGACCCGGCCGACGACGATGCCGTCCACACCGTCGCCGGCACGGCGCACGATCGCGCGGACGGCGCCCTCCGTCAAGACGATGTGCTCAGCCTGCGTCGAGGACCGCAGCGGGATCGACCGGCCGCTGTGGGCCTCCATGGTGATCCCCTCGAGGATGTCGGTGATCCACGCCTCGTCGCGTTCGGGTTCGTCGAGCGCCTCGGACTCGAACAGCTCGTGGGAGAGCATCCGGAGCCGGACGATCGCCTCGATCGCGTTCTGGCACGCGGGCGAGTCGTCGATCGAGGGGTCGGCGGGGTTCATGCCGGCGTCCAGGTAGTCGGCGAGCTCGTCGATGGTGTGGCCGTCGAGCTCGTCCGGCTCCAGGTCGAGCGTCTCCACGTCCGTGTCGTCGAGAACGTCCGCCTCGTCGAGCGCCTCGGACGTGTCGAGGGCGCCGGACGCGTCCGCGGCGTCGGCGGCGGCGGACGAAGCGAGAACCGCGGACACGTCGAGGGAATCCGACGGCTCGGGGCTGTCGGACCGCTCGGGGCCGTCGGCGTTGTCAGGGCTGTCCACAGTCATCGCCATGCCTCCATCTCCCGGATCAGATTCTTGCGTGCTCGGGAGAGAAGCCCCCGAACGGTCGAGGGCGGCAGGTCGAGCTCCGTCGCGATGTCCTCGTAGCGGTACTCGAGCATCTCTTTGAGAATCCAACACCGGCGCTGTTGCGCGGGGAGCCGATCGAGCGCCTGCGAGAGCGCCTCGCCGCGCGAACCGGCTTCCACGACCCGCTCCGGGGTGATGTGCGCCGATCCCTCGGGGTCGTGGTTGTCGATGTCGTCGTGGTCTCGTCGAGCACGAATGTGGTCGACAGCACGACGGCTGACGATCCGCATCAGCCAGCTCTTCACCTTCGCGGGCTCGTCCAGCGTGTGCAGGGTCTGCCATGCGGCCACGAAGGTCTCCTGCACGACGTCGTCGACATCGTCCGAGCGGCCGAGCACCCGGCGGGCATACGCGCGCATGAGGGGGGCGTGTCGGCGGATGAGCACCTCGAACGCCCGGGTGTCGCCCTCCGCCGCACGCTCGGCGAGCAGCGCGTCGTCCGCCTCGGCGAGGGGGGTGCGCAGCGGGATCGACACGCGCCCAGTTCTACCGCATTCGGGTGCTCGTCGGCGTGCTGCTTCGCATTGCGGCGCGGCTGCGGAGCGTGCGGTGCGGCCACGAAAGCGTGCGGTGCGACTGCGGAGCGTGCGGTGCGACTGCGGAGCGTTGTGCGGCATGATCTGGCACATGACCTCGCACGCCAGCACAGCCGCCCTCCGAGCGGCGCGGGACCACCTCGTCGCCGTCCGGTCCGATCACGAGGCCGCGGCCCGAGAGTTCCGCTGGCCGGACGTCGGCACGTCCTTCAACTGGGCGACGGACTGGTTCGATGTCATCGCTGACGGCAACGACAAGGTCGCCTTGTGGATCGTGGAGGAGGACGGCCGGGAGGAGCAGGTCACCTTCGCCGACATGGCCGCGCGGTCCGACCGGGTCGCGTCGCGCCTGGCGGACGTCGGGGTGTCGCACGGCGACCACGTGCTGCTCATGCTCGGCAACCAGGTCGAGCTGTGGGAGTCGATGCTCGCCGTGATGAAGCTCGGGGCGGTCATCCTGCCCACGTCCACCATGCTCGAGGGGCATGACCTGCAGGACCGCATCGACCGCGGCGATGTCCGCCACGTCGTGACGAACGTCGGAGAGACCGACAAGTTCGCCGACGTGACCGGAAGCTTCACCCGGGTCTCCGTCGGCGGGACCGCCGCGGGGTGGACGGACTACCCGGATTCGCGCACCGGGCCGACCGACCGGCCCGACGTGGAGACCGCCGCCGACGACCCGTGCCTGGTGTACTTCACGTCGGGCACGACGAGCAAGCCGAAGATGGTCGTGCACACGCAGGTCTCGTACCCGGTCGGGCACCTCACGACCATGTACTGGCTCGGGCTCCGCGCCGACGACGTGCACCTGGCGATCAGCTCGCCCGGGTGGGGCAAGCACGCCTGGAGCTGCTTCTTCGCGCCGTGGATCGCCGAGGCCACCGTGTTCGTCCACAACTACAGCCGGTTCGACGCGCGGGCGCTCCGGCATCAGCTCGACCGGGCCGCCGTCACCTCGTTCTGCGCGCCGCCCACCGTGTGGCGGCTCCTCATCCAGGCGGACCTCGGAACGCGGCCCGCGCACCTCCAGGAGATCGTGTCCGCGGGGGAGCCGCTCAACCCCGAGGTCATCGCGCAGGTGCAGCGTGCATGGGGCCTGACGATCCGTGACGGCTACGGGCAGACCGAGACGACCGCCGCGATCGGCAATCCGCCTGGTGCCGCCGTGCGTCCGGGATCGATGGGGGTGCCGTTGCCGGGGGTCACGGTCACGCTGCTCGACCCGGTCACCGGGGAGCCGGCCGTCGAGGGCGAGGTCTGCCTCGACCTCGACGCGGTGCCGGTGAACCTGATGGCGGGATACTTCCGGGACCCGGAGCGCACCGCGGACGCGATCCGCGACGGGCGCTTCCACACCGGCGACGTCGCGGTGCGGGACGACGACGGGTTCCTGACGTTCATCGGTCGCACCGACGACGTCTTCAAATCGTCGGACTACAAGATCTCGCCGTTCGAGGTCGAGAGCGCCCTGCTCGAACACCCGGCCGTCGCCGAGTCCGCGGTCGTGCCGGCGCCCGACGCGGTGAAGCTCAACGTCGTGAAGGCGTACGTCACGCTCGCGGCCGGATGGGAGCCGACGGAGGAGACGGCGCGCGCCGTCCTCGCGCACGCCCGCACGGCCCTCCCGGCGTACGAGCGGGTGCGCCGAGTGGAGTTCGGTTCCCTGCCCAAGACGATCTCCGGGAAGATCCGTCGCGTCGAGCTCCGGGACCGGGAGGCGCAGGCCGCGCTGGACAGTGACGAGCAGCTCCCCGGGGAGTGGCGGGACAGCCAGTTCCCGGAGCTGGCGCGCTCCCGGGCGCGGTCGGAGCGGCCTCCGCGCTGAGGCGCCGCGTTCCTGCAAGAACGCTGAAGTTCGCAAGGTCGGGGTGACGAAACCCCCATTCGTTACGTCTTGGTCGGGGGCCGCATTGGCCTCCGACCGAGTGGCCGACCGACAGGAAACCCGATGCGTCCTTGCACCGACCCCGCTGCCAGCCGCCGCAGCGCCATGATCCGCGGCCGCCGGTGAGGGCCGACACCCGGGCCACGGGAACGGTTCCCCGCATCCGCTCGATCCGTTCCACCGCAGACCCGGCGGAGGCGTCGGCGATGCTCCGCCAGGCACTGCCGATGAGCGTGTGGCGGGTTCGCCGGTCGTCGGCGACACCGTTCGCGTACCGGCGGACCGTCGCCGGGACAGCGGTCCTGTCGTTGCACAGCGTGCGCATCGCAGGGACGGTCTCCGGTCCGTTCGACACGGGTGACGACCTCGTCGTCGCGTGGCTCGTCGCCGGGACCGGTGTCGTCGCCGGCCGCGATGTCCGCGTCGGGCAGCCCGCGCTCTACCCCGAGGGACCCTTCTCGATCGCCTACGACCGGATCGACCTGCATGCGCTCCGGATCCGCCGCAGTGTCGTCGTGGCGCTCGCCGCGGAGCGCGCTGCCAGGTCGGGCACGGCGCCGGGTGCGCCGGACGCTCCCGGCGGCGTCCCGGCGCCGTCACCGGACCAGGTCCGTGCCTGGTGGGCCGCGGTCCGTGCACTCGCCCCGGACCTGCACGAGGACGCGCCCCTCACCGCGGCGGATGAGGCACGGCTGCTCCGGCAGGCCGCGTCCGCCGTGCTCGACCTGTTCCCGGAGGCGGGAGGCGCGCACCCGCACGGGCCGGTCGAGCGCGCCGACGCGTTCATCCGGGAGCACATGCGGGCACCGCTGAGCATCCCGGACATCGCAGCGGCGGCGGGGATCTCACCCCGGGGCCTGCAGCAGGCGTTCCAGCGTGAGCTCGGCACGACGCCGACGCGGCACCTCCTCCGCCGCCGTCTCGACGCGGTGAACGTCGACCTGCTCGCCGCGCTCCCCGGGTCCACCACGGTCGCGGCGGTGGCATCGTCGTGGGGCTTCCGGCACCTCGGACGGTTCTCGGCGTCGTACCGGGCCCGCTTCGGCGAGTCGCCGGGTGCCTCCCTCCGGCGGGTGTGACCGGCCCGGCGCGGTGCCCTGGGCGGCTCGGCGGGCACGTGCAGTGGCGGCGCCGCGCGCACCCGCGCATGCCTCGCTTCGTTTGTACGCGCTGAATGTCGCAGGGCATTCCTGTACGTTCAGACAGGGTGCCGGGGGACATGCACGAAACAGTGACGGCGCCCGGGAATGCCCGACCTTCGTTCAGGGGTGCGGCAACCGTGCTGTACCCCATGCCCATGGGGATCACGCGGAGCGCAAGGACAGGACGCAGGGCGCATCGCACCTGTGAAACACCTGACCGATATGGGGGTTGCCTGCGCCGTATCGTGGCGACCTCATGCAGGAGGCTCCCGGGAGGAACACCAGTGCACGGTATGGAACAGACCACCACGACGACGAGCTCGACGGAAACGCCGCGAGCACGCGTCGGGCGACGCGGCGGGCGCAAGGTCGCGGCGGTCGCGCTGACGCTCGTGGCTGCAGGCGCACTCGCCATCGGCACCACGCAGCAGGCCGCTCCAGCGTCGGCCGACACGGGCACGGCGATGCCGGTCGGCGACGTCGTCCAGAACGGGCGGACGCTGCACCAGTCGTACGCCGAGGACTTCAACACGCCCGCCAACTACGGCGAGGTGCAGTGGAAGTACCCGCAGATCGCCACGTACAACGGCGAGCGCGACACGAGCGGTCAGGGGATCTACGCCCCCGACAAGGTGCTCAGCGTGTCGAACGGCAATCTCGACTTCTGGCTCCACTCCGAGAACGGGCAGCCGCTCGTGGCGACCGTGATGCCCGACGGGTACGAGGGCATCACGACTGGTCGCGTCTCGATGCGGTACAAGACCACGAAGACGGTCGGGTACAAGTTCGTCGGCATGCTGTGGCCGGTCAGCGACATCTGGGGCGAGGGCGAGATCGACTGGCCCGAGGGTGACCTCGGATCGACGGTCCGTCCGGCATCGGCGGTGCCGTGGTCGAACCTCAGCGGCGCCATGAAGTTCCTGCCGGAGCAGCAGATGTTCGCGCCGCAGGACCAGAGCGAGTACCACGTCGTCACGACGGAGTGGGACTACGACCACGTCAGCTTCTACCAGGACGGCCAGCTCGTCGCCTCGACGACGACCGCGGTGCCGTGGACGCCCATGCGCGCCACGCTGCAGGCCGAGACGTACATCAACCAGGGTGCGGTACCGACCTCGAGCGACGGCCACGTCGACGTCGACTGGATCTCGATCTGGAAGTGACGACGCAGACCGTCTGACGAAACGGGAGGGCTCGGGGAACGCACCCCGGCCCTCCCGTTCAGCGATATTTCAGTATCGGCACGACATGGTTGGTGCATGACCGCGACCTCGACGTCCGCACTCCGCCGCGTCACCGTCATCGTCACGCTGCCCGTCGCCGCAGCACTCGTCCTCACCGGATGCTCGCGCGACGGCGACGGCGACGGCGACCGCGCCGCCTCGGCCATGTCGAGCGCGCCGGCTGCAGTCGATTCCGCCGCCGCGGGGTCCGCGGTGCGCGCCACGACGAACACCGACGCGCTCGACGCCGCCGGCCGGATCGCCGTCGACGCCGTCGGCGGCGGCACCGTGATCGCGATCGAGCAGGAGGCCCGCGACAGCTCGTGGGAGGTCCTCGTCGCCGCGGACGACGGCACCGCCCAGCAGGTGCGCACGAACGGCGAGGGCACGGACGTCACCGCGGGGCCGACCCCGGATGACACGGACCACGACGACGTCGCCGAGAACCGCGCGATCCTGCAGGCGGCGACCCTGACCTTCCGCGATGCCGCCTCCGTGCTGGCCTCGACGGTGCCGGGCGCGATCAGCGAGCTCGGGCTCGATGACGACGCGGGCAGGGCCGTGTGGCAGGGCTCAGTGCTCGACGCGCGGGGTGCCGAGCACACCATCCGTGTCGACGCCGGATCCGGTGACGTCATGGCGAACGCGGTCGACACCGACGACTGATCTCGGTTCCCAGCAGATTCGGACCTTCGGCGGGAGCGTCGGCTGGATCCCCATGCCCATGGGGATCGGCTCGTACAGGTCCCGTCGGTCGCGCCCTCGCGCGCGGAGTGGACCGCTCGTTCTGCGTTTGTGGCTGTGCGACGGGGGCACCTATGGTGATGCGTCGCCGCACCCCCGAACGGGGGACGCGGTGCAGGTGGCCCGCCAGAAGGCGGATCGGCCACCCCCGGTGCTGCGCCCGTCCGCGGCCGCCCCACGTGCAGACACCGGAAAACGACCGCTGAACGGTACCGAGGTGGGCGGCGCTCGACCGACCCATCGGGGCGGCTCGTTCCGGACGGCCTCGTGGAGCACCGACACTATGCAGCAGCACACCCGAACCCGAACCATTCTCGGCGGACTCGCCTTCGCCGGCATCGCAGCAGCCGGCGTCGGCCTCGCCGCCACTCCGGCACAGGCCGCATCCGGTTCCACCTGGGACGCCCTCGCCCAGTGCGAGAGCAGCGGCAACTGGGCCATCAACACCGGCAACGGCTACTCCGGTGGCCTCCAGTTCTCGCAGAGCACCTGGATCGCGAACGGCGGCACCGGGTCACCTGCGGCGGCCAGCCGCGAGACCCAGATCGCCGTCGCGGAGCGCGTCCTCGCCTCGCAGGGCTGGGGCGCCTGGCCGGCCTGCTCCGCGAAGCTCGGCCTCAGCGGGACGACCGGCGCCGCGCCGCAGGCCGCCACGTCGACCACCGAGACGACGGCGCCCGCTGCGAGCGCTGCGACGTCGGCTCCCGCGGCTGCCCCGGCAGCTGCTCCCGCGGCGCCGACCACGGCCGTCGCCACGAGCGGCGCCACGTACACGGTCGTCTCCGGGGACACCCTCGGTGCGATCGCCACGAAGCTCGGCGTCTCCGGCGGCTACCAGCGCCTCCAGGCCGCGAACCTCGCGATGATCCCGAACGCGAACCTCATCTACCCGGGCGAGGTGCTGCAGCTCCCCGCCTGATCGGTTCGCCTGCCGAACGCATCGCCGTGAGCCGGTCCCTGCAACGACATCCGTTGCGGGGACCGGCTCGCGTTCGTGCTCGGCTCCTTCCGCGTGGACGGGCGCTGGAGTTGCTCCGAGCGACCGGCTACGCGAGCCTAGAGCGGGACTGGAACCACCACCCACGACATCGACGGGCATGGCATGACGACGAGCGAGCACACGGCCGGCACCGACCCCGCCACGGCCCCCGGACACGACTGCTGCGCACCCGTGGGACGCGCGGCCTTCGTGAGCGGGCCGCGCACGCCCCTCCGCCCCGCCTCCGGTGCCGGCCCCATGCCGACGGCGCACCGGATCGAGCAGGCCCGGATCCCGGCGCAGACGTTCCTGATGGGCGATGCGCAGGGGGACGGCAAGCGGGGCGACGGCGAGACGCCGGTGCACCCCGTGATGCTCGAGGAGTTCGAGATCGACGTCACCAGCGTGACGAACGACGACTTCGCCGGTTTCGTGGAGGCGACCGGGTACCGGACCGAGGCGGAGACGTTCGGCTACTCGGCGGTGTTCCACCTGGCGCTCGATGCCGACGACGCGGACGTGGTCGGCCAGCCGCCGCAGACACCCTGGTGGCTCGGCGTCCAGGGCGCCGACTGGCGCCATCCCGGCGGCCGGCGGTCGGACCTGACCGGCCGGGGTGACCACCCCGTCGTGCACGTGTCGTGGAACGACGCGGTCGCGTACTGCGACTGGGCGGGTCGTGCGCTGCCCACCGAGGCCCAGTGGGAGGCCGCATCCCGCGGCGGTGCCGAGTCCGTCCGGTATCCGTGGGGCGAGGCGCTCGGTGTCGCGGAGGCCCGGCGCGCGGACACCGTCGGGGGCTGGCCGGTGAACATCTGGCAGGGCGTGTTCCCGGTCGAGAACACGACGGAGGACGGCTTCCTCACCACCGCCCCGGTCCGGTCCTTCGCGCCGAACGGGTACGGCCTGTGGCAGACGGTGGGCAACGTATGGGAGTGGTGCTCCGATGTGTTCGCGGAGGACACCTACGCCCGGGACCTCCGGCAGGGCACGGTGCACGAGCCGACCGGCCCGACCGCTGCAGGGCCGGACACGCCGCGGGTGATGCGCGGCGGCTCGTACCTGTGCCACGACTCCTACTGCAACCGCTACCGCAACGCGGCCCGCTCCTCGAACACCCCGGACTCGTCGATGGGGAACGCCGGGTTCCGCACGGTCTCCCGCCGGTCGTGACGGACGCGCCCAGGACGGCGCCGGTCCCGCTCCTCCCGACCACGCAAGCACCTACACTGGCGGTGCGCAGCAGCGCTCGTGACCACCCACGCCTCCCTGGAGGGCCAGACCGATGACCTCGCCGGAATCGCGGACGCCTGCCCGTCTCGCGGACCAACGCGCGCTCCTGTTCGACCTCGACGGCGTGCTGACACCGACCGCGGACGTGCACATGCGCGCCTGGTCGCGGCTGTTCACCCCCTACCTGGCGTCCGCCGGCGTCGCGCCCTATACGGAGCAGGACTACTTCCGATACATCGACGGCAAGCCGCGGTACGACGGCGTCCGATCCCTGCTGGCCTCCCGGGGCATCACGCTGCCCGACGGCACCCCCATCGACGGCCCGGACGCGGAGACCGTCTGCGGGCTCGGCAACCGGAAGAACGGCGCGTTCACGGCCGAGCTCGACGAGCACGGGGTGACGCCGTACCCGGGCTCGCTGGCCTTCCTCACGGCGGCGATCGGCGCCGGGCTGTCCGTCGCCGTCGTCTCGAGCTCCGCGAACGCGACCTCGGTGCTCCGCACCGCGGGCATCCTGGACCGGTTCCCGGTGGTCGTCGACGGGGCGGTCGCCATCGCGGACGCGCTCGCCGGCAAGCCCGCGCCGGACACCTACCTGGACGCCGCCGCCCGCTTCGGGCTGTCCGCCGCGGAGTGCGTCGTCGTCGAGGACGCGCTGTCCGGCGTGCAGGCGGGCCGGAACGGCGCCTTCGGGCTCGTCATCGGCGTCGACCGCGGCGTCGGCGCGGACGCGCTCCGTGCGCACGGAGCGGACATCGTCGTCCGAGACCTCGCCGAGCTCCTCCCCGACCTGCCCACGCCGCCGCACACCCGCCAGGACGACGCATGAACCCGATCACCTCGGACCCCCTCGACCGCACCCGGTACCCCGTCGACGAGTGGGCGCTCGTCGAGGAGGAGTACGACCCCGACCGTGAGGCGGTCTCGGAGACGCTGTTCGCCGTCGGCAACGGGTATCTCGGCCTCCGCGGCAACGTGGACGAGGGCCGTGGCGGCCACTCCTACGGCACCTACATCAACGGGTTCCACGAGACGTGGCCGATCCGGCACGCCGAGGAGGCCTTCGGCTTCGCCAAAGTGGGGCAGACGATCGTCAACGTGCCCGACGCCAAGGTGATCCGGCTCTACGTCGACGACGAGCCGCTCGTTCTCGCCGAGGCGGACATCCTCCGGTACAGCCGGCGCATCGATTTCCGGGACGGCTGTCTGATCCGCGAGACGGAGTGGAGCACGCCGTCCGGCAAGCGCCTCCTCATCCGGTCCCGTCGGCTCGTCTCCTTCTCCGACCGTCACCTCGCCGTCATCGACTACGAGGTCACCATGCTCGACCAGGACGCGTCGATCCTGCTGTCCAGCCAGATCCTCAACCGGCAGGACGTGACGGACGAGTATCACGCGCGGACCCGGTTCCCGGAGTTCGATCCGCGCAAGGCGGAGATGTTCCACGAGCGAGTCCTGGTGCCATGTCTCAAGCGCACCGTGGGCTCCCGCTCGCTGCTCGGCTACCGGACCGCGTCGTCGGGCATGACCATCTGCGTGGGCGCTGAGCACCGCATGGAGACCGAGAACGCGTGGGACGTCAGCTCGCAGATCGACGACGACCTCGCCAAGCACGTGTACCGCGTCACCGCGAAGGCCGGCAAACCGATCCGGCTCGTCAAGACACTCACGTATCACACGTCCCGGGGCGTCCCCCCGTCGGAGCTCGCCGACCGCTGCGACCGCACGCTCGATCGCGCGCGGGAGCAGCCCGTGGAGGCGATCTTCGCCAAGCAGCGCGAATGGCTCGACGACTTCTGGACCCGCAGCGACGTCGAGATCGCCGGTGCGCCGGCGCTGCAGCAGGCCGTGCGCTGGAACCTGTTCCAGCTCGCGCAGGCCACCGCCCGCACCGACGGACACGGCATCGCGGCGAAGGGCGTCAGCGGCTCCGGCTACGGCGGGCACTACTTCTGGGACACCGAGGTCTACGTCCTGCCGTTCCTCAGCTACACCGCGCCCGTCGTCGCCAGGAATGCGATGCGGTTCCGCTATAACATGCTCGACGCCGCGCGGGACCGCGCCCGTGAACTCAACCAGCGTGGCGCCCTGTTCCCGTGGCGCACCATCAACGGGCAGGAGTCGAGCGCGTACTACGCCGCCGGGACGGCCCAGTACCACATCGACGCCGACATCGCCCACGCGCTCATGCAGTACGTGCGGGCGTCCGGCGACACCGAGTTCCTGAAGCGCGGGGCGATCGACATCCTCGTCGAGACCGCGCGGCTATGGGAGGACCTCGGCTTCTGGCGGAGCAACGGGGATCACAAGTTCCACATCGACGGCGTCACCGGGCCGGACGAGTACACGACCGTCGTGGACGACAACCTGTACACGAACGTCATGGCGCGAGCGAACCTGCTCTTCGCCGTGAACGCGTGCCGTGAGCTCAAGGCGGACGACCCGGTCGAGTACTCCCGCATGGTCCGGCGCACCCGACTGGAGGAGTCCGAGGTCGTCGCATGGGAGGCGGCGGCCGAGGCGATGGAGATCCCGTTCGATCCGCACCGCGGCATCCATCCGCAGGACGCGCAGTTCCTCGACAAGGAGCTCTGGGACCTCGAGAAGACGCCCGACTCGCAGCGACCGCTCCTGCTCCACTACCACCCGCTCGTCATCTACCGCTTCCAGGTGCTCAAGCAGGCCGATGTGGTGCTCGCCCTGTTCCTCCAGGGGCACGAGTTCACTCCGGCCGAGAAGCGCCGCGACTTCGAGTACTACGACGCCCTGACGACGGGGGACTCGACGCTCTCCGCCGTCGTCCAGGCGATCATGGCCGCCGAGGTCGGATACCACGACCTGGCGAACCAGTACTTCATGACCGCGCTGTTCGTCGACCTCGCGGACCTGCACGGGAACACCGCCGACGGCGTGCACGTCGCCTCGACCGGCGGGATCTGGGGCGCGCTCGTGAACGGGTTCGGCGGCATGCGGGACCACGGCGGGCGCCTGACCTTCAACCCGCGCCTGCCCAAGGACTGGGAGCGGCTGACGTTCCGCCTGACGGTGCGCCACTCGCTGATGCGGGTCGACCTGGAGCAGCAGCGGATGACGTTCACGATCGAGACCGGCACCGCGGTGACGGTCTGGGTGCACAACCAGGAGTTCACGGTCACCGCCGCCGAGCCCGTCGTCGTGCCCGTGGTGCACCAGGGCCCGCGGATGGAGGGGCACGCGCCCACCACGAGTGACATCCAGGGCACGCTCCGCGCCGACGGATCGGTGATCACGGCCTCCATACCGACACTCTCGCTCGAGCGAGACGTCGATCCGGAGGCGCAGACCGCATGAGCGCCGCTGTCGGCCGGAGCTGATCGGCGTGCTGCAGACCTGGCAGTCGCTGCTCGGCCCGGTGCTCGGCGCACGCGTGGCCGGTGCGAAGTCGCGGTGGAACCTGACCGCGTTCGTCGCCCTCATCGGCATCGCCATGGCCGTGGTCCTCGTGAGCGACGCGGTCGTGCTCAGCGTCGTGATCACCGTGCTCGTGCTCGTCGCCCTCCTCGCGGTGACGCTCGTGATGTTCGTGACGTTCCAACGGGTCGGCGCAGACGTCCTGGTGGCGCTCGCCGCAGGAGGCCGGACCGGCGTCCGGCGCCCGCCGCTGCTCCTTGGATCCTGGTTCGAGGCGTGGCGGACGGAGCTCGGGCTGTCACGCGAGGAGCTCGCGGCGGCGCTGGCGGGCTGAGCCGCCCTGTGCCTTTCGACCCGCACGGGTCGCCAAGCGCGCGCCTCCCCGCGCACACGGGGCCCCGCGGACGGATGTCGGCGCGCACGGGTCCCCGCGCACATGGCGTGGGGAGTTGCATGGGCACCCCGTCGCCGACGACCGAGGAGTGCTCGTGGCCCAGCCCATCCGTCCCCGCCACCCGGCGACACGCACCCTGGCGGACGTGTCGGCAGCGGTCGGCGGCGCGGGAACCGGCCTGCGCGGGCACGGTCCGTTCGAGGCCGGTCCGCTCGAGCACATGGACACGGCGACAGACCGCGTCGTCACCGGCGTCGCGCTCGACAGCGGCGCGGTCCAGCCTGGGGACCTCTTCGTCGCCCTGCCCGGCGCCCACGGCCACGGTGCCGACCATGCCGCCGACGCGCTGGCCGCCGGCGCCGTGGCCGTCCTGACCGACGAGCCCGGGCGAGGGCGGGCGGCGGCGACCGGACTGCCCGTGCTCGTCACGTCCGATCTGCGACGCCGCCTCGGTGCGGCCGCCGCCGCGGTGTACGGCACGCGGGACCTGCCGTTCCCGCTGTTCGGCGTCACCGGGACGAACGGCAAGACATCGACGGTGCACCTCCTCGCGGCGCTCATGCAGGGGATCGGATGGCGCACGGCGATGAGCTCGACGGCCGAGCGGCACGTCGCGGGCGTGCAGGTCCCCAGTCGTCTGACCACCCCCGAGGCGCCGGAACTCCACGCCTTCCTCGCCACAGCCGTGGAGGCGGGGGTCGACGGCGCCGCGCTCGAGGTCAGTGCGCAGGGCCTCTCCCGGCACCGGGTGGACGGAGTGCGCTTCGATGTCGTGGGCTTCACCAACCTCAGCCACGACCATCTCGACGACTACGCCGACATGGACGACTACCTGGCGGCGAAAGCGGCGCTATTCCGCACGGAGCGGGCGCGCTGCGGGGTCGCGTCCCTCGACTCGCATGCGGGAGCGCGCATCGTCCGCACGGCGGACGTGCCGGTGGCGACGATCACCAGCCGGGCGGACACCTCCGCGGACTGGCATGTCCGCGTCATCGAGCAGCGCGCCGACCGCACCCGGTTCTGCCTCCACGGCCCGGACGGCCGGTCGCTCACCACCGAGGTGCCGCTCCTCGGCGTCCACATGGCGGCGAACACGGGGCTGGCGATCGTCATGCTCGTCGAGGCCGGCGTCCCGTTCGACGCGCTCGCCGACGCCCTCGGACCGCGCCTGGATGTCGTCATCCCCGGCAGGATGTCGGATGCGTCAGCACCGACGGGCCCGCGGGTGTTCGTCGACTTCGCGCACACGCCGGACGCGTTCGCGAAGAGCCTCGCCGCGGTACGGGCGTTCACGCGCGGACCGGTCGTGATCGTGCTCGGCGCGGACGGGGATCGCGACCCGAGCAAGCGGAGCGCCATGGGGCACGCCGCGGCCACCGGTGCGGACACGGTGATCGTCGCCGACCACCACCCCCGGTTCGAGGACCCGGACCCGATTCGGGCGGCGATCCTGGCCGGAGCCCGCGCCGCCGGAGCGCACGATGTGGTGGAGATCGCCGACCCGGCGCGGGCGATCCGCCGTGCCATCGCCGCCGCCGGTGCCTCCGGCGCCGTCTACTGGGCCGGCCCCGGACTCACCGAGTACCGGGACATCCGGGGTGAGCACGTGCCGTACTCGTCGTTCCGGGACGCGCGCGCCGCGCTCGCCGAGGCGGGGTACGGCGATGAGCCGGCTGCGTGCGCCGACCACCGCCGGGAGGACCGGGACCGGTAGGAGGACCGGACCGGTAGGAGGGCCGGATCGCCGGTCCTAGGACCCGGACCGTTCCTCCCGCCGCTGCCCCAACCGGGAGACGCCGTACACGACGACCCCGAGGAGCAGGAGCAGACCGCCGTACAGCCAGACCTCACCGCGCTGTTGCGTCATCAGCAGGATGCAGGAGGCGACGCCGAGGACCGGTACGGGCGTCCACACGCGGAAATGCTCGTGCTCGACGCGGTCGCGGCGCAGGACGAGCACGGCGACGTTCGTGCTGATGAACACGATGAGGAGCAGCAGCACGACGGTCTCCGCGAGGGTCCCGACGTCCCCGATCAGGGTGAGCAGCATCGCCACCACCGTCGTCGTCGCGATCGCCACCCACGGGGTCTTCCGGTTCGGCAGGACGCGGCCGAGGCCACGGGGGAGCAGGTGCTGCTCGGCCATGCCGAACGTCACGCGGCTCGCCATGATCATGGTGAGCAGGGCGCCGTTCGCCACGGCGATCAGGGCGATCACGCTGAACACCCAGTTCGGCACCGGCACGCCCGTCGCGGCGACGACGGCGAGGAGCGGTCCGCTCGAGTCCGCGAGCCGGCTGCTCGGAAGCGCGATCGCACTCGCCAGGCCGACGAGGACGTACACGACGCCGGCGGTGGCGAGCGCGCCGAACAGTGCCCGCGGGTAGACGCGGCTCGGGTTCCGGACCTCCTCCGCGACGTTCGCGGAGGTCTCGAACCCGACGAACGAGTAGTAGGCGACGATCGCGGCACCGAGGGTTGCGACGGCGGGCGACGACCCCGACGGGAAGTGCCCGATCCGGCTGATGTCGCCGCCGCCGCCACCCATCATGATCGCCACCGTGACGACCACGATGACGAGACCGGAGACCTCGATGACCGTCATGACGACGTTGCTCCGGAGCGAGTCGGAGATGCCGCGCGCGTTGATGCACGCGACGACGGCGAGGAACACGATCGCGGTCGGCACCGGCGGCAGATCCACGAACGTCGCGAGGTAGTCGCCCGCGAATGCCAGGGACAATCCGGCCGCGCTCGTGACACCGGCGGCGAGCATGCAGAAGCCGATCAGGAACGACACGATCGGTATCCGGTAGGCGCGCTCCGCGAAGATCGCCGCGCCTCCGGCTTTCGGGTACTTGGTGACGAGCTCCGCGTACGACCCGGCGGTGAGCAGGGCCAGGAGGAGCGCGAGGACGAGTGGCGCCCAGAGGGCACCGCCGACCTGCGTGGAGAGCGTCCCCATGAGGGCGTAGATCCCCGCACCGAGAACGTCGCCCAGGATGAACAGGAACAGCAGCGGGCCGGTGATGCTCTGCTTGAGTTTCGAGCCGCCTGCGGACCGTTCTGCTGTGGTGTCGATGGCCATCGCGCGCCTCTTCCTGTACTGGCTGCGCGTCGCGCCCGCCCTCATCGATCCAACACGTCGTCGCCGCGGCCCGTCCGCGCGACGGCCCCGATCGCCGACAGGAGGGCCGTTGTGCGTGCCCGAGGTGGGAGCGGTGACGCTGTCGGCGGTGCATTGCCGGCCCCGTTTGGGGTCTCGGCTTCTGGTTTCATGCCACGTACCGTTGGGCACGGGGATGGGCCCCGGCCGGGAGTCAGGTGCTCGGTTCACGATTCACGAGGGCGAGCAGTGCCGTTCACGCTTTGTACGAGTGTTCCGCGATCCGATGGCGTGACGACGTTGCGTGTCGGTGTGGAGCGGGGCATGATCGCCACCGTCGCAGTGGTCTCCCTGCTGCTGGCGATACTCGCCGTGCCGGGCTTCTTGGCTGATCACCAGACGCTCCGATCGCCGCTTGTCGTGGCGTCGCTGTGTGTCGCCGTCGTGATGGTGGCGGCCGTGCCGGTGGCGATCGTGCGCCCCGGACGTCCAACGCGGGAGTGGCTGTGGGTCACGGTCGGCGCCTACGGGGTTCTCCTGGCCGTGGAACCGCTGATACTCCGAGACCCGCTGCCCGTCGGTTCGACTCCGTGGCTGTTGGCTCTGTCGTTCATCGCGTTCGGCGGGGCGGCCATCGTCGAATCGAGTCCCGTTCGCGCAGGCATCGTCTGCGGGGTGATCGACGCCGCTCTCGCTATGGTCTATGCCGGCCGAATCCCGGTATCCCACAGCATCATCGATGCTGTGGGACTCGCCCTGCTCGCTGCGGCCCTCATCGCCGGTGTCAAGGCCCTCCGGACGCGGGCAGACCGGGCGGATCGAGCGGAACGCGACGCGCAGCTTCTGTTCGAGAACCATCATCGGCAGATGGCGATCGAGACGGAACGAACCCGCACGGATGCGCTCCTGCACGATTCCGTGCTCGCGAGCCTCCTCGCAGCCGCGGGCGGTGAAGCTCCGCGGCGGATCACCGGTATGGCTCGTGCCGCGCTCGACATCATCTCCGGTGCCGACGACCACCCCGTGTTGAAGGACCTGGGCATCTCGTTCGGACGCGCATTGGCTGAGGCCGAGAAGGATCTCGCGCCGCTGCGCAAGGACGCCCGGATCGACCTGTCTGCGGTGAACGATGTCCAGCTCCCGTCCGACGTTGCCGAAGCGATCGTCGCGGCCACCGTGCAAGCCCTGAGCAACAGCGTCACACACGCCGGGCCGGCAGCCCGACGTGTGGTTGTCGGGACCCCTCTCGACGGCGGCGGGATCCGCATCAGCATCTCCGATGACGGATCGGGCTTCGACCTGTCCGAGGTTGCGCGGGAACGACTGGGCGTGCGGGTGTCCATCCTGGAACGGGTGCGCTTGACCGGCGCTTCCGCACAGATTCGGTCCTCCCGGGGTCGGGGCACCACGGTTCTTCTGGAATGGCGTCCTGCCGGCACTGCGCGAACCGGAAAGCGTCGCTCGAGCGCACCCCGCATCAGCCTCGTCCCCCGACGACAGCTGTCTCGCGTTCTCGCGGCACTGATCGGGATGGCCATCCTGACCGCTGTCTCGGAGGCCGCACTCTTCTCCCGTGCGCCCGGACCCCTCGTCGCCGCTGTCCTCGGCCTCACGATCCTGCCTGCCCTGCTGCGGGGAGCCAGAACTGGCACCATGCGCCCCCGCACCGCGTGGGCTATGGCCACCGCCGGTCTGCTCCTGTGCTGCACGGCGACCATCGGCCTGGACCCAGGCACGGTGGACTGCGTGTCGATGTACTGGTACACATGTGGAGTCCTCGCTGGTGCCGTGATGGTGTGGATGACCGGGAACAGGGCAGCGCCCATCGTCGTGGTCGCGTTTCAGTTCGCGCAGCTCACCCTCTGGGCAGGACCGACCGGCGCGATACGGCTGGGTCTCGCCGGGGAGACCGTCCTGGTCATCGCTGGTCTCATGATGCTCCGCGCCATCCGCCGGATCAGCGCATCAGCAGATGTCTCCGCCGGGAGACAGCGCGAGCTGACGATCAGACAAGCGGAGCTCGACGCGTTTCATCTCGAACGGCAGGACCGGCTTCGACATGCCAGTGCCGACGCCGCCCCGATGCTCAATCACATCGTCGCCCAGAACGGGCAACTCGACTCGAACGCCCGCTCCGAGTGCCGCGTCCTCGAGCAGGCGCTCCGTGACGAGATCCGCGGCAGAGGCCTCCTCAACAGAGCCGTCCGCACCGTCGTGTCCACGCACCGCCGCCGGGGAGCGTACGTGCAGGTACTCGACGACGGCGGACTCGACACCATCGACCCCGACACACTCGACCCGCTCCTGGACGAGGTCGCCCATCGACTCAATCCGCTCACGTCGAGTCGTATCGTGATCCGTTCCGGACCGACCGATTCCGACACCGCCATCACGATCGTCGCCTCCACACCCGACGAGACCGCCGCCGCTCTCGGCACCGATACCGACAACGACATCGATCTCTGGGTCACCATTCCCCGGCCCAGCCCCGTCCTCGCCTGACGAGGATCAGCGACCAGCCCATGACCCCTGTCCAGTGGCGGGTCGGCCGACGGGCTGCTCCTGGGCGTGCGTCCGCCGGACCACACGCGTGCCCGGGGTCGGGAGGATCACCACGAGCTCGGTGTGTAGTCCTTGAGGAACACGCCGAACACGTCCTCCCCCGCCTCGCCCCGAACGATCGGGTCGTAGACGCGGGCAGCCCCGTCGACAAGGTCGAGCGGGGCGTGGAAGCCCTCCTCCGCGAGCCGGACCTTGGTCGGGTGGGGCCGCTCGTCGGTGATCCAGCCGGTATCGACGCTGGTCATCAGGATGCGGTCGGTCTCGAACATCTCCTGCGCGCTCGTGCGCGTGAGCATGTTCACGGCGGCCTTCGCCATGTTCGTGTGCGGATGCCCCGGCCCCTTATAGGCGCGGCCGAACACCCCTTCCATGGCGCTGACGTTCACCACGTAGGTGCGGCGCGCCCCGCTCGCCGCCATCGCGGGCCGGAGCCTGGAGATCAGGATGAACGGTGCCGTCGTGTTCGCCAGCTGGACTTCGAGCATCTCGAGCGGGTCGACCTCGTTGACGTGCTGCGTCCACGAGTTCGCGTCGTGGAGGTCGGGAAGGAGACCGCCGGCATCGATCGCGGTGCCCGCCGCGAGCCGTTCGAGCGAGCTCGATCCGGGAGCCATCGCCTGCTCCGTGAGCGCGTCCGCCCGGGCGGCGGCGGCCGCGAGGATGGGGTGCGCCGTCACCGAGCGCGCGAGCGCCTCCGGGTGCTGATCGTTCGTGTGGCCGAAGGTGACGAGCTCGGGCAGCGGTCCGTCTGGGAGCGGCGCGAGCTCGGCATCGACGAGGGGCTGGTACGCGCCCGGCGATCGGCGCACGGTCTGCGTGGCGTTGTTGATCAGGATGTCGAGGGGGCCGGACGCGGCCACGTCCTGCGCGAGACCGATGACCTGGGCGGGGTCGCGCAGATCGATGCCGACGACCTTGAGGCGCGATATCCAGTCGGCGGAGTCGGGGAGGCTCGTGAACCGGCGCACCGCGTCGCGGGGGAACCGCGTGGTGATGGTGGTGTGGGCGCCGTCGCGCAGCAGGCGCAGCGCGATGTGCATGCCGATCTTCGCGCGTCCGCCGGTCAGCAGGGCCCGCTTGCCCGTGAGGTCGGCCCGGGCGTCGCGTTTGAAGTGACTCATCGCAGCGCACGCGGGACACAGCTGGTGATAGAACGCATCGACAACCGTGTACTGCTGCTTGCACATGTAGCAGGGGCGCGACTTCAGCAGGGTGCCGGCGGTGGGTGCCGCCGTCGAGGTGCTGATGGGGACACCGCGGGTCTCGTCGTCGATGCGATCGGCGGCCCCGGTGGCGGTCGCGGCGATCACGCTGCGATCGGCGTCGGCGATGACCGCTCGCTTCTCGAGTCGGTGCGCCCGCTTCACGGCTTTGAACATCTTTGCCGTCGCCTGGCGCACGCGAACGAAGTCCGGATGCTGCTCGTCGATCTGCGTCAACTGCTCGAGGACCCGAAGCGTGACGCCCAGGTCCGCGGGAGGAATACCGCTGGGTTCGGTGCGCTCGGAGGTCACACGAGATTCTACGCCCACGCACGATCGGTGCACTGGCTGTCTGGACGAGTTTGTAACCATTGTCTCTACGGGGACATTGCTGGGGTGAGGGGGTGAACGTGGACATCACGACGAGATCCGACCAGGACCTGCTGAGGCAGGCGGTCGAAGGGGACACGAGGGCGCTGTCGGCCCTGATCGACCGGTATGCGCCAGCGGTGACCCGCTACGCGTGGGCGATCACGTCGCGGCGGATGGACGTCGAGGAGGTCGTGCAGGACACGTTCTTCGCGCTCTGGCGGAAGGCCGACGCGCTGGCCGCGGTCGAGTCGCTGCTGCCGTGGCTGCTCGTGACCTGTCGCAACCACGCTCTCAACGTGAACCGCAAGAACGGCCGGCACCGCACCGAGGAGCTCGCTGACGACCTCGCCGCTCCCGACGACCCCGGGGAGGCGCGCGACCGCCTCCGCTTCGTCATGGCCGAGATCGACCGGTTGTCGGAGACCGACCGCCGCGTGTGCGAGCTCTGCCTCATCGAGGGCCAGCCCTACGCCGACGCGGCCGCGACCGTCGGCATCAGCGTCGGCGCCGTGAAGCAGCGCGTGATGCGCACCCGAACGAGACTCCGGAAGGCGGTGATCGACGATGAGCGTTGACGACGAGCGTGGCGAGTGGAGGGCCGTTCCGCCCTCCGCCGACGAGATGACCCGCATGGTCGTCACGGTGAAGTCCTCGGTGCTCGCGCAGGCCGAGCAGGAGCGGCGCACCGCCGCCCGAGCCCGGAAGCGCCGCATCTTCGGAGGCGCGGGCGCGTTCGTCGCACTCGTCGCCGTCGGCGCGGCCGGCGGCGGGGTTGCGCTCGGCCTCATCCCGTCGCCCTTCGAGGGCCAGGCGCAGCCCGAGCCCACGGCGGCCGTGTCGTCGGCCCCGACGCCGACCGCCTCCGAGACGCAGGATGCCAGCGCCCCGCCCGCTGCCGAGCCCTCCGGTGGGCCACCGGCGCCCGCCCTCGACCTGAGCTGCTCGGCCCTGGGGGAGCAGACGTCGGTGACCTCGCTGCTTCGCGACCCGCGCGGCACCGACCTCCTGGACCAGGTGTTCATGCCCGACCAGGCCGCGCAGCGGCAGGCAGGCGTGACGTCGTGCTGGTGGACGTCGTCGAATGACGCCGGCACGGCAACGTTGAGCATCAGCGTGTCGCCCGACGCGGACACCGGGCGCACCCGGCTGGCGGAGCGGCGTGCAGCCGGGGCATCCGACCCCGGCGTCGGTGACTCGTCCTCGCTCCTCTGCACGCCCGAGTACTCCTCCTGCGAGGGCGGCGTCGTCGCGGGCGACTTCTGGGCGGAGCTCCAGTTCACGGAGGCGCCGGAGCTGGGAGGCGACGTCACGTCGCTGCTGTCCGCGCACCTCCAGCGGGTGGCCGACGTCGTGGGCACCCGCACGCCTGGTCTGGCCTGGGTGCGTCCCGAGGCCGCGTCCCGGTGGACCCCGACCGACTCGTGCTCGGCGCTGGCGACGGCGACGCCGATGAGCGTGCTGCTGTCGTCGCCGAGCGTGCCGGACGCGCCGATCGACCTGCTGCCCGGGTCCCGGAACGGCATCGAGGAGACCCAAAACGACGCGTTCCAATGCCGGTGGACGGTGCCGGACGGCGTCAGCACCCCCGAGGGGGAGCTCCGGTCGATCGACGTCTCCCTGGCCCCGGGAGCGCGCTGGGCGTATGAGGCCGCACCCGACGCCTTCCGCGACACGGGCGAGTCGGCCACACCGGTGGACGTGGCCGGAGCCGAGGCCGCGACCCTGCGCTGCTCGTCGGCGGAGGGGGAGCAGTGCTGGCTCGACGTGCTCGTCGACGACTCGTGGATGCAGGTCGGCTACGGGAACTCCCTGCCGCCCGACCGGTCCGACGTCCTGGCCGACGTCGCGGAGTCAATCATCGCCGCGCGGTAGGTGAGGCGCGGGTACCGATGAGCAGAGAGGCTCATTCTCACCGGGTCTCCGGCCCGTGGCGGCGCCCTCGCCGCACGGGGTCAAGTCCCTGGGAGTGGTGTAACTGGTGTCCCACCGAATCAGTGCGGCGGCGGATCTCCCGATTCAGGCGCTCGTTGGGGTTGTTGGACCAGATCTGGGTCCACACGTCCTTCGGGAACGTGGTGAACGCGAGGATGTCCGCCCTGGCGCTGTCGAGGTGCTCCGCCACCGCGGGGAGCTTTTCCGCGACGTAGTCCAACGTCCGGTCGAACTGCGCGTCGACCGCTTGCGCGTCGGGCTGGTCATAGACCGAGTGCAGCATCGCTCGGACTGCCGGCCACATGCTCTTCGGCGTGACGGACATCAGGTTCGCCGCGTAGTGGGTGCGGCAGCGCTGCCAGCCGGCGCCGGGCAGGTTCGCGGCGATCGCGTCCTTGAGTCCGGCGTGCGTGTCACTGGTGACCAGCTGCACCCCGGTGAGGCCGCGGGCGACGAGGTCGGCGAAGAACGCGTTCCACGCCGGTCCGGTCTCCGCGGTGGCGACGTGCAGGCCGAGGACCTCACGTCGGCCGTCACCGTTCACACCGGTCGCGACGAGGACGACGGTGCCCATGACACGGCCGCCCTCGCGGACCTTCCCACTGATCATGACCGCTGATGGTCGCACCTGGCGTCGAACGGCTGGACAGGACCGGCAGAGTCCGTCGGTGCACTACGAGCTCGTCGACGAGGGCCCGTTCGCTCGTGCGGTGGTCTGTCAGGTGCGCAAAGACGTCCCACTCGGTGGCACGCGGAGTGTGCGGCGGTTGACCCTCGGCTCGATCGACGGCGACGTCGTTCACGTCGAGCCGCTTCCGGCCGACGGCGAGTCCTTTCTCGACGACGCCCTGAATATGGTCGGACCGTGGCTGAACCAGCACGGGCTGGCCTACAAGGGGTTAGCGGCCTGGCGTGAGTCACGAATGGACGGCGTCGAAGTCTGGCAAGCGGACGTCTTCCGCTATCCAGGCCGCTGACCGCTCACCCGCAGCTGGGCTATGAGCCGGTCAAGGTCCGGAGACGAAACAAGGGACCCCATGCGGGATCCCTTGCGTTTCGTCTGTCCGTGGGGGGAGGCTCGAAAGCCCGCAAGTCCCGCGACTCTGCACCTACAGGCTACATTTCCCACGTGCCGACTGCTACCCCCCACGACGATGCGAACATCCGATCCGCGCTCAGCGCACCCCGCATCGGCACCTACATCAAGGCTGCCGGCGGCGATACCGTCCGCGCCGTCGAGCTCTACGGCTGGAACGCCCGCATCTCCGCCGCCCTGATGCTCCCGGCGCACTTCGCCGAGGTCACCACGCGCAACGCCGTAGATGAAGCCCTGACGGCTGTCTACGGTGCCCGGTGGCCGTGGAACCCGACCTTCGTGCAGAGCCTGCCGAACCCGAAGGGCAAGGTCTACAACCCCCGCCGGAACCTGCAGGTGGTCGCGAGCCACGAACCCACCACGGGGAAAGTCATCGCCGAGCTGAAGTTCGTGTTCTGGCAGACGATGTTCACCGCACGCCACGACGGCCGCGTCTGGCGCCCACAGATCACCACGCTCTTCCCCAACGCCACCACCAGCGCGAAGCCTCTCCGCGGGCGCGTCTACGACGACCTCGACGCGATCCGGCAGCTCCGCAACCGCATCGCCCACCACGAGCCGATCTTCACCCGCGACCTCAGCAAGGACCTCGCTCGCATGCTCGAGCTGGTCGACCTCCGCTCCGCAGCCACCTCGACATGGCTGCGAACGATGGAAGACGCCACAACCACACTCACCGAACGGCCGTAGCAGGCAGCCGCAGCCCGTTAGAGTGCGCGCGTGGAACTCGGGTGGGTAGCGGCGACCGTGACGACGGTGGTCGGTGGATTCGTGACACTGGCAACGCTCTGGCGAACGACCGCGATGGCTGCGAAACGCGACAAGGATGCCGTGGCGAACACGCGGAGCCCGGCGTGGCGGCGTGTTGCGGGGCGCGACCGTCCGCATGCCTGACGGGGTCGAGTTCCTTCGCATCACCGGCTCGACCGCCGGCGCATGCAGCTCGTGCTCGCTGCCGGCGCGCATGCGGATCGGTTCAGCGATCGCCGTCGCGGTGTGGTCGACAATGCTGACGCCAGGATCGGGCGCCGTGGTCGGACTCGGTTGCATTCTGGCCGGGGGGCTGAAGTACGGCTCCGAGCGCGGCGTCAGTCGCGGGAACGTACTCAAGAGGCTTGATGGGCAGGCGTTGACCGCAGTCGGTGTGCTTCAGAAGCGATGCGGCTCGCAACCCATGGGTTAGAGCCGGCGCGACCGTGTGTGCTGAGGTGGGCACAGTTCCGTAAGATGAAGCAATGTCAGTAGCGCCCGCCGGTTGGTACGAGGATAAAGACCCGCGGTTCGTCCGCTATTGGGATGGACAGGCATGGACCGAGCATGTGCAGCCGAAGCGGGCAGCATCAACCGATCGCCCCACGGAGTCCTCCGCGGCTGGCGGGCCCATTGCTTCGCGCACGCGTCGCGCTGCCCGAGAAGCTGAGCAGTCGGCGCGAACAGCGACTCCTGCGGCGCAGGGCAAGCCGATCGAGAAGCTGTCGAAGCGGCAGGCACGAGAGCGGCTGCGTACCGCGGAAGCGCGGATCAAAGAGGGCGAAGCAGTCGTTGCCCGGTATCAGATGCGCGCCTTCGACGATGTCGACGAGTACCGGGTCGAGCAGGAGCGGCAGCTCACCGCCCTTCGAGAGCAGTTCGAGGCTGAGCAATTGGAAGCGCGTGAGCTGTTGGCGAAGGAGCAGGCTGAAGCACGTGAGCGGTTTACCGGTGAGCACGCCGAAGCACGTAAGCGGTTCACCGCTGAGCAGGCGGCTGAGCGGCTCACGGTCGAGCAAGCCGTTCGAAGCGCAGAGGACCGGGTTCGTGCCGCCGAACAGCAAGCTAGGGAAGCGCGGGCGACCCGCGACGAGATCAACGCGGGCATCAGCGCCCGACGAACCGAGCTAGTAGACCTGACCGCCGCAGTTGAACTGCAAGCGGTTGGGCTTTTCGACTTCGAAAATCCCGCTGCGTCATCAACCGAGCTCGCGTCGAAGTTGGAGGCGCTGCGATACCGCATCAAGAACGCTGTCCGCGACAAGCGTGCCGTGACCATGGCGCCACGCTTCACGTTCAACAACTCAGAAGCTCAGGGACGAAAGTTCATGACCGACATGGCGAAGGTGCTGCTGCGCGCGTACAACGCGGAGGCAGAGAACGCGGTCAGGGCAACCCGAGCCGGCAACCTGCACGTCGCGCAGACACGGCTCAGCAAGGCCGCAGAGCAGATCGCCAAGAGCGGCACCATGATCGACCTCCGCATCGAACCGAGCTACCACCAGATGCGACTTGAGGAAATCGCTCTTGCAAACGAACACCTCCAGACGGTGCAAGCGGAGAAGGAGCGCGAGCGGGAGCGTCGAGCGGAGCTTCGTGAGCAGCAGCGCGCCGCCGCCGAGCTGCAAGCCGAGCACGATCGACTCGAGAAGGAACGCCAGCACTACCTTTCAACCCTCGCTGCGTTGCAAGCAAACGGCGACACCGAAGGCGCCGCTCGCGTTCAAGCGAGGCTGGAGGATGTCGACCGCGCCATCACCGACGTCGACTACCGGGCGGCGAACGTCCGAGCCGGCTACGTGTACGTGATCTCCAACGTCGGTGCGTTCGGGGAACGCATGGTGAAGATCGGTATGACGCGACGGTTGAAGCCGATGGACCGCGTCATCGAACTCGGGGACGCTTCGGTGCCGTTCCGCTTCGATGTCCACGCGCTGTTCTTCGCCGACGACGCCGTCGGGGTCGAGACAATGCTGCATCAGACGTTTGCAAACCAGCGGGTAAACAAGGTCAACCTCCGACGTGAGTTTTTCTACGTCACCCCCGCTGAGGTCCTTGATGCACTCAAGAGCCACGCAGTCGAGGTGGTCGAGTACACAGTCGAACCTGCAGCAGAGGAGTTCCGTACGAGCGAGCTTGCTGCCGAGCCCTTCGTGCCCCCGTCCGTCCGCGCTGACCACGTCTGATCGCGCCGTCCATGCGGGCAGCACGTCGGAACGGAGCGTGTCGACGAGCGGTCCGGGATCGAAGGCCACGCAGACCTCTCGGCCGGGAGGGCCCAACCATCCAGCGATCGCATTAGCGCTCAGTGGGTGCTGTCCGGACGGTGTCGACGATGACGATGACGTTGCCGACCGAGACGAGCCGCGACATCAGGCGAGAAGCACCGGCCTGGGCAGCGGGTTCGACGCGCGCGAACGGGTTCCTCGACTGCTTCGTCGGCCCCGGGTGTGATGATGGGGCGTGACCCCTCACCTGGACCGTCCCCGCCTCGAAGCCGCTGTCCGCGAGATCCTCGCGGCGATCGGGGAGGATCCGGACCGCCCCGGTCTCGTCGCCACGCCCTCCCGTGTCACCGACGCCTACTCGGAGTTCTTCGGCGGCCTCCACGTCGACGCGACGGCGATCGTCCGCGACGGCGCGGTTCCCGCAGAGCCGGACGAGCTCGGCGAGATCGTCGTCGTGCGGGACATCCGGTTCCGGTCCGTCTGCGAGCACCACCTGCTGCCGTTCCTCGGCGTCGCACATCTGGCGTACGTGCCGCGGGACCGGATCATCGGACTCGGCACCCTGTCTCGGGTCGTCGACGCCATCGCCTCCCGTCCGCAGCTGCAGGAGCGGCTCGGCGAGGAGATCGCCGACGCGCTCCTGGCCGGACTCGACGCCCGCGGGGTGCTCGTCGTGCTCGACGCCCAGCACGGCTGCGTCACCGCACGCGGGGAACGCCAGACGGCGAGCTCCACCGTCACGATGGCCTCGCGGGAACTGCTCGCCGAGCCCGTCAACCGGGCCGAGGTCGTCGCGCTCATCGGGGCACCGCGGAGCGAGACCCCCGGCGACCCGGTGTGACCGGCGGGCGCCGCCGGGGGACACGAACCTCCGCGTGGCCTGCGACCTGCTGACGCTCGGACCCGCAGCGGCCGAGACTCGGTTTCGTGGTCGGGGTTGCGGACCACGGCGTGCCGCACGGCACGCCTCGCAGACGAAAGGAACACCATGGCTGGCGAACTGCAGGGCTCGAAGATCCTCGTCATCGCGACGAACTACGGCGTCGAGCAGGACGAGATCGTCGTCCCCATCGCCGAACTCTCCGACCGCGGTGCCACCGTCACCGTCGCCGGGAAGACGACCGACCCCATCCAGACCCTGGTCGGCGACAAGGACCCGGGCAAGACCGTCGACGTCCACCTGCCCCTGGATGAGGCGCTCGAGAGCGACTACGACGCGCTCGTGATCCCCGGCGGCACCATCAACGCCGACACGCTCCGCCGTGAGCCGGGCGCGATCGCCCTCGTCACCGCGTTCGCCGACGCCGGCAAGCCCATCGCCGCGATCTGCCACGGCCCATGGCTCCTGGTCGAGGCGGAGGTCCTGCCGGGCCGCACGATCACGTCATACGCGTCGCTCCAGACCGACGTGCGGAACGCGGGTGCGGAGTGGGTGGACCGCGAGGTCGAGGTCGACGCCTCCGGCGGCTTCCCCATCATCACCTCACGCAACCCGGGCGATCTGCCGGCGTTCGTCAACGCCATCGAGGGTGCGCTCGTGCCCGTCGGCGGCTGAGTCTTACCGGCGCGCCTCCCCAGCGTGGCCCGAGTGCGGAACCATGCACAGGGCGCGGCGGCGGTTGTCGTAGGCGGGCGCGGCGTTCCTATCGTTGCTAGTGCATCGCCGCGTGGTGGTGCTCACCAACCGGAAGGAACGACCGCATGACCGACCACACGATCGCCACCGTCGACACCCCGGACGGGCCGTTCACGATCCTGGAGGACGACGAGCACTACGTCGTCGCATCGGGCTGGACCGCCGACCACGACCGCATCTTCGGGCGGTTGGCCGAGCGTCATCGGCCGGTCTCGGTGGTGCCCGGCACGGTTGCCTCCGCTGCCGCGGTACAGGCCTACTACGCCGGAGATGTCGGCCACGTCATGGAGGTGCCGGTGCGGCAGTTCGGCACCGAGCTGCTGACGCAGGGGTGGCAGGCGCTCCGCGCGATTCCCGCCGGACGCGTCCGGACGTACCGCGAGTTCGCCGAGGACATCGGCCGGCCCTCGGCCGTCCGCGCTGCTGCGAGCGTGTGCGCGCGGAACGCCCCGGCGCTGTTCGTGCCGTGCCACCGGGTGCTCCGCAGCGACGGCTCGCTCGGTGGCTTCGCGTGGGGGCTCGACGTGAAACGGTCACTGCTCGAGCGGGAGGCCGTCGACGCCGACGTGCTCGTCTGACGCGACGGCCCCCGACGCTGACGCGACGGCCCCCGACGCTGACGCGACGGCCCCCGACGCTGACGCGACGGCCCCCGACGCTGACGCGACGGCCCCCGACGCTGACGCGACGGCCTCCGGCGCTGCTAGAAGAGCTTCGCGGAGGCGCGACGCGCGCCCTCGCCCAGGGACTCGAGCTTCGCGGCGGCGATCTGCGGGTGAACGCGCCCACCGAGACCGCAGTCCGTTCCGGCGATCACCCGCTCACGGCCGACGACCGAGGCGAACCGCTCGATACGCTGCGCGACGAGGTCGGGGTGCTCGACGACGTTCGTCGCGTGGCCGACGACGCCGGGCACGATCACCTTGCCGTCGGGAAGCGCCGTGTCCTGCCAGACGGTCCACTCGTGTTCGTGGCGCGCGTTCGCGGCCTCGAACGAGTACGCGCCCGCATCGATGTCGAGCATGAGATCGACGATGTTCGGCAGCTCGATGTCCGTGGTGTGCGGCCCGTGCCAGGAACCCCAACAGAGGTGGAACCGCACGCGCGACCGGTCGAGGCCGCGGAGCGCATGGTTCAGCGCCTCCACGCGGATCCGGGTGAAGGCCTGGTAGTCCTCCAAGGACGGCTCCGGGTTGATCTGGTCATAGTTCTCCGCGATCGACGGATCGTCGATCTGCAGGATCAGACCCGCGTCGAGCACGATCTGGTACTCCTCGCGCAGGGCGTCCGCCCACGCCCAGATGTGCTCCTCCTCGGTCGCGTAGTACTCGTTGGCGATCCGGGCGGCGGAGCCGGGCGAGAGCGCCGTGATGAAGCCGTTGGCGGACCCTGCCTCCTCGACGGCATGCGTGAGGTTCGCCGCGTCGGTGCGCGCCGCCTCCTGGCCGATGTAGCTGATCGGGCCCGTCGTCGTCGGGAACGCGGTCGCGATCTTGCCGGTCGCGATCCCGCTCGTCGGGTCCGAGTACGCCTCGTTGAAGATCGACCGGTCCCGGCGGTCCGGGAACGAGGTCAGGCGGACCTTGCCCGGCTCGGACCGGACCGGCTCCTGGGTGAAGACGTTCTCCTCGGTCAGGGAGAGGCCGCTGACGCGTTGGAACGAATAGCCCCACCAGGCGCCGTAGTCGACGGAGCTCGACATCGCCTTGCCGAACTCGCCGTCCCCGGGCTGCGTGATCCCGAGACGGTTCTGCCGGGCGACGATGTCGTCGACCGCGGCGCTGGTGAGGGCGCGGACCTCGTCCGTCGTCTCCAGGGTGAAACCGTCCTCGGCGATCGGCCGAGCGGCGTTCGCGGCGATGAGCTCCGGTGTGCGGGGCAGGGATCCGGCGGTGGTCGCCTGGATGTGCGTGGTGTTCTCGAACGACATGGGTGCGCTCCTGTAATGGGTCTGCGGACGGGCTGCGCGCGAGGCTTCGCAGATGCGCTCCTGCCAGGGTGTCACGTGCGTCGGGCCCGTCGCGGCCCGGTTACGTTCTGCGACGGCTTCAGCGGCCCTCCCGACGGGGTGTCCCTCGGTCGTGGGACCCCTGGTTGCGGGTGGTGACGGGCAGTGGGCGACATGTCACACTCATGAGCACGGCGACCGGCTATGCCAGCCGTCGCTACCCCCCACCGCACCGAGGACCGTCATGAGCACCGCGCCCCTCGATCGCACCGTCGTCTCCGCCGACGGGACGCCGATCACCCTCACCACAACCGGCACAGGGCCCGCAGTCATCCTGGTCGCGGGGCCGTTCGACGACCGGTCCTCGGCGACACTCGTGACGATGGCGGAGGAACTGGCCGGGTCCTTCACCGTCACCCGCTACGACCGGCGTGGCCGAGGCGGGAGCGGCGACACCGCGCCCTACGCCGTTGCGCGCGAGGTCGAGGACCTGGAGGCGGTGATCGCCGAGGTCGGCGGCGCCGTCCGCGCCCTCGCCATGTGCGCGGGAAGCGGGCTCGTCCTGCATTCCCTCGTCGCCGGCGCCGCGGTCGAGGGGGCTGTCCTCTACGAGCCGTCGTACCGGCCCGGCGCCACACCCGACGGCGAGGGCGCCCAGCACATCGCCGCGCTCCAGCAGCGCATCGACCGCGGGAAGCGGGCATCCGCGGTCGGATACTTCCTGGTCCGGGTGCTCGGGATGCCCAGGTACGCGCCGCTGCTGCTCCGGCTGCGCCCTCGTCAGTGGCGCGCACTCGTCGCTGCCGCGCCGACCCTCCCGTACGACGCCCGTGCCATGGACGGCTTCGCGCTCCCCGTTGACGCATTCGCCACGATCGACGCGCCGGTGCTCGTCGTCGCCGGCGGCGACAGCACCGACCGCCTGAAGATCGCCGCGCACGCGACCGTCGAAGCGATCCCCGGATCCGAGCACACGGTGCTGCAGGACCAGAACCACCTCGTCGACCCGGCGGCGCTCGCCGCCGTCGCGACCCGATTCTTCCAGAGTGCGCTCCGCCGGCAGTGACCGCCGGCTGCGATGATGAGGCCGTGACCAGCACCGCGACCCCACCCCGCCTCGGCCTCCTCCTCGACGTCGACGGTCCCATCGCCAGCCCCGTGTCGCGCACGATCGCGATCCCGAGCATCGTCGAGGACCTCGTGGCGCTCGCTGCCGAGGGCATCCCGGTCGTGTTCAACACCGGCCGCAGCGACGCGTTCATCCGCGAGGAGGTCGTCGGACCGCTCCTCGCCGGAGGGCTCGGCGCCGGCGGCCGCGTCCACGCCGTGTGCGAGAAGGGCGCGGTCTGGTGCACCATCAGGCCGCAGTTCGCCGGCGGCATGGGCGAGATCCACGTCGACGAGGAGCTCGCGCTGCCGACCGACTTCGCGGCGGAGATGCGGTCCCTCGTCGCCGACGAGTACGCCGACCTCGTCTTCTACGACGAGACGAAGCGCGCCATGGTGTCCGTCGAGCAGCGGGTGGACGTCGCGAGCGCCACCTACCTGGCACGGCAGACCGATTTCGACCGCCAGGCGATGGCTGCGCTGCAGCGACGCGGGTACGGCGTCCGTCGCCTCGACGACGTGCGTCCCGCCGCGGACGGCAGCGTCGCCTGGCGGATCGACCCCACCATCATCTCCACCGACATCGAGGCGGCCCGCACCGGCAAGGACATGGGTGCCGAGCGCGCGCTCATGATGCTGGCGGAGGACGGTGCGCTGCCGGTGACATGGCGGACCATGGGCGACTCGCGGAGCGACTACGCGATGGCCGACTGGCTGCACGCGCACGGGCACGATGTCGCACATGTGGACGTTCGCCCGTCCGACGGCGTCCCGGCCACCCCGTACCGGGTGCTCACCGCGCCGGACGGCGTCATCCACGACGAGGCGGGGGCGCAGTACCTCCACGACTGGACGACCACGGCGGGCTGACGCTACCCTCGGTCGGTCCACCGACCGTGCCGCAGCGCGGCAGCCGACCCCAGGATCCACCGCACCATGAGCTCCACCCGCGACGACCGTCCCGCCACACCGCCCGCCCCCGGAACGCGGAACCGGCGGCGCGTGAAGTCGATCGAGGCGAGCCTCGCCGACGCGGACGAGCACGGACGGTCGCTGAAGCGGTCGCTCGGAACGGTCGACGTCGCCGCGATGGGCATCGCCGTCGCCGTCGGCGCGGGCATCTTCTCCGTCGGCGCGCAGGCAGCCGCCGACTACGCCGGACCGAGCGTCATCCTCTCCTTCGTCCTCGCCGCCGTCACCTGCGGCCTCGCAATCATGTGCTACGCCGAGTTCGCCTCGACCATCCCCGTCGCCGGCAGCGCGTACACGTTCACGTACGCGAGCATGGGCGAGGTGCTGGCGTGGATCGTCGGATGGGACCTCATCCTCGAGACGTTGACCGGTGCGGCGCTCATCGCCAAGTACTGGGGCGTGTACCTCAGTCAGGCGTTCCGCGTCTTCGGCCTGCAGGTCCCGGTGACGATCGACGTCGGGGTCCCGTTCACGTGGGGGCCCGTCCTCGTCGTCGGCGCCTTCACGGTGCTGCTCGTGCTCGGCACCCGCCTGTCGAGCCGGGTCAGCACGGTCATCACCGCGATCAAGATCGCGATCGTCCTCTTCGTGATCGTCGTCGGCGCGACCTCCGTCCGGGCGGCGAACTTCACCCCGTTCGTGCCGCCCGCGCAGCCGACGACCGGCGGCGGAGGCGACATCTGGACGCAGTCACTCGTCGCGTTCGCCACCGGGTCCGAGCCCGCACGGTACGGCGTCTTCGGGCTCCTCGCCGCAGCATCGCTCGTCTTCTTCGCGTTCATCGGGTTCGACGTGGTCGCCACGAGCGCCGAGGAGGTCCGAAACCCGCAGCGCACGCTCCCGCGCGGCATCTTCGCCGGGCTCGCCATCGTCACGCTCCTCTACGTCGCCGTGAGCGTCGTGCTCACCGGCATGGTCCCGTACACGGAGCTCGCCGAGAGCGACGCCCCGTCCCTGGCGACCGCGTTCACCCTCGTCGGACAGCCGTGGGCTGCAGGCGTGATCGCGGTGGGAAGCCTCGTCGGACTCACCACCGTCGTCATGGTGCTGCTCCTCGGCCTGTCCCGCATCGTGTTCTCGATGAGCCGGGACGGACTGCTTCCCCGGTGGTTCAGCATCACGAGCCGGCGGAACACGCCCGTCCGTGTGCAGGTCGTCGCGGGGATCGTGGTCGCGGCGATCGCCGGGTTCACGGACGTCGGCGAGCTCGAGGGCATGATCAACATCGGCACCCTCTCGGCGTTCGTGCTCGTGAGCGTCGGCGTCGTGGTGCTCCGGCGGACCCGACCGGACGCGCCCCGGGCGTTCCGGGTGCCGTGGTCCCCGGTCCTCCCGATCCTCGCCGCGCTGCTGTGCCTGTGGCTCATGTGCAACCTCACGACCGTGACCTGGGTGCGCTTCGTCGTCTGGCTCGCCGTCGGCATGGCCGTCTACTGGTTGTACGGCCGCCGTCGCAGTCGTGTCGGCCGCGGGGTCGCCGGGTCCGACGCGGAGTAGCCCTGGCGCGGCCCGGAGCCGCGGAACGCGCTGCGGATCGCCAGCCCGGTCGCGAGGACGACGAGCGCCACCGCGCTCAGCCGGATCGCGAGGACCGCAGCCCACCCGAACACGCCGGTCGGCCCAGCCCCGATGAGCGCCAGCGGCAGGGCGCCGACCACGGTGACGACGCCGACCACGGCGAGGAGGGTGATCCGGATGGACCGTGCCGCCCGAGCCGTCACATTACGTCGGCGCGGCACCGGCGTGGTCCTGCGGTACCAGCGCACGGCGGCGATCGCGAGGACGACCATGCCGCCGACCGAGCATGCATTCTGGACCCAGTCGTACAGGCGGTCGCCAGCGATCTCGGTGTGGAGGAACGGCAGCCGTGCCACCGACCACCCGGACGCGTGCGTGAACGAGTCCCAGGCGATGTGGCTGTAGACGCCCGCGATCACGGTCGCGAGAACGAGGGCGAGCTGTCGGAGCCTCCCGCCCGGTGACAGCGCGCGGAAGGCCCGCCATGCGCTCGCCGGATCGTCCCAGTCGGGGGAGAGGCGGCCCCGCACCGAATCCGGTTGGATCGCCGTCCACGCCCACCGCAGGCCGAACGTCCACACGAGCAGCGCGACGAGCGCGACGGGCGTCGACACGGTGAGCGCGCCGAGCGCCGAGTGGGTCACGTGGTAGGCGGGGAGCGCCGGGACGAACAGCACCGCGTCCGGGGCCATCGCGCCGACGGCGAGTGCGGCCGCCGGGATGCGGGTGCGGCGGAACGGCAGCGCGACGATGGTGTGGCTGACGGTGAACGGCATGCCCGGATCGTGACACACGGAACCCAGGGAAGGCATTGACGCCGCCCTGAGAGTGGCAAGGGGTACAGCGGCTCGGACGCACCGAGGTCCTCGCGCGTACCGTTCAGGGCATGCTCAGGACGAAGACGACGCACGCGCTCGTGACCGTGGCGGCAGCCGCGCTGCTCCTCACCGGGTGCCAGAGCGCGGGCGCGCAGAACAGCAACCCCGTTGCCAAGGTTCCCGGGTCCGAGGAGTCGGCCGCCCGCACGGACCCGGCTCAGGCCAACGGGTCGACGTGCGCGGTGGCCGGAGCTGCCGCGACGGCCGCGATCAACGACTCGATCGGATCCTCGGACGTCTCCGGCGACCACGACGACATCGACTTCGCCGACACGAACAAGACCGACGGCGGCTGGTACATCGGCGCGTCGATCACCCCGACGCAGAAGGACGACACGAACGACGACGAGGTGGCCGTCTGGGCCACCACCGAGGACCCGACGGCGGAGGACTTCGACGCGAAGATCTACGCGGTGAACGCGGCGGCGCGTGACAGCTCAAGTGCGCCGAGCGACCTGCCGTCCGGCTTCAGTGCCACGTCGAGCGATGCCAAGAAGGTCATCAGCTGCACGATCGAGGACGTCGACCACTGACCGCAGCAGCGCCCCGGCCACGGCGGCGTGCGGGCCGGTGGCCGGTCAGTGCTGGCAGTTCGGGCACCAGTACGTGTCCCGCAGCGTGAGCTCGCTGTCGCCGAGCTCGCCGGACCGAATCCGCGTGCCGCAGCGGAGGCACGGCTTGCCGCCGCGCCCGTAGACCCATGAGCGTTGGCCGGGCCGTGCGTTCCCGGTCGTGATCCGCTCGTTCCGGTCGCGGTTCGCGACGATGAGCCGCGCTGCGAGCGCGACGAGTCGGGTCGGGTCGGGGACCTGACCGACGGGGCGGGTGGGCAGGACGCCGCGGAGGAAGCACAGCTCGTTCCGGTACACGTTGCCGAGGCCCGCCATCACACGCTGGTCGAGGAGGGCGAGGCCGACCGGACGATCCGGGTCGGCGGTGAGGTTCGCCTCCGCCACGGCAGGATCCCAGTCCGGCCCAAGCAGGTCGGGGCCGAGGTACCCGACGATCTCGTCCTCCTGGTCCCGCGGCACGACCTCGAGCACGCCGAGCGCGAACCCCACGGTCGACACGTCGGCGGCGTCGAGGATCGCACGGGCCTGGTGCGCCGGCCGCCGCCAGCGCGCGCCCGGCTCGTAGACGTCCCAGCGGCCCTCCATCTTCAGGTGGGAGTGCACGGTGACGTCACCGATGCGGTGCAGGATGTGCTTGCCGCGGGGCACGACCTCGTCGACGACCCTGCCGGTCAGGTCGAGCGTGGCGAACTTCGGCACGTGGAAGTCGCTCCGCGTGAGCACCTTGCCGGCGAGCGCGGTGTGGAGGCGGTGCGCGGCACGGTACACGGTGTCGCCTTCAGGCATGGGTCGCCTCCTGTGCTCGGTGGGACGCGACCGCGGACGCGGAGTCGGGCGCGGACGCTCGCTCAGACACGGAGCCGCAGCCCCTGCGGTGTGGCCGTGAACCCGGCGTCGCGGAGGAGGTCGCCGAGCGGGGTCTCGAGCACGAAGACGCCGTTCACCCGCTCGATGGCGAGCCTGCCGAGCCCGTGCCGCACTGTCGCGGCGATCGACGTCGCGGCGGCCGTCAGCGCACCGGTGTCCTCCGTGAAGGACAGGACGCTCTTGCCGCCGCGTTCCACGTACACGGTGAGCATGCCGTCGACGAGGACGACGAGCGCGCCCGCCTTGCGCCCCGGCCGATGCCCGCGCGGCGCGTCGTCCTCGTCGCCGGACGGCCAGGGCAGCGCCGCGCCGAACGGGTTCGCGGGGTCGGTCGCCGCCAGGGTCAGCGCGGTGCGGGGGCGGTCCGCGGCGCCGTCCGCGCCGCCCTCGTACCCTGTGGCGTCGCCGATGTCCCGGGCGAACGACCGCAGCCGGTCCACGGTGGGTCCGGTCGCGAACTGCGCCGCGCCGAGCCCCTCCACGAAGTAGCCGCGTCGGGCCCGGCCGGTCTCCTCGAATCGGGACAGCACGCGGTACACGCCGGAGAACCCGCCGCGGATCCCCTCCACCTGCACGGCGCCGCGGGTGACGATGCCGTACCGCTCGAGCAGCTGCTCCGCGAGCGCCGCCGCGCGCACGGTCGGGTCCGCCTCGGCGAGCGGGAGGATCGACCAGCGTCCGCCGACCGTCGGCGGTCCGGACTGGGCCGGCAGGGTGGGGCGGCGCCGGCCGCGGTACGCGCGGGTGCGGGGCGCCGCCGCCCGCGTCGTCCCGCTGAGCGTGGCGCGGAGCGGCGCGAACGTGTCGTTCGTGATCTGGCCCGCCCACACGAGGTCCCAGAGCGCGACGGACAGGGCTTGGTCGTCGGTTGCTCCGACCGCCTGTGCGAGCTGCCGGAAGAAGTACGCGCCGCCGCCGGCGAGCGCGCCGAGGACGTCGCGTTGAAGCTCGGTCGTCTCGGCGCCGGACGGCTCGGGCAGGCTGGTGGCTGCGGTGTCGGCGAGGTGCAGGTGCACCCAGCCGTCGTTGCCGGGCAGGGTGCCGCCGCCGGACCAGATGACCTCGCCGGTGGCCGTGAGCTCGTCGAGCATGGCGGGCGAGTAGTCGGTCACGCGGGTCGGGAGCACGAGGCTCTCCCAGGCGGATGCGGGGATCGCGACGCCGCTGAGCTGCTCGATCACCTGCAGCACGCCGTCGACGCCGCGGAGCCCGCCGCGCGCGCCGGGGGTGTGCACGTGCTGCCAGGCGGGCAGGAACCGCGCCAGGGCGTCCGAGGACACCGGTTCGACCTCCTGCCGCAGGGCGGCGAGGGACCTGGTGCGGATGCGCCGCAGGACCTCGGCGTCGCACCACTCGGCGCCCTGACGGTCGGGCCGGAACTCGCCCTCGACCACGCGGCGGTCCGCGACCAGGCGCCGGAGCGTGTCCGTGACGACGGCGACGCCGAGACCGAGGCGGTGCGCGGCCTCGGCGGCGGCGAAGGGCCCGTGGCTGCGGGCGTACCGGCCGACGAGGTCGCCGAGGGGATCCGCGACCGGCTCGACGAACGCCGTCGGCACCCCGATGGGCAGCGCCACGCCGAGGGCGTCGCGGAGGCGGGACGCGTCCTCGATCACGGCGAACCGTCGCTCGCCGCCGAACGTGAACCCGAGGACGCGGCGGTCGCGTTCCAACCCGGTGAGCACGGCCTCCATGGCGGATCGGGCGGCGTCCGCGGTGCCGGGGCCACCGCCGGTGCCGGTGTCGTCGTCGGAGCCCGTGCCGCTCGGAGCGACCGCGTCGGCGAGCCAGGAGCGGGCGAGGGCCTCGTCGAGGTCGAGCGCGCCGACGAGCCGCAGCACGTCGACGAGGCCCTCGGCGTCGCGGGCGCGGCGATCCAGGGAGAGCCGCTGCAGGTCCCGCTCGACGTCGGCGATGACGGTCGGATCGAGCAGCTCGCGGAGCTCCGCGCGCCCGAGCAGCTCGCCGAGCAGGGTCGCGTCGAGCGAGAGCGCGGCGGCCCGCCGCTCGGCGAGGGGCGTGTCGCCCTCGTACATGAACGCGGCGACGTACCCGAACAGGAGCGACCGGGCGAACGGCGACGCCTGCTCGGTCGCGGCCTCGACCAGGCGGATCTCGCGTCGGGCGATCTCGTCCGCGATCCCCAGGAGCGCGGGCACGTCGTAGACGTCCTGCAGGACCTCGCGCACGGTCTCCAGGATGATCGGGAAGCTCGGGTACTTCCGGGCGACGTCGAGGAGCTGCGAGGCCCGCTGCCGCTGCTGCCACAGCGGCGAGCGGCGCCCTGGGTCCCGCCGGGGGAGGAGCAGCGCGCGCGCCGCGCACTCGCGGAATCGGGCGGCGAACAGGGCCGAGTTGCCGACCTGCTCGGTGACGAGCGCGTCGAGGTCGTCGCGCTCGAACACGAACAGCTCTGCGCCGGGAGGCTCGGCATCCGTCTCCGGGACGCGGACGACGATCCCGTCGTCGCTGGCCATCGCACCGCCGTCGATGCCGTGGCGCTCCTGCAACCGGGCTCCGACCGCGAGCGCCCACGGCGCGTGCACCTGCATGCCGTACGGAGAGTGCAGGATGAGCCGCCAGTCGCCGAGCTCGTCGCGGAACCGTTCGACGACGAGGGTGGTGTCCGTCGGTACGTGGCCGGTCGCGGCGCGCTGCTCGCGCAGGAACTGCAGGAGGTTGTTCACCGCGCGATCGTCGAGGCCGCTGCCGGACACCCGGGTCCGGGCGTCGTCGTCGGAGGCCGTGTCGAGCTCCCGCACGTACCCGCCCACCGCCCGGCCGAGCTCTGCGGGGCGGCCGATGCCGTCGCCCTTCCAGAACGGCACGCGGCCGGGTTGCCCGAAGGCGGGACTGACGAGCACGCGGTCGTGGGTGATGTCCTCGATCCGCCAGCTCGTCGCGCCGAGCGCGAAGACGTCGCCGACGCGGGACTCGTAGACCATCTCCTCGTCGAGCTCACCCACGCGGGACGCCTTCTCGCCGACCATGAACACGCCGAACAGGCCGCGGTCGGGGATCGTGCCGCCGCTCGTGACCGCGAGGCGCTGCGCCCCCGGTCGGCCGGTCAGGGTGCCGTGCACGCGGTCCCACACCAGGCGGGGGCGGAGCTCGGCGAACTCGTCGCTCGGGTACAGCCCGCTCAGCAGGTCGAGTGTGGCGTCGAACGCCGACCGGGGCAGTCCGGCGAACGGGGCGCTGCGCCGCACCACGTCGAACCAGTGCTCGACATCGATGGTGTCGAGTGCGACCGCGGCGACGGTCTGCTGCGCGAGGACGTCGAGGGGGTTCGCGGGGACGCTGATCGCCTCGATCGACCCGGCGATCATCCGCTCCACCACGACCGCGCTGTGCACGAGGTCGGCGCGGTGCTTCGGGAACAGCACGCCGTGGGAGATCTCGCCGACCTGGTGTCCGGCCCGGCCCACGCGCTGCAGGCCGCTCGCGACCGACGGCGGTGCCTCGACCTGGATCACCAGGTCGACCTCGCCCATGTCGATGCCGAGCTCGAGCGAGCTCGTCGCCACGACGCAGCGGAGGCGGCCGGACTTCAGGTCGTCCTCGATGATCGCGCGTTGGTCCTTTGACACGGAGCCGTGGTGCGCGCGGGCGAGAACGGGCACAGGGGACGCGGCGGTGCCATTCGTCGCGGTGCCATTCGTCGTGGTGCCATTCGTCGTGGCGCCGTCCGTCGTGGCGCCGCCCCCGCCGGCGGTCTGCCCCGAGGCTCCGATGAGCTGCGCCGCTGGTGCCCCGACGGCGACGAGCTCCGGCGCCGACGCGACGCCGGAGCGTTCCTCGTGGATCTCGTTGAGCCGGGCCGTGAGCCGCTCGGCCAGGCGGCGGGAGTTCGCGAACACGATGGTGGAGCGGTGTGCCTCGACGAGGTCGACCACCGCCTCCTCGACATGCGGCCAGATGGAGCCGTTCGTCGGTGCGGCCGACGCGTCCTCTCCTGCCGCCGGCTGCCCGAGCTCGGACATGTCGTCGACGGGCACGACCACGCGGAGGTCGAACGTCTTCTGCGCGGGCGGCGCGATGATGTCGACCGGGGCCCGGCCGCCGAGGAACCGCGCGACCTCCTCGGCCGGACGCACGGTGGCGGACAGGCCGATGCGCTGTACGGGACGCCGGAGCAGATCGTCGAGCCGCTCGAGCGAGAGCGCCAGATGCGCGCCCCGCTTGGAGGACGCGACGGCGTGGACCTCGTCCACGATGACGGTGTCGACGCTCATGAGCGTCTCGCGCGCCGACGACGTCAGCATGAGGTAGAGCGACTCGGGTGTGGTGATCAGGATGTCCGGCGGCGTGCGCTGCAGCGATCGCCGGTCGGAGGTCGGGGTGTCGCCGCTGCGGACGCCCACCGTGACCTCGGGAGGCGCCAGCCCCATTCGTTTGGCGGTCTGGGTGATGCCGACGAGCGGGCTGCGCAGGTTCCGCTCGACGTCGACGCCGAGCGCCTTGAGCGGGGAGATGTACAGCACCCGCGTGCGCCGCTTCGGGTCGGGCTGCTCGCCCGCGGTGATGAGCCGGTCGATGGACCAGAGGAAGGAGGCGAGCGTCTTGCCGGATCCGGTCGGGGCGATGACGAGCGCGTGCCTCCCGGTGGAGATCGCGTCCCACGCGCCCGACTGGGCCGGTGTCGGCGCGGTGAAGGCGCCGCGGAACCATGCGGCGGTGGCCGGTGAGAAGCGTTCGAGCACGTCCGTCATGGGGGTCCCATCCTGCTCCAGACCACCGACACCCGCGCGGCGGCGGTCGTGGGACGCCCTCGCGTCGGCGGTCGTGGTACGCCTCAGTGGCCGATCAGTGGCCGATCAGTGGCCGATCAGTGGCCGATCGGCAGCCGGGGTTGACCGACGATAGTCAGCGATGTATCGTTACGTATCGCAGACAGTCGTCTGCGAACCAACGCAACCAATGGGAGATCCTCATGCATTTCACCTCTGACGACGAACGCGGCCGACGTGGCCGCAGCACACCCCGGGGTCCGCGCTTCGGCGACGCTCGCGCCCACCACGGCGGCGGTCCCGGCTTCGGCGGCGGCCGCACCCACCACGGCGGCGGCCCCGGCTTCGGCGGCCCTGGCGGCCCCGGTTTCGCACCGGGCTTCGGCTTCGGTCGGGAGGGGCGTCGCGCCCGCCGTGGCGATGTCCGCCTCGCGATCCTGAGCCTGCTCGGCCAGGAGCGGCCGAGCGGTTCCGAGCCGCTGAACGGATATGGCCTGATCAAGGCGATCGCCGAGCGCACGGGCGGCGCCTGGCGGCCCAGTCCCGGCTCGGTCTACCCGACGCTCCAGCAGCTCGTCGACGAGGGGCTCATCCACGCCTCCGGCGACGAGGGGCGGTCCGTCTACACGCTGACCGACGCCGGACACGCGGAGGTCGCGGCCCACGCGGACGACATCTCCCGTGCCTGGGACGCCTCGCCGGGGGCAACGGGCGCCCAGCAGGAGTTCGGCGAGAGCCTGCAGAAGCTCTTCGGCGTGCTCCACATGTACCGCACGACCGCGACCGACGAGCAGCGCACCGCCGCCACCGTCAAGCTCGACCAGCTCCGGCGCGATCTGCTGCAGATCCTCGCCGAATGAGCGGGATCACCGGTCGCGGCGAACGGGCATGCGACGGTGCGGCGTGTCCTCCGAACACCAGGGGCGCCTGATAGGAACGGTGCATGTCCTCGCTGCGAACCCCCGACCCCGACTCCGGCTGGCTCTCCGACGAGGAGCTCGCCTCCATCCGGCGGCGACTCCCCATCGCGTACGTCGAGGCGATCCCGGTGCGCACCGACGGGCTCGGCGTGGTGACCGAGGTCGGCGTGCTCCTCCGCGTCAGCCCGAGCGGCACCATCGCCCGGACGCTCGTCTCCGGCCGGGTGATGTTCGGGGAGTCGATCCGCAGCGCGCTGTTCCGGCACCTCGAGAAGGACCTCGGTCCGATGGCGTTCCCGCAGCTCCCGTCCAGCCCCGCACCGTTCACCGTCGCCGAGTACTTCCCGCTGCCCGGCGCCTCCGTGTACACCGACGAGCGTCAGCACGCGATCTCCCTCGCCTACGTCGTGCCGGTGACGGGAACCTGCGAGCCGCGTCAGGATGCGCTCGAGCTGACCTGGATGAGCCCGATGGAGGCCGCGAGCGAGGGCATGGCCGACGAGATGGAGGGCGGCCGCGGCTCGCTCCTCCGAGCCGGACTCGCGTCCGTGGGCGCGCTCATGTGACGCACGCCTCGTGTTCCCGACGGCGGAGGCTCAGTGCAGGCGGGCAGGGCGCAGCCGTCCTGCGGAGGCTCAGTGCAGGTCGGCGAGGGCGGAGCCGCTCCCGAACTGCTGCTCCGGGATCACGCTGAGGGTGCCGTTCGTCTCGAGGACGACCGCGGCGACCGTCGAGAGGTCACCCGCGCCGCTGCTCCGGACCGCTTGACGCACCTCGGACTCCGCGATGCGGTTCTTCCGCAGCGCATCCGGACGCAGCTGCCCGTGCCAGAGCAGCACCGCGGGACGCGCGGTGACGACCGTGCGGAACGAGGGCAGCCGGGACGAGAGCAAGGCGAGGACGAGCTGCAGGCCCGCGAGGAGGATCAGGGCGAGGGCGCCCTCAGCCCAGGACACGTCGCTGCTGAGCAGGATGGTGGCGAGGGTCGACCCGAGCGCGACCGTCACGATGAAGTCGAAGGCGTTGAGCTGGCTCAGCGTCCTCTTGCCCGAGAGGCGGATCACCACCACGAGCAGTGCATAGGCCGCGATGCCGACGAAGAGGATCCTGCCGAGGTCGGACCAGGAATCGAACCACATGCGCTTCTCGCTCTCCCGGGGTCTGCTGCACACGGTCGTGGCAGGTCGTCGTCATGCCGTCAGCATGGCCCTCCGAGTCCATCATGCGCCCCCTCAACTGGGTGCATGCGGCTGCATGAGAACCCCTTGTCCGCAGAATGGGGGACCGGTACGCTCTGGTATGAAGGAACGCAGGCCGCCCGAGCACAACCGGCTCCGGAATCGGCCACCCTCTCCAGCCGACTGTCGATCGGTCCGCCCCTGACCCGAACAAGGGTGGCACGATCCACGCGGCGCACGTGCCGTCGACGCGACGCGCAGGAACATGGCACATGCGGGCACGCCGTGGACGAGAGTCCGCGGCGCATCACGCAGACGGCGCCGGGCTCCCGTTCAGGGGCCCGGCGCCGCCGGTGTCGCTGCGAGCGATCAGTGCTTGAAGCTGTCGCCGACGCCCTTGGCGGCGTCCTTGACGTCGGACACGCCCTGCTTCGCCGAGCCCTTGGCCTGGTCGGTCTGGCCCTCGGCCTGCAGACGGTCGTTGTCTGTGGCGCCGCCGGCAGCCTCCTTGGCCTTGCCGACAAGCTTCTCGCCGGTGTTCTTCATGTCATCGAGTGCACCCATGGTCGACTCCTGTCGTTGTGTTCGTCAGCCAGGCCGGTGATCGGTCGGACCGGGATGACCGCGACGCTACGCGCCGCCTGATCCGGGCCTCCCAGTGGCCCTCCAGGAGCGGAGCACCGGCGGGATCTGTGCCGTGCGGCTCCCGGGACGCGAATCAGAGCGTCGCGGCGGCGGAGGCCCCCACGGCATCGGTGCCACCGAGCACCACGACGCTCGTCGCGCCGAGCCGGTCGATCTCCGCCTGCACGACCGCCGGCGTCGATCCCGGGGTGACGAGGAGCACCGGTGCTCCGAGACGACCCGCGACGGGTGCGCCCGCGAGCGCGTCGGGGAAGTCCGCGCCGGTGGCGATGTACACGCTCGCCGCGCCGTCGGGGTACGTCGCACGCGACACCGCGACGGACGTGGCGTACCGGTTCGACCCCGAGAGCCGGTCGACGCGCGACGACCACGAGCCGAGCTGCTCGGCGACGCCCGCGCTCACGGCGTTCGTCCCGCCGAGCACCACGATCCGGTACGAGCCGAGTCGCTGGAGGCGGGTGAGCTCCTGCCGCACGACCGTCGGGATCGACGTCCCCGGGACGAGGAGGACCGGCCCGCTGTGTGCGGCGTTCGCGGCGACCGCAGCCCCGGCGAGAGCATCCGGGAAGTTCGTCCCGGTCGTGATGTACACGGTCTCGGCACCGTTCGCGAACGCATGCTGCGACACCGCGGCCGACGTCTCCCACCGGGTGGCCCCGGCGTACCGGACAGGAGTCTCCCCGCTCGTGGCCAGGGGACGGAGCGCCGCGATGACGGCATCGTCGACGACCGCGGGTCCGCCGAGCACGACGATGCGCTGCGGCCGGAGGGTCTGCAGCGCCGCGCTCGTCTGCGACGGCACGGAGTCCCGGGTGACCAGGAGGATGGGCGCACCGTCTCGGCCGGCCGCGGCACCACCGGAGAGCGCGTCGGCGAAGCCGGACCGGGCGGCGACGTACGCGACCGGGATGTCGGTGCTGTACCCGCCGGCCTCCGCGGTCTTCGCGGCAGTGTCGTACGCGTTCGTGCCGGCGATGCGCGTCACCAGGGGCCCTGGCCGGAACGCGGCGACACCGTGCGGGGTGCCGAGTCCGGTGGGCCCGTCGTACCCGGCGCCCGCGGTGCACAGGTAGGCCGCCGCGGTCGCGCACGAGCCGTTCGACCCGCTGCGGATGTCGTTGAGGGCGCTGACGTGCTGGTACGGGTACTGCGACGGGTAGGTCCCGCTCCGGGGCGTCCCGGCAAGTGCGTACGTCGCGGCGATGATCGGTGCGGAGAGGCTCGTGCCGCCCGCAGTGGTCCAGGTCGCCTGGCCGTCGGTGCCCTCGAGGTACACGGCGATGCCGGCAGCGACCGCGGAGACGTCGGTGGTGGAGCGTCGTGCACATCCGGCGTCCGTCTGCCAGGCCGGCTTGCCGCCGTACGTGCCGCAGCCGCTGCCGGCGCCGCTCCACGCGGTCTCCGACCAGGTGCCGGTCGTCGACGAGTACGAGAGAGTGGTGCCGCCGACCGCGGTGACCCAGGGGGAGGTCGCGGGGTAGCTCGTGCCGTAGCCGCCGTCGCCGGACGCCGCGGTCATCACGACGCCGGGCTGCCGGTAGTACGCGTTGTCCCAGCCGGAGGCATCGGTGCCCGCAGAGATCGGCGAGCCGTAGGAGTTCGACACGTACTTGGCGCCGGCTGCGACGGCCGCCTTCACCGCGGTTCCGAGGTCGGCGAGCCTCGTTGTGTCGGCCTCGACCAGGAGGAGCGAGCACTGCGGGCAGATGGCGCTCGCCATCTCGACGTCCGCCGTCGACTCGCGGGCCCATCCCGCGTTCGCGTCGGGGAGGGCCGTGGCGCTCCCCGCCTGCGAGAGCTTGCGGAAGCAGCCGTTCGCGGTCGTGCACGGCGTCATCCCGAACTGTGCGCGGTACGTCGTGAGGTCCGCCTCCACGTTCGGCGCGTCGTACGCGCTGATCAGGGCGATCGTCGCCCCGCTGCCGCCGGTCGCGGGGAGCGCGTACGCGGAACGGAGGTCCGCGGGCTGCAGGCCGGCGACGCTCGCCGCCGCGCTCGCGGCCATGCTCGGCGCAGCGGTGGCGGCCCCCGCCGCGTCCCCGGGATCGGTCGTCGGCACGGCCGCACCGGGGGTCACCTCGAGCATGCAGGCGGCCTCCCCGGGTGCCGGGTCGCTGCAGACCCGGTCGTCCTCATGCGCGGCGACCTGCGTCCGGGCCTCCTGCCCGGAGCTGGCGAAGCCCTGCTGCACCGCGGGCGCGTCGGCCAGCCCGGCAGCCGCGTCGGAGGCGCCTCCAGTGCGGGTGGAAGCGCCGTCGGCACTCGTGGTCGCGGCGTCGGCGACGGCCGATGGAGCAGCGACGAGTCCGCCGCCGGCGAGCGTGATGACGAGCGCGGCGACAAGCGTGATTCTGGACAACAGACCCCCTCAGGTCCCTCGCACGGTAACAGCAGGACGACGGAAAAATGCCCCCCAACAGTGGGTACGTGAGTGCCTGGTGTGAACTGGAGTGAAACCGTACGATCGTGCTGCAGGCGGGTGGAACAGGGCACTTGCCGACCGATCAGGGGTTTCTTTTTCATGCGCAAGCTCGTTCGTTCCGTCCTCACCGCCACCGGTGTCCTCACCACTGCCGGCGCGATCGCGATCGCCGGGGCCTCGCTGCCAGCGCAGGCCGACGCGCTCAGCGCCGCGACGGCCACGCCGTCCGCCACCGCGACGGCCACCCCGTCCGCCACCGCCGCACCGACGTCGACGAGCAGCGCGACGCCGTCCGCCGCAGCCAGCGACGCCCCGTCCGCCGCAGCCAGCGACGCCCCGTCCGCGCAGAGCTCGCTCGCAACGGACCCGACGCTCGCGCAGCAGAACGCCGCGGGTGACCACGCGATGGGGGCGACGATCACCGCCAACGAGGGCACGGTGCCCGCCACGAGCACCTTCTCCGCTGAGGCGTCGCCGATGTCCACGCCGTCCGGCACGCAGGGTCTCGACGTCAGCGCCTACCAGAAGAACATCGACTGGTCGAACGTGTGGAACATGGGCGCACGGTTCGCGTACGTGAAGGCGACCGAGGGCACGACGTACAAGAGCGCGGAGTTCGCGGGGCAGTACAACGGGGCGTACGGGGTCGGCATGATCCGCGGCGCCTACCACTACGCGACGCCGAACACCTCGTCGGGGGCCACCCAGGCGAACTACTTTGTCGACAACGGCGGTGGCTGGAGCGCCGACGGCCGCACCCTGCCGCCGCTGCTCGACATCGAGTACGGCTACAGCTCCACCTGCTGGGGCCTGTCGCAGTCCGGGATGGTCTCCTGGATCCGGGACTTCTCGAACACCGTGTACAGCCGCACCGGCATCCGCCCGGCGATCTACTCCACGACCAACTGGTGGAAGACCTGCACGGGCAACAGCGCCGCGTTCTCGGACAGCCCGCTCTTCGTCGCGATCTACCCCTCGGTCGACTTCTCCGGTCCCGGCACGCTCGGCGCGAGCTGGAAGACGTGGGCGATCTGGCAGTGGACCTCGACCGGCGCGTTCCCCGGCGACTCCGACGTGTTCAACGCCTCCTACGGCACCCTTCAGTCGCTCGCGCTGGGCGGCCGGACCGAGCAGCCGCTCGCGGTGGTGAGCACCGCCCATACGCAGCGCGAGCAGGGCGCCAACGCCTTCGAGACGAGCGCCGACATCTCGCGGAAGACCTACGTGAATCCGGGGCTGCCCACCGTCTACATCGCCACGCGGTCGAACTACGCCGACGCGCTGTCCGGAGCCCCCGCGGCCGGCAGCGAGAGCGGGCCGACCCTGCTCGCGACCCGGTCGACACTGCCGGACGCGACCAGGACCGAGCTCGCGCGCCTCAAGCCGCAGCGCATCGTGATCCTCGGCGGCACCTCCGCCATCGACGGCGGTGTCGCCGGCGCCCTCGCCGCGTACACGTCGAAGGTCGTCCGGATCGCCGGTGTCAACCGGTTCGACACGTCCGCGCAGGTCTCAAAGGCGACGTTCTCCTCCGGTGTCGGCACGGCGTACGTCGCCACCGGGACGAACTTCCCGGACGCGCTCGCCGGTGCCGCGATCGCCGCCCAGTCCGGCCCGGGCAAGGGCCTCGGCAAGGCGTCGAACGGCGGGCCGATGCTCCTGACCCGAGCCGACTCGATCCCGACCGAGATCACCACCGAGCTGGCCCGTCTCAAGCCGAAGCGCATCGTCGTCCTCGGCGGCACCGCCGTCGTCAACGACGCGGTGAAGGCGCAGCTGCAGCAGTACACCACCGGGAGCGTCACGCGCTGGTCCGGCGGAAACCGCTTCGCCACCGCTGCGAACATCGCGACAGCGAACTTCGCCACCTCCCCGACGGTCTACCTCGCGACCGGCACGGACTACGCCGACGCCCTGTCGGGTGCGCCGATGGCCGGCTGGAACGGGTTCCCGCTCCTGCTCGTGACGAAGGACAGCATTCCGGACGAGACCGCTGCGGCGATCCGGAAGCTGGGCCCGACCAAGATCGTCATCCTCGGCGGCGACAGCGCCGTCAGCGAGCGCGTGCAGGCCGCGCTCTGACCAGGAGCACCGGCGCATCGGTGGAGGTCCTCCCGCTCTGGCGGGGGGACCTCTCCCGTCCCTAGGATCGTCGCGGGGACCGGCGATGGCCGCCGGACCGACGAGGGGGATCATCGTCATGCACTCCGTTCAGCGCGCCATCGTCACCGCGACCGCCGCAATCACACTCGCCGTCGGGATCGCAGCGGGAGGCGCGGGTGTCGCCCTGGCAGCGCCCGCAGCCGCCTCCGAAGCGGACACCGCTGTGCCGACGCCGCCGTCCCTCGCTGATCAGGACGCTTCGACGGACCACGTCCTGGGAGCGACGACGCCGCAGGTCCGATCGGCGACGCCGAGCGTGAGCGCACCCGCAAGCGGCGTTCCGGGCTTTGACGTCAGCTCCGCGCAGGGGCGGACGCCGGACTTCGCGGGCGCCTCCGCGTCGGGCGCCCGCTTCGTGTTCATCAAGTCGAGCGAGGGCACGCCGGGCCGGGCCGCGAGCGGCAACGCGACCGGGAGCGTCGCCGACTACCGGGTCGACCAGGTGCGGGGCGCGAAGAACGCGGGGCTGCTGGTCGGCACGTACCACTACGCCCTGCCGTACTACTCGTCGGGCGCGACGCAGGCCCGGTTCTACCTCGACAACGCCCGAACGTCCGACGGGACCTCGCTCGCGTGGGCGGATGACGGCACCTCGCTCCCGCCGACGGTGGACCTCGAGTCGCCGTCCGAGGAGAACGCCCCCAAGGAGGGCGGCCGCTGCTGGGGACTGTCGGAGGCCGACATGGTCAGCTGGATCCAGAGCTACGTCGCGACGGTCGTCGCGGCGACCGGTGTTCAGCCGATCATCTACACGAACAACGACTTCTGGGAGACCTGCACCGGGAACAGCCGCGCCTTCCCGAAGGACCGCCTGTTCATTGCCTGGTACCCGGACACGACGACGAACACGCCGCTGCTGCCGTCCGCGTTCCCGGACTGGTCGTTCTGGCAGTGGTCCCAGTCCGCGTCGCCGTTCCCGGGCGATCAGGACGTCTTCCACGGCACCGCGGCGCAGCTCACTGCGCTGACGAAGCCCTCCGCTCCCGCGGTCAGCCGTCTCGCCGGCGGGAACGCGTACGCGACCGCCGCGAACATCGCCGCGAGCGCGTACAGCCCCCGGGTCACCGCCGCGACCGGGGATGCCCCGACCCGCGGCAGCATCCCCGTCGCCTACGTCGCCACCCGGTCCGCATACCCGGACGCCCTGAGCGGCGCGGCGGCAGCCGGGCACCTTCACGCCCCCGTGCTCCTCACCGACCCCGGCACGCTTCCCGGCGCGACCGCGGCGGAGCTCGCCCAGCTCCGTCCGCAGCGGATCGTCGTGATCGGCGGGACGAACGCGGTTGGCGACGGCGTGCTGACCCAGCTCGCGCAGTATGCGACGACCGGCGATGTCACACGACTGAGCGGCGTGAACCGGTACGACACCTCCGCCGCCATCTCCGCCGCATCGTTCGCACCGTATTCGGCCTCCGCGTACGAGCAGGGCCTGACCGCCTACGTCGCGACGGGAACGAACTTCCCCGATGCGCTCGCCGGTGCCGCGGTGGCTGCCGCGAGGGCCACCGGGCCCATGCTGCTCGTCACACCGGATCAGGTGCCCGCCTCGATCGCGCGGGAACTCGCCCGGCTGCACCCGACGCGCGTCGTGATCCTCGGCGGCACCGCCGCGGTGGACGATACGGTGCGGCAGCAGTTGGCGACCGCCGTCGGCGGCGACGCCGCGAAGGTCGAGCGGTGGGCCGGGGTGAACCGGTTCGACACGTCCGTCGTGATCGCCCAGAACGCCTTCGGCGGCGGTACGGCCACCGCGTTCCTCGCGACCGGCACGAACTTCCCCGACGCCTTGGCCGGCGCACCGACGGCGGGCTTCTTCGCCGCGCCGGTGCTCCTCACCCGCCCCGACACGGTCCCGGACCACGTCCGCGGCGAGCTCGCGAGGCTCGGCGCGAGCGGGATCGTCGTCCTCGGCGGACCGGTGGCGGTGAGCGCGGCGGTCGAGGCGAGTCTGTAGCCGAGGCGAGCCTGTAGTCGCGGCGACCGCCGGCACCGACGAGCACGCTGGCGGTCGGCAGGCACCGACGAGAACCGCCCCCTGCTGGTCGGCAGGGGGCGGTTCTTCGAGCGACGCGGAGGGCCCGCAGGTCAGCGGCCGGAGCCCGCCGGACGGGAGGCGCGGCGCGAGCCGCCACGGGCGGGACGTTCCGCGTCGGCCGACCATGGCTGCGGCGCCACACCGGTCTCCGAGGAGTAGATGCGGGCCGAGCCGCCACGGGTCGTCGGGGCGGAAGCGTGACGGCGACCGGCGTCGGCGCCGCGACGTGCGCCGGAGCCCTGGGCCGATCCTCCTGTGCGGTGCCCGGCGGTGTCGGAACCGCGACCGGCACCGGAGCGACCGGCACCGCGGGAAGCGGACTCGGTCGACGCGGCGGCACCGGTGCCACGGCCGCCGCGGCCGCCGCGACGACGGCGCGAACCGCCCTCGGACGCGCCGTCGGCGGTGGCGGCGCGGCGCGGCTGGTTCTGCTGCTGCGGCGCGACCTCCTCGAGGTGGCGGATCGGTGCGATGTCGCCGACGAGGGCCTTCACCGCGGCGGAGTCGGCGGTGACCTGCTGCGGGCGGGCGCCGATCGAGGCGGCCTTCAGCATGTGCGCGACGTCGCGGCGCTGCTCGGGGAGCACGACCGTGACGACGTCACCGGCGGACCCGGCACGGGCGGTGCGGCCCGAGCGGTGCAGGTACGCCTTGTGCTCGGTCGGCGGGTCGACGTGCACGACGAGCTCGACGTCGTCGACGTGGACACCGCGGGCGGCGACGTCGGTCGCGACGAGCACGAGGGCGTCACCGGCCTGGAACCGGGCGAGGTTCCGGTCGCGCTGCGGCTGCGAGAGGTTGCCCTGCAGGTCGACCGCGGGGATGCCCGAGGCGGTGAGGGACTTCGCGAGGCGCTTGGCGTGGTGCTTCGTGCGCATGAAGAGGATGCGGCGGCCGTTGCCCGAGGCGAGCACCTGCACGAGGTCCTTCTTCGCGTCGGCGCCGGACACCTCGAAGATGTGGTGGGTCATCTGGTCGACGTGGCTCGAGGCGTCGTCGACCGAGTGCATCACCGGGGTGTGCAGGAACTGCTTCACGAGCTTGTCCACGCCGTTGTCGAGCGTGGCGCTGAACAGGAGGCGCTGGCCGTCGGCCGGGGTCGCCTTCATGATGCGCGTGACGACGGGCAGGAACCCGAGGTCGGCCATGTGGTCGGCCTCGTCGAGGACGGTCGCCTCGATGCCGTCGAGCTTGACGTGGCCCTGCTTCATCAGGTCGTCGAGACGACCGGGGCAGGCCACGACGATGTCGACGCCGCGCGACACGGCCTCGACCTGACGGCCCTGCGAGACGCCGCCGAAGATGACGGTGGTGTTCAGGCCCATGGCCTTCGCGAGCGGCGCGAGGACCGCGTCGATCTGGGTGGCGAGCTCACGGGTCGGCGCGAGGACGAGCGCGCGGGGGTGACCGCTGCGACGCTTCCGCTGGTCGGCGGCGAGGCGCGCGACGAGCGGGATCGAGAACGCGAGGGTCTTGCCGGACCCGGTGCGGCCGCGGCCGAGGACGTCCTTGCCCGCGAGGGTGTCGGGGAGCGTGTCCACCTGGATGGGGAACGCGGCGGTCTTGCCCTGACGGGCGAGCTCCTGCGCGATCGGCGCCGGGACGCCGAGGTCGGCGAAGGAGACGCCGGAGGTGTCCGAGTCGGAGGAGATGCCGTGCGAGGGCGCGGCGGAGATGGTCGAGGTCACGAGTGGCCTTTCGGGTGTGCGCAGGCAGGGGCCTGCGCGAGCGGGCCGCCCATCGCGGAGGAGGGGCGGAATCGCCGCAGAGAGCCAGGCACCGCGCATCCGTCCGGGATCTCGTCCCGGGAGGGGGTGGTGCTCGATACGCATCGACCTGGTCACACCTGCCGGATGTCCGGGCAGTCCAGGTCGGGAGAGTTTCGGGGGCGTCTGTACGACGCACGAGGCGATGGCACCTCGAGTAGCTCCGAGTATACGGCCGGGAGGCCCGTCACCACCAGACGGGACCGTCACCGGCGCGTCAGATGGTGCGGGACGTCCGGCGCACCACGCACCGGCGCGTCCGAGGGCGCGGAGCATGGGCGCTCGCGTGACGGGTCCGACGGCGCCGGGCGTCAGGCGCGCCAGGTGTCCTGCACGGCCGTCAGGGTCTGCTCGAGCGACAGTCCCGCGGCGCGTGCGAGCGCCCCGAGGTCCCGGGCACCGGAGAGCACCTCGGCCGGCACGTCCGCTGGGCGGACCACGCGGGTCCCGCCGCCGCGTGCCGTCGTGACGAGGCCGGCCTCCTCGAGCAGCGCGTAGGCCTTCGCGACCGTACCCGGCGCGAGACGGAGCTCGGAGGCGAGCCCCCGGACGCTCGGCAGGCGCTCGCCGTCGACCAGGTAGCCCGCGGTGATCTGCGCGGCGATCTGCGATCGGACCTGCTCGTACGGCGGCACCTGCCCGCCGGCGTCCAGCGCGACGAGCTGCGCGGTGTTGATGCGGCCGGTGCTGGGGTGGCTGTTCACGGGAGCTCCCGTCGGAAGGATTCGTACTGCTCGCCGACGGGGATGGCCACGTCGACGGTGTTGCCGGCAGGCGCGAGCGGGCATGCCCACGCCGGGTCGTACGCGCACGACGGGTTGTACGCGAAGTTGAAGTCGACGACGAGGCTGCCGTCATCGCCGCCGAGGTCGGCGCCCTTGATGGTGTCGAGGAGGTAGCGCCCGCCGCCATACGTGCCCCGCGCCGTACCGGCGCTGGCGTCCTTGATCGGCAGGAAGACCCCGCCGCCGTACCCGCCGTGCGCCCATACGTCGAGCGAGCCGACCCCGGGGATCGCGACCACCCCGATCCGGTCGAACGTGACGACGCCGTCCGTGCCCGTCGGGACATCCAGGTGGGCGGCCGCCGCCGGTTCGATCGGCACCGTGAAGCGCCAACGCGGGTCGTAGGAGGCCACCGGCAGCGTGGTGAAGGCGGCCACGTCCTCCGGCAGGAGCGGGCTTGCGGCGTGCGTGGCGAACAGGGCGTCCCGGCCCGCGCACCACAGGGCGTGCGCGGCCTCCGGGTCTGGGGCTTCACGCACGCGCCGGTACAGGTCGAACGTCGTCCGCCGCCAGTCGACCGTCGCCAGGGTCGACCCGATCGCGTCGGTCGTGGAGGGAGGCTCCGCGCCGGTGGTCGTCTCGGTCACAGGGCGAGGGTACGCCGCTGCCGGGGCCGACACACGGGGAAGCGCCGCTGGCCGTGGAACCCGCGTTCTTCCTCCCGAGGTGTCGGGAATCGTCGCGTGCGCGGAGGTGGCTCGATGATTCCCGATACCTCACGGGGTGTGGGCCCCACGGGGTGGTGACCCTCGATATCGTGGCCGGGTGCGGAGGCGAGGGCAGACGAGGTACCAGGTGCGCTTCGGGTGGGGAGCCGCCGGGGCGGCCAGCATCGGCTCGGACGCGCATCTCGTGGTCTGGGTCGACGTCCTCCCGACCTCCGACGTGCACGCCGCCGCCGCGGCAGTGCCGGACGGTCCGGAGGTCGTGCTCGCGGGTATCGGGAACGCGGCGGCTGTGGCGGACCGGGCCCTGGTCCTCCAGGCCGCGCGCGAGGATCGATGCATCGTCGCGATCGTCGCCGCGGGCATCGACGACACCCCGGTCGGAGGACCAGCACTCGACGCGTCGCTCGAAGGCGCAGGGGAGCCGGCGGGCGACACATCCACCGTGCCGGACTTCGCCGTCGAGGACCTGCTCGTCGCGGGCGCGGTCGTCGACGCGCTCGCCGACGGCGGCATCGACTTCAGCTCCCCCGAGGCCGCCGCTGCGGGCGCGGCGTTCACGGGCCTCCGCGGTGCACTGCGGCACCTCGTCGCCGCGTCGGTGAGCGCCGAGCTGCTCGACAGCGCTGGCCGGCACGACGCCGTGGAGGCCGCGCTCACCGCCGGCGCGAGCCTTCCGGTGCTCCGACCCGCGCGTGCCCAGCCGCCGCGTGCCGGGTGCGCCGAGCGGGAGCCTGCCGCTCGCGACCATCCGGAGGCCGTCGCTCGGGAACAGCGGTAACAGCGGAGGCCGTCGCTCGGGAACAGCGGTAACAGCGCGAGCAGGCGGCTCGGGAACATCCGGGCCGCGTCGAGTGTTCCCTCCCTCACCGGGTCGCCGCCGCGCGACCCCTTACCGATCAGGAGGAACCATGAAGGCAGTCGCCAACGGAACCGTCATCGCCGAGGCCCCTCAGGAGGACCTCATCCAGATCGAGGGCAACTGGTACTTCCCGCCCGCGAGCGTCACATCCGAGCTCCTGTCGAAGACCGACACCGCGTACCACTGCCCGTGGAAGGGCGACACGCAGTACTTCACCGTGACCGCGGGAGACCAGACCCTTCCCGACGCCGCGTGGTCGTACCCGACGCCGATCCCGTCCTCGTTCGACCGCGTGGGCCAGGACTACAGCGACTACGTCGCGTTCTGGAAGGGCGTCGAGGTCACGGAGTGACCTGCCCGTGATGTGAGGTGTCGGAAATCGTCGGGCGCGCGGGCGCGACCCGACGATTTCGGACACCTCACGGGGACCGGGACGGGCCCGGGCCCCGGGCGGGCCGTCACGCCCCGAGGGTCGAGGCGACGAGCGCCACGTTGAGCGCGACGATCACGCCGGCGACGACCCCCGCGAGCACCCGGGTCGCAACGGGGTTGACGTCCTCGCCCATGACCGAGCGCCGGGACGTCAGGACGACGAGCGGGACGACCGCGAACGCGATCCCGAAGCTCAGCACCACCTGGCTTAGCACGAGGAGCGCCGTGGGGTCGGCGCCGACCGCGAGCAGGACGAGCGCTGGGACGAGCGTGGCGACCCGGCGGGCCAGGAGCGGCACGGAGACGTGCAGCAGCCCGCGCATGATCTCCGCGCCCGCCATGCAGCCCACCGACGTGGACGCCAGCCCGGACGCGAGCAGTCCGATCGAGAACAGGACGCCCACGACCGGTCCGAGGCTCCCGGCGATCGCCCGCTGCGCCCCCTGGATGCTGTCCGTGCCCGCGGCGCCCTGCAGCGTCGCCGCAGCGAGCACGAGCATGCACACGTTCACCCCGCCGGCCACGACGAGGGCGAGGCCGACATCCCACCGGGTGAACCGCAGGATCCGCCGGCGTTCCGGCCCGGCCGAGGTCGGTCCGTGGCGGTCGCGGCTCAGCGCGGAGTGCAGGTAGACCGCGTGCGGCATCACCGTGGCTCCGAGCATGGAAGCCGCGAGGACGACCGAGTCCGATCCCTGGAACCGGGGCACGAGCCCCGCGACGAGCGCGCTCGGCGACGGGTCGGTGAACACCAGGCCCGCGCAGAACCCCACGGTCAGGATCGCGAGCATGCCGGTGACGACCGCCTCGAACGGGCGGGCACCACCGCGGGACTGCACGGCGAGCACGACCATCGAGACGATCCCCGTGATCAGGCCGCCGACCAGGAGCGGGAGCCCGAACAGCAGGTGCAGGGCGAGCGCTCCGCCCACGACCTCCGCCACGTCGGTGGCCGCCGCGACGATCTCGGCCTGGCCCCAGAACAGCAGGCGGACCGGGCGGCGGAGGCGCAGGCCGAGCATCTCCGGCAGCGACCTGCCGGCCACGATGCCGAGCTTCGCGGAGAGGTACTGGATGAGCACCGCGCTCGCGTTCGCGGCGACGAGCACCCACAGCAGGAGATAGCCGTACCGCGCGCCCGCGGTGATGTTCGCGGCGACGTTCCCGGGGTCGACGTATGCGATCGCCGCGACGAAGGCCGGGCCGAGCATGGAGCGCCCGGGGGTCCGCGGGGGGTCCGCCGGACGCTCGGTCACTGCCTGGGCCATGGAGCTCCTCCTGGTACGGCACCCAGCGTGCCACAGCACCCCCACGCGCCAAGTCGTGAGCGCAGGTCGCCGAGGTCCGGCCGATCAGTCGGCGGCGGTCCAGGTGATCGTCGCGTCGCCGTCGAGACCTTCGTCGACCGGCGCTGCGCGCAGGTAGGTGACCGCCTCCACCGTGCTGCCTGACGGCGCGAGGAGGACCGCGCAGACCTTCGCGGTCCTCCCGTTCGCCAGGTCTCGGCCGATCGTCCCGGGTCGGTTCGGGCACACCCGTTGGAGCGCGGCGCTCCGGTTCGCGGCCGGCAGCTTCGGCCCGGCCTGCAGCGCACCGTCGGCACGGAGGCCCCAGTCGGCGTTCCCGAACGCGCTCGCGGCGCTTGCGGGGAACCGGCCCTCGTCCACCGTCACGGTGAAGTGTGCGAAGTAGGGGGCGTCGCCGTTGCCGGTCAGCCCGACCTGGTCCATCGCGGCCTTCGTCACCCGCTGCACCTTCGTGGCGGTGATCCGCACGTGGCCGGAGAACTCCGAGCCGTTCAGCTTCGTGTTCACCGACTCCCCGAGCGTGTGCCCGTCATGGCTTGAGCAGCCTCCGATGAACAGCGCAGCCGCGACGACGACCACCGCGCTGGCGGCACGGCGAGCGGTCTGTCGCCGCAGCGCATGGCCCGCGGATCGGGCGGATTGTCCGTGGACGTCCTGCCGAGTGGGGACACGTCGGTCGTCCGTCTGCTCCATGATGGCCACGGTACCCATGCGGGAGGGGCGGGGCACGGCCGCCGCGACCGTCACCTCGGGTGTGCGGCCGGCGCCCGGCGCCCTGTGCCCGACGCCCGATCCCCGCGACCGGCGCCCGGTCAGCGTGCCGCGGTGCGGGCGCGATGGGCGCGGACCTTCGCCCGGTTGCCGCATCGCTGCATCGAGCACCATCGTCGCGTTCCGCCGCGGGACGAGTCGTAGAACACGAGCCCGCAGTCGGGCGCGGAACAGCGGCTGAGACGCGTCGAGCCGGCATCGGCCGCCGCGTCATCGAAGCCGACCTCGGAGAACAGGGCGACCGCGTCCCGGGCGACGCTCGAGAGCGCCTGCGCGAGCCGGACCCGGGTGGCGCCCGCGTGGCGGCGTCCCCCGGCCAGGGCCGGCGGCACATCGGGCAGCGCCGCGAAAAGGTTCACCGTGTCGACGTCCTCCGGCGCGGGATCGCTGCGCCCCGTGCCGGCGCGCAGTCCGGCAGTGGTGGCGTCTCGGGCCGCCGGGGTCGTGCCGGGCGCCGGAGCCGCTGCCACCGCGATGCCAGCGATCGCGGCGCGGAGGGCCTTCGCGTCGACGAGCTCGCGATCCGTCGCTCCGACATCGATCGGCTCGGTGTGCGCGGCGAGCCATTCATCGAGGTCCGCGGGCGATGCGAGGAGCTCTCCGAGGTGCGCGCGTGGCCGCTCGCCCAGGGGATCGTCCGCGAAGCCTCCGGTGTGTGCGAAGTCGAGCGCGACACGGCCCGCATCGAAGAACCAGGACGCGCCGGAGTCCATGCGAATCTCCTGGCCGGTGTGCATCCGACCAGGCTAGCCGGTTACCGACCGCGTTGGCCATGGTTCCGGGGTGGTCCACCGGGGCGGATGGTTCACTCGGCACATGGCGAACTTCGTGGTTGACGGTGCAGGGGACAGCGACGCGCACGGCATCGACCTGGTCGACGCGGGCAGGCCGCCGATCCGCATCATCGTGCACGGCGACCTGCCGACCACGATCGAGCACGACGGTCGCACGTGGCTCGCGACCGGCGGCTCGGACCGGCCGGACCCGGACGCTCCGCCGATCGCGGTGTACCGCCCCGCGGAGTGACGGCTGCCTCAGCTGGAGAGCGCCAGCCCGGTGATCACGGTCGGACCCACCCGTGTGGTCGCGAGGTCGATGCGCGCGAGCCCGGCTGGGGAGAGCACGTCGGCGAGACCGATCCGCAGGGCTGTCTCGGTGAAGATGCCGGTGCTCGCGCCGCCGTCGGCGCGTCGAGTACCGGCTGTGCCGGTCTGCACGTTGACGACGAGCGACAGGACCCGGGGAAGAGCGGCGGTGATCTCGGACACAGCGTCGGCGATCTGGCCGGCGGAGCCGGTCAGGGCCGGGCCGAGCGCGGTCACGGGGTCAACCAGGTTGGTGACGAGGACCTGCCGGAGCAGCGGCGGCAGGCTGGCCACGAGCGTCGCAGTGAGTGGGCCGAGGAGCCCGGAGACGACTCCGAGCGGGTCCGCGCCGATGAGTTTGGCGGTCACCGTGAGGGGCGTGGTGCCCGCCCGGAACGCCCCGATCGTCCCGTCGAGCCGGATGGTGAGCTGCGCGACGGTCTGCCCGGCAAGGGTCAGGTCGACGGTCAACGCCATCGTGACGCGGAGGGCCTGCACGGCCGCCGTCAGCGTGTCCGCGACCCGCGTGGTCCACGCCATGAGCAACGACTCGACGTGAGCGCTGATCGCGCCGAGGACGGCCTCGTTCATCACGATCTCGGTGTTCGGCGGCAGGTCGTTGAGTCCGTGCACGTCATCGCCGAGCAGACGAGCCAGGTCGACGTCGACCGTGCCGTCGGCCAGGTCGACGGTGGTCGTGCCGTCGGTGAGCGGCTGCGTCAGAAGCGGTGACACGGCCGCGCCGAGCGATGCGCCACTGATCGACACGGTCCCGCTGGTGCTCCCGAGTCCGAGCCGGGTCGTCAACCCGCCGAGCGCCGAGACCACGCCGTCCTGCACGGTTCGCGCCAGGAGGCCGTTCGGTCCGACGAGGGTCGCGACGGACCGATCCAGGCCGGTGACCGTGCTGTTCACGGTGGGAACGAGCTGTTCGACCAGGGGGCTCCGGATCCGGAGGCCCAGACTCGCGATGCCGTAGTCGCGCGACGCCGGATCGCCGGCGACGTCCGCCGCGGCGCGGGTGGTGGTGGCGGTCCTGACGAGCGCCGCCGGTCGGACGGCCGCGTCTCCGCCCCAGAGCTCGTCGTCCAGGGCGGCGCAGCCGTCGAGCCGCGCACTCGATGCCACCGCGCCGACCTCGACGCCGATGTCCGAGACACTCGACGTGGTCACGGCGGACGAATCACCCAGGGCCGACGTGACCGCTCCCGTGACGTCGAGGGAGGCCGGTTGGGGGAGCTCGTCGGATGGGGTCGAGTCGGAGACCATCACGCCACCCGAGTCGCTGACGAGTCCGGCTCCCGCACCGGCGTCACCGGTGCTCGTGACGCGGGCGATCTGGTTGACGGCGCCGGTCGATCCGGCGGGGAGGCCCGTGCCGAGTCCGGTCAGGTCGAGCCCGATCACGTCGTCGAGCGCGTGCACCTGCAGAGGATTGCCGTACGCGGCGACGGTGCTGTCGCCGCCGGTGTCCAGGGCCGGCGCGGTGACCGGGTCCACCTGCGCGGCCTGGTCCGCCTCCTTGCTGACCGTGACCCCTTGGACGCCGGCGACGTCGTCGAGGTCCTGGCCCCCGAGCGTTCCGCTGACCATCGTGCTCGATGCGATCGTGGCGAGGTCCGTGTCGACGTCGCACCGGAGGGACGACGTCCCGATCGAGCCGGAGGCCCATTCGCTGTCGGTCCAGGACGCCGTGCTGCGGGTCACCCCCGGCAGGACGGCGGCGAGGACGGCGGCGCTCACGACCGCGACGCCCATGCCGCGGCGGAGGCCCCGGCGGCGCGCGGCACCGCTCAGCACGCCGGCCCCCCGTTCGCCGTGCCGGACTCGCCGGCGCCGTGCTGGAGGGCCGCCCCGGCTCGTCGACGGAGGCGAACCGCAACGCCGGTCAACGCCACGGCGACGCCGAGCAGCACCGGGCCGAGGAAGCCGCCCCCGGTGAACGCGAGCACGCGCGAACCGATGGCCGACGCGGTGGCGTGCGCCGAGCCTCCCGATCGGGTCGTGGAGCCCGTGTCGGCACCCGTGCTCCCGCCCGTCGCGGTGCCCGCAGCCGGGGCCGGGGTCGCCGCTGGCGCCGGAGTCGGGGCCGGGGTCGTCGAGCCGGCGGCGGTGACCCCGATGCCGAGCCGCGCGGTCAAGCCCATGAGCGAGGAGTCGGCTGCTGCCTCGGGCGTGTCGGCGACGGCGAGCGTGACGAGCAGGTACATGGTGCCGTCCGGGGCGGCGGCGTCCACTGGGAACATCGGGCTCGCCCCGGTGAAGTCGTCCGCCGGTGTCGCATCCGCCACGCCCCACCCTCCGGTCGGGCACGATGGCACGCTTCCCGTGGTCGTCCAGGCCTGCTGGCAGGCGTCCACGCTCACCCGCAGGCCGTTCGGAGCGGTCGCAAGCCGGCCGTCCTTCTGCAACTGCAGGTCGAGCCGGACCTGCTGGTGCTGGTCGACGCCCGTGTGGATCTGCCAGTACGCGGGGTCGCCCGGTGACAGATCGGGCAGGCGCACCGGGTACGCGTCGCTCATCAGCACGAGACGACCGGGGTCCCCCGTCTCCGGCACCGGCGTCCACTGCGCCGTGTCGGCGATCGCCACGGCGGTCGTCCCCAGGCCGACCACGGCTGCGAACAGGGCGCCGACGGCGGCGAGGCGGACCGGGAGACCGCGCGAGCGGTGTGCGCCGGGCGTCACCGGTCCTCCGCTGGGGCGCTCGGCTCCCGCTCCCGCTCCCGTTCCGGTGACCGCTCCGACGCCCGCTCCCGCTCCGTGTTCGCTCGCCGCGGCGCGGGCCAGAACGACCAGAGGATGAGCAGCCCCACGACGGCAACGGCGAGCCCCCGGGCGGGCGCGCTGGTGACCGCCGTCAGCACGGAGCCGACATGCGGGGCATGTGCGAGGACGACGCCGGCGTGCTCGACGACGTAGGGCGCGGGATCGTCGGTGGTGTTCGCGTCGCCGCGCAGGGTCAGCGACCGGGCGGCCGGATTGTCGTTCACCGGATCGATGCGCACGATCCGGTGGGTCACGGGCAGATCCGCGCCGACGCGGGGAACGGTGACGATCATGCCGGGTCGGAGGTCCGATGCCGACACCGTGTGACTGACGGCGATCCCGCCGACCGGGATCGTCGGGGTCATCGAGCCGGTGATAACGACGACGAGCGACAGCCCGGCGATGCTCGCCACGACCCACCAGGCCATGCAGAGGATCCCGATGATCCCTGCGACGGTGACGACGGCGCTCCGGACCCGTGCCGACACCGGGCGAGTGCTGAGCGGCTCGGCTCGTCCTCGAGCCGTGCCGGTGGCGATGGTCTGGGTCACGGCCGGATCAGTCGGACTCGGCGGCGAACTGCCAGGCCGGAGCGGCCGAGCGGCCCTGCAGATCGGCGATGCTTACACCGGCCGGCAGCACGGGGTTCGCCGGCAGCGACACCTCGAAGCAGTACTCCTGCGTCGAGCCGCCGTCTCCCTGCAGATGCTGGGTCGTGCTGCCGCCTGTGGTGCCGAGTGCACCGTCGGCGACGATTGTCGCCGGCGTGAATGCGGAGGCGTCGCACGCTGCCGACGCATCGGTCGTGGTCGCGGCGCGCACGTGCAGGGCGTTCCAGAGGGTCTGTTCGGCATCGGTGACGGCGAGCCCGGTCGCGGGCACGGCCGGCTGGAGGGTGACGTCGCCGGCGAGCGAGTCGGTGGTGGTGCGGAGGACGACCGGCGCGTAGGTGGCGTCGCCGGGGGAGAGCGCCAGGGCGCTCAGCGAGAACTGGAGGCCCTGACCGGGGTCCGTCTCGTTCTGGAGGAACGCCGCAGCGTCGTACGGGACGGACACGTTCTGCTCGACCTCGAACGTCGACGTGCTCATCCCGGGTGTCCCGTTGCCGGCGTTGCCGCCGAACACCCACTCGGTGTCCGTCCACGAGGCCAAAGTGTATCCGAGGCCTCCGACGACGAGGGCGCCCCCGGCGGCGAGCGCGAAGAATTTCGTGCCTCGCGAACCGCGGGCTGCGATGTCAGCCATAGTGATCTCCTGATCGTGATTCCGCTGGTGGCCCTGGTCGTTCGGCGGTGCCGAGCCGGTGGTGAGGCGGCGAGCGGTCGGTGGTGTCGTTCATCGGCAGCTTGACAGTTGCTCAGCTTCCGCGGCAAGCGATTTCGCAGGTGTGCCACGTTCTGGGGGTGCCGGGCGCCGGATGCCGTCGCACTGGATTGAAGGCCGCGGTCGGGTCGCGGGGAGGCCGCGGGCGGTTCCCCTGGAGGTCTGGAGGATCCCGCGCGTACCGTCGCAGGTCCCGGATCACGAGAGGCAGCACATGACCGACCAGTACACCTTCCAGGACCCGACCAAGCTCTACGCCGACAAGCAGCCCGACCCGCAGTACCTCAAGGGTGCGGGTACGGACAAGGACATGGCCAAGAACGTCCCCGCCGACCACGGCGAGGACACCTATCGCGGCTCCGGCCGCCTCGAGGGCCGCAAGGCGCTCATCACCGGCGGTGACTCCGGCATCGGCGCCGCGGTCGCGATCGCCTACGCCCGCGAGGGTGCCGACGTCGCCATCGGCTACCTGCCCGAGGAGGAGGAGGACGCCAAGCGCATCATCGGCCTCATCGAGGACGCCGGCCGCACCGCCGTCGCGCTCCCCGGCGACATCACCGACCCGGAGTTCTGCCGTGTCATGGTGCAGATGGCGGTGGAGGAGCTCGGCGGGCTCGACATCCTGGTGAACAACGCCGGCAAGCAGCAGCACGTCGAGGACCTCGCCGACCTGTCCGACGATGAGTTCGACGCCACCTTCAAGACGAACATCTACGCGACGTTCTGGATCTCGAAGGCGGCGCTGCCGCACCTCAAGCCGGGTTCGACGATCATCAACACGACGTCGATCCAGGCGTACGACCCGTCGCCGGCGCTCGTGCACTACGCGTCGACGAAGGCCGCCATCAACAACTTCTCGAAGGGTCTGGCGGCGCAGCTCGCGCCGAAGGGCATCCGCGTCAACGCGGTCGCGCCGGGTCCGGTCTGGACGCCGCTGCAGCCCGCGGGCGGTCAGGCGCCGGAGGCCCTCCCGGAGGTCGGCTCGGGGACCCCGCTCGGCCGCTGGGGTCAGCCCGCCGAGCTCGCCCCCGCGTACGTGTTCCTGGCGTCCGGCGAGTCGAGCTTCACCATCGGCGAGACGCTCCACGTGAACGGCGGCATGCCGACTCCATGAGTCGGAGCGCCTCCGCGCTCATCGAACGGTGCCCATCTGTCGGTCGCGATCACCGCGGCCGACAGATGGGCACATCTCGGTGCGGGGTGCGGGGTGCGGGGCGCGGGGCACACGGCGACGGCCGGGAGGGACGTGGTGCGTCCCTCCCGGCCGTCGCGTCGTCCGGGTGGCCGGCGGTCAGGCGCCGTGCGCCTCCTCGGCGACCGGCTGCCACTCGCGCCACGTCGCGAGACGCGACTCGTAGTCCTTCTCGGCGATGCCGAGCGGCGCCTTGCCGAAGAAGACGCGCAGCGGCGGGTTCTCGGCGTCGACGACCTTGAGGACCGCGCTGCGGGTGGCCTTCGGGTCGCCCGGGTCGGCGGCCGATGGGCGCTTGGCGGACGCCTGGCGGACGTCCGCGTACGCGTCGATCTCCTGGCTGCGCGACGCCGACGGACCGGACCAGTCGGTGGAGAACCCGCCCGGCTCGATCAGTGTGACGTGGATGCCGAACCCGGCGACCTCCTGCGCGAGCGCCTGCGAGAAGCCCTCGAGGCCCCACTTCGACGCGTGGTAGATGCCGACGGTCGGGAACGCGCTGATGCCGCCGATCGACGACACCTGGATGATGTGCCCGGACCCCTGCTCGCGCATGATCGGGAGCGCCGCCTGCGTGACCCAGAGCGCGCCGAACAGGTTGGTCTCGAGCTGCGAGCGCGCCTCCTCCTCGGAGAGCTCCTCGATCATGCCGAAGTGGCCATAGCCGGCGTTGTTCACGACGACGTCGAGGGAGCCGAAGTGCTCGGCAGCCTGCGTGACGGCCGCGATGTCGGCCTCCCGGTCGGTCACGTCGAGCTGCAGCCCGAGGAACGCGTCCGGGTACTGGTCGGTCAGGGCTTGCACGTCGTCGAGGTTGCGAGCGGTGCCCGCGACCCTGTCGCCGCGCTCGAGGGCGGCTTCGGCCCATTCGCGGCCGAAGCCCTTGGATGCTCCGGTGATGAACCAGGTCTTGCTCATGTGTCAGTCCCTTCCGTGGAGCGTCTCGGGGCTCCACGACCGCTGTCCAGGCAACTCGCCGCGCCTTGGCGCTGGCCGGGCCGCCGGGCTGCCGGCCAGCTGCCCGGGGCCGCAGTCGGGCTGCGGCTGGTCGTCCCGATGGGTGTGGCACCCCCGCATCGGGGGATGGCCGAACGCCATACCGCACGGTTTGATTGGGGCTGTGGACATGATGTCCCGTCAGATCGGATCAGGCCCCGAGGGGCGTCCCGAGTCGTCGAAAGGGCACGATGCTCGAACACACCACCAGTGCGGATGCCGCAGCGGCTGCTGCAGCGGCCCAGACCCTGCACCTGCGGCTCATCATCGTCGGCGCCACCGTCGACCTGCTGCGCGAGACCCACTTGCACGAGGCCACCCCCGAGGCCGTCGCGCATCGCCTCGGCATCGCGGTGAGCACGCTGCGCGAGCACTTCCCGTCATGGGACGGGCTCGTGGTCGCCGCCCTGGACCGGTGGAGCGGCCAGCGGATGGATGCCGTGACGACCTCGGTCGGTGACGTGAGCATGGTCGAGTTCCTCCGGGCGATCGTCGTCTCGAACGTCGAGGAGGCCGCGTTCGTGCGCCTGATCGTCGCGCTCATGAGCGCCGCGGGCGACCCGACGCACCCGACGTCCGCCTATCTCCGATCGCGCTACAAGCTCTTCTACTGCCGGATCCGCCGCGGTCTCGAGCACGACGTGGCTGTCGGCCGTGCCCCGCACGCCATGGATCCGTCTCGTGGTGCCGAGCAGCTCGTCGCGCTGTACGAGGGCCTCCAGCTCCAAGCGCTCATGCGCCCTGATCTCGACATCGTGGCGGCATTCGACCGGGCGGTCGCCCGTATGGAGCGCGGGTGGATGGAACGCTACGAGGTGCGCGTGGGGTCGCTGATGTCGGGAGTCGCCGAGGCATGGGCGATCTGACGGACTGACGCACCCGCACCCGCACCCGCACCCGCTGCGACGTCGCACTCGTCGAACCCGCCGCCCGGTCGCACCCGCTGCACCCCGTCGCACCCCGAATTGGGACGTCCGGATCCAGCGCGCACGGGCCAGCATTACTGAGAAACGGTCCCCGCCAAGCCCGAAGGAAGTTCGAATGCTGTCTCTTGTCTACGCCAGTTCCGCCACGTTCCCGTTCACCGATGGAGACCTCGCGGTGCTCCTCCTCAACAGCCGTGCCACGAACGCGCGGCTCGGTCTCAGCGGGGTGCTGCTGCACCAGGACGGCGAGTTCATGCAGGTGCTCGAGGGCCCGGAGGACGCTGTCCGGGCGCGGTACGCGGTGATCGCGTCGGATCCCCGGCATGCCCGCGTCACCGTCCTCGCGGAGGAGACCACGAGCGAGCGCCGCTTCCCGGACTGGACGATGGGCTACCGAACGGTCACCGACTCGTTCGCGGGGGAGCTCCCGGGATACAACGACTTCTTCTCGGCAGGCGCCGCGTCCGACGCGGCCGCTCGCATCCAGCGCGCCGTCGCCGCCGTGGGCGCGTCCTCGCCGTCCATCTGAGGCAGCACGCGCGAGCAGTGCGACATGCACCGCGTAAATCGGACGACAAGGAGAACGGTCGTTGCGCAAATAATTCACCCTGTGGCATATTTTCGAGTGGGCTCCAACGGGCCCGACCGCGGCTCACTCAGCCGGGGAGCAGCTTCGAGAAGGGTGATAGGCACATGCACAGCACGTATCGGTCGTTGTCGTCCGTTGGAGCGGGACGCGGCCTGTCCGGAGCCGTGAAGCGCCACGGACTGACGGACCCCGCCGTCATCGAGGCGTATGTCAACCGCCGTGTCAACGACCCGTCGCTCCTCGCGGGTGCTGCCGGCCCCAGCTACGCCGACTTCTTCCGCGGGACAGTGGCGTGACGTCATGCCGCTGACCGTCGTCCGCCGGGAGGCCCTGCACGTCTACGCGGAGAAGCCGAGCAGCGCGGCGGCAGCATCCGCCGTCGACGCACTGCTGCGTGTCCAGAGCGCGGAGGACCATGAGATGGAGCTCGCGCGCCACGCGAGCGGTCTGACGAAGAACGAGTTCCAGGCGATCCGGTACCTGCTGCAGGCCCAGCGTGACGGCCGGCGGATGAGCCCGAAAGACCTCGTGGTCATGCTCGGCCTGTCCAATGCGTCCGTCACCAAGATCGTCGACGAGCTCGAGCGGAAGGGCGACCTGCGCCGTCGAGCGCACCCCTCCGACCGGCGCGTCCAGGTGCTCGAGCCCACGGAGGCGGCCGCCAGGAGGATCGGCGACGCATACGCACATTTCCACGAGGCCGTCGTCGCGGTCCTCAGCGCGGTCAGCGACGACGACAACGCCGTCGTCGCCCGCGTGCTGACGGCGATCGCCGCGGAGTTGGTCGAGCGGCCTCGTGACGCCGGGGAGACCGTGCACGACTAGAAGCCAACCCGACGTCGCCGGTCACCATGGCGCGACCGGAAACGTCGGAGCACGCAGCGGGCCAGTGCGGCGTAACCATCAGGACCATCGAGGGATGCGGGACCATGAAGTACATCCACTACAGCGACACGATGATCATGACGAGCGATCTCGCCGCGGACGCGGTGATGGACTTGGCGGAGGCGCTCGCGAAGAAGAACGACGCCGCGAGCGTCGAGGTGCCCACCGTCGACGCCGACGGCGCCGTGATCACCGAACGCATCCTGATCGGCCCATCGAGTCAGATCGTGCTCGCACCGGCACCTGATGACGAGCTCGAGCCGGAGACGGACGACTTCGTGCGCGACCTCAGAGGACGGATCCGCGCCCTCACCGATCATTGAGCACTGATCGCTCCGGTCAGCTCGGGTCCACGTCCCAGACGGGCGCGACGTAGGGCTGCGCCCACGCGGTGCGCATCCGGGTGACCGCGCGGTCGAACGCCTCGAGCAGGTCGAGCCCGGGACGGACCATCGACTGCAGCTGCAGACCCTCGTACAGCGCGATGAGCTGTTCGGCGCCACGGCGCGGCTCCATCGTGGCGGGTTCGCGCCCCTCGTCGATGTCCTTCGCGAGCGCGTCCCGCACGAGCAGGTGGAACTGCTGGTAGCGGTTCTGCAGGTGCGGCGCGAGGGGATGTCCGGGCGTCGCGGCGACGGCGAGCAGAGCGACGAGGAACCGCATGAGGGCGCTGTCGGCGAGGTTGTCCCTGACGATCGCGCGGAGGAACAGGACCGTCCCGTGCGAGGAGCCGAGGGGAATGAGGGGGCGCATGCGGCCGTCGTTCCATCGATCCAGGGTCGCGAGCACCAGGCCGTCCCAGGTCGGGAAATGCTGCTGCACGTCCGCCACCGTCAAACCGGCCTGCTCCGCGACGAGTTCGACGGTCGACTCGTGGAACGCCGTGCTGCGGAAGACCGCGATGGCCGCCTCGATGATCGTCAGCCGTCGCGATACGGCATGGCGATGATCGGGCTGCTGAAGATGGTCACTCACCGGTGTTCCTCCATGTGGGGTTGTGCGTGCTGACGGGGGTTCGACAGCGGGGGCCGCGGTGTTGTTCACACCGCGGCCCCCGACGATCATGCCATTCAGCGGAGCCGGCGCCGGTACGCACCGATCGCGGCGGCCATTCCGGCCGCGAGCAGGCCGAAGCCGGCCAGCCCGGCCGGGAGGGCCGTGCCTCCCGTGTAGGCCAGCGCCCCGGTGCTCGCACCGTTCGCCGCGTCGGCCGCGCTGGCCGTGGTGGCCGGCGTGACGTAGCGGAACGCGGCGGCATCGGTGGTCCCGCCGGCGGTGGTCACCGTGAATGTCGTGGTCCCTGCGGCGCAGGCGGGGGCCGTGAACACGAGCCGGGTGCCGTCAGCGTTCACGACGACCTCGCTCGCCGGGATGGTGATGCCGCAGATCGTCACCGTCGTGGCGCCGCTGACGAAGCCGGACCCGATCACCGTGACCGGAGTGCCGCCAGCGGTGCTGCCGCTCTCGGGGTCCTCGCCGGTGACCGTCGGCGGTGCGACGTAGGTGTACGCGTCGTCGGCGGTCGTGGTGCCGGACGCGTCGGTCACGGCGATGTCAGCCGCTCCCGCCGTGCCCGCCGGCGTGACGACGGTGATGCTCGTGTCGGTCGGCGTGCCGACGATGGTCGCCGGTGCGCCGCCGACGGTGACGTCCGTGACGTCGCCGAGACCGGTGCCGGTGAGGACGATCTGCTGCCCGCCGGCGACCGGACCCGCCGCGGGCGAGACGCCCGTGATGGTCGCAGGCACCGGAGCGTCATAGACGAACTGCTCGGGAGCGGTCACGGTCACGCCGCCCGGGAACCCGACGATCACGTCGGCGGAGCCGGTGCCGGCGGGCGTGGTGACGACGATCTGGGTGCCGTCGGGCGAGACCGACTGCACGTCGGCAGGCGTGCCGCCGATGGTGACGCCGGTCGCGGCCTGCAGACCGGTTCCGGAGATCGTGATCGGCGTGCCTCCGGCCTCCGGCCCGTGCTCCGGTGTGAATCCGCTCACGGTCGGGGCGACGTACGTGTACGGAAGGCTCTGCTCCGTGGTGCCGTTCGAGACGACGGCCGTGGTGGCGCCGGCGGGGCCGGTCGGGGTGACCGCGGTGAGCGACGTGCCGTCAGGTGACACGGTGACCGCCGTCGCCGGTGTGCCGGCGAAGGACACGGTGGTTCCGTCGTCGAACCCGGTGCCGCTGATCGTGACGGTCTGGCCGCCGGTGGTCGGTCCCGAGTTCGGGGTGATGCCCGTCGCCGCGAAAACCGCGGTCGCGGCGGCCGGCGTCTCGCAGGCAGCCCGCGCGAGCACGACGGTCGCCACCGTGTCGTCGACGAGGGTGACGGCGCCGACCGCACCGTTCAGGGTGACCGTCGCAAGCACCGCGGTGGCGGTGGCGGAGGTCGCCGTCGTGGTGACGACCCTCGAGGCGTCGACGGTGGCGGTCACGCCGAGCAGGTCGCCGTCCAACGCGGCGGACACGCTGACCGTCGGGGTGTCGGCGTCGAGGGTCGCGGCGGTGCCGAAGAGCGTCAGACCGGTCAGCGATGCATCGCTCGTCGGCGTGTCACCCACGGGGCAGGTCGCGGTCGCGGTCGCGGCGTCCGCCGTGAGCACGTTCGTGCCGAACAGGGTGACGTTCGCGCCGGCGATCTGCGACGACGCCGTCGATCCGGTCGGGGTGCTGCTCACCGCGGTCGTGACCGCGCCGACGGTGATGTCGGCGATTGCGGCGTCCACCAGCGTGGTCCCGTCGGCGTCCGTGAATCCGTCGTTGCCCGATCCGGCGACCGCGACGTCGCCGACGGTCGCGTTCGTCGTGAGATCGACCAGACCCGCGATCGATGCATCGACGTCGGCAGCGACGCCGACTGCGCTTGCGTCGCCAGGCGCTGCCGATGCCGGCGCGGTCGCCACGAGCGCACTCGCGAACACCACCCCCGCCGACAACCCGATCGCGCTCATCCGAATGCCTCTGCCTCGCCGCATGGTGCTTCCTCCCCGTTGAGTGGTCCTCGACTCTTGACCGTACAGGCGTCCTGCGGCTACCGGGTGCCCCCTTTCGGGGGGACCCGGTAGCCTGAACGGTCCGGATGCCGCGCAATCGCCTGGAGGCCCCCATTCCGTCCCGTCGTGCCCTCGCCGCCGTCGTGCTGTCCGCCCTTGCCCTCGGGCCCGCCATCGCGGTGACGACGGGCGTCGCTCCCGCCTCCGCCTCCAGCTCGCCGTTCCCGGATGCGCCACCGCGATCCTCCGAGTACGTGGCACTCGGCGACTCGTACGCCGCGGGATACGGCTTGCCGGACCCGACCGGGAAACCGACCGAGGCTTGCGGGCAGTCCGCAGACGACTACCCGCATCGCATCGCGAACGCATTCCACCTGGACCTGACGGACGTCAGCTGCGCCGGTGCGACGAGCGCGAACGTGGCGTCGACCCGGCAGAACGGCCAGCCCCCGCAGATCGCGGCGCTGAGCAGTCGGACCCGTACCGTCACGCTGTCGATCGGCGGCAATGACGCCGACCTGTTCGGCACCGCGTCGTCCTGCCTGGCGCTCTCGGCGACCGGGCCGGTCGTGTCTGGAACGGACGTCTCGAACTGCCGATCGAAGCTCGTGCAGGACGGCACCGACACCTTGGCCGCGAAGATCACGGGGCCTGTGACGAAGGGCATCACGACCGCGCTTCGCGCGATCCGCACCGCTGCGCCGAACGCGCAGATCGTCGTCATCGGGTATCCGGCGATCTTCCCGAATACGGCCAACACGCCGTCGGGCGGTTGCTTCCGCTCGGCTGTGGACGCGTCGACGCTCACCGGCACGTTCCCGACGAACAGCTTCCCGTTCACCGACGTCGACGTCCGGTACCTGCACGGCGTGCAGCGGGCGCTGGACCGGGCGACCGAGCAGGCGGCGTCGGCCGCGGGTGTGTCGTACGTGTCGATGCTGTCATCGACGGAGGCGCACTCCGCGTGCGCGACCCGGAAACCCTACGTCAAGGGCGTCCAGCTGTCCGCGAGTGCGGGCCTGAAGAGCATCGACCTGGTTCCCGGTGCGCTGCACCCGAACGCGGCCGGGGCCAAGGCCATGGCCTCCCACGGGGTCGCCGGTATCCGAGCCGCCTACGAGCGGGCAGCGGCGGAGGCCCGCGCCAGCGCGTCGGCGAGCGCGACGTCGACCCCGACCCCGGTGCCCGTCGTCGGGTCCGCGGGATTCGGGGCGATCGTGATCGTGATCGTGATCGTCGGGCTCGTCGTCGCGCTGGCAGTCGTCATCCTGGTGGTGCGGCGGCGACGCCGGCATCGCCGGGAACGCGACCGACGTTCGTGACCGTCCGGGAGTTCGCCACCGTGCAGGCGTTCGTGCCGACCGACTCGGAGGCGCTGACCGACTCGGAGGCGCCGGCCGACTCGGGGGCGCCAGCGGACCGACGCGCGGTGGGCGCGGCCGACGCGCTGACGCCGCGAGGTCACTCCGGAGGCGTGCTGCCGCGCATCACCACTCGGTCGGCCGACTCGTCCCATGTGAACGTGGCGGTCGAGCGCCCGGTCGGGTTGGCGTTCGCATCGGTGCCTTGGGCGTATCGGTAGACCACGGTGATCGCGTCCGGTGCGGTGCGCCGGATCTCCGGGCTGAATCCGTACTGCGTCGCGGTGGCTGTACCGAGGTAGGACCCATCGTGGAACAGCAGCACCGCGTATGGCGAGCTGGGGGTGGCGCCCACGGGAGCGACGACGGACCAGGAGAGGGCGGCGCAGGGGTCGTAGCCGGAGAGGTCCGCTCCGGCGGCGTCCCACGTGGCCCCATCAAGCCCTGCCGGGATCGGGAGCGCTGCGATCGCCCGCTCCGCAGCAGCCGAGCCGCTGGTCGGCCCGCAGGAGCGATCGCCGGACGCCGCGCCGGTTGCGGACGGCCTGGCGGTGACGGTCGCGGTCGCGGTCGTCGTCGCTGTGCTCGTCGCGCCACCGTCCGTGCAGCCAGCCAGGATCGCAGTCGTGGAGGCGGCGAGGAGGACGAGGAGCGTGGTCCGGGAGGCGCGGTGCATCGTCCCACCATGCCCGCAACCCGCCGGCACCGTTCGCGCCGGCGGCTGCTCCATGAGGCGGGGTCGCGCGCTCGGCAGGTGAGACGATGAAGGCATGACCGCCACGCTCGTCGCCAAGGGCCTCGCCGGCGGCCACGCCGCCCGCACGCTGTTCGAGTCCCTCGACCTCACCGTCGCGCCCGGCGACGTGATCGGCGTGGTCGGGGTGAACGGGGCCGGCAAGTCGACGCTGCTGCGCCTCCTGGCCGGTGTCGACGAGCCCCTCGCCGGCACGGTCTCGCTGTCGCCGCGGGACGCCTTCGTCGGCTGGCTGCCGCAGGAGCACGAGCGCATGCCGGGCGAGACGATCGCCGGGTACCTCGCCCGCCGGACGGGCTGCGCCGCCGCGACGGCCGACATGGACGCGGCGGCTGCCGGCCTCGCCGAGCCGGACGCGGGCGACGCCGCGGCGGACCGCTACTCCGTCGCGCTCGACCGGTGGCTCGCCGCCGGCGCGGCCGACCTGGAGGACCGGATCCCCGTGGTCCTGGCGGAGCTCGGTCTCGCGCTCCACACATCGGAGGACGGAACCGGGACGGGCGACGCACCGGTGACCGCCGCCTCCCTGATGACGTCGCTGTCGGGCGGACAGGCAGCCCGCGTCGGTCTCGCCGCGCTGCTGCTCTCGCGGTTCGACATCGTGCTGCTCGACGAGCCGACGAACGATCTCGACCTCGACGGCCTCCGTCGGCTGGAGGACTTCGTGCGCGGCCTCCGCGGCGGCGTCGTCCTGGTCAGCCACGACCGCGAGTTCCTCGCGCGCTCCGTGACAGCCGTGCTCGAGCTCGACCTCGCGCAGTCGTCGAACCGGGTGTTCGGCGGCGGGTACGACGCGTACCTGGAGGAGCGGGAGATCGCCCGCCAGCACAAGCGGGAGGCGTACGAGGAGTTCGCCTCGACGAAGGCCGGCCTCGTGTCCCGGGCGCGGACGCAGCGCGAGTGGTCGAGCCAGGGCGTCCGCAACGCGATGAAGAAGAGCCCCGACAACGACAAGCTCCGGCGGAAGGCCGCGAGCGAGTCGAGCGAGAAGCAGGCGCAGAAGGTGCGGCAGATGGAGTCCCGCATCGCCCGGCTCGACGAGGTCGATGAGCCGCGCAAGGAGTGGCAGCTCGAGTTCACGATCGGCAGCGCGCCGCGGTCCTCCGCCGTGGTGTCGACGCTCGCCGACGCGACGTTCGTGCAGGGCGACTTCACGCTCGGGCCGGTGTCGCTGCAGGTCGACGGTGGCGACCGCATCGGCATCACCGGGCCGAACGGCGCCGGCAAGTCGACGCTGCTCCGGGCGCTCCTCGGGCGCCAGGCGCCGACGACCGGCACCGCGTCGACGGGGTCGAGCGTCGCGATCGGCGAGGTCGACCAGGCCCGCAGCCTCTTCACGGGCGCCACCGCGCTCGCCGAGGCGTTCGAGGCGCTCGTGCCGGATCTGGCCACCGCGGAGGTCCGGACCCTGCTCGCGAAGTTCGGCCTGCGCGCCGACCACGTCGGGCGTGCTGCGCGGGAGCTGTCGCCGGGGGAGCGGACCCGAGCCGGCCTTGCGCTCCTCCAGGCCCGCGGGGTGAACGTCCTGGTGCTCGACGAGCCGACGAACCACCTGGACCTCGCCGCGATCGAGCAGCTCGAGCAGGCGCTCGACTCCTACGACGGCACCCTGCTGCTCGTCACGCACGACCGCCGCATGCTCGAGACCGTCCGCCTCGACCGGCACTGGCACGTGGAGGCGGGGCGCGTCACCGAACGGTGAGCGGCACGCTCGGGCACCGAGGTCGCGCCGCCGCGCTCGCGTCGCCGAGGTCGCGCCGCTGCGCACGCGCTGCCGAGATCGCGCCGAGGTCGCGCCGCCGTGGAAGCGGCCTCAGAGCAGCCGCACGAATGACCGCAGCGGTGCCGGGCGAACGTCGTGGACCTCCTGGAGTCCCCGGGATTCGTAGAACGCACGCTGTCCGGCCTCCGCGTCGGTCACCAGGACGACCTGGCGGATCCCGTGGCACCGTTCGAGCACTCCGTCCAGGAGCGCGCCGCCGATGCCGGAACGCTGATGCGTCGGTGCGACGAGGAGGTCCTGGATATAGGCGATCGACGTGAGGTCGGACACGACGCGGGCGAGACCGACCAGCGTGTCGTCGTCGTCGCGGTAGGTGACGACCCACGTCGAGTTGGCCACCGCTTGGACGAGTCGGTCCGGCTCAGCCGTATAGGTCGTCCAGCCGACCGCGTCGTACAGCGCGAGGAGTTCGTCGCGGGACGGTTGCTGATCAAAGCTCAGGGGCACGGGCGGATTATTGCAGCATCGGCCCAGTGGGCTCGCTCGTGCGAGCCGCACCAGCGAGCGCTCGGTGCGTCGCGGTCACGAAGTGCGCCGACGTCCGTGTCCAGTGATGCAAGATGTAGTATATTGTCTCAGCTGGCTCGACGCTGGCTTTGCCCTCGCGCCGGATAGGAGATGTACGCCATGAGCTCAGCGAGTGATCTGACACGGAATCGAAGCGTTCGCGACCGAAGTTTCCTGCACCGTGTCCGGGCCGAGCAGCTGCCGACGCGCCTGCAGTGGCACGGCCGCGACTGGGTCGCGGTGCTCGCGGTTCCCGCGATCTTCGTGGCCAGTCACCTGGTGACCCAAGCCACCGACGACCTCGCGACACGAGCCGTCGCGGACACGTCCGTGCGGATCGTCCTGTTCGTGCTCCTGGTGATCGCGAACCGGGAACTGCTCATCCGGCATTGGCACGCGTTTTGGGCCGCGCGCTGGCGCAGCATCGGTCTCGTGCTCATCGGGCTCGTCGTCGTGCAGGCTGTCATCTCGATCCTCGGCGCACTGCTGCGTCCTCTGGCGCAGGCAGGGGAGGGCACCGGCGACGCTGGTTCGGCAGCATCGCTGGCGTTCGGGATCATGCTCTTCGCGTCGATCAACCCGGTGGTCACCGCGCTGATCGAGGACTTCACGTTCCGCCACACCCTGCTGCTGAAGTTCCCGGTCTGGAACAGGATCGGGCTCGCCACGGCCCTCACCGTCGTGAACGCGCTGGCGTTCGGCGCGATCCACGTCGGCAACTTCGACGGCGTCTGGCTCCTGACGCTCAGCTACGCCGGAGCGGGCCTGGTCATGAATCTCGCGTACCTCTGGACACGCAACATCTGGCACGTGCTCCTCATGCACGGGCTCAACAACTTCATCCTCGGCGGCCCGATCACCGTGCTGCTCGTCCACCTCCTCACCGCCGTCTCGGGGTAGCAACGACCACGGGCGGGGTGGGGGAGGCACGTCGTCGGCCGGTGGGAGGCGCCCGGCGGGCAGCGGGCGGGCCTCCCAGCGGTCCGCGGGGCTGCGAGCGGCCCGGGCTGAACCGCAGGTCGGGCGACGATGATGACGTCATGCAGCTCTACGCCGCCGATCCGGTCCGCCGCGTTCGTCAGGTCCTCGTGGACGTGGTCACCGTCGCGCTGATCATCGTGTTCGTGGTGCTCGGCCGCGCGGTCGGAGCCTCGATCGCGGCGCTCGGAGCGGTGGGGCAGCGGGTGCAGGAGGCCGGCAGCGGGTTCCGCAGCACGATGTCGAGTGCCGCGCGTCGGCTTGAGGATCTGCCGTTCGCCGGACAGGCGGTCGGCGCCCCGTTCCGGAAGGCGAGCGAGGCGGCCACGACACTCGCCGACGCCGGTGCCGACCAGCAGGCGGCAGCCGAGCACACGGCCCTGCTCGTCGGGATCGTCGTCGCGGTCCTGCCGACGCTCGTCCTCCTGGTCGTGTGGGCGCGGAGGCGCGGAGGGTTCATCCGTCGCGCCGCCGAGGTTCGCGCGTTGCTGCGCACCCCGCTCGGCGTGGAGGCGCTCGCCGCGCAGGCCCTCGCCCACGCACGCGCAAGTCAGCTCCGCGACCTCGACCCAGCGATCGCCGACCGGTGGCGTGCGGGGGAGCGAGCCGCGGTCGAGCAGCTCGCCGCCGTGGCACTCCGTGGGGCGGGGGTCCCGCAGCGGGTGCTCCGCGGCGGGTGAGGTCGCTCCGCGTCGCCGAAGTGGCGCTCATGGTCGGTATCCCGCATGCGAAGCGACCACGGGTGCGACTTCGGCGACCGCGAAGCGACCAGGTTCACGCCGCGCTCAGACCTCGCCGACCCGCGCGCCCGCCCACAGGTCGACTCCGGCGGCATCGACCGCGTGCTCGTCAATCGCCCGGAGCTCCTCGTCGCTGAATGACAGGGTGCCGAGCGCCGCGACGTTCTGCTCGAGCTGCTCGACACGCGACGCGCCGATCACGAGCGACGTGACCCGCTCGTCCCGGAGCGCCCACGCCAGGGCCATCTGCGCGAGCGACTGGCCTCGGGCCGCAGCGATGTCCGCGAGCGCCCGCAGGTGCGCGACGACGTCGTCGGTGATCGTGCCCGGGTCGAGCGACTTGCCGGCGGCCGCGCGGGACCCCTCGGGGACACCCTGCAGGTACTTGTCGGTCAGGAGCCCCTGCGCGAGCGCGGTGAACCCGATGACCCCGGCGCCGACCTCCGCGGTGGCGTCGAGCAGCCCCTCGGTCTCGATCCAGCGGTTGAGCATGGAGTACGAGGGCTGGTGGATGAGCAGCGGCGTGCCGAGGTCCCGGAGGATCGCGGCGGCCTCCCGGGTACGGTCCGCGTCGTACGACGAGATGCCGACGTACAGCGCCTTGCCCTGCTGGACGGCGGTGTGCAGCGCCCCCATCGTCTCCTCGAGCGGGGTGGAGGCGTCGAGCCGGTGCGAGTAGAAGATGTCGACGTAGTCGAGGCCCATGCGCTCGAGCGACTGGTCCAGGGAGGCGAGCACGTACTTCCGGCTGCCGCCGCCCTGCCCGTACGGCCCGGGCCACATGTCCCAGCCGGCCTTCGTCGAGATCACCATCTCGTCGCGGTACGGGCGGAAGTCCTCCCGCATCAGGCGGCCGAAGTTGATCTCGGCCGAGCCGTAGGGCGGCCCGTAGTTGTTCGCCAGGTCGTGGTGCGTGATGCCGAGGTCGAACGCCCTGCGGCTGATCGCGCGCTGCGTCTCGAACGCCCGGTCGTCGCCGAAGTTGTGCCAGTACCCGAGGGACAGGAGGGGCAGGTCGAGGCCCGAGCGTCCGGTGCGCCGGTAGGGCATGGAGTCGTAGCGGTCTGCATGAGCGACGTAGGTCATACGCCAACCCTGCCACGTGACGGGCTGGAGGGCCGGCGCCAGCACCACCCGCTTCCCCCGTACGCTGGCATGGTGACCCCGACCTCCCCGTCTCGTCCCCGTCCCCGCATCGGCAGCGTCCTCGTCCTCGTGGCGATCGGCGTCGTCGCCGGAGTGCTCTCCGGCCTGTTCGGCGTCGGCGGCGGTGTGGTCGTGGTCCCCGCGCTCATGGCGTTCGCCGGGATGGACCAGCGTCGGGCCTCGGCGAGCTCACTCGTCGCGATCGCGCCGGCCGCCATCGTCGGTGCGATCACGTACGGACTGCAGGGCGAGGTCGACTGGCTGGCCGCCCTGACCCTCGCGGTCGGCAGCGTCATCGGCGCCCAGATCGGCACACGCCTGCTGCGGGCGCTTCCGACGCGGGTCCTGCCGTGGATCTTCGTCGCGTTCATCGCGGTCGTGCTCACGTCGCTCATCGTCGTCGTGCCCACGCGCGGCGGGGACGTGCACTTCGGTGTCGCGCAGGCGATCGTCCTCTTCGCGCTGGGGCTCTTCTCCGGCATCCTCTCCGGTCTCGTCGGCGTCGGCGGCGGCGTGGTCATCGTCCCCGGGCTCGAGGTCATCCTCGGCGCCGGCGACCTCCTCGCCAAGGGCACGTCGCTGCTGACCATGGTGCCGACGTCCGTCTCCGGCACCATCACGAACCTCCGTCGTGGCGTCGTCGATCTCCGCGTCGGCCTGACCGTCGGCATCACCGCGGCCGTCCTGTCGCCCGTCGGCGCGGTCCTGGCACGGTTCCTCGACCCGCAGGTGGCGTCGGTGCTGTTCGCGGTGTTCCTCGTGATCGTGGCCGTCATCGTGGTCCGTCGCGGCCTGCGTCGCGCACCGGCCCCGGCCGGCCCCGGCACCGAGGCGGATGGCGCGGTGGACTGACCGCGCCGGCGTCGTCCGCGGCGTCCGCGTGTGCGTCCGCGGCGCATCCTGAGAGCCGGGAACCCGAGGGCGGGTACCGATGGAGCGACGCTGAATGAGCCTCCAGGCCGCTCGCGCGCGTATCGGCGCGCGGACCACGGGGTCGGGAGCACGACGAAGGAGCACGAACATGCGCGCACTCACGTGGCAGGGCACCGAGAAGGTCTCCGTCGAGACCGTTCCCGACCCGACCATCCAGAAGCCGACGGACGCGATCATCCGCATCACGTCGACGGCGATCTGCGGATCGGACCTGCACCTGTACCGGGTGCTCGGCATGTACCTGGACAAGGGGGACATCCTCGGCCACGAGCCCATGGGCATCGTCGAGGAGGTCGGGTCCGCCGTCACGAACCTCAAGGTCGGCGACCGCATCGTCGTCCCGTTCAACATCGCGTGCGGCCACTGCTTCATGTGCCAGCGCGGCCTGCAGTCCCAGTGCGAGACGACGCAGGTCACCGAGTATGGCTCGGGTGCTGCGCTCTTCGGGTACACCAAGATGTACGGCCAGGTGCCCGGCGGGCAGGCCGAGTTCCTCCGCGTGCCGATGGCGGACTACAACCACATCCTCATCCCGCAGGAGGGTCCGGACGAGCGGTACCTGTTCCTGAGCGACATCATCCCGACAGCCTGGCAGGGCGTGGAGTATGCGGACGTTCCCGACGGCGGCACGCTCGTCGTCCTCGGTCTCGGACCCGTCGGCCAGTTCGCGGCCCGTATCGGCGTGCACAAGGGCTACCGCGTCCTCGCGGTCGAGCCGGAGGCCGTGCGCCGCGCAATGGCCGAGCGTCACGGCGTCGAGACCTTCGACATGCAGGACGACATCGCGGACCGGCTCCGCGACCTGACCGACGGCCGCGGTCCGGACGGCGTCGTCGACGCGGTCGGCATGGAGGCGCACGGCAGCCCGGCCGCCTCGTTCGCCCAGCGCGCGGCGGGGCTCCTGCCCGACAAGCTCGCGCAGAAGGCCATCGACACCGCCGGCGTCGACCGGCTCGCGGCCGTCGAGACTGCGATGGACCTCGTCCGCCGGGGCGGCACCGTGTCGCTGAGCGGCGTCTACGGCGGGACGGCGGACCCCATGCCGCTGAAGTCGATGTTCGACAAGCAGATCACCCTGCGCGAGGGACAGTGCAACGTCCTCCGCTGGATCGACGACATCATGCCGCTCGTGCAGGACACGTCCGACCCGCTCGGCACCCTTGACCTCACGACGCACCGTGTCGGCCTCGAGGACGCGCCGGAGATGTACTCCACCTTCCAGAAGAAGGAGGACGGCTGCATCAAGGTCGTCCTGTCGCCGGGCAGCGCCGCATGACGCGGATCGCGGTCGTCGGTGCGACGGGCAACGTCGGGACCGCGGTCCTGCGTCGCCTGCACCGTGAGGAGTCCGTCACCGAGATCATCGGCATCGCCCGACGCGTCCCGGACGTCACCGCTGCACCGTACGACGGTGTCACATGGCACAGCGTCGACGTCGGGGCGGCCGGCGCGACGGACGCCCTGACCGCGATCTTCGAATCGGTCGACGCGGTGGTCCACCTGGCCTGGGCGCTGCAGCCGACCCACGACATCCCGACGCAGTACCGCGTCAATGTCGAGGGGACGGCAGCGGTCCTGGCCGCGGTGGCCGCCGCGGCGGTGCCGCAGGTCGTCGTCGCGTCGTCCGTCGGCACGTACCGGTGGTCGGACAAGCGCGTGCGAGTTGATGAAACCTGGCCGGCGGACGGCATGAGCAGCTCGACGTACAGCATCCACAAGGCGCTCAACGAGCTGGCGCTCACCGCATTCGCCGCGGAGCATCCCGAGACGGTCGTCACCTGGCTCCGTCCCGGGCTGATCTTCCAGCGGGATGCCGCGGCGGAGATCCGTGGGCTGTTCCTCGGTCGGGTCGTGCCGATGCGCGCGGTGAACTGGATTCGATGGGCGGTGCTGCCGCTGCCGAACCGCTTCGTGTTCCAGGCCGTGCACGCAGACGACGTGGCGGAGGCCTACTGGCTCGCCATCGCGAAGCGCGCCGCCGGGGCGTTCAACATCGCCGCGGCACCGGTGCTCACGCCGCCGCGGCTCGCGGCCGTGCTCGGCATGCGCGGGGCCGTGAAGGTGCCGCTCAGGCTGATCCGCGGCATCGTCACGCTGACCTGGCGGCTGCGTCTGCAGCCGACCGATGCCGGGTGGGTGGACATCGCCGCGGGCGTGCCGGTGATGCGCACCGACCGCGCGCGTGAGGAGCTCGGGTGGGAGCCCCGGCACAGTGCCGTCGACGCGTTCGGCGAGCTCGTGGCCGGGTTCCGCGAGGGGACGCGGGTGCGGGCGTCCGGGCCACTCAAAGGCTGACCCGGAGCGGGCCCGCGCTCGGTGACGGGCGCGGGTCTGCACGGGCATGGCGCTCGGTGACGGGCGCGGGTCTGCACGGGCACGGCGGGGGAGGGGCGGAAACGCCGGCGCGTGGACGAGAGTGGGCTGAGCCAGGCGCACGACGTGCGTCCGAGGACAACCGGCCCGACCGGCCCGAGGAGGAATCATGAGCAGCCCCGATGACGGACGCTGGGACGATCCCGCGCACCGACCCGATGACGAGCCCCGGATGGACTTCGGCGATGCCTCGCCGACGGGCGCTCTGCCGCGCGACATGCCGCCGACCGCCGAGCCGCCCGCCGTCGGGCCGGTTGACGACGACGCCGAGCAGGCCGACGACGAGCAGGCCGACGACGAGCAGGTCGGCGATCCGACGCAGGCCCACGATGTCATGCAGGCCGACGCCGAGCAGGCCGACGACGAGCAGGTCGGCGATCCGACGCAGGCCCACGATGTCATGCAGGCCGACGACGATGACGCCGCGCAGTCCGACGCCGGTGTCCCGACGGTCGCGGTGCCGTACTCCGAGTACGCCGACCGGGTCGAGCCCTCAGACGGGGTCGACGCACCCGACACCGCCGCGTCCGGCGACGGAACCGAACTCGCGTCCGACGCGGCGTCCATCTCCGCCGTCCGCGCAGAGCCCGCCCCGCTCGTCGAGCCAGCCCCGACCTCCTACGACCGCGACGCTGTGCCGCGCGTCTCCCTGCCCGACATCGGTGATCGGGACGGGGAACATGGCACCTCGGAGGCGCCGCGCATCGACTCCGCCGGTGACGCGGCGGGCCGCACCACGGTCCTCCCGGCCGGTGCCCTGGCCGGTGGTGCCGCCACGGCGGCGGCCAGTCCGGTCGAGGACCCCCGGACCCAGCAGTTCCGCGCGCCGGAGCAGGAGTCCGGACAGGCCGGATGGGCCGTGCTCGAGGAACCCGAGGCCGCAGCCGGACCGGTCACCGCCGGTGAGGTGCTGAGCCGGCAGAAGGAGGCGTACGGCGGGTTCAAGTTCGGCTCCGCGTTCTTCGGCGTGATCGCGGCGTTCGGCGTGCTCGTGCTGCTCGTGGCCGCGCTCGGTGCGATCGCAGCGGCCTTCATGCCGACCCTGACCGGTGGGAGCGTCGGTGACGTCACCGCCGCTGACGCCGACACTGCAGGGATCGTGACGGCCGTTGTGCTCGGTGTCGTGCTGCTCGTCGCGTTCTGCTGCGGCGGGTACGTCGCCGCGCGCATGGCGCGCTTCGACGGCGCGAAGCAGGGCCTGGCGGTCTGGTTCTGGGCGATCCTGTTCGGGTTCATCGCAGCCGGTCTGGGCTATGCGTACGGTGCCCAGCGCCCGTACTCGGCGCAGATGGATGCCATGCCGACGATCGCCGGCAGTGCGCTGCTCACGGTGGTCGTGCTCGTCGTGGTGGTCCTCGCGATCATGCTGCTCGGCGCCATCCTCGGCGGCCTGGCGGGCATGCGGTTCCACCGGAAGGTCGACCGCGTCGGCTTCGACCGCAACGCGGCGTAAACGCCAGCGGGTGCGCGCGCTGACGGCGCGGGTGCGCGCGCTGACGACACGCGTGCGCATGCGGGCGCGTGCGCACGTGTCGTTCGCGCACACCAACGAGACGCGGGTGCGCGCGCCGACGACACGTGCACATGCGGGCGCGTGCGCACGTGTCGTTCGCGCACGCCGACGACGCGAGGACGCGGCTGCGCGCGCGGAGTGGCGGGACAGGTGCCCGCAGCGGCGGCCAGCGCCGGCTAGAGGCGCGCCGCGATGCGCTCGATGTCGTCGCAGTCGGCCTCGCGCATCGCGGCCACCGCTCGCTCGGTCGCCGATGTCAGCGCGGCGGGTGTGGCTCCGAGCGACCGGTACCGGTCCAGGGCGTTGGTCACGGCCCGGGCCGTGAACCCCTCGTAGTGCCTGGCGGATTCCGCGAGCTCACGCAGTCCGACGAAGCCCGCCACCATGAGCTGTGCCTCGAACCAGACGTCGATGTCGGCGGGGGCATCGCCGACCCGCACGGCACGCTCCAGCGTGTCCGCGCATCGCTGCACCCACCCGATGTACGGCGTGGGCAGCTCGATGTCGATCAGGTACGCCTCCCGTTCGAGCCGGAGCACCGCACGGCCGATCGGGTCGGACTGCTCCTGGAGCGCGACGTACACAGTGGAGAGCGCGAGCTCGTCGAACGGCGCCTGATCGAGGTCCGGCGGGGCGGCGAACACGCCCTCCTGCGTGAAGGACACGTCCATGATCGCCTGGACGATGTCGGTCTTCGACGCGAAGTGGTAGCTCACCAGGCTCTTGGCCACCCCCGCTCGCGCGGCGATGGACGAGTAGGTCGTCGCCTGGTAGCCCCGTACGTCGAACTCCGTTGCTGCGGCGACGAGGATCGAATCCCGTGTGCGCCGCCGCTGCTCCTCTCGGATCCCCATGGGCAGCAACCGTACCGTCCCCGGCTATCGGGCACGAAGACCCCCCGAACTGGGTGCACGGTGGGATGACATCCTCCTGCCGAGCTATTGCCCGGACAGACGTCCCGTGAAATCCTGCCGTCATGCGATCCTGGGCTGCGGCCCCGGAACGATCGCCGGGCATCCCCGTGGACGTTTCTGAGTGGGGGGACGGCCACCGCGGGTGCGCCGGCGATCGCTGCATGACCCGCTCAGTCCCGAGAGCGCGCTGCCGGCCTCACCAGCCGGCCACGGTCCCTGTCGCCCGCCGGGCGGTGGGGACCGTGGCGTCTGGAGGGCGGCGAGCGAGCGCGGGACGAGCGCTCAGCAGGAGCGGGTAGACGGGGCGCATGGGCAACAAGCACCTCGGTCAGATCGTCGTCATCACCGGAGCGTCGAGCGGCATCGGTCGCGCCACCGCGCACGCGTTCGCCGAGGAGGGCGCCCGCGTCGTGCTCGCCGCCCGCGGCCGCGAGAGCCTGGAGGCGGCGGCCACCGAGTGTCGTGTCCTCGGCGCGGAGGTGATCGTGGTGCCGACGGACGTCCGGGACGAAGGGCAGGTCCGGGCGCTCATCGACACGGCGATCGCCACGTTCGGCGGCATCGACGTCTTCGTCGGGAACGCCGGCCTCGCCGTCGCAGGCCGGTTCGAGGAGATCCCGGACGACGTCTGGCACCGCGTCATGGACACGAACGTGTTCGGCCACGTGTACGCGCTTCGCGCCCTGGTGCCGTACTTCAAGGAGCGCGACCGCGGCACCTACGTGGCCGTCGCGTCGATCGAGGGGTTTCTCTCGGCGCCGTACCAGTCGGCCTACGTGACGAGCAAGCATGCGCTCCTCGGTCTGACGGACGTCCTCCGCGGCGAGCTGCTCGGGACGAACGTGCAGGTGACCACGGTGCTTCCCGCCACCATCGACACCCCGATCTACGCCACGGCGCCGAACTATCTGGGGCGCGGCTGGCGGCCCCTCCCGCCGTCGGTGGCGCCGCAGCGGGTGGCCCGGGCGATCCTCGGGGTCGTGCAGCACCCCCGTCGCACCAAGTACGTCGGCGCGCTGCAGTCGGCGATCGTGCCGTTCCAGTTCTTCGCGCCCGGACTCATGACCGTCGTGACCCGGCTCGCCGTCGAGGTGCTCGCGTTCCGCGGCACCTCGACACCGTCGGACGGCAACGCGTACGAGCCGGACATCGCCCGCAGCGCGGTGGATGGCGGATGGCGTGTTGCGTCACGGCGGAAGGCGGTCCCGGTCGCACTGCTCAGCGGCGCCGCAGCCGTGCTGGCGGTCGCGGGCCGGCGTCGGAGGCGCTGATCGGGTCGGTCCGCTCTGCGGCGACCGTGCGGAGGCCGACGCCGCGAGTCGACCCCGTGCCGTGGTGAAGCCCGGCGTCCGCAGTGGGACGTCGGGCTTCATCGAGGACACCGGCGGGGCTACTCGCCCCCGTTGTCGGGGTCGTCGCCCTCCGCCTGCGAGGGCGCGTCGAGCCCGCCCTGCGTGGTGGCGTCGGCCTCGTCCTGGCCTTCTGCTTCTGATGTGGTGCGTGCCATGGGCCGCTCCTTCCGCTCTGGGTGTTCCACGTGCTGCTCGGCCGTCGTGCGACTGCGCCAGGTCCGATGATGCCCGGCAAGCCGACCAGAACCTCCCAGGCTCGACGGCCGACGCTCAGGAACGGCGGGCAGCCGAGCCGCGGGTGAAGGGGACCACGCGCTCGACGGAATCCCCACCGCGCTGCTCGGCACCGGCGGCGGTGACACGGCGGTGAGCGCCCGCCGCACCCATCGGGACGTCGGAACGGCGGTCCACCCGTGCCGGAACAGCGTGTGGAACGCCTTGCTGGTTCGTTCACGGAACTCGGCTATGCCGCCGCGGACGGGCGTGCTCGACACCTCGGCGTGAAGCCGGCGGTCGAACACGACGCGCCAGGCCGGGTCCAGGTGGAGGCTCAGGTCCACGTCGTCGTGCAGGCGGGCGTCGGAGCGGTCGACTCGATCGGCGACACGGAGCCACGCCGCACGGGTGAAGGCCACGTTCGACCCGAACAGCGGCGGTCGTGCCAGCGCCAGCCCCATCAGCAGGAAGTACGCCTGCATGTACGCCAGCTGCCAGAACCACCGCGCAACCGGTCCGAGGTCCGCGAAGACCCCGGGGCCGGTGACCGCGACGACCCGAGGATCCCGGAACGCCGGAAGCGCACGCGCGACCCACTCGGCGGGGAGGAACGTGTCCGAGTCGACGCGCACGATCACGTCACCCCGCGCCTCCTGGTAGCCGCGAGACGCAGCCGCGGCGATACCGCGCACCGGCTCATGAAGGACGCGCACGTTCGCAGCCACGGCCACTCGAACGCTGTCGTCAGCACTGCCGTTGTCCACCACGATCACCTCGAACGGCGGGATCGTCTGCGCGGCGACGGCCGCGAGACACCGACGCAGGGCGGCGGCGTCGTCCAAGACCGGGATGACCACCGACACGGATGGTCGCCGGCTCCCGGGATCGACGCCGCCGGCCCTGCTCGTGGTCACTCCTTGTTGAGCTTGTCCTGCACTGCCGCAGCCGTCTTCTCGATGATGTTCGGGACCTCCGTGGTGCCGTAGAACCGTGCGTCCGGGTGCGTGGGCGGGGGCATCGGCACCGAGGTGGTGGGCCCGTCGTGGTACGTGTACTCGCCCTTGCCGTCGAACGACGGTCCGCTTGCCCAGGAGCCCTCGGACGCCGCCTTGCCGTCCGAGAAGTTGAGGTACTGGTAGTTGACCTTCTGGTCTTCCTTGGACTGCGGGAACTTGTTCGGGACCGGGAAGTCCTCCATGCCGCTCTCGCGCAGCTCCGCGGCCGCGCTCGCCCACATGTTCTGGTGCATGGTGTCGCGAGCGATCAGGAATCCGAGGAGATCACGGACGCCGTGGTCGTCGGTCATGTGGTACAGCCGCGCGGCCTGGATACGCCCCTGCATCTCGGCGTTCTCGTTCGCGGTGAAGTCGGCGAGCAGGTTGCCGCTCGCCGTGATGTACGAGCCCTGCCACGGGTTGCCCATGCTGTCCACGGGCCGAGCCCCGGCGCCGGCGACGATGGCCTGCTGGATGTCGGTGCCGCCGATGACTGCCGCGACGGTCGGGTCGTTCTGCACCGCGTCGGACGTGATGCCGAGCGGGGCCTTCTCGAGCAGCTGGGCGATCATCGTGGCGAGCATCTCGACGTGGCCGAGCTCCTCGGCGCCGATGCCGAACACGAGGTCCCGGTACTTGCCCGGGATGTGCATGTTCCAGGCCTGGAACTGGTATTGGAGCGCGACGGAGATCTCCCCGTACTGACCGCCGAGGACCTCCTGCAGCTTCCGCGCGTAGACCGCGTCCGGCTTGTCCGGAGTCGCCTTGTGCTGCATCTCCTGCTTGTGGAAGTACATATCGTCTCCTTCAGCTCCGCGGTCGAAGCCGGGGGGTTTCCCGGCGCCACTCGAGCGCGGTTGTGTCGCAGACGGTAGGCGTGGGCCGCTGGCCGGACCCGCAGCTTGTACCCCGCCTCACGCTGGGCTGGTATGCCCGGCCGGGTCGCCTGACGAGCCGATCCCGGGTCCGACCACGGCGACACGCCAGGCAACAACGCCAATTCCGTGCGCATTTCGTCCGTTTGTCCCCCGAATCCTTCATTTCTGCCAGCTACCCCAGGGGAAGGGGTGGACTGTGGGGGTCACGTCATCGGTGCGTTCTGTCGCACCGGTTCCGAATAGGGAAGGAACGCCATGAGCACATACCCACCGGAGAACGACTCCCCCAACGCGACCCCGATCTACAACCGCTCGGCCTCGGCCGACGCGCTGGACGGGGAGGCCCTTGTCGGCGACTCGTCCGAGTCCTACCCGGGTGTCCACGTGCCGGCCTACGGCACCGACACCACCGGCACCGCTGACGCCGAGTTCGTCTCGCCGCTTCCTCCCATCCCCGCCGGTGCAGGCGCTGATGGCTCGACCGGTGGCACGTCCTCCGGCAAGGCCGACGCGGCGAAGGGTGCTGCGAAGGACGTCGCTGGCGACGCCAAGCAGGCCGGCGCCCACGTGACCGGCGTCGCCAAGGAGCAGGCCGGCAAGGTCGCCTCCGAGGCCACCGACCACGCGCGTCAGCTGTACGGCCAGGCGTCCGCGAGCGTCAAGAGCCAGGCTGGCCAGCAGCAGGAGCGCGCCGCCAGCGGCCTCCGCACCATCGGCCAGCAGCTGTCGTCGATGGCGGACAACGCCGAGGACAACGGCATCGCGACCAAGGTCGTCCGCGACCTCTCGAGCCGCGCGCACACCGTCGCCGGATACCTCGAGGACCGCGACGCCGGATCGCTTCTGTCGGAGATCCGGTCGTACGCCGCCCGCAAGCCCGGCACGTTCATCGCCCTCGCAGCAGGCGCGGGCATCCTCGCCGGTCGCCTGACGAAGGCCCTGACGGCCGAGATCAAGCACGAGCACGAGCGCGAGGACGGCTTCGGCGGCACGGGGAGCGCGCTGTGAGCCAAGCCGCACCGAACCCGGGCGTCTCCACCGGCACCGGCGCGCACGCCGCGGGTGCCGGTGCCGGCACCGCTGGGCACACGGCCGCCGAGGACCGTGCCGCCTCCACGCCGCTCGGCGAGCTGCTGAGCGACGTCTCCAAGGACCTCTCGACGCTGTTCCGCCAGGAGATCGCGCTGGCGAAGGCGGAGCTGACCGAGTCGGCGAAGAAGGCCGGCAAGGGGGCGGGCATGTTCGGCGGAGCCGGACTGACCGCGCTCTTCGCCCTGCTCTTCATCTCCATCGCCGCGTGGTGGGCCCTCGGATATCTCGTGGGCAACGCCTGGTCCGCGCTCATCATCGCCGTGATCTACGGCATCATCGCCGCGGTCCTGGCGTTGCAGGGGCGCAAGCAGATGAAGGAAATCAAGGGGGCTCCGCAGACGGTCGAGACCGCCAAGGAGATCCCCGACGCATTGAAGCCAAACACCGGGAGGAACGCATGAGCACGCCAGACGAGATCCGCGCCGACATCGAGCGGACGCGAGGGGACCTGGGTTCCGACGTCGACGCACTCGCCGACAAGGTGAGCCCGTCCTCGATCGCCCACCGCCAGACCGAGAAGGTCAAGGGCAAGTTCGACTCCGTCCGGGAGTCCGTCATGGGCGCCGCCGACTCGGCCAAGTCCAAGATGCAGTCCGGCACGTCGAACGCGTCCGGCAGCGCCGCGGACGCCACCGGCGCCGCCAAGGACGCTGCCCGCAATGCCGCCGACAAGGCCAAGGGCAACCCGCTCGCCGTGGGGCTCATCGCCTTCGGTGCGGGCTGGCTCGTCTCGTCGCTCATCCCGTCCTCCGCCAAGGAGGAGGAGCTCGCCGGCGAGCTCAAGGAGCAGGCCGCGCCGCTGGTCGGCAAGGCCAAGGAGGCCGCGCAGAACGTCGGCGCCGACCTCAAGGACACCGCGCAGCAGCACGTGAGCGACCTCAAGGACACGGCGCAGGACGCGGCGCAGACGGTCAAGGGCGAAGCCCAGTCGTCCGCGTCGGACGTCAAGGACTCCGCGCAGGGCGCGAAGGACGACGTGCAGAACAGCTGACGATCCGTTCGTCGCGAACGCGAGGCGTGGTGCCGGAAGGCACCGCGCCTCGCGTTTTCGTCGTGGTCGGCGGAGCCTCTGCTGTCCGGTGCCGCTCGGCCCGGGCGGCGGGAAGCGGCGGGGAGTTCGATGGGGTCATGAGCAGTGACCGGAAGACCGCCGTCCTCTTCGACATCGACGGCACCCTCGTCGACTCGAACTACGCCCATGTCGACGCCTGGTGGCGTGCCTGCCACACGGCAGGCCAGGACGTGGACGCCTGGCGGATCCACCGGTGCATCGGCATGGACTCGTCGCTGCTCCTGGAGACCCTGCTCGGCTCGAGCGACTCCGAGGTCGCCACCCAGGCGAAGACGTTCCACACCGCCTACTACGCCGAGCACTTCGCGGAGCTGCACATGTTCGCGGGGGTCCGTGACCTCCTCGCCGAACTCGACCGTCGTGGCGTCGCCGTGGTCCTCGCGACGAGCGCGCCGGAGGCCGAGCTCGCGGTGCTCCGGGAGCTGCTCGACATCGAGGGAGCGCTCTGGGCGGTGACGAGCGGCGACGATGTCGAGACGGCGAAGCCGGACCCGGGGATCGTCCAGATCGCCCTCGACCGTGCGGGCGTCGACGCGGATGCGGCCGTCATGGTCGGCGACGCCACCTGGGACGTCGAGGCGTGCGTCCGCGCTGGCGTGCGCTGCATCGGGGTGCGGACCGGCGGCATCAGCGGCGACGAGCTCCGGGAGGCGGGCGCGGTGGCGGTGTACGACGATGTGGCGCAGCTCCTCGCGCAGCTCGACGACAGCCCGATCGCTGCCCTCGCCTCCTGACGACGTGGCGCACCCGTTCGTGCGCCTCCACATGCGGAAAGATGGACGACCGTGATCACGATCGAACGCGTCAGCTGGGACGACCCCCGCGCCGTCGCCCTGCGCGACGCCATGGACGCCGACATGCACCTTCGGTACGGCCAGCCGGGCGACGGATCGGAACCGCCCGAGATCGCCGCCGAGCGGGCTCGTGCGCTCGCCGTCGATTCGGCGTCCGTGGTGACGTCGCTCCTCGCGGTCGACGAGACCGGGAACGCGGTCGGCCACATCGGTGTGCGGTGGCTCGACGGGGACCTCGAGCTGAAGCGCCTCATGGTGCTCGACGTCGCTCGCGGCAAGGGGGCCGCGAAGGCCCTCCTCGGCGAATCGGAGGCGGTCGGCCGGGAGCAGGGCGTGCCCCGCCTCATCCTGCAGACCGGGGACAAGCAGCCCGAGGCCGTTCGGCTCTACGAGAGGACCGGCTGGCGGCGCATCCCGATCTACGGCCCGTACGCCGCCACCATGCCGTTCTCGATCTGCTTCGAGAAGACGTTGGGCGGGCCCGCATGACCGGCAGGATCGTCGTCGTCGGATCGCTCAACGCGGACCTCGTCGTCCGGACGGATCGGTTCCCGAAGCCCGGCGAGACCCTCCGCGGGGACGACCTCGTCGTCCTCCCCGGCGGTAAGAGCGCGAACCAGGCGGCGGCGGCCGGACGCCTCGGCGGGGCGGTGACGATGATCGGCGCGGTCGGCGACGATCCGAACGGCTCACTTCTGCGCACTGCCGTCGCGTCCGACGGGGTCGACGTGTCCGCGGTCCGCGTGATCGACGGCGTCGCGACCGGCACGGCCGTGATCACCGTGGACGCTCGTGGCGAGAACACCATCATCGTGTCGCCGGGGGCCAACGGCGTGCTCGCACCCGCGGACGTCGCCGCGGCGGCCACGGTGTTCGACGACGCGGCGGTGCTCGGGCTCTGCCTCGAGGTCGACTTGGCGGTCGTGCTCGAGGCCGCCCGGACGGCGTCGGCCGCGGACGTCACCGTCCTCACGAACCTGTCGCCGTTCGGCGACGTCCCGGACGAGCTCCTCGCGCTAACGGACGTGCTCCTCGTCAACGAGCACGAGGCGGCGCAGCTCGTCGGTGCCGAGGTGGGGGACGCGCGCTGGGAACAGCTGCCCGGCCTCCTGGCCCGTCGCGGCGTGCACCGCACCGTCATCACCATGGGCGGCGACGGATGCCTGGTGCTCGACGCCGGGTCCCCGCCGGAACGCATCGGGTCGGTCGTGGTCGACGCCGTCGACACGACCGGCTGCGGCGACGCGTTCATGGGCGGTGTGGCACTGCGGCTCGCGGCCGGGGACGCCCTGGCCGACGCGGCGCGATACGCCGTCACCGTCGGGGCGTTCGCCGCGACCCGGACCGGTGCCCAGGCCTCCTACCCGACGCCCAGCGAGCTCGAGGAGTTCCTCGCCGACCACAGCTGAGCGCCCGGCAGTGACGAGGGGCCCGATCCCTCCGTGGATCGGGCCCCTCGTGGTGTGCGGGTGCGGTGTCGGTCAGGACGCGTCGGTGACCGCGCTCGACACGGCGGTCGGGCCGTCGTAGTCGCCGTCCGGGATCCCGCGCAGCGCCTCGAGCGCATCGCCCTCGGCGCCCTCCTTCTCGGCGGTCGCGACGATGTCGTCCTTCGACGCCGGGTAGTCCATACCCTTCAGGTACTTCTGGATCTCGATGGGGTTGGGCTTGGCCATGGTCTGCTCCTTCGATCGGTGATGGGTTCGGTTGGGTCAGATGTGCTGGTGGTGCCCCGCAGGCAACTGCCCGTCGGGCAGGCGCTCGTCGGGCAGGCGCCCGTCGGGCAGGCGCTCGTCGGGCAGGCGCTCGTCGACGAACAGGACATCGGGTGCGTCGACCGAGCGGTCGGTGACCGTCGTCGGCGACTCCAGGTGGACGGCACCGGATGGGACGATCCCGACGCCGCCGGCGCGCTCCATGACGTTCCACTGCGCGACGACATCCTCGCCCGCATGTCCGGTCGGCAGGTCCCGCCAGAACCCGAACCCGCCGGAGTCGACGAGCACGGCCCGGTCGTAGAGGACGCACGCCCCGACCCACGCCACGCGGTAGGGCACCCAGCCGCCCCGCGGGACGTCGAGCTCCGCGGCGATGTGCGCCAGGTTGGCGGCGTTGTGCAGCTGCCAGCGGTCGAACCCGGGCACGCCGCGGCGGATGACCTCCGGGACCACCGGTCCCTCCCACGGTTCGAACGTGGTCTGCTGGTGCGGACGGCGGTCGTCCAGGTACGACAGCCCCTGGACGGCGGCGCCGACGAACCCGCACCCGAGCTGCCGGATCGCGTCGAGCATGCGCGCGATGGAGCTCGGCTCCAGCCACACGTCGTCATCGAGGAACAGCACGTACGGTGCGGTCGCCGCGTCGAGGAGGAACTGCCGGTGCTCAGCGAGGCCACGGCGCTCCTCGTGCCGGAGCACGACGGGCTGGCGGCCCTGCGCGGCGAGGACCCGGAGCATCGCCTGCACGGTCGGATCCTGCATGCCGGCGCCGCCCACGGACTGGTCGCTGACGACCACGCGGAACGCCGGGTCGTCCTGCCCTGCGAGCCCGGCGAGCGTCGCCACGAGCTCGGTGACGCGCCCCGCGGTCGGGATCAGCACGTCCACCATCGGCTCCGGGGTCGGCTGGGAGGCGCTGCCCCAGTCCCCGGACCACCGCGCCGTCGTCACGGGGTCGGCTCCGGCGCCACGGGTGCCACGGGCGTCGTCGGCGCCGCTGCGGCACGGATCCGACGGACGACGTCAGTCGTCGAGTACTCGGGGACGTAGTCCACCATCACGACCTCGCCGCCGTACGCCCGGACCGTCTCGGTCTCGGTGAGCATCTCCGGGGAGTAGTCGCCCCCCTTGACGTAGACGTCCGGCCGCAGCCGCTCGATCAGCGGCACGGGCGTGTCCGTCGGGAACACCGTCACGAGGTCGACCGAGGCCAACGCCGCGAGGACCCCGGCGCGGTCCTCGGCCGGGTTGATCGGCCGTTCGCGGCCCTTGAGCCGGCGGACGGAGTCGTCGTCGTTCACCGCGACGACGAGCAGGTCGCCGAGCTCCCGGGCCTGCCGCAGGTACGACGTGTGTCCGCGATGCACGACGTCGAAGCAGCCGTTCGTGAACACGACCCGGCGCCCCTCGTCGTGGGCGGCGCGCACCGCCGCGGCGAGCTCGTCGTGGTCGACGATCGTCGCCGCCGGGGCCGACACCGAGCGCACGAGGGCGTCCGCCGTGCAGATCGACGTGCCGGGCTCCCGGACCACGACGTCGGCGGCCGCCTGGGCGAAGCCGGCCGCCTCGGCGAGCGGCCGGCCCACGGCGAGGGCGACGGTCACGGCGGCGCAGAACGTGTCGCCGGCACCGGAGGCCTGCTGCTCGGAGGCGGGGGTCGCACGGGTGCGGACGGCGGCGACCTCCTCTGGTCCGTTCCCGGTCTGCGGGACGTCGGCCGTGCCTCCAGACCGGCCCGCCGAGGGGAGGACGACGGTGCCGTCGCGGTCGAGCGTGACGATGGCGGAGCGCGCACCCGAGGTCGCGAGGATCTCGTCGCGGAGGGACTCGACGACCTCGGCGCGCTGCCCGCCTGCCCCGAACCCGCGGCCGAGGAGGTGTTCGGCCTCGCCGCAGTTCGGGGTCACGAGGTCCGGGGCGAGCGCCTGCCAGCGTGCGAGGCGGTGCGCGTCGACGACGACGGTGCCCGGCCGGTCGCGCTCGAGCGCGGGGACGATCACGTCGGGGGAGAGCCCGAGGTCGTAGTCGCACACGACGACGGCGTCGGCGTCGCGGATCCCGGCGGTGACCGCCCGGGTCAGCTGCGTCGCCGCCGTGCGGGTGGGGGCGGCGGTGATCTCGTCGACGCGGACGACGATGCGGTCCCCGCCGACGATGCGGGTCTTCGCCGTCGTCGTCGCGCCGGGGATCGGCACGAGGCCGGTCACGTCGACGCCGGCGGCCTGCAGGCGGTCGCGGAGGATCCGCCCGGCCTCGTCGTCACCGACGATCCCGACCATCCGCACCCGGGCGCCGAGCGCGCGCGCGTTCACGGCGGTGTTCGCCGCACCGCCCGGGACGTCGATCGTCTCGGTGACCCGGACGATGGGCGCGGGCGCCTCCCGGGAGACCCGTTCGGCGGCGCCGATCACCCAGCGGTCGAGGATGACGTCGCCGACGACGGTGATGAGCGGGTCGCGGTCCTCGATCGCGGCGACGACCTTCCGGACGGTGCGGAGGTCGGTCCGTCCCGTGCGCGTGCCGCCCATCAGGACTCCCGCCGCGGGGCGGACTCGAGGTGGACCACCGTCGTCGTCGTCATCTCGTCGAGCAGGTGCGGGCCGTACCCGAAGCCGGCACCGGACGCCCCTCGGGGCTGCGCGCTGCCACCCGGGGCGCCGCCGAACACGGCGTTCACCTTGACGGTGCCGACCGGCAGCTCGTCGCCGGCGCAGAGCGCGTGCTCCGTGTCGTTCGTCAGGACGGTCGCGGCCAGGCCGTACCGATCGTCCGCAGCGAGGCGCAGCGCCTCGTCGAAGTCGTCGACGACCTGCACCGGCGCCAGGGGCCCGAAGGTCTCCTCGGACATGACGAGCATGTCCGGCGTGCAGTCGACGATGACGGTCGCCGGGTAGAACGCGCCGGGGCCGTCCGGCACCGAACCGCCGGTGAGCACCCGGGCGCCCTTCGCGACGGCGTCGTCCACGTGCTGCTGGACGAGGTCGCGCATGCGCTCGTCGACGAGCGGCCCGTAGCCGTCCGCGTCGCTCGCGGTCTTCGCGTCGGCCTCGGCGACGAGCGCGGACACGAACGCGTCGGCGAGGTCGCGGTGCACGTAGACGCGTTCGACGCTCGTGCAGATCTGGCCCGTGTTCGCGAACGCGCCGAGCGCCGCCTGACCGGCCGCCCACGCCGGGTCGACGTCGGCGTCGACGACGAGCGCGTCGTTCCCGCCGTTCTCGCGGATGACATGCGCGCGGGTGCGGAGGGCCATCTCGGCGAGGACGTCGCCGGTCGCCGTCGATCCCACATGCGCGTAGACCTCGATGCCGTCCTCGGCCAGGAGCGCCTCCCCGGTCGCGGCGTCGCCGGTCACGCCGACGAGGACGCCGTCCGGCAGGGCCTCGGCGAGGATCTCGTTGAGCAGCGCGCCCGTCGCCGGGCAGCGCTCGCTCGGCTTGTGGACGACGGTGTCCCCGGCGGCGATCGCCGCGCCGAGCAGCCCGCAGGCCACGGCGACTGGATCGTTCCACGGCGTCAGGGCGAGCACCACCCCGCGCGGGTGCGGCTTGGCGAAGTCGGTCGCGCCGAAGGAGCCGCGGAGCACCTCGCCACGGTGCAGGGGGCCGAGCTCCGCGTACTGCACCAGGGTGTCGATCCCGGCCTGGACGCCGCCGAGGGCGTCACCGGGGACCTTGCCCGTCTCGCGCGTGTTCAGGGCGGCGAGCTCCTCCGCACGCTCCTGGAGGTGCATGGCGGCGGCCTTGAGAACGGCGCCACGCTCACCGGGACCGGTCCGGGACCAGGTGCCGAAGGCGGCACGTGCGCGCGCGACGGCCTGCTCGATCTCCGCGGGGCTCGCGACCGGGACGTGCGTCGCCGGGGTGCCGTCGCGCGGGTCGAGGACCTCGAGCATGCGGGGCGACATGACGTCCTCGGTCGTCGGCTCGTTCGGTGCGATCGCGGTGTCGATGGTCACGCGGATGTCCTCCTGCTGGGTTCGGGTGCGGGTGCGGGCTGGGTGGGGTTCGGGTTCGGCGTGCCGCCCGTCCATCCCAGACTGCTCCTCGACCGATGCCGCCGTCCGGCTCATGTGCATCCCGCCCGCTTCGGCGGGGATGCGGGGATGTGGGGCGCGGCCCGGGATTCGGGGGCGCGGCCAGGACCTGCCGGGATTCGGGGGGCGCGGGCCGGGCGTACCGGGATGCTTCTCGGTAGACAGGACACACGCCCAACCCAAGAAGGAGCCCTCAGTGGTCGCAGTCGGTGCCATCCATCCCGAGTTCGAGGACGTGCGGGAGATCGCCGTCCTCCGCGGCGGGGGGCTCGGGGACCTGCTGTTCGCGATGCCGGCGATCGACGCCCTGGCCGCCACCTATCCGGAGGCTCGGATCACCCTGCTCGGCACGCCGATGGCCACGGCGCTGCTCGCGGACCGGACCTCGTCGATCGACGAGGTGATGGTCCTCCCGATCGCATCCGGGGTACGAGAGGTTCCCGGGCAGGATCCGGACGACGTCGCCACCGCCGCGTTCTTCGAGCCGCTGCAGGGCCGCTTCGACCTGGCGGTGCAGGTGCACGGCGGGGGGAGGAACTCGAACCCGTTCCTCCTGCGGCTCGGCGCCCGGCACACGGTCGGCACCGCCACGGAGGACGCCGAGTCCCTGGAACGATGGGTCCGCTACGTCTACTACCAGCACGAGGTGCTCCGCGCGCTCGAGGTCGTCGGGTTGGCCGGAGCCGCTGTGAGCACGCTCGACCCCGTCGTGCACGTCTCGGACGAGGAGCGGGCCGCGGCCCGGGAGCGCCTCGACGCCGGGGACGCCACCGTCGTCGCGATCCACCCCGGGGCGACCGATCCGCGGCGGCGCTGGCCGGAGGAGCGGTTCGCCGCCGTCGCCGCCGAGCGGTTGCGGCACGGGGACGTCGTGGTGCTCGTCGGGGACGACTCCGACGTCGCCGCCGCGGGAGAGATCGAGCGGCTCGCCGTGGCGTCCGCCGGGCCGGGCAGTGCGGGGCGGGTCCGGAATCTCGCGGGGTCGCTGTCACTCGGCGAGCTCCCGGGGGTCCTCGCCGAGTGCGACGTGATGGTGGCGGACGACTCCGGGCCGCGACACCTCGCGGTCGCGGTGGGCACGTCGACGGTGGGAATCTTCTGGTTCGGGAACGTCGTGAACGCGGCGCCGTTCGACCGGGGGCGGCACCGGGTGGAGATGAGCTTCGTGACGCGGTGCCCGGTGTGCGGTGCCGACGTGACGCAGGTCGGCTGGTCAGCGCAGCGCTGCGAGCACGACCCCTCGTTCGTCGCGGATGTCACCGTGGAGGCGGTGCTCGCCGACGTCGAGGACCTCCTCGCCCCCTGACCCCCGCGCCCGTCCCCGCCCCGCGCCCGTGCCCGTCCCGTGCCCGTGCCCGTGCCCGTGCCCGTCCCGTGCCCGTGCCCGTGCCCGTGCCCGTGCCCGTGTCGCGAGGAGTCAGAAATCGTCGGGCGCGTGGGCGCGACCCGACGATTTCCGACTCCTCGCGGGGGTGCCGGCGGGGGTGCCGGCGGGGGTGCCGGCGGGGGTGCGGGGGTACGGGGGTACGGGGGCGCGCTACGGCCAGCTGGGCTCGTCGTTCGGCATGATCGACAGCTCGCGGATCTCGCATCCGGCCGGCTGCGACAGCGCGAAGATGATCGCGTTCGCCACGTACGACGGCTCGATGAGGTTCGCGTCCGGCCCCGGCTTGTACTGCTCGGTGCGGTCGGCGAAGAAGTTCGTGCGCATGCCGGCGGGGATGATGTTCGTGACGCCGACCTTGCCCTGCGTCTCCGCGGCGAGCGCCTGGGAGAACCCGCGCACGCCGAACTTCGACGCCGAGTAGGCGGTGCCGTCGCCGACGCCGCGGAGGGCCAGCGACGACGAGATCGTGACGACGCGCCCGCGGTTCTCCTCGAGGGCGGGGAGCGCCGCGCGGACGACGGCCGCGGTACCCAGGAGGTTCACCCCGACGATGCGTTCCCACTCGCCGGACGAGATCGCGCCGATGGGCGCCGGCTTGTCGATGCCCGCCGCGGTGACGACGGCGTCGAGGCCGCCGTGCCGCTCGGCCGCCTCACGGACCGCCTGCTCGGTGGCGGCCGTGTCGGTGACGTCGACGGCGACGCTGTCCCACTCGCTCGGCACCGCGTCGATCCTCAGGTCGAACACGATCGGGGTGCCGCCCGCCTCGGCGACGGCCGCGGCGACCGCGGCACCGAGTCCGGAGGCGCCGCCCGTGACGAGGACGCGGCCGATGGGCGTGGTGGGGATGGGCATGAGTTTCCTCTCGACGGTGGTGCGTGGTGCGTGGTGCGTGGCGCGTGGCGCGTGGCGCGTGGAGCGTGGTGCAGGTGCAGGTGCAGGTGCAGGTGCAGGTGCAGGTGCAGGTGCGGATGCGCGGTGCGTGGAGCGGGAGGCGCCGGTCAGCCGACGCGGGCGAGCGCCGCGGCGAGCTTCGTGGTGGAGCGACCGGCGTGGAACGGGACCGTGACGACGTGTCCGCCCCACTCGGCAAGGGTGCGCGCCTCCGGGAGCTCGTCGGCGGAGTAGTCGCCGCCCTTCGCCCAGACGTCCGGCTTGAAGCGCCGGAGCGCCTGGTCCGGGGTCGACTCGTCGAACACGATCACCGCGTCGACGCAGTCGAGGGCGAGGAGGAGCTCGACCCGGTCCTCCTGCGACATGATCGGCCGGTCCGGGCCCTTCAGGCCACGGACGGACGAGTCCGAGTTCAGGCACACGACGAGGCAGTCGCCGAGCGCCCGCGCGGCGGACAGGGTCCTGGCGTGTCCGGCGTGGAGCAGGTCGAAGCAGCCGCCGGTGGCGACGACGGTGCCGCCGGCGGCCCGGACGTCGTGCGCGAGGCGGATGGCGTCCCGGTCCGAACCGGGAACGGGCACGGGTGCAGGCGGGGCGAGGAGCGCGGTGACGCCGCCTGCGGCCAGGTAGGCCGACGCGTCCCCGACGCCGGCGGCGACCGCGTCCTCGAGCGCGCCCCCCGCGGCGAGCGCGACGGCGATCCCCGCGGCCAGGCGATCACCGGCACCGCACGGGTCGCCGGTCTCAACGGGCGCGGTCGGCACGAAGCGGCTGTCGCCGCCGGCGGTGCGGAGCAGGGCGCCCCGGGAGCCGAGGGTCACGGCGACGGCGCCGACGCCCCACCGCGCGACGAGGGCCTCCGCTGCGGCGGTCGCGAACGGCACGCCGCTCCCGGTCGCACCGGAGAATCCGCGGGCCTCCGCGGCGTTCGGCGTGACGACGGCGACACCCGCGACGGGTGCGGCGCCCTTGGGGTGCGGATCCCAGACGATCGGGCGGGACGTGGCGGCCGCACGCAGCGCCTCCCGGAGGACCGGCGCGGCGGCGACCCCGCGGCCGTAGTCGGCGACGACGACGGCGTCGACGTCGGCGAGGGCGGCGACCATCGCGTCGGTCGCGTCGGGGACCGGCGGCGTGGCGCAGGCCTCGTCGATGCGGACCAGCGCGTGCTCGCCGACACGCACCCGGGTCTTCACGGGCGTCGGCACGCCGGACGGCCCGGCGACGACCTCGATGCCGGGCAGCAGCGCGCGGAGCTCGTCGCCGCGGGCGTCGTCGGAGAGCACCGTGACGAGCCGGACGTCGTGGCCGTCGCGGCGGAGCATCGTCGCGACGAGCCCGGCGCCACCGGCACGGCGGACGTCGTCACGGACGTCGACGACGGGCACGGGGGCGTCGGGGCTGAGCCGTTCGCTCGTGCCGGCGATGTCGACGTCGAGCAGGGTGTCGCCCACGACGGCGATGCGCAGCGGTCGTGTCATCGGCGGGTCTCCTGTCGGCGGAGCGCGGGTTCCATCGCGCGGCAGAGTGCGTGCACGAGCACGAGTTGGGCCTCCTGGACGTGGGCGGACGGGCCGTCGATGCAGATCGCGTCGTCGACCAGGTCGGCGAGGGGGTTCGGGCGGGGCCCGGTGAGCGCCCAGGTGCGGACGCCGATCGCCTGCGCGGCCCGCGCCGCCTGGAGCAGGTTCTCGCTCCTGCCGCTCGTCGTGAGGAGGACGAGGACGTCCCCGGCGTGCCCGTGCGCGCTGACCTGGCGGGCGAAGACCTGGTCGTAGCCGTAGTCGTTCCCGATCGCGGTCACGGCCGAGGACTCGCTGTGCAGGGAGATCGCGGCGTATGCGGGGCGGTCCCCGTCGAAGCGGCCGACGAGCTCGCTCGTCAGATGCTGCGCCTCCGCAGCGGAGCCGCCGTTCCCGGCGGCGAGGAGCCGCTGGCCGCGGACGAGGCGGTCGGCGAGATCGTCCGCCCACGTGGCGATGTGCTCGCCGTGCGACGCGAGCGACGCGATGACCGGGACGGCGGCGGCGATATGGCCCTGCACCGCGGCGGCGCTCGACGGACCGGCAGGGTTCGACGGGACGGCGGCGCTCGCCGGCTGCTCGGCCTGCGCCTCGGCCTCGCCACGCGTGACGTCGATGGTCATCGGAGGCTCCGTTCTGCCGATGTCCGGGCGGCCTGGTCTGTGGCACTGCCCGGCGTGCGACGGCGAGTGGAGCGCGCGGAGCGACGCCCGGTGACGCGATCGTACACGCGCTCGGACTCGGCGGCGACGCGGTCCCACGAGTAGCGCTGCTCGACGCGTTCGCGTCCGGCGGCACCGAAGGCCTCGCGGCGCTCGGGCGCGTCGAGGATCGCGGCGACGGCCTCCGCGACGGCGGCGGGGTCGCGCGGGGGCACGTGCAGGCCGGTGGCGTCCTCCACGACGGTGTCGATGAGCCCGCCGACGCTCGACGCGACGACCGGCACGCCGCACGCCATCGCCTCGAGCGGCACGATGCCGAACGGCTCGTACCACGGTGCGCACACCACGACGTCGGCGCTGCGGAGGACCGGGGGGATCGCATCCTGCGAGAGCTGTCCGCGAAAGCTGACGTGGTCGCGGACGCCGAGCTCACGGGCGAGGGCGTCGAGGCGCTGGTACTCGGGATCGTCCGCGAGGTCGGCGCCGGCGACACCCGCGCCGCCGACGACGACGAGCTCGACGTCTCGACCCTCGCGAACGAGCCGGGCGAGCGCGTCGATGGTGGTCCCGACGCCCTTCCGCCGGACGAGCCGGGATGCGGTGACGATCCGGTGCTGCCGCGACCGCTCCTCGGCGGGCCCGTCGGGCGTGAACGCGTGGATGTCGACACCGCACGGCACGACCGAGATGTTCCGGCTGGCAATGCCGAGCGCCTTGAGCTCGAAGGCCTCGTCGGAGCAGGTCGCGACGACCTGGTCGGCCCGGCGGCCGACGTCCGGTTCGAGCCACTCGCGTTCCGCGGGGCTCGTGTCCGCGTCGCCCTGGTGTCGGCGCTTGACGACGCCGAGCGCGTGGAAGGTGTGCACGACCGGGACGCGGGTCCGGTCGCGGGGCAGCACCGCCGGGGCGGCGACCTCGAGGCGCTGCGCGGCGTCGAGTGCGGCGACGCCGGACATCCAGAAGTGGCTGTGCACGACGTCCGGCCGGTCGACGAGCCAGGCCGCGGCGAGGAACGCGGCGAAGTCGCCCATGAACGGCAGGAGCTCGTCCTTCGCGATGTGCTGCGCGGGGCCGGCGTCCACGTGCACCACATCGACGCCGGGTCGGAGCTCGACACGACGGGGGAGCGTCGGGTCGTCCCGACGTGTGTAGACCGTGACCGTGTGGCCGCGGTCGGCGAGCGCGGCGGACAGCGCGGCGACGTGGACGTTCTGGCCGCCCGCGTCGACGCCGCCGAGGACGGCGAGGGGACTGGCGTGCTCTGAGACCATCGCGATCTTCATGCGCTGTTCCTTTCGTTCCCGTCCCCGGCCCGGTTCCCGATCGAGGCGCCGACCTCGCCGGGGGCGGCGACGGCGGTGCGCACCGGGACGCGCGCGGCGGCGAGGTGACGGTCCCGTGCGTCGGCGAGGAGCTCGTCCCAGTCGCCGAGGAACCGCTCGAGGCTGTGGCGGGCGAGCACGGCCTCCCGGGCGACGAGGCCGCGTCGGCGGGCTTCATCCGGGTCCGCCGCCAGGTGCCGCGCGGTCGCGACCAGGTCGCGGAGGTCCGTTGACACCGCGCCCGCCTCCGGGGGGACGGCTCGGGCCGCCTCGGTCGTGCCGACGACGACGACGGGCATCGCCAGGTGCATCGCCTCGAGCAGGGAGAGCCCGAGCGAGGTCCACCGGTTCAGGTGCAGGTAGGCGCGGCGCTCCGCGAGCTGCGCGTGCATCGGGTCGGGCTTCACGTCGCCCATGCCGCGCACCAGGTCGCCGAGGCCCAGCACGTCCGGCAGCTGCTCGGTCCCCATCCCGAACACGTCGACCGGGGCGACGCGGGCGAACGCGGGGATCAGGTCGGTGCCGGCGACACGGGTGCGGCGCACCGGCTCGTTGACCACGACGCCGAAGCGTTCGAGGGCGCCGGTGTACAGCGGGCCGGGGTCGACGACCCCGTGCTCCACGACGGTCGTCGGCGTGGACCCGCAGTCCCACATGAGGTCGTTGAAGTGCGTGACGTGCGCGATGCAGAGCTCGTCGCGGTCGCGGAGCGGATGCAGGGATGAGGGGATGTCCACCCGCGGGGTGTTGTGCTCGACGAACACGGCCGGGACGTCGCGGCCGAGCCGGACGCCGAGGAGCTTCTCGGCGACGTCGAGCTCCTCGACGCGCTGCAGGACGACGACGTCGATGTCGGCGTCGCGGAGGTCCTCCGGCGCGATCTCGATGACGGTGTCCGGCCAGTCGCGGTCTGCACGTCCGAGCCCCCAGCCGTCTCGCGCGGCGGTCGTCGGCACCAGGTACTCGTGGTCGCCGCGGACGAACGCGTCCATCCAGCCGCCGTGCACGTGCCACACGAGGATCCGCACGCACCGCCTCCGTCCCGTTCGTGTCGCGCCGCCGGTGTCGCGGCCTCGACTCCTCGACGGTACTCATCCGGCACTGCTTCTTCTCGTCGCTCGATTGCTTCCCAGCCCGCTTGTCCCCCGAAATGTCCCCCGTGGATCGCGCGGGGTGGTTTCGGTGGGCGCGGTCTGGCCGCCGGTCAGGAGGCGGTGCGGGCGCCGGTCGGGAGGCGGCGGCTCAGGCTCGGGCGAGGAGGCGCGCGCGGGCGGCGAGGACGTCCTCGGGACGCACGGACGCAAGACACGGGTGCCCGGGCACCGGGCACTCCCGCGCCCGGCTCAGCCGGCAGGCGGCCCCTTGATCCCCGAGCAGCTCCACGGGCACCCCGTACGGCGCCCAGCGCACCGCCGGCACCACGGGCGAGAACAGGCTGATGATCGGCGTGCCGACCGCCGCCGCGAGGTGCGCCGGCCCGGTGTTCCCCACGACCACGACCTCCGCATGCGCGAGGACCGCAGCGAGTGCCGCCGGTGAGGTCCGGCCCCCGAGGTCGATGCCGGTCGCGCCCGCGGCGACGGCGGTGAGGTCGCGCTCACCGGGACTCCCGGTGACGACGACGGGGACGCCGAGCTCGGCGAACCGCTCGACGAGCTCCGCATGATGGCCGACCGGCCAGGACCGCGCCGGCACGCTCGCGCCGGGGTGCACGACGACGTACCGGTCCAGCTCGGCGACCTCGGGCGGCAGGGCGTCGTCATGGACGACCGCGAGCCGTCCGTCATCGCCAGCGGGCAGGTCGAACCCGGCGGCGCGGACGATCGCGAGCGCACGCTCCGGCTCGGGCTGGTCCTCGTCGAGGTCCTCACCGGGACGCAGTCGCACGTCCAGGAGCGCGCCGGCGAAGTCGACCGACGCGCCGCTGATCCGCGGCACCCCCGCGAGGCGGAGGAGCAGCGCCACCGGAAGCGGCGACTGGTGGAACGACGTGAGGATCACGGCCTCGTCGGGGCGGGCCTCCCGGACGATCGCGGCAAGCTCGTCCACCGCGGCGGCGTCCACGGGGCGGTCGGTCTCGGTGACCCACGGGCACGCCCACACCCGCAGCTCGGCGACGCCGGGCAGGAGGCGCGCGGCGGGTGCGCCCTGCGGGCCGCAGAGCATCCACACCTCGGTGTCCGGTGCGGCCGCGACCGCGCGGACGGCCGGACCCCCGACGAGGACGTCGCCGAAACTGTCGAGCCGGACGACGAGGACGCGCCGCGTCACCTGCCGGCCCCGGAACGGCCGGCAGCGGCCGTCGCGTCGGTGATGCGCTCCTCACCGCGGCGGACCGAGTGCAGCACGAGCGCGACGGCGTCGACCAGGGACTCCGTGACGACGTCGGCGTCGTCGATCTCCTCCGCGCGCGTCACGTCGGTCGGCACGAGGATCCCCGCGGCGCCGGCGGCTCGGGCCGCGCCCATGTCCGCGCCGATGTCGCCGACGACGATGCACTCGTCCGGGTCCACCCCGAGCTGTTCGGCGGCCTGCAGGACCATGCCCGGCCGGGGCTTCCGGCACGCGCAGTCGTCGTCGGGACCGTGCGGGCAGACCTGCCACACGTCGAACGGGCCGATGAGCGCGTCGACGCGCGCGTTCACCGCGTCGACCTGCTCGCGGGTCGCGACGCCGCGGGCGATCGCCGACTGGTTCGTCACCACGCCGACGGCGAGTCCGGCGGCACGGAGCGCCTGCACCGCACGACGGGCTCCGGGCACCGGCTGGACCAGGTCCGGGTCGGTGTTGTACGGGACGTCCACCACGAGGGTCCCGTCGCGGTCGAAGAGAACCGCTCGGGGCGGACGGTGGGTGCGCAGGCTCATGATTCATGTTCGTACCCGCTCCAGGCCCCGGTTGTCATGCTCCCGGCGATTCACGGACGTGTCGGGCGCGCCCTCGATACCGTCGGGGTCGTGACCGCACTCCCCGAACTGCCGCCGTCCGACGGCCGACCCGAACTGGTCGTGCTCCGAGCGATCAAGCTCGGTGACATCCTCATCGCCGTCCCGGCGCTGCATGCGCTCCGGCGGGCGTACCCGGGGCACCGCATCACGCTCGCCACCACGGCGTGGCTCGCCCCCATCGTCGAGCTGCTGCCGGTCGATCTGCACCTCGCGCAGCAGGGCCTCGACCACGACATGCCGATCGTGCCCGGAACGGTCGACGTGGCGGTCAACCTGCACGGGTCCGGCGGGGAGTCACGGAGCATCGTCGAGCACCTGCGGGCCCGGCACGTCATCAAGCACGCCGCTCCCGGCGAGGAGGGCCTGCCGTGGGTCGACGGCATGCACGAGCGTGAGCGGTGGATCCGGCTGCTCGACGCGTTCGGCGTCCCGGGGGACCCGGACGAGGTCTCGATCGCGGTGCCCGCCGTCGGGCCCGCCGTCCGCAACGCGACGGTCATCCACGTCGGCGCGTTCTACGGCGCCCGGCATTGGCCCGTGGAGCGGTTCGCCGACGTCGCGCGGTCGCTCGCGGACCGCGGGCACCACGTCGTGGTCTCGGGAGGGGCGGCGGACGTCGAGCGCGCCACCGCCGTCGCCGAGGGGGCCGGGCTGCCGCCCGAGTCCGTCGTCGCGGGAACGCTCGACCTCCAGGAGTTCGCCGCGGTCATCGCCGACGCACACGCCGTCGTCACCGTCGACACCGGGGCTGCGCATCTCGCCTCCGCGTACGGCATCCCGTCGGTGGTGCTGTTCGGACCGGCTCCGCCCGAGGAGTGGGGCCCGCCCGCGACCGGCCCGCACGTGGTCCTGACGGACGCGAGCGTGCGGCTGGGCGAGACGTTCGCCGAGGAGCCGGACCCGGCCCTCCTGGCGGTCACCGCGCAGGACGTGCTCGGGGCTGTGGAGGACGTGACCCGGGTGGGCACGGCGAGCGCCCAGTAGGTCGCGCGGGTCAGCTCGCCTTCTTGGTCGATCGGCTCCGTGCGGGCGCCTTCTTCGCCGCGGGCTCGGCGGCAGGCGCCTCGTCGGCCGGGGCCTTCTTGGCCGGCGTCCTCTTGGCCGGAGTCTTCTTCGCGGCTGTCTTCTTCGGCGGGGCCTGGTCGGCGGTCCTGGCGGCCGCGTCGTCGGTGTCCGCCGCGCCTCCCCTGCCGGACGTGCGGGAGGCGCGGTTCCGGTCGACGGAGGCCCGGAGCGCTGCCATCAGGTCGATGACGTCGCCGCCGGCATCCTGCTCGTCATCCGCCCGGTCGCCGAAGGTCGCGCTCGTGTCGACGTCGTCGCCGGCTTCGAGCTTGGCGTCGATGAGCTGCTGGAGCTGGGCCTGGTAGTCGTCGGTGAACTTCTCCGGGTCGAAGTCCGTCGACATGCTCTCGACCAGCGAGGACGACATCGTCAGCTCGTTCGCCGAGACCGTGACGTCGGTGGCGAGGGACGCGAACTCGGCGGTGCGGACCTCGTCGCCCCAGAGCAGCCCCTGCAACACCAGGACGTCCCCGTGGACGCGGAGCGCGCCGAGGCGGGTCTTCTGGCGCAGCGTGAACTGCACGATCGCCGTCCGGTCGGTGCGCTCGAGGGTCTCCCGGAGCAGGACGTACGCCTTGGGGGAGCGGGAGTCCGGCTCCAGGTAGTACGACTTCTCGTACGCGACCGGGTCGACCTGGTCCGTCGGCACGAACTCCAGGACCTCGATCTCGTGCGACTGCTCCGTCGGCAGCGCCTTCAGGTCGTCCGGGGTGAGGACGACGGTGCGGTCGCCCTCCTCGTACGCCTTCTGGATGTGCTCGTAGTCGACATCGTGGCCGAACTCGCACACGCGCTTGTAGCGGATCCGGCCGCTGTCCTCGTCATGCACCTGGTGGAGCGAGACGTCGTGCGTCTCGGTGGCCGAATAGACCTTGATGGGCACGTTGACGAGCCCGAACGCGATGGAGCCCTTCCAGATCGACCTCATGGGGCCATGATGCCCGTGCATGCTGTCCGATGGTGCGGAGGCGGGCGCTGCGCCGAGCCGTCCGGGGTGCTGCGATGCTCCGGGCGGCCGCGCTCGCGGCGCTTCGGATGGACGTGCGCTGCGGCGAACACCACCGCGCGCACCACCATGCATGTCAGCGGGCTGGCAACCGAGCGGCGTCAGTGTCGCGAATGACGTTCTCCTGGCGCATGGCGTGCGGTACCGGGCTGGGCCGAGGTGCCTTCCGCTGTGGCTGCCGAGTCGGCTTCATGCGACCACGGCGCGCGCTGCGGCCTCGGCAACGGCGGCGAGTTCCTCGGCGGGCTGTGCGAGCAATCCCTTGACGAGGCGGGAGCTCTCGTCGGCCAGCACTTCGAATGCCCCCGCTGCAACCCCGTCGTAGGCCTGCGCGACGACGCTCTCGGGGCTCACCTTCGGGACGTCGAACCGGTCGCCCATGCCGGTGTCGATCATTCCCACGATGAGCCCCGTGACGGTCGTGCCCTGCGCGGCGAGCTCGGTGCGGAGCCCGTTCGTCGCAGACCAGGTCGCGGCCTTCGAGGCTGCGTAGAGACTCGGGACCGGGGTCCATGCGGCCAGGGAGAGGACGTTGAGCACGGCACCGCCCCCGTTGCCCGCGAGGACCGGAGCGAACGCGGCAGAGACCCGGATCGTGCCGAATGTGTTGGTCGCGAACACCCGCTCAAGAGAGTCCTCGGAAGGCGTGGCGAGGGACGTGTCGGTTGCGGGCGCGATGGCGGCGTTGTTGACGAGGAGGTCCACATCTGCCGCCTGGGCGGCGGCGGCCGCGATCGAGGCCGGATCGGTGACGTCGAGCATGATCGGGACGATCCGATCGTCGCCCCACTGCTTCGGTGACCGTGCGGCGGCGTAGACCCTGCGCGCACCCCGACGGAGGGCCTGGTGGACGAACTCGGTACCGAGTCCTCCGTTCGCGCCGGTGACAAGCACGGTGCGGTTCTCGAGCTGGTCGGTCATGTGCACTCCTGGGATATCGTGGCCATCAAAACGGGGAAGCTCCCCGGTCAATTATGTGGGGGATGTCCCCACATCTGTCAAACCGGAGGAACCATGCGCGCCGACGCCCAGCGGAATCGCGACGCGATCCTCGCTGCCGCACGCGAGGTGTTCGAGGACGAGGGCATCCTCGCGCCGATCGACGGCATCGCGACGCGAGCCGGGGTGGGCAACGCCACGCTCTACCGGAACTTCCCGACACGCGACGACCTGCTCGCCGCCGTCATGGAGGACAGCGTCCGGGCGATCGTCGCGGAGTCGACGGACCTTGATGCGCTTGCGCCCGCCGCAGCGCTGCGGGAGTGGATGTTCCGGCTGACGTGGCAGTTGCGCGTGTGGCAGAACCTGCCGACCTGCATCGCGAGTGCGATCGAGGACGATGAGTCGCCAGTCGGCCGGGTGTGCACGAGCCTGAGCGCGCGAACGGGCGAGCTGCTCGACCGTGCCCGGGCCGCTGGCGTCGCGACCGACGTGCGAGGCGACGAGGTCTTCCAGCTCCTGACCGCGGTGTCCTGGGCCATCGACCGGTTCGGTGACGACTCGGCACGCGCACGCCAGCGTGTCGCCCTCGCGACGGCGGGCGTCCTGCGCGCCGGTTGAGCGGTTCGGAGCCATGACCGACGACGCACCGCTGCCCCAGTGAGATCGGCAGTGGTCAGAGTTCGGCGACGGTGGATCCGCGAACCACGAGCCGACACGGCTCCGTGCGGATCCCCGGTTCTGTCGTCGTCCCGGTCAGGACGTCGAACAGCGTCCGCGCGGCCACCTGACCGATCCGCTCGAGGTCCATGTCGACGCTGGTCAGCTGCGGGCTCGCCCCCTCGGCGAGAATGTCCCAGTTGTCGAATCCGGTGATCGCGACGGTTCGAGGTACGTCGATGTCACGCGCCTTGAGGCCGTCCAGCGCGCCGCGGGCGATCCGATCGGAGTCGCATATCACGGCGTCCGTGTCGGGATACCGGGCGAGGAGCATCGCGATCGCGGTCCTGCCCCACTGCTCGCTCCACTCGCCCGAGCCGGTCTCGGCCAGGAAGCGCAGATCGGCGTCCTCGAGCGCGGCCCGCATGCCTCGGCCCCGCTCGGATGTCGCCGCCTCATGGTGCGGACCGGAGATGTGGACGATCCGCCGCCGGCCGGTCGCGATGAGGTGCTCGGCGACGAGTCTGCCGCCGCCGAAGTTGTCCGGCACGATTGAGATGTCGTTCGCGTTGCTGGACGGCTGGTAGGCGTAGACCGTCGGCAGCGCGACACTGTGTCGCACGCTGTCCCGAGCGTCGATTGCGAAGCCGACCACGATGAGACCGGCCACCTGCCGGTCGCGGAGCGCGGCGAGATGGTGGCGCTCACGGACGGCATCCCCGCGAGCGTCGCAGAGGAACACGGACAGCTCTCCCGACGCGAGCATGTCCTCGGCACCGATCAGGATCGGCAGACTGAACCGTCCCATCAGGTCCGATGTCAGCAGGCCGATCGTTCCGGGAAGACCTTCCGTGGGTGGGGTGTGTACCGGCGCGAACGCGAGATCACGAGCAGCGAGCTGCACACGTGCCCGGGTGGCCGAGCTGACGCGATCTCGGCCGTTGAGCGCCTTTGATGCCGTCGCGGCTGAGACGCCGGCGAGTTCTGCGACGTCCTGGAGCGTGACCGTGCGCCGACGTGCCATGGGTCCTCCTTGATGAGCTGCGGGATGCAAGCCAGAGGCAAGCGTAGTGCGATGCGAAATATAGCGAAAGATTTACCTCCTACTGGTCACGATCGACCCGTTAGAGCATGATGACTGCAAGCATCGACGCTTACATGAGACGCGAAACTATTTCGCATGACGAAAACAGAGAGGTTTTCATGAATACCACGTTTCTGCGACGGACCCCGAAGGTGGCAACAGTCGTCGCCGCTCTCGCCCTGACCACCGCCGGCCTCGCCGGGTGCAGCTCGAGCGGAGCGAGCGAAGCGAATGGCGTCACGACGCTGACGTTCTGGTCACGGGCGACAACGGCGGAGCCGGTCAGTGCGCCCCTGGTCGAGGCGTTCAACGCGACCCACAAGAACATCCAAGTGAAGCTCACGAGCGTCCCCGACGCCCAGTACGTCAGCAAATTCGGGGCAACTGCGCGGGCGGGATCCGCTCCCGATCTCGTGAGCTTCGATGACATCAACGCGCCCGTCTTCGCGGCGTCTGGTCTGCTCACCGACCTCTCGTCGTTCGTGTCCGACCTGCCGTCCGCATCCACCCTGAGCCCCGGCCAGCGTGCCCTTGCGACCTATCGGGGCAAGACCTACGCCGCGCCGTACTCGGGCGGCGCCTCGGTCATGTACTACAACAAGGACCTGTTCTCGCAGGCCGGTCTCGACCCAGACTCCCCGCCCACTGACTGGGCGCAGCTCTCCTCCGATGTGAAGGCGATCTCCGCACTGGGTGGCGACGTCTCCGGCATCACCCTGCCGGGCGCCTGCCCGGGCTGCCTCGAGTTCACACTGCTGCCGCTCGTGTGGGCAAGTGGCGGCAACGTCCTGACGGCGGCCGGCGACAACCAGACGACCACCTTCGCGAAGTCGCAGCCCGTCGCCGACATGCTCGCGATGTACCAGGGCTTCTGGCAGGACGGCGATATCCCGAAGACGGACCGCACCGAGGACGGCACGACATGGGGTCAGAACTTCTTGAAAGGTCAGGTCGGGATCCACTTCGGCCCTATCCAACTCAGCACCTCGGCGAAGTCGTCGGGTATGGACTACGGGGTCGCGCCCATCCCGGGGCAGGACGGCAGCTACGCGACATTCGCCGGCGGTGACGTCATGGGGATCCCCGCCGCGTCGAAACACCAGCAGCAGGCCGAGACCTTCATCACGTGGATGCTGCAGTCGAAGCAGCAGGCCGCGATCGTCGACGGCGGATTCACTCCGGGTCAGCTCTCCACGGCCGACGCGGACTTCCAGCAGCAGCACCCCGATCTTGCCGTCGCGGTGAAGGCGCTGAAAAAGGGGCGCGCTCCGCAAAGCTTGGCCACGAGCGCGGTCTTCAATGACGCGAACGGACCATGGCTTGGCGCTGTCGATCAGGTCGTGTTCTCGGGCAGTGCACCCGAGACAGCGTTGAGCGCGGCCGACGCGACGTCGAACAAGCTGCTCTCCCAGGCGAACGACCAGCTGGGGCGGTGATGGTGAACGCCGAGACAGCGGTGCGGCCCGCGCCACACGGTGCCGCTCTGTCCGCCCGACCTCCCGGTGTCGCTCGCCGCTCGAACGCGCTGCAGCGGCGCAGCGCCCGCACGGGCTGGCTCCTCTCCACACCAGCTCTGCTGATGGTGCTCGTGTTCTTCGTGATCCCGCTCCTGCTGATGGTGTGGATGTCGTTGAACGAGTGGCCGCTCGTCGGTACCGAGCATTTCGTGGGAATGCAGAACTACGGCGAGATGCTGGGCGACGCCACCTTCTGGTCGAGCCTCGGGTTCACGGCGCTCTACACGGTGATCGTCACGCCGCTGCACGTGGCAATCGGGTACGGACTCGCGCTTGTGGTGCGCCGCAAGGTGCGGGGAGTCGGCGCGCTCCGCACCGCCTACTTCCTCCCGGTGGTGGTGGGCTTCGCAACCGCGGCGTATGTCTTCCTGGTCCTGCTGCAGCCGGACTCGCAGATCCTGCGGCTGCTCGGGCTCAGCGGCCTGATGACCAACTGGCAGACGAATCCCACGCTCGCGGTCACGGTCGTCGTCGTGCTCGTGTCCTGGAAGACAGCGGGGACGGCCATGATCCTCTACCTGGCAGGAATGCAAGCAATCCCCGAGGAGGTTCTGGAGGCTGCGCAGATGGACGGCGCGACGTGGTGGCAGCGGGAGATCCAAGTGGTCGCGCCCCTGGTCGCCCGCACCACGGCGCTCGTGCTGATCCTCGGTGTCGCGGGGTCCTTCCTCGCCTTCGAGCAGTTCTTCATCCTCACCCACGGCGGACCGTCGAACGCGACGCTCACGACAGTGATGTGGATCTACACCTCCTCCTTCATTCACTACCGCCTCGGATACGGCGCCACCCTGTCGGTCGCCCTGCTCGTCATTGTGATGCTGCTGAGCCTCGTGCAGCTCGTCCTGCTGCGCGAGCGGGAGGACCAGCGATGACGGCCGTGCAGCAGGGGACGATCGTGAAGACCGTCCGCAGGCGACGCGGTCTCCGGAAGGAGACCGGCTACTGGGCAGTCGGCGTGGCGGTTGCGCTGCTACTGCTCGCCCCCATCGTGCTCGCGCTGATCCGGTCTTTCCAGGGGCCGGCCGGGCCTGACGGAACGCCCTTCACTCTGCAGAACTACGCACGTCTGTCGCACGCTGGATCGAGCGTGTGGAGCTACGCGGCGAACAGTCTGATGGTCGCCGTCGCGACCGCTGTGATCGTCGTCGTGCTGTCAACCCTCGCGGGGTTCGCCCTCGCCCGAGTGCGATTCCGGGGCAGTGGGGTGGTGTTCCTGCTGCTGCTCGTCCCGTTCATGGCGCCCTTCCAAGGCATCCTGACGCCGCTGTTCCTCGTGCTGAGCGCGATGCATCTGAACGATTCGCTGGTCGGGCTCGTACTGGTCTACGCGACGTTCCAGCTGCCGTTCGCGACCTTCCTGATGCGGAACAGCTTCGCGCAGATTCCCCTCGCAATCGAGGAGGCGGCCCTGCTTGACGGGGCATCGACCCGACAGCTGCTCCTTCGGGTCATGCTGCCGTTCGCCGTTCCCGGTGCGATCACGGCATCCATCTACGCCTTCCTGTTCGGCTGGAATGAATTCCTTGCTGCGCTGACCCTGCTCGTCACCGATTCGAAGTACACCCTTCCGATCGCGCTCAGCAACCTGCAGTCGGGTGCGTACGGTCAGGTCGACTTCGGCCTCCTCGATGCCGGCGCGGTGGTGGCGATGGTCCCCTGCATCGTCGTGTTCCTGGTGCTCCAACGGTTCTACGTCGGCGGACTCGCTGCCGGCGCGGTCAAAATGTGAGGTCGGCCCATGCCGCAGAACGTCATCTACATCCATGCCCATGACGCGGGGCGCTACATCCAGCCATACGGAGCACCCGCGCCGACTCCGAACCTGCAGCGCTTCGCCGAGGATGCCGTCACGTTCCGTGCCGCATTCTCCGCGAGCCCGGCCTGTTCCCCAAGCAGAGCGAGCCTGTTGACCGGCCAATGGCCGCACACGGCGGGCATGCTGGGCCTGGCGAACTTCGGGTTCTCGATGCCCGACTACTCCCGTCACCTCGTGCAGCGACTTGCTCCGCACGGCGTCACGAGCGTGCTTGCCGGGATCCAGCACGTGAGCCCGCAGGTGGAGCCCATCGGCTACGACCGCGTCCTCACCCCTCATGACCTCGACCCGACCGCCGACAGCGCGACGCCGATCGCGGACGCCGCAGTGCGGTATCTCGCGGAGGCCGACGAGCAGTTCTTCCTCGATATCGGTTTCATCGACGCGCACCGCCCATACCCCGAACGGACGGACGAGGACGCGCGATGGGTCGCACCGCCTCCGCCCATGCCGGACACAGCGGAAACGCGACGCGACACCGCGGGCCATCTCGCCCGGTTGTCGGACTTCGACCGGGCGGTCGGGCGCGTGCTCGACGCCCTCGTGGAGACAGGACACCTTGAGGACTCCATCGTCATCCTCACCACGGATCACGGGCTGGCGTGGCCCGGCATGAAGATGACGCTGGTCGACCAGGGCATCGGGGTCTTTCTCATGGTGCGCGCGCCCGGCCCTTGGCAGGGTGGACGCGTGGTCGATGCGCTCGTGTCGCAGGTCGATCTGCTGCCGACGATCTTCGACCTCCTCGCCCTCCCGATTCCGGACGACCTGGACGGCGTCTCCCTGCGACCGCTCGTGGAGAACGGTGTCGAGGTCCGTGACGCGGTTTTCGCCGAGACCAACTTCCACGTGGGGTACGAGCCGCAGCGGTGCGTGCGCACCCGCCGGTGGAAGTACATCCGCCGCTATCTCGACCGTGACGCCCCGTTGCTCGCGCACGTCGATCCGAGCATCACGCGGGACCTCTTCAACGCGTCCGGCTACCTCCAGCAGCGGTACCCCAGCGAGTCGCTGTTCGACCTCGTGCTGGATCCGTACGAGAACGACGATGTGGCCGAGACTCCCGAACATGTCGGCGTCCTCGCCGAGTTTCGCGAGCGCCTGCACCGGTGGCAGGTCGAGACTGCGGACCCCCTTCTCGACGGCACGATTGCGCCACCGGCGAATGTGACCGTATACGACGCCGAGGTCTGGGAGCCGTCATGGTGAGCCCGGCGCAACCGCGATCGACCACCAGACGAGGGAACAGGCAGGAAGCGGTCGTGGAGGAGCGAACCGTGGCGCGTCAGCGGCGGGCTGGGATCAGGGGACGACCTGCACGCCGATGCCGTTGTCGCGGAACTGCTGGACCACGGAGGGCTCTGCACCGGCATCCGTGACCAGGGTCCACGGGACGCCGAGCCGAGTCCACGCGTGGAAGGAATGACGCTCCAGCTTGCCCGAATCGGCGAGGACGTACACCGCCTCGGCGCGTCGTGCCATGAGCTCCTTGAGTCGGATCTGACCGAGGTCGGCCTCGCAGATCCCGTCCGCAGGGGAGACGGCGTCCGCGCCGAGGAACGCCGCGTCGAACGTGAGGTGTTCCAGTGCCGCCTCGGCGAGCGGCCCGACGAACCCCTGGCTGAGCGGACGGTACCGGCCGCCGAGGCTGAGGAGCTCGAGGTCCTCGTGTTCCGCGAGCTCGGTGATCACCCCGATGCTCGTGGTCGCGACCGAGAGCGGACCGGCGACGGGCAGCGCGTGGGCCATCGCCGCGACGGTCGACCCGTTGTCGAGGAGGATCGACTGTCCGATCGTCACCTGGCCGGCCGCCCACCGGCCGATGGCCCGCTTCTGCTCGAAGCGCTCGCCGAGCCGCTGCCGGAGTGATGCCTCCGGGTGGGTCGCGAGCGCCATCACGCCGCCGAACGTCCTGGTCAGCTTGCGCTGCGACTCGAGTGTTGCCAGGTCACGCCGGATCGTGGAGGCCGTGACCCCGAAGCGCTTCGAGAGCTCCTCGACGCTCGCGAGCCCCGCAGTGCTGGCGAGCGCGACGATGGCGTCGCGTCGAGCACGGGCGGATGGGGGCACGTTCACCTCCGGATCAGTCCTGCGCTGGGTCGGTCACGCCGCGGGCTGTCCCGCCGTCCGCGTCATCGTCGATGAGAGCTCGGATGCCTGTCGCAGCGCCTCGACCATGCTAGCGGCGTCGGCCTTCCCGGTGCCGGCGATGTCGAACGCGGTCCCGTGGTCCACCGACGTGCGGATGACCGGCAGCCCGACGGTGATGTTGACCCCCGCCTCGATCCCGAGCACCTTGACCGGGCCGTGCCCCTGGTCGTGGTACATGGCGACGACGAGGTCGTAGTCGCCGCGGCCGGCGAGGAAGAAGAGCGTGTCGGCGGGCAGCGGCCCGGTCGCGTCGATGCCGTCCGCGCGCGCGGCCTCGACACCGGGGGCGATCTTCGTCGCCTCCTCGTCGTACCCGAACAGCCCATGCTCGCCCGCGTGCGGGTTGATCGCCGCGACGCCGATGCGCGGGTGCTCCTTGCCGGCGCGGACGAGCGCCTCGTGGCCGCGCCGGATCGTCCGCTCGACCAGTCCGGGCTCGATGCGCGCGACGGCGTCGATGAGGCCGACGTGCGTGGTGACGTGGATGACCTTGAGCTTCTCGGTCGAGAGCATCATGGAGACCTCGGGAACGTCCATGAGCTCCGCCAGCAGCTCGGTGTGTCCCGGGAACACGTGACCGCCGGCGTGCAGGGCCTCCTTGTTGAGGGGAGCCGTGCAGATCGCCTGGACCTTCCCCGCCATCGCGAGCTCGCAGGCGACGCGGATGTACTGGAAGGCGGCATCGCCGGCCTGCGCCGACAGCTGGCCCCACGGCAGGTCGGCGTCAAGCAGGCCGAGGTCGATGAGGTTGATCACGCCGGCTTCGTCGCGAATCGCGTCGATGTCGTCGACCACGTTGAACGTCACGTCGACGTCGCGGATCTCCGCGGCGCGCTGCAGGCGTGTGAGGTCGCCGATGACGATCGGGCGGCAGTGGGCGAGGACGTCCGGGTGGACGACGGCCTCGACGACCACTTCAGGACCGACGCCAGCGCCGTCTCCCATGGTCACGGCGATGAGGGGGAGGTTGATCATGCGAGAGCTGCCTTTCGTGGGTTGGGCGCTGCCGCCCCTGGTACCGCGTCGCCGAGCGCACGGACGGCGAGGAGGAGGTTGTCGGGAGCGCCGAAGCTCCCGGGTCGGGTCACCACGCCGCGCCCGGTGGCGGTCACGCCCAGGACGCATCCGTGGTCGAGGACACGCTCCAGGCGGAGCCGGTCCACGCCGAGGTGGTCCAGGGTGCGGCGAGCGGTCTCGCCGCCGGTGAGCACCAGGTTGCACGAGCCTGCGAGGGTCGATGCGACGACGCCGAGACCGGCTGCGAGGCGGCGGGACAGATGCGGGGTCGGCACCTCACGATCCTCCAGTGTGATCGCGACGGTGCCGGCGTTCCGAGCGGCGCGCACGGCGAGCAGTGCGGGGTGGTCGATGTCGCGAACCTCGTGATCGACGAGTGCGTCGAGGAGGACCGCGCGCGGGATCGGGAGGACCGGGACGCCGGCGTCGGCCAGCACACGCAGCTGCGCGGTCGCGCTGGCACTCGCGGTGCCCACGACCACCAGCGACGGCCCTGGCTGATGTGCCGACGGAGCGTCATGGGGGAGCGGTGTGCCCGCGGTCGCCCGTCGTCCGACCGCTGCGGCGAGGCCACCGGCCCCGACGAGCACGGGGGTGGGGAGTGCCTGCGCGGCCGACACCACGGCATCGAGGTCGTGATCGTTCTCCGCATCGACGAGCACGACGCGCTGCTCGTCGTCGGAGTCCGAGCTGGAGCGCAGGTCGAGGGCTGCGATGAGCGCCTGACGGGGGCCTCGCACCGTCTCGAGGGGCACCGTTTTCGTCCGTTCGCGGCCCAACTGTCCGAGGACGTCGCCGGTCATGGTCGGTTCGAGGGTCAGGAGGCCCGAGTCGGTGAGGGGGGCACCGTGGACGAGGATCCGGCCATGGATCAGGGTTCGACCGAGCGCCGGGACCGCGGTGGTGACGATCGGCGTGCGCCCATGCTCAATCAGGCGGTCGACCAGGGCGCCGGGATCGCCGCGGAACAGCGAGTCCACCTTGCAGAACCCGACGGAGCCGAGGTCCCCGGCAGCGGTTGTGCCAGGACGGTCACGCGTGTCGAGGTCCATGACCACGACCTCATCGTCGCCTGCCGGGGGCTTCCTGAGCGAGGACGGGACGTTTCCGACCGAGGAAGGGGTGCCTCCGAGCACGACCGATGCGCTCCGGGCGACGCGACCGTCCGGGTGCACACCGGCGAGCAGGACAGCTGCCTCCGCTGCGCCGGAAAGGTCGTCGGCAAGGGCGACGAGCTGGTCGGACATGGGAACCCTTCGGAAGATTGCGTGGATCACGCTATTCGCTTTGCGCGAAACGCGCAACTATGTTTGGATGGCGACGCCGCCGGACGCACCACCGGGTCCGCGCCTGACCCCACCCGTCGTGACAGGAGACCCCATGCGGAGCATGACGCTGCCCGGCATCGAACGACCGATGTCCACCGCCGTCCTCGGCACCATGACCTTCGGCGACACCGTCGACCAGCCGGCCGCGGCCGAGATGGTGACCGACTTCCTCCAGGCCGGGGGCACCGGGATCGACACCGCCAACGGCTACGCCGGCGGCGCGAGCGAGCGCATGCTCGGTGCGGTGCTGGCGGAGCACCGCGACGACGTGGTGCTCGCGACCAAGGTCGGCATCCCGCACCCCGACGCGGAGGGCGCGGCTCCGCTGTCGGACGCGGCCGTCCGGCGGTGTGTCGAAGGCAGCCTCCGCCGTCTCCGGACGGGCCGCGTCGAGCTGCTGTACCTGCACCAGCCGGACCGTGCCACGCCCGCAGCGGAGACCGTCCGCGCCGTCCACGACCTGATGGCACGAGGTCTGGTCGGCGCCTGGGGCGTGTCCAACTACGCCGCATGGCAGATCGGCGACCTGCAGCGCATCGCCGATGACCTGGGCGGAGCGCGACCGGTGATCGCACAGCAGGTGTACAACGCGCTGGCCACGCGACTCGACGTCGAGTATGCGGAGTTCGCCGCGACCAGCGGGATTCCCACCGTGGTCTACAACCCGCTCGGCGGGGGACTGCTCACCGGTCGGTACCGCCTGGACGCACCGGCGGAGGCCGGACGGTTCGGGTCGTCGCGCTTGGCGGGCATGTACCGCGAGCGGTACTGGAACGCCGCGATGTTCGAGGCGGTGGGAGAGTTGGCCGAGATCGCGGACGACGCCGGGCTCCCCCTCGCCGAGGTCGCGCTGCGGTGGGTGCTCGGCCGACCGGTGGCGGACGCCGTGCTCATCGGTGGGTCTCGTCCCGAGAACATTCGGACGAACGTTCGCGCCATCGCGGACGGTGCGCTCGATCCCGCGATCCAAGATCGGGTCCAGGCGGTGTCGGACCGCGTGGCGGGACCGATGCCCCAGTACAACCGCTGACCGGTCCCGGACCGGCCCGGCGCCACACCACCAGAGAACCGCCCTGCCGCATGCGGGACGAACGACGAGGAGACACCATGTCCACACCTGACTTCGCGGAACGTGTCCGCAACGGCACCCCCACGATCGGCTACTGGGTCGTGATGGACGCCCCGGTGGCGTCCGAGCGGATCGCGCGCACCGGCTACGACTACGTCGCGATCGACGCGCAGCACGGACTGATGGGCTATTCGGGGTGGCTCGCGAACCTCATGGCGATCCAGGCGGGCGGAGGCGCGGCGGGCTTCGTGCGTGTCACCGCCAACGAGCCCGCGGCGATCGGGCAGGCCCTCGACGCCGGCGCCACCGGCATCATCGTGCCGCTCATCGACACGGCTGACGACGCCCGGCGTCTGGTAGCCAGCGCCAAGTACCCGCCCCTCGGAGCGCGGTCGTACGGTCCCATGCGGTCCGGGCTCCGGATCGGGCCGACGCCCGCCGAGGCCGACGCGGCAACGCTCGTCTTCGCGATGATCGAGACCGCGGAGGGTCTGGCCAACGCGGACGAGATCGCTGCGGTCGACGGCATCGATGGCCTCTACGTCGGGCCGTCCGACCTCGCGATCGGCATCGGCGGGCGTGGGCCCGGCGACCCGGCGGTGCAGGAGGCGTTCGACGACGCGCTCCGCGCCGTCCGCGCGGCTGCGAGCCGTCACGGGAAGGTCGCGGCGATCCACACGGCGAGCGGCTCGTTGGCATCCCAGCGCCTCGCCGAGGGGTTCACGATGGTGACCGTCGCGTCCGACCTGGTCCACCTGGAGCAGGCCGCGCGTGCGCACCTCGACCAGGCTCGCTCCGCCCACTCCGCGTAAGCGGGCGGGGCGCCCGCAAAACTCCTCAGCGCAACGGCCGCTCCCGGCATCCGGTCGTCCACTCGTGCCTGTCAGAGGTCGGTCGCCACCTTCTCACTCGCTCAGCGCAGGGTGCACACATACCCTGCTCAGGGACGTGCGGCGAAGGGGACGCGATGAAGCTGGAGATGCTGTGGGAGCGCTGCGAACCGGATGAGGTCCTCCGGACTCGGTTCCACCTGACCGACAGCGCGGACGCCGCCCGGTGGGTGAGCGCCGCTGTGAAGCACCACTGGGGCATTCGAACGGACGCATGCGAGCGCATCGTGATGAGCGACCACAATGCGCTGGCCTGGGTCCGGACGCGCCACGGGCGGATGCTGCTGAAGTGGTCGGTCGCACCGCATCGCTTCGCGCGCCTGGGGGCGACAGCGAGTGTCGTCGCCTGGCTCGGCGGTCTCGGACTGCCGGTATCGGCTCCCGTGCCAGCGGAGGACGGACGCGTTCAGGTCGAGCGCGGTGACGTGTCGATGGGTCTCCAGCGCCACATCGGTGGCGCGCTGCTCGATGTCAAGAACCGCCAGGAGGTCTGGGAAGCGGGAGCAACACTTGCACGGCTTCACGATGCGCTGCAGGTGTATCCGCATGCCGACCTGGCGGCACAGGTCCTCGGCAGCCCGGATGCGATTCTCGCCCAGATGACCGGCTGGCTTGCTTCGTCGAACTCAGCCCACCTGCCCGCGCACGTTCGCGACGCATTCCTGCGCCTGGTCGAGTCAGCACCGACGGAATCGCTGTCCGTCCAGGTCGTTCACGGCGACTACCGCGCCGCGAACATCCTGTGTCACGACACCCAGGTGGTCGGCGTGCTCGATTTCGAGGAAGCGCGGTGTGACCATCGCATTGTGGAGTTGGCACGCTCCGCGGTCCTGCTCGGCACGCTCTTCCACGACTGGGGGCCGGTCTCCCGATCGGTTCGACAACAGCTGCTCGCGGGCTATGAGTCCGTGCACCAGCTCGACCCGGTCGAAGCGCGCTGGTGGGACGTGCTCGTGCTCTGGTACTCGCTGGCGCTCGTTCCACCGGGCGAGGATCCAACCGGCTGGGGCGCGGCCGCCCTCGAACAGCTCGCGCAGTGCCGCTGACGGGCGACACTGGGCGGGTCGGTTTCGACGCCGCGCCGAGGGGCGGGCGCATGCGAACGACAACCCTGCACGCGGGCGCCTGCGCGCCCGTCGCCCGGACTCACACCGCCCACACCCAAGCCGCGCTCTCCAAGCCAGGACGATGCTTCTTGAGCATCCCGGAACGTTGCAGTCGGGGTGCCCGAACATGGATGAAGCCGCCGTGTTCAGGCGAACTACGGCGGCTTCCGAAACCCATACTCGGCCTGGCGGCCAAGGGGAATATGCACCCAAAGTATCATACTCGGCGTGATGCCACTGCCCACGCTTGATGAGCAGCGCGTGCTCATCGCCAGCTTGGCGCCTGTGCGGTTCCGGCGTTTCCGCGCTGCCGTAGGGGGCGCGGATCGTGCAGCCATGGAGCTCTACCTGCTCGACGCGCAGATCGCCTCGCACATGCACGCCATGGTCCGCTTTGTCGAGATCTCGCTCCGGGAGCACATCCACCGTGCCCTCGCTGCGGCACTCGGTGAACGATGGTTCGACGCACGGCGTGAGCTCTTCGACGAGGACGTGCTCGCCCAGGTCGACGAGGCGCTGGAGAAGGTCGGCGCCCGCGCTCCGGCTGGAAAAGTGGTCGCCCAGCTCATGCTCGGGATGTGGGTCTCTCTCCTCAGCCGGGGCGGCCGCAAACCGGACGGGACGAAGCCCGCCTACACAGCGACGCTCTGGGAACCCGCCCTGCAGCGTGCTTTCCTGAGTCGGACCCGACGCGACGTTCACCGGCTCGCTCTTCGCCTCAACTGGGCGCGGAACCGCATCAACCACTGCGAACCCGTCGTGTTCGGCTTCCCGCAACCCGGTCTTGGAGAAGCCGGCCTCCAAGTTCGACGCTCGCCGCGCCTGATCCTGCAGGACGCGAGAGATCTCACCAGCTTCCTTGACGACGAACTCGGCGGATGGCTGAGCCGGTGGACGGAGATCGACGTGCTCGTCAATGATCCTCGCGCGGCAGCGGCACTCGAGTATGTCGCGTCGGAAGCGAACGTGGTGCTTGAGCGGTAGGAGCACATGCCGCACCCACCCGCCCGCCCGCATCGCACTCCCACCGCCCGCACCGCGCGCATCCACCGGCCCGAGTGTTCGATGGGCGCATGAGCCAGCTCGACAAGCAGGACCCTCGCACCCAGTTCCCGCAGCCGCCGTACCCGCCGCAGTCGCAGGAGCTTCCCGGCGGTACGAACGCAATGGACCCGAAGCCGGACCACGGCGAGACCAGCTACCTCGGGACCGGGCGGATGCCCGGCTACCGGGTGCTCGTCACCGGCGCGGACTCTGGCATCGGGCGCGCGGCCGCGATCGCCATGGCAAAGGAGGGCGCGGACGTCGCGCTCAGTGGTCTGCCCGAAGAGGAAGAGGACCTGCAGGAGGTCCGCGACGTCATCGCCGACCTCGGTCGGAAGGCGATCATCCTCGCCGGCGACCTCACGGACGAGGCGACGTGCGGGCAGGTCGTCGCGGACGCGGTCAGCGAGCTCGGCGGCCTCGACTCGCTCGTCATCGTCGCAGGTCACCAGAAGGTGAACGAGGACATCACGCAGATGTCCACCGAGGACTTCGACTCCACCGTGAAGACGAACCTGTACGCGATGTTCTGGCTCTGCCGCGCCGCCGTCCCGCACATGGCGCCGGGGTCGACGATCGTCACCACCGCCTCCGTCGCCGCCTACCAGCCGCAGCCACGGATGATCGACTACGCCATGACCAAGGCGGGCATCATCACGTTCACGAACGGTCTCGCCCAGCAGCTCGCGAGCAGGGGCATCCGCGCGAACTGCATCGTTCCCGGCCCCGTGTGGACGCCCCTGCAACCGGCCTCCTACGTCGCCGAGGAGATCGAGCACTACGGCGAGGGCACCCCGTTCGGACGGCCCGGCCAACCCGTCGAGCTCGGCGCCGCGTACGTGCACCTCGCCGGCCCCGAGTCGAGCTACACGTCGGGTTCGACGCTCACGATCGCCGGGGCCACCGGCGTCGCCCTGTAGGAGGCGGTCGTGGCGCGCGGCCAGACCGTCGTCGTGGGCGGCCGGACGCTGACGCTGACGAACCTCGACAAGGTGCTCTACCCGGAGACCGGCACGACCAAGGGCGACGTCATCGCCTACTACGCCGAGGTCGCGCCGTGGATGCTTCCGCACGTCAAGGATCGTCCGGTCACTCGGAAGCGATGGGCGAACGGGGTGGAGGGGCCGGTCTTCTTCGAGAAGAACCTGCCGTCGAGCGCCCCGGAGTGGGTGCGGCACCACACGATCCACCACCGGGAGCACGACCTCGAGTATCCGGTCGTGGACGACATCGCGACGCTGACGTGGATGGCGCAGCAGGCCGCGCTCGAGCTGCACGTCCCGCAGTGGCGGTTCGGCCCCCGCGGCGCGGTGCAGTACCCGGACCGGCTCGTGCTCGACCTCGACCCAGGTGAGGGCGTCGGGCTGGCGGAGTGCGTCGAGGTGGCGCTCGCCGCGCGGGAGCTGCTGCGCGGGATGCGCCTGGAGCCGCTGCCGGTGACGAGCGGCAGCAAGGGCATCCACCTGTACGCGGCGCTCGACGGCTCGACGACCGCGCAGCAGGTCAGCGACGTCGCACACGAGCTCGCGAAGGCCTTGGAGCAGGACCTGCCGGATCTCGTGCTGTCGTCGATGTCCCGCGCCGAGCGGATGGGCAAGGTGTTCGTCGACTGGTCGCAGAACAACGGCAACAAGACCACCATCGCGCCGTACTCGCTCCGAGGCCGGGCGACCCCGACCGTTGCGGCACCGCGCACCTGGGACGAGCTCGCAGACGGCGGGCTCACGCAGCTCACCATCCCGGAGGTCGTCGAGCGGCTCCACACCACGGGCGACCCCCTGCACGCGGTCGCCGCCGCGTCATTGGCGGTCGGGAGGGACGACCGCGGACACTGGGACAGCGACCGAACCGACGGTTCCGACGACCGCGAACGACCGGGAGGAGCGGCGACGTCGCCCGCGTCGGCCGGCGGATGTGACGGCGCCAGGGACGCGCCTCCGGACCGGCTCGCCACGTACCGGAAGAAGCGGGACCCGGCGCGCACCCCCGAGCCAGTGCCGTCGGGTGCGCCCACGATCCGGCCCGACCGCGTGCCCACGTTCGTCATCCAGGAGCACCACGCCTCCCGGCTGCACTGGGACTTCCGGCTCGAACACGACGGCGTGCTCGTCAGCTGGGCGCTGCCGAAGGGGGAGCCGGAGGACGCGACGCAGAATCATCTGGCGGTGATGACGGAGGACCACCCGCTCGAGTACGGCGCGTTCGAGGGAACGATCCCCACGGCGGAGTACGGCGGCGGCACCGTCACCATCTGGGATTCGGGCACGTACGAACTCGAGAAGTGGCGTGAGGGCGAGGAGATCATCGTCACGCTGCACGGTATCGCGCGCGGCGCTCGCCGGCTGGCGCTCCTGCACACCCGCGGGCGGGGCGGCATGGGGTCGGGGGACGAGAGGAACTGGCTCATCCACCGGACCAAGGAGCAACCCGACGGCGCGGGCGACGGCGACCACCGCGCGCACGGACGCGATGCACCGGACGCGAGGCGGCCCTCCCGGCGGGAGACCGCAGCGGGCGATGCACGGCACCCGATGCTTGCGACCCTGGCGACGACGCCGGGCGCGCTCACCCCGGATGCGTGGGCGTTCGAGATGAAATGGGACGGCATCCGCGCGATCGCGGCCGTTCGCGGCGGTCACGTGACCCTGACGAGCCGGAACGGCAACGACCTCACCGACCAGTACCCGGAGCTCGTCGAGCTGGGGGATCGGGTCGGCGTGAACGCGGTGCTCGACGGTGAGATCGTCGCCGTGGACGACCGCGGGCGGCCGGACTTCGGCCTCCTGCAGAACCGGATGGGGCTGACGCGCAAGCGTGACGTCGAGGCCGCCCGACGGAGCACCCCGGTCCGGTACCTCGTGTTCGACGTCCTCGAGGCGGACGGGCACGACCTGACGAGCGTCCCGTACGAGCGTCGTCGCGAGGCGCTCGTCACCGTCGTCGAGACCGGTATGTCCGTCGCGGTGCCGCCGGCGGTGGACGGCGACCTGGAGGCCGCGATGGCGGCGAGCCGGGAGCGCGGCCTGGAGGGTGTGGTCGCCAAGCGACGGAACTCCGGGTACGCGGAGGGTCGGCGCTCGGAGGCGTGGGTGAAGCTGAAGCACCACGCCACGCAAGAGGTCGTCGTCGGCGGGTGGAAGCCCGGCGCCGGACGACGTGCCGGCGGGGTGGGGTCTCTGCTGCTCGGCGTCCCGGGTGCGCACGGACTCGTCTACGTGGGCAAGGTCGGCACCGGATTCCGGGACCGCGACCTCGATGAGCTCCAGCGCCTCGTGGCGCGGATGGCGCAGGAGGACTCCCCGTTCGAGAACGTTCCGCGGCCCGACGCCAGGGACGCCCACTGGATCGCGCCGGAGCGTGTCGGCGAGGTGGAGTTCGCCGAGTGGACGTCCGGGGGGCGGCTGCGCCAGCCGTCTTGGCGTGGATGGCGGCCGGACAAGCGCCCGGACGAGGTGGCCCGGGAGCCGGGGCCGGGCGTCGACCGCTGACGGGTCGTGGCCCGCGGGCGGAGGCATATCGCGCGGCGGGAACTGGGCGCACCGGCGCCGAGGTCGGCCGAGCCTCGACGGTCGGGACGCTGTAGGCGGAGGCCGGTCAGGCGGCGGGAGCCGGGCCGTCCGCGGGCTCGCTGTCACCGGCGACGGGGAAGCCCTGGTCGACGAGCTCGTCGTCCTCGGTCTGCTCGACGTGCTGGTCGGTGTAGCGCTTTGCCTCGTCGATCGCTGCCTGGCTCTGCTCGAGCAGCGTCTCGTCGGCGTGGGGTGCGGGGTGCTGGTCGTCACTCATGCCCAAGACGGTACGCCGAACCCGACGCCATGGCGCAGGCGGGCCCGTCGCTCTCGCGGAGGATTCCTGACCCCTCGCGACCATTCGCGGGCGGGTGCTACGCTCCGACGCCCGACAGGGCCGTGAACTCGTCCTCGGTGAGGTCGATGGTGGCACCGGCGAGGTTGTCCTCGAGGTGCGCGACGCTCGACGTGCCGGGGATGGGCAGGACGACGGGGGCGCGCTTGAGGAGCCATGCGAGGGCAAGCTGCGACGGTGTCGCATCGTGCTGCTTCGCGAGTTCAGCCAGCGGGCTGCCCTCGCCGGACAGCTTGCCGGTGGCCAGCGGGAACCACGGGATGAACCCGATCCCCTGCTCGGTCGACCAGTCCAGGAGCTCCTCGGAGGACCGATCGGTGAGGTTGTAGAGGTTCTGCACGGAGACGATTGCAGCGATCTTCTGCGCGGCCTTGACCTCGTCGACACTGACCTCGCTGAGGCCGATGTGACGGATCTTGCCCTCGTCCTGCAGCTTCTTGAGCTCGCCGATCTGGTCCTCGAGCGGGACCTGCGGGTCGATGCGGTGCAGCTGGAACAGGTCGATGCGCTCGAGCCCGAGGCGGCGGAGGCTCATCTCGGCCTCCTGACGCAGGTACTCCGGACGGCCGAGCGGCGGCCACTCGTTCGGGCCCGTGCGGGTCAGGCCCGCCTTCGTCGCGATGACGATGTCATCGCCGTACGGGTGCAGTGCCTCGCGCAGAAGCTCTTCGGCGATATAGGGGCCGTAGCTGTCCGCGGTGTCGAAGAAGTTCACGCCGAGCTCGACCGTGCGCTTCAGAACGCGGATGGCCTCGTCGTGGTCCTTCGGCGGACCCCAGACGCCCGGTCCGGTGAGCTGCATCGTGCCGTAGCCCAGACGGTTGATCTCGAGGTCGCCCCCGAGGCGGAAGGTGCCCGACGCGGCGGCCGGACGGGTGGTGTCGGTTGCATTGCTCATGCCGTCATCCGACGCCCACCGCCCTGCCCTATTCCCCTGCGGCGGTCCGGGCGGCGCGCCGCTCGGCCTGGGCACGTTCGCGCCGAGCCACCTCCGCGCGGTAGTAGTCGCGCATCTCGTAGGCGTCGATGTCCTCAAGGAACTGCCGGTCTTCATCGGAACCCGTGCGCAACAGCGTGATCGCCCGTTCGGTGATTCGAAGCGCAGCACGAACCGTCACGTCGGTGTCATAGATGGTCATCATGCGGCCTCTCTCTGCGGGTGCGGGCCCTGCTGACCGCCAGGGCGACGTGCATGTCGTCACGGGTGCGCCAGGGCAACTCGGTCAATGCGTCCAACATCACCATCGCCGCCTGTTCTTCTGCCGGGTGCTGGGACAACGCCTTCTCGGCGATCCAGGACCATCTGGCCCACCACTGATCCCGGTGCGAGTCGAGGGCGACGCGGCGGCGCGTCGCTCGCCCCTCGACCATGGTCGTCACGATCGATGCGACCGCGACGACCGCGCCGATCACCGCCGCGACGAACGTGGCCGTCGTCTCCACATCCCATACGCTCCCCATCGCGCACCTCCGCGTATCAGGGTGGCGGGGCGGCGCCGGGCGAGCGGCGACGGTACACCCACTGTGCACGTCGCGTCCCGCCTCCCGCCTGTGGAGGACGTGGAGGACGGATGCCGGCCTCGGCCTGCCGACCGCGGTCAGCGCGGGCGTCGGATTCGGATCGGCCCGTGGATGTCCGTCGGGTCGATGACCTCGCCGCCCTGGGTGATCTCGACCTCGCCGGACGCCATCATGCGTCGCGCCACGCGGCGTGCGGGTTCCATCAGGGTGCGCCAGTCGTCGCCGCCCACAGCTCGGGCGGCCTCCGACGGGGACATGCTCGACGTGACGGCCCGGGTGGCGAGCGTTGCGCGGATGGACTCCTCGAGCGCTCGGTCGGTGGCGTCCGGGCCGGTCACGTCAGTCCGCCTTGGTGGCGGACGCGCCACCCTGCTGCGCATGCGTGTCGTTGCCCGCGTAGGAGGCGCCTCCCGGCCCGACCTGCCCGTGAGCGTCCGGGTCGTCCTGCGGCCACCCGGCGAAGCGCCACCCGCCGACCGACGGGTGGTCCTCGCCGTGCTCGTACACGAACGCCCGGGCTGCGGCGCGGGCATCCGCGAGGGCGGTCGCCAGGTCGCCGAGGCGCTCCCCGTCCGGGTCGATGCGCGACAGCGCGTCCGCGGCGAGCGCGAACCGGTCCATGTCGTTGAGCATCACCATGTCAAACGGGGACGTGGTCGTGCCGTGCTCCATGAATCCGTGCACATGCATGTCGTCGTGCCCGTGCCGGTTGTACGTCATCTGGTGCACGAGCGACGGGTAGCCGTGGAACGCGAACACGACCGGGGTCCCGGGCCGGAACAGGGCGTCGTATGCGTCGTCGCTGATCGCGTGCTCATGCGAGCGCGGATCGCCGAGGGCGAGGAGGTCGACCACGTTGACGACGCGGACCCGCACCTCCGGCGCGTTCTGCCGGATGATGTCGACGGCGGCGAGCGCCTCCATCGTCGGGACGTCCCCGGCCGAGGCGATCACGACCTCGGGAGCGTCGTCTCCGGTGACGGTCCCGGCCCAGTCCCACACGCCCACGCCGGCTGCAGCGTGTGCGACCGCGTCCTCGAGCGAGAGCCAGCTCGGCTCCAGGTTCTTGCCCGCGACGATGACCTCCACGCGGTCCGTCGTCTCCATGGCGTGGTGCGCCACGGCGAGCAGGGTGTTCGCGTCCGCCGGGAACTTGATGCGGACGAAGTCCTGCTGCTTCGATGCGACGACGTCGAGGAAGCCGGGGTCCTGATGGGAGAACCCGTTGTGGTCCTGCCGCCACACGTGGCTGGACAGGAGGATCGTGAGATTCGAGACCGGGACGCGCCAGTCGATGTCGGCCGACTCCTCCAGCCACTTCAGGTGCTGTCCGACCATCGAGTCGATGATGTGCGCAAATGCCTCGTACGTGTTGATGATGCCGTGGCGACCGGTGAGCACGTAGCCCTCGAGCATCCCTTCGAGGAGATGCTCGGACAGGATCTCGGTGACGCGGCCCTCCGGAGCGAGGTCGACGTCGTCGTCCGTGGATCGAGCCCGCCACACCCGGTTCGTCACGTCGAACACCGCGTCGAGCTTGTTCGACACGGTCTCGTCGGGTCCGAAGAGGCGGAACGACGCCGGGTTGCGGCGCATGAGCTCGCGGAGCCAGGGGCCGAGCGTGGACGTTGCCGAGGCGGTCGTCGACCGGTCCTCGGGCACCTCGACGCCGAACGGTGCGAGGTCCGGCAGATCGAGGGCGACTCGGATCCGGCCGCCGTTCGCGTGCGGGGTGGAGCCCATCCGCTTGGCACCGGATGCGCTGATGGCCATGACCGTGTCGGTGGGTCGGCCGGACTCGTCGAACAGCTCCTCCGGACGGTAGGACCGCATCCACTCCTCGAGCTGCCGGCGGTGGTCGTCGTCGTCGCGCACGCCGGGCAGCGGGACCTGATGCGCCCGGAAGGTCCCCTCGACACGCTTGCCGTCGACGGTCTTCGGGCCGGTCCAGCCCTTCGGGGTGCGCAGGACGATCATCGGCCAGCGCGGGCGGAGGACGCCGGATCCCGCCCGCGCCGCGGCCTGGATGTCGTCGATCTGGGCGAAGGCCCGACGCATGGCGCCGTCGAGCAGCGCGTGCACCGCAAAGGGGTCGTCGTCCACCCGGGCTGAGTCGACGACGATCGGCGCGTAGCCGAGCCCGCGGAAGTACGACACCAGGTCCTCCTCCGGCATGCGAGCGAGGATCGTCGGGTTGGCGATCTTCCACCCGTTGAGGTTGAGGATCGGCAGGACCGCGCCGTCCTTCGCGGGGTCGATGAAGGTGTGCCCCTGCCAGGAGGCGGCGAGCGGCCCGGTCTCGGCCTCACCGTCGCCGACGACGCACGCGGCGACGAGGTCCGGGTTGTCGAGCACCGCGCCGTAGGCGTGGGCCAGCGAGTAGCCGAGCTCGCCGCCCTCGTTGATGGAGCCGGGGGTCTCCGGCGCCGCGTGCGACGGGATGCCCCCGGGGAACGAGAACTGCTTGAAGAAGGCACGGAGCCCGTCGGGGTCCGGCGTGATGTCCGGGTACAGCTCGCCCCAGGTGCCCTCGAGCCAGCCGTTCGCGTTCATCGCCGGGCCGCCGTGGCCGGGACCGCATACGTAGAGGACGTCCCGGTCGGTCTCGGTGATGAGCGCGGTGAGGTGCGCGTACACGAGGTTGAGCGCCGGGGAGGTGCCCCAGTGGCCGAGAAGCCTCGGTTTGATGTCCTCGCGGGTGAGCGGCCGCGTGAGGAGCGGGTCGTCCAGGAGGTAGATCTGTCCCACGGTGAGGTAGTTCGCGGCCCGCCACCACGCGTCGATCGCGCGGAGTCGGTCGGACGTCGACAGCGGTACTGGAGCCATGCCTCCACCGTATTCGGCCGACACCGACCTCGATCCAGCTTTGCGACTACCGTCGGGTCGGTGCGCGCCGATGCGCACCAGGAGGAGCGGCACATGGAATACAGGTACCTCGGCAACTCCGGGCTCAAGGTGTCCGAGATCACGTACGGCAACTGGCTGACGCACGCGTCGCAGATCGAGAACGACGCGGCCACCGCCTGCGTCAAGGCGGCCCTGGAGGTCGGCATCTCCACGTTCGACACCGCGGACGTGTACGCGAACACGGGCGCGGAGACCGTGCTTGGCGAGGCGCTGAAGGGCGAGCGACGGGAGTCGCTGGAGATCGCGACGAAGGTCTTCGGTCCGACCGGCCCGAAGGGCCACAACGACGTCGGGCTGTCCCGCAAGCACATCACCGAGTCGATCAACGCCTCGCTGCGACGACTCCAGACGGACTACGTCGACCTCTACCAGGCGCACCGGTTCGACGTGGAGACACCGCTGGAGGAGACCTTCCAGGCGTTCGCGGACATCGTCCGTGCCGGCAAGGTGCTCTACATCGGCGTGAGCGAGTGGACCGCGGAGCAGCTGCGCGCCGGCCACGCGCTCGCCGAGCAGCACGGCATCCAGCTCATCTCGAACCAGCCGCAGTACTCGGCGCTCTGGCGCGTCATCGAGGGCGAGGTCGTCCCGACCTCCAAGGAGCTCGGGGTCTCGCAGATCGTCTGGTCGCCGATCGCCCAGGGCGTGCTCACCGGCAAGTACAAGCCGGGTCAGCCGCTGCCCGAGGGCTCGCGCGCGACCGACGACAAGGGCGGCGCGAAGATGATCGAGCGGTTCATGCGCGACGAGGTCCTCGAGCGCGTGCAGGCGCTGCAGCCCATCGCCGACGAGCTGAACCTGTCGATGGCGCAGCTCGCCGTCGCATGGGTGCTGCAGAACGAGAACGTCGCGTCGGCGATCATCGGTGCGTCCCGTCCGGAGCAGGTGCACGACAACGCGGGAGCCGCGGGTGTGACGATCCCCGAGGAGCTCATGCAGCGAATCGACGACGCCCTCGGCGACGCGGTGGAGAGCGACCCGGCGAAGACGGCCGAGAGCTCTCCGAAGCAGCGCGAGGCGTAAGACCGGTCGCCGCCGCGATGGCGGCACCGAAGCATGAGGATCAGCGGCGCCGCCACCAGCGGCGCCGCTGTCGTCGTTCCTCCGCGTCTGCGACTGCCTGCGCGGCCGCGGCCGCCCGGTGTGCCGCGAGCCGTGCCTCCAGGCGTTCCCGCCACCGGGCGACCTCGACGTCGACGTCGCGCAGCGCGGTGACGACCGGCGGGCCGCCGAGAAGCTGCCGCCGTGCCTCCACGACGCGGTCGTCGAAGTCCTGCACGATCTCGCGCACGCGCTGTTCCGACGTCTCCTCGTCGAGACGGTCGTCGAGCTGCGCGTCCTCCTTGCGGAGCGCGAGCGCCGGCGGGCCCAGGCCGGTGAGCTCCTCGCGTTCGACGTAGCGGCGGATCCACCAGTCCGGGTCGTGCTGGCCGTCGTTGTCCGGCAGCGGCTTGCCGTGGTACCGGTTCGGGCCGAAGAAGCCGCGCTCCTCGGCGTCCTCGACGAGCGCGTTCGCATGCGCGGCCATGTCACGCGCCCCCTGGAGCCGGCGCTCGGCGCGGACCTCGTCCGGGTCCAGCGAACGCGGGCGGGGGACGGTGCCGCTCCGCTCCTCCTGCTCGACCTGCTGCGAGAACCGGTACCGGGCGGCCGTGCGCAGCCGGTCCATGCGGGCGTCCGCGTCGCTCATGCGAGCTCCTCGATCGTCATCGCGGCGTTGATGAGCGCCAGGTGCGACAGCCCCTGCGGCAGGTTCCCCATGAAGTCACCGGTGTCCGCGCTGATCATCTCCGCGAACAGGCCGACGTCGTTCGCCTGGTCGACCATCGCGTCCATCTGGCTCCGGGCGTCGTCGATGCGGCCGATGCAGGCGAGCGCGGACGCGAGCCAGAACGAGCACGCGACGAACGGCGACTCCTCGGCCTCCACACCGGAGTAGCGGTACACGAGCGGCCCGACGGCGAGCTGGTCGATGACCGCGTCGACGGTGGCGGCCATCCGCGGGCCCCGGTCGAACCCCGACGATGCGTGGAGCAGGATCGACGTGTCGAGCTGCGCGCTGCCCGGGTACATCGTGTAGTAGCCGAGCTCCTCGTTCCAGCCGTGCTCGGCGATCCAATCGACGATCATCTGCCGGTTCCGCTCCCAGCCGACTCGGTCGCCGTCGATCTGCCCCTTGCGGTGCAGGTCGATGGCCCCGTCGAGCGCCTGCCAGGCGCCCATCTTGCTCGACACGTGGTGCCGAGCCTCCGCGAGCTCCCACATGCCGGAGTCCGGCTCCACCCATTTGCGGCACGCCTCGTCCGCCAGGTTCCCGAGCACCCGGGCGGTCCGCTTGTCGAGCACGTTCCCCGCCGCGACATAACTGCGGAGGATGCCGAAGACATCGCCGTAGACCCCGAGCTGGAGCTGGTCGCCGGCGCGGTTGCCCTCGACCACGGGTCCGATCCCGTTCCAGCCCGGGGCGTTCCGCTCATCGACGGTGTCGGACTTCTCGCCGGTGAGCGTGGTGAAGATCGGCATCGCGGATTCGTGGCTCGCGATGGTCCGCATGAGCCAGGACACGGCTGCGTGCGTCTCCTCGCGGAGGCCGAAGCGGGTCAACGCGCGGACCGTGTAGGCGAGGTCCCTGACCCAGGCGAACCGGTAGTCCCAGTTCTTCCCACCGTCGCGGTTCTCGGGGAGGGACGTGGTCGCCGCCGCGGCGATGGCTCCGGTGGGTGCGTGGATGAGCAGTTTCAGGGCGAGCGCGCTGCGCTGCACGGCGTCCGCCCACGGCCCGTCGTAGGAGAACTCCTTCGACCACGTCCGCCAGTTCTCGATCGACCGCTCGACGCCGCGCATCGAGTTCCGCGCCTCCGGGATGAAGATGGGCTCGTTCAACGTGCCGACGATCGTGAGGATGTGCTTGGTGCCCTCGGCCACCGAGAACCGGCCGGAGAACCGCGCGCCGTCCTCGTGCACCGGCTCGAACCCGTCCTCGATGATCGCCACGGTCACGCCGTCGACCTGGACGATCGGACCGTTGACCGTGTCGACGCGCTTCGGCTCCGCCTGACCGAGCAGCGTGCCGGGCTGGACCTCCCACTCCATGTCGATGGTCCCGCTGACGCCCTCGACGCTGCGGGCGATCTCCGCCCACGGCAGTCGTCCGGCCACGCCGGTCACCATCGCGTCGGTGACGATCGCGGTGCCAGAATCGGTCGTCCACGTGGTCCTGAGCACGTTCGTCCCCGGCTCGTACTGCCGTTCCACGCGGGCAGGGCCGACCGGCCGGAGCGCCATGTGCCCGCCGTGCTCGGCGTCGAGCAGGGCGGCGAACACGGCGGGGGAGTCGAGCGCCGGGATGGGCAGCCAGTCGATGCACCCATCGCGGGCGAGGAGCGCCACGGTCCGTCCATCGCCGATGGCGGCGTAGGAGCGTAACGGCGCGAAGCCGTCGATCCGGTGATCGTCGACGGGCTCAGAGGCAGGCATTCCACCAGCAAACCGCAGTCGCCCGGAGGATCGCTGGTGGGTGGAGTGCCGGTGCTCCCGAATCGCCTGTGAGGGCCTGCGGTGGCGCGGCTATGGTCGAACGCGGGTCACGGCGATGCTGCGCGTGCCCGGATCACGAGGAGCACTGCCCATGACGAGCGACCGGACCGGAGTCCTCACCCAGCGACCGATGGCCATGCCGGAGGCGCGCGGCCCGTTCGGGTCCTGCCTGGTCGCCGTGCTGACCGGCGCGTCCGACCCTGCGCAGCTGCGCGACGCGGCGACGGCCGCGATCGCGGCGACGGAGGACATCCTGCGCGACGAGGACATCCAGTCCGCCCTGTTCACGCTGTACGAGCTCCACTACGGCGGCATCGACGGCGTCGCCGACGACTGGGAGTGGGATCCGGACCTGCTCGCCGCGCGGGCGCTCGTCGAGCACGCGTTCGAGGCCTCCCTGCGTGCCGTCGTGCCGGTGCCGGAGCGACCCGAGCCGACCGCGGACGCGGTCGCCGCAGCCCTGTTCGCGCTCGCGGCCGCGGACGCGGGCCCGAGCCTGTCACGCTTCGTCGCGCGGAAGGCGGACCTCGATCAGGTCCGGCAGTTCCTGATGCACCGGACCATCTACACGCTCAAGGAGGCGGACCCGCACAGCTGGGGGATCCCGCGACTCAGCGGGCGCGCGAAGGCGGCGCTCGTGGAGATCCAATCCGATGAGTACGGCGCGGGGCGCCCGACGCGGATGCATTCCGCGATCTTCGCCCGCACGGTCCGGGCCGCCGGTCTCGATGACGCGTACGGCGTATACGTCGACGCGGTGCCGGCGGTGACGCTGGCCTCCCTGAACACGATGACGATGTTCGGCCTGCATCGGCGCCTCCGCGGCGCGATCGTCGGGCATCTGGCGGCGTTCGAGATGACGTCGTCGATCCCGAACAAGCTCTACGGCGACGGCTTCCGCCGCCTCGGGTTCGATCAGGACGCGACGTGGTACTTCGACGAGCACGTCGAGGCGGACGCGGTGCACGAGCAGATCGCCGGACGTGACCTCGCGGGTGGGCTGGTCGAGGCCGACCCGTCGATGCTCGACGACGTCCTCTTCGGCGCGGCGGCGTGCCTGCTGGTCGACGGGTGGGGCGGTGAGCACATGCTCGCCTGCTGGCAGGAGGGCCGCTCGTCGCTTCGACGCCCGGTCACCGTCGGCGAGCCGGCGCGCGAGGACGCCGACGCGAGCGCTCGACCCTGATGCTCGACGCCGAGTACGTGGTGCCGTTCCGCGGCACGGCGGACTCCGACCTCGCCGACCTCGCCGGCTACCTCGGCGGCCTCGTCGACATCGTCGACGTGACGGTGGTCGACGGGTCCGACCCGGTGCTCGTGGAGGACCATCGACGGCTGCTCGATCGTCGTGTCCGCGTGATCGAGCCGACGCCGCGACCCGGCAGGAACGGCAAGGTCCGCGGCGTCGTCACCGGGGCAGAGTCGGCGCGACACGAGCGGATCGTCCTCGCCGACGACGATGTCCGGTACGACGAGAGGATGCTGCGCCGAGTCGTGTCCATGCTCGACGACGCGGATCTGGTCCGGCCGCAGAACCACTTCGTGCCGCAACCGTGGCATGCGCGCTGGGACACGGCGCGGTCACTGCTCAACCGCGCGGTCGGGTCGGACTGGCCCGGCACGTTCGCCGTCCGGCGGGCTGCGCTCCTGACCACCGGCGGGTACGACGGTGACGTCCTGTTCGAGAACCTCGAACTCGTCCGGACCCTGCGGGCCGCCGGCGGACACGAGTGCGTCGCCCCTGACGTCTTCGTCGCCCGTCGCCCCCCGACCGTCTCCCACTTCCTGGGGCAGCGCATCCGGCAGGCGTACGACTCGTTCGCGCAGCCGACCCGGTTCGCCGCGGAGCTGGCGCTGCTGCCGCTGATCGCGTGGGCGGCGCGGCGACCCGTCCGGCTCGTGGTGCTCGCCGCGGTGGCGGTGTCCGTCGCCGAGGTGGGACGCCGTCGGTCGGCCGGGGCGCGGGTGTTCCCGGCCACGGCCTCCCTCTGGGCGCCGGCGTGGCTCGTCGAGCGCGCCGTCTGCGTGTGGCTGGCGCTCATCCTCCGCCTCCGCGGTGGGGTGCGCTATTCGGAGGGACGCCTCGTCCGGGCGGCGACGCCGTCCCGAACCCTGCACCGACGGTTCGGCGGGCCGATCCCGCGATGATCAGGAGAATGACATGAACCCCGACGAACGCATCCCCGAGGGCGGCACCGAGATCGAGATCGTGGCGTGCCCCGACGGGCCGTTCCTGGTGCGCGGCCCGGTGCCGATCCGGACCCCGGACGGCGAGGAGCTCCCGCGTCGTCGGCGGACGGTCGCGCTCTGCCGGTGCGGCAAGTCCATGCTCAAGCCGTACTGCGACGGCACCCACAAGGTCATCGGCTTCCGCACTGAGCCCGAGCTGCCGGCCTGAGGGCTGCCGCACCCAAGCCGCGTCTCGGAGCGCTCCCACCGTCGGTGAGCAGACTGGTCGCATGGCTTCTGCGACGACCGGTCCCGCGTCCGTGTTCTGCGACCCGAGCGGTGTGCTCCCGGAGAGCATCGTCTGGGATCCGACGGCATCTCGACTGCACTGGGCGGACATCACGCTCGGCACACTGAACACCGCGGATGCCGCGGGCACCATGCTCTCCTCCACGCCGCTGCCGCCGCCGCTGGCGTCGTTCCAACCGCGGGCCGGGGGCGGGTTCATCGCGGCGCTCGGGGACACGGTCGTCCTGCTCGACGCCGACGGCACCATCGAGCGCGAGCTGGCCCGGGTCGAGCACACATCGCCGGGATCGCGGTTCAACGAGGGCAAGTGCGACCCGTTCGGGCGGTTTCTGGTCGGCGCCATGAACCTTCAGGGGGAGCAGGACGCGGCCCTATATTCGATCGCCGCGGACGGCACGGTGACGGTCCTCCGGGGCGGCTTCGGCACCACCAACGGCATCGAGTGGTCGCCGGACGGGGACACGATGTACGTCACCGACACCGTGGTCTCCACGATCTTCCGGGCTTCGTACGGCCCCGACGGCGTGCTCGGCGAGCTCGAGCCGTTCGTCGTCGGCGCCGCCCATGACGGACTCGTCCGCGACGACGAGGGCTGCTTCTGGGGGGCCATCTACGGCGGCGGCCGCGTCGAACGGTACTCGCCGACCGGGGAGCGGCTCGAGGTGGTCGACGTGCCGGCGCCGAACCTCACGTCCGTGGCCTTCGGCGGACCGGACATGTCGACGCTGTTCGTCGGATCCGCACGCGAGAACCTCACCGAGGAGCAGCTCGAGGCCGCGCCGGCATCCGGGGCGATCTTCGCCGTGCCGACCGCGGTGCACGGGATCCCCGCGTACGCGTTCGCCGGCTGACGGGAGCCGGCTCAGGAGGCCCGGATACGCCCGGGCAGCATCTCCGGCAGCAGGGCGGTCGCCTCCGCGAGGACCTGACGGGCGGCGTCCCGCTGATCGCTCGCGTTCCAGAGCAGGACGCCGCAGACGACGTCGTGGTCGAGGAAGTACACGACGCCCTGCTCCTGGGGAGTCGTCCAGTCCTCGACCGTGCGCAACGACGACTGCACGCGTCCCACGGCCTCGTACGACATGTCGAACACGTTCGAGTAGTAATACGGCGTGTGCGTGTACGGCTCCTCGGCACCGGCCAGGTTGCGGCCGGCCTGACGGCCCTGCTGCTGCGCGTTGTCGACGTGCTCGACGCGACGGCGACCGAGAAGCAGGTCAGGGTAGGAGGCGATGTCGCCCGCGGCGAAGACCAGCGGATCGCTCGTGGCAAGCGTCGAAGAGACCACCACCCCGTCGTCGACCTCGAGTCCGGCGTCCTCGGCGAGCGCGGTGTTCGGCGTGATCCCGAGGCCCGCGACGACAGCGTCGACGGTGATGCTGGAATCGTCGTCGAGGGTGAGGGAGACGCCGTCCTCCGTCGCCGAGCCGCCGGAGACCTTCCGGCCGCCGACCAGCTGGACCCCGGCGTCACGGTAGCGTCGCTCGAACGCCTCGGCCAGATCGGGCGGGAACATGGACCCGCCGAGCACATCGTCGGGGTGGATCAGGGTGACTCGGGCGCCGTTCTGCACGAGCGCGGCGGCGAGCTCCGTGCCGATGTACGAGCCGCCGACGACGGCGACGGAGGCGTGCCGGTCCGCGAAGGCGCGGACCTGTCGATAGTCGGCGGCGCTGCGGAACGCGACCACCCGACCCGGGGCGTCGATCGGAAGGGTCGTCGGCGTCCCGCCGGTGGCGAGCAGCAGCTTGCCGTATCCGACCTGATCCCCGCCCGCCGTGGTCACGGTCCGGGCGGTCCGGTCGATCCGTGTGACCGTCGTCTCCAGCTTCAGGGCCGCGCCCGTCGCCTCGGCGGTGTGCAGGTCGACCTTCTCGTCCCAGCTGAAGTCCGGGTCGGTCCAGAGCTTCTTCGACAGCGCCGGCCGGGCGTACGGTCCGTCGACGTCCATGCTGAGGATGCCGATGGAGCCGTGCTCGTCGACCTCCCGGATGCCACGGGCGGCCGCGTCGGCGACCATGCCGCCGCCGATGATCAGGAAGTCGTAGTCGGTCATGGGTGCCTCAGATCGTCGCGACGGATCCGGCGTCGACGCGGTAGTTCGACCCGTTCACGAATGAGGCGCGGTCGCTGCAGAGGAAGACCACGACGCTGGCGACCTCCTCCGGCTCGCCGCGACGCTTGAGCTCGATGTACGGCCGCTTCTCGTCGAGGAAGCTCGAGATCGCCTCGTCGAAGCTCGAACCGATCTGCTTGGCGCGCTTCTCCATCATCGCGTCCGTCATCGGCGAGTGGATGAAGGCCGGGCTGACCGTGTTCACCAGGAGGCCCTCGGTCGCATAGCTGCGGGACAGGCCCTTGGCGAACGACAGGATGCCGGCCTTCGCGGCGCAGTAGGGAAGCTCGTCGTCGTACGGCTGGAGGCCATCCTCGGATGCGAGCATGACGAGCCGGCCCCACCCGCCGTTGCGCAGGTCGGGCAGGAACTCGCGGACGAGGCGGACTGGGCCGAGCAGGTCGGTCTCGATCGTCGACGTCCACCCCGCGTCGTCGATCTCGTGGAACAGGCCCTGCGCGCCCGTCACACCGGCGGACTGCACGAGGATGTCGATCTCGCCGACGGTGTCCGCGACCCTCCGGTGCAGTGCGGCGAGGTCGTCGACGCTCGTGATGTCGGCGGCGAAGGCGCGGAGCTTGCCCGGTCGTGCCTCCAACTGGTCGGCGGCGGAGTCGAGCCTGCTCTGGTCGATGTCGCTGACGACGACCGTCGCGCCTTCCTGGAGCAGGAGCTTCGCGGTGTTCCAGCCGATGCCGGAGTCGGCGCCCGTGACGAGCGCGGTGCGGTTCTGGAGGCCGAGGTCCATGATGTTCCTTCCGTCAGCAGTGCTGCTGGCTCTGCGGTGCGTGCTGCGAGACGAACGGCGCCTCCGTCGTGTGGACGGAGGCGCCGTTTCGTGGGGTCAGGCCTGTGCGCCGGTTGCTTCCGCGAAGCTCACGGCGTTCGACGAGGTCGTCGCGGCGGAGAGCTTCTGGCGCGGCTCGCGGTTCTCCGCGCTCACCATCCAGGCGAGCTGCTCGAGCCGGTCGATGATCGCGTGGAGGATGTCGGCGGTCGAGGGGTCCTCCTCGTCGACCTCGTCGTGGACGTCCCGCATGGTGCCGACCGTCTGGTACAGGCGCAGGGTGATCATGTCGACGACGTCGTGCGTCGACACCTCGCCCTCGGGGAACTCGTCGAGGCTGGACGTGGCGCCCACAGTCTTGGATCGGCCGTCTGGAGTGGCGTACAGGGCGCGCATGCGTTCGGCGATGGTGTCGGAGAACTCGCGGGCCTCGTCGACGATCTCGTCGAGCTGGAGGTGCAGGTCGCGGAAGTTGTGCCCGAGCACGTTCCAGTGGGCCTGCTTGCCCTGGACGTGGAGGTCGATCAGGTCGACGAGCACCCGCTGGAGGTTGCCGGCGAGCTTGTCAGATGCGTGCATGATGTGGCTCCGTTTCTGCGTCGATGACGGACTCCCGTCTACTCGCTGCCACTGACGCCGTGCTCAGCGATCTCGGAGGGACGGCCGCTGCGGACCGGAGGCACGCCACGGGAGCCCGTCCACGGTCGCCGCCGGCGTCCGTCCCGGTCAGCGACGGCGGTCGGCCGGATCGATCGCCTCGACGGCCTCGCGCACGTCGTCGAGGAAGCGGAGGATCACCGTGACGTCCTGCGGGGGCAGCGACCGGGCGATCTGCATCATCCGGGAGTGCATCGCGCCGAGCGTCGCGCGGACCTCGACGTCGGTGTTCGCGGTGGGCTCGATGACGAGCGCGCGACGGTCGGTGGGGTGCGGTTCCCGTCGGACGTGCCCGCTCCGGACCAGGCGATCGATCAGGATCGTGGTCGACGCCGACGAGATCTTCAGGTACGCGGCGAGGTCCTTCGGGCTCACCATCCGCTCGGCACGCTGCTCCTGCAGCAGGAATCGGACGGCCAGGAGGTCCGTCTCACCCATGCCCATCGCGTCGCGGGTGCGGCGGCGCATCGCGGTCTCGGCGGCGCGGTATCGGCGGAGGGCGTTCAACACGACGACGCCGCTGGCCGTGGCGTCGTTGTCGGGGTACCAGTACCCGGACGCCTCGGTGGTCTCGTCGCTGGGCATGGGGTCACCCTAAACCGCGGCGATGCCAGAGCGCCGTGGGGCCGCATGCCGGATCCCTGTGGGGTCAGGCGAGCCGATGCGCCGCACCGCAGCGTCCCTCCCGCCCGTACCCGGTCAGCCCGTCGCCGCTAGCGTTGCCATCACCGGCATCCACGAAAGGAACGGCACACACGTGTCCTCGACCGAATCGCGCGTCCGCGTGACGCCAGCCAGCGTCCCGGCGAATCCCGACCCGAACTGGTGGCGGCAGGCCGTCGTCTACCAGGTGTATCCGCGGAGCTTCGCCGATGTGAACGGCGACGGGATCGGCGATGTCGCCGGCGTCACGAGCCGGATCCCGTATCTGCGGGACCTCGGCGCGGACGCGCTGTGGTTGAGCCCGTTCTATCCGTCCGCCCTCGCCGACGGCGGCTACGACGTCGCCGACTACCGAAACGTCGACCCGAAGCTCGGGTCCCTCGACGATTTCGACGCGATGGTCGCCGCCGCGCACGATGCGGACCTCCGCATCATCGTCGACATCGTCCCGAACCACACCTCGGACCTGCATGTCTGGTTCCAGGAGGCGCTCGAGTCGCCCCGAGGATCGGCAGCGCGGCAACGGTACGTGTTCCGCGACGGCAGCGGCCCGGACGGCTCCGAGCCGCCGTCCGACTGGACCTCGATCTTCGGGGGCAGCGCGTGGACGCGCGTGCCGGACGGCCAGTGGTACCTGCATCTCTTCGCCCGCGAGCAGCCGGACCTCAACTGGGAGAACCCGGAGGTGCGCGCCGACTTCGAGCGGACGCTCCGCTTCTGGTCGGACCGCGGTGTCGACGGGTTCCGCGTCGACGTCGCCCACGGCATGGCGAAGGACCTCAGCGAGCCGTTCCGGCCGAGCGACGCCGACGCCGTGCCGCTCGACGGGTCCGACCCGCTGTGGGACCGCGACGAGGTCCACACCATATTCGAGGCGTGGCGCCGGGTCCTCGACGAGTACGACCCTCCGCGCAGCGCCATCGCCGAGGCGTGGACGCCCGCGCCGCGGCGTGTGCTCTACGCCCGACCGAGCGAGCTCGGACAGGCGTTCAACTTCGACCTGCTCGAGGCGCCGTTCGATGCGGAGACGTTCCGGACCCTCATCGCGGCGAACGTGGACCAGGCCGCGCAGTCCGGGGCGTCGAGCACCTGGGTGCTGTCGAACCACGACGTCGTCCGGCATGCGACGCGGTACGGGCTGCCGGACGACACCGACCTCGCCGCATGGCTGCTGTCGGACGGGGTGACGCCGCCGCTCGACCGAGCCCGGGGGCTCCGCCGTGCCCGCGCGGCGACCCTCCTGGTGCTCGCGCTGCCCGGCTCCGCCTACGTGTACCAGGGCGAGGAGCTCGGACTCCACGAGGTCGCGGACATCCCGAGGGACCAGCTCCAGGACCCGAAGTGGGAGCGGGCCGCGCACACCGACAAGGGCCGTGACGGGTGCCGGGTCCCGCTGCCATGGACGGAGTCCGGCCCCTCGTTCGGGTTCGGCGAGCACGGGGCACACCTGCCCCAGCCGGCGGACTTCGCAGCGTGCAGCGTCGCGGCCGAGGACGGGGTCGAGGGGTCCACGCTCGAGCTGTACCGCGCGGCGCTGACCGCTCGCCGGCGCCTGCAGCGCGGGGAGCAGCTGACCTGGGTCGACGCTCCCGAGCAGGTGGTGGCGTTCGCGCGGCACGACGGGTGGCGGTCGTTCACGAACTTCGGGGCGGAACCGGTGCCGATGCCCGCGGGCACGGTCGTGGTGGCGTCGGGTCCGCTCGAGGACGGGGTGCTGCCCGCCGAGACGACGGTCTGGCTCACCGACTGACACGGCGGTCTGGCTGATCGACCGACGTCGCTCCTCCACTGGGCGGAGGGGCGCCGGAGCCTTCCACAGTCGCGCACCGGCCGGTCCCGTGGTCGCCTCCGGCTCCCGAGCATGGGGGCATGACAGCGACACGAGAACGAACTGGTCCACCACCGATCGCGGCCGCAGCGGCGCCGCCCGGCGCACACCGCTCCGGCGACCCGCACCCCTCCGACAGCCCTGAGAGGATCGGAGGGGGCGGGTCCGGTCGCCGGCGACGGCGCAGGCTTCGCGCCATGGGCGTCCTCCTCGGCGCCGCCGCGAGTTGTGCGGCGGTCGCGGTGCCGGCGCAGAGCGCCCCCGCCGCAGCGCTCGACTTCCCGTTCGAGACCGGGTTCTCGACGGCGGCGGGCGGCACCCTCTCCGGCGACGCCGCCATCGACGACGGATGGCTCCGACTCACCGACATCGGCCACTCCGAGGCGGGGAGCTGGTCGATGGACCACGTGTTCCCCTCGAACCTGGGTCTCGAGATCGAGTTCCGGTACGCCACGTGGGGCGGGGACGGCGCAGACGGGGTGCTCCTGTCCCTGGCGGACGGCTCGGTCCCGTCCGGGGTCGGACAGACCGGGGGCGCGCTCGGATACTCCTGCGACGACTCCACGGGTCGTGACGGCGCGTGCGACCGCGACGGCCTGCCGGGCGCGTGGATCGGTCTGGCACTCGACGAGTACGGCAACTTCTCCCGCTCCGTGAACGGCACGGGCACCGGGCAGGAACCCGACACGGTGGCGCTCCGCGGGTCCGGGAACGGCACCCAGGGCTACCGCTTCCTCCGCAACGCTCCGGCCGCCGGTGGCACGATCGCGACCGGCTCCCGCTCCGCCTCGCGCATGGTCCGCGTCACGATCCAGCCGGACGCCGCGGGGGTCCTCCGGATGACGGCGCGTTCGGACACCGGCCCCGGCACGCCGCTCCAAACGATCCTCGACGGCGTTCCGCTCGACGGGCCGGAGCAGGCCGCGCTGCCGCCGACGCTCCGGCTCGGGTTCGCCGCGGCGACCGGGCGGCACACGAACCGACACGAGATCGACTCGCTCCGCGTGACGGTGCCGACAGATCTCCACGTGACGCAGAGCCTGCCGGAGCACGTGGTCGCCGGGAACCGAGTCCGGTACACCGCCACGGTCGGCGACGACGGGCGGAACGACGCGGCTCCGAGCGCCGTTCACATTGCGGTGCCGCCGCAGCTCCACGACGTGACCTGGTCCTGCATAGGCGGCCCCGCGGCGACCTGCGGCGACACGAGCGGTGCCGGCAACGCCATCGACACCACGGTGGACCTCGGCCGCGGCGGCAGCGCCGTCTACATGATCGAGGGAACGGCTGCCCCCGACGCCACGGGAGCGATCACCAGCACGGCGACGATCACCCCGCCGGCGTCGCGCGGCGATACGGACGAGACGGACAACGTCTCCCGGGTGCGGGCTGAGATCCGCAGTGTCGCCACGCTGACGACGGACAAGTCGGTGGCGCTCCCGCCCGGCACGGCCGAGCTCCTGCCAGGAGACGAGGTCGAGTACACCGTGACGGCACGGAACGACGGGCCGTCCACCGCCCGGCAGGTCGGCGTGCAGGACAACCTTCCCGATGCCATGCGGTTCGTCGCGTCGACGGACGGCTGCCGCGCCGACGGGCAACAGGTCACCTGCGCGTCGGATGGAGCCCTGGCGCCCGGCGAGCGGCACGCGTTCCGGTTCCGCGCGGCGCTGCAGCGCGACTACGAGGGCGACGGGTCGGACGTCGTGAACATCGCCACCGCCACGTCGCCTGACGACCCGGACGGCGGTGATCCGTCGAATCCGGTCCCGCTGCCGCCGGTCCGCAGCCCCCACCCCGCGCACGACGACGGCGGCCCTGCCGGCGGCACGTCGAATGGGGGTACGGCGGCCGGCACGGCGTCGGACGGCGCCGGTGCGGGTGATGCCGCCGGGGCCGCGCAGCCCGACGCCGCGGCGCGGCCGCGGGCGCTGGCCTACACGGGCGCTGCCGGCCTCGCCGCCGCCCTCGGTATCACCGGAGTCTCGACCGCGGCAGGGCTGATCGTCCGCTCGGTGCGGCGACGCACCGCCGATGGCGGTGCTCAAGACGGTGGCGGCGCAGACGGCCACGAGTTCCAGGCCTGAGCCGACGGCACGGCGTTCTCCTTGGCCGTGCCCCACGCCGCCCGGCCTGCCGCCCCGCTGCCGGTGCGGTCAGCAGGTGAGCACCTGCCGGGCCGGCCTGCGTGCCGTCCGTCGTCCTTCGCGACGGCGGCACGCAGGCCGGCCCGTTCGGCCGGAGCATGGGAATCACGGATATGAGCTTGGTCAGGAATCTTGTGCGGACGCTATTCCAACGATTTACTATCACGTTGTAACGCACGATCCAGCTGAACGCTGCCGCGCGATCCCCGCACCAAAGGAGCTGCGATGTCCTCGACCACCCCCTACCGCCTGCCGGCCGCCGCCAGGCGAACCATCACGGCGAGCTTTCTCGGCTCGACCTTCGAGTGGTTCGACTTCGGCCTGTACGGCACGACCGCCGCACTCGTCTTCAATTCCGTGTTCTTCTCCGGGGCATCCCCCGCGGTCGGCACGCTCCTCGCACTGACGACCACCGCCGTCGGGTTCGTGACGCGGCCGGTCGGCGGGATCATCTTCGGCCACTTCGGCGACCGCATCGGCCGCAAGCGGCTGCTGGTGCTGACGATGCTGGTGATGGGCATACCGACGCTGCTCATCGGACTGCTTCCGGGCTCCTCCGCGATCGGCACGGCCGCGCCGATCATCCTGCTCGTCCTGCGTCTGCTGCAGGGCATCGGCCTCGGCGGCGAGTACGCCGGAGCGGCGCTGGCGACGCTCGAGTCGGTACCGCCGGAACGGCGGGGGTTCTTCGGATCCATCCCCCAGATCGGCAACCCGGTGGGCGGGCTCCTCGGCAGCGCACTCGTGCTGATCACCACGACCGTGTTCAGCGACGCGCAGTTCGCCGCGTGGGCATGGCGCATCCCGTTCCTGCTCAGCGCGCTGCTGCTCGTCTACGCGATCGTCATGCGCGTGCGCCTCGTCGAGACCGGGGACTTCAGCAAGCTCCGGGACACCCGCGACGTCAGCAAGGTGCCGCTGTTCTCCCTGGTGCGCTACCACTGGCAGCCGCTCCTGCTCGGCCTCGGTGCCCGCATCGCGGATGCCGTCGCGGGCAACATCGGCGGCGGCGTCGTCACGGCGTACATCGTCACCTACCTCCACCTGCCGAACAACATCGCGCTGACCGGCACGATCATCCAGGGCCTGCTGTCGATCCCGTTCATGCTGCTCATGGGTCGGCTCGGCGATCGGTACGGCCGCCGCCGGATCTACCTGATCGGCCTGGCATTGATCGGCGTGGCGGCGTTCCCGCTCTTCGCCTTCCTCGACACGCGCGTCTATTTCCTGATGTGGCTCGGGATGGCGCTGTTCTGGCTGAGCGACGTCACGCAGTTCTCCGTGCAGAGCTCCTTCCTCGCCGACATCTTCCCCACCGAGGTGCGCTACACCGCCATCTCGCTCGTCTACCAGGTCACGGCGATCGCGGGAGGGCTCACCGCCCCCGCCGCCTACGCCATCCTGATCGCGACCGATGGCAGCCCGTGGCTCGTCGCGCTGCTCGTCGTCGGCATCGCGGCGCTGAGCTTCGTGTGCGCCCTGCTGATGCGCTCGCACGTCGTCCCGGGGTCCGAGGTGCCGGTGCGCGCCGACGCGAAACCCACCGATGCATCGACCGAGGAGATCGCACGATGAGCACAGCCGACAACCGGGACGGCATGCCGGACACCGCGCTCCGCCAGCCGGACGGCACTGCGGAACGTCTTCCCGACATCGTGGTCGTCATGACCGACCAACAGCGCGCGGACCTGACCGCGCGCGAGGGATTCCCGTTGGACGTCACACCGTTCCTCGACGAGCTCGCGCGCAGCGGGCGATGGTTCGACCGGGCGTACACGTCGTCGCCGCTGTGCTGCCCGGCCCGGACGAGCCTCCTGACCGGCCGGTACCCCACCGCCCACCGGGTGACGACCAACCCGGCCGTGGATCTCGCCGTCTTCGGGGACGACCTGTTCGGCACGGCACGGTCGCTCGGGTACGCGACGGCGCTGGTCGGCAAGAACCACAGCTGGATGGGGCCGGATGACGCGGACGCGTTCATCGAGTTCAGTCACGGCGGGCAGATCTCCGGCCCCCGCAGCGAGGCGGAGACCGAGTTCGACTCCTGGCTCGACGGGCTCCGTCATCGCACCGCGCACGAGGCCAGCCCGTTCCCGGTCGACCTGCAGGACCCGGTGCGCATCGTCGGTCACGCGCTCGACTGGATCGCCACCATTCCCGAGGATCAGCCGCTCCTGCTCTGGCTCTCGTTCCCCGAGCCGCACAACCCGTACCAGGTCTCCGAGCCGTACTTCTCGATGTTCCCGCCGGAGTCGCTGCCGCCCACCGAGACCGATGCGGACGTGCTCGAGGAGCGTCCGTTCGCGTGGCAGTACCTGCACGAGATCGGCGAGATCGGCGAGTCGGACTACGCGGACACGATTCCGCGAGCCCGGTCGAACTACCTCGGCATGATGCGGCTGATCGACGATCAGCTCCGCCGCTTCTACGACGGGCTGGAGCAGCGCCATGCCGCCCGCCCGCGCATCAGCGTCGTCACCGCCGACCACGGCGACTTCGTCGGCGAGTACGGACTCGTGCGCAAAGGCGCGGAGATCCCGGAACTCCTGGCGCGCATCCCGATGGTCGTCGAAGGCGACGGGGTCGTCGCCGGGCCGGCAGGCGACGCCGATCCGGCACACATCTCGATCACCGACGTGTTCCCGACCCTGTGCGAGGCGATGGGGGTGCCGATCCCCGCCGGCTGCCAGGGGCGCAGTCTCCTGCCGTTGCTCGCCGGCGAGCCGTATCCCGAGGAGGAGTTCTCGAGCGCCTACGTCGAGCAGGGCATGGGCGGGGTCTCCTATCAGCCGCAAGACGTCCCGGAGCAGCTCCCGGGCGTCTTCTTCGAAGGCCCTCCCGGATCCCCGCGGTTCGACGAGCTCAACGCCGTCACCCAGAGCGGACGGCGTCGGATGGTGCGGAGCGGGCGGTGGAAGCTGTTCGTCGACCAGCAGACGGGCGCACGGCTGTACGACGTGGCGGAGGACCCCCTCGAGCTGCGCGACCGGTGGGCCGAGCCGGGGCTGGACGAGGTGCGAACCTCCCTGCTCGTGCAGCTGGCGCGGTGGCAGATGCGGGCGGAGGATCCGCTGCCCGTGCCGGCGCGCGGATACCCGGTCGTCCGCCGCCCGCACGGCTACGTCGCGGGCGAACCGGCGCGCTGATCGGGGGCGGAGGCGCCGCTCAGCGGCCGGGTCGACCCGCGTTCCACGAGGCGCCAGTCCGCGCGAAGCGCGCGGCCCGGTCCGGTGACCGTCCGGTCGATCCGGTCGGTCAGCGCGCCGAGCGCGAGACGTGCGATCGCCTGCACGCCGATGTCGACCGTGGTGAGCGGCGGCTCGGTGAACGCCGCCTCCGGACTGTTGTCGAACCCGACGACGGCGACCGGGTCCGGGACGCCGACGCCGGCGCGCGAGAGGCTCCGCAGCGCGCCGACGGCGAGCATGTCGTTGAACGCGATGACGGCGTCGAACGCGACGCCGCGACGGAGCAGCTCCTGCGCCGCCGCCGCGCCGTCGCGCCGGTGCCAGATCGCCCGGTCGACGATGAGCGCCGGGTCCAGGACGATGCCGGCGTCCGCCAGCGCATGCCGGACGCCGAGCAGCCGCGAGGACGCCGCGGTTCCGGCCGAGCCGGGGTGGCTGCCGATCACGGCGATCCGGCGCCGCCCGGTCGCCAGCAGGTGCCGGGTGACCGCGGCAGTCGCATCGTCCCCGGCCCCGCAGACGGAGTCGGCAGGGCCTCCGACGATCCGGTCGCCGAGCAGCACCGTCGGGATGTCCGCGGGCAACGCCGACGCGTCGGCCTCGGAGAGGGCCAACGGCGCGAAGATCATGCCGTCGGTCAGTCGCAGGCGTTCGCTGCCGAGCAGCTCGAGCTCGCTCTCCCGGGTGCCGTCGGTCGGCTCGATGACGATCTCGATGCCGGACTCGCGCGCCGCCTCGACCGTGGCGGCGGCGAGCTGCGCGAAATAGGGCAGGCGCAGCTCCGGGACCGCCAGCGTGTACGCGCCGCTGCGTCCCGAGCGCAGGCTCCGCGCCGCGGCGTTCGGTCGGTAGCCGAGCTCGGACACCGCCGCCAACACCCGCTCCCGGGTGCTGGCACGGAACGAGCCGGTCTCGCGCAGGATGTCGGACACCGTCTTGACCGACACCCCCGCATGCGCCGCCACGTGGCGCATCGTCACCGCCGGGACACGACCGGGTGCGCTCGCTTCGGGCGCGGACGGCGGCCCCGGAACGCCCGCTCTCATCTCGTCATCGGGCACGCGTCGTCTCCCGTTCCACCAGCGAGAAACCGAAGCCGCCGTGCTCGTGGCGGTGCTCCGCGTCGGTCCCCCCGGCCACCAGCTGTACCGCACGGTCGGCCAACACGCTGAGGTGCGTGTCCACACTGCTGAGCGCCGGCGACGTGTACGCCGAGTGATCGAGGTTGTCGAACCCGATCAGCGAGACCTGCTCGGGAACCGAGATCCCGGCACGGCGGAGACCGGCCAGGACGCCGAGCGCCAGCACGTCGCTGAACGCGAAGACCCCGTCGAACCGAGTACCGGTGGCGAGCAGCTCGCCGACCGCCGCTTCGCCGGATGCGAACGTGCCTTCACCGGTCAGCACCTGCGGTGCGCCCGACACCGGCATCCCGTGTGCGGACAGGGCGCGCAGAAAGCCCGCCGCTCGTCGCGCACCAGGGCCGGCCTCGTCGCCGGCGATGCCGCCGACGGCGGCGATGTTCCGGCAGCCGGTCGCGATCAGGTGCTCGGTCGCGGCGAAGGCGCCCATCTCATCCGGCTGCGAGAGCGAGCTCACCGTCGGGAGGTCCACGCTCGCGCCGAGCACCACGACCGGCCGATCGGACCGCTCGACCTCCCGGCGCAGGCGCTCCGCCTGCCCGGGCCGGATCGACTCAAGCGCGAGCACGATGCCCTGCGCATGGCTGAAGCGCGGCGAGTTCACCACCTCGACCTCGGACCGCTCGTCGCCGTTGGTCTGCTCGATGAGCACCGAGAGGCGCCGGCCCCGGGCGGCGGTGAGCACGTGGTCCGCCAGCTCGGCGAAGTAGGGCCGACCGAGATCGGGAACGGCCAGCGCCACCACGCCGCTTCGTCCACGACGAAGACTGCGCGCGGCCGCGTTCCGACGGTAGCCCAGCTTGGCGATCGCCTGCTCCACCCGGGCACGAGTCATATCCGCGACCGTCGCGGTCCCGTTGAGCACATTGGAGACGGTCTTCAGCGAGACGTTCGCCTCGCGTGCCACGTCTCGTATCGTCATCGGCCGTGTCACTCGCCCAGGCTACCGAGCGACCGGGCGCTCACCCACCGTTGGAGCATCCTCAGGTGCGGGTGCCCGTACCCAGGGCAAGCGGCCCCGCCGCGGGAGGTACCATTGCCCGTACGATTTCCCGCCCGAAAGAGGTTCCGTGTCCGACACCGTGGACGACGCCGTATCGCGCGCCCGGTACTGGCCGGTGCCGATCCTCCGAGCGGTCCCCGCAGCGGTGATCGCACTCGTGATCACGTTCTCGTCGAACCACTCGGCAGGGTACGGGCTCGTCCTGTTCGGGGTGTTCGCCCTCGTCGAGGGCATCGTCCTCGGTCTCGGCAGCGCCCGCATGCTCGGCGATCCCGCGTCCCGTCGGATCGCGCTGGCCCAGGCGGTCGTCACGGTCGTCGCCGGCATCGCGGCGGTCCTGCTGCCCGGGGCGGGGCTCGCGGCGTTCATCGGCGTCGTGACCGTGTTCGCGGTGGTCACCGGCGGTCTCGAGCTGGCCCAGGGCCTCCGCGCTCGTCGTCGTTCCCCGTTCGCCCGGGACTGGACCACGGTCGGCGGCCTGACGCTGCTGCTCGCGATCGCGTTCCTCCTGACCCCGCCGAACTACACGAAGGAGCTGGGCGGTGTCGAGCGGGTCAGCGGCACGCTCGACGCGTCGATCATCCTCGTCGGGCTGCTCGGCGCGTACCTCGCACTCACGGCCGTCTTCCACCTGATCGCCGGCCTCTCGCACAAATGGGGGACGGTCGCACCAGCGCCGGCGTCCCCGGACGGAGCACCGCACGCATGAGCACCCCCAGCCGCCGCGACCGCATCCGCCCGGTCGAGCTCCTCGCGATCAGCGCGATCGTCGCCGTGTTCATCGGCCTCGTCGTGCTCATGGCGACGCGGCAGATCACCCTCGCCGGCATCTTCCTCTGCGTCGCCTTCATCGTCGTGGTCGTCGTCCTGGCGATGCTGCAGCTGGCGGCGTCGAGCGACCAGGACGACAACGACATGCTCGGCGGACACAAGACGGGTGACGACGACGGCTTCCACTGATTCGGCGGAGATCACCGACACGCACCGGCATCCGCTCCGGGGGCGTGCGCCCCAGCAGGACGACCCGGATCTGCCGTCCCGGTACCGCCACCGGTATGTGATCCTCGCGGTGTGCTGTCTCAGCCTGTTCATCGTGTCAATGGATGCGACCGTTGTGAACGTCGCGCTGCCGTCGATCGGCCGCGAGCTGCACAGCACCATCTCGGGGCTGCAGTGGACGATCGACGCCTACACGCTGGTTATCGCGAGCCTCCTGCTGCTGTCCGGGTCGACGGCGGATCGCATCGGTCGTCGCACGACGTTCCAGATCGGCCTCGCGCTCTTCACCGTCGGGTCCTTGCTGTGCTCGGTCGCGCCGGGCGTCGGCTGGCTCGTGGTGTTCCGCATGGTGCAGGCCGTCGGCGGGTCGATGATGAACCCGGTCGCGATGTCGATCATCACCGCGACGTTCGACGACGCCAAGGAGCGTGCCCGCGCGGTCGGCGTGTGGGGCGCGGTGGTCGGCGTCTCGATGGGACTCGGTCCGCTCGTGGGCGGCGCGTTGACCGACACGGTGGGGTGGCGGGCGATCTTCTGGATCAACGTGCCGATCGGCATCGCGGCGATCGTGCTGACCATGGTCTTCGTCCCGGAGTCCCGGTCGCCCCGGCCGCGGCGCTTCGACCCGGTGGGGCAGGTCCTCGTCGTGGTCCTGCTCGCGACGCTGGTCGGCGGTCTCATCGAGGGGCCGCGGCTCGGGTGGGCCTCCCCGGCGGCACTCGCCCTGTTCGTCGCCGCGGTCGCCGCCTTCGTCGGTCTCGTGGTCGCCGAGTCCCGCCGGCGCGAGCCGCTCATCGACGTCCGGTTCTTCCGGAGCATCCCCTTCTCCACGGCGGTCGTCGCCGCTGTGGGCGCCTTCGGGGCGAACGGCGCGTTCCTGTTCCTGAACGCGCTGTACCTGCAGGAGGTCCGCCACCTGTCCCCGTTCGAGGCCGGAGTGTGGACCCTGCCCGCGGCGGTCATGACGATGCTCGTGTCCCCGCTGTCGGGGCGGCTCGTCGGCTCCGTCGGCACCCGCATCCCGCTCGTCCTCGCGGGCGTCGGCATGGGCTCGGGGGGTGCGATCCTCGCGACGATCGACGCGTCGACGCCGATGGGCGTGCTCGTCGTGGCGTTCGCGCTCTTCGGCTTCGGGTTCGGCATGGTGAACGCGCCCATCACGAACACGGCCGTGTCGGGGATGCCCCGTGCCCAGTCCGGGTCCGCCGCCGCGGTGGCGTCCACGAGTCGGCAGACCGGCGTGTCGCTCGGCGTGGCACTCGCCGGCACGGTCACGGGCGCGGGCGCTGCGGCGACCGTCGGGTCCGGGTTCGCGGCGGCGACGCACCCCATGTGGTGGATCGTGGTCGGCATTTCGGTCGGCATCGCGGTCGTCGGGTTCGCGTCCACGACGGCACGCGCCCGCCGGTCGGCGGAGGCGATCGCGCCGCTCCTCGCGGAGCCCACCACCTGACGAGAGCGCCGCCCGGACGGCCCGCTCAGGCGTGGAGGTCGTGCTCGTGCGTGCTGTGGGAGGCCGGTTCGAGCTGGAACGTGGAGTGTTCCACCTGCACGGCGAAGTGCTCCGCCACGCACTGCTGCAGCTCGTCGAGGATCGCGGGGGCGTGCGCTGTCGTGAAGCAGTGGTCGTCGACGACGACGTGCGCCGTCAGCGTCGGGACGCCGGTCGCGACGAGGGAGGCGTGGAGGTCGTGGACCGCCTGCACATGCTCGAGCTCGAGGATGTGGCCGCGGACGTCGTCGAGGTCGAGCCCCGCCGGCGTCGCCTCGAGCAGCACGTCCGCCGTCTCCCGGAGCAGCCGGAGCGCCCGCGGCAGGATGAGCGCGCCGATGACGATCGCCGCGACCGAGTCGGCGCGGTCCCATCCGGTGGTGGCGACGACGACGGCGGCGACGATGACGGCGACCGACCCCAGGGAGTCGTTGAGGACCTCCAGTCGCGCGGCGCGGGAGGTGAACGATTGCCCTCCGGCACGCGTCAGGACCGTCACGGCGACGAGGTTGCCGACGAGGCCCACGACCCCGAAGACGAGCAGGGGTCCGGCCGCGATCGCGGTGGGCACGAGCAGCCGCTGGATCGCGGAGACGATGACGAAGACGCCGACAGCCAGGAGGATCGCCGCCTGGGCCGTCGCTCCGAGCACCTCCGCGCGCTGGTACCCCCAGGTCCGCCGCGAGGTCGGGGTCCTGCTGGCGAGCCGGACGGCGGTGAGGCCGATCGCGAGTCCGCCGGTGTCGACGACCATGTGTCCGGCGTCGACGAGCAACGCGAGCGACCCGGTGACGACGGCTCCGACGACCTCGGCCAGGAGGATCGCCGCGGAGATGCAGAACGCGACGAGGAGCGCGTTCCCATCGGCCGCCGTCCCGTGGCCGTGGCCGTGGCCGGTCCCGCCGGAGCGGGCGCCCCCGGGCCCGGTGTCGCTGCGCATGGTGCTCATCGTAAGCGGTCCGGGATCGGCAGCGTCTCGGCGCCGATCGGGTCCGCGGCGGGCGTCGAACGGCTGCGCGACCCGTACAGCACCCCGCCGACGACGACCACGCCCGCCACCACCTCGACGAGGTCGGGGACCTCGCCGAACGCCGCCCACGAGGCCAGGACACCGACCACGGGGACGAGCATCGAGAAGGGCGCGACCGTGCTCGACGGATACCGGGAGAGCAGGTTCGTCCAGATGCCGTAGCCGAGCACGCTGGCGACGAGCACGATGTAGAGCACCCCGAGATCGGATGGAAGCGCTGCCGGCGTGAACGCGGTCCCGAGCGCTCGGCCGATCCGGGCGGGCCCCTCGACGACGAGCGAGAGCAGGAACATCGGGATCGGCGGGACGATCGACCACCAGAGCATCAGGTGCAGCGGGTTCGGCGCCCCAGCCCGGCGTGTGGCGACGTTGCCGAGCGCCCATCCCGCCGCGCCGCACAGGGCGAGGACCACCGGCAGCAGCGCCGCCGCCTGCGAGCGGTGCGCAGCGATGAGGGCGAGTCCGAGGACCGCGAGACCGATGCCGATGGCCTGCCGTCGGGTGATCCGCTCCCGGAGCCAGACGCCGGCGAGGAGCACGGTGAACGGCGCGGACGCCTGCAGCACGAGCGAGGCCAGACCCGACGGGAGTCCGGCGGCCATCGCGAGGTACAGGAACGCGAACTGCAGGATGCCGAGGGAGGCGCCGACGAGCAGGAGCCGGGACCACGGGACCCGAGGCCGGGGCACGAGGATGACCGTCGGCAGGGCGAGCAGGGCGAACCGGAGCGCCACCAGGAGGAACGGCGGGAAGTGCTGGAGCGCGATCGCGGTTGCTGGGAAGTTCAGCCCCCAGACCACGGCGACGATGAGGGCGAGCAGGCGATCGCGGAGGGGCATGCCCCGATGCTGCCGGACCGGGCCGGCGAACACCAGCGCGGAGCCTGGCGGACCCGTGCCGCTCGGGGGCTACGCGTCGAGGAACGCGACCAGCTCGTCCGCCAGACCGGTGTACGTCGCCGGCGTCAGGTTCGTCAGTCGGGCCTTCGCCCCGTCCGAGATGTCCAGCCCGTTGACGAACGCGGCGAGCTCGGCACGCCCGACCCGCTTGCCGCGGGTGAGCTCCTTGAGCATCGCGTACGGGTCCTCGATGTCGGACTGGCCGGCGGTCACCTCGGCGCGGATGACGGTCTGGATCGCCTCGCCGAGGACCTCCCAGTTGCCGTCGAGGTCGGCCGCGAGCCGGGGCTCGTTGACCGCGATCTCGCCGAGGCCGCGACGGAGGTTGTCGAGTGCGAGGAGGGAGTGCCCGAACGCGACGCCGATGTTCCGCTGCGTGGTGGAATCCGTGAGGTCGCGCTGCAGCCGGCTCGTGACCAGGGTCTCCGACAGCGTCGAGAACAGCGCCGTGGAGATCTCGAGGTTCGCCTCGGCGTTCTCGAACCGGATCGGATTGATCTTGTGCGGCATCGTCGAGGACCCGGTCGTACCCTCCTGGGGGATCTGCGTGAAGTACCCCATGGAGATGTACGTCCACACGTCGGTCGCCAGGTTGTGCAGGATCCGGTTCGCGTGCCGGACGCGGTCGTACAGCTCTGCCTGCCAGTCGTGCGACTCGATCTGGGTGGTCAGGGGGTTCCAGGTCAGGCCGAGCGACTCGACGAACTCGCGTGAGAGCGTCGGCCAGTCGGCCTCCGGGTCGGCGGCGAGATGCGCCGAGAACGTCCCCGTCGCGCCGGAGAACTTGCCGAGGTACTCGCTCTCCTCGATCTGCGCGAGGACGCGGTCGAGCCGGTAGACGACGACGGCGAGCTCCTTGCCGAGCGTCGTCGGCGTCGCGGGCTGCCCGTGCGTGTGCGCGAGCATCGGGACGCTCCGCAGCGCGGCGGCCTGTGCGCCGAGCGCGTCGATGACCGCGCGGAAGGCCGGGAGCCAGACGTCCGCGACGGTGTCCCGCACGGTGAGCGCGGTGGACAGGTTGTTGACGTCCTCGCTGGTGCACGCGAAGTGGGTCAGCTCGGCGATCGCGTCGAGCCCGAGCTCGGAGAGGCGGGCGCGCACGAAGTACTCGACAGCCTTGACGTCGTGCCGGGTCGTCGCCTCGATGCCGGCGAGCTCGTCGATGGCCGACTGCCCGAACCCGTCGACGACGGCGCGGAGGGCCGCCTTCTGATCCGCGGACAGCGGCGAGGTCGTGAACATGGCCCGGTCCGTCAGGAAGATGAGCCATTCGACCTCGACGCGGACGCGGGCACGGTTCAGGCCCGCTTCGGAGAGATGCTCTCCCACCGCGTGCACGACCGGGAAGTACCGCCCGTCGAGAGGGCTGATCGGCTGCGGGGGAAGGCGGGTCATGGGGCTCCCTGACGGACTGCCGGCTCGATCTGGTGGAAGAGGGCCTCCGACGCGCGCTCGACGGTGCGGAGGACGCGGTCGAACTCGTGCCGATCCGCGTAGTACGGGTCGGGCACGTCGGTGTGCTGGGGCCAGGCGGAGTCGTACCGCAACATGAGCGTCACCTTGGCGGCGTCGTCCATCGTGGGGGCCCACGACCGCAGGATGCGTTCGTGGGAGCGGTCGAGTGCGACCACCAGGTCCAACTCCGGGAACCGGTCCGGGTCGAACTGACGGGCGCGATGCCTGCTGCCATCGTATCCGCGCGCGGCGAGGGCGGCGATCGTCCGATCGTCCGCGGGCTCCCCGACGTGCCAGTCGCCGGTGCCGGCGGACTCGATCACGAACCGGTCGGCGACCCCGGCGTCCCCGACGATCTTCCGGAAGACGATCTCGGCCATCGGCGAGCGGCAGATGTTCCCGCTGCACACGAAGGACACCCGGAACGCCGAGGAACCGGGGGTGTCGGCGTCCAATGGCATCTGCTCATCATTGCGCACCCCGGGTCCGGACGCGAGGGCGGGCCTGGCGCCGTCGGCCTCGGGCGCGCGGCGCGGAGCGCGCCGCTCCGGCTCAGGCGCGGGCGCGGCGGATGACCGGGCGCACGACGATGCCGATCAGCCAGGCGAAGATCGCCAGGACGATCGCACCGACGATGCCCCAGCCGAAGCTGTCGACGTCGAGCCCGAAGCCGAGCGTGTCGGAGACGCCCGCCACGATCATGAGCAGGACCGCGTTGACGATGAACGACACCAGACCGAGCGTCAGGACGTAGACGGGGAACGCCACGATGCGGATGAGCGTCCCGATGATCCCGTTCACGAGTCCGAAGACGAACGCGACGAGCAGGTAGGTGAGGACGGTGGCGACCACGCCCTGATCGTCGAACGGGATCGCGCCTCCGTCCTCGAACGCGAGGACGTGCACGCCGGGGACGATGAGCGTCGTGAGCCAGAGGGCGACGGCGTTGATGACGAGGCGGACGAGGAATCGCATGCCACCATCGTGCCCGCCCGGGCCGACCAGCGCCCGGACGGCTCGCCACCCCGGGTGACCCGCTCGGTAGGCTCGTGAGCGTGACCGACACCCCCGTCCGCCTCCGTCCCGAGATCGCCGCCCTGCCGCCGTACCGGCAGGGCCGGAGCGCAGCGGCGGACGCGTTCAAGCTGTCCAGCAACGAGAACCCGTTCGACCCGCTGCCCGGCGTCGTCGAGGCCGTGCAGGGGCAGACGGCGTTCAACCGGTACCCGGAGGCGACGGCGCTCGCCGTCCGGACGCTGCTCGCCGCACGGTTCGGCGTGACCGTCGACGAGACGCACGTCGCCCCGGGCAGCGTCGCGATCCTCCACGAGCTCGCGAAGGCCGCCGCCGCTCCGGGTGACGAGATCGTCTACGCGTGGCGCTCCTTCGAGGCCTACCCGGGCATCGTCACGGTCGCCGGCGCCACGAGCGTGCAGGTGCCGAACCGCCCCGACGGCGGGCACGACCTCGCTGCGATGGCCGCGGCGATCACGGACCGGACGCGCCTGGTCATCGTCTGCTCGCCGAACAACCCCACCGGTGCGAGCGTGACCGGTCCGGAGTTCGCGGCGTTCATGGCGGCCGTCCCGCCGAGCCTCCTGGTCGTCCTGGACGAGGCGTACGCCGAGTTCGTCACCGACCCGGACGCGGTTCGCGGTCCCGGGCTGCTCGAGCGGTACCCGAACCTCGTGGTGCTCCGCACGTTCTCGAAGGCATACGGCCTCGCCGGGCTGCGCATCGGGTACGCACTCGGTCCGGCATACGTCCTCGACGCCGTCCGCTCGACGGCGATCCCGCTGTCCGTGACGGCGCAGGCGCAGGCCGCCGCGATCGCGAGCCTGGAGCACGAGACGGAGCTCATGGAACGCGTCGCGCAGATCGCCGCCCGCCGCGATGCCGTCCGTGACGGCCTGCTCGCGCAGGGCTGGGACGTGCCGGCCGCGCAGGGCAACTTCGTCTGGCTGCCGACGGGGGCGCGCACCGACGCCGCCGCGGAGGCGTTCGCGCGGGCCGGGATCGTGGTCCGGGCGTTCGCGCCGGAGGGCATCCGCGTCTCGATCGGCGAGTCCGAGGCTGTGGACACGCTCCTCCGCGCGGCGCGTGACCTTGTCGGCACACTCACACAGTAGGCACGCACCGGGCCGCTAAGTTTGGCCGCATGCCTTTCAGCGCCGCGGTGCCCGCGACGGACACCATCCGTCTCCTCGACGTCGACGGGCGGTTCGTCGAGGACGACACGAACGCCGAGTTCGCGGCGGTGGCCCGGGCGCTCACCGATGACGAGCTGCTCGCCCTGCATCGTGACATGGTGGTCACCCGGCGGTTCGACCATGCCGCCGCGAACCTGCAGCGTCAGGGCCAGCTCGGCCTCTGGGTGCCGAGCCACGGCCAGGAGGCAGCACAGGTCGGCTCGGTGCACGCCCTCCGTGAGCAGGACCACGTGTTCCCCTCCTACCGGGAGCACGCCGTCGCCCTGACCCGCGGCGTCGAGCCGCTCGAGATCATCAGCGTCTTCCGCGGGCTGCGGCACGGCGGCTGGGACCCGGACGAGCGCGGCAACACCCACATCTACACGCTCGTCATCGGGTCGCAGGCGCTGCACGCGACGGGGTACGCCATGGGGCAGCGGCTCGACGGCGCCGTCGGCACGGGCGACCCCGACGTGGACGCCTGCTCGATCGTCTACTACGGCGACGGGGCGACGAGCCAGGGCGATGTCAGCGAGGCGTACGTCTTCGCCGCGAGCGCGAACGCGCCCGTCGTCTTCTTCCTGCAGAACAACCACTGGGCGATCTCGGTCCCGGTGTCCGTGCAGTCGCCCACCCCGCTCGTCGACCGTCCGCGGGGCTTCGGGATCCCGAGCGTGCACATCGACGGCAACGACGTGCTCGCCGCCTACACGACCACGAAGGTCGCCGCCGACGACGCGCGCTCCGGCCGCGGCCCCCGCTTCATCGAGGCGGAGACGTACCGGATCGGCGCGCACACGTCCTCCGACGACCCCTCCAAGTACCGCGGCGAGGACGAGCTCGCCCGCTGGGTCGCTCGTGACCCCATCGCGCGCTCCGAGAAGTACCTGCGTGCCCGCGGTGTGGACGAGTCCTGGCTCACCGCCATCGACCAGGAGGCCGACGACGTCGCGGCCGACGTGCGGAACGGGACCCCGCGCCTCCAGGAACCGTCGATCGACGCGATGTTCGACAGCGTGTACCGGGAGCCGCACCCGCTCATGGACGAGCAGCGCGCCTGGCTCCACGCCTACGAGAAGGGCTACTCGGCATGAGCGCCACCGACCAGCAGACCGATGCGGCAGCGGCGGTCGGCACGACACCGCTGTCCGACGCCGAGCAGCTGTTCGACGTCACGCTGCGCGCGCACCCGGATGCCGGTGTGGTCCCCGAGGACCGGGCTCCGACCCTCCCCATGGCCAAGGCGCTGAACGCCGGGCTCGCCGCGGCGTTGGAGCAGGACCCGAAGGTCATCCTGATGGGCGAGGACATCGGCCGGCTCGGCGGCGTCTTCCGCATCACCGAGGGGCTGCAGGAGCGGTTCGGCGTGGACCGGGTGATGGACACGCCGTTGGCCGAGTCGGGGATCATCGGCACCGCCATCGGGCTTGCGCTCCGCGGGTACCGGCCGGTGCTCGAGATCCAGTTCGACGGGTTCATCTGGCCCGGGTTCGACCAGATCACGTCGCAGCTGGCGAAGATGGCGAACCGGCTGCCGAAGGTCGCGGGGCTGCCGATCGTGATCCGGGTGCCGTACGGCGGGCACATCGGCGCGGTCGAGCACCACCAGGAGAGCCCGGAGGCGTACTTCGCGCACACCCCGGGCCTGCGGTCGGTGAGTCCGAGCACCCCGAACGACGCGTACTGGATGATCCAGGACGCGATCCGCTCCAACGACCCGGTGATGTTCTTCGAGCCGAAGAGCCGGTACTGGCCCAAGGGGCAGGTCGACCTGGTCGACGGGCGGGTCCCGCTGCACACCGCGCGGGTCGCCCGCACCGGCACCGACGTCACCGTCATCGGCCACGGGGCGATGGTCGCCACGCTCCTGCAGGCGGCGGAGCTCGCCGAGGCGGAGGGCACGAGCATCGAGGTCGTCGACCTCCGCTCGCTGTCCCCGATCGACTGGGAGCCGATCCTCGCGTCCGCCCGCAAGACCGGCCGCGTGGTCGTCGCGCAGGAGGCGTCGGGGTTCGTGAGCCTCGGCAGCGAGATCGCCGCGACGATCGCCGAGAGGACCTTCTACACCCTGCAGGCGCCACCGCTGCGGGTGTCTGGTTTCGACATCCCGTTCCCCGCGGCGAAGCTCGAGCACCTGCACCTCCCGGACGCCGACCGCGTCCTCGAGGCAGTCGACCGCGTCCTCGCCTACTGACACACCCGTCGCGCGTCCCGGCGCGCGACCCGTACGAATCCCGAGCACGAGACCAGGAGGGCTCCCGATGCCCGTCGCAGAATTCCCGCTCCCCGATGTCGGGGAGGGCCTGACCGAGGCCGAGATCGTCCAGTGGCACGTCGCGCTCGGTGACGAGGTCGCCGTCGACCAGGTGCTCGTCGAGATCGAGACCGCGAAGTCCCTGGTCGAGCTGCCGTCGCCGTTCGCGGGCCGGGTGACGCACCTGCTCGTCGACGAGGGCGCCACCGTCGAGGTCGGCGTCCCGATCATCAGGGTCGAGTACGACGCCGACGCGGGCGCCGACGTCGGCGCTTCGGCGGGGGGAGGCCCAGTACCGGTTCCGGAGACCGCTCCCGCTGCGCAGGCGGTCGCCTCCGCACCTGCTGCGGCCGGGTCGCCGACGGCTGAGGCCGTCACGAGCGCGCCCGCCGACCCTCCCGTGAGCGACGCGGACGCCGACGGCTCCGGTGCGGTGCTCGTCGGCTACGGTTCGGCGACCACCGCGCCGTCCCGCCGGAAGCCGGGCGCACGCCGGGCGGCCGCGCTCGCCGCGGAGGCGAGCCGGGCCTCCGACCGGGCCGGGCACCGTGCCGAGCAGTCCGCAGCGGCGGTCCGCCGGCCGTCGAGCGTCCCCGCGGCCGCCGCGCTGCCGGTGCTCGCGAAGCCCCCGATCCGGAAGCTCGCCAAGGACCTCGACGTCGACCTCGCGTCCGTGCAGGGCACCGGGCTCGCCGGGGAGGTCACGCGTGATGATGTGATCCGGCACGCCACCCAGGCGACGCTGTTCCGGAACCTGGAGACGCCCGAGTGGGGCGAGGCGCGCGAGGAGCGGATCCCGGTCAAGGGCGTCCGGAAGGCGATCGCGACGGCGATGACGACGAGCGCGTTCACGGCGCCGCACGTCAGCCTGTTCGTCGACGTCGACGCGACCCGCACCATGGAGTTCGTGGCCCGGCTCAAGCAGTCGCCGACGTTCGCGGGCGTGAAGGTCTCACCGCTGCTCATGATGGCCAAGGCCGTCATCTGGGCGGTGCGCCGGAACCCGACCGTCAACTCCACATGGACCGACCGGGAGATCATCGTGCACCACTTTGTGAACCTCGGCATCGCTGCGGCCACGCCCCGCGGCCTCATCGTGCCGAACGTCAAGGATGCGCAGGACATGTCCCTGCTGGAGCTCGCGCAGGCGCTCGAGCAGCTGACCCGCACCGCGCGGGACGGCAAGACGACGCCCGAGGACATGGCGAACGGCACCGTCACGATCACCAACATCGGCGTGTTCGGGATGGACAGCGGGACGCCGATCCTGAACCCGGGCGAGGTCGGCATCGTCGCGATGGGGACGATCAAGCCGAAGCCGTGGGTTGTGGACGGCGAGGTCCGGTCGCGCATGGTCACGACGGTCGGTGCGAGCTTCGATCACCGGGTCGTCGACGGCGACGTGGCGAGCCGGTTCGTGCAGGACATCGCCTCCGTCATCGAGGAGCCGGCGCTGCTGCTCGACTGAGCGGGGCCATCGCTGCGCTCAGCGGACCACCTCGTAGTGGTCGCCGTCGAGCTGGAACTGGCCGCGGGGAAGGTACAGCTCCGTTCCGTCCAGGTCGACCTGCCGGAACTCGTCGGGGTGCTCCCTGAGGAAGCCTGCGAGCACAGCGTCCAGCGGGTAGCGCGGATCGTCGCCGATGACGATCGCGCCGAAGGGGCCGGTGTCGGCGAAGACGCTGACCTGGTCACCGAAGTTCGCTGACACGGCGGACGGCGCGAACCCCGCGGAGAAGATCCGCACGTCGCTGCGATGCGACCGGTCCAGGACGCCTTGGACGCGGGCGAGCCCCTCCTTGCGGATGTGCGCCGTCGTGACGGAGAACCGGGCAGCGCTGACGAGCACGAGAACGACGAGCAGCGCCGCGAACGAGCGCCCGATCCACCGAACGGGGACGACCGTCGCGAGCCTGGTGATCCCGACGGCGGCCAGGAGCGTCAGGATCGGCATCCACGCGAAGTAGTACTCGGCGAGCGCGACGCTGGCGATGACGACGAAGAACACCAGGAAGGCGGTCAGCGCCAGCGCCAGGACGAGGACGAGGCGCCCGGGTCGGATGACGATCGCGCAGAGCAGCCCGGCGCACAGGATCACGCTCACGGCGCCTCCGGTGCCGGCGTTCTCGAACCAGAGGTTCGCCCACCAGGGCGGGAACTGGTACACCGCTCCGGCGACGGTGACCGTGTGCCCGTCGTGGGCATGCTCGGACTGGAAGTCGATCATGTATCGGACCGCGCCCACGACACCGAACGGCAGGTAGACGAGCACGAAGGTCGCCGCGAACGCCGCAGCGAACAGGAGGCCGCCCCACAGCAGTCCCCACCACCGGCGGAACAGGATCGGGAGGACGATGAACACCGGGACGACGACCGCGGACGCTTCCTTGGACGTCACCGACGCGGCCATCAGGATCCCGGCGGCGACGATCCAGGGCCACCGCCCGCCGCTCGCCCACCGCCACCCGGCCCACAGTCCGGCGAGGCAGAACACCGCCATCGGGCCGTCCAGGAGCGCGAGGCGGTCGATACGCGTGGGGTCGCCGGTGATCCCGCGGGGGAGCAGCCACCACATCCCCGCGGCGAGGACGCCGGAGTACCAGCCGAGGTCTCGGCGAAGCCAGAGGAACATCACCAGGCCGCCGAGCACCGACAGCACCGCTATCGGAATCCGGGCTGCTTCGACGCCCTCGCCGAACGCGAGCTGCGCCAGGCCCATCAGGTACTTGGCGAGCGGCGGGTGCTGCACATTGCCGGTGAAGTTGCCGTGCAGGTAGCCCCAGCCGGCCTGCTGGTACGCGGGCTCGTCGGTCTGGACATTCGCGCGGAACAGATTCCACGCCGATTGGTACAGGCCCCACGCGGCGACGAGGGCGAGAACGCCGTACCGCGCCGGCCGGGTGGTGAGCGCGTGCTCAAACGTCCTCTGCATCGCGAGAAGCCTACGACGGCTCGGTCGCTTCTGGGGCGGAGTGGGCGCGCCTGTGATCCGGCCGGTTGAATGGGGTCATGACCACCTCTTCGCGACACCCGCTCGGTGTCACGCTCGTCGACGGCGGCGCGAACGTCGCCGTGTTCTCCGCGACCGCCGACGCCATCGAGTTCTGCCGCTTCGACGATGACGGGACCGAGCACCGCACCCCGCTCACGAACCGCACCGGCTACGTGTTCCACGACATCGTTCCGGACGTCGCCGTCGGCACCCGCTACGGCCTGCGCGTCCACGGCCTGTGGGATCCCGCCAACGGCGTCCGCCACAACGGCTACAAGCTCCTCCTCGACCCGTACGCCACCGCGATCGACGGCGACTACGAGTGGGGCCAGGCGCTCTTCGGGCACAAGATGGACGCGCCGGAGGATCTCGACGAGACCGACTCGGCGAGCGCCATGCCGAAGTGCGTCGTCGCCGACCGCTCCTTCGACTGGGGGGACGACGTCGCGCCCGGCATCACGCTCTCGGACACCGTCATCTACGAGACGCACGTCAAGGGCTTCACGAAGCAGCACCCCGACGTGCCGGAGGAGATCCGCGGCACCTACGCGGGGATGGCGCACCCCGCCGCGATCAAGCACCTCACCGACCTCGGCGTGACCGCGGTCGAGCTGCTCCCGACGCACCAGTTCGTCCAGGAGAACACGCTGCTCGACCAGGGGCTCCGCAACTACTGGGGCTACAACAGCATCGGGTTCCTCGCCCCGCACAACGAGTACTCCTCGTCGGGCACGGCCGGCGAGCAGGTCACCGAGTTCAAGGAGATGGTGAAGGCGCTCCATGCCGCGGGGCTCGAGGTCTTCATGGACGTCGTCTACAACCACACCGCAGAGGGCAACCACATGGGCCCGACGCTGTCGTTCAAGGGCATCGACAACAGGTCGTACTACCGGCTCGTGGACGGTGACGAGGCCAACTACTTCGACACCACGGGCACCGGCAACAGCCTCAACGTCGCCCACCCGGCCGCGCTCGCGCTCATCATGGACTCGCTCCGCTACTGGGTCGAGGAGATGCACGTCGACGGGTTCCGCTTCGACCTCGCGACGACGCTCACCCGCCAGGACGGCGAGGCTGAGAAGCACTCGGCGTTCCTCGACATCATCCACCAGGACCCGGTGCTCCGACAGGTCAAGATGATCGCCGAGCCATGGGACACGGCGGGCTACCAGGTGGGTGGGTTCCCCGCCGACTGGTCGGAGTGGAACGGCAAGTTCCGCGACGACGTCCGCTCCTACTGGGGCGGTGAGGAGGGCACGCTCGGTGCGTTCGTCGAGCGCGTGCTCGGCAGCCCGGACGTGTACGAGGGATCGCGTCGATCACCGATGTGCAGCATCGACTTCGTGACCGCGCACGACGGCTTCACGCTCGCCGACCTCACGTCCTACGCCGAGAAGCACAACGAGGCGAACGGCGAGGACAACAACGACGGCGAGAGCGACAACAAGTCGTTCAACGGCGGCGTCGAGGGCCCCACCGACGCCACGTCGGTCAACGAGTACCGCGATCGGCAGCGCCGGAACCTGCTCGGAACCCTGCTGCTGTCCACCGGTGTGCCGATGATCCTCGGCGGGGATGAGATCGCACGCTCCCAGGGTGGCAACAACAACGCGTACTGCCAGGACGACGAAATCTCCTGGTACGACTGGGACACGGTGGATCGGGATCTCCTCGCGTTCACGACGGCGGCCATCACGTTCCGCCGTGAGCACACGGCGTTGACCCCCGACTGGTTCCGGGTCGCGCCGGACGGCGAGTCGCACGAGACCGTCGCGGTCTTCCGCGCGGATGGGGTGCCGTTCGAGGACGACGACTGGGAGGACGGCAGGAACCTGGCCGCGACGATCGTCGTCAGCGACGGGCAGGACACGGTCGCGATGCTGGTGAACGCATCCGGGACCACGGTCGAGTTCACGCTGCCCGCCAAGACCGACGGCGGCGCGTGGGAGCTCGGCCTCTCCAGCGACAAGGACCAGCAGGTCGACGGATCCGGCGGGACCCTCCTCGTCAGAGACGCGTCCTTCACCGCGCTGGTCTGATCCTCCCCTGGCGCACGCGCACCTGCCGCGCCGTGGTGCATGAACGCCCGGGCACGATCTGCCCGGGCGTTCATGCGTGGCGCACCAACACCCTCCGACGACCTGTGGATCAGCGTGGAGTCCGCTCCGCCACGTGGGCGAGCTCGTCCGCGTCGCTACTGTGGGAACAGCTGGTCATGTCCGCGCAGGACCAGTCGCCGTGATCCGATCCTGCGGACGAGGAGGCCGGCAGCGATGCCCGCACGCATCACCGAGGGCGCCGTACCGAAGCACGAGCAGCTGCGGCGGATCCTGCTCGAGCTCGCGACCGACCGCCTCCACCCCGGGTCGGCGATCCCGTCCGAACGCCAGCTGATCGCCGAGTACGGCGTCAGCCGGATCACGGTCCGCCAGGCGCTCGGGCAGCTGGTGAACGAGGGGTACCTCACCCGCGTCCGCGGCAAGGGCACGTTCGTGGCACACCGTCCGGTCCAGTCGACGCTGCACCTCGCATCGTTCACCGAGGAGATGCGTGCACTGGGCCATGTGCCGGCCACGGTGGTCCTCGTCCGCGAGGAGGCGATCCCACCCGTCGGCACCGTCGCGGCGCTCCACCTCGCCGACGACGAGCCGGCCTTCCACGTCAAACGGCTCCGTCTCGCCGACGGCGTCCCGGTGTCGATCGACGACGCCTGGTTCGTCCGCTCCGTGATGCCAGGGCTGCTCGACCACGACCTGAGCGGGTCGATCTACTCGCTCGCCGCCGTCGAGTACGGCACGCCGATCGTCCACGCCCAGCAGACGGTCGCCGCCGACCCCGCCTCCGACGACGTGGCGACGCTTCTCGGCACGCGCACGGGCGCACCGGTGCTCGTCTTCGACCGGGTCTCGTTCTCGGAGACGGAGCCCGTCGAGCACACCCGCAGCTGGTACCGCAGCGATCGGTACCGTGTGCAGATGGAGGTGCGTGCGTCGGCTCCCCGAGCCGTCGCGCTGACCTGACCTGCGCGTTCGGCCCTGCGGCTACACGCGGAACAGGACCTCGCCGGGTGCGACCGACGTGCCCACGGCGTCCTGGGGCACGGAGTCCGGTGCGGAGCCGAGTACCACGACCGGGCACACCGGCGAGTGGCCCGCGGCGATGACCGTGTCGGGCTCGAAGCGCACGACAGCGGTCCCCGCGTCGACGGTGTCGCCCTCGGAGGCGAGCAGGGTGAACCCGGTTCCGTGCATCGTGACCGTGTCGATCCCGATGTGCACGAGGACGTCCGTGCCCGCGGTGCCCTGCAGCGCGAAGGCGTGCGGGTGGAGCTTCACGATGGTGCCCGCGACGGGTGCGACGACCGTGATCGCGGTATGCGCCGAGGAGGGGTCGAGTGCGACGCCCGCCCCGACGAGCTGCCCTGCGAACACCGGGTCCGGCACGTCGGCGAGTGCGACGACCGGTCCGGCGAACGGCGTCAGGACATCGGTCATGCGTCGTCGTCCATGAGGTCCTCGATCTCCTGGGCGAGGTTGTCCGCATCGGGGCCGACGATGACCTGCACGCCGGTGCCGATGGCGACGACGGCGATCGCCCCGGCCTTCTTCAGCGCGGCCTGGTCGACCAGGGACGGGTCGGCGACCTCGGTGCGGAGGCGCGTGATGCAGCCCTCGACCTCGTCGATGTTGTCGATACCGCCGAGCCCGGCGATGATGTCCTCTGCCTTCGACATGGTTCCTCCTCGTTCCGACCTGCGCGAGCAGGTTGACATGGGTGCCCGGCCTGGAGAGACTACGGACTGGTCATGACCGGACAGTACCGGATCCCTGGACAGTACCGATCCCGACCGACCGCATCAAGCCTGCACCCTCGCTCCACCCAACGTCGAGAGGAACACGATGACCGCTGTCACGTCGGACACGGAAGCGGCTGCGAGGCCGCCGAAGAAACAGAGCAGATTCTTCGCCAACGCGCAGCGGCTCGGTCGGAGCCTGCTGCTCCCCATCGCGGTGATGCCCGCAGCGGGCATCCTCAACCGTCTCGGCCAGCCGGATCTCCTCGGCGCGATCCCGGGCTTTGAGACCGGCGCCAGCGTGATCGGCGCGGCCGGCAATGCCATCTTCACGTGGCTGCCGCTGCTGTTCGCCGTCGGCATCGCGATCGGCTGGGCGAGGAAGTCCGACGGCACCACGGCGCTCGCCGCGGTCGTCGGATACATGGTGATGTACGAGGTGTTCGCGGTGATGTCGCCGATCGTGCTCGCCGGTGTGAAGGACGCCGCGGGGGACCAGGCCACGATCAACTTCGGTGTCCTCGGCGGCATCGTGATGGGCCTCGTGTCGGCCGCCCTCTGGCAGCGATTCCACCGCACGAAGATGCCGGACTTCCTCGGGTTCTTCTCGGGTCGACGCCTCGTGCCGATCCTCACCGCGGGTGCAGCGCTCGTCATCGCCGTCGTCATGTCCTTCTTCTACCGGTACTTCGACATCGGGCTCACCTGGGTCGGCGAGCAGGTCACGTCGCAGCCGGTCATCGGCGGCGGCATCTTCGGGACCGCGAACCGTCTGCTCATCCCGGTCGGGCTCCACCAGCTGCTCAACTTCTTCCCGTGGTTCCAGCTCGGCAGCTTCACCGGCCCGAACGGCGTCGTGTCGGGCGACATCCCGCGGTTCCTCGCGGGCGACCCCACCGCGGGCATCTTCCAGACCGGTTTCTTCCCGATCATGATGTTCGCGCTGCCCGCGGGCGCCCTCGCGATCTGGCGCAACGCCAAGCCGAAGCAGCGCAAGGTCGTCGGCGGCATCATGCTCTCGGCCGCGCTCACCTCGTTCGTCACGGGCATCACCGAGCCGCTCGAGTACTCGTTCATGTTCGTCGCATGGCCGCTCTACCTGATCCACGCGGTCCTCACCGGGACGTCGCTGGCGCTCGTCAACGCCCTTGGGATCCACGACGGGTTCTCCTTCTCCGCCGGCGCGATCGACTACGTCCTGAACTTCGGCAAGGCCCAGGGGGCGATCTGGCTGATCCCGATCGGCCTGGTGTACGCGGCCATCTACTACTTCCTGTTCTCATTCGTGATCAAGAAGTGGAACCTTCGGACCCCTGGCCGCGAGGAGGACGACTCTGCCGAGTCGGTGGACGCCGCGACGAAGGCGTAATCCTGCCGGTCACGCTCGCCCCTCGCGGCTGCCGGGCACCCGCGGCTGGCGTCGCTCGGTGTCACGGAGAACGCGCTGAGGGGCGAGAATGACCTCTCGTGGCAGCAGATGAACATCGACCGGACCGCGGCGGCCCGCGCGCGGTGACGACGCCCGCCCGCAGGGACAGCGTCGCCGCCGGTCCTGAGACCGGGAACGGGGACGCCGTGCTGTCCCTGCGCGGCGCGGGGCTGTCGTATGGCTCGCGCGTGCTGTGGCGGGACCTCGACCTCGACCTGGCGCCAGGGGAGTTCGTCGCCGTGCTCGGCCCCAACGGCGCCGGCAAGACGAGTCTGCTCCGAACCGTGCTCGGTCAGCAGGGCCTCACGAGCGGCACGATGGCGTTCCTCGGCAGGCCGGTCACGCGCGGGCATCGCCGGATCGGGTACATCCCGCAGCAGCGGCTCATGGAGTCCGGGACACCCCTGCGCACGCGGGACATGATCGCCCTCGGGGTCACCGGGCACCGCTGGGGCATCCGCCCCGAGCGACCAGCCGAACGCGCCCGCGTCGACGAGCTCGTCCGCGAGGTCGGCGCCACCGCGTTCGCCGACGCTCCCGTCGCCGAGCTGTCCGGCGGCGAGCAGCAGCGCGCCCGCGTCGGCCAGGCGATCGCCGCGGACCCGGCCCTCCTGCTCTGTGACGAGCCGCTCATCTCCCTCGACCTGCGGCACCAGCGCGAGGTGACCGAGCTCATCGACCGTCAGCGCCGACAGCGGAACGCGGCCGTGCTCTTCGTCACGCACGACGTCAACCCGATCCTGCACGTCGTCGATCGCGTCCTCTATCTCGCCAACGGCCGGTTCCGGATCGGCTCGCCCGACGAGGTGCTCCGCGCGGACGTGCTCTCCGACCTCTACGGCACGTCGGTGGACGTGGTCCGCACGATGGGCCGGATCGTCATCGTCGGGGCGACCGACGCCTCCGATCACATGGGCGAGCACCACCACCACACTCCGGGCCGCCACGACCGCCCGGACACCGACGCGCACGAGGGGCGGGTGCGCTGATGGACGTGCTCCTCGCCACGGGCGTGCAGCACCTGCTGTCGAGCGTGTTCTCGTTCCAGGACTTCCCGGAGCTCGTCGCGCTCGTCAAGAACTCGATCTTCGCGGGAGCGGTGCTCGGCATCGTCGGGGGCCTCATCGGGCCGTTCGTCATCACCCGGAACATGCCGTTCGCCGTGCACGGCATCAGCGAGCTCTCGTTCGCGGGGGCGTCGGCGGCGCTGCTGTTCGGCGTGAACGTCGTGGCGGGCTCGCTCGTCGGGTCGCTCCTCGCGGCGCTGCTCATCGGAGCCCTCGGGTCGAGGGCCCGGGAACGCAACTCCGCCATCGCCGTCCTCATGCCCTTCGGCCTCGGACTCGGGATCCTCTGCCTTGCGCTGTACCGCGGGCGTGCGGCGAACAAGTTCGGCCTGCTCACCGGTCAGATCGTCTCGGTCGACAATCCGCAGCTCGGATTCCTGCTCGTCGTCTCCGCGGTCGTCATCGTCGCGCTCCTCGTGGTGTGGCGGCCGCTCATGTTCGCCAGTGTGGACCCGGACGTGGCGGCCGCCGCCGGAGTGCCGGTACGGACCCTGGCGATCGTGTTCATGCTCGTCCTCGGACTCGCGACCGCGGTGTCGGTGCAGATCGTCGGCGCCCTGCTCGTGCTCTCGCTGCTCGTCACCCCGGCTGCCGCGGCGCTCCGGCTCACGGCGAGTCCGGTGCTCGTGCCCGTGCTGTCGATGGTCTTCGCCGTGACGAGCGTGGTCGGCGGGATCCTCCTCGCCCTCGGCGGCGGGCTTCCGATCAGTCCGTACGTCACCACGATCTCCTTCGTCATCTGGGCGGTGTGTCGTATCGTCGGGTCGCGTCGGGACGCACGCGGTCGAGACCGCGACGCGCGTCGCCAGCGGGAGGAGCACCTCCCGTCCGTCCAGCAGCGCAAGGAGGTCGGCGCATGAACGCCGTCGCAGCATCCGCCGCCGGCGCGGCCAAGGGCCGTCGGAACACCTGGCAGCGCGAGGCCGTCCGAGCGGCACTCGACACCACCGGGGGGTTCGTGAGTGCGCAGGCCCTGCACGCCCGGCTGCGCGACGAGGGGTCGTCCATCGGGCTCGCCACCGTGTATCGCGCACTGTCCGACCTGGCGACGGACGGCGCCGCGGACTCGCTGCAGCAGGACGGCGAGTCCCTCTACCGCGCCTGCAGCTCGGGGACGCACCACCACCACCTGATCTGCCGGATCTGCGGCACCACGGTCGAGATCGAGGCCGACGAGGTCGAGGTGTGGGCGCAACGGGTGGCGTCGGAGCACGGGTTCACGCGCGCGAACCATGTCGTCGACGTGTTCGGGGAGTGCGCCGCATGCACGTTGGCCGGGGCCACTCGCACGTCGGCGGGGGCCGCCCGCACGTCGCCCGGAGCCACTCGCACCACCGGGTAGCGTCCCCGGCATGGATCTTGCGAGCCTCACCGTCTGGACCGGCGGAACCGACTACGACGTCGCCCGGCAGGTTCTCCAGCGGGGCGTCGCGGCGATCTATTGTGTCGCGTTCCTGTCCACGTTCGTGCAGTTCCCGGCGCTCCTCGGCGAGCACGGCCTCCTGCCCGTTCCGCGCTACCTGCGGCTGCAGTACGCCCGGAAGCAGCCGATGCTCTGGCGGTGGGTGCCGTACTCCGACCGCCGGCTCCGGCTCCTCGCGGGTGGCGGCGCGGTCCTCGCCGCGTTGGTCGTCGCCGGGGTGCCCCAGCGCGGTCCGGCGGAGGTCCCGCTGGTCGTGTTCCTGCTCCTCTGGGGTGCGTACCTGTCGATCGTCAACGTCGGGCAGACCTTCTACGGCTTCGGCTGGGAGACGCTGCTCCTGGAGGCCGGGTTCATCGCGGCGTTCCTCGGATCGGACCAGGTGGCCCCGCCGATCGTCACGCTCCTCGCGATCCGGTGGCTCGTGTTCCGGCTCGAGTTCGGCGCCGGGATGATCAAGATGCGCGGCGACAGCTCGTGGCGGGACCTCACCGCGTTGAACTACCACCACGAGACGCAGCCGATGCCGAACCCGATGAGCCGCACCGCGCACCTCCTGCCGCGGTGGGTGCACCGCTACGAGACGCTCGGCAGCCACATCGTGCAGCTCGTCGTGCCGTTCTTCCTGTTCGCGCCGCAGCCGATCGCGAGCATCGCCGCCGCGCTCGTCGTCATCACGCAGCTGTGGCTCGTCGTCAGCGGGAACTTCGCCTGGCTCAACGTGCTCACCATCGTGCTGGCGTTCGCCGCGATCGATGACGGAGCGGTCGGGGTTGTGCTGCCCGGGCTCCGTCCAGCGCTCGCGGACGGCCCGCAGGCCACGCCGCTCTGGTTCGCCGCCGTCGTCGTCGGTGTCGGCGTGCTCCTGCTGGTCCTGTCGTGGCAGCCAGCGAGGAACCTCGTGGCGAAGCGTCAGCTCATGAACGCGAGCTTCAACCGCTGGCATCTGGTCAATGCGTACGGGGCGTTCGGGAGTGTGACGCAGCAGCGCTTCGAGGTGATCGTGGAGGGGACGATGGCCGATGTGCCGACGGAGGGCGACTGGCGCGAGTACGAGTTCCGGGGCAAGCCGGGGGACCCTCGCCGCCGCCCCCGACAGTTCGCGCCATACCATCTGCGCCTCGACTGGCTCATGTGGTTCCTGGCGCTCGGTGCCGACGACGGGTGGTTCCGGGTGTTCCTGGTGCGCCTCCTGGAGGCCGACCGCTTAACGCTCCGTCTGCTCCGCGTGGACCCGTTCGCCGGGCAGCCGCCGCGGTGGGTCCGGGCCCGGATGTTCCGCTACCGGTTCGCCACCCGGCAGGAGCACCGCCGGACGGGGCTGATCTGGATCCGGGAGGAGCAGTACACGGTGGTGCGGCCGACCGGCCTACGCGGGTGACGAGACAGGGCGCGGAGGCCCATGACAGGGTGCGGGACCCGTGGCGGCGCGCGGAGGCGGTTGCGGGCCTCCGGGCGGTGCCGTAGGCTTGGCGATTGGTCCGCCGCGCCTGCGTGTCGGACTGTTGTTTCGCCTGCTCGCCGTCGCAACCGCCGCGGCCAGTCAGGCGGTGTGCACATCCCCCTCGCCAAAGCGAGTCCGTCAGGACCCGAACCGGCGTCGTGCATGCCAGGCAAGTGACCTTGGGTGTGGCCGTATGGCCGCACGGTAACCATCTCAGGAGGAGACCATGGCAGCAGTCTGCCAGGTGACCGGCGCCGTTCCCGGCTTCGGGCACAGCATCTCGCACTCGCACCGCCGGACGAAGCGCCGCTTCGACCCGAACGTGCAGAAGAAGACGTACTTTGTTCCGTCGTTGCGTCGGAACGTCACGCTGAACGTCAGCGCAAAGGGCATCAAGGTGATTGACGCACGCGGCATCGAGTCCGTCGTCAAGGACATCCTTGCCCGTGGGGAGAAGATCTGATGGCCAAGAAGGGTCAGGACGTTCGTCCGATCATCAAGCTCCGTTCGACGGCCGGTACCGGGTTCACGTACGTGACCAAGAAGAACCGCCGGAACAACCCCGACCGCCTCGTGCTTAAGAAGTACGACCCGGTCATCCGTACGCACGTCGACTTCCGCGAGGAGCGCTAAGCATGGCCAAGAAGAGCAAGATCGCCAAGAACAACCAGCGCGCGGTGATCATCGAGCGCTACGCAGCTCGTCGTCTCGAGCTGAAGAAGGCCCTCATCGACCCGAACGGGACCGACGAGAGCCGTGAGGCGGCCCGCCTCGGCCTGCAGAAGCTCCCGCGCGACGCGTCGCCGATCCGCTACCGCAACCGCGATGCGATCGACGGCCGCCCCCGGGGCAACCTCACGGAGTTCGGCATCAGCCGCGTCCGCTTCCGTGACATGGCGCACCGTGGCGAGCTCCCCGGGATCACGAAGAGCTCCTGGTAAGCATCGCCGCCACGATCCACACCCCTCGACCGCTCGGTCGGGGGGTGTGGTCGTTATCCGCCGGCCACGTGCCACAGCAGCCCCACCAGTCACTCGCATCACTCCGATCGGGGCGGATCCGGGTGGGTCGAGCGGGAAACCCGACCGAGGCTGGTAGGTTTTACGCGGTTCCACGGGCCCTCGGCCTGGTGGTCTTACCGCTCGGATGCACCTCGCATCCGGTCATCACCGCAAGAAGTCCGAGGAGGACATCTCATGGCTGACAAGTCACTGAACCGCACCGAGCTCGTCGCCGCCGTCGCGGCGGAGTCCGGCCAGAGCCAGGCCGTCGTCAACGGAGTCGTCGACGCACTCTTCTCCGTCGTCTCCACGTCCGTCGGCGAGGGCACGAAGGTCACGATCCCCGGATGGATCGCATTCGAGAAGACACACCGCGCCGCGCGCACCGGCCGCAACCCGCAGACGGGTGAGGCGCTCGAGATCGCCGCGAGCGACAGCGTCAAGGTCAGCGCGGGCAGCAAGCTCAAGGCCGCAGTCAAGTAGGACCGCCGCCGTGGCGGAGGGGACGGCTTCGGCCGTCCCCTCCGTCGTTCCACACCCGGCGGAGGCGCAGCATCCATCCCCTTGCGCTATCAGCGCCGGACGGGAGGCTCGCGGAACGCACTTAGGCTGGGTTGGTGACTCGAATCGCGCGCATCGCCGGCCCCGCCGTGCTGGTGCTCGTCGCATTCCTGTCCCTGCTCGTCGCCCTGATGATCGGAGGCGGCGCCGAGGCACCGCAGCTGTCCGATCCCGGCACGGCGGTGCGCTTCGGCCTCCCGATCGCGCGGATGATCGTCGACCTGTCCGCAGCGGTCGCCATCGGCGGGCTGGCACTCACGACCGTCGGGCTCTCGCGAACGGCAGCTGAATGGAACCGCGCGCTCGACGTCGCGGCAGCGGCAGCGGGTGTCTGGACGGTCGCGTCCGCGGTCACCGCCTTCTGCACCTTCCTCAGCGTCGCCGATGTGCCCATCACCGTCGACGAGCAGTTCGGCCAGACCCTCGGCGTATTCCTGACCGGCACCGGTCCGGGTGTCGCCTGGCTCGTCGCCGTGCTCGTCGCGGCGACCGTGACGGTGCTGTGCTTCGCCGTCCGGTCCCGCGGCATGGTCGCCGTCGCGACGGGCGTCGCCCTCGTCGGGCTCGTGCCGCTCGCGCAACAGGGCCACGCCGCCGGAACGGCCGACCACGATGCCGCGGTCACTGCGCTCGGACTGCACCTCGTGGGGGCGGCGCTGTGGGTGGGCGGACTCGCCATGGTCGTGCTCGTGGGTGGTGTCGTTCCTCAAGACCGGATCGCGGCGGTCGTCGGACGGTACTCAAGCATCGCCCTCGGCTGCTTCGTCCTCGTCGCCGTCTCCGGGTACGCCTCAGCCGCCATCCGCGTGGGAACGTGGGGCGAGCTGCGCTCGCCGTACGGGGTGCTCGTCCTCGTCAAGGTCGGTGCCCTCCTGGCGATCGGGATCCTCGGTCTCCTGCAGCGGCGTCGGCACATCGGTGCGCTCGCGGCCGGATCCGAGCGACGCGGGCCGTTCTGGCGACTCGTCGTCGTCGAGCTCGCGGTCATGGGGGTCGCCTCCGGGTTCGCCGCGGCGCTCGGCCGGACCGCGGCACCGGTCGATCCGGCGGCGCTCAGCACGACCACGGACCCCAGCCCCGCTGAGCTCCTGACCGACGATCCGCTGCCGCACGCCGTCGGCGGCTGGACCTGGCTCACGGCGTGGAACCTGGACCTGTTCTGGCTGCTCGCCGTGGTGCTGTTCGCCACCGCGTACGCCGCAGGTGTGCTGCGGCTGCGCCGAGGCGGGACCACGTGGCCGGTGCGCCGGATCGTGGCGGCTGCCGCGTGCCTGATCGCCCTTGCGGTGGCGACGAGTGGGTTCCTGCACGTGTACGACCGCTCGCTTATCTCCATGCACATCGCGGCGCACGTCGTCCTCGGGCTGCTCGTCCCGCTGCTGGCCTGGGCGGCCGCGCCGGTGCGGCTCATCCGGTCCGCCGTGCACCCCCGCCACGACGGCAGCACCGGCGTCCGCGAGTGGACCGACGTCGTCGTCGGCAGCGCCGTCGTCCGCGTCCTCGCGCAGCCGTTCCTCGCCGTGGTGCTCCTCGCCGCGGTGTGGTGGGCGCTGTACGACACGCAGGCGCTCCGCTGGTCGACGTCGGACGCCATCGGGCGCACCGTGGTCGACGCCGTGTTCCTGGCCGTCGGCCTGATCGCGGTGCCGACGCTCGTGACACCGGTCGCAGCAGGTGCCCGTCGTGCCAGCGCTGCGGCCGCTGCCGTGCGTGTCGTCGGTGCCGTGGTCGTCGCGGCGGCGGTGGTCGCCCTCGGCGTTGCGCTGCGCGGGCCGCTCGGGCTCGTCGGCGCCTCCTGGTTCGGTGCGATGGGCAGGACGTGGGGTGCGGAGCCGCTCGTGGACCAGGCGCGAGGAGGTGCCGTGCTCGTCGTCGCGGGGATCGCGTTCCTCCTGACGGTGGTGGGCGCCGTGCTCGGCTGGATCCGCTCGGAACGCGAGCCCGCGTCGCGGACCCCGAGCCGGTCCTCCTGGCCGCGCGCGCAGGACGGCCAGTGGTCGTGAGCCGCCTGGAACTGACCGCCGAGCAGCAGGCGGTGTTCGACCACATCGAGTCGACGCGCGACCATGTCTTCATCACGGGCAGGGCCGGCACCGGCAAGTCGACGCTCCTGCACCACCTGTCGTGGAACACCGCGAAGCAGGTCGTCATCTGCGCGCCGACCGGCGTCGCCGCGCTGAACGTGGGCGGGCAGACGATCCACTCGCTCTTCCGGCTGCCGATCGGGCTGATCGGGGACACGGCGATCGAGCAGAACGCGGAGACGCGCAAGCTCCTGAACACGATCGACACGCTCGTCATCGACGAGATCTCGATGGTGAACGCGGACCTCCTCGATGCGATCGACCGTTCGTTGCGGATGGCGCGCCAGCGGAGGAACGAGGCGTTCGGGGGCGTGCAGGTCGTCATGTTCGGGGACCCGTACCAGCTGCCACCGGTGCCGGGGGACACCGACGAGCGCGCCTACTTTCGCGACCACTACCGCTCGATGTGGTTCTTCGACGCGAAGGTGTGGACGCAAGCGGCGCTCAACATCATCGAGCTCGCGACGATTCACCGGCAGCGCGACGAGGCGTTCGCGGCGATGCTCACCGCGGTCCGCCATGGTCGGGTCACGGCGGACGTCGCCGCAGCGCTCAACACGGCGGGTGCGCGCCCGGCGCCGGAGGGCATCATCACGTTGGCCACACGGAACGACACCGTGGCCAGGATCAACAAGACCGCACTCGACCGACTGCCCGGCGCGGTGAAGACTGCCAAGGCGGAGCTCAGCGGGGACTTCGGAGGCCGCACCTACCCCGCGGACGAAGCGCTCGAGCTGAAACCCGGTGCGCACGTGATGTTCCTCCGGAATGACGCCGACCAGCGGTGGGTGAACGGCACGATCGGTGTGGTCACGAAGATCCGGGACACCGTCTGGGTGGAGGTCGACGACGAGGAGTTCGAGGTCCAGCCCAGCGTCTGGGAGAAGATCAGATACTCCTACTCGGCGTCGACGAAGGAGCTGCGGAAGGACACGGTGGGGGAGTTCCAGCAGTTCCCGCTCCGGCTCGCCTGGGCGGTGACGATCCACAAGTCCCAGGGCAAGACGTACGACCGAGCCGTCGTCGATCTCGGCAGCAGGGTGTTCAGCGCGGGGCAGGCGTACGTGGCGCTGAGCCGCATCACGGCGCTCGAGGGGCTGTACATGACCCGGGATCTCCGCCCGCGGGACATCATCGTCGACAACGACGTCCGGCGGTTCATGTCCGAGTCGCCGCGGGTCGTCGCCACGGCGTTGCCGGCCGCGCCGCCCGCCGGTTAACCCTGCCCGCGCCGCCGGGCAGCGCTGCTGGCGCTGCCCGCGCTGCCCGCGCCGCCCGCTGGTGTGTGGCGCCGGCGTGGGGCGGGTACCGGTTCCGTGGCGCTGGGCTGTGCGCATGACATGGTTCCGCGTACGAGACGCGACGCCGCGGCGTGGCGGCTTATGCGCGGAACGATGTCTTGCCGCCGGACGGGTGTTGCCCCGCCGGACCGGCGTCGCAGCCGCCTCCAGCCACCCGGCCGCGGCCGGACCGGCGTCACAGCGGCGCCGCCCAGCCGCGCTGGCCGCCCTGCCGGCGCCGCCGCTGGTGTGTGGCGCCGGCGTGGGGCGGGTACCGGTTCCGTGGCGCTGGGCTGTGCGCATGACATGGTTCCGCGTACGAGACGCGACGCCGCGGCGTGGCGGCTTATGCGCGGAACGATGACTTGCCGCCGGGCGGGTGTTGCCCCGCCGGACCGGCGTCGCAGCCGCCGCCGGCCACCCGCCCGCGGCCGGACCGGCGTCGCAGCCGCCTCCAGCCGACGCGGCGCCGTCCAGCCGACGCGGCGCCGCCGCCAGAACCTACGCCCGCGCGGAGGCGCGGACCGCGGCCAGGTTCTGCTTGTCCGCCGCGAGCGCCGTGAGCACGAGGATGGCGCCGACCACGACGTGGAAGATGTTGTCCGTCATGTTCGCAGCGAAGATGTTCGCGCTCGTGTGCATGAACACGAAGCCGTAGACGCCGAGGAACAGGCTGATGATGCCGACCACGAGGTTCGCGGTGCGCGCTGCTGCCATGGTCGCGAACGCGGCGATGAAGAGCAGGGCGGCGAGAAGCGTCCAGATACCGCAGATCGCGGGGTTGACCAGGAACGCGTTCCAGAGGTAGCCGCCGCTGGACCCGAGGAACGCGTGACCGTCCTCGTGGGCGAAGAAGAACCCGAGGACTCCCCAGATGGCGAAGAGGGCGCCTGCGGTCGCGGCGAGGGCACGGTTCGGAGAGGCGATGATGCTCGGCTCGCTGATGGACACTTCGGTTTCCTCCTGGTGGACGACGGTCCGATCGATCGGACGTCCGGTGGTGGTCGTCGGCACCGTGCGTACTCGCCGAGCAGACGGGGACGACCCGGACCTCGGGGAGCGCGACCCGCGCTTCTCAGGATCCGACTGGCCTGAAAACGGTATCGTGTCTCGCCCCGACCGACCCAATCGAAGTGCCGTCACGAGCCGTACGACGGCGCCGACCGCCGCGATGCCGAGGAGGAGGAGACCGGTGATCTGCACTCCGGAACGGACCGACGAGCCGCCGGCACCGCGACGCGTGCTCCCGGCCCGTCGGCGGATCAGGTGGGCCGTCTTGGCTGCGGTGGGTTTCGTGCTCATACCTCTTGTCTACGCCGTTGCGGTGCTGACGCCCGGCGGACAGCGACTCGAGGACGCCGCGCTCGACGGTGTGCGCGAATCCGACCTGTTCGCCAGCGACACCGCGCTCAACGTCATCTCGGTGCCCGTGATCCTGCTGCTCGTCGTCGTGATCATCGCCGTCGGGCTGGCGAGGGGGCGTCTGGCCGTCGGCATCGCTGCCGGGGTCGTGATGCTCGCGTCGGCGGCGACGTCCACCCTGCTCAAGGACGTCGCGGCACGACCGGAGATCGCGGAGTCGACGACGCCGAACTCGTTCCCGTCCGGCCACGCGACCATCGCCCTCGCCGCGCTGTTCGCGGTGCTCATGGTGACCCCGCGGCGGTTCCGGCCGGCGGTGGTGCTCGTCGGCGCCGCGTACGCGGTGATCGTGGCGAACCAGACGGTCGTGTACGGCTGGCATCGCGTGAGCGACATCCTCGGTGCGTGCGCCGTCGCACTCGTCTGGCTCGGCGCGGTCCGGGCGCTTGGCCCTCGGGTGGACCGGGGCACTCGTGGAGACCGTGACGCCCCGCGGGGTCCGCGCCGCCTGGTGACCGCGGTCATCATCGTCGGACTCGCTGTCGTGGTGACGGTCGGCGCGGTGGCGGTCGTCGTGTCTGTCGTGAATGGGGCGGGCCATGACCAGTCGGCGCTCCTGGTCGCCGGTCGGATGACGGCCTCCGGGGCGGTGCTCGGGACAATCCTGACAGTGTGGCTCGCCGACGGACTGCACGCCACGAGCAGGCTGATCGCTTAGCGCTCGGATGACGCTGATGTCAACTCCCTACAAGGGCGATTGTGCCGGCGGTATGGTAGCGACGTCTCCGTCGTGTCGCTCGGCTGGGGGCGACCGCGACACCGTCAGGGAGGAGTCAACCATGGGCCTGTACGAGACCGACCCGAGCGTCGAACCGCTTCGAATCCGCAGCTACCGGCAGTTGCGGCGCGACCACCGTCGGGGCTATCCGATCGAGCTGGAGGTCGAGCCCACGCTGTACTCGGACTTCTTCAAGGACCAGTTGCGGCGTCGCTCGTAGCGCAAGAACGTTCACCCCCCTCGAACCCGCCCCGGACGTGGTTCCTGGGTGCGTGCTGTCGTGGCTTGCCCATTCGCCGAGCAGGGCGGAGCATGAACACCGGGAGAGGAGCAGTCTCAGCCAGGTCACGACCCGGCGCCGTCGCCGGCATCGTCTGGACCGTCTGCGTTGAGCGTGAGCATGCCTGTGCGTCCCGTCGGACGCGCTTCAACTGGCGTTCCCCAGAACTCCGCCCCGCACCGAAAGGCCCCCCAGTGGGACTGTTCATCTACGACTCGCAGCAGCTGCAACTCAGGCTCGAGGACCGCACCCTCGCGCATCTCCAGATCATCATCGTCAACAAGCTGCGGAACGGCGATCGGTTCACGTTCTCCTGGAAGGACGATCCCGCCCTCGGGGACGGCCGCAGCAGCATCTGGCTCTATCCGGACGTCGCCCTGCACTTCAAGTTCTCCGGAAGCCGGCCGCCGTCCATCAACCGTTCCTGGCTCGAGCAGCTGTACAAGTCGGCGGCGAGCGGGGCCGGTCTCGTGCTCAGTCCCGAACCCGCCGAGCAGACATCGTCCTCGACGCTCCGGGATGAGGACATCCCGGGCGGCCCCGACGGCCCCCCGCAGGTCCCGCTGACCGCGCTCTGACTCGGGCCCGAGGGGGCCCTCTGCGGCAGACGGCGACCCGGGGACCGTCTGCGGCAGACGGCGATCCGGGGCTCGCTGCCACAGAGGGCGACCCGGGGACCGGCCGCGGGCGCCGGCGAGCCGCTCGATGATGTGGAGCGAGTGACGGGAATCGAACCCGCGCTACCAGCTTGGGAAGCTGGAGTTCTACCATTGAACTACACTCGCGTCGCCCGGAGGCGCGTCCCATCGTACCTGATCTGCGCGTGCGCGAACGCCACCGCACAGCCGTGCCGGCTCCGTGGGTCCCGCGCCACGCCGGCCACGCCGCACCACGCCGCACCACGCCGCCCGCACCACGCTGGCCACGCCGGCCACGCCAGCTCGGTCGGGTCCCACGCCGGCCCTCCCTGCCCCTTCGCTGAGAGCCGGAGCGCGCACCGGACACTCGTCGGCCGCATGTGTACCGTCCGTGGGGATCGAGAAACCCGCCGGCGTCGCAGCACCTCGTCGGTTCGTCAAGGTCTTGGGAGGCGAGCACGGATGGTCAGACATCCCCTCATCGACGACGTGGTGGGGTCCGCTGTCATCGTGGAGTCCAGCTCCCCGGTCGTGTGGCTCACCCAGTCCTTCGCTGATCTGCTCGAGCGTACGGCCCCAGCACGACGTCTGGTGGTCCTCCGAACTGGGGCCGATGCGGCGCTCACCCCGGCGTTGCGCCACGCGCTCGGCGCCGCAGGGGCGGCCTGGGTCGTCACCGGCGACGACGGGGCGCTCCGCGACGGAAGGACCGGGGTCGCCGCGAACTCCATCACCGACTTCTCCACGCGGGGGCCCGAGCTGGCCGGGACGCCGTCGCCGGCGCACCTCGTGGCGGCTGACGCGGTCGCCCAGGTGAGCATCGATCTGACGCTCCGCCACCATCCCGACCGTGAGGTCAACGTCGGTGGCGCGATCGAGGCCCTGTGCACCGCGGCTGGGTGCTGCCCCGAGCGCTGGGGGACCGCGGAGCCGCTGACCGTCCCATGGGATCGGTGGGTGGTCACCCAGTACGCGAAGCAGGAGGCGCCCGGCGTCAGCACGTCGTATGCGGTCGGGAACGGCATGTCCGCCACGATGACCGCGCACATGACCGGGGGCATGATCGTCGAGACGGTTTCCGCTGTGCTGACGATGCCCCGCGACGGGGTCGACCGCGTGCTCGACGCGGTGCGCCGGGTCGCGCACGACGTCGTCCCGGTGTTCGGGGTCGTCATGCAGCGGCATGGGGATGCCGACCACATGGTGCGGGCGGTCTCGTACGGCGAGCCGAACCCGTCAGCCGTGGTCGTCGGCCCGGAGGCCAGCGAGCTCCTCGACCGGACGGGGGCGTGGCCGCCGGCGAAGACCAGCACCGAGCTCTTCGGCGTGCCTGGGCATGAGGGCATCGTCGTTCGCTTCGATGACGACGGCTGGGACGCGTTGGAGTCCTTCCTCGACCGCATCGACGAGGAGCGGTTCCTCGAACTGGTGGGAGGCGCACCGCTCGACGAGGCTGGTGCGGACGGTGCACTCGGCGATCGTGCCGTCCGGACGGACCGCGATGGGCAGCCGGAGCACGGCGCCCGAACGATCGGCGGCCCCGGTGCCACGTGATGTGACCCTGCTCTGCCGAGACCGAGTCGACGTGCGCGACGTCGCGGAGGCGCTCGTGGTGCACGAGGACGGCTGGGGCGTGCGCGCCCTGGACGACGGCTCGACCTTGCAGGTGTGCCGTGACGCGGACAGCCCGGTGATCACCGTGCTCGGCGTCCACCGCGTCGAGTCGTCGGACGAGCTCGAGCGGATCCTGCCGGACGCGCCGGTCGTGCCGACCCCGCTGTGGTGGGCCGACACTGTGACGCCGTACGGGCCCGACGGGGAGGCCGGGATCGCGGCTGCGCTCGAAGCCGCCGTCGACCTGCACGCCGTCTGCATCGTCCACGGAGACTGAGCGGGCGGAGAGCGTTCGCCGCGGCCCGCGGCCCGCGGCCCGCGCCGCCCCCGCCGCGGCGGCCACGAGCAGCGCAACGCCCTGGGGCACACCCCCACGCCCACGCGCACTCCTGCCCCCACGCGCGCCGCCGCGCCTCGGATCAGTCGTCCGAGCGCTTCCGACCCATGGCGGCGAGGCGCTCGTTGTACGCGTGGAGCTCGGCGTCGCCGTCGCGGTCGGCCTGCCGGTCGAGGCGCTTCGCGCTGCGCTCATCCGACCTGATCCAGTTCCGGACGACGAGCAGCACGACGAACACCATCGGCAGCTCGGAGGCGCCCCACGCGATGCCGCCGCCGGTGTGCTGATCCGCGAGGAGGCCGACGTCGTTCGTCTCCCCGAGCGCGTGGTACCAGTCGACGGCGAACACCGACTCGCTCGTCATCACCGCAACGCCGAAGAACGCATGGAACGCCAGGGTCGCCAGCAGCGCGATGATGAGGATCGGGTAGGCGGGGCGCTGCGGCCCCGGGTCGATGCCGATGAACACCCAGAAGAACAGATACCCGGCCAGCACGAAGTGGATCACCATGACGACGTGCCACTCGTGCGACTGCAGCGCGTACTGGAACGCCGGCGTGAAGTAGAAGACGACGAGCGACCCCGCGAAGATCACCCCGGCCACCGGGGGCTTGCCCATGAACTGCATGTACCGGGAGTGCACGAAGAGCAAGAGCCATTCCCGTGCGCCGCGGCTGCCGTCGTTGCGCACGGGCAGGGTCCGGAGGGCCAGGAGGACCGGGCCGCCGAGCACGAGCGGCAGCGGCACGAACATCATCAGACCCATGTGCTGGATCATGTGGCTCGAGAAGTGGATCATGCCGTAGACGGCCGGACCGCCGCTCGTGAACCAGACGAAGAGCGCGCAGCCGATCAGCCAGAGGACGGTGCGGTGGAGCGGCCACCGGTCGCCCCGGGCGCGGAGCTTCCGCACGGCGTACAGGTACCAGGCGCCCATGGTCACCGCGATCGCCAGCCACGCCCAGTCGATGTGCCACTGTGTCAGGAACGTGTGGAGTGTCTGCGCGGGCGGGTAGGTGAACCCAATCAGCCCGTCGCGGGTGTCCGCGCCGGTCTCCGGGGTCTGCGGCACCGGCGGCTGGCTCCGAGCAAGGCCGACCGACAGGCCCATGGCGACCGCCATGAACACGACCTCGGCGAGGGCGAACCGGACGAACGCGACCCGGTTGAGCGGATCGCGCAGCAGCCCGGGAACGAGCTTCCGGCGCTGCACGATCCCAGCGATCCCGAGCAGGACGAGGATCACCGCCTTCGCGGTGATGAGCCACCCATACGACGTGAGGACGAGATCGGCGGGGCCGGTCAGCCGGAGCGACGCGTTCACGATCCCGGAGAACGCGACGGCGACGAAGGACCACCCGGCCAACGTCGAGTAACGGGCCACGACCCTCCCGGTCGCGGTGCGCGTGCGGGTGCGGAGCAGCAGGACCGCGACGAGCCCGCCGACCCAGACGCACACGCCGATCAGGTGGAACGCGAGCGAGTTGACGGCGTTCGCGTGCTCGAGCGAGCCGGCCGCATGCCCGGACAGCGCCAGCGGCAGCAGCGCGAAGAGCGCGAAGACCGTGGCGACGGCCAGCGCAGTGACGCGGATGGCGAACGCGGCGACGACCGTCGCGATGAGGATCGCGACGGCGGAGACGACGAGCGACTGCCCGATCTCGACCTGGAACGCGAAGAGCAGGAAGTTGCGGGCGAACACGGGGCTCGTCAGCGGCACGCCCAGGGTGTTCGCGCCGGTCAGGACGATCACCACGGTCGCGGCGAGGAACCACGCGGCACCCGAGACGGCGGCCCATCGCGCCGCCTGCTGCTGCACGCGCGAGACGTGCTTCGGATTCTTGCGCTGGGCCGGCAGGGCGAACGCTGCGACGATGAGGAGGCCGACCGTGAGGGCCGCGAGGCCGTCGTGCACGGCACGCGCGATCGGCAGGCCGTACACGACGACGTCACCGGGGTCGACGAGCCCGCGGTTCGTCGTGAACGCGCCGGTCAGGGTCATCGCGAACACCGCGCACGCGACGACGAGCGGGAGCGCGACGGCGAGCACGGTCGCGACGGTGAAGGTCCGGGCGGAGACGGGTTCGTCGTCCGGAGCCGGTCCTGGCACCGGGGTGGTCGGCGGAACTGCTGCGCCGGAGGCTGCACGTGCGGAGGAGGTGGCGGTCATACCTGGTCTCAACGGTCCAGTGGAGTCCGCGCGCCGCGGACGGTCCATGGTACGTCGCCGCAGCGCCGGGCCCGCTGCGAGGCAGCAGGACCGGTGGCTGGCCGGCGCCATACGATGGAGGCGTGCTGCTCTCCGACCGCGACATCTCCGCTCAGCTCGACGCCGGCCGGATCGGCCTGGACCCCTTCGACCGGTCGCTCGTCCAGCCGTCGAGCATCGACGTCCGCCTCGACAAGCTGTTCCGGCTGTTCGACAACCACAAGTACCCCCACATCGACCCGTCCATGGACCAGCCGGATCTGACCCGCCTCGTGGAGACCGCGCCGGACGAGCCGTTCGTGCTGCACCCGGGGGAGTTCGTGCTCGGTTCGACCTACGAGGTCGTGTCGCTGCCCGACGACATCGCGGCGCGGCTCGAGGGCAAGAGCTCCCTCGGGCGCCTCGGGCTCCTCACCCACTCGACGGCGGGGTTCATCGACCCGGGGTTCTCCGGGCACGTCACGCTCGAGCTGAGCAACGTGGCGACGTTGCCGATCATGCTCTGGCCCGGGATGAAGATCGGCCAGCTCTGCTTCTTCCAGCTGTCCAGTCCGGCCGAGAAGCCCTACGGCTCGGCCGACTACCAGTCGCGGTACCAGGGGCAGCGGGGGCCGACGGCGTCCCGCTCCGCCCAGAACTTCCACCGGGCGGACGTGTCCGCGCGCGACTGATCAGCCGCTTTCCGGACATTCCGACCGTCCAGTATCCAGAGTGCAGCATTTCGGATAGCGTGAGGGCACACCGCTCTTGCGAGGAGTCACAGACCCATGGGAACGCTCTCGGTCACCCACCCCGGTCGCCCCGAAGCCCAGGCGTGCGACGCCGCTGACCTGATCCGGGACGCCCGGCAGCGGGCCGCACTGACACAGGTCGAGCTCGCGGTCCGCGCGGGGGTCACGCAGAGCGTGATCAGCACCTACGAGAACGGTCGGCGCGAGCCGTCGTTCTCGGCGCTGCAGCGGATCCTGATCGCAGCCGGGTTCACGGTCGAGATCCGGCTCAATCCCGTTCCGGACGTCCGCGACGTCCGCGAGCGGCTCCGACTCCGCCGAGCGGAGCTGATCGCCGCGTTCGGCGTCCTCGGCGGCAGGCAGGTCCGGGTCGCGGCGGATTCCACTGCCGGGCGTCACCACGACCAGGCGGTGCGGCTCATGGTCGACCTTGACGACGGCGTCGGGCTGTTCGGGCTCCTGCGGATGCAGGAAGCCGCTGAGCGGATCCTCGCAGCGCGGGTGGAGGTCGTTGCCAGCGACGGCAGGTCCGCCGACGCAGGGTGGGTCCTCCTGTGAGCGTATCGCGCAGCGCCCTGGAGGCACTCGCTGCCGTCCGCGCGGCATGTCACGCCATCGAGTCCCACGTCGCGCACGGGAACGCGCCGGACGCGCTGCTGCAGGACGCCGTTCGGATGCGGCTGGTGGAGATCGCGGCGGCTGTGCCCGCCCTCCCCCAGGAGATGGTCGTCAGCGAACCGGAGATCCCCTGGGCCCGGCTCGGGGATCTGCTCGAATCGCTCGTCCAGCGACATCCCGACCCGTCGGCGACCGTCGTGATCCGGACGGCGCGTGCGGAGGTCCCACGGCTCCGGGCCGCCGTCGAACGGCTCGCTGCGCGGCTCGGAGCCGCGGACACGTCGGGCACGCCACAGGCCCCGCTCACGACCGAAGTCGCGGGCGGGGCCTGTGGTGCCGCTGGTGCTGGAGGTCAGCCCTGCTTGGCGAGCTCCTCGAGCGTGTCGTTGCCCTGGTAGGCCTCGACCGCGTTCTCCTTGGTCACGAGGACCGGGGTGAGCTCGACGGCCGGGACGACCTTCACGCCGTTGTCGTTCTGCTTGTCCTTCGTCGTCTTCGGCGTCTTGCCGTCGGCGAGGTCGGACACGAGGTCGATGGCGGCCTGGGCCTCCTTGGTCGTGTCCTTGTAGATCGTCGAGTACTGCGTGCCGTTCATGATGAGCGGGATCGACGCGGTCTCCGAGTCCTGGCCGGTGATGACCGGGTTCGGCTGGCCGGCGGCCTTCGTCGCGGTCAGGATCGCGCGGGCGAGCGTGTCGTTCGGGGAGAGCACGCCCTGGATCTGGGTGCCACCGGTGTAGTAGTGGGTCAGGAGGTCCGTCATGCGGGACTGGGCGTTCTGCGCGAGCCAGCCCTGCGTGTTGACCTTGCCGAACTCGGTCTCCCCGGAGACGACCTTGATGGTGCCGTCGGCGATCTTCGGCTTGAGGACGCTCATCGCACCGTTGAAGAACACGGTGGCGTTCGCGTCGTCGGGGGAGCCGGCGAACAGCTCGACGTTGTACGGGGCGTCGCCCTTCTGCGCCTTCAGGCCGTCGAGGAGCGCGTTGGCCTGGAGCTGGCCGACCTTGTAGTTGTTGAACGCGACGTAGTAGTCGACGTTCTTGGTGTTGAGGATGTTGCGGTCCCAGGCGATGACCACGGCGCCGCTGTTCTTGGCCGCCTTGACCTGGGTGCCGAGCTGCGAACCGTCCGCCGCGCCGATGATGACGGCCTTGTCGCCCTTGGTGACCATGCCCGAGATCTGGCCCTGCTGGTCGGAGACGGTGCCGGTGGCGGCCGCGTACTGGATGTCGGCCTTGAAGCCGGCGTCCTCGATCGACTTCTTGAACGCGGCGCCGGCGAGCACCCAGTTCTGCGAGGTCTTGGCGGGGAGTGCGACGCCGATGGTGTCGCCCTTCTTGATGGACGCGGCGGCGTCGTCGCCGGAACCGGAGTTGCCGCGGGCCGAGCAGCCCGAGAGGGCGAGACCTGCGATGAGGGCGACGCTGGCGCCGGCCATGATCTTCTTGCGCATGTGATTGCTTTCTCTTCGTTGAGGAGGTGGGGAGAGCCGGTGCCGGCCTTCCCCGGGTATCAGGGGTAGTTGGGGGTTACGGAAGGGTGACCCGGTCGTGATCCTCGATGGATCTCGGCTGTTGGGCGGCCACGGTCTCCTGCTCCGTGTCCTTCCGCTGGAACTGTCGCATGAGACCGCCGATGAGCGACGGGCGCCCCTGCGACTTCGAGTAGACGTCGAAGGCGACGGCGACGAGCAGGACGAGGCCGCGGATGATCTGCACCTTGTTCGACTCGATGCCCATGAGGGACAGGCCGTTCGTCAGGAGGGCCATGACGAGTCCACCGATGATCGATCCGGTGACCGTGCCGACACCACCGGCGACGGCCGCGCCACCGACGAACACGGCGGCGATCGCGTCGAGCTCCCACCCGGTGCCGTCCGCGGGGCCGGAGGCGCCCGAGTATCCGACGAACACCATGCCGGCGATCGCGGCGAGGACCGACATGTTGGCCATGACGAAGAAGTTGACCTTCTTCGCGTTGACGCCGGAGAGGACCGCGGCGTTCGCGTTGCCGCCCACCGCGTAGACCTGGCGTCCGAAGATCGTGTTGCGGGTGACGAACCCGTACACGATCGTCAGGAGGCCCAGGATGATCGCGACGATCGGGATCGACGTGCCCGGGTTGCCGCTGGCGAACAGGTAGGTGGCGAACAGCGTGACCGCGACGAGGACGCCGGTGCGGACGATCGACACCCACACCGGGGGCACCTCGGCCTGCATCTGGCGGCGACGGCGACGGTTGCTGAACTCGATGTAGATCAGGGCGAGCGCGGTCACGATGCCGAGGATGAGCGTGCCGTTCGAGAACCCGAAGTCCGGGCCGAAGTCCGGGATGAAGCCGGATCCGATCTGGGAGTAGTCCTCGGGGACGGGCACGGAGGTCGAGTTGCCGATGATCTGGTTCGCCCCGCGGAAGATGAGCTGGCCGGCCAGCGTCACGATGAACGCGGGAACCCGGACGAACGCCACCCAGAAGCCCTGCCACGCGCCCACGGCAGCGCCGACGACGAGGCCGAGGATGATCGCGAGCCACCACGGGAAGTGCCAGACCGCCATCGACTGCGCGACGATGATCCCGACGAAGGCGGCGACTGATCCGACCGACAGGTCGATGTGTCCGGCGATGATCACCATGACCATGCCGAGCGCCAGGATCAGGATGTACGAGTACTGCAGGAAGACGTTGATGACGTTCGTCGGCTGCAGCGTCAGGCCGTTCGTCGTGAACTCGAAGATGATGATGATCGCGATGAGCGCGATGATCATGCCGTACGAGCCGATCGTGTTGCCCTTGCCGAAGAGCAGCTTAAGGTTCTTCATGTGGTGGGAGCGCCCTTCCGCGCGGAGGTCATGCTTCGCATGAGGGTTTCAGGATCCGCCTGAGCGGCGGGAACGTCGTTGGTGATGCTGCCTTCGAAGATCGTGTAGATCCGGTCCGAGAGCCCGAGCAGCTCCGGGAGCTCGGAGGAGATGAGGATGATGCCCTTCCCCTCGGCGGCGAGCTGCTGGATGATCCCGTAGATCTCGAACTTCGCGCCGACGTCGATGCCGCGAGTGGGCTCGTCGAGGATCAGGAGGTCGGGGTCCGTGAACATCCACTTGGACAGCACCACCTTCTGCTGGTTCCCGCCGGACAGCTTGCCAACGTTCTCCTCCACGGTCGGGACCTTGGTGCGGAGCATCTTTCGGTACTTCTCGGCGACGTCGTACTCCTCGAGGGAGTTGACGACGCCGCCCTTGGCGATCCGCTTGAGGTCCGCCGCGACGGTGGAGCGCTTCACGGTGTCGAGCAGGTTGAGGCCGAGGGCCTTGCGGTCCTCGCTGACGTAGCCGAGGCCGTTGTCGATGGCCTGCTGGACGGTGTTGACCTTGATCTCGCGGCCGTCCTTGATGATCTGGCCGCCGAGCCAGGTGCCGTAGGAGTGGCCGAAGATGCTCATCGCGAGCTCGGTGCGGCCGGCCCCCATGAGGCCCGCGAAGCCGACGATCTCGCCGCGACGGACGAAGAAGTTCGAGCTCTTGCACACGAGACGTGACGAGTCGATCGGGTGCTGCACGGTCCAGTCCTTGACCTCGAAGAACGTCTCGCCGATCTTCGGCGTGCGGTCCGGGAACCGGGACTCGAGCGACCGGCCGACCATGCCGCGGATGATGCGGTCCTCGTTGACCCCGTCGGCCTTGACATTGAGCGTCTCGATGGACTTGCCGTCGCGGATGATCGTGATGTCGTCGGCGATCTGCTCGATCTCGTTGAGCTTGTGGCTGATCATGATGCTCGCGATGCCACGGGCCTTCAGCCCGACGATGAGGTCGAGGAGGTGCTGCGAGTCGTTCTCGTTCAGCGCGGCGGTGGGCTCGTCGAGGATGAGCAGCTTGACGTTCTTGTGCAGCGCCTTCGCGATCTCGACGAGCTGCTGCTTGCCGACACCGAGGTTCTTCACGGCGGTGTCCGGGTCGTCGTTCAGGCCGACGCGCGCGAGCAGCTCCTGGGCGCGGCGCTGGGCCCCGGTCCAGTCGATCACGCCGAAGCGGCTCGGCTCGTTTCCGAGGAACAGGTTCTCGGTGATCGAGAGCTCCGGGATGAGCGCGAGCTCCTGGTGGATGATCACGATCCCGGCGGCCTCGGACTGCTTGATGCCCGAGAAGCGCACCTCATCGCCCTCGAAGACGATCTCGCCGGTGTAGGTGCCGTACGGGTACACGCCGGACAGGACCTTCATGAGCGTCGACTTGCCCGCGCCGTTCTCGCCGCAGATCGCGTGGATCTCGCCGGCGCGCACGTTGAGGGACACGTCGGAGAGGGCTTTCACGCCCGGGAACTCCTTGGTGATCGAGCGCATCTCGAGGATGGTCTCGGGTGCGGTCAGCGACCGCGTCGCGGTCGCGGTGTCGATCGGGGTTGACGCCACAGTGCATCTCCTTCTGCCGGTGTTCGGCAGTCCTTCTGGTTGATCGCGCCAACCGGAGAAGGAACACAGGGATCTGTGTGGACTCCGTTGTCGCGTCCGGCGTTCCTGCGTGATGTGAACGGTCACATCAGGTGGAACGGGGGCAATATTACGCACAGCTTCGGGTGGGCTGTCAATTTCACACGGTCGCGGTTTGGTAACAGGTGCGGGGAACCGCAACACTGCGGAAGATCGCAGCGCCTTCCGGTGCCGGTCGGTGGGAGGGCCGATTTCACCGAGCGCGCTCAGCGGCGGGTGCTCGGTGCTCCGGTCGACCCGCGCACGACGAGCTTCGGCACGATGTCGACCGGCCGGAGGTCACCCTCGACGGGGAGCAGGAGATCCACGCAGCGGCGGCCGAGCTCGGCGAAGTCGACCGACACCGTCGTCAGCGGTGGCCAGAAGTGCTGCGCCTCCGGGATGTCGTCGTACCCGACCACCGAGAGGTCGCCGGGCACGTCGAGGCCGTATGAGCGGGCCGCGTGCATGACCCCGAGCGCCATCGCGTCGTTCGAGCAGAAGATCGCGGTGCAGTCCCGCCACCGCAGGAGCTCCCGTCCGGCGTGGTAGCCGAAGTCCGCCGTCCAGTCACCGAGGATCGGCGGCTGGACCGGCTTGTCGCGGTCGGACATCTCGCGGAGGAATCCCTGCATGCGGGCGTCGGCCTCGATCCAGTCCCGGGGCCCGGCGATGTGCCGCACGAACTCGTGTCCGAGGTCGAGCAGGTGCGCCGTCGCCATCTGGGCACCGGCCATCTGGTCCGCCCAGAGCGCCGTGGGGTCCTCGCCGATGCTCGACCGGAGCGTGACGTACGGCGTCGCGATGCCCTGCTCGGCGATGACGTCGAAGACGCGCTGCTGCGGCGCGATCACCACGATGCCCTCGATGTCCTGGTCGAGCAGATGGCCGAGCCCGTTCCGGATCGACTGGTCCGACGCGTCTGCGATGTTCGCCGTGGTGACGAAGTAGCCGCGGCGCACGGCGGCATCCTCGATCGCCTGCAGCGTCAGCGTGGGCCCGTAGTGCGAGCGCTGCGATGTGAGCACGCCGAGCGTCCGAGAGCTGTTCGTGACGAGGGCACGCGCGGCACGGTTCGGGCGGTACTGGAGCTGCTCCATGGCGGCGACGACGCGGTCGCGGGTGGAGTCGCGGATCGCGTCCGAGTTGTTGAGCACGCGGGAGACCGTCTGGTGCGACACTCCGGCGACCCGGGCGACGTCCCGGATGCTCGGGGCGCGGGCCTTCTGTGTGTTCGACGACGCCATTGCCTTCTCATTCCCACCCGGATGTGCACGTTCACATGCGAGCGAGATCATTATGCACGGTCGGGGACCCACCGCCAGCTGCGGAGGGGCGTGCACCGACGCAGCGCCGGTCGTGTCCCCGTCCCGGTCGCGTCTGTGTTCCCGTTTCCGTCCGCGGTCGCTCAGCCCAGCGAACGCGTCGGCAGGACGGCGAGCTGCCAGCCGAGCCACGGGCTGAACGCGAACGGCGCGGACATGACGGCGGCGCGCAGGGCCTCCTCAGGCACCCAGCGCCATTCGGCGACCTCGTCCTCGGCGGGGTCCGGCACGCCGTCCAGATGGGCGCGGAACACCGGGCACACCTCGTTCTCCACGATGCCGGAGGCGTCCACCGCGCGGTACCGGAAGTCCGGGAGCACGACCTCCACGTTCCGCACGGCGATGCCGAGCTCGCGCGACGCCCGCCGGGCGATCGCCTCCTCGAACGACTCCTCCGGGCCGGGGTGGCCGCAGAACGAGTTCGTCCAGACTCCGGGCCACGTCTTCTTGGCGAGCGACCGCCGGGTGACGAGGAGCTCGCCGCGCTCATTCGACACATGACAGCTGAACGCGAGGTGCAGCGGTGTCGCCTCGGTGTGCACGGCGAACTTGTCGGCCGTGCCGATGGGCGACGCGTCCTCGTCAAGGAGGACGACGGTTTCGAGGGAGGAGGTCATGTGTGGTGAGTAGGTTGGTCGAATGGACGAGGGGACGACTGCCGTGACGCCGGACGGGCTCACGCTGGTCGACGAATGCCTCGACCGGTTCTTCAGACTAGCGGCGCACCGTGCCGCCGCGTTCGGCCGGCCTGCCGCCGACCTGGTCCGCGTGCTGCAGCAGGCCAGCTGCGGGGGCAAGCAGTTCCGACCGCGCATGGTCCTTGTGGCATACGGCGGGCTCGGCGGGCGCGACATGCGCGCGGCGGCCCACGTCGCCGCGGCGTACGAGCTGCTCCACACCGCCCTGGTCGTGCACGATGACGTCATCGACCGGGACTGGTCCCGCCGTGGCGTGCCGAACGTCGCCGGGAGCTTCCGCGACGACGCGACGACCGGCGGGATCCCGATCCCCACCGCCGAGCACCGCGGGACCAGCGCGGCGGTCATCGCTGGGGACCTCGCCCTGGCGGGTGCGCCGCGACTCATCGAATCGAGCGGCGCCGACGGGGACCGCCGCTCCCGCCTCCTCGAGATCCTCGACGACGCCGTCTTCGCCAGCGCCGCGGGCGAGATGACCGACGTCGACCTCGCGATGGGTCCGATGCCGACCGTCGAGGAGATCCTGGCGATGGAGCGGGCGAAGACGTCGGTGTACTCGTTCGAGGCGCCGCTCCAGTCCGGCGCCGTCCTCGCCGGGGCGCCGGAGACGGTGGTTGCGGCGCTCGGCGTGTTCGGCCGTGAGGTCGGGATCGCCTACCAGATCGTCGACGACGTGCTCGGCGTGTTCGGCAACGAGGCGACCACCGGCAAGACCGCGGTCGGCGACATCCGAGAGGGCAAGCGGACTGTCCTCATCGCGCACGCCGCGACGACGGAGCACTGGTTCGCCATCGAGCCGTTCCTCGGCAACCGCGACCTCACGGACGACCAGGCGGAGCACGTCCGGCTTCGGCTGGTCTGCTCGGGGGCCCGCGACCTCGCCCAGGACCTCATCGAGCGGCATGCGGCGCTCGCCGCAGCGGCGCTCGCCGAGCTGCCTGACGAGCTGCGCGCCCGGCTGGGCGCACTCGTCACCGAGCTCGTGGACCGCGTCCGGTGAGCGGAGGCGCTCCGGCCGTCCGACGCTCCGGCACCACGCGGCTCGGCCTGTACGACACCACATCCGCGGCCGCCTCGAGCGTCGTCATCCACCGCTACTCCACGTCGTTCGGGCTGGCATCCCGTCTGCTCGGCAAGGACACGCGCGCGCACATCGAGCACATCTACGCCCTCGTCCGCGTCGCCGACGAGGTCGTCGACGGCCCGGCGACGGAGGCGGGTCTCGACGCGGCGCTCGCGCGGATCGTCCTCGATGAGCTCGAGCGCGACGTGGAACGTGCCATGGTGAGCGGCTTCTCGGTGAACCCGGTCGTGCACGCGTTCGCGATGACCGCCAGGCAGACCGGATTCGGCGCGGAGCTCACCCGCCCGTTCTTCCGCTCGATGCGCGCCGACCTCACCAGGACCGAGCACGACGACGCGTCGTTCGTCGACTACGTGTACGGCTCGGCGGAGGTCGTCGGCCTCATGTGCCTCCGCGCGTTTGTATACCGCGCCGGCCGTCCGACGTTCGACGAGGCCGCGCTCGTCGAGGGCGCGCGCCGCCTGGGCGCCGCGTTCCAGAAGGTGAACTTCCTGCGCGACCTCCGTGCCGACTTCCTCGAGCTCGGACGCTCGTACTTCCCGGGCGTGGACGTCCACACGTTCGACGAGGCGACGAAGCTCCGGCTCGTGGACGACATCCAGGACGACCTCGATGCGGCAGCGCGCGCGGTGGTGCTCCTGCCCAGGGAGGCCCGTCGTGCGGTCGCACTGGCGCACGCGCTGTTCCAGGAGCTCAACGACCGTATCCGCCGCACGCCGGCGTCGCGGCTGGTCGAGACGCGGATCCGCGTCCCGAACCCGATCAAGGCACGACTTGCGGCCCGCGCGCTCGGCACCGGTTCTCCGGCGCCCCGCCCGGACCGTCCTGGAGGAACAGCATGAGTCCTGAGCGCACCGTCCCGGTGCAGCGCGCCGTCGTCATCGGCGGGGGCATCAGCGGCCTCGCGTCCGCGGCCCTCCTCGCACGGGACGGCTTCGCCGTGACCGTGCTCGAGCAACGCGCCGAGCTCGGTGGCCGGGCCGGGTCGTGGGAGGCCGGCGGCTTCCGGTTCGACACCGGGCCGAGCTGGTATCTCATGCCAGACGTGTTCGACCACTTCTTCCAGCTCCTCGGTACGTCCGCTGCCCAGGAACTCGATCTCGTGAAGCTCGACCCCGGGTACCGCGTGTACTTCGAGGGACACGACGATCCCATCGACCTCGCGGCGGACCGGGAGGCCAACCTCGCCGTGTTCGAGGCCGTTGAGCCGGGCGCCGGCGAACGGATGCGGGCGTACCTCGACTCCGCCGCGGACACGTACGACATGGCGGTCCGGCGGTTCCTCTACACGACGTTCGCGTCCCTCCGCTCGCTGGCTGCGCCGGACGTGGTGCGGCGTCTCGGGCGCCTGGTGCGCCTCCTGACCCAACCGCTCGCGTCGTTCACACGGTCGGCAGTGCGGGACGACCGGCTGCAGAAGATCCTCGGATACCCGGCCGTGTTCCTGGGCACGAGCCCGTATGCCGCGCCGAGCATGTACCACCTGATGAGCCACCTCGACCTGGACGACGGGGTGCTCTACCCTCGCGGCGGCATCACAGCCGTCATCGCGGCCGTCGAACGCGTGGCGCGAGCCGAGGGCGCCGAGATCGTCACCGGTGCGCGCGTCGAGCGCATCGCCGTGGAGGACGGCGCAGTCGCCGGCGTGCACCACCGCGACGACGACGGGACGTCCCAATTCACCCCGGCGGACATCGTCGTCTCCGCCGCAGACCTGCATCACACGGAGTTGCAGCTCCTCGACCGCGTGCACCGCACGCACGATGTGGCATCGTGGCGCCACCGGGATCCGGGGCCGAGCGCCGTGCTCGTCTACCTCGGCATCGACGGACCCGTCCCGGGGCTGCTGCATCACACGCTGGTGTTCACCGAGGACTGGCACGCCAACTTCGGAGCGATCTTCGGCAAGCACCGGCACGTCCCGGATCCGGCGTCGATCTACGTCTGCGCGCCGACGGGTGTGGACCCGGCGACGGCGCCGCCGGGCATGAGCAACGTGTTCGTGCTCGTGCCGCTCCCGGCCGATGTCGGCATCGGGCGCGGCGGGGTCGACGGAGCCGGCGACGCGCAGGTCGAGCGGATCGCCGACCGGGCGATCGCGATCGTGGCGGACCGTGCCGGCGTCCCGGACCTCGTCGACCGGGTCCGGGTGCGGCGCACCGTGGGTCCGCGGGACTTCGCCGAGCAGTACAACGCCTGGAACGGCAGCATGCTCGGCCCCGCGCACACGCTCCGGCAGAGTGCGTTCTTCCGGCCCCGGAACGCGTCGGCGAAGGTGGCCGGCCTCTACTACGCGGGCGCATCGACGATCCCCGGGATCGGGCTGCCGATGTGTCTGATCAGTGCGGAGGTCCTCCTCAAGCGCATCCATGGCGACACGTCCACGGAGCCGCTGCCGACACCGCTCGGCCGGCGCCCGGCGACGCCCGGCCCTGCCGCCCGGGGCGGGTCCTGATGCCAGGTCTGTACCTCGCGGGCCTCGTCGTCGCACTCGTCGGGATGACCGTGCTCGACGCCCGCTTCCGGCTGTTCTTCTGGCGGGGGCCGTGGCGCGCGGCGGCCGTCATGGTGCTCGCCATGGCGTTCTTCCTCGCGTGGGACCTCACCGGCATCGGGCTCGGGGTGTTCTTCGAGGGGGCGAACCGGTACCTCGTCGGGATCCGCATCGCGCCGGAGGTTCCGGTCGAGGAGCTCTTCTTCCTCGCGTTGCTCGGCTACGTGACGATGGACGTCGTCGGCGCCGTCCATCCCCGGGTCGAGGCCGCTGTCCGCCGTGCCGAGCGCCGCCGTCCCGAGCGCCCCAGCACCGAGCGCCACCGTCCCGACGTCGGTGGCAGCCGATGAGCGGCCAGGCCACCTACGCCGTCCTCGACCTGTGCTTCCTGCTCGTCGCGGTCGCCGTCGGCGTGGTCGCGAGCGTCGTCGCCGCGCGGCGTGCCCGTGCCCGCGCGCGCTCCGCTGGAGCCCGGGCGGTGTCCCGGTGGGTGCGGACCACGATCGGAACCGGTGCGATCAGCGCGGTGGTCCTCGTCGCCATGACGGTCGTGTTCGACACCGTGATCGTGGGCCTGCGCATCGTCGCCTACGACCCGGCGCGGATCAGCGGCGTGCACCTCGGGCTCCTGCCCGTGGAGGACCTCGCGTATGCGCTCGCCGCCGTCGTGCTGCTGCCGAGCCTCGCGGTCCTTGTCGCGCCGCGCCAGCGCGACGGGAGCCGGTCCGCCGCCGACGGGAGCCGGTCCGCGGCCGACGCGAGCAGGACCCGATGACCGCGCCGCGCGCCTCCCGACCGTCGACGCTGCACGCCCTGTTCCTGTCGTCACGGCCGATCAGCTGGGTGAACACGGCCTACCCGTTCGCGGCCGCCTTCCTGATCGGCAGCGGGGTCCTCCTCGACGACAGCGCGCAGCCGCCCTTCCACCTCGCGGTGTTCGTCGTCGGGATCGTGTACTTCCTGGTGCCCTACAACCTGGCGATGTACGGCATCAACGACGTCTTCGACTACGAGTCCGACCTCCGGAATCCGCGGAAGGGCGGGGTGGAGGGGGCGCTGCTCGATCGCAACATGCACCGGACGACCCTCTGGGCGGTCGTCGTGACGAACGTGCCGTTCCTCGTCGTCCTCGTGCTCGTCGGCGGACCGTGGAGCTGGCTCGTCCTCGCGGTAAGCGTCTTCGCGGTGATCGCGTACTCCGCGCCGGGGCTGCGGTTCAAGGAGCGGCCGTTCCTCGACTCGCTGACGTCGAGCACGCATTTCGTGTCGCCCGCGGTCTACGGCCTCGCGCTCGCCGGGACGCAGTGGACGGGCGCCCTCGCCGCGGTGTGCGTCGCGTTCTTCGTCTGGGGCATCGCCAGCCATGCGTTCGGCGCGGTGCAGGACGTGGAGGCGGATCGCGCCGGCGGGATCGGGTCGGTCGCCACCGTGATCGGTGCGCGGGCGACGGTGCGGCTGTCGTTCGTGGCGTACCTCGTTGCGGGGATCGTGCTGCTCGCCAGCGACTTCCCGGGGCCGATCGCCGCGGTGGTCGTCGTCCCGTACGCGCTCAACGTCCTGCCGTGGTGGAACGTCACCGACCGTGGCGCATCCGCTGCGAACGCCGGGTGGCGCCGGTTCCTCTGGATCAACTACCTGGCCGGGTTCCTCGTGACGATGGCGCTCATCGGGTACGTGGCCGCCCACTGACCCACGGCGGCGCGCCTCGCTGACCGACGCCTCCGCGTCCCCGCGGGTGGGCAGCGCTCAGTGCCCGCCGCGGCGCTTCGCCTGGTCGACGGCGCTCCGGATCCCGCGGCCCCAGACCGGGCCGTGACCGGGCAGGACGAGCTTCGCGTCCGTGTCCACGAGCCGGTCCAGGGAGGCGAGCGCGGTCGCGCTGTCCTTGGTCGCCGCACCCGCGACGATCTGCGGGCCGATCGAGTTGGTGTAGGGGTCGAAGGTGACGATCGCGTCGCCGACGATGACGGCGTCCCGGTCCGCGAAGTGCAGTGCGACGTGGCCGTCGGTGTGCCCCGGCGTCTCGATGACCCACGGCGAGGCCTGCACGGCGTCGCGGCGGTCGAGCGGGACCGTGTCGGTGACGCCGCGCACCTGCAGGGCGCCCGCGGCGGCCATCCGGGCGAGGTTCGGCAGGCCGCTGGGGTGTCGCAGGGGGTACAGGAGCCGGTTCTGCTCCGTTCGGTACGCGTACGGGTGGGCGGCGAGCTGCGCGTCGGCGGGGTGCACAAGCACCGGCACGCCCCATTCCTCCCGTGCGCGGCGAGCGGTGCCGACGTGGTCGAAGTGCGCGTGCGTCAGTGCGATGGCCTCGACGTCCGCCGGCCGGTAGCCGAGGCGGTGGATCGCGACCAGCAGATGCGGCCAGGCGGCGGGGAGCCCGCTGTCCACCACGAGGAGCTGCGTCCCCGTCTCGACCAGGTACAGGTTGGTGGCGGCGACCTCGAGTCGGTGGATTCCGTCGGCGACGTCTCGGAAGAGCATGCCCGGAACGGTACTCGGCCTGTCCCTGGTGCGTCCCCGCGGATGCGGCGCCCCGTCCCCGCGGATGCGGCGTCCCCGTCCCCGCGGGTGCGGCGTCCCCGTCCCCGCGGGTGCGGTCGGGCGCGCCCGCGGGTGCGACCGACGCGGGAAGCGGACCGGTTCGGGTGCGATGGCGCTGGAGCGAGTAGACAGGATGTCGACGACCACGAACGAGAGGAACCACCATGAGGGCAAAGCTGCTGTTCGTCGCCGGGATCGGCGTCGGATACATCCTCGGGGCACGCGCTGGACGCGGCTCCTACGAGACGATCAAGTCGCGCGCGCAGGGCGTCTGGAACGACCCGAAGGTGCAGGAGGGCGTGCACAGCGCCGGTGAGTTCGTCAAGGACAAGGCCCCTGTCGTCGGGGGCAAGCTCAAGGGCGCCGCATCGAGCGCCACGAGCGCCGCGCAGGACAAGATCGGCTCGTCCAAGGACGACGAGCCGGATGCGTCGCAGCACGGCGCGAGCTGAGGCGACGATGGCCAAGGAGAGCGGGGCGAGCATCGCGGAACTCGAGCTGGCCAACGTCCGCACCAGGCACGCCCTGGAGCGGACGCTCGCCCGCGCCAGGCAGAAGGCGGACGTTCCCGAGCGGTGGCGTCTGCTCGTCGCTCGGGGCCGGCAGCAGCTGCGACGTGACCCGACCCCGCTCGTCGCGATGATGATCATCGCCGGAACGGGTGTGGTGGCGATTGTCGGCGGCTCGTTCATCGGGCGCACGCGCGCCGGACATCTCGAGGCTGCGTCGACCCCCATGCTCGTGCCCGTGTTCAAGCCCGCCAAGACGGGCAAGGACGGGCGGTACAAGGGGGCTGGGGCGTTTGCGCGCAAACCGGACAAGCTGAACCCCACTGAGGGCAGCAAGCAGTACAAGAAAGCGCAGAAGAAGCGCCGCAAGCAGCAGAGCAAGTAGCGGCACGAGCCCTCGTCGCCCAGGCGCACCAGTCCTGGGCGACGAGACATCTGCGGGCGACACCGTCCGCGACCACCAGGAGGAATGATGGCCCGGAAGTCCACGCCCGATCCGAACGACCCGAGAAAGCCGGAGAGCCCGACGGACCTCACGAAGCCGTCGTTCATGTACACGCTCAAGAAGACGCTGCGCGAGTTCTCGAGCGATCAGTGCACGGACCTGGCTGCCAGCCTGACGTACTACACGGTGTTGGCGCTGTTCCCGGGGCTCCTCGCGATCGTCTCGATCCTCGGTCTCTTCGGGGAGGGGCAGAGCACCGTCGACACGCTGCTGACGATGATCGGGAACGTCGGCTCGAGCCAGGTCGTCGACCTGTTGAAAGGACCGATCAACGGTCTCGTCCGATCGCCCGCGGCGCCCGTCACGTTCGCCATCGGTCTTGTCGGCGCGATCTGGTCGGCGTCCGGGTACGTCGGCGCCTTCGGTCGCGCTATGAACCGGATCTACAACGTGCGCGAGGGCCGGCCCATCTGGAAGCTGCGCCCGACGATGCTCGGCGTCACGCTGTTCACGGTGCTGCTCCTCGTGCTCGGCCTCCTCGTCCTCGTCAGCGGGCCGCTTGTGCGGAACTTCGCGGACGTGTTCGGGCTCGGCGACGTCGCGGTCACGGTGGTGAGCATCGTGCAGTGGCCGATCCTCCTGGTGATCGCCATCGCCGTCATCGCCGTGCTGTACTACTGGTCGCCGAACGTGCGTCAGCCCAAGTTCAAGTGGACGAGCCTCGGTTCGATCCTCGCGCTGGTCATCTGGCTCATCGCGAGCGTCGGGTTCGGGTTCTACGTCGGGAACTTCTCGCACTACAACGCGACGTACGGCTCCCTCGGTGGTGTCATCGTCTTCCTGCTGTGGGTGTGGATCACGAACAACGCGCTGCTGTTCGGCGCGGAGTTCGACGCCGAGCTCGAGCGTGGCCGTGAGCTGCAGGCGGGCATCCACGCGGAGGAGGACATCCAGCTCCCCAAGCGGGACACCCGACAGATCGCCAAGAAGGACGAGAAGCGCGCCAAGGACGTCCTCGACGCGATCGAGATCCGCGAGAGCGCCGGTCAGCACCAGCACGACGACTGACGCCGGCTGACTCCGTTCCGCGGGAGGAACGCACAGACGCCCCGGGTTGCCACGGCAGCCCGGGGCGTCTGCCGTCTGCCTACGCTGGAGGCATGGCCGACATTCCCAGCACAGCACACCGTCCGATCGCCCTGGTCACAGGCGCGACCCGAGGGATCGGTCGCGCGATCGCGGAGGACCTGGGGCGGACCCACCGCGTGCTCGTGGGCGGCCGTGACCGGGCCGCCGTCGACGCCGTCGTCGCGACCCTGCCGGACGCGGCGCCGTTCGTCGGCGACCTCACCGCCGGACCGATGCCGGCCCTCCCCGCCGCACTCGACGTGCTCGTGCACTCGGCCGGCGTGGAGGCCGGGTCGACGGTGGAGCGGTCGACGCGCGACGACTGGCAGCGCGTGTTCGCGACGAACGTCTTCGCGGTCGCCGAGCTCACGCGGCTCGCGCTTCCCGCACTCCGTGCCGCGTCGGGGCTCGTGGTCGCGATCAACAGCGGGTCCGGCTTCGTCAGCGGGCCGGGAGGGTCCGTGTACGCGGCCTCGAAGTTCGCGTTGCGCGCGCTCACCGACGCGCTTCGGGAGGAGGAGCGTGGCAACGGCGTGCGTGTGTCGAGCGTGCACCCCGGCCGTACCGACACCGACATGCAGCGGGGCCTCGTCACATCCGAGGGCGGCGAGTACGACACCCGGTACTACCTCGACCCGGCCGACGTTGCCGCGACCGTGCGGGCCGTCGTCGACCTGCCCGAGCAGGGCACCCTCGAGGTGCTGTCCGTCCGTCCGACGCGCCGACGCTGAGCCGCCGTCAGGCGAGCGAGATCGCGACGAGGCCTCCGATGCCGACAATGTAGGTGATGAGCACGACGAGTGAGTCGAGTCCCATGCCGAGCACGTACTTTCGGGGCCGGAACACGAGCCCCACCGCGTAGACGAGCGTCAGGAGCGCCGCGAGCGCCGTGAGGTAGATGTCGCTCGCGTTCGCCTGCGGCAGCACCGCCTTGCCCGAGATGACGGTCGCGACGAGGAACAGCACCGGCAGGAACGCGTTCCCACCGAAGATGTCCGAGATGGCGAGGTTGTCGTCGCCCTGCCGGACTGCCTGGAGGCCCGTGGAGATCTCCGGCAGGCTCGTCGCCAGGGCCAGGACGGTCGCGCCGAACAGCACTCCGGAGAACCCGATCTGCTCGGATGCGGCGTCCCCGGCGCGTTCGAGCACGACGCCGGCGACGAGGGTCGCGAGGGCGGACACGGCGAAGACCGCCGCCGCCTTCGCGGTGCTCATCGTCTTCGCGTCGTGGTGCTTGCGGGTGCGGTGTCCGTGCGGGTGCGGGGACGCCTGGGGCGCATGGCCGTTCTCGTGCCACGGCAGGCCCTTCCCGGCTCGCTGCACCAGGAACAGGCCGACGAGCCAAATGACCGCGATCAGCACGACGTCCGGGGTCAGGCGGGCTGCGATGAGGGTCGGTGGCAGCTGGCTGCCGGCGATCACGACGGCGAGGACGGCCACGACGACGATTCCCTCGAGCACGAGCCCGAGTGACGCCGCCCGGTATGTCAGCGGGTTCGTGCCCTTGCCTCGCTGCCCGAACGCATCGAGGATCACGATCACCACGGTTTGGATGGCGATGCCGCCGAGGATATTGCCTGCGGCGACCTCGAGGGATCCAGAGAATGCGGCGCTCACCGTGATCGCGATCTCCGGCAGGTTCGTCGCCATCGCCAACACGATGAGGCCGCCGAGTGCGCTGCCGAGGTGGAGTCGGTTGTCAAGCACGTCGGTGGTCTTCGAGAGCTGGACCCCGGCGACCCAGATCACCGCCGCTCCGACGATGAATACGAGCACGAGGAGCCAGAGGGGGAGGGACGCCATGCTCCGATGCAACCGGTTCGCACCCGACCGCGCCCGCAGGCTGTCCGCTCGTACAGGCCCGAGATCCTTACCGGATCGGGCGGTGCATGGGTACCCCCCAAAAGTGAGGACAACTGTCCCATTCATGAGGGTGCATCATGGACGAACCAGACCGGCACCGACGGCCCGGTTCGCTGGATCGGGGGTTCTCATGCTCGGCAACGCCCTACCCACGCATTCCTGTTCGCGAGCACTGGATCTGCGGTCGCTCGAACGCCGACTCGCGGAGCTCCGCGAGATGGAGGACTCCGGGCGCATCAGCGAGAGCGAGCACCGGGCGGCGCGCGCCGCGGCCATCGCCTCGATCTAAGCGCACCTCGAAGAGAGCCGCGGCCGCCGGAAGCGTGGTGCCGCCCGTCATGAGCGTGCTGTTCGTGCGAGGCTGGGCGCATGACCGACAACCTGCTCGGGGTGCCCGAGACGCGCCTGCCCGAAGAATCCGCCGTCTCCGACGCGCTCGCTGCGGGAACCCCGCTGGCCGAGCTGGTCGCCGCGAACCCGTCGTCAAGCCTGGCCTGGGCCCTGTTGGCCGATGACGCCTGGTCGCGCGGCGCGGCCCTGGAGTCCTACGCCTATGCACGGGTCGGCTACCACCGCGGTCTCGACGCCCTCCGCAAGGGCGGATGGCGTGGGCAGGGGCCCGTGCCGTGGTCGCACGAGCCGAACCGGGGCGTGCTCCGTGCGCTGTTCGCCCTGCGCCGCGCTGCCGAGGCCATCGGGGAGGCGCCGGAGGTGGAGCGTCTCACCGCATTCCTGCTCGACGCCGACCGTGGTGCCAGCGCGGCGATCGAGGCGGAGTAGCGAACGGCGTACCAGGGGCCGTTGCGCGGCGCCCATGTGACGCCTCGGCTCATCCGGACTGGGCGGCCGCCACGATGAGTCCGGCGAGCACCGCGACGACCGTGCTCGCACCCATCGCGACGAGCGTGAACACCAGACGCATCCGGACGATGGCGATGAACTCCCGCACGAACGCGCTCGGGACGAAGTACCGTGCGGTGCGCGCGCCGAGCGCGTCCGCGGCGAGACCCTCCTGGCGGGCGAGCAGCGCGGCCCGGAGCGCGTGGTAGTCGCTCGTGACGATGAGGACCGATCGGTCGTGGTGCTCCTTGCAGAGGATCGCGTTCGAGAGACGGAGGTTCTCGAGCGTGTTCCGCGCCTGCGTCTCGGGGATGATCGCATCCGCGGGCACGCCGGCGTCGACGAGGTACCGGGCCATGGCCTCCCCCTCGGCGAGACGCTCGTCCGCTCCCTTGCCTCCGGATGGGACCATCACGACGGCGTCCGGCCGCTCGGCTGCGGCGCGGAGCGCGATCGCCCGATCCAGCCGCCCGGCGAGGAGCGGAGGCACGCGGTCGCCGATCAGACCGGACCCGAGGATGATGATCGCGTCGACGCCGGCCCCGCCGACCGTTCGCGCATACACGGCGGAGAAGACCAGGAACACGACGAACGCTGCTCCGAAGTACGCGCTGATGCAACAGACGAAGACGGCGAGGCCCACCGACCACGGCGTCAGGTGCACCACCAGCAGGACCACGAGCACGGGCAGCGACCAGATCGCGACGCCGAGCAGGAGCGAGAGCAGGTTGCCGAGCGTGCGGGCCTCCCGACGAGCCATCGTGAACCCGTTCGCCACGAGGAACCCGCCGAGCACGAGGACGGACGCCGGGACCAGGAGCATGACGCCGCCGAGGAGCGGCTGGAGGCGGGGGACGAACTCCGCGGTGAGCTCGACGAAGGCCACGATGAACAGCCATGCGATCGCCGTGATGAGGACGCCGTTCCGGAGCCGCCGGTGCTCGGTCCGCCACGTCCTGCGGAGCACGAGCATCAGCGCCACCGCTGCGACGAAACTGACCACGGACATATGGTATGCGCGTCATGTACGAGATGTACGGCCCGGGTCGAACGCATCCCTGTGCAACGCTGTCACCGATCATCCGAGCGGCTGACGCCCCGGGGTCTCCTCTCATTCTGACGCTCGACGCACATCCGCTCGCCGGCTGAAGAGAGACCGCCGCGGCGGCTCGTAGCCTGACTGATATGTCACTGCAATCACGGCTCATCACCCTGAGGCCTCCGAAGGCCCCCGCGTCAGGCGTGTCACGGCTCGTCGGCATCGACCTCGCACGGTTTGTCGCGATCCTCGGCATGATGTGCGTGCACGTCTGGGTGCCTGATCTCGGGACGCGTCTCGGGATCCGGGCGTGGTCAGAGGGAAACGCGTCGACGTTGTTCGCGGTGCTCGGCGGCATCAGCGTCGTCCTCGCGACGAAGCGGTACATCGATGCCGGCGACGTCGCAGCCGCTCGGTGGGCGAGGGTGGGCCGCGGCGCGGTCGTCATCGCGATCGGCCTCACGATCGCGTTCGCCGGGTCACCGGCGATCATCGTCCTGGTCCCCTTCGGCGTCGCACTGTGGTGTGCGATCCCGTTCATGCGAGCGCCGTCCTGGGTGCTGGCGACCACCGCGACCGTGCTCGGGCTCGGTTCCGGTGTGATGAACGCCGCAGTCCGCGCGCCCATGGCGAATCCGCAGGAGTTCGGCTCCATCTCCTGGGCCGACCTTGCCCACCCCCTCGCTGTCCTGCGCGGTGTCTTCAGCACGGGGATGTACCCCGTGAGCACGTGGCTGGTGTACGTGCTCGTCGGGATGCTCGTCGGCAGGGCGATGGCGGCCTCCGAGCGGCAGTGGCGCATCATTGCGCTCCTGGCGGTCAGCGGAGCCGGCATGACCGCTGCCTCCGTCGCACTCGCAGAGGTCATCTACACCACCGTCGGACGCTCGGCGCTGCTCGCCGCATACCCCGGCCTTGCGGCAGCGGTGCCCGAGGGGACACCGGTCGACGCGCTCCTGCGCATGCCCGGGTTCGGCGCGCCGTCACCGAACTGGCCGTCGCTGCTGCTCGACAGCCCGCACACGGGTACTGCCCTCGACATCACCCGCGGGATCGGCGTGGCATTCCTCGTCATCGCCGCATGCATGGCGCTCAACGCGGCTGCATCGCCACGGGTACAGTCCCTGATCGAACCGGTTCGCGCCGCTGGTGCGGCCCCGTTGACCATCTACACCGTCCACATCCTGGCACTCGCCGTCGGCACCGCGCTCGCGGGCAGCGGCGACGCCAGCACGGCCCCGTGGTACGCCGCCGGGCCCGGCGCCCTCGCTCTGCATGTGGGGTTGGCGCTGCTCATCGGAACGGCGCTCGCGTTGCTTCATCGACGGGGGCCGCTGGAGGCCCTCACCTCCGCCGCTGCTCGGCGGACCGCACGGATCGGACTGTGAGGACGACGACATGTCATTCTGGTTTTCGGCATCGATTGCCCTGTTCTTCATCGGCGTACTCATGTCCAGCGCCGCGTGGGTGCTGTTCAGGGTGCGCGCGGTGATGAACCGACGCGCGTGGAACGGCGGCGTCCTTCCGCTGCTGGTCGTCGGCCTGATCGTCACCGCCGCCGGCATGCTGGCGATCTGGGCCACGTACCCGTTCTGACCCTGGCAACGACGGATCCGGCATGCGAATCCGGGGCCTCAGCCCAGGAGCACCTCCCATGTCCGCGTGGAGGGCCAGAGCTGGTGCTCCGGCAGCACGTCGAGCCCGCACGCCCTGGACCCGAGCCCGTGCTGCGCGTCGTCGAGGTACAGGTACAGCGTGTCCGAGGGCGGCAGCTCGTGCGGATGCGCGGCGACGGTGATCTGCTGCGCGGTCCACCGCGAGAGCGTGAACCCGGCGCGCTGCCCGGTCGTCGGAGCCGGGATCGTCGTCACGGTGAACGGGCCGACCGACAGGGTGCGCAGCTCCGGACGGTGACCGGTCTCCTGCGGCCGCGAGTACCGGACCGACAGGTCATCGACGGAGGACGAGAACCGCCCGACCCATGCGGCGTGCGACGAGTCCGCGTACGACTCCGCGGGACCCGTGCCGAACCATTCCACGGGGTCCGACGCCAGGGCCGCCGGCAGGTCGATCCGCACGCCGACGCGGGGCCACGTGCAGTGCCACCCGCCGGTGGGAACGACCTCGGTCCGGAGCAGCAGGCCCTGGTCGGTGAGCGTCCACCGGTGTGTCACATCGACGCCGGCACCGCTGTTCGCCGCTCCCACGCGCACACGCTGCACGAGACCGGTCGCGCTGCGCTCCACCGACACGAGCCGGTGGGTCAGGCGATTGAGCCCACGCTCCTCCCAGCGTGACGCGGATGACGGCGCGTCGCCGCCGAGCCCGCCCGTGAGTCTCGGGTCCGCGACCTCGTACGAGCCCTGTGCGGCGCCACGGTCGTTGTCCGTCGGGGCTCGCCAGAGCTCCAGGCGCGGCCCGGCGACCGTGTGGCCCTTCCAGGAGGCGAGATCGCCGCGCGCGGTGAACGTTGCGTCCCCGAGTGCGTCGCCGCGCCACCCGACGTCGGAGGGCCGGGGTGCCTCCGACAGGACGACCGACACCGGCACCTGCGTGCGGGCGATCACGTGGCCGGTGTCCGCCCAGGCGGTCGGTCCGGCGAGCTCAGCCGTGATCGTCAGGAACACCTCGCCCTCGGGCGCGTCGGCGGTCGCGGCGACGGCCGCGTCGGGGACCGGCACCGTGGCGGAGCCGCGCGCTGCGACGATGCCGGGGGAGAGCCTCCCGGCCGCCGTCTCGGCGCCGTTCCGCGTCAGAGACCAGCAGAAGCGCAGCCCCGCGGTGGTCGCGGAGTGGAACCGGTTCTCGATCAGGACCGTGCCTCCGGCGACGACGGACGAGACCGACAGTCGGATCGGCGCCACGACCGCCGCGAACTCGGCGAGCCCGGGGGTGGGTGTGTCGTCGGGCAGCACCATGCCGTCCATGACGAAGTTGCCGTCGTGCACGACCTCCCGGAAGTCGCCGCCGTACCCGTAGAACGGGATGCCGTCGGCGGTGTGGGTGCGGAGGCCGTGGTCCCGCCACTCCCACACGAACCCGCCGTGGAGGCGCGGGTACCGATCGACGAGCGCCTCGTACTCGGCGATCTGGCCGGGCCCGTTGCCCATCGCGTGCACGTACTCGCAGTGCAGGAACGGCTTCGACCGCTGCCGGGCGGACTCCGCGGGGCCGCAGCCGAGCAGGGGCAGGAGCGGACCGCCGCCGATCGCCTCGGTCTCCTCGAGCGTCGGGTACATGCGCGAGTACACGTCGGTGTACGCGCCGGTGTAGTCGCCCTCGTAGTGCACGGGGCGCTCAGGGTCGCGGGCGTGCACCCAGTGCGACATCGCCGCGAGGTTCCGTCCGGTGTGCGACTCGTTCCCGAGCGACCACATCACGATGGACGCGTGGTTCTTGTCGCGCTCCACGGTGCGGGCGATCCGGTCGAGGTAGGCGTCCCGCCAGGCTGGGTCGTCGGAGGGATTGCCGACCCAGTCGACGAACTCGAAGCCGTGCGTCTCGAGGTCGCACTCCAGGATCACCCAGAACCCGAGCTCGTCGGCGAGATCGAGCACGCGGGGGTGCGGCGGATAGTGCGATGTGCGGATCGCGTTCACGTTGTGCCGCTTCATGAGCGCCATGTCCGCACGGGCGTGGGTCTCGTCGAACACCCGACCCCGTTCCGGGTGCGTCTCATGCCGGTTCACGCCGTGGAACACGACGCGCTCGCCGTTGACCAGGAACCGGTCGCCGCGGATCTCCACCGTGCGGAACCCGAGACGGAGCGCCACCGTCTCGCCCTCCGAGGACAGTGTGGCGTCGACCAGCGTGGGGACCTCGGCGGACCAGGGCTCGACGTCGGGCACCGCGATCGGGGCGACGTCCGTGGCGGACGCCCACCGTTCCTCCACGCCGAGCGCGGGCACCCGGAACACCATCGGGAACACGCCGACGGGCTCGACTGTGATGATGCCGGAGCCGCGGGCGGGCCGGTCGGAGGTCGGGGCCGGGCCGAACCCGTCGGCGGTGCCCGTGGGCGCGAACGACGCTCGGACGAACACGTCGTCGATCGACGCCGCGGGCCGCGCGAGGAGCGTCACGTCCCGGAAGATTCCGGGCAGCCACCACTGGTCCTGGTCCTCCAGGTAGCTCGCCGCCGACCACTGGTGCACCCGCACCGCGATCTCGTTCTCGCCGTCGTGCAGGAGGTCCGTCACGTCGAACTCGGTCGCCAGCCGGGAGCCGGTGCCCCACCCCACCTCCGTGCGGTTCACCCACACCCGGAAGTGCGACTCGACGCCATCGAACCGGAGCAGGACCCGGTCGGCGTCGTCGAAGGACGACGGAAGCGAGAACGTGCGCCGGTAGTCGCCGGTCGGGTTCTCCTCGGGCGGGTGCGGCGCGTCGACGGGGAACGGGAACTGCACGTTCGTGTAGATCGGGGCGCCGTGCCCGTGCAGGGGCCAGTGCGCGGGGACGGGCAGTGTCCCCCACTCCGCGTCGTCGAGCGCCGGAGCGGGAGCATGCATGTCGGCCGGGGCGTCGGCGACGGGGAACCACCGGAAGCGCCACTCGCCGTTGAGCGAGAGCGAGGGTGCGTCCGTGTGCAGCCATGCCCGTGGCGCATGGCGCGTGGTCGACCCGGGGGCGGTGGAGTGCAGGTCTGCGATAGCAGTGGTCACGACGCTGACCGTCCTTCCGAGGGGACGATCCCCACGCTCCCACCCTCCCACGTTCCCACTCACCACCCCCCCGTTCCCACTCACCACCCCACCCCCACTCCCCCCGAAGTCGCACTCGTGGTCGGTATCGCGGCACCATTCCGACCACGAGTGCGACCTCGGGAGAGGAGGGGAGAGGAGGGGAGGGGAAGGGGAGGAGGAGGGCGCGGGCGGCCGTCACCCGTGCTCGCGGTCGGCCTTTGGCACGATCGGCAGCGCCAGCAGCGGGATCGCCGCCACCACCAGGAAGCTCCCCGCGAACCCGAGCACACCGACGAGCGCCCCGACGCCGGGACCCACGGCGGATGCGGCAAGGAACTGGCCGGTGTTCTGCGCGCCGAGGGCTCGTCCCGACCAGAACGGGCCCGCCGCCTCGGCCACCGACGTGTAGGCGAGCCCGTTGTCCGCCACCGTCACGGCGGTCGCGATCACCAGGAACACGGCGGCCACGGCCAGGTGCGTGGCGTCGACCACGGCCAGCAGCGCCATCACGGCCGCGGCGGACAGCGCCACGATCCGCAGCGGGCCCACCCGGGACCCCGCTTGATCGCTCCACACGCCGACGGCGATCCGGCCGAGCGCCCCGATGAACTGCGACGTGCCCACCAGGATGCCGGCCGCGAGCGCCGACCACCCGAGATCATTGGTGAGCCACACCAGCCCGAACGTCGACAGCGTGAACTGCGGGATGACGAGCAGCAGCGACACGGTGTGGATCCGCCACAGGAACCCCGACGTCCGGTACGGGTTCTCAATCGCGGCGACGGTCCGTGCCGGACGTGGCGGGTTTCGGATGGCGATCGCGCACAGCACGGCGAGGACCGCGGTGAGCAGCATCGGCAGGACCAGCGCAGCACGGATACCGTCGGTTTCCGCGATCGTCGGCACGGTCAGGGCGGCGAGGGTCACCCCGAGCGGCTGTGACATCTGTCGGATGCCCATCGCCAGGCCGCGTCGGTGCTTCGGGAACCATCCGACGACGACCCGGCCGCTCGCCGCGCTCGTCGATGCGCTCGTCATGCCGCCGAGCAGGAACGCGAGCCCGAGGAGCACCGGGCTTCCCGCAGCCGCGAACGCGCCGACGATCGCCAGGGTGGTGAGGACGAGCCCGCCCGCGATCACGGTGCGTTCGCCGATGCGGTCGGTGATCGCACCCCACAGGATCAGGGTGAGCACCATGCCGAACGTCGGCGCCCCGGCGAGGAGGCCCGCGGTGGTGAGCGACACGCCCTGGTGGGTCAGCAGCGGGATGAAGAACGCGGGTGCGGCGACGGCGAGTGCGCCGGCGGCCTGCGCTGCGACGCCGAGCGCGAGCATCGTCCACGCCCGTGCGCTGGAGACGGTGCCGGGAGGCGCGGCTGCACTGGTTGTCACGGGTCGCCTCCAGGAAGCCAATGGTATACCAGGACGGTATACCATACGGAGGGGCGCTCCGCTACGCTGGCTGACCGTGACCGCTCCGACCGACGCCCCGCCCGTGTCGCAGACGGCGCAGCTCTACGACAACCTGCGCGCGGCGATCCTTGCCCTCGACCTCGCCCCGGGGGAGCGGATCTCAGAGCGCGGGCTCGAAGCCCGCTTCCACGCCTCGCGCACCCCGATCCGAGCGGCCCTGTCCCGTCTCGAGCGGGAGGGGCTCATTCTGCACCAGGGACGCTCCTGGACTGTCACACCGATCGACCTCGACGAGATCGCGGCGCTCGCCGAGCTCCGTGCGATCCTCGAGCCGTCCGCAGCCCGGCTCGCCGTGGAGCGTGCGGACGACACGGCGCTCGCCGAGGTGCGTCGCCATCTCGACGCGCTTCGTCCGGCGCCCGACCAGGAGTCCGGCGTGCGCATGGGCAGCACCTTCCACCTCGATGTCGCCGCCCTCGGCGGCAACCCGTACCTCACCGACGCGGTGTCGGACGCGATGACCCGGCTCGAGCGGAGCCGGTGGCTCGAGGTCCGGACGCCCGAGGCGCGCGACGCCGCATGGGCCGAGCACAGCGCGATCCTCGACGCCCTTGCCGCCCGGGACGCGGAGCGCGCCGCGGAGCTCCTGGCGGCGCACATCATGGGCACGAACGACCGGCTCATGGCGTTCATCGCGCACCAGCGGCGCCGGCTGCGCGGTGCCGGCATGACCATCGTCGGCGCTGGTCGCACGAGTTCCTGAGAGCCGTGTTCGGCGGCCCGAGGAACGTGGTCGGCGGTGGAGCGGGGCCCCGGACTGGGGCGTTCCGGACCCGCTGACCGGCACCGTCCCTCCAGTACGATCGGCGACAGCTTCGATCCCTGGAGGTACGCGTGGCGGGAGCGGCGATCGCCGTCGACGACTTCGTCATGCGGTTCGGCGACCGGACGGTCGTCGACCGACTGTCGTTCGACGTCGCGCCGGGGGAGACCTTCGGCCTGCTCGGCAGCAACGGCTCCGGCAAGACGACGACGATCCGTGCGCTGCTCGGGATCACCGAGCCGACGTCCGGCACGCTCACGATCGACGGGGAGCGGTACCGGGCCTCCGCGACCGGTCGCATCGGGTACCTGCCGGAGGAGCGTGGCCTGTACCGCAAGGAATCGGTCCTGGACGTCATGACCTACTTCGCGCGGCTGAAGGGCATGACGGGGCGCCATGCGGTGACCTGGGCGCAGGCGTACCTCGAGCGCGTGGGCCTGGCGGACAAGGGGCGGCTCCGCGTCGACAAGCTCTCCGGGGGACAGCAGCAGAAGGTCCAGCTCGGCATCACGATCATGGATCGGCCGCGCCTGCTCATCCTCGACGAGCCGACGAAGGGCCTCGACCCGGTCAACCGGCGACTGCTTCTCGACCTCATCGATGAGCGGCGTGCGGACGGCGCGACGGTCATCCTCGTCACGCACCACATGGACGAGGTCGAACGGCTCTGCGACCGGATCCTGCTGCTCAAGGACGGGAACGCGGCCGCCTACGGCACGATCCCGGACGTGCAGGACGCGTTCGGCGGCGCGGTCGCCCGCGTGCACTGCTCGGGACCGATCCCGCCGAGCCCCCTGTACACGGTGTCTCGGCACGAGGGGCATCGCGCCGACCTCATCCCGACCGGCGCGACGGACGGCGGCGACGTCCTGCGTGCCCTCGTGGCGGCGGGTGTTGGCGTCACCGGGTTCGAGATGCGCAAGGTGTCGCTCGACGAGATCTTCGTGCAGGTGTACGGCACCGACGCGGAGCATGACGCGCTCGGGCAGCCGGTCGCGGCGGGCGCGGGCGCGGACGCCGGTGCCGGCGCGGGCGGGGGCGCCGTCTGATGAGCCGCCGCGCTGCGGGCGGCCGCCTCCGGACCGTGATCGTGTTCGAGTTCGTGCGTGCGATCAAGAAGCCCTCGTTCTGGATCGGAACGCTCGCGCTGCCGCTCCTCATCGCCGTCGTGGGCCTTCTCGTCGGCGTGGGGAACGCCGCCGGCGTGAACTCGTTGGCAGCGAGCGGGACCGCCGCGAAGATCCCCTTCACCTACGTCGACCACTCGGGGCTCGTCTCGGAGCGCGTCGCCGCGCGGTGGGGAGGGACACCGACCGCGGACGCGGACGCGGCGGTCGAGCGCGTGCGGACGGGGCACGCGGAGCTCTTCATCGAGTACCCGCGCGTGCCGACGACCGGCACCATCGCGGTGACCGCGAAGGACGACGGCCTGTTCGGCAACGCCAAGTACTCGAGCCTCGCCACGAGCGTGCTCGACGCGAGCATCGCGGCACGGGTGGGGAACGCGGAGGCCGTGCGGGTCCTCCAGGCGGAGCCCGCCACCGACGTGACCGCCTACGCGGACGGCGAGGTCGCGCCCGGGTGGGCCGCCGTCGTGCCTCCGCTCATCTTCCCCGCAGCGTTCTTCGCGCTGGTGCTCCTGCTCGCCGCTCGCATGGTGACGGTCGTGGTGGAGGAGAAGGAGAACCGCATCTCCGAGATGATCCTCACGACCCTCGATGCGACCGTGCTCGTCCGCGGCAAGGTGATAGCCATGCTCCTGGTCGGGTTGGTGCAGCTCGCGGTGTTCCTCGTGCCGGCGCTCGGGACGGTCGGCCTGGTGCTGCCGATCCTCACGACGACGGTCGGTCCGATCCCCGTCGACCCGTGGCGGATGCTCGTCGGCGCACTGCTCCTCGTCGGCGGGGTGCTCCTGGCCAGCTCGATGTTCGTGGCGGTGGGCGCCGCGGTCCCCACCATCAAGGAGGCGAGCGCGCTGCAGTCCGTGGCGCTGTTCTCGGTGATCATCCCGCTCTACGCGGTGGTCTTCGTGCTGACGAACCCGACCTCACCGGTCACGCAGCTGTTCACGTACTTCCCGACGTTCACACCGGTGACCGCGATGCTGCGGAACGCCGTCGGCACGCTGACGCCGCTCGAGTCCGCGGTCTGCGTCGTGGAGCTGTACGTGGCGGCATTCCTCATCCTGCAGTTCGCGGTGTTCCTGTTCCGGCACTCCGTCGCCCAGTACGGGTCGAAGGTGTCGCTCGGGCAGATGCGCGGGTGGTGGTCGTCGCGGAACCGATCCGCCGACGAATGATCCGTATGTGAAATATGAATATGCTATCCTCGATGACCGGCACGTGATGCCGTCAGTCATCGGAGGTTCTGCATGTCGGCTCATCGCGCCGGACGGCGTCCCCTCGCTCGGGTGATCATCGGCGCCGTCGCGTCCCTCGTGACGGTGGCTGTCGCGCTTGCGCTCGCCGCGGCCGGCTTCGTCACGCATATCGCGAACACGTACCAGGGCCGCACGACGACCATCGCGCAGGCGTTCCCCAGCGGTTCCCGTCCGTCGCAGAATGCGCACGGAGCGCTCAACGTGCTCCTCCTGGGCTCGGACTCCCGGGCCCAGCTCGACCCGGACGGCGATCACGCTGCGGGGGGACGCTCCGACACGATGATGGTGCTCCACATCGCCGCCGACCGTCGATCCGTCTCGGTGATGTCGATCCTGCGCGACTCGTGGGTGGATGTGCCCGGGCACGGCATGGCAAAGATTAATGCGGCGTACAGCTGGGGCGGTGTCCCGCTCACCGTGCAGACCGTCGAGGGTCTTCTCGGGCTCCACATCGACCACGTCGCCGAGATCGACTTCGCGGGGTTCGCCGGGATGACGGACGCGCTCGGCGGCGTCGACGTGCGATCGGATCAGGCATTCACGGCGCGCGGCCACCGGTTCACCGCCGGTGTGAACCACCTCGACGGTGACGCGGCGCTCGCGTTCGTCCGCGAGCGGTACGCGTTCACGGACGCCGACCGGCAGCGCGTGCGGAACCAGCAGGCGTTCCTCCGTGGCATCGCCGACACGGTGACCGACCGTGGCACCCTCACCTCACCGTCGCGGATATCCGGCTTCGTCGGTGCCATGAGCGAGCATCTCTCCGTCGATTCCGGACTCACCGCCCGGCGGCTCGCGACGCTCGGATGGGAGCTGCGCGGACTGCGGACCTCTGAGATCGGGTTCTTCACGCTGCCGGCTCCGGGAGGCGGCACCTCCGCGGACGGCCAGTCGTACGTCGTTGTCGACCAGGAGGCGCTCGGCAGCATCCGCCAGGCGCTCGCCGCCGACACGCTGCCGCAGTATCTCGCTGCTACAGCGGGTGGGCTGTAGCGGCACCCGTCCTGTCCGCACCACGTGTGCGTGGCCACCGTTGCGATCCGTGGCGGCCCGGCGGGTGCGCGTGCGTGCCGCTGCGGGTGCGGGTGTATCCGTGTCCGGGGCTGGGGGCGGGCCGCGCGCGTGCGAATGCGCACTGAGCTCCCGCCGCTGCATACGAGACGTGACATCTGATATGCTGATCTGCGATAACTGGCGCCGTGATGAAGCTGTCGCGGTGCACACCCCAATTGGAGGAACTACCCCCATATGAAAATGAAGAAGATTCCGGCGCGTGTCGGCGCCGGGACGCTCGCTCTGGCGACCGTCGTCGCCGGCTTGTCCTTCGGCCCCGCCGCCGCGAACGCTGCCCCTGCCGCGAACGGTGCCCTCGCCGCGGACGCTGCAACCTCACCGGAGTTCCAGCTCATCTGGAAGGATGGCGCTACCTACTACACCAACGTCTACTCAACGAAGCCCTCGGACGGCAGTCGGTCCGATCTGCAGTCGTTCCCGTCCATCGATGCAGCGCGCGAGGCCGGTGTGAAGCTGACCTACGACGACTCCACGAAGCAGATCAAGGGCCCGTACAGTACATGCTTCCGATCTGCAGCTTCATCTGCTTCATCTGCGATCCGAGACACGTGGTTGACGACTGCATGCGGTACTGGGAAGGAATTCAAGTGGACGTTTGATGCTGACGGCACGCTCCACAGCGATTTCCACGGTGGCACCTACAAGCCAGGCGCCACCTCCGCCACCTACGGAATCACGCGCGCCAAGCTCACGACGAGTACGTCGTGGGAGACCGTCGCGTCCCTGACCGACCTGTCCGCGCGGGTCGCAGGTACCGATCTGGCTGCACGGACGGCGGACTTGACGGGTACGGCGAAACCGAGTTCGACGGTGATCATCAACGACACGATCCCGGTGCCGGTGGGTGCGGATGGCCAGTGGTCGTACACGATCACGGGTCTGCATCTCGGAAAGAATGACATCAAGCTCGAGCAGTACGAGGGCGAGAACAAGACCGACGAGACCACGGTGGTCGCAGATCTCGCGGTTGCGCCGATCGTCGCGAACGCGACGTTCCTGTCGGATGTGACGAAGCCGCTCGTGATCTTGGGCACGGCGCAGCCCGGCGCGAACGTGGAGATCTGGCAGGGCACCACCAAGCTCGCCGCGGTCCCGGCCGAAGACGGGACCGGTGCGTACAGCACCGACATCCCCGCGCCGAACGCCGGCGGTGAGCAGACCTACACCGTCAAGCAGGTCCTCCAGGGTGAGACCGCCCCGGATGTCGCGACCGTCACGGCCGATTTCGGTGCGCCGGTGTCGATCACCAGCCCGTTGGACAACCAGGTCCACGACGGCGGTCCGCTGCGGTTCCAGGGACGCGGCGTGCCCAGCGGCAAGGTCGAGGTGCGCGAGCAGGGCAAGCAGGGCATCATCGGAAGGGCTGACGTCCTGCCGAACGGCATCTGGACCATCGACGCGGCGAACATCCCCGGCAAGAACGCGACCTACGTCGCGACGCAGACCGGGAAGGGCAACAACGTCACGACCTCCGCGGTGACGCTGAACCCGGATGGTGGGCTGAGCGCGCCGATCGTGGACCCGGTCGCTGAGGGATCGAACGTGGTCACCGGCTCCGACGCGACGCCGGACACCACGATCATCGTCCGAGACACGGACGGGAACGAGATCGGCCACACCACCGTCGACAAGAACGGCACCTGGTCCGTCACGATCCCACCGGCCCTCGGCCCGGGCAAGCACAACCTCGACGTCGTCGCGCAGGACGGCGAGGAGGTCTCCGACCCGACTGCGGTGACGGTCGACTTCGGCGCCGCGGTCGATGCTATGGCCGCGACCTCGGACGACAACGGCATCATGACCTACACCGGAACCGGACAGAAGGGTGCCGCGATCAAGGTCATGGGCAAGTCCGGCCGTGTCCTCGCCACCGGTGACGTCGAAGACAACGGCAGCTGGAACATCACGTCCACCATCAGCCTGCCGGCAGGCAAGTACACCATCGATGTGTTCCAGACCACCGGCATCGGTGTGACCTCCAGCGATGAGATCGCGTTCGAGATCAGGAAGCCCGCCCCGACTGCGAAGGCCGTCACGTTCACCGGTCCCGCCGCGAACACCACGGTTCGGACGCAGACGCCCGAGTTCTCCGGTCAGGGTGAGGCTGGTGCGAAGGTGGTCGTGAAGGGCTCCTCCCGCACCATTGCCGAGACCGAGGTCGGCCAGGACGGGACCTGGTCCGTCCCGTCGAGCATCGCGCTCAACGACGGCCTGTACTCGCTGACGGCAGTGCAGACGCCCGCCAATGGTGCCGCGGCATCGTCCGCGACGAACTCGTTCAGGATCGACACGCGGCCCGCCGCGCACCTTGTGGTGACCAGCCCCACTCCCGACGAGGCAGTAGAGGGCCCGCGCCCGACGTTCGGAGGCACCGGTGACAAGGACGCCAAGATCACGATCAAGGGCGCCGTCCGCACGGTCGCAGAGACGTTCGTGGGGGACAACGGCGCGTGGACCGCGCCATCTGCCCTCGACCTGCCGAAGGGCAAGTACACCTTCACGGTGACGCAGGACGCGCTCAACGGTGAGACGGAGTCGACCACCGTCACCTTCACCGTCAAGTAACACCCCGGAACGGGACATCGAGAGCCCGGCGCGGTATGCGCCGGGCTCTCACCCGCTCCACGCTCGCGAAAGGACCCTCCATGAACTCCATCACCCGTCGCGTCACCGCCGGCACGATCGCCGGTGCCGCAGCGCTCCTGCTCACCGCCTGCACCGCTGGCCATGCTCCCGACGCCCACGAGACCACCACGCCGTCCGCCTCGGCGACCACCGGCGCCGCGAGCCTCGAGAACGTCACCGCGAAGTGCGAGCACGGTGCCGCGACCATCACCGATTCCAACAAGAAGGTCACCCTCGGAGACTGCAAGGCCGTCACGGTCAAGGCCTCCAACGCCATCGTCGAACTCGGCACTGTCGATGATCTCGTCGTCTCCGGCTCGATCTCAGGCATCACTGCTGGGGAGGTCACGACCCTCACGGTGACCGGGAACGGCAACGTCGTCACAACCGCAAATGCCGACGTGAACGTGACCGACACCGGAGACCAGAACGACATCAACAAGCAGTGATCGTGCTGCCGGTCAAGAGCACCCTGAACAGCGCCGCTGACGTGGAGGCAGCGTCATGACCGCCGCACGCCGGTTCGTCTACCTGGGGTGGCAGGGCTTCGCCAACTTCGGCGATGACCTGCTCTTCGAGACGTGGCGCGACGTCCTCGACGATCCGCTGGACGTTTCCGCTCCGCTCTCCCGCCGTGACTACGCGCACGCCGCCCCTCGGTTCCTCCGCGACCGCCTCCGCCTGCTCGGCACCGAGCGCGTCGTGTTCCTCGGGGGCGGGACGACGATCGGGTTCGAGAACTGGGCCGGCCACATGCGGCGCGCGCTCCGCTCCTTCGGCGCGCGCGGCGCGGTCGTCCCCGGCGCCGGTGCGGCCGAGTCCGCCGACGCGTACGCGCTCACACTGCAATCGCACGGGTGGGCCGACTGGTGTGCGCTCGAACGGGTCGCGCTGCACGGCGTCCGCGGACCGCTGACCGCTGCGGAGTGCGAGCGCGGCTGGAAGCCGGCGCCGGTGATCGGCGACCCCGCCCTCCTCTGGCCTGTCGGCCGAGACATGCCGACCGCCGCCGCGGACGGGCCGATGGGTGTCTGCGTCGGGTCGGACCCGACAAGCCGGTTCGACGTCGGGGACGTCGCGGCGGCTGTCACCGCGTTCGCCGGCGAGCAGGGCATGGGGTCGATCCGGGTGTTCCAGCTCGCCGACGCCGATGCGGCATCGACCAAGCAGCTGGTCCGCGCATTCCGGCACCTCACCGACCTTCCCGTCGAGGTCGTCCGGTACGCCGGTTCCGTTTCGGGCACCATGCGGAGCATCGCCGAGTGCCGCGGCTTCGTGTCGGAACGCCTGCACGGTGCGATCGCAGCGGTGTCGTTGCGGATCCCGACGGTCATGCTCGCCTACGCGTCGAAGTGCGACGACTTCTGGGCGAGCATCACCGGCGACCGTGCCCCGATCGGCGTCGGTCACGACGTCGTGGACCTGCTCGACGAGCTGCGCCGGTCCGTCGACCCCTCGGTCCGGTTCGTCATCGAGGAGACGACCGCGCAGTTGCAGCACCGCCTCGGCGGGGTTGCTGACCGGATGAACGCCTGGTCCCGAGGTGAGCTCGCCACCTCGGCGCTCCTGGCGGACGTGAGCTCGCGCCGCGCGAGCTGAAGAAGAGGAGGGAATCCATGAGCGTCCTGGTCACGGGCGGTGCCGGGTACATCGGCTCCCACGTCGTCCGGTTGCTCCGCCGACGCGGCGACCAGGTTGTGGTCGTGGACGATCTGTCGAGCGGTGTCGCGAGCCGCCTCGGCGATACGCCCCTCGTGGCGCTCGACCTCGCTGCTGACGGTGCGACCGAGGCTCTCGAGGCCGTCATCCGCGCACACGCGGTTCACGCCGTGATCCACTTCGCGGCACTCAAGCAGGTCGGTGAGTCCGTTGCGCAGCCGACCCGGTACTTCGAGTGCAATGTCGGCGGCCTCACGAACGTGCTCACCGCGGTGGAGCACACGGGTGTCGAGCGCCTCGTGTTCTCGTCGTCCGCGGCGGTCTACGGCGAGCCGGACGTGCCGGTCGTGACCGAGGACGCCCCCTGCCTGCCCATCAACCCCTATGGGCAGAGCAAGCTCGTGGGCGAGTGGCTGACGCGGAACGCCGCACGCGCCACCGGGCTCCGGGTCGCGAACCTCCGCTACTTCAATGTCGCCGGGTCGGGATGGATCGACCTCCGCGACCGCGGCGCCGCGAACCTCATCCCGCTCGTCGTCGACGCGGTCCTGGACGACCGTGCCCCGCTGGTGTTCGGCGACACGCATAGCACGCCGGACGGCAGCTGCATCCGCGACTACGTGCACGTGCTCGACCTCGCACGCGCGCACCTGGCCGCGCTCGACCACCTCCTCGACGATGACCGCCAGCACGTCGCGTTCAATATCGGCACGGGACGGGGCTCGTCCGTGTTCGAGGTCATCTGCGCTGTCGAACGCGCTGCCGGTCGCCCTGTCCCGATCGAGGTCGTCGGGCCGCGGGCGGGTGACCCCGCCTCGGTCGTCGCCGACGCGACCCGCGCAAACGAGGCCCTCCACTGGGCTGCGTCCCTGGCGCTCGACGACATCGTCGAATCCGCATGGGACGCCGCGCAGCGCTTTCGGCTCGCCTGAGGCTCGACGAGCTCGCGCCGGAACTGCGTCGAGTCGACTCAGCTTTCACCGAGGCGGCTTGACGTACGCTGCTGAGCAGATAAACTTGATACCAGCGAACTCAAGTCGGAGCTCGCGCAGACTTCGGCAGAAGCACAGCACCGGCAACAGAAGACATCGTTCTTCGAAAGGAAGGCCCACACATGGGACGTGCAGTAGGCATCGACCTCGGAACCACCAACTCGGTCGTCTCGGTCCTGGAGGGCGGCGAGCCCACTGTGATCGCGAACGCGGAGGGGCTCCGGACCACCCCGTCGATCGTCGCGTTCACCAAGGACGGCGAGGTCCTCGTCGGCGAGACGGCGAAGCGCCAGGCCGTCACGAACGTCGACCGCACCATCGCCTCCGTCAAGCGCCACATGGGCACCGACTGGAAGGTCGACGTCGACGGCAAGGGCTACACGCCGCAGGAGATCTCGGCGCGCATCCTCGGCAAGCTCAAGCGCGACGCCGAGCAGTACCTGGGCGAGGATGTCACCGACGCGGTGATCACCGTCCCGGCGTACTTCAACGACGCCGAGCGTCAGGCCACCAAGGAGGCCGGCGAGATCTCCGGCCTCAACGTGCTCCGCATCATCAACGAGCCGACGGCGGCGGCACTCGCGTACGGCCTCGACAAGGGCAAGGAGGACGAGCTCATCCTCGTCTTCGACCTCGGTGGCGGCACGTTCGACGTCTCCCTGCTCGAGGTGGGCAAGGACGAGGACTTCTCCACCATCCAGGTCCGCTCCACGGCGGGCGACAACCGCCTCGGCGGCGACGACTGGGACTCCCGCATCGTCGACTACCTGGTCAAGAAGTTCAAGGACGCCCACGGCGTCGACCTGTCGAAGGACAAGATCGCCAAGCAGCGCCTCAAGGAGGCCGCGGAGCAGGCGAAGAAGGAGCTGTCGAGCCAGACGAGCGCGAACATCCAGCTCCCGTACCTCACGCTCACGAGCGAGGGCCCGCTCAACCTCGACGAGACGATCTCCCGCGCGCAGTTCGAGCAGATGTCGTCCGACCTGCTCGACCGCACGAAGAAGCCGTTCAATGACGTCATCCGGGAGGCGGGCGTCAAGGTCGCCGACATCGCGCACGTCGTGCTCGTCGGCGGCTCCACCCGCATGCCCGCCGTGGCCGACGTCGTCCGGTCGCTGACCGGCGGCAAGGAGCCGAACAAGGGCGTGAACCCGGACGAGGTCGTCGCCGTCGGCGCCGCACTGCAGGCCGGTGTCCTCAAGGGCGAGCGCAAAGACGTCCTCCTCATCGACGTCACGCCGCTGTCGCTCGGGATCGAGACCAAGGGCGGTGCGATGACCAAGCTCATCGACCGCAACACGGCGATCCCGACCAAGCGCAGCGAGACCTTCACCACCGCGGACGACAACCAGCCGTCCGTCGCGATCCAGGTGTTCCAGGGTGAGCGCGAGTTCACCCGCGACAACAAGGCGCTCGGCACCTTCGAGCTCACCGGGATCGCCCCGGCGCCGCGCGGGATCCCACAGATCGAGGTCACGTTCGACATCGACGCCAACGGCATCGTGCACGTGTCCGCGAAGGACAAGGGCACCGGCAAGGAGCAGTCGATGGTGATCTCCGGCGGCTCGTCGCTGTCGAAGGACGACATCGACCGCATGGTGCGCGAGGCCGAGGAGCACGCGGCCGAGGACAAGGCGCGTCGCGAGGCGCAGGAGACCCGCAACTCCGCGGAGCAGCTCGCCTACTCGATCGAGAAGCTCATCAAGGAGAACGACGACAAGCTCCCCGCGGACGTCAAGACCGAGGTGCAGGGCGACGTCGACGCGCTGAAGTCCGCGCTCAACGGCGATGATGACGCGGCCGTCAAGACGGCGTTCGACACGCTCAACGAGTCGCAGGGCAAGCTCGGCCAGGCGATCTACGCGAGCAGCCAGTCGGACGCTGCTGCCGGCGCCCCGGGTGCCGACGGTGCGGCCACCGATGGCGCGGCCCAGGGCGACGACGAGGACATCGTCGACGCCGAGGTCGTGGACGACGAGGACGACAAGAAGTAATGGCCGACGAGCAGAAGAACCAGAACGAGGAGCCGGAGGAGGCCCGCACGGCGCCCGAGGGCGCCCCGGCCTCCGAGGACGGTGACGTCGCCGACGTCCAGGACGCCGAGGAGCTCGTCGACGCGGAGGACGCGGACGTCGAGGTCGGATCGGATGCGCCTCCCGCAGCTGACGCGACACTCAGCCCCGAGGACCAGGCGCTGCTCGACGATGCCGCTCGATCAATGGCGGAGGACCAGCTCACCACCGACGAGCGGGACCTCCTGGGCGACATGCGCCAGGACATGCTCCGAGCGCAGGCCGAGCTGGTCAACTTCCGGAAGCGCGTCGAGCGCGACCGCGAGGCGAACCGCGACGTGGTCATCGCCGAGGTCATCCGCGCACTGATCCCCGCGCTCGACGACCTCACCCGCGCCGAGGCGCACGGTGACCTGGCGGAAGGGCCGATGCTCGTCATCGCGCAGAAGATTCGTGGAGGGTTCGACAGGTTCAGGCTTACCACGATCGGTGAAAAGGGCGAGCAGTTCGACCCGCACCTCCACGAGGCGCTCGTCCAGCTGCCGACCCCCGGCGCGACTGGCCAGACCATCGCGGACGTCGTCGAGCCGGGCTACAAGCTCGGCGACCGGGTCCTGCGGGCTGCGAAGGTCGCCGTGGCGGTTCCCGCCTGAGCGGTGGGATCGGCTCCCACGAGCGCAGCATCACCAGTGCGTGCGGGGCGCAGCGCGGCCGATCGGTCGCCCTGCGCCCCGCGCCTCAATCAGCGATTCGGCAAGGAACGAGGTACCAGTGGCCAGTCAGGACTGGTTCGACAAGGACTTCTACGCGGTCCTCGGTGTCTCGAAAGACGCCAGCGATGCGGACCTGAAGAAGACGTACCGCAAGCTCGCGCGGCAGTACCACCCGGACTCCAACCCTGGGAACGTGGCCGCGGAGTCGAAGTTCAAGGAGATCTCCGAGGCGTACTCGGTCCTCTCTGACAAGGAACAGCGCGCGGAATACGACCAGATCCGCGCCATGGGCTCCGGCGCTCGCTTCACCGCGGGTGCCGGAGGACCGGGCGCGGGTGGCGGCTTCGAGGACGTGTTCGGCGGCATGTTCGGCGGCCAGGGCGGGCAGCGGGTCCGTTTCGGGCAGCAGGGCGCGTCCGGCGGGCGCGGCGGGTTCGAGGACATCCTCGGCGGCATGTTCGGCGGTGGCGGTGGTTTCGGCCAGACCAGCGGCGGGTTCCGGGGCTTCGGAGGCCCGACGAAGGGCCGCGACGTCACGGCCACCACGACCCTCGACTTCCGCACCGCGATCGCCGGCGACACCGTCAAGCTGACGCAGGGGTCCGGGAGGCCCGTCAACGTCCGCATTCCCGCCGGCGTCGCGGACGGCCAGAAGATCCGCCTGGCGGGCCGCGGCGAGCCGAGCCCGGACGGTGGCGAGGCGGGCGACCTCGTCGTCACTGTGAGCGTCCGGAAACACCCGGTGTTCGAGCGGGACGGCCTGAACCTGCGGGTGGACGTCCCCGTCACGTTCGTCGAGGCGACCCTCGGCGCCACGATCCAGGTGCCGACCCTGACGGGTGAGACCGTGCGACTCAAAGTCGCGCCGGGGACGCCGTCGGGCCGCGTGCTCCGAGTCAAGGGGCGCGGCGTCGCCACCAAGAAGGGGACCGGCGATCTGCTGGCGACCGTGCAGGTGGCGGTACCGAATCACCTCTCCGGTGCGGCGCGCCAGGCCGTGGAGGCGCTCGCCGCGGCCCTCCCGGACCAGGATCCGCGCGACGAGATCCTCGCCAGGGCTCGCGAGTAGGACCGCTCCGGCGCGGCACCTCACGGAGCCGCGCCGGACCCGTTTCATCGACACAGCACGCTGCGACCGGAAGGAAGCGCCATGGACGAGTACTCGCCCGTCTTCGCCATCGCGATGGCCGCCGAGCTCGCGGAGATGCATCCACAGACCCTGCGACAGTACGACCGACTCGGTCTCGTCGTCCCGCAGAGGACGCGCGGCGGGTCGCGCCGGTACTCCATGCACGACGTCGGGCAGCTCCGGGAGATCGCGCGCCTCGGCAGCGAGGGCGTCTCGCTCGAGGGCATCCGTCGCGTGCTGGACCTCGAGAACGACAACGCGACGCTTCGTGCGCGGGTGCGCGAACTCGAGTCGGCGCTCGCCGACGAGCTCATCAGCCGGCCCGGTGCGCGCGTCTTCGCCGCCACGATGACGGGAGGCGCGGTGCCGTTGCGTGCCGGCGCTCGGCCGGCACGGAACGCGGCCGTCGTCCTCTGGCGGCCACCGCAGATCTGATCGCTCCTCGGCGCTCCGCATCGTGGTGCCCCGCATCGGGGCGTGCGCCGTGGTGCTGCCCACCTGTGGACTGCTCCATCTTCAGCATTTAATATGCAATATTTGCTCCTGTCGTCGATCGGACGGACGCCCGCCTAGGGTCGTGCCGCCGACGCCGTCGGCACGCGCTCGCTGGCGCGCGCCCCTTGACACAGGAGGTAGACCATGGGCAGATCCGCCCGGCCCATCGCAGCGATCATCGGTTTCGGCATATTCGCGGGGAGCCTGACCGGCGCCGCCGCGCCGCCGCCATCGGCGCTCGGCCTCGCGATCGGCGTGACCGCGACCGGGACCACGCCATTCACCGCTGCGGACGTGCCGGGTGGCGATGTCGGCGTCGGCGACGACGTCGTTCGCACCAACGACTCCATCACCTACCAGGTGGCCGTCAACGCAGACCACGCGACCACGGGGGCCAGTCTTGTGGTCACCGCCCCGCAGAACACTCGATTCGCGGAGCTGCCGCGCATGTGCGGCGCCGAGTCGGAGTTCGCCGATGACCGGATCGTGTGCGACCTGGGGTCGCTCCCGGCAGCGTCGACGCGGGCGGTCCCGGTCGTCCTCACCGTTCTCGGAAGCGCACACAACGGCGATGAGGTCCAGATCAACGGCACGGTGACCGCGGGTGCTGACACCGCGACGGCCCAGTCGGCCGTCACCCGGGTTTCCGCCGCGCCGCGGTACGACCTCACCAAGAACGCCGTACCCCCGCTGGTGCAGCACGCGGTCACAGGCCCCGACGGGTCGACACCGGGCTTCACGATCACCTATCCGATCGGGGTCACCTGGCGGCCGGCTGTCCCGGACGACAATCGGCTCCTCGGGTTCGAGCAACTCGCCGACGGCATCCGGTTCACGGACGACGTCGCCGCGATGGCGGGTGCCACGTCGAGTTCGACGGTCCTGTTCCCTGATGGTGCTGCCGCGTGCGGGCTGAACACCGCGCAGCTGTTCCCGAGCCTGCCCGGCGGCGCCGGCGGGGGTGCGCGAAACGTGCTCGACTCGGGATCGATCACCTGCACGCAGAGCGGTCCGGGAGCGCCTGTCTCCATCAGCATCACCGGGACCGACACCGCCATCAGCCCGAGCACGATCCCGACGCAGAACACCGTCGGCGGGGTGATCACCGGTGGTCCCGCGGCGCACGTGGCCGAGATGTACATCCGGCTCTGGACCCCGTACGGGTCCGACGAGCCCTCGTTCGAGGCGCGGGACACGTTCTCGTCGCTCCAGGCCACCTCGGTGAGCGGCACCGCGAACGTGTCGGATCCGACAGCGAACAACACCGCGGTCGCCCCCATCCTCGTGCACTCCTCCGGAAAGGTGTACAAGTCGTACCGACGCCTGCTCGAGGGAGGCGGTACGGCCGGAAACTCCGCGGCGACGGGCAATCCCTGGGTGACTCCGGGAGCAGCGATGCAGTCCGGTGTCGGTCTCGACAACGATGGTGCTGCGCCCTATGGATCGGCCGTGCTGTGCGATGTCTTCGACAACCGGTACCAGCGGATCAGCGCAAGTGCTGCGTACACCGAGGGCTTCGCGGGCGCGACTCGGATCGAGTACGCCGCGCGGAGCTGGACGACTCCGTCCGCGGCGCAGACGCAGCAGTGCGGCGATGACGACGCCGCGTGGTTCGCGTCGCCCGATCAGGTGCCGGGAGGAGCACGCGCAGTGGGCATGGTCCGGGCGATCGGCAGCGTCAACGGCGCGAGCGGTGCCCGCCTCCGGACCGGTCTCGACGTGCTCGACGCGCCGCAGAACACGAAGGTCTACAACTTCGCCACCGTGTCGACCGACGGCGGTGCCACCTGGCAGATCGACAATGGTTCGCCCGACCTGGGGCTCGGACGACTGGCCGATCACCTCATCGTGACGAAGGCGCTGGTGCGCGTGGACAAGCGCATCGTCGATCCCGGCAGTGATGCGAACACCACTCCCGACCAGACGCAATACGCCGTGTCGGGCGATGACATCGAGTACGCGGTGTACCCGTCGCTGAGCACGTTCGCGCCCTCGGACGAGACCGGAACCGTCACGGTGACGGACTCGTTGCCGAGCGGCAGTCAGTACGTGGACGGAAGCGCCTCCCGACGGCCCGATCGCGTGGAGCCGGGACCGGACGGCGCGGGTCAGCGCCTCGTGTGGGTCCTCGACGACGTCCACCCGGGTGAATCGATCGAGCCCATCACGTACCGAATGACCATCGCGCACGCCCGGGCCGACGGGGCGCCCGTCACGAACTCCGTCGTCGTGTCGTCGCCGCTCGACGTCTCGGACGAGACGGTCCGAACGGCCACGCGTGGCGTCCACGTGGTGGGGACAGGCGGTCTGCAGATCGAGAAGACCGCAGCCGCGCCGAACATCCTCGACGGGGACGACCCGACGTGGACGCTCGCGGTGACGAACACGAATGCGGAAACGCTCAGCGGCATCGATCTGATCGATGCCCTTCCGGCCTCGGACGATGCGAACGGATCGAGCTTTCACGGCACCGCGGCGCTCAGCGCGCCGATCGAGCGCCACGCAGACGCGAGCGAGCAGGTGCGCTACACCGATCGCGCGGTTGCGGAGATCGTCCTTGACCCGTCCGACGCCAGCAACCGGCCCGATGGTTCCACGACGTGGTGCACCGAGCAGGACTTCGGCAACGTCGGATGCCCGACGGCGCTGGCCGACGTGACCGGAATCCGGATCGAGCGTTCGTCGGACATCGCGCCCGGTGCTCGTGTCGACTGGCAGGTGTCGCTGCACGCGACCGGTGCCCAGGTCGGCGACCGATTCGTCAACCGGTTCGGTGCGATCGCGCCGGACCTGCCCCTCGCGGTCCGCTCCCTGCGTGCCACCGTGGAGCTGGTCGGCGGAAGTATCGGTGACCTGGTCTGGCAGGACACGAACCGCGACGGCCTCCAGGACTCCGACGAGCCTGGAATCACCGGCGCCAGGGTGCGCCTCTACGGCGTGGATGACCGGGGGGCCGCGGTGGATCGGGAGACCGAGACGGGCACGAGCGGCGACTACGGATTCGATGGCCTCCGTCCTGGTGACTACCAGATCTGCGTCGACGTGCCCAACGGATTCGAGCCGACGTTCGCCGAAGCGGGGAAGGACGCCGCGCGCGACTCGAACATCGACGCGAAGGGATGCAGCGGCACCGTCGCACTCGAAGCCCGTATGGAGAACGGAGCCCTCGTCGGCGTGACGGATCGAGACGATGTCGATGGCGGTCTTGTGACGCGCTCGTCCGACAACGGCGACGGCGACAACGGCGGCGACGAACCCGGCAATGGCGGCGACGAACCCGGTGGTGGCGACAACGGTGGCGGAACGGGCGACCCTGGCAATCCGGGCAATCCGGGCAATCCGGGCGACCCTGGCAACCCGGGCGACCCCGGCAACCCTGGCGGCCACGGGGACGCCGGCGGATCCAGCGACACGTCGGGCAACCACGGTGCTTCATCCGGGAACCCGGCGGGTGGTCAGGCCACAGCACCCGCGAAGGTGCTGGCGTTCACCGGTTCCCCGGTCGGCATCGCGCTCCTCGCCCTGATCGCCGTCGGAGCGCTCGGCGGCGGGTGGGTGCTTCGGCGCCGGCTTGCTCGACACGGGGTGGACCAGCATGACGGGCTCGCGGTGTCGGAGGCCGACGGCCTGTCCTGATCGCAGGATCGCAGCGCCTCTCGGGCCGCGGGTATGAGCCCGCGGCCCGAGAGGCGCTCCGGCTTCCGAGCAGGTCCGTACCGCTGTCGACCCGGGTTGCGTCGAAGCACGTCGAAGTGGCCACCGCAGATCTGACGAGCCCCGGGCGGTCCGGCGCCCTGCCCTCACTCGAGCGGCCGCTCCTCAATCTCACGCTGGGCGGCACGTGCACTCGAACACTGCCGCTGCGAGGACCGGGTGGGGAACACCGGGTCAGAGGATTCCGGTGCCGCCGCGTGGTCGGCGGAGACGGTACGGCCGGTGCCCGGCGTGTGGGGACGCTGGCGGCGTACCGCCGCGATGGACGCTGCGAGACATTTCTTGCACACGCCTGATCGTCTCGACAGCGCGCGCAATCAACAAGCGTGATATATCAACTCGGTCATGCGCCTGGCACCTGCCGTTCTCTGCGCAGCGCTCGCCGTTCGGGGCCGCGGCCCTCGCCGTCCTCACCGCCCTCGCTGTTCAGGCCGCGGGAAGCAGGTGGATCGCTGCGAATGCCCGGACCGCACCCTCCGTGTCCCGGTCCGCGATCGCCGCCCGGAAGGCGAGGGCAGCGTGGCGCATCCGGGCCCAGGGGAGCGGCGCGGCGCTCGTGTCCAGGCGCAGGCGGAACGTGAAGCTCTCGGTGACGGTCTGCAGGGCGGTCGTCAGCACCGGGTTCCGGCATGCCGCCAGGATCTGGCCGTAGACCGGAACGGCGGCGCTGGTCGCAGGGAGGACCTCCTCACCGTCCAGCGCGTCGATGGCGCGACCGATGGCCCGCACCAGCTCGCGGCGCGGTCCCGTGCCGAGTGCGGGCACCGCGCTCCGCACGGGGCCGCCGAAGAGCATCCCGAGGGCCTGGAGGCCCGGCACCGCGTGCTCGGGCCGGGGTGCGGCGACCCGGGTGAAGCGATTCGCCTCCAGCTCGACGAGTCCGGTGCGCACAAGGTCGTTGATCGCGTCCCGGATCGGGGTTCGGGAGCATCCGAGCCACGAGCACAGTTCGGTGTCGTGCAGGTGCTCGCCGGGTTGGAGCTCGCCGTGGAGGATCGCGTCGCGGAGCCGCTCCCGGGCCAGGTCGCGGAGCAGGGTTCGGCTGGGCGTGACGGGGGGAATCGCTACCGGCATCGTCGTCCTCTCTCTCGCATCGACTATGAGGCGCAGAGCTGCTGGTTCGGATGTTACACATCAACGCTTGGCAGGGGTGCGCGCACGGTCCTGTCTCTCAGCGCCGACGTCTACGCTGACGCGGTGTCAGCATTCGATTTCGTCGACCACTTCCGACGTGCCGACGACGAGGGACCCGACCTCGTCGCCATCGACGGCACCGACCGGTTCATCCTCGACGAGGCCCCGCATGTCCACGGGGACGCGCTGCATCACCGCGGAGCCGTCACTGTGGTCGACGATCACTACGGCGTCCTCACCCTCGGCGTGATCGCCGTCCACGGGGCCTCCGAGGTCCGGGTGGTGCAGGACTCCCTGGTCGGCGAGCGGGCGCTCGAGGCGAACGCGGGAACGTTCGGCCGACGGGGTTTCCGCCACCCGCGCTCCCTTGAGGATGCGTTCACGGATGCGCGGCTCGTCCTCCTGCGCCTGTCGAAGTCGCTCGACCGGCTCGACGAGATCGCCCGCGCGATCGCCCGGTACGCCGCTCCGGATGTCGTCGTGGTCGCCGGCGGCCGCACCAAGTACATGACCTTCAGTCAGAACGACGTGTTGCGCCGGTACTTCGACGAGGTCACCGCGAGTCGCGGCCGGGCGAAGTCGCGGCTGCTCATCGCGGCGGAGCCGCTCCGGGAGGCCGCGACACGCGCCGCTGTCGACGACCCGTGGCCCCGCCAGGTGTTCTCCGACGAGCTCGGCTTCACCGTCGCGGCGCACGGCGGCGTGTTCGCCGGGACGTCGCTCGACCTCGGCACCCGGGTGCTGCTCGGCGCCATGGATGCGGCGGTCCCGGACGCTCGAGACGTCGTGGACCTCGGCAGCGGCAACGGCGTTCTCGCGACGGCGATCGCCCGCCATCGCAGCGCCGTCCGCGTCGTCGCGACCGACGTGGCGTCCTCCGCGGTCGCCTCCACGAGGCTGACCGCCGACCTGGCCGGCGTCGGAGACCGTGTCCAGTCGGTGCGCAGCGACGCCGGCGACGAGCTCAGCGACGAGTCGGCCGACCTGGTGCTCTGCAACCCGCCGTTCCACGCCGACACCACGGTGAGCACGGACACCGCGGAGGCCATGTTCCGGAATGCGTCCGCGATCCTCCGACCCCGGGGCGAGCTGTGGGTGGTGTGGAACTCGCACCTGCGCTACCGCCCGGCGCTCGAGCGGCTCGTGGGACCGACCCGGCAGGTCGAGCGGACCGCGAGGTTCACCGTGATGGCGTCGACGCTCCCGCACTGACCGACGTTGCCCCGCCCGCATGAAAGGGCGAGGCGACCGACGTTGCCCCGCCCTCCCGTTGGGCCGCCGAGGATCAGCTGGGCACGTAGTTGAACTCGTCCGGGTTCGGGCCGGTGCGCTCGTCCTTGTTCAGCATCGTGATGTCCGTCATGTCCTCGTTCGAGAGCTCGAAGTCGAACAGGGCGAAGTTCTCCTCCACGCGGGACCGCGTGACGGACTTCGGGAAGACGATGTCGCCGCGCTGGATGTGCCAGCGGAGCACGACCTGCGCCGGGGACTTGCCGAGCGCCGTGGCGACGCGTTCGATCGTCGGGTTGTCCAGGACCAGACCCTGCGCGATCGGGGACCACGCCTCGGTGGCGATGCCGTGCTCGGCGCCGTATGCGCGAAGCGGGTCCTGCGTCAGGTACGGGTGTACCTCGATCTGGTTCACCGCGGGGGTGACCGTGGTCTCGGCGGCGAGCCGGTTGAGGTGGTGCTCCTGGAAGTTCGACACGCCGATCGAGCGCGCAGTGCCGTCGCGGTACAGCTCCTCCATCGCCTTCCACGTCTCGACGTAGTCGCCGACGTTCGGCAGCGGCCAGTGGATGAGGAACAGGTCGATGTACCCGCCGAGCAGCTCGGCCGACTTCTTGCCGTTCTCGATCGCGGCGTCGTGGTCGTGGAATCCGTTGTTGAGCTTCGAGGTGATGAAGATCTCCTCGCGGGGGATGCCGGACGCGACGATCGCCTCGCCGACCTCCTTCTCGTTGCCGTACATCTCGGCGGTGTCGATGTGGCGGTAGCCGACCTCGAACGCGGCGAGGGTGGCGTCCTTGGTCTCCTCGGCGGGAATCTGGAAGACGCCGAAGCCGAGCTGGGGGATCGTCTTGCCGTCGTTGAGGGTGATGTCGGGAACGGTGCTCGTGGTGGTCACGGTGCTCCTTCTCCTGTGGTGGGTGTGCGTGCCCCTGCGGGCACGGGTCGTGCGGGTGGCACGGGACGAGTCAACCACCGGGCGCTCGGCGGACGTCCCGGAAACGTCCAGGCCCATGAGGTGATGACCGGGACGCGGCGTTCTTGACGGTGGCGTACTACGATCGCGGCGCACCGACTCCGGGCCGACCTCCGCCGGCCCGCCCCGACGTGACGACGACCGGCGAGCGTTCGCCGTGCCTCCAGCCGGAGGCGCAGGGAGGCCCGTTGACGTCCCGACCGCCGGTATGGCTTCCCGAGCCGCCCCGGAAGAAGGATCCCGATGACCCTCGAACGTGAAGAACTCCGCGCCGACTGGACCGCGACGCTTGCGGAGGACGGCGCCTCGGGCCTGCCGTCGAACGCCCCCGGGGCGATCCGTGGCGCGGTGGTCCCGGCCACGGTCCCGGGCCAGATCCACACCGACCTGCAGCGCGAGGGGCTGATCCCGGACCCGTCGTTCGACCGCAACGAAGACGCCACCGCGTGGGTCGGCCACGCCGACTGGGCGTACCGGTGTCCGATCGACGTGGACCCGCGCGGGCACGAACGCATCGACCTCGTCGCCGACGGGCTCGACACCGTGGCGTCGCTCGCGGTCGACGGCGTGCAGCTGGGGTCGACGCGGAACATGCACCGCCGCTACCGCTTCGATCTCCGCGACGTCACGGGCGGCTCCAACACCCGTCGGGTGCGCGACCTGGAGATCCTGTTCGAGTCGCCGTACCGGGAGGCCGCGCGGATGGCCGCGAAGTTCGGCACGATGCCCGGCCCGTACGACGAGCCGTTCCCGTACGTGCGGAAGATGGCGTCGAACTTCGGCTGGGACTGGGGCCTCACCGCGGTGACGAGCGGACCGTGGCGGCCGATCGCGATCGAGCGGTGGTCGACGGCCCGGCTGCGCGACGTGCGTCCCCTGGTGGATGTCGAGGCCGGCGAGGGCGTCCTCGACGCGCATATCGCGTTCGAGCGCTCCGGTCCGACCCTGGACGGCGACAGCACCGCGGACCTCGACCAGGACGGCGAGGACGACGACCTCGTCCTCGTCGTGACCGTCTCCGGACACGGCACCAAGCAGCGGTCGCGCGTGACGGTGACACCGAAGGAGGACAGCGCGGTCGTGACCGTGCGGATCCCCGAGGCGCAGCAGTGGTGGCCGCGGGGCTACGGCGAGCAGGCCCTGTATGATGTCGAGGTCCTCATCCAGACGGTCGAGGGCGTCGTGCTCGACCGCAACACGTTCCGGACCGGGTTCCGGTCGGTGCGCGTCGACACCGAGCCGGATGCGATCGGTCGGCCGTTCGCGGTCATCGTGAACGGGACGACGATCGACGTCCGCGGCGTCAACTGGATCCCGGACGACGTCATCGTGTCCCGGGTCGGGCGCGACCGGTACGCGGCCCGCCTCGGGCAGGCGGTCGACCTCGGCGCGAACCTCGTCCGCGTGTGGGGCGGTGGCGTGTACGAGTCCGCCGACTTCTACGAGGAGTGCGACGAGCGGGGGCTGCTCGTCTGGCAGGACTTCCTGTTCGCGTGCGCGTCCTACCCCGAGGGCGAGCCGCTCCGCTCCGAGGTGATCGCGGAGGCACGCGACAACATCGCCCGGCTGAGCCGCCACCCGAGCCTCGTCGTCTGGAACGGCAACAATGAGAACATCTGGCTCCATGACGACGACGGGTGGGCTGCCGAGCTCGGGGACCGTGGCTGGGGCCTCGACTACTACCTGGACCTGCTGCCGACGATCGTGGACGCGGTGGATCCCTCCCGCTTCTACACGGTGGGGAGCCCCTGGTCGGGCGACGAGCAGCTCCACCCGAACGACGTGGACCACGAGACCCACCACTCCTGGGATGTCTGGAACCGGCTGGGCGACGACGCCTACCGGGACACGGTGCCGCGGTTCGTCTCGGAGTTCGGGTGGCAGGCGCCGCCGCAGTGGCGCACCATGCGGGACGCGGTGTCCGATGTGCCGATGACGCCGACGTCGCCGGGGGTCGTGCACCACCAGAAGGCCGACGACGGCATGGGCAAGCTCGAGCGCGGTCTTGCGCCCCGGTTCCCGGCCGTCACGGATGCGGAGATCGCCTCCGACGGCGACGCGGCGTTCGACCGCTGGCACTATCTGACGCAGCTGCAGCAGACCCGGGCGATCGCGACCGGTGTCGAGCACTGGCGCACGCACTGGCCGCGGAACACGGGCGTGATCGTCTGGCAGCTCAACGACCTGTGGCCGGTGTCGTCCTGGGCTGCGGTCGACAGCGCGGGGCGTGCGAAGCCGCTGTTCCACGAGCTCCGGCGGCTGTACGACGACGTGCTTCTGACGATCCGTCCGGTGTCACCGCATGTCGTCGACGGGGCCGGAGGTGCGGCGCCGCGGACAGCGTCCCTGCCGGTTCCCGACGTGGCCGATCCCGCCGAGGGGGCCGCGGCGGCGACCGGCCGGATGCCGAGCGTGCCCGTCGAGATCGCGGTGCGGTCCTCCCGGCACGCGATGTCGACGGCCGTGCGTGTGCGTCGAGTGGACATGTCGGGCGCGGTGTTGGCCGAGGCGACACTGCCGGTCGAGCTCGCCCGCCCGGGGGTGTCGCGGGTCGAGGTCCCCGAGTCGGTCGGCGTCGTGCAGGATGCGGCGGGGGAGCTCCTGGTCGCGGACATGGACTGGCGACGTGCCGTGTGGACGCCACTGCCCGATCAGGAGATGCGATGGGAGCCCGCGCACTACCGCGCGAGCGTGGAGGACGTCGAGGGTGGCGCGGTGCTCGCCGTGGAGGCGTCGTCGCTCGTGCGCGATCTGCTCGTGCAGCCCGACCGGGTGTCCGCGTCCGGGGCTGTCGACCGTGGTTTCATGACGCTCCTGCCGGGTGAGCAGGTGCGGTTCCGGGTGACCGGCGTCGGGCCGGAGGACCGTGCCGCGCTCGTGCACCCACCCGTGCTGTGGACGCTCGACCGGGTGCTCCTGGAGGGGGCGCGTCGTCGCCCCTGAGACCGTGTCACCTTGAGCACGAGCGAAATTGGAATGTTGAATATTGCAGTGCTAGTGTTGTTCCGCGCGCCCCGCGGTTCTGCGAGCGGCGCAGGGCCTCGCCACAAGCGGGCTGAGGTGGTCCGCTCGGATTCGAGGAGCACACGGGATGGCAGCAGAGGCGACGGCCGCGATCCACCTCGCCGCCACCGATGCCACTGCTCCTGATGACCGTGTCGCGGCCGCTGGCACGAACGAGCAGCGCCTGGCCGGTGTCCGGCGGAGGATGGCGCTGACCGATGCGGCGGTGCTCGTCGCCGCATTCGCGGCCGCGCAGGCGATGCGTACCGGCACCCCAGCCCTGGTGGGCAGCGAGTCGGTCGCCGTCGGGCTCGCCGTGGTCGCGATCTGGATGGTCGCGCTCGCGTGCTTCCGGACCCGCAACGAGCATGTCATCGGCGTGGGGCAGGACGAGTACCGCCGGGTGATCAGTGCCGGATTCGCGACCGGCGGAGCGGTCGCCGCCGCCGCGTATCTGCTGGACGTGGACGTGGCGCGCGGGTACCTGGCGATCGCCGTTCCACTGGGAGTGCTGCTCGTGTGCCTGGCACGGAAGGCCTGGCGTGTCCACCTCGCCCGCATGCGGTCGCGAGGGCGGTACCTGGCCGACGTCCTGCTGGTCGGTGACGTCGACGACGTGCGGTACGTGGGGCGGAAGATCACGGCGACACCGGCAGCCGGATACCGCGTCCGAGCCGTGGTGACGGATGGGGTGCCTCCGGGCGGGGTCGTCGACTGCGGAGGGATCCCCGTTCCGGTCGTGGGAGGCATCGACGACCTCGTCCCGATGGCACGCAGCACCGCGGTGCAGTCGGTCGTGCTCGCTGGAGCCGTGTCCGGGCATGATCGGCTCCGCCGCGTGGGCTGGCAGCTCGAGGAGGCCGGCGTCGAGCTCGTCGTCTCCTCGCCGCTCGTCGACATCGCCGAGACCCGCGTGCATCACCGTCCCGTGGACGGCCTGCCGCTCATGCACGTCGAGGCGCCCGAGTACGACCGGATGCGGCTCGGCAAGCGGGTGCTCGACATCGTCGGCGCCGGCGTCGGGCTCGTCCTGCTCGCGCCGCTGATCGCCGTCGTCGCGCTCGCCGTCCGCCTCGACGACGGCGGCCCGGTGTTCTTCCGGCAGACGCGCGTGGGCCGGGGCGGCACCCCGTTCGAGATCCTGAAGTTCCGCACGATGTGCGTGGACGCCGAGGAGCGCATCGCGGAGCTGGAACGCCTGGACGAGGGATCCGGGCCCCTCTTCAAGATCCGGCAGGACCCGCGGGTCACCCGTGTCGGGTGCTTCCTGCGCCGGACGTCGGTCGACGAGCTGCCGCAGCTGTGGAACGTCCTGACGGGGAGCATGAGTCTCGTCGGGCCCAGGCCCGCCCTGCCCCGGGAGGTGGCGCTGTACGTGGACTTCGCGGACCGGCGCCTGCTCGCCACGCCGGGGATCACCGGGCTGTGGCAGGTCAACGGCCGATCGGATCTCGACTGGGCCGACGGGCTCCGCCTCGATCTGCACTACGTCGAGAACTGGTCGTTCCTGCAGGACCTCGTCATCCTCGCCCGGACCATTCCCTCGGTGCTCCGGTCCCGCGGGGCGTACTGACCCCGGAGCCCGGCCCGCCCCGGCGCCTGGCCGACCCCGGGCGGGCGATCTGCGGGGCTGGCCTGGGTTTCCCGGCAAGGGCGAGTTACGATGGGGCATCACGGACCTCAGCGGGCCATTCCCCAGGACGGATGCAGCCGCGACGATCTCGGACCAAGGAGTGAACCCATGCTCGGAAACCTCACCGGTGTGCACCTGCTCATCATCCTCGCGATCCTGGTGCTGCTGTTCGGCGCCACGAAGCTTCCGGCGCTCGCCAAGGGCCTCGGCCAGTCCATCAACGTCTTCAAGAAGGAGATGGACATCAAGGACGGCCCCACCACGCCGACCGCGGCGGACACGAACGCCACGAACACGACGGTGTCGAGCGCGACGACGCCCACCGCTGCGCCGCAGCAGCAGCCGGTCGTGAACCCCGGCCCCACCGTCCAGCCGAACACCGACCACCGCGCCTGACCACCCCGCCGGTCGCGGGTGTGGGGCTCGTCGCTCCGCCCGAAGCCGATCGGATCGATGGCTCCCAGCCCCGGGACCGAAGCCGCCGCACCCTCTGCGAGGTGCGGCGGCTTCGTCGTTCGTGCCGCCCTGGCGCAGCGCCGCACTCCGCGGTAAACTTGAGTCTGTACGACTCAACCCGCCGCCAAGGGCGCGCGGGCAGAAAGGAATCACGATGGCGAACCTCCAGGGTGCTCCGGCGTCGCAGGAGAAGCAGAAGACCGCGCTCGAGCAGTACGGGGTCGATCTCACCGCGATCGCCAGGAACGGCAAGCTCGACCCCGTGATCGGGCGTGACGCCGAGATCCGTCGCATCTCCCAGGTGCTCACCCGGCGGACCAAGAACAACCCGGTGCTCATCGGCGAGCCCGGCGTCGGCAAGACCGCGGTGGTCGAGGGCCTCGCCCAGCGGATCGTCGCGGGCGACGTCGCCGACTCCCTCAAGGACAAGCGGCTCGTGTCGCTCGACCTCGCGGCGCTCATCGCGGGCGCGAAGTACCGCGGCGAGTTCGAGGAGCGGCTGAAGGCCGTCCTCAAGGAGATCGACGAGTCCGACGGCCAGGTCATCACCTTCATCGACGAGCTGCACACCCTGATGGGCGCCGGCGGCGGCGAGGGCTCGGTCGCCGCGGCGAACATGCTCAAGCCGATGCTCGCTCGTGGGGAGCTCCGGCTCGTCGGCGCGACCACGCTCGACGAGTACCGCGAGTACATCGAGAAGGACGCCGCGCTCGAGCGCCGGTTCCAGCAGGTGTACGTCGGGGAGCCGAGCGTCGAGGACACCGTTGCGATCCTCCGCGGGCTCAAGGAGCGGTACGAGGCGCACCACAAGGTGACGATCGCGGACTCGTCCCTCGTCGCGGCGGCGGCGCTCAGCAGCCGGTACATCTCCGGCCGACAGCTGCCGGACAAGGCCATCGACCTCATCGACGAGGCCGCGTCACGCCTCCGCATGGAGATCGACTCGAGCCCGGTCGAGATCGATGAGCTGAAGCGGGCCGTGGACCGGCTCAAGCTCGAGGAGTTCGCGCTCAAGAAGGAAGAGGACCCGGCGTCGCAGGACCGTCTCGCACGGCTCCGTGAGGACCTCGCCGAGCGACAGGCGCGTCTCGCGGAGCTGCAGCAGCGCTGGGAGCTGGAGCGGGCCTCTTTGAACCGCGTCGGCGAGCTCAAGGGGCGCCTCGACGAGCTCCGCATGCAGGCGGAGCGCGCCCAACGGGAGGGCAACCTGGAACGTGCGTCCCGCCTCCTGTACGGCGAGATCCCGGTCATCGAGCGAGAGCTCGGCGAGGCGGAGCGCCAGGAGGCCGGGGAGCGGATGGTGAACGACCGCGTGACCGACGAGGACATCGCCGCCGTCATCGCGGCGTGGACCGGGATCCCGGTCGGGCGGCTCCTGCAGGGCGAGACCGAGAAGCTCCTGCACCTGGAGTCCGAGCTCGGCAAGCGGATCATCGGCCAGCGCGCTGCCGTGACCGCCGTGTCGGAGGCGGTGCGGCGATCGCGGGCCGGCATCTCCGACCCCGGCCAGCCGACGGGCTCCTTCCTGTTCCTCGGGCCGACCGGCGTCGGCAAGACCGAGCTGGCGAAGGCGCTCGCGCAGTTCCTGTTCGACGACGAGAAGGCGCTCGTCCGCATCGACATGAGCGAGTACGGCGAGAAGCACTCGGTGGCGCGGCTGGTCGGCGCACCCCCCGGATACGTCGGGTACGAGGAGGGTGGGCAGCTCACCGAGGCGGTCCGACGGCGCCCGTACTCGGTGGTGCTGTTCGACGAGGTCGAGAAGGCCCACCCCGAGGTGTTCGACGTGCTGCTCCAGGTGCTCGACGACGGGCGGCTCACCGACGGGCAGGGACGCACCATCGACTTCCGGAACACGATCCTCGTGCTCACGTCGAACCTCGGCTCGCAGTTCCTGGTGGACCAGTCGCTGTCTCGGCAGGAGCGTGAGGACTCGGTGATGGCGATGGTGCAGCAGTCGTTCAAGCCGGAGTTCTTGAACCGCCTCGACGACATCGTCGTGTTCGACGCGCTGTCCACCGACGACCTCGGGCAGATCGTGTCGCTCTACGTCGACCGGCTCGCGGCTCGGCTCTCGGACCGTCGCCTCGAGCTCGCGGTCACGCCGTCGGCCCGGGGATGGCTTGCCGAGCGCGGCTACGACCCGGTGTATGGAGCCCGTCCGCTCCGCCGGCTCATGCAGCGGCAGATCGACGACCAGCTCGCCCGCGCACTGCTCGCCGGAGACGTCCGCGACGGCGACGCGGTCCGCGTGGACGTGGCCGATGGCGGGAACGGCCTGTCCGTGGAGCGGTTCGACATCGGCGGCGCGGATGACCCGGACCCGGACCCGGACCCGCAGTCGCAGGGCATGATCGCCGAGTAGCGGGTCTCGCCGCCACCAGGAGGCCATGGTCGGGCATCCGGACGTGTCTCGTTCCTGCACGGTGGCGGGGCGCGTCCGGGCCGACGCGGGTACGGTCGGCCGTACCGACGAGGGGAGCCCCATGCGAGAGCTGCGAGCACTGCAGGCCGTGACCGAGCGGATCGAGGACGCGCATGTCCTCGACCGGCTCATCGCCATCGACGTGAAGGCGGTCCGGGCGCTGGTGCGGCCGGACGCGCTGAAGCAGCTCCTCCACGGGGTGCCGTTCGGGCATCCCCTGCACCCGCTGATGGTTCAGGTCCCGCTCGGTGCATGGATCTCCTCCGCGGTGATCGACCTGCTTCCGGACACGCACCGGGCTTCCCGTGCGCTCGTCGGCGTGGGCATCGTCTCCGCCGCCCCGGCGACCACCGCGGGGCTCGTCGACTGGTCCGAGCTCGACACCCGTCAGCAGCGCACCGGGTACGTCCACGCGGTCGTGAACGGCACCGGGCTGACGTTCTACGGCCTGTCGTGGTGGCAGCGTCGCCGTGGGAACCACCTTCGGGGCAAGTTGCTCGGACTCGTCGGCCTGACCATCGTGTCGGCAGGCGGGTACCTCGGCGGACATCTGGCGTACCGGCAGCGCGCCGGGGTGAGCGACCACGGCGAGGTGCCGTTCGAGCGCCGCGGGGCACACACGGCCCTGTAGCGCCGGCGGCCTTCGAGCACCGCGGCCCGCATCCGCCGGACATACGCTTGAGCCATGTCGAACCGCGCGATCGCCCACATCGTCGTCGCGTGCGTCGCCGCGCCGGTGCTCGCGATCCTCGGGCTCGCGATCGGGGCGGCTGCGCTGCCGGCACTGAACACCGATGGTGCGATGCCGCTCTTCGGCGTCCCGATCCTGGTCGGGCTCGTCCTGCTCGATGCGGCGTTCACCCGCGGGTGGAGCGCGATCGGCCGCGGGCTCCTGCAGTCCCTCGCCGCGATGGTGTTCGGCATCGTCGGCGTGTGGCTGGCAATGCCGTTCGTCGTCATCGTCGGGACCTCGGTCGGTGCCGCCGCCGGCACATGGGTCACCGAGTGGGCGGCGGCGCGCCAGGACGCGGGAGCAGCGCCCGTACGACGGTGATCGCTGCGCGATGCGCGCGAACCTGTCAGATCATTCAGGCACGCTGGGGGGGGGGGGGGGGGCATGACGACTGCCGCCGCGACCGCCCCCGAGGCTGGCATCGGCAGCCAGTACGAGCTGCTCGACGAGTGGTCCGGCTGGGTTGACCGGGTCGTCTACGCCGGGATCGTCGCCGTGGTGCTGGTCTTCGTCATCCGCCGGGTGCGCCGGCGCGGCCGGAAGCGGCGGCGCGGCGAGCGGCATGACGCGCCGCCGTCCTGACGGCACCGAGCGCCGAGGCTGCGGGACCGCCTGCCGGGCGGCCGCGTGCGACAGGGAGCCGCGATCCGCGCTCACCGGTCACGGTTGGATAAAGGTCGGATCCAAAAACGTTCAATATGCGTATGGTTTCGATGAGCCGCCGGACGCGCCGGGCGTCGTCACCAGACCGCGACTCCCGATCGAATCGACGTCACCACCATGACCATGGTCTCGGACACCGCCACGACCGACACGGTCCTCGCCGGCCGGTACCGACTCGTGCGCGTCATCGGCACCGGCGGCATGGGCACCGTGTACGAGGCACGGGACGAGCACACGTACCGCGAGGTCGCGATCAAGATGTTCGCGACGCCGCAGTCGATGACGAACGCGGACCGGGTCCGGCAGGAGCGGGAGATCCGCCTGCTCAGCGTCCTGTCCCACCCCGGCCTCATCCCGCTCTATGACGCGGGCACGCATGCGTTCGTCGACGGGCCGCACCGCTTCATCGTCATGGAGCTCATCTCCGACCCCACTCTGCTGCGCCGCCTCGCAAACGGACCGCTGCACGACGACGAGGTCGCCTCGATCGGCGCGCAACTCGCGGACGCCCTCGCGTTCGTGCACTCGCGCGGCATCGTGCACCGGGACGTCAAGCCGGCCAACATCCTCATCAACGACGAGGGGTCCTCCGGTTTCACGCGCACGGTCAAGCTCACCGACTTCGGCGTCGCGCATTTCGTCGACGGCTCGCGGCTGACCGGCGACGGCACGATCATCGGTACCGCCGCGTACCTCAGCCCCGAGCAGGTGGCCGGAGAGCCGATCACGTTCGCCACCGACGTGTACTCCCTTGGCCTCGTGCTGCTGGAGTCGCTGACCGGGACCCAGGAGTACACCGGCGGCATCATCGAGGCGGCGCTGCAGCGGCTCCAGCGCGATCCGGTCGTGCCGCACACCGTCGGACGCGAATGGCAGGCGCTCCTCGCCGCCATGACCGCACGCGACCCGGCTGACCGTCCGACGGCGGTCACGGTCGCCCGGGCGCTGCGCGGTGGCGCGTCCCGCGTCACCGGGCCGGTCCCGATCCAGGCGGCGGGGGTTGGGGCCGGGAGGGCCGCACACCGCCAGGAGCACCGGCTCCACCGTCGTGCGCGGCAGCACAGCAGGCGCGGGACGTTCGACGCCGTGCGCCGCTGGCATCGCCGGAACGTCATCGCCGGCGCCGGTGTCGGCGTGGTCGTCGCCGCAGCGTGCTTCGGCTCCTACCTGATCGGGTTGGCGCAACACTGACCGCCAGGCACGCCGGCCGGTCCAGGAGCACCTCCGCTTCTGTGACGGGCATGCACGGCTGCTGCAAGGATGGGACGATGACCGACGAACTCTGGATCAAGATCTGCGGGTTGTCCACCCCGGAGACCGTCGACGCCGCCGTCGAGGCCGGAGCGGACGCGCTCGGGTTCGTGTTCGCCGCGGGCAGCCCCCGTACTGTGACGGCCGACCTCGCCAAGGAGCTCGTGGAGCGCGTGCCCGAGGGCATCGACGCCGTCGGGGTGTTCCGCGACCAGGAGATCGACGAGGTCGTCGGCCTCGCCTCCGCTGTGGGGCTGACGACGCTGCAGCTGCACGGGGAGGAGTCGCCGTCGGACTTCGCCCGCGCGCGCGACGCCGGGTTCTTCACGATCCGAGCCGTCGCCGCCCGCGACTACCTGCGCCAGACCCCCGAGCAGCGCGCCTCCTACGACCATGACCTGCTGCTGCTCGACGCCGCGGAGCCGGGCAGCGGGCGTCTGGTCGACCCGGCGGAGCTGGCCGGCCACGTCGACGAGGCATGGATCCTCGCAGGCGGTCTCACGCCGGCGAACGTGCGGGGTGTCGTCGCGCGACTCGATCCGGACGGCGTCGACGTGTCGAGCGGCGTCGAGTCCGCCCGTGGGGTGAAGGACCCCGCACGGATCCGGGCGTTCGTGGCGGCCGCCCGCGGGATCGCGACCGCCTGACGGACGCGCGCCGGCGCTGATGGACGCGCGCCGGTCCTCCTGGCCGTGCGGTCAGGCGGGGGTGAGCTGCGGGATGAGCGTGCCGAGGAACGCGTCGGTGTCCTCCCACCCGTCGACCGCGTGGCACGGCACGCCGAGCGCCTTGACCGGGTAGTCGTTGCCCTCCGGATCGAGGCGGTCGCCGACGAACAGCATGTCGTCGAGGGGGATGCCGGTGATCTGCGCGAGCCGGGTCATGCCGTAGGCCTTGTCGATGCCCTTGCGGGTGATGTCCACGGACGTCGATCCGCCGGAGCGGACCTCCAGGTCGGGCAGGACCGCCTGGACGCTGCGGCGCAGCGTGTCCTTCTTCTCGCCCGTCGGGTCCCACGCCTTCTTGACGTCGACCGGTGCGGCCTGGCCCAGGGCGGAGAACGTGATCTGCGATCCCCGGTCCTCCAGGATCGGGCCCCACGTCTCCGGCTCCCAGAGGCCGGCCTGCTTCGCCTCGGCCTCCACGGCGGCGAGCGCACGGGCCTTCTCGTCCTCGGTGAGGTCCTCCGCGTACTCGAGGTGCCAGTCCGTGCCCGCCCACCGGTAGTACCGCGTGCCGCAGGTAGGCATGAGGTGCAGGTCCTCGAGGCGGAGTCCGGCCCGCTGCCGGAGCGGCGTCACGAGCTGCTGCTCGAACTGCTCGAACTGCCCGCCGCTGATCACGGCGACCGGCACGACCTCGAGCAGGGCGGCGAACGTGTCGAGCATGCGCGGATCGAGCGGGGACTTCGACGGGGCGAGCGTGTCGTCGAGATCGAAGGCGACGAGGCGAGGAGCGGGCATGTCGGCCATTCTGCCAGGCGCGCGGTGCCGTCCGTCATCGCCGCCGGTGGACTGCTACGGGCGGTGGATAGCCGTCATTCGCGGACGAGGACGATCTCGTCGAGGGGGAGGCGCGTGCGGGGAGCGGTCTCGCGGGCGGCGGCCTTCTCGTCCAGCCGGGACGGGTGGGCGACCGTGCCGATCGCGGTGACGGTGACGGGGACGAGGCGAGCCGGAAGGTCGAAGGCGGCCCGGACCCCGTCGACATCGATGCCGCCCATCTGGTGCAGGTGGAGGCCCTCGGCGTGTGCCTGCACGGCGAGGGCGGCGACGGCCTGCCCGAGGTCGTACTCGGCCCAGCGGCGCACGTCGCCATCCGCCGACTCGACCTCGGCGAGTGCGACGAGCAGAGCGCTCGCCCGACCCGCCCAGGCGGCGTTGAAGCCGAGAAGCTGCTGCTCGATCGTGCGGAACGTCGCGCTGCCGCGCCGGCCGACGATGAACCGGCGGGGCTGCATGTTCGCTGCCGACGGCGCCCACCGTGCAGCCTCGAGCAGGGCGTCGAGGGTGTCGTCGCCGATCGTCGCGGTCTCGTCGTAGGAGCGCGGGCTCCACCGTTCCTCGAGGAGGGGGACGAGCGGTTGGCTCGAGTCGGTCGAGCGGGAGAGGGTCGCGTCATGCATCGTGGTCATGGTGTCCGCAACGGAACTCCATGCAGACGCATTCCGAACTCGCGCGGCACCCCGGCCCTCCCCGGTCTGCGAGGATGGGCGACGTGAGTGGCGTCGTGATCGGATTCACGATCATCGGCGCGGTGATCGCGCTCGGCTACGTCATCGATCGGGTCGGGATCCTCGGTCCGCACGCCCAGTTCGTCCTCAGCCGGCTGGTGTTCTTCGTGACGACCCCCGCGCTGCTGTTCCACACCATCGCCACGGCCGACGCGACGGTGCTGTTCTCGCACACGCTGACGGTGTCGCTCCTCACGGCACTCGTCGTCGCGGTCGTCACGGCCGTCGTGGTGCGGGTGGTTCTGCGGAGAACCGCCGCGCAGACGACCGTGGTCGCGCTCGCCGCCAGCTACGTGAACTCGAACAACATCGGGTTGCCGGTCGCCGTCTACGTGCTCGGCGACGCGACGCACGTCGTACCCGTCATCATGCTGCAGCTCGTCATCCTGTCGCCGATCGCCCTGACCATCCTGGACACCGCGACCTCGGCGAGCGGCAGCCTCCGACGGCGGATCCTCGGGCCGGTGAGCAACCCGCTCATCATCGCGTCCCTGCTCGGGCTCGTCATCGCGCTCGTCGGCGTCCGCATCCCCGCGCCCGTCATGGAGCCGATCGCGCTCGTCGGCGGCGCGGCCGTGCCCGTGGTGCTCATCTCGTTCGGGATGAGCCTGCGCGGTGCCACGCCGTTCCGCGACCCGACGATCCGCGCCGACGTGATCCTGGCATCGGCGATCAAGCTGGTCGGCATGCCGGCCCTGGCATACGTGATCGCCCGGTTCCTCTTCGGCCTGCCGGACCACGAGGTGTTCGTCCTGACGGTGCTCGCCGGGCTGCCGTCCGCGCAGAACGTGTTCAACTACGCGCAACGGTACGACGCGGCGGTCGCCGTCGCCCGGGACGTCGTGCTCGTCACCACGATCGGCGCGGTCCCCGTGCTCGTGCTCGTGGCCGCGCTGCTGTCCTGACCGGCGGACGCTAGAAGATCATCGGGCGGTCGTCGTCGAGGCTCGTGTCGAGGTCCAGGTCGACCGACACCGGCACATGGTCGCTCGGGGCGTCGCCCTTTCGCTCGTCCCGGTGGATGGCCGCCCCGCTCACCAGGTCCGCGAACGCGGGCGAGCCCATCACGAAATCGATCCGCATGCCCTCGTTCCGGGGGAAGCGCAGCTGCTTGTAGTCCCAGTACGTGTACCCGGTCGGCACGAGCGGGCGCACCACGTCCGCCAGCCCGATCCGCTCGAACGCGGCGAACGCCTCCCGCTCCGGCCCGCTGACATGCGTGGAGCCCTGGAACAGCGCCCTGTCCCACACGTCCTCGTCGCGCGGCGCCACGTTCCAGTCGCCCATGAGCGCGAGCGGCAGCGCCGGATCGGCAGCGATCCACTCCTCGGTCCGGGCCGCGAGCCGGGCGAGCCAGTCGAGCTTGTACGCGTAGTGCGGGTCGCCGAGCTCCCGTCCGTTCGGGACGTACAGGCTCCACAGGCGGACGCCGTCCACCGTGACGCCCATCGCGCGGGCCTCCACGGGCAGGTCGTCGCCCTCCGCGCCCTTGAGGAACCCCGGCTGGGTCGGGAAGTCCCGGGTGACGTCCGCCATGGGCAGACGGCTGGCGAACGCGACGCCGTTCCACTGGCTGAGGCCGTGCGCCTCCACCGTGTACCCGGCGGCCTCGAACGCCTCGGTCGGGAACTGCTCCGGCTTGCACTTGATCTCCTGCATCCCGAGGACGTCGACGTCCTCCCGCACGAGCCAGTCGACGACCCGGCCGACGCGGGTGCGAATGGAGTTGACGTTCCAGGAGGCGACACGCATGCCTCCGAACCTACCGACCATCGGCGATCGGGGCGGGCGCGGCCCATGGGGGAGGTGTTTCCTGTGGGGAGCACGACGACGAGCGGAGGAACCCATGGCAACGACCACGAATCGGGTGGACGCGACCACGACGCCCACGACCTCGACGACCACCGAGGTGACGGCGAAGGGACGGACGATCATCGACGACGCCGTCGTCGCGAAGGTCGCCGGCATCGCCGCCCGCGACGTCCCCGGCGTGTTCGCCCTCGGCGGCAACGCCGCACGGGCGTTCGGCGCGATCCGCGGGGCGATCGGGTCCAGCGACCTCGGCCAGGGCGTGCGCGTCGAGGTCGGCGAGACACAGGTGGCCGTCGACCTGACGATCGTCGCCGACTACCCGGCGCCGATGATGAGCGTCGCGTCCGCCGTCCGCGCCGCCGTGGTGGACGCCATCACCGACCTCGTCGGACTCGAGGTGACCGAGGTCAACATCGCGATCGCCGACGTCAACATCCCGGCCCTCCAGGGCGAGCCGCATGAGGCGCGGGTCCTATGAACGCCACCGCCCTCGGCATGGGTGCGGGCGCGGTCCTCGCGATCGTCGCCGTGACCCTGGGGTTCTGGGCCTTCGTCGTGGTGGCCGTCTTCATGGCGGTCGGCGCCGTCGTCGCACGGCTCATCACCGGGGAGATCGACATCCGCCGACTCGCGGACGTCCTCCGTGGTCGACGGAGCTCATCGTGACGGCGACCGCCGCCATGCCCCACGCCACCGGTTCCGCTCCCGTGCCGCCGACCGCCGCGGACGGGCGCACCGTGGCCGGATGGGACCGCATCGGCGCGGCCGCACTCGTCCACACCGCGACCGCCGTCGCCGCGGAGGCGCTCCGTGCGCCCGTCGCCGACGTCCGCGCCAAGGTCATCGACGACGGCCGCGGCGCGCTCGCGGTGGAGGTGACCGGACCGCTCAGCATCATGCCGCTCGGATCGCACCGGCCGCCATCCGAGCCGGTGCTCGCCACCGCGCACCGGGCGAGGGGGCAGATCGCCGAGCGGATCACGAGCATCACCGGGCGCCACGTCTCCCGGGTGACCGTGGTCTTCACCTCCGCCGCCGTCGATCGCGCGGACCGAGTGCGCTGATGGCCCGCCCGGAGGCCCACCCCGTCTATCGACGCGTGCTGCGGCGCGAGACGCACGTGTCCCGCTCGGTGTCCGTCGTCGTCGCCATGCTGCTCGTCCTGCTGGTGTGCGCCGCCGTCGTCACCGCCGCCGTCCTCGTGCTCCTCGACCGGACGCTCGCGGGCGTCGACCCACGGGACGTCGTCGACACCGCCGCGGCGGCGCCGCGCGGCCTGGAGGTGCTGGCCACGATCGTCATCGGTGCGCTCGTCGCGCTCCTGGGGCTCGTCCTGCTGCTCAAGGGGATCCTGCCGCAGCGGCGCCCCCGGCACGTCATGCCGTCCGAGCGGCTCGCCGTCGTCGTCGACGACGAGGTGATCGCGTCCGCCGCGGCGCGTGCGGCGCGCACGGTGACCCGCCTGGGCCCGGACGCGGCCGTCGGGTCCGTCGGACGGCGCACCGCCGCGGTCGTGCTCCGCCCGCCCGCCGGTGTGGACGTGCCCCTGATGGCCGTCACCCGTGCCGTGGAGGGCGAGCTCGCCGACATCGCTCCGTCGCCGTCCGTGCAGCCGCGCATCCGGGTACAGCCGACCGGGAGGGTCGACGGATGAACGCGAGCAACCGTCCGCTCGGCCGCGTGCTGCTGGTGGTGATCGGGCTGTCGCTGGTCGTCGGCGGACTGCTCACGGTCGCCGTCATGACGCTCGACGTCGCAGCGTCCGCGTGGCGCTCGGCCGGGGCGCCCGCGCTGGCGGTCCTCGGCACCCGCGCGGACCGCGGCGCCTCGGTCCTGGCATGGACGGTCGCGCTCGCCGCGGCGGTCGTCGTCGGGGTCCTCGCGGTCGTGGTCGTCGCCACGCGGGGCGGTGGGCGCGCCGACGACATCGTGGAGGACGATGGGTCCGCCGGCGACGTGCCCGGATCGGTCCGGATCGACGCCACCGCGGTGCAGCACGCGCTGTCGTCGGCGATCGGGGCGATGCCGCAGGTGGCGTCGCTCGCGGTCGACGTGTACCGCGTCCGGGGCGGCCGGGCGATCCGGATCACCCTGCGGCCGAAGCGCGGCGTCGCGCCGCGCAAGGTCGTCGAGGAGGTCGAGGGTGTCGTCAGCGACCTCGACGCGCTGCTCGGGTCGCGCCTCCCGGTGCTGCTGCGCATCGCGCGTGGCGGGCACGGGTCGAACCAGGTGGACCGCGTGCACTGAGCGCGGGTTCCCGAGCGGTGGCTCCGTCGCGCCCGAGCCGTCGCGCCTGAGCGGTCCCGCCCGGCGTCAGCGCAGCGACACCCCGCGCGCGGCGAGGAACGGTACGGGGTCGACCGTGGACCCGCCCGGCCGGGCCTCGAAGTGCAGATGGCAGCCGGTTGAGTTACCGGTCGATCCGACGAGCGCGATGAGTGTCCCCGCCTCGACGTGCTGGCCGGGCTGGACGCGGAAACCACCGGCGACGATGTGCCCGTACGCGGTGGAGACACCGCCGCTATGGGCGATCCGCACGTAGTTGCCGTACCCGCCGAACCACCCGACGTACTCCACGGTGCCCGCCGACGCCGCGACGATCGCGGTCGAGCACCCGCTCGCCAGGTCGACGCCGTCGTGGAAGGCGCGGTTGCCCGATACCGGGTTGATCCGCCAGCCGTACGTGCTCGAGATGCCGCCACCGGCGGGCCGGACCCATCCGGACCCGCTGCCGGTCCCGACCCCAGCGCTCGGCGCCGGCGTGGTGGCCGTCGGCTGCGCGGAACCCGCCGCGGCCGCGGCCCGAGCCGCCGCCTGGCGCGCCTGCTCGGCCTGGCGCGCCTGCTCGGCCTGGCGCGCCTGCTCGGCCTGGCGCGCCTGCTCGGCCTGGCGCGCCTGCTCGGCCTGCTCGGCGGCGACGCGCGCAGCCTCTGCCTCCGCGGCTTCCCGCACGGCCTCGCCCTCGGCGAACTCCGCCTCGGTGTGCTGCCGACCGGTGGTGAGCGTGGCGAGCTGCGCCTGCACGCGTGCCTCGTTCGCCTGCTGCTCGTCGACGACGGACTGGGCCGCAGTCGACGCCTGCTGCGCCTGTGCCATGCGGTCCTGGGACTCCTCCGCCAGCGACGTGAGCGCCGCGGCGGCCCGGTCGGCCTGCGCGGTCAGAGCGCGTGCGACTCCGGCGTCGGCGACCGCGGTTGCCTCGATCCGCTCGGCCTGCTCGGTGAGCTTGCTCATCGAGCCGAGCCCGTAGAGAAGATCGCGAGCGCTGTCACCGTCGGCGAGCAGCGTCGCCGTCATCGAGCCGCTCCCGGTTCGCGCGAGCTGCGCGGCGAGCTGTCCGGCCTGCGCCGCGCTGTCCGACGCCGTCCTCGTGTGCTCGTCGGCGTCGGCACGGAGGCGCGACTCCTTCTCCGCGGCACGGTCGGCCCGCTGCTGCGCCTGCTGGAACTCGGTCCCGAGCCGTTCGGCCTCGGCCTCGGCCTCCTGGACGCGCGAACGCAGGCCGGTCAGCAGCGACTGCAGCTCGGACACCTGCGCTGCCGTGGCGGTCTCCTGGCCCCGGGCGGCGAGGACGTCCTCCCAGGACGGGTAGGTCGCGGCGGAGGCTGGTGCAGCGTCGACGAGCGTGCCCGCGGCGAGCGCCGCGACGGTGGCGAGCACGAGCGGCAGGCGCATGCGGGGCACGGTCGGGCTGCCGGCGGTGGTCGGCGGGCGTGAGCCCGGGGCGCGTCGCAGGAGCGGCAAGCGGGGAACCCAATCGTCGGTGGTGCTGATGGCCCGCCGGGTGGACGGCGTGCGCCCGCGAGCCTATACGTTCCCACAGGTATGGCGGAAGAGGCCGCCGGCGCGACGGCGGCGACCGGGCCTCCACGACGACCGCTGCAACGGTCAGTCGCCGAACCCCCGCTCGAGCCGGACCGCGGCCGCACTGCCCACGACGATCCGGCGGAGGACCGCCGCCCCGCGGGTGCCGGCGTAGTCGTAGATGTCGTACCCGGAGCAGTGCACGACGTCAGCCGGATCGCCGAGCGTGTCCTGCACCGGGGTGGTCCACACATCGCCGGCGCCGACGAGCACGAACGTCGGACGGGCGTCGCGGTACGCCGCCAGGTTCGTCAGCCACGGGTAGGCGTCGAAGTCGTCCTGCACCTGCAGCAACCGGACGCCGTCGTCCGCGTACGCGGCGACCGGGCGCACGGTCCAGAACTGCCCGACACCCTGCACGACCCTCCCGGCAGCCCACCGGTCCAGGCATGCGGCGGGGAGCGAGGAGGCGCCGCGGACCGTGCTGACCGTCGACGGCACGACCAGGATCCCGGCTGCCAGGACGGCCGCCGTCCCGACGATCGCGACGACCCGCATCACCCGGCCGCGGTGCAGACGCGTGCGGCGGACCTGGGTACGCGCGAGCTCCGCGACGGCGACGAGCGCCACGAGCGGCGCGGTGACGACCGGCTCGAGGTACCGCGGCGCGTCCGCTCCGGATACGACGACGCCTGCGGACACGGCGAGCACGGTGGTCACGGACAGGGTCGTGGCGACGAGCACGGTCCGCGAGCTCCGGGTGCGCCAGGCCCACACCGTGCCGGCGACACTGATCGCGAACAGGAGGAACAGCAGCACCAGCTCGACGACGCCGGCGACCGAGGACGCCCGGTCGTCCGTGAGCGCCGCGAACCACTGCACGGACTGAAGGGCCCGGCCGGGGTGGATATACGTCGAGGGGTCGAGCGACACGAACGGCGCGAGCGGGATCCGGAGGAGGTACCCTCCGCCGGATCCCACCGCGAGCGCGACCGTGAGCCCCGTGACCACGGTCCACGGCACGCGTCGCGCGAGGGCGAGGACGCCGACCGTCGCGATGACCGGGCCGGCGGACCACGGCACGTACAGCGGGTCGGACGCCGTGGTCAGCGCGGCGAGCAGCACCACGGCGGCGAGCGAGCCCCACGCCGTCCCATCGCGGTCACCGGGTGCCGACGTGACCCGGACCACCCGCAGGGCGAGTGCCGCGGTCCCGAGCATCGCCAGGACCACACCGTAGTAATAGGTCGTGGTCAGCAGGAGGGACGCCAGCTCCAGGCTTGCTGCGGTGGCCGTCGACTCGGTCAGGACGAGGGCGGTCACGACGCCGACCGCGCCGGCGGACACCACGATCCGTGTGCTGCGTGTCGCCTCGGGCATGAGCTGCGCCGCGACGGCGCGGACGAGCGCATACACGGCCACGATGACGAGGACGCCGTTGAGGGACAGCGCGGCCTGCGGCGTGGTCGTCACCGCGGCGCACAGCAGGTAGACGGGCAGCTCGGGGAAGAAGAACAGCGCCGGCGACATCGCCCACTCGAACGCCTGCCCGAGCCGCAGCGACCGCTGCACGAGCGGCAGAAGCACCGAGTCCGCGTCGTACCAGAGCAGGGCGATGCGGTTGGTGCCGAGGAGGTGCCGCAGCGCCACGACGGCGAACGTCACGGCGGTCAGCGCACCGAGCGCCTCCTGTCCGAACGCATGCGCGACCGCACGGGACCGGTGCGGGGAGGCCATGCCCGGAGCGTACCGGGGCGGCCTGTGGCCGGGTTGCCCGCGTCCCCAGCCGATCCGGCCGGCTGTGATCCGGGAGCGCGATGCGGATACTGTGGTGCCTTGTGACCGACATCCGTGAGCAGTTGATCGACCACATCAAAGCCGAAGCCGTGTTCCACGGCGACTTCACCCTGACCAGCGGCAAGAAGGCGACCTACTACATCGACCTCCGCAAGGTGAGCCTCGACCACCGCGTCGCGCCGCTCATCGGACAGGTCATGACGTCGTTGATCGCCGAGGTGCCGGACGTGGACGCGGTCGGCGGGCTCACCATGGGCGCCGATCCGATCGCCTCCGCCGTGCTGCACCAGGCCGCGGCGCTCGGCAGGGACTACGACGCGTTCGTCGTGCGCAAGGAGCCGAAGGACCACGGCCGCGGCAGGCAGGTCGAGGGGCCGGACGTGCGCAGCAAGCGGGTCATCGTCCTCGAGGACACCTCCACGACCGGCGGCTCGCCCCTGGCGGCCGCCGCGGCGCTCGAGCGCGAGGGCGCGATCGTCGTCGCCGTCGCCGTGGTGGTCGACCGGGACACCGGTGCCAAGGAGGTCATCGAAGGCGCCGGATACCCGTACTTCGCCGCCATCGGACTGGCCGACCTCGGGTTGGCGCCGTGACCGGGCGGCACCCCGACGACGAGCCGCCCGAAGCCGGCCGGCCGCCCCGATCCTCGGGGGCCTGGGACCAGGGCAGCGGGGAGGGTCAGGACCCGTCCGCCCCGCCGGCTCCGCCCCGAGACGCCCCGGCTCCCGGTCTGCGGAGCGCGTCCTCGATCTTCGGCGAGGCGAGGCTGCCGGAGAACTGGCCGACCCGCCGGTCGATCCGCGCGGCCGAGCGCGCCGCCCGGGAGACGGGGGAGCCGCCGCCGGTGGTGCCGGCGTCGCCGCTGCCGCGCGAGCCCGCGCCGTCGGTGTCTGCGCCGGCGCTCGATGGGCCGGCAGACGACGCGCTGGCGGACGACGTGCTGGCGGACGACGTGCTGGCGGACGATGCGCCGGTAGACGATGCGCCGGCGGGCGGGGAGCTGACCGACGAGCCGCCGCTGGACGACGTGCTCGCGGACGATGCGCTCGCGGACGATGCGCCGCGGGCGAGCACTGCTCCGCATCCCCGCGCGATCGAGCTGCCCTTCGTGGCCGCGAGCCGCGCGGATCGCGCCGCCGAGGCGCTGGCGATCGACCAGGAACGCCGCCGGATCGATCCGGTGGGTCAGGGACGCGACGATGTCGACTGGCTCGGCCGTGCGCTCGGCTCCGACAGCGCGGCCGGCCCGGCGACCACGGCCGGCCCGGCGGATGCGGCTGGCCTGGCGCACACGGCGGACACACCCGGCGTGCACGATGTCCTGTCGTCGAGCTCCGAGCCGCCGAGCTTCACCGACCTCCTGCGGGTGAACGCCCCCGACGCCCGCCCGACGGACCAGCCCGCCACGCCGTTCAGCTGGACGGCCGACGAGGACGGCGTCACGGAGGCGCCCGCCGAGACGGTGTCCGAGACGCCCCCCGAGACAGTGTCCGAGACCGCGGCACCGTCGTTCGACACGACGAGCCTGGCGGTCGGCTCATGGTCGCTCGCGGATGAGACCGAGGCCGAGGACGAGGTCGTCGCGGGCGAGCAGGACCCGGCGGACACGGCGGCGGACGTGTACGACGCCGGCCACGAGCACGATGAGCTCGACCAGAGCGAGTGGGACGGCCGCGAGACGAGCGACACCCGCGCCATCGATGCGCTCTTCGGCACCGGGGCGCTGCAGCGGATGAGCGCCCACGACGAGCCTGCGCCTGCGCCGCAGGGTGACCGCCATCGCGATCGCGAGGAGGTCGATGAAGACGCCTTCGAGGACGACCCGCCCGCGGACGGCGCGGTCCGCGCCCCGGGATCGCGGCAGCCGCAGGACGTCCGCCGGCCGGACGGTTTCCCGTTCACCCGGCCGCCGGTCTCCTCGGGCCCGCCGCCGGCCGACCGGCGCCCCGTCATCGAGCCGCGCGGCGCCCGTCCCGCTCGCGCCGTCCGCAGCGACAACTTCATCAACGAGGGATTCGGCCGCCTCGCCTCTGAAGGGCGTCGCGGCAAGCAGATCCTGCTGTTCGGCGCCGTCGGCGTCATGATCGTGATGCTCGTCGCCGTGTTCCTCATCGCCCGGTGGATCATCGCCGGCGACGTCGAGCACGTTCCGTCGACACCGTCGAGTTCCCCCGCGGCTGCACCGGCAGCGGGGCCCTCGCATCGCACGCCATCAGCGGCCGGCGAGGCACCCCCGGTGTCGGCCGAGCCGGCGGCGTCAGCCGGTTCCGTCGTGGTCGCGCAGCCCGCGCAACCAGTCGCCTGAGCTGCGCCCGCCTCCTGAGCCGCACCCGCGCCTCCTGAGCCGCCCGCCCGCGGGATGTCGCGCGGCGGACGGGCAGCCCAGACGGTGCGCGCTCCCGCTCAGACCGGGACGGCAGCCGACACGGTCGCGAGCGATGCGAGCTCGTCCGCGGAGAGCGTGATCTCCGCGGAGCGCATGAGCGCGGGCAGCTGCTCGGTGTTCCTGGCGCTGGCGATCGGCGCATCCACATCCGGCTGCGCCTGCAGCCACGCGAGCGCGATGGAGGCGATCGGCGCGTCATGCGCCTCGGCGACCGTCGCGAGCGTGTCGACGACCGCGAGCCCCTCGTCCGAGAAGTACCCGCTGACCTGTCCCTCGCGATCCTTGCCCGCGAAGTCCTGCTTCGACCGGTACTTGCCGGTGAGGAACCCGGCGGCGAGCGCGAAGTACGGGACGACGCCGAGGTGGTTCGCGTGCGCGACCGGGGCGAGCTCCGACTCGTACGGCTCCCGGGTGACGAGGTTGTAGTGCGGCTGGATCGCCACCGGCTCGGCCAGACCGTGCTCCTGCGCGATGCGGATCCACTCGAGCGCCCGCTCGGCGCTGTAGTTGGAGATCGCCGTGTAACGGACGATGCCGTCCTGCACGAGCTGGTCGAAGGCGCGGACGGTCTCCTCGAGCGGGGTGTCCTGGTCGTCGAAGTGCGCGTAGTAGAGGTCGATGCGGTCGGTGCCAAGCCGCTGCAGGGAGGCGCGGGCCGCCTTGGCGACGTTGTCCGCGGACAGCCCCCGGAACTCGGGGTGCTGCGACACCTTCGTGCCGATGACCATGTCGTCCCGCTTGCCCGTCTTCGCGAGCCAGGAGCCGATCACCGTCTCGGACTCGCCGCCGGAGTTCCCCTCGCCCCAGGCGGAGTAGACGTCCGCGGAGTCGATGAAGTTGCCGCCGCCGGCGGCGTAGGCGTCGAGGACGTCGTGCGAGGTCTGCTCGTCCGCCGTCCAGCCGAAGACGTTGCCGCCGAGGGCGAGAGGGAAGACGTGGAGGTCGCTGGTGCCGATGCGGGTCATGCGGGTCCTTTCAAGATGTGGCGGGTGCCGGTGAAGGGCGTCCGACCGGAATCGTCGCGGAGCCTCCCACGGTATGCCTGCCGCCTTCCCCGCACCTGGGGCACGCTCGGCGGGCGGGATCGGCCCCATATCGCCGGCCGTTCCCGCCCGCCGGCGGTCACCGCGCGGCGGGTGCGGGGGAGGGGAGGACCGCGACGACCTTGTGGTTGAGGAACTCCTCCATGCCGTACAGGCCCAGCTCTCGGCCGAAACCGGAGCGCTTGACACCGCCGAAGGGCAGGTCCGGCACGTTCGGGCGGCGACCGTTCACGGTGACCATGCCCACCTCGAGCTGGGCCGCGACGGCGTTCGCACGACCCTCGTCGGCGCCGAAGACGGTCGATCCCAGTCCGAACGGGGAGTCGTTCGCCAGGCGCACCGCCTCCGCGTCGTCCGCCACCCGGTACAGCACCGACGCCGGTCCGAACAGCTCCTCGTGGTACGCCCGCATGCCGGGGGTGACATCGGCGAGGACCGTCGGAGCGTAGAACGCGCCGGTGTCACCGACGCGGTCGCCGCCCGCGAGGACCGTGGCACCGTTCGCCTTCGCGTCCTCGATCTGGGCGTGCAGGCCCTGCATAGCGGACTCCGACACGAGCGGTCCGACGATGGTGTCGGGATCGGTCGGGTCGCCGGGCGTCGCGGCCTTCATGCCCTCGGTGAACAGCTCGGCGAACCGGTCGTACGCGCTGTCGACGACGATGAACCGCTTCGGAGCCGCGCACGCCTGCCCCGTGTTGTTGAGGCGGGCCGACACGGCGGTCGCGGCGACCGCCTCCAGCTCGGTGTCGTCGAGGACGATGAACGGATCGGACCCGCCGAGCTCGAGCACCACCTTCTTCAGTGCCGCGCCGGCCGTCTTGGCGACCGCGGCGCCGGCGCGCTCGGAGCCGGTCAGGGACACGCCCTGGATCTCCGGGCGCGGGATCAGGGCCTCGATCTGCTCGTTGGACGCGAAGATGTTCACGTACGCGTCCGGGACCGAGAGCGCCTCGGCGAAGATCTCCTGCAGCGCGAGGGCCGAGGTGGGGCACTGGTGCGCGTGCTTGAGCAGGAGCGTGTTGCCGGAGGCCAGGACCGGGCCGGCGAACCGAGCGACCTGGTAGTAGGGGAAGTTCCACGGCATGATGCCGAGGATCACGCCCACCGGCTGACGTTCCACAAACGCGGTGCTGCCGCCCAGGTCGCCGAGCTGCTCCGGCTGGAGGTGGTTCTCGGCGTTGTCGGCGTAGAAGCGGATGATCGCCGCGGAGGTGGCGACCTCGCCGCGAGCCGCACTGATCGGCTTGCCCATCTCGGCCGTGATGAGCTGCGCGAGCTCCTCCTGGCGGTCGAGCATGGCGTCGGCGACGCGTCCGAGGGCGGCGCACCGTTCGGCGACGGGGGTGTCGCGCCAGGCCGGGAATGCGCTGGCTGCGCGGTGTAGCGCGTCGTCGATCTCGGCGTCGGTGGCGTCCTCGAACGAGCGGACGGTCTCACCGGTTGCGGGGTTGGTGACGGTGTACATGGGGGTGCTCTCCTGTTCGAACGGTGTCGAGATGTGCTGATTCAGCGGTGACGGGTGCGATCGCTCAGCGGTGACGGATGCGATCGAACGCGTCCGGCGGGAAGGCCGCCGTCGTGTCGCCGAGGGTGAGGAGGCGGTACGTCATCTCCGCGGCCTGCTCCAGGTTGAGGGCACGCCGGTACGCCATCGCTGCCGTCGGTCCGACGCAGGAGCAGCCGTGGTAGGCCATGATCACGCAGTTCGCGTCGGCGGCAGCAGCGGCCGCGGTGTCGGCGAGCTCGTCGGTGGCGTTGTGGTAGAAGTCGGTGCGAGCGACCTTGCGGACGTAGTTCGCGTGGTCCATCGTGAGCAGGCGGATCTCCTGTCCGAGCGCGTCGATCATGAGGGACATCTGCGGGTGCAGGTGGACCACGCTTGCCACGTCATTGCGTGCCTCGTACGTCCGCGTGTGCAGCTTCCACTCGCTCGAGGGCTTCTGGTCGCCGTCGAGGATCTCGCCGCGACCGTTGATGACGCAGAACGAGTCGGGGGTGAGCTGGTCGAGCCACGTCCCGCTGCGGGTGATCAGGTAGCGGTCCTCGTCGACTTTGACGGACAGGTTGCCGCCGGAGGCGAGCGCAAGTCCGCGGGACACTGCGTCCGCGCCGATGTCGATCAACTCGGCCATGGCGTCGGTCCAGGTGTTGGTGATGGTCATGCTGTTCTCTCTTTCCTGATGGGTGTCGCCAGGAGTGTCCTCGCGAGCGACAGGTCGATCGCCAGGTCGGTGATCTGGCCGCGGGAGAGGAGCGCCTGCACGGCTGCGCCCTTCTCGGAGCCGGCACCGACGACGAGCTTGTGGGGGATGGCACGGACCTGCTCGAAGGTGAGTGCCAGGAGGGCGTCGTCCTGCTCGTCGACGACGTGCTCGGCGTCCGCGTCGATGAAGCGGGACACGAAGTCGCCGACCGCGCCGCGACGCTGGAGGGCGTCGCGGCGTTCCGGGGTGAGGGTGTCGACGGTGCGGCCGCCGCCGAAGTTCATCGACCCGACACCGACGATCAGGTGGGTGGCGTTCGCCGCGACGCTGAGCGCGTCGGCGATGTCGGGGTCCTTTCGGAGCGCTGCGACGATCTGCGCGTCCGCGCGGAGCGGGCCGGGGACGGTGTACGCATGCCCGTCGAGCCGGCGGGCGAGCTCGATGGCGAGCGCACTCGACGTGTCGAAGGTGGTGCGGGCCGTGGAGCCGCCTGCGGCCGCGATGGTGACGTCGGGGCGCGCGACACCGGTGAGCTGGTTGACGAGCGCCGACACCGCTCGCGACATCGACACCGCCACCGCACCGTCACGCGGCAGGAACTCCTCCATGGTCGCCGCCGCGGTCCGGCCCACACCCGTGAGGGTGCGGGCCGGATCGCCGAGCGATGGAGCGATGCGGCACGAGCGGAGCCCGAGGGGCTCGTACTGCGCGAGCATGGCCCGCTCGTAGTACTCGAACGGGGCGACCGGGTCCTTGATGACGAACTCGACCAGGCCGCGGTTCCGCGCCTCCTTGAGCGCACGGGTCACCCGCACCCGAGACCAACCCAGCGAGACGGCGATCTCCTCGTGCGTCATCTCGTGCTCGTAGTAGAGCACTGCGGCCTTGATGAGCGTGCGGTCGTCCATGGTGGTGACTCCTCGAGTACTGGTGGGCAGCGTCATGCACCACTTTCGTGTACCGAGGGCCGATTGGAGACGATCTCCGCCTCATGGACAGTGCCGCCGGCGAGCAGAGCCGGTTCGGCCCGCTCCTTGGCGGCGAGTTCCTCGAGGACGGCGAGCTCGCGCTTGCCGTTCTTGAGCGCGTACGTGAGGAAGAACCCGACGACGTACACACCGGAGATGATGAGGAACACGCCGGTCACCCCGAGGCTGCCGAGGAACAGCGTCGGGATGAGCGCACCCGTGATGTGCGCGAGGCCGGCACCGAGGTTGAGGATCGCGATCGCGGACGCCTTGTTCTCGCGGGCGAGGAGCGGCACGATCGCGCTCAGCGGCACGAACGCGGCGAGGGTGAACCCGTAGCAGACGACGGCGAGCAGCATGAGCGGATAGCTGGGGCCACCGATCATGGCCATCGCGAGGATGAGCAGGACGGTCGCGGCAGTACCGAGGCATCCGACCCACCGGACGGTGCGGATGCGTCCGAACTTGTCGCCGAGGTAGCCGTTGAGGACGTTCCCGGCGATGTTCGCCAGCTGCATCGTGCCCCAGATGAACTGCCAGCCCTCGATCTTGAATCCGATGTGCTGCGTCATGTACGTGGGCAGGAACACCGCGAACGCATACACCGCGACGGTGTTGATCATGCGGACGATCCCACCGATGCCGACCTTCGGGTGCTCGAACACGATCGTGACCGCGCCGGCGGCCTGCCGCAGGTTCTCCTTCGTGGACCGGTCGGCGACGGGGACATCGCGGATCAGGAACACCACCAGGGCGGCGCCGATCGTGACGAAGATGAGCGAGGTCCACAGGGTGTTGATCTCACCGATGACCGGGATCATGAATCCCGCCCAGTAGGCGCCGATGACGCCCATGCCGCAGGAGCTGAAGAACCAGTACCAGCCGGCCGCGCGTCCGAGGGTCTTCTCGGGCGTCGACATGGTGACCCAGGAGAGGAACCCGTAGGCGAACAGCGGGTAGGCGAGACCACGGATCGTGTAGAAGAGCAGACCGAGCTCGTAGTTGCCCTGCATGACGCCGTAGTAGACGAACGCGATCTGGAAGACGAACCAGATCACGAAGCCGGTCACCATCACGCGCCGTGGGCCCCAGCCGGCGCTGACCGCTCCGGCGAGCCAGGACGCGATCGCGACGGTGACGCCGTACGCGGTGAGCAGGATTCCCACCTGACCCTGCGTGTAGCCCTGATCGACCAGCGTTGACGACAGGTACGCCAGCTCCAGGCCGTCGCCGACCATGAAGAACATCAGCCCGACGAACCCCCAGGCGAGCTTCGGCTCGATGCCCTGTCGGGCGAGCATTTCCCCGAACCCTCCGGTCCGGACTTCCTTCGTGCGACTCTGCACGTGAACCACCTCCACGGTGAAGACATAGACCGTTGCACAATTGTGCAATCGGCGAGCTTGCTGCGGTCATTATGCACGGGTATGGGGGTGCGTCAACAGTCCCACTCGCTGGACAAATGACCCGGGGACCCCCATATGATCAGTGGTGACCCCGGAACTCGAGGGGTTGGTGACCCCATAGGCAACACGATGCAAGGATGCACAATTGTTCAGAGACGGACCATGTCAATGCTGATACTGGCCCTGGACGCAGGGACAACCGCGACGAAGGCCGCCGCGTTCGACGAGGCGGGGCGCATCGTCGCCGCCGCCGAGGAGCGCACGCGGGTGCGATCGACCGAACCGGGACGCCGGGAGATCGACATGGCGGAGCTCGCCGAGAGCACGTTCTCGGTGATGCGGAAGGTCGTCGACCGGATCGACGCCGCGTCGGTCGCGGGAATCGCCATCACCGGTCAGGGGGAGGGGGCATGGCTCATCGACGCCGATGGCCGCCCGGTCCGTGCCGCGGTGCTGTGGAACGACGCCCGTGCCGCGGCAACCCACGCGCAGATGCGCGCCGCGGGGGAGATCGACCGGATCCGCCACACCACAGGAGGCAGCGTCCACCCCGGCAGCCTGCCCGTCATCGCCCGGTGGCTGCACGAGCACGAGACCGACGTCTTCGACCGGACCGCGTTCGTGCTCAGCTGCAAGGATTGGATTCGGCTGCAGCTGACCAGCGTCGTCGAGACCGAGGCCTCCGACCTGTCGCGCTCCTACATGAACACCGCGACCGGCGAGATCGACGAGGATCTCGTCCTGAGCCTCGGGGACGTTCCACTCCGGGCCATCGCGCCCGTCGCCGACGCGTCGGAGACCAGGCCGCTGTCCACCGCGGCGGCGCACCTGCTCGGTCTGCCCGTCGGCCTCCCGGTCGGCATCGGCACCATGGATGTCGCCAGCGTCGGATACGCGTTCGCCGGCGATGCGGTGGAGCGTGCGTGGGCGATCATCGGCACCACGAGCTTCATCGGCGTCGTCCGGGACGAGATGCGGCCGGCCGGCGGCGGCAACTGGATGGCTCAGGGCACCAGGGGGCTGTCGATCAACTCCCTCGCCCCGATGGTGGGCGCACCGCTGCTCGAATGGGTGAAGGCCTTCATCGGCTGCGGCCCGCTCGGATGGGAGGCATTCGAGTACCACGCCCGCTCGGCCGCGAACAGCCGGACGGCTCCGCTGCTGCTGCCCTACCTGGCCCCGTCGGGCGAACGCGCGCCGTTCATGGACCCGTTCGCCCGCGGATCCCTCCACGGCCTGTCCTACGACACGACCGGCGCCGACCTGGCGTGGGCCGCGTACGCGGGCCTGGCGCAGACCCTCGCGGAATGCGTGCAGCAACTGGACGTGCACGGCCCGATCCAGATCGCTGGAGGCGGAAGCGCGAGCGATCTGCTGTGCCAGCTCGTCGCCGACTACTCCGGACACGTCATCGAGCGCCCCCTCCTCGCTGCGGAGATCGGGATGGTCGGAGCCGTCCGCCGCGTCCGTGCCGCACTCGGCCACCCTGACGTGCTCGAGAACGCAGCGATCGAGAGCGTGCAGTTCTGTCCCACAACCGACGAAGACGACCGCCTGGCCGCATTCGGTGCGCTCCAGCGACACCGCGTCGTCGAACAACCCCTCTGGAACACGGACGCCGTAGCTCGGTGACCGAACGAAAGGAAACCAATGTCTGACAAGCCCACCGTCGTCGTCACCTGCCCGGTCGACGAGCAGCAGCTCTCCGCCCTGGAGGACCGGTATGACGTCCGGTACGCCGTCACGCCGAACCGTCGGATCTCCCTGGCCGAGACCGGGATCGACGAGTTGCTCGCGAGCGCACGCGTGCTCGTCACGGAGACCGACATGGTCGACCCGGCGACCCTCGACGCCGCCCCCAACCTCGAACTCGTGGTCAGCTGCCGCGCAGCACCGGTGAACGTCGATCTCGACGCGTGTGCGCAGCGCGGTATCCCCGTGTGCACCACCCCGGGCCGGAATGCGGACTCGACCGCCGACCTGACGTTCGCGCTCATCCTCGACGCCACCCGTCGGGTCACCGAGTCCTCGATGTGGATGCGCCGGGGTGACTGGAAGTCCGACGACTCCGGGGAGCCGTACCGCCGATTCAAGGGCCCGCAGCTCACCGGCCGCACCCTCGGCGTCGTCGGCGGTGGAGCCGTGGGGCGTCGCGTCGGTCAGCGCGGCCTCGGCTTCGGCATGAACGTGCTCGTCTACGACCCCTTCCTCACCCAGGAGCAGCTGCCCGAGGGCATGACGCTGGCGTCGCTGGACGACCTCATCGCCGGCAGCGACATCGTCACGCTGCACGTCCCGCTGATGAAGGAGACCATCGGCCTGATCGACAGTGCGCGTATCGCGCGGATGCGCAAGGGCGCCTACCTGGTGAACGCCTCGCGCGCGGCCGTCGTCGACGAGGCGGCCCTCGTCGACGCGCTGCGCAGCGGACACCTCGCGGGTGCGGGACTGGACGTGTTCGCGGAGGAGCCGCCCACCGTGCAGAACCCGCTCCTGCAGCTCGACAACGTCGTCGTGACCCCGCACATCGCGGGTGCCTCCTACGACGTCGTCCGCTCCCAGACGGTGATGGTCGCGGAGATCCTCACCGCGTTCGCCGGCGACGAGGACCTCCCGTACAAGGCGCGGACCGACCTCGTCGACTTCCGGAAGGTCGCGCCCGGGCAGAGCGCGTGACGACCGGCGCCGCGACCACCGACCCGGACGTGGCGGCGCGTCGCGGACGAGAACGCCGGCTCGTCGCGGCGATGTTCATCGCCGGCGCCTGCATCTACATCCAGACCTACGATGCGCAGGCGATCCTCCCCGCCATCGCCGCCGACCAGCACGTCACCGCCACCGCGAGCGTGATGGTGCTGTCGGCGACGACGGTGGGGATGGCGGTCGGCGTCATGCCGTGGGCGTACCTCAGCGACCGGATCGGCCGGCTCGCGGTGATCCGCATCTGCCTGGTCGCCGCGACCGTCCTGTCGTTGGTCGGACCCTGGGCTCCGTCGTTCGACCTGTTCCTGGTGATGCGGCTGGCGAAGGGGCTCCTCTTCGGCGGCGTCACCGGCCTCGCCGTCGCGTTCATCTTCGAACAGGTCGCACCCGTCCGGGCGGTGATCGCCTCTGGCGTGTACATCTCCGGGAACACCGTCGGCGGCGTCGTGACACGGGTCGCGTCCGGGCTGATCGCTGACCGGGCCGGGTGGCGGATCGCGCTCGAGGCGATGGCGATCAGCGGACTCCTGCTCGCGGTGGCGTTCCTGCTGATGACCCGGTCGTTCTCCGATCGGAGCAGACGGGCCGACGCGCTCATCCACGGCGAGCACGCCAAAGTCCCGCTCGGACGGGCGCTGTGGAGCAGTCGCACGCTCCTGGCGTTCGTCCAGGGGTTCATCGCGCTCGGCGTGTTCAACGCGCTGTTCAGCGTGCTTCCGTTCCAACTGCGGCGGGAGTTCCCCGACGCGGGCGCCGTCATCACGAGCGGCCTCCTCGCCCTCTACGGCCTCGCGTTCGTCTCGGCGCAGTCGGGAGGTCGTCTGGCCGGCAGGTTCGGCATCCGGCGTCCCCTGGCTGCCGGGTATGCCGCCGGGTTCGTCGGGCTGGCGCTCCTGCTGGTCCCGTCGATGGGAGCACTCGTGGTCGCCGTGGCGCTCGTCGTGCTCGGCATGTTCATCGTCCACCCGCTCAACAGCGCGGAGGCGGGGCGTCGGATGCCCGGGCACCGCGCCCAGTCGACGGCGCTCTACCAGATCAGCTGGCTGGCCGGGGCGACGATCCTCGGCCCGATCGCCACCACCGTGTACCAGGCCGCCGGGTGGGGATGGATGGTGTTCTTCCTCGCCGCCGCGCTTGCGTGTGGGTTCATCGCAGCGGTGTTCGATCACCGGGGCGCGCCGCCCCGCCGGGCGGAGGGTGCCGGAGGTGGTGCGGGCTGAGGCCACGCCGGGCGGCGGGTGCGGGCGGCGGACGGGGCTGAGGCCGCGCCGGAGGTGGTAGAACCGTGGGGTGTCAGCGCCCGAGCGTCCGACCGGCCGCGCGGGCCGGGCCCGTCGTCAAGCCGGACCCGCCCGGCGATGGCCGGTTCCCGCGTCCCTGCTGATCGGTATCGCCCCCGTGGTGGTGTTCGCGGTGGTGAGCGCCGTTCGCGCCCGCCCCAGCGACGACTACCCGGCAGTGGGCACGACGGTGCGCAGTGTCGTGTACGGGCTCATCGTGCCCGAGAGCATCACCGCCGGCGCGATTCTGGCGATCGCGCTCGGGCTCGGATGGTGGCGCATCGTCACGACGGACCGTCAGCGCGGCGGTCCCCGCTGGGCCGCCCTCGCACCGGCGCTGCTCGTCCTCGTCGCGCTTGGACGCCTGCCCTTCATCGACTGGTCTGCGAAGAGCGTGCGGTACTTCCTGCTCCTCGCGGTCGCGACGCTGCTGATCGGCGTGTTCGAGGAGTTCCTGGTCCGCGGGGTGCTCGTCGTAGGCCTGCGGCGGCGGATGTCCGAGCCGTGGGTGTGGGGCACGTCATCGCTGGTGTTCGGGCTCCTGCACCTGCTCAATATCCTGGCGGGCGCGGCCGTCGCGACGACGATCGTGCAGGTCGTGTTCGCGGCATCCTTCGGGTCCGCGCTCTACGTGGCCCGCAGGACCACCCGGACGATCGCTGTGCCGGTGTTCATGCACGCCCTGTGGGATTTCGGTGCGCTCGGAGTGATCGGGACCGGAGGCCTCACCGCGGGCTTCGGCGCGCTCATCGGGCTCGGACTGCTCGGGCTCGTCACGATCGGCGTCCTCGTGTTCGGCCTCGTCGCCGGGGTGTTCGTCGCACTCCGCGATAACCGGCCGCGTCGGCTGGCGGCACGCTGGCGGACCGTGCCGCCGCGCGCGTCCCTCGAGGTGGGCGATGCCGGACACGGTGCGGACACGATCCCGGAACCGGTGGCGGCACCGTAGGGCGCTCGGCGCTGGTGCCGTCAAAGCTCCGTCTCGACCGGTGCCGTGTGGACGAGCTCGTGTACGCCCGACAGGATCTCATTTGGCCGGAACGGGTAGCGCTCCACCTCGGACATGTCGCTGATGCCCGTCATGACGAGCACCGTGTGCAAGCCCGCCTCGATCCCCGCCTGGATGTCAGTGTCCATGCGGTCCCCGATCATCCCCGTGTTCTCGGAATGGGCACCGATCCGGTTCATCGCCGATCGGAACATCATCGGGTTCGGTTTCCCGACGACGTAGGGGTCCTTGCCCGTCGCCTTCGAGATCATCGCCGCGATCGCACCGGTGGCGGGCAGGACTCCCTCGGAGCTCGGACCCGTGGCGTCGGGGTTCGTGACGATGAATCGGGCGCCGTCACGGATCAGGCGAACGGCTTTCGTGATCGCCTCGAACGAGTAGTTGCGCGTCTCGCCGACGACGACATAGTCGGGACTGGTCTCGGTCATGATGAAGCCGGCCTCGTGCAGCGCGGTCGTCATGCCCGCCTCGCCGATCACGAACGCGGACCCGCCGGGCATCTGCGACTGACAGAAGTCGGCGGTTGCCAGGGCGGAGGTCCAGATCCGGTCCTCCGGCACGAACAGCCCGGACGCGCGCAGCCGTGCACTCAGATCACGGGGTGTGAAGATCGAGTTGTTCGTGAGCACGAGGAACGGCGTGCCCATGTCGAGCCACTGCTGAATGAGTTCCGGCGCCCCGGGCAGAGCCTGGTTCTCGTGCACGAGGACACCGTCCATGTCCGTGAGCCAGCACTCGACCTCGTCACGCGATGCCGCCACCATCCGATCCCTTTCGTCGCACTCGATCCGTTGCAGTCGTGCTGTTCCCTTGCGCGGTGCACTCGTGCTGTTGCACTTGTGAGCCGTGCACTCGTGCCGTTGTGTTTGTGCGCCGTGCACTCGTGCCGCTGCATTCGTCCCCGCTTGGATGCGGGTTGGTGTCAACAGTACCGACCCCTCAGGGTCGACCCCGGTGAACGCTGCACTCTGTTGATGGGCACCCGGTGCGCGGCGCATGTGGAGAGCGGCGCGACCTATGCTCGGGAGGTGACCGAGGACCTCCCGACCGTGCCGTCCGGTGACCAGCTGCCGGTTCCCGTGTCGCCGTCGCCGTTGTCACCGCCGGCATCGCACGAGCACACCACGCACGGGGTCGGCCCCCACCCCCGTCCATGGCCGGAGGACCCGCGGCTGGACCACGACCTCCTGCAGCACGGTGACACCCGCAACGTCGTCGACCGGTACCGCTACTGGACGATGCCGGCGATCGTCGCGGACCTCGACACCCGTCGGCACGCGTTCGACGTGGCGATCGAGAACTGGCAGCACGACCTCAACATCGGGTCCATCGTCCGGTCCGCGAACGCGTTCCTCGCCGGCACCGTGCACATCATCGGCCGACGGCGCTGGAACCGGCGCGGCGCAATGGTGACCGACCGCTACCAGCACGTCGTGCACCACCCTGACATCGCTGCGTTCCTGGCCGCGATGCACCACGAGGGCTGCCCGGTCGTCGCGATCGACAACACGCCCGGTGCGCTTCGGATCGAGACGGCAGTGATCCCGGAGCGCTGCGTGTTCCTGTTCGGCCAGGAGGGGCCGGGCCTGACGGACGAGGCGGTCGCCGGTGCGGACGCGCACCTCGAGATCACGCAATTCGGTTCGACGCGCAGCATCAACGCCTCCGCGGCCGCCGCGATCGTCATGCACGCGTGGGTCCGCGAGCACGCGAACCTCCCCGCGCCCTGAGCGGGCGCCCCGTCCCGTCCCGTCCCGTCCCCGCCGCCCCTCGCGAGGTGTCGGAAACCGTCGGGCCCCACTGCCCCAGCCGACGATTACTGACTCCTCGGGGCGCGCTCAGGACCCGGGAGCACGCGGGGCGGGCCCGGGGGCGCCCCGCCCCGGGGAGGATCGTCACGGGAGCACCCGGCCGGGCCGGAGGCCGAGCCGCTCAGCGAGCACCTCGAGCGTCTCCGCGAGGTGCTCGTCGAGGTCCCGCTTCGTGACGCGGAGAACGAACCACCCGAGCCGGTCCAGCTCTCGGTATCGGCGGATGTCCTTGCCCCACTGGCGGTCGTCGGTGCGGTGGCGGTCTCCCTCGTACTCGATGACGAGTCGGTGCTGCGGGTACGCCATGTCCACGCGGCCGACGAACTGCCCGCGGTCGTTCCGGATCGTGACCTGGAGGGACGGCTCCGGGAACCCGGCTCGCACGATGATGAGTCGGAGTTGGGTTTCCTTCGGCGAGCCTGATCCGGCCCGCACGAGGTCGAGTGCCACGCGGAGCCGCTTCCCGCCGCGGCAGCCGCGCCGTCGGTCGAGTTCGCGCCGCAGATCCTCCACGCTGGTGCGGCACGTGCTGCTCGAGACGATGGCGTCCCCGAGGGCGACCAGGTCCTCGAGACGGAGCAGAGAGCCGCACTCGATCCATGTCGTGGCAGGGCTGCTCGTCGGCATGCCCCAGCGCTGCCGGACGACCGCGAGTTCCGGCGCCGAGCGGTGCCCCTGCACCCCGGGGCGGCGCATGGGATTCTGCTGCCCCTGGCTGGTGACGTGGACGGTCTCGTGCGAGATCCGCGCGGGGAGGGGCAGCCCCCAGAGCAGCGCGGCACTCGTGTGGCTGATGAACTGTCCGGGGAGGAGCAGCGTGCGGTGCGCGCGCACGCGAGCCAGCCCCTCCGGTGGGTGGGACGCCGGCCAGCGGAGCGAGCGCGTCGGTCGCGCGAGGTCCTTCCGGCGGAGGCGTTCCGGGCCCACGCCGCAGCGGGCTGCCTCGTGCACGTGGAACGCCCGGCCGACGAGCGGCGCGGGAAGCGGTGCGGGTCGTGACATAGCTCGAGGCTGGCGCCCCCGACCCGTCGTCCGCCCCCGGGGCCGCCGCCCCGTGGACAACGCCGGCGGACGCCCCAATGTGGAGGAGCGGGGCGCCGCGCGAGGTGTCAGAAATCGTCGGGCGCGGGAGCGCGACCCGACGATTTCTGACACCTCGCGGCGGGGGCGGCTCGCGGCGGGGGCGGGGGCGGGCGCGGAGGGCCTACCCGATCAGGCTCGGCCGCAGGTCGCGCAGCGTGCGGTGCCGCCCCTGCCGCCCGGCCACGAGCAGGCTGACCAGCAGCGCCCCGACCAGCCAGCACGCGAGGACGCCCGCGTCCGACCACGCCGCGCCGATCGACCCGCCGTACATGAGCTGCCGGATCGCGTCGACGGAGTAGCTCATCGGCAGGGCGAAGTGCAGCGCAGCGAGCGGGCCGGGCAGCGTCTGCCACGGGAACGTGCCGCCCGCCGTGACGAGCTGGATGAGCATGAGGACCAGCCCGAGGAACTGGCCGACCGAGCCGAGCAGCACGTTGAGCATCATGATGATCGCCGCGAACGTGACCGACGCGAGCACCATGATCGCGATCGTGCCGACGACGTGCTCGACGCCGAACCCGAGCGCGAACTTGACGATCGCGAACAGGGCGAGCATCTGCACGAGCCCGAGGAGCGCCGGCGTGAGCCAGCCGCCGAGGGTGATCGCGAACGGTCGGCGGACCGCGGTGATGGCCCGCTTCGAGATGGGCTTGAGGATGAGGAACAGCGCGTACATGCCGATCCACGCGGCGAGCGAGATGAAGAACGGTGCCAGGCCCGCCCCGTAGGTCCCGGCGCTGGCGAGGTCCCGGTTGGACACCCGCACCGGGTCCGAGATCACCGACGCCTGCGCGTCGCGCGACTCGGCGGTGGACGACGGGATCTGCGATGCGCCGTCCTGCAGGCCGGAGTGGAGGGACGCCGCACCGGTCGACAGGGACTCGAGTCCGGAGGCGAGCGACTTGGCCCCGTCATCGGCCGACGACGCCCCGGAGGCCAGCTCCGATGCACCGGAGGACAGCGCGGGTGCCGCGGACGCCAGCTGCTGCGTGCCCGCGGCGACCTGCGCCGCCCCGGAGGACAGCGTGCTCGCACCGCTCGACGCCTGCGCGATGCCGTCCGACAGCGCGGGTGCCGCGGCGGCGAGCGCCGCCGCGCCGTCGGAGACCTGCTTGCTGCCGGTGGCGAGCTGGTCGAGGCTGCCGGACAGCGCCGAGGCCGATGTGGTCGCGGTCGCGGTCCCGGCGGACAGCTGGTCGAGCGCGGTGGTGAGCTGGGCCTTCTGCTCCGCCGTGATCACGGTGGAGGTCGCGACGACAGGCTTCAGGCTGTCGACGAGCGTCGGTGTGCTGGTGGCGAGCTCCGCGACGGCCGCGGCGAACTGGTCGCCGGCGGTCGCCGCGGCGGCATTGCCGGACGCCACGCTCGCCGCGCCCTGGGCGAGCGTCTGGGTAGAGGCGGGCAGCGACGCGGTGGACGTCTGCAGCTGTTCGAGCCCGCTCTGCAGCGAGGCGGCACCGGACGCGACCTGCGATGCGCCCGATGCGAGCGTGTCGGTCTGCGCGGGCAGGTCGGCGGTGCCGGAGGCCAGCGTCGCGGCGCCGGAGGACAGCTGGCCGGTGCCGTCGGCCAGCGCGGCGGCGCCATCGGACGCGGACGCGGTGCCGTCGGCGACCTTCGCGCTGCCGTCCACGGCGTCGAGAAGGCTCGTACGGATGTCCGCGAGTCCGACGAGCAGGGTCTTCGCGGCGCGCTTGCCGACCTGCTCGGACACCGTGGTGCGCATGGCTGTGCCGGCCTGCTCGGCGATGGTCGACGCGAGGTACGAGTTCGTGTCGTCGGTGGTCATGACGATCTCGGCACGCTGCGGTGATTCGCCCGACGAGCTGGTCAGCGCTGTGGAGAAGTTCGCGGGGATCGTGAAGACGAAGTCGTAGTCGCCGGATTTGATGCCCGCGGTGGCCTTCGCGGAGGAGGTGATGGTCCAGTCGAACGTGCCGTCCTCGACGGCGTCGTGGGCGACCCGTTTGCCGTAGTTGACGGTCTTGCCGTCGACGGTGGCGCCGGTGTCCTTGACGACGAGTGCGGCCGGCACGTGGTCGAGCCGGGCGTACGGGTCCTGGTTCGCCCACAGGTACATGCCGCCGTAGAGGAGCGGCACGATCATCAGGGCGATGAAGGCGAGTCGGGCGAGCGGCGTCGCGGTGAGGCGGCCGAGTTCGGCGCGGACGAGTGCTGGCGTGGTCACGAGCGGGGACTTTCCTGGGTGGACGGAGCTGCGGATTCGAGTGGGAGGGCCGGTGCGGCCGGGAGGGTCGGCTCGTTCCGGTGCGCCGGCCTCGTGTCAACCGGGAGGGCCGGTGCGGCCGGCAGCGCCGGTGCGGCCGGCAGCGCCGGCGTGTCCGCGAGGATCCCGGCGATGGTCTCGGCGGCGGCCGCCGACGTGATGATGAGCACGGCGATCCCGCGCTCGCTGATCGCTCTGAGCGCGGCGAACCACGCCGGCACGGAGCCGCCGTGGCGCTCCGGCGAGGTGACGACGAGGCCTTCGACGCCCTCGCGGAGGAGCGCCAGCTCGGCGAGCATCCGGATGCGGAGCGCGGTGGGCACCCGTTCGATGTGCACGTCGGCGAACGGTTCCAGGTCGAGCTCCGCCAGGACGGTGTCGACGGCGGACCGGGAGCTGCGGTGCCCGGCGTAGGCCAGCTCCTCCCGGATGATCCGCCGGACGCTCATCACGGCGAACGGCTCGGCGACGCCCGGGGTGTCGACGAGTGCGACGCTGCGCCGGACGCGGGCGGGGTCCTCCACGCCGTCGATCAGGAGGCGGCCGGATCCGGCCTGCATGCGGCCGCCGGCGACCAGGGAGGCGATGGTCGGGGTGCTCTCGGTCTCCACGGCGATCACGCCGGGGCTGCCGGGCGCCGCCACGGCCGAGACCGGGGGCAGTGGGGCGCCGGGCTCCGCGCCGAGGGCGAGCCGGTCGAGTTCGAGGATCATGCGTGAGGCTCCTGCGTGGGGACGAGCTGGCGGGGGACGAGCTGCGTGGTGACGAGCTGGCGGGGGAGGGTCTGGAGTGCGTCGCGCCAGCCGAGGCCGGCGGCGCCGAGTGCGGACAGCACGACCATGCGGTGGCCATCCTCCTGGCTGGTCTCGGCGCGGGTCGCCTCATCGAGCACGGTGAGGCACGCGCCCTCCACGAGTCGCGCGAGGGTGTCGGCGTCGACGTCCGCGCGGAACGTGCCGGAGCCGATGCCGAGCGCGCAGGCCTGGCGGACCTCCGCGCGGAGGGGGGCGAACACCGCCGCGATGCGTGCGGCGTGCGGCCCCCGCACCGCGATCTGGGCCATGGTGCGGACCGCCGAGACCTCTGCCCAGAGCGCCGCGGCGATCGTGGCGAGCCGGGAGGCCGGGGCGAGGTCCGCCAGGTCGGCCGCCACGGGCATGGCGGCGAGGATGCGTTCGGCTCCGCCGGTGACGACCTCGCCCACGAGGTCGTCCCGGGTGGGGAAGTGCCCGTAGACGGCGCGGCGGGAGAGGCCGGCTGCGGCGGCGATGCACTCGATCGAGGCGTCCGGGTCGCGTTGGAGCTCCTGACGGGCGGCCGCGATCAGGGCTGCCCGATTCTCGGTGGCATCGCGTCGTGCGGACCTGTCTGGCATGGATTCCATTGTAATAACATGCACAGACGTGTGCAAGATCACAGCCGAGCATCCCCCGGACGAGGGGCGTCCCCCAAAGTGCCGACTGCGCTTCCTGAGTAATACCGAATAGTTTTCGGAGACTGTTCTGCAATTTCAGACGACTCCAGGAGTGCGTTCCGTGACCCCTGCACCACCCCCGAATCCCTTCGTGCGCACAGCCGCCGTCGCAGTCGCCACCGTCGCTCTCGCGTGCGGTGGCCTCGTTGTCACCGGAGCCGCCGCCCAGGCTGCACCCCTGACGAGCGCAGCGGTCGCCGAACTCAAGCTCAGCAGCCCGCTCCGCAGCGCGAGCGGCCCGATCGCGGCCTTCATCCGCACCACCGGCGACGGCGCGCTCGCCGTCGACGCCGCCGCGAAGAACGGCGACCTGACGGCGTCGAAGACCCCGTCAGCGGCGGCGAAGCGCCGCGTCAGCGCCATCAAGGACACCGTCGGCGACGTCACCGACGCGGTCCAGGCGGAGGACGGCAGCGCCGAGAAGCTGTACTCGACCGAGTACACGGTCCCCGGCGTCGCGGTCGTCGCGGACGCGTCGGCGCTCCGTGAGATCGCGAAGCGCCCGGACGTGCAGAGCATCCTGGCGCTGACGAGCAAGACGGTCGTCGAGCCGACGGTGAACGACAGCACGACCGCCGCCCCCAGCGGCGTCGACCCGTCGCTCGTGCAGCCCGGCGCCGACGGCGTCTCGCCGAAGAACGCGGTGTCGGACATCTACACGCGCTCCCTCGACGCCTGGCAGCAGACCGGCAAGACCGGCAAGGGCGTCAACGTCGCGATCATCGACACCGGCCTCGACTACACGCAGGCCGACTTCGGCGGACCGGGCACCACGGCCGCCTACGACGACGCCCTCGCCTCGACCGACACCCCGGCCGCCGACTCGTACGACGCCGCGAAGTTCCTCGGCGGCTACGACTTCGCCGGCCCCCTCTACGACGCCGGAAGCGACGACGCCGCGGCGCTCGTCCCGGAGCCGGACGCGAACCCGATCGACGGCCCCGGCGGCGGTCACGGCTCGCACGTCGCCGGCACGGCGGCGGGCTACGGCCTCGACGCCTCGCAGGAGACGTTCGACGGGGACTACACCAAGCTCACCAACCAGCAGATCCAGGACATGTACATCGGTCCGGGCAGCGCTCCCGAGGCGGGCATCTACGCGCTCAAGGTGTTCGGCGACCAGGGCGGATCGACGAACCTGACCGGTGCCGCGCTCGACTGGGTGGGCCAGGCGCTCACCGAGGGCAAGGACATCAACGTCATCAACCTGTCGCTCGGCTCCGACTACGGCGCGCCGGACGACCCCGACAACGCCAAGATCGACGCGCTCACCGCGCGCGGCGTCCTGCCGGTGATCGCGTCCGGCAACGCCGACGACTTCACCGACATCGGCGGCAGCCCGGGCAACGCGGAGGGCGCACTCACCGTCGCCGCCGCATCGACCGGTCAGAGCCTCTACGACGGCATCGCCGCGACCGCGCCGAGCGACGTCGAGGGCACCTACCGCGCCCAGTACTCGCAGAGCTACCAGGGCACGCTGCCGGTCGAGGGTGACGTCGTCATCCCGAGCGCCGCGGACATCGACGGCTGCACCGCGTTCGGAGCGGACGACGCCGCGGCGATCGCGGGCAAGATCGTCTGGCTGCAGTGGACCGACGCCGACCTCGAGTGCGGCTCGGCCGTGCGCTTCAACAACGTGGAGGCGGCCGGCGGTATCGGCGTCCTGCTCGCCGGCACGGTCGACACCTTCGACTCGGGCATCGCGGGGAACACGGGAATCCCGGGAGCCGAGCTGACGCAGTCGGCTGCGGCGTCCCTCCAGGCCGCGGCAACCGCGGGCACCCTGCACGTGCAGTTCCGTGAGGACCTGCAGGGCTTCGAGCTCGCGACCGACCCGGCCACGACGAACACGCTCGCCGAGTTCACCTCGCGCGGCGTGCACGGCTCGTACGACGACATCGTCAAGCCGGACATCGCCGGCTCGGGAGTCAACGTGATCTCCGTGGCGGCCGGCACCGGCAACGGGCGGACGTCGATGAGCGGGACCTCCATGGCGACGCCGAACGTCGCGGGCATCGCGGCGCTGACGTTCGAGTCGCACCCGACCTGGTCCGCGCCGAGCGTCAAGGCCGCCCTCATGAACACCGCCACGCACGATGTGCTCGACGGCGACCAGGACGCGAACCTGCTCCGTCAGGGCACCGGCCGGGTCGACGCGCTCCAGGCCGTCACCGCGGGCACCACGGTCCGCTCCGTGGAGAACGACCAGCTCGTCACCGCCTCGTTCGGCGTCGTCCCGGTCCTCAACGCGACGACCGAGACCCGCAAGCTGCAGATCGAGAACACCGACGGCCGCGCGCACGTGTACACGGTGGCGTACGAGCCCCGGGTCGAGCAGCCGGGCGTCACGTTCTCGCTGAGCGCCAAGAAAGTCACGGTCGTGCCGCACGGCACCGCCACCGTCACGCTGACGATGTCGATCCCCGACCCGTCCGCGCTCCGACGGGTGATCGACCCGACGCAGGAGGCCGTGCAGCAGGACTACGACCGGGAGTTCGTCCCGGCCGCGACCGGGCTCGCGACCTTCACGCCGACGGACTCCACGCTCAACCCGCTTCGCCTCGCCACGTTCGCGGCTCCGGAGCCCGTCAGCGCGGTCACCGGCTCCAACGTGGTCTTCGACGGCAGCGCCTCCGGTGAGGCCGAGATCGCCCTCACGGGCAAGACGGTCGCGCAGGGCTCGGGCACCACGGGGTACACCGCCCTCGCGGCACCGTTCGTCCTCGGCGGCACGGACCCGGCGGAGTCGTTCCCGGACGGGTCGGCCCAGCAGTCCCTCGCCGCGTCGGACATCCGCTCGTTCGGTGCCAGCACCGACGCGGTCGGGCTCGCGGACAAGTCGACCGGTGTCGTCTCGTTCGGCGTCGCGACGAACGGTCCGGACGCGAACCCCGGCGCGGTCACGAACGTCGAGGTCCTCATCGACACCGACGAGGACGGCACGGCGGACTTCCTGACCTACGACAGCAAGTCGGCCGTGGTGGATGCGACGTTCGCCACCACGATCGACCTGGCGACGGGTGCGACGGTCGACGCGGAGCCGCTGAACGGCGGGGCGCCCGGCCAGGACGTCAACACGTTCGACAGCTCGGTCAAGGTGCTCCCGGTGGCGCTGTCGGCGCTCGGCTACACGGCGGACTCGACGGACACCGCGTTCTCCTACTCGGTGCAGACCGAGTCGTCCTACGCGCCGTCGCTCGCGACCACCGGCGACTACGTCGTCGACTCGACGAGCTCGGCCACGTTCGACCCGTATGCGCCGTCGCTGTGGTTCACGCAGGGTGACGCCACCGGCCCGCTGTTCACCGATGCCGGCTCGATCACGGTGAACCGCGCGTCGGTCACCGAGGGGTCGAACCCGCAGATCCTGCTGCTGCACCTGCACAACGCGTCCGACAACCAGTCGCAGGTGCTCGCCACCTCGACGAAGGTCACGACGCCGACGCTGGCGCTCGCGGGCAACAGCGAGCCCTTCGTGGTCGGGATCCCCAAGGTGGGGCACACCCTGATCGCGTACCACGGCCGGTGGGACGCCAAGGGCGTGTCGTACACGTACCAGTGGCTGCGCGACGGCACGGCCATCACGAACGCGACGGGGCTGCACTACCGACTCGCCGCGGCGGACAGGGGCCACCGGATCTCGGTGAAGGTCACGGCGACGGCGACGGGCTACCTGCCCGGCACGGCGACGTCCGACCCGACGCGGACCGTGACCCGGTAACAGCCAGACGCGGAAACGGCGCCGTCCCCGAGGGGGCGGCGCCGTTTCGTGTGTCTGGTGGCTCAGCTGCCGATCTTGCCGTCGGCGGCGTCCTTCGCCTTGTCGATCTTGTCGCCGTGGCCACCACCGGTCGCCTTGTCGGCTGCGCTGCCGGCCTTGTCGAGCCCGGCGTCGGTGGCCTTCTCGCCCTTGTCGCTGTCGATGAAGTCCTTGGCCTTGTCTCCGAGGTCTGCCATGTCTGCTCACTTTCCGTGTCGTGGATGCTGACGTGACCCACCATGCTCCACGGTTCCTCCCGCGCACCCAGGGAGGGCCGTGGTCCGCACCCAGGGCGGGCCGGGTGAAAGGCGCAGGGTGGGCCGGCTGCGCACCCAGGGCGGGGGCCGGGTGACGGGGCGCAGGGAAGGTCGGGAGACGGGCGCAGGGCGGGCCGGGTGACGGCCGCAGGGGTGGCGACCGCGCGCCTCCCGATAGACTCGGGTGGACCAGCGGCCGCCCAGGCCGTGTGCGGTCCTCCGCAGGAGATGAGGAGACCACCATGCCCGCAGTCGTGATCATCGGGGCCCAGTGGGGCGATGAAGGCAAGGGCAAGGCGACCGACCTGCTCGGCAGCCGCATCGACTACGTCGTCAAGTTCAACGGCGGGAACAACGCCGGCCACACCGTGGTGATCGGCAACGAGAAGTACGCGCTGCACCTGCTGCCGTCCGGGATCCTGTCCGAGGGCGTCACGCCCGTGATCGGCAACGGCGTCGTCGTCGACCTGGAGGTGCTGTTCCAGGAGCTCGACGCGTTGCGCGCCCGTGGCGTCGACGTGACGAAGCTCCGCGTCTCCGCGAACGCGCACATCATCACCCAGTACCACCGCACCATCGACCGGGTCACGGAGCGGTTCCTCGGCAAGCGCCAGATCGGGACCACCGGCCGCGGCATCGGGCCGGCGTACGCGGACAAGATCAACCGCGTCGGCATCCGGATCCAGGACATCTTCGACGAGAACATCCTGCGGCAGAAGGTCGAGGCCGCACTCGACCAGAAGAACCACCTGCTCGTGAAGATCTACAACCGTCGGGCGATCGACGTGGAGGAGATCGTCGAGTCGCTGCTGTCGTACGCGCCGCGGCTCGCGCCGATGGTCACCGACACGGCGCTCGAGATCCACCAGGCGCTGGAGGCGGACAAGACCGTGCTGTTCGAGGCCGGTCAGGCAACCATGCTCGACGTGGACCACGGCACCTACCCGTTCGTCACGTCCTCGTCGGCGACGGCTGGAGGGGCGGCGACCGGCTCCGGGATCGGCCCGGGCCGGATCGAGCGGGTGATCGGCATCGTGAAGGCGTACACCACACGGGTGGGCGCGGGGCCGTTCCCGACGGAGCTGTTCGACGCCTCCGGTGAGTTCCTGCGCGCGCACGGCTTCGAGTTCGGCACGACGACCGGTCGTCCGCGCCGCTGCGGCTGGTACGACGCGCCGATCGCCCGGTACTCCGCCCGGATCAACGGGGTCACCGACTTCGTCCTGACGAAGCTGGACGTGCTCACCGGCCTGAAGACGATCCCGGTGTGCGTGGCGTACGAGGTCGACGGCCAGCGGGTCGAGGAGGTCCCGGTCTCGCAGTCCGACTTCCACCACGCGAAGCCCGTCTACGAGGAGTTCCCGGGCTGGGACGAGGACATCACCGATGTCCGTTCCTTCGAGGACCTGCCGAAGAACGCGCAGGACTACGTGCTGGCAGTGGAGGCGATGTCCGGTTCGCGGATCTCCGCCATCGGCGTGGGGCCGGGCCGGGACGCGATCGTCGTCCGGCACGACCTGCTCGGGGACGGCGCGTAGCCCGATCCGTCGCCCGATGCGTCGTCCGGCGCGGCGTGCCTCGCCTGCTCGTCGCGGCCGGGGTACGCCGCGGAGTTCGGTACCACGCGTGTACCCCGATCGGGAGGTGTGCGCCGAGTGGAAATGCCCAAATATTCAAGGAATCGCTGCTCCGATTGCTCGATGGATCCCGTGAACTGCCGGGCACGGCTGGTGGTCGGGCACGGCTGGTCATACCGTAGAGGCATCACGATGTCGTACCCCGAAGTCGAGAAGGAGACCCGACATGAGCATGACCATCACCCACACCGAGGTCACCCTGGACACCGACACGGTGGACACCATCGCGATCCTGGAGGCGGAGGCAGCCGCCAGCGCCAGCGCCGGGGCAGCGCGTGCCGCCCGAGCGCAGATCCTCTGGACCGAGTCCGACAAGGGCCTCTGGGTCGCCAGCTATGGCGGCTACTACGGCGGCACCGTCGACAAGCAGGGCACGCACTACTTCGCGTCCGACACGTTCGGCCAGTACATCGGCGACTTCGCCACGCTTGAGGACGCACAGTCGCACCTCGGCGAGCACCTGCACGTCATGCTCCCGGGTGTCATCCGTCCGGTCGTCTGACGCAGCGCATGACCCATCGAACGCCCCGCGGCTCCGGCCGCGGGGCGTTCGTCGTGCGCGCGACAGCTGGTATGGCAACATTGGTGCCACGCGTACATGACGAGCGCTCGTTCGTTGGTGTGGGTGCGGTTGCGTAGGGCTGCGCAGTCAGGTTCGGGGAAGGCGGCGAAGTGGAACTTCGCGACTACATCAGGGTGCTCCGCAAGGGGTGGGTGCTCATCGCGGTGCTCGCGCTCGTGGGGATCGCAGTGGCGAGCGCGTACTCGATCGCGGTGACGCCGACGTACACGGCATCGTCGAAGGTCTTCGTGTCGACGACCGGCGGCGGGTCGGTGTCGGAGCTGGCGCAGGGCAACACGTTCACGCAGCAGCGGGTGGCGACGTACGCGGACCTGGTGACCACGCCGGTGGTGCTGCTGCCGGCCGCCGCGTCCCTCCACCTGGATGCGACCGCATCGGATCTCGCTGAGCAGATCACCGCGTCCGCGCCGCTCAACACGACGCTGATCGAGATCACGGCGACGTCGACGAGCCCGACGGAGGCGGCGAACCTGGCGAACGCGACCGCCTCCAGCCTGACGAACGTGGTGCAGAACATCGAGGCGTCGCCGACGGACGGGACCTCGTCGCCGGTCAAGCTGACGCGCGTGCAGGAGGCGTCCGTCCCGCTGTCCGCCACCAGCCCCCGCGTGCCGCTCAACGTCGCGCTCGGCCTGCTCGTCGGCTTGGCGATCGGCGTCGGCGTCGCGGTGCTGCGCGAGACCCTCGACACGCGCGTCCGCAACGAACACGACGTGGAGCAGCTCACGGACACGGCCATCGTCGGCGGCATCGCCTTCGACCCGAAGGCGCCGCAGCGGCCGCTCATCGTGCAGGCCGACCCGCGAAGCCCACGTGCCGAGTCGTTCCGCACGATGCGCACGAACCTGCAGTTCCTGGACGTCGGTTCGACGTCGCGCACCTTCGTCATGACATCGGCCGTGCAGGGCGAGGGCAAGTCGACGACCTCGGCGAACCTGGCGATCGCGATGGCGGAGACGGGCGCGAAGGTGCTCATCATCGACGCGGACCTCCGACGGCCCCGCCTGGCCGAGTACCTGGGGCTCGAGGGCGCGGTCGGGCTCACCGACCTGCTCATCGACCGCGCGCAGCTCCTGGACGTCATCCAGCCGTGGGGCCGGCACCAGCTGTACGTGCTGCCGGCCGGACAGATCCCGCCGAACCCGAGCGAGCTCCTGGGCTCGCAGGTGATGGCGGACCTGCTGACGTCGCTGGAGAAGGAGTTCGACTACGTGTTCCTGGACGCGCCGCCGCTCCTCCCGGTCACCGACGCGGCGATCCTGACCATGCGCGCCACCGGGGCGATCGTCGTGGTGGCCGCCGGCCGGACGCAGAAGAACCAGCTGCGCGGGGCGCTCGCCGCGCTCGAGAACGTCGGCGCGCACGTGTCCGGCATCGCGATGACCATGCTGCCGACCCGTGGGCCAGACGCATACGGGTACGGCCGGTACGGCTACAACTACGGCTACGGGCCCGAGGAGGTCGACGAGCCGCACGACGAGGCCGAGGACGAGGACGATGACGCTCCGATCATCCCCGGCTTGACGAACGCGTGAGCGGGCTCTTCGCACCGGCTGTGCACGGCGGGCCGTTCACGATCCTGACCGTGTGCTCCGGCAACCTGTGCCGGTCCGCGATCGCCGAGCAGCTCCTCCGAGCGCGTCTGAACGGGCAGGACTTTCGCATCATCAGCGCCGGCAGCGTCGCGAACCCGGGGCAGCCCATGCCCGAAGAGGCGGCGGAGATGTCACGGCGGTACGGGGGAGCGCCGGACGGGCACCGCGCCGCACCGTTGACCGCCGCGGTCGTGGAGCAGGCGCAGCTCGTCCTCGGCGCCGCGCGCGAGCACCGGGCGGCGGCCGTGTCGTTGCTGCCACGCGCCTCCCGGCACGCGTTCACGCTGACGGAGTTCGCGCGCCTGAGCCGCGCGCTGCTGCAGGACGACGAGCTCGGAGGGCCGGATCGCGTCGCCGGAATGACCCCGGCAGAGCGGGTGCGCGCGATCGCGGCGTTCCGCGGGTCGGTGCGCCCCGATGCTCCGGACGCCGACGACATCGAGGACCCGTACCGGCGGCCTCTGGCGGTGTACGAACGCAGCGCCGAGCAGGTCGACGCCGCCGTGTCGGACGTCGTCGCGGTGCTGTCGGCCGGGCAGAGGGAGGCACACCATGGCTGAGCGCCTGCGCCCGTATCGCCGGTCCCAGGGGCGGGGCCATCACGGGGTCTCGCGGCGGCAGTGGTGGGTGATGGGCGGGCTCGCCCTTTTCGTGCTCGTCGACATGGTGCTCGTGGGCATCGCCCTGAACGTCAACGATCCGGAGGGGACCGAGCAGCCTGGGCCGATCCCCACGTTCTCGACACCGCCGTCGGCCACGACGGCGCCCGCGCCACCGGCGGTTGTGCCGGCTGATCCGGCCACCCCCACTCCGGCGGATGCCACCGCTCCAGGAGCGTCGGGCGGCTGAGATATAGTCAGCGCATCCGATGGGGTGCCAGCCGGCAGACATTGGTATCGAATCAGGGGACGGTCGATGACGGGGCAGACGACGGAGCGCGCCACGGCGAGCCGTGCGGCCGAGCACCAGTCGGACTGGCGGCGGACCTATGCCCGGCGCCTGGCGTTCACCGACCTGCTCGTGCTCGTGTGGATCGTGTTCGGCACCCAGATCACCTGGCTCGGGCTCGGCGCGGCGACTCCCACCGTCGACCTGAACCACGCCGATGCCGCGCTGAGCTACACGGTGATCTCGATCGTGATCGTCGGCACATGGATGCTCAGCCTCAGCGTGTTCGGAACCCGCGGCTACCGTGTCGCCGGCGTCGGCTCGACCGAGTACAAGTACATCTTCGACGGCAGCCTGCGGCTGTTCGGGCTGGTGGCGATCGCGGCATTCCTGTTCAAGATCGACCTGGCACGCGGATACATCCTGCTCGCGTTCCCGCTCGGCACGGTCGTGCTCATCTTCTCGCGGTGGATGTGGCGGCAGTGGCTCGGCGTGCAGCGGCAGCAAGGCAAGTACTCGTCGCGGGTGCTGCTCGTGGGGTCCGTGGAGTCCGCGGCGCACATCGCGCAGGAACTGGCGCGGCAGCCGCAGGCGGGCTACCACGTGGTCGGAGCGTGCGTGCCGGCCGGCGGCGCCATCGACCACCTGCCCGACACCGGTGTGCCGATCGCGGGCACCGTTGACTCCGTGATGCACGCGCTTGCCAGCTCGCACGCGGACACGGTCGTGATCACGAGCGCGGACGAGCTGTCACCCCAGCGTGTTCGGCAGCTCAGCTGGGACCTGGAACCCGGCCACTACAGCCTGGTCGTGGCGCCGAGCCTCAGCGGCATCGGTGGGCCGCGCATCCACACGCGGCCGCTGACGGGGCTGCCGCTCGTGCACGTCGAGACGCCCCGGTACGAGGGCGGGAAGCTCTTCGCGAAGCGGGCGTTCGACCTCTTGACGGCCGGGCTGCTCACCGTTCTGCTCTCGCCGGTGCTCATCGCGATCGCGATCGCGATCGCGGCCAGTAGCCCTGGCGGCGTTCTCTTTCATCAGCAGCGCGTCGGGTTGAACGGCAAGCCCTTCACTATGCTGAAATTTCGTTCAATGCTGCCGGGCGCGGAGGGAATGCTGCAGGCGCTCCATCAGCAGCACGACGCCGGCAATGACGTCCTATTCAAGATGCAGCGGGACCCGCGGGTAACACCAATCGGCCGTGTTCTTCGTCGCTATAGTCTCGATGAGCTTCCGCAGCTCTTCAACGTCCTACAGGGCCAGATGTCACTTGTTGGTCCGCGCCCTCCGCTCGCGACCGAAGTTTCCCTGTACGAGCAACATGTGCATCGCCGGTTTCTCGTAAAGCCAGGGGTAACAGGTCTGTGGCAGGTTAGTGGCCGTTCAGACCTCTCTTGGGAAGACACTGTGCGACTCGACCTGTTTTACGTCGAGAACTGGTCTATATTAAGCGACCTGACGATCCTGTGGAGGACGGGGCGGGCGGTGGTGAGTCGTGCGGGAGCATACTAATCATCCCAACTCCTGGCTTTCTTTCCCTCGACGCTGCAGGCCGGTCGAGCCTGGCCTCCCAGGCGGCGCTATACCGGGAGTTTATGGCGGGCAACCGAACCTTCACGTTTGTGCCACGCGTAGGAATGCCCGTTGACCCATGAAGCTCTTGCAAACCTTCGCTGATGCTGGCTGTGCTTCTTTATCGACATTTTTCGTCGGACTCATCGCGCTCCGTGTTCTCAGTGTCGGGCAGCTCGCGTTCTACGCGATCCTTTTCTCCGCCGCTCTAGTGGTGATGCTTGTGCCGCAGCAGACCGCATTCGTTCCCCGGCGACTGAAGCTGAACGCCGAATCACCTGGCCGCCGCACAGGTCTGCGTCAGGATCTACGGCGAGCGTGGCCAGCAACTGTGTTTGCCGCAGCGGTTCTGCCATTGCTCACGGTTCCCGGGCTACACCTGGTTTCGGTTCGCGACTTCGCAGTTATGACGCTTACGGCGATGTCATGGGTCATGGTCTCGCCAGTCCAGGACCACTTGCGGTCGTGCATGCATATCGCGGGTCGGCACTGGATGGCTGGACTGATGTCTGCCGCTATGGCCCTGGTTGTTGCCGTGACTTATATTCTCGTGACGATACTTCCGGGCAGCAGTCTGTTCACGTTGATTCCTTTTGGCGCTCTAGCGGTCTCCAACCTGCTTACGACGATTTTAGGAAGCTGGCTCTGGAGGCACCTACCAGCCGCGAGTTGGGACGCCCCCCGAAAGTTTCTACGAAGCTTCAAGTATCTGACGAGCGACGTGCTGATGCAGCTCTACAATTACTCGGCTAACAGCGTCGTCTCCCTCGCTCTCGGAGCGACGGCCCTGGCGCTGCTCGAGACGGCGCGCATCGCTGCTCAGCCTGTACTGGTTCTCGCGCTAGCCCTCACGACGTACTACATGCCTCAAGCCATTAGGGCCTTCTCTAGGGGAGATACCAGGACACTCAGTACTAGGCTTTTGCGACTTACGCTTGTCGCCTCGGGAGTGGGTGTCATATACTCAGCGGCGCTGCTCGCGCTCGGGCCGCTATTTGCGTTCGTCGCCGGCCGGCCCGTCGACTCGATGCTCGCCGCCACTCGAGCGTTCGGTAACTCACTGCAGACAACCTCAAGCGCCTTCAATCAGCTGTATTTTGCGAGCGGCGCTGTCAAGGGACTCGTCCGCAACACCCTGACTTCTACTGCCATCGGCTTCGCCGTTCTCGTTGTGAGCATTCACTGGATAGGCGTATTTGCGCTTCCAATTTGTCTCATCCTGGTGAGCCTTATTAAGGCAGCCTTCATTGCTCGCGATCTGGTGCGTGGTCGATTCTTGCCTGACTCCCAGTCACTCTAGTTCCGCACCTACTTCATTCCGCACCTACTTCATACAGTTGGCGAGAAGAAGGGGAATTCACATGTCTTCAAATATGGCAATGATTGCTATTATCACGTTCAAGCGCCCTCAAGGCCTCGAGACGTTATTGGCATCGATCGCGGCTATGGAGGAGGCGGGTCCGTTTCGAGTGGTGGTGGTCGACAATGATCCTGAGGAAACCGCTCGTGAACTAGTGATGCGGAAATGGGGATTCCGCGTCGATTACGAAACCGAGCCACGCGCGGGGATTGCGGCAGCTCGTAACCGTTGCCTTGACCTGATCGCGGACGACGACGAGTTTGTGGTCTTCGTAGACGACGACGAAGAGGTTAGCTCTTGCTGGCTTGGTGAACTCGTTGCAGCACAGCGGAGAACCGCGGCCGACGTGGTGGGGGGCCCCGTTATCAGTCGTTTTCCCGACTGTACTCCGCTCTGGATACGGCACGGTGAGTTCATCCAGCGCAAAGTACTCGCGGAAGAATCATCCGATGGTATCCCTGCGACGAACAACACACTGGTAGCTGTTCGTGCAATCCGCCAAAACGCCAATGTTCGCTTCAACGAGCAGTTCTCGTTCACGGGGGGTAGTGATACCGAGTGGTTCGTGCGGTTGATCGAAAGTGGGGAGGTGCGGTTTGTGTGGACTGAACGCGGTGTTGTCTACGAGGACGTCGAGGCAGCGCGGGTGACATTTTCCTGGGTTTGGAAGCGGTCAGCTAGAGCGGGGAACGTGCTCGGGAGGATCCGGATCGAGCGAGGCAGCCGCGCGCGTGTTTTCACCGGAGGGCTAGCGCGAGTTGCAATTGGTTTGGCTGGGACGCTGTTGGACTTACTGCGCGGGAGAGGGCTACAGCGCGATTCGTTTGTGCGGATCCCGACGGGAATCGGCATGCTTCAAGCGGTATTTGGGCGCGCGGTCGTGGAATATAGGCGAAGGTGATCGGGTTTTTGCCGGCCGCTCGCATTGGGATCGCCAGCGCGCGCAGTAAAGTTCAGGGCGAGACAAAGTATCACGGTCTGATACCCGAATGGTGACTCGAGAACGACGCCAATAAGTCCGATGGAGACTGTTGCTACCAGAAGCGATGCGCCTATGGGGCTCACAACTTGTCGGTTCCTTGGTAGGAATAGCGCAATGAGAGCCACGGCAATACACGCAGCAGTGATGGCAACGGCGATTAAACCAAACATGGCATACCAGGTGACCAGGAAGTTGTGCGCCTGGCGCACGCTAGGGTCGCCCGACAGATGCTGCAGTGCGCCGCTCTGAGCGATAACATCCTGGCCAGCGCCGGCGCCCCACCACTCGAGAGTCGTGGATTGATGCATGTAATCAAGAACGAGCTGCCATGCGCTGGCTCTGGCGTTCTGCGTGTTCTGTCCGCTGAGGTAACCCGCGCTGTTCGACGGGAAAAGCTTGATAAGCCCGGCAGCCCAATCGGGGGGTGCCTTGACCGCAAGGAGAAGCACTGCGAGGCACGGCGTGAAAAAGAAACAGATTGAGGCGACCAGCAGGGGGCCATACCGTGGGTGTCGAAAAGGGCGACTTAGTACGGTGTATATGAAGATCGCTACGACGGTTCCGATAATTGCGGCTCTGCTGCCCTGCGCGACGATAGCGGCCGTTGCGGCGACGCCAATAGTTACGCGGAGAATTAATGGGATTCGAGTTCGAAGTAGAAGCCAGAGTACTGCTACGCCGGTCACCATCCCATCGTAATCGCCTCGTACATCGAACAAGGCGACGGAGCTTATAGGGGACTGGATCGAAGGAAGGATGTTGAAGACGGCGGGTACGAACCAAACGAGGTGTAATAGAAGTGCTGTGCCGAGCGCTTTTTCAACAGTAACTCTTCCGATGTTGTTGACTGCTACTCGAAAGAGTGGTGAGACCAATAGGTACGCAAATGGCGCGATGTCTCTTACGATCAAGGACGGTGACGTGCCGTGGTGGGATAACCCGACCACGATAACTAGTAAGCCGAGACCCTGAATGGGCGATAAAAGCAGTCGCAGGTCGGCCCTGCTTGTAAGAACATGGGCTAGAACGAGGAGGGTGCCGGCGGCCACAAGGAAGTCGCTCAGGAAAAGATTTGCTTCGGCTATCCCGATGTAGCTGCCCCACCGTCCGCCACTGATTGACACCAGCGGCCCTGCGATGATGAGAGCCGATGCGAATCTGCTGAGTCGCGGCACCGAAACGGGTTGCGGAGGAGGTGTTCTGCTCACGATGAGGAAACAGCCTCGCTGTAGATAGAATAGAGTCGCCGCGCCGTGACCGCGGGACTGTATGTGCCCCTCCACCGTTCGAGGGCTCTAAGGCAGAGGTCCTGATACTCAGCGTCTCCCATCCTCACGACTCGCTCGATGGCGGTTTTCCACGTGTTCCCGCTCTCCGGGCGCACCGTCAGCATCGGATCGACTGGTTCGACGATTTCGGGAAGGCCACCCTGGTCGGAGGTAATGGCAGGGGTGCCGCAGGCGAGAGCTTCAGCAGCCACCCGGCCGAATGGTTCGGCCCAAGCAGAGGGGACAACGACTACCACCGCGCGAGCCATGGTTTCCATCAACTCATCATGTTGCAAGCTACCCAAGATAGCGACGTTGGGGAGCCTCTGAGAGGCGGCCTTAATGCCGTTGAGCGTGGGGCCGTCTCCGATTAAGGTGAATGGAACGTTGGGAAGCTGAGCTGCCACACGAACTATGGTGCTAACGTCTTTTTCTTCCGCGAAGCGACCTGCATAAAGCACGCCGATGTCCCGCGCTTGGCGCTCCATAGGTCTAGACCGTTGCGGCGCGACCGCGTTAGGCTTGATGACAAGCCGCGCATCTCCGGCGGCAGGGGTGATGAATTCACGCATAGCGCGGCTGAGTACGATGTAGGCGCGCGGTGGGTATTCGTGTTCGGCTGTGCGCTCACGAGAGGCGTACGCGACGGCACCTGCCGATGCAGCGCGGGACCCCTGGTAGCACTTGTGTACGACGCCGCTGAGTCCTCGGGCGGCTGAGGGGCAGCGCGTACAGGTCTCGCCAGCCAGAAAGCAGGTGCCCGCAATACATCTCGTCCTGTAATTCCGGAGCGTTCTTACCCAAGGCACGCCTGACTTCTTCATTGCGTTGATGGCGTTGGCGCCCAGGAGTGGGAAAAGGTTTTGAGCATGCACGATGTCGGGCTCAAATTCTCTCAGCGCGTGAGCTACGCGATGTTCGGAGCTGCGGTCGTTCAGGAGCAACCTGATTTTTTGTGACGGACTAGCCCTCGCAATATTCAAGTTATCAACGGTTTCCAATCTCACGTCGTGACCGAGCGAGCTAAGTCCTTCTGCCTCTTCACGCACCGACAGGTATTCGCCCCCCATAGAAAGGTAGTCGTTGTGGAGCATCAATATTTTCATGGTGGTTCCGAGACGCTTGCGGGACTGAATTATTGCTACTGAGTCGGCGTCGGCCTTAGGAAGGCATTGGAACGCCTATTACTCGCTCACGAAGACGGGCCTGCAGGTTCCGTCGGCTAAAAGCTTGCAGTGCGTGGTCTATGTTGCAACGCGAGGCGAATGAACGTGATATTACCTAAGGTATAGCGTCGCCAGAGCCGTTTTGGCTCCCGGCTGAAACGGTACAGCCATTCAAAACCGGACCCTCGCACCCATGCTGGCGCTTCAGCGACTGTGCCGGCGGCGAAATCGAAGGCTGCACCCACGGCGACACTCGTTACTTCACTGTTCGATGTGAGAAAGTCTGCAAATATGTCCTGCTTCGGGGTGCCGAGGCCGACCCATACGATCTGCGGTTCATGCGCCATTATGTTTTTCACGCCCTCAGACATATTTGCAACAGACAATGGTTGAAAAGGTGGCGAAAGAAAATGCATTTTGCTGACATCCCAGCCTTCGTTCATAAAGCGCTTGCGCAATTGTGCGAGGGCTGTGTCTGTCGCACCATAAAATGTCTGCGTTAGGCCAGCCGCCGACGCCGCCCGCGTTCCCGCGAGGAAAAGATCAGGTCCGCGTGTCGTCGCGTACTGCATGTATGGTGCGACGGAAAGGACACGTGCGAGAGGGACGCCGTCGACGAGGTTTATCCCATGGCCGGAGCGGAGGACCTTTGCGAGCTCTTGGTCTCGTTGTGCAAGGGCGACAGTCCACGAGTTGCAGAGGTGGAAATCGTGGCTGTGGGGTGATAGAGCGTCGCTGAGAAGGGCGGTTACAGCGGATTCAACTCGCATTGGTCTAAATTGAATACCCCCCCAATTGACTGCCGATGCCGCTGTTACCGCTTTCTTGTCCATTACGTGCGGCCCCCTCTCATCAGAGTAAACGTAGCGGATGCAGGAAGATAAAGAAACAGGGGACAAACCGGGGTGTGAAATTAGATAGGTAGAATGCCTGTGTAGCATATAATGTGCGAGCTATCGCCCGGGCTCGTGGTTCCGGTTCGCCCCCCTCGTCGGGCTGCCGCCGGATCTGAGGAACGTCGGGACGGCGCTTCTGCGTTGCTTGTCCGTCCCATAGGACAGGGCTCTTGTTTTATCCACTCTCGGGGGACTGAGCATCGAACTGCTGTCGCTTGAAGCTGCTGCCGGTATCGCTCGCCTCGGCTCCTTGTTGCACTTTCCTGTTTGTCCGCATCTGGATAGTTGCAGACTCGGTCGCCCCGCGGTTTGCGTGGTGTGGTGGGAGACGACGTGTGATCGGATCGTCGCCTCCTATGGTCTCGGTGCGGGTCGGCTCCTTGGCGATCCGGCTAGATGCGCTGGGGTCCGGCTGCGGTTAGGCTCAGCGGTTGTTCGGCCTACCGCGGCACTGAAGTAAGGATTTGTGTGACCAAGCGCGCATTCATCACTGGCATCACCGGCCAGGACGGGTCCTACCTCGCTGAGCTGCTGCTCGCGAAGGGCTACGAGGTGCACGGCCTCATCCGCCGGGCGTCGACGTTCAACACGTCGCGGATCGACCACCTGTACGACGATCCGCACGAGCCCAAGGCCAGGCTGTTCCTCCATTACGGCGACCTGAGCGATGGGGGTCGGCTGGTGAGCCTGCTCGCCGGCCTCAAGCCGGACGAGGTCTACAACCTCGCCGCCCAATCGCACGTCAGGGTGTCCTTCGACGAACCGGAGCACACGGGCGACATCACGGGGATGGGTTCGATCCGTCTGCTCGAGGCCGTGCGCTTGGCCGGTATCGACACCCGGTTCTACCAGGCGTCCTCGTCGGAGATGTTCGGGGCGACGCCGCCGCCGCAGAACGAGGGAACGCCGTTCTACCCGCGCTCGCCCTACGGAGCGGCCAAGGTCTACAGCTACTGGGTGACCAAGAACTACCGCGAGGCGTACGACATGTTCGCGGTGAACGGGATCCTGTTCAACCATGAGTCCCCGCGCCGCGGCGAGACCTTCGTGACGCGCAAGATCACGCGTGCAGTGGCGGCGATCACGGCTGGCCAGCAGGACCATGTCTACCTCGGGAACCTCGACTCGGTGCGCGACTGGGGGTACGCCCCTGAGTACGTCGAAGGCATGTGGCGGATGCTGCAGGCAGACGAACCGGACGACTTCGTGCTCGCGACCGGAGGAAGCTTCACCGTGCGCGATTTCGTCGAGACCGCGTTCAGCCACGCTGGCCTCGACTGGCACGATCACGTGCGGTTCGACGAGCGCTACCTTCGGCCCACCGAGGTCGACGCGCTCATCGGCGACGCCTCCAAGGCGCACGACAGGCTCGGCTGGAAAGCGACCGTCGACACGGTCCAGCTCGCCCGGATCATGGTCGACGCCGACATCGAAGCACGCGGGTGCGAAGGGCGCCCCTGGATCGACAAGGTCGAGCTGGACAGCTGGGGGACCAAGAACGCCGAGGCCACCGCATGAGCTTCACGCCGGCACCCCTCGATCGTGATGCACGTACTTACATCGCCGGGCATCGTGGGCTCGTCGGCTCCGCCATCTGGCGGAAGCTCGCGGCTGAAGGGTTCACGGACGTCATCGGGCGGACCTCCTCAGAGCTCGACCTGAAGGATCGCGCCGCGGTCTTCGCGTTCTTCGCCGCCACCAAGCCTCGGCACGTCGTCCTCGCGGCCGCGAAGGTCGGCGGCATCCTCGCGAACAACACGTACCCGGTCGACTTCCTGAGCGAGAACCTGCAGATCCAGGTCAACGTGATGGACGCCGCGGTCGAGCACGGTGTGGAACGCCTCCTCTTCCTCGGCTCCTCCTGCATCTACCCGAAACTGGCCCCGCAGCCGATTCACGAGGACGCGCTGCTGACCGGGTATCTCGAGCCGACCAACGACGCGTATGCGATCGCCAAGATCGCCGGGATCATGCAGGTGCAGTCCGTGCGCCGGCAGTACGGTCTGCCGTGGATCTCGGCCATGCCGACGAACCTCTACGGGCCAGGCGACAACTTCTCGCCGCAGGGGTCCCACGTTCTGCCGGCGCTCATCCGCCGATACGACGACGCAGTCCGGCAGGGCCGCACCAGCGTGACGAACTGGGGGACCGGAGCGCCGCGACGAGAGTTCCTGCACGTGGACGACATGGCAGACGCGTGCCTGCACCTGCTTGAGCACTACGACGGCCCCGAGCAGGTCAACGTCGGTACGGGTACCGACGTCACGATCAGACAGATCGCCGAGACGATCGCGAGGGTCGTCGGGTTCGATGGCGACACGACGTGGGACGCCACCAAGCCGGACGGCACACCGCAGAAGCTGCTCGATGTCTCGAAACTCGCAGCGGCGGGCTGGACCGCTCGGATCGGTCTGGAGGACGGCCTCCGGTCGACCATCGACTGGTACCACGCGCAGGCGGGTGCGGTCCGCCAGTAGCTGCGGCAGCGGGTCGGCGTCCGCCTCGCCAGCCCGGCGTCGTGGTCGCGGCGCGGAGTCTGTTTGAATGAGCGAATGTCGGACTCTGTCGCATCGCCGCTCGAGGACCGCAGCGACGAGCGTCCGCGTCGCCGCGTCCTGCGGTGGATCGTCGTGGCGCTCGTCGTCATCGTGGTGTTCTGCGTCGCCTGGATCGGGATCCGCGGTCTGCTGGCCGTGCGTGACCTCCGCGCCGCCGCGAACCTCGCGTCGACCGTGCAGACGCAGGTCAGCAAGGCGGACGTTGTATCCGCCTCCCGAACCGCCACGACGATCGCCGACAAGGCGAGCTCGGCACGCCGACTGACCGGCGACCCGATCTGGCGGGCGGGGGAGATCCTCCCGCTCGTCGGTCCAGACCTGCGTGCGGTGCGGCAGATCTCCGCAAACGTGGCCGACGTCGCCGACGACGGGCTCCTGCCGCTCGCCAAGGTCGCCGGCACCCTCTCCGCGTCGAGCTTCACGCCGGTGAACGGCAAGATCGACCTGCAGCCGCTCGTGGCCGCGCAGCCGGCGCTGCACCGTGCGAACGCCGCGATCACACGGGGCATCGAACGATCCGAGCAGATCGACACGAGCAACACCGTGAGCCCCGTGACCGACGCGGTCAAGCAGCTGCGCACGGGCCTCCAGAAGGCCAGCCAGCCGCTCGACGCCGCCGACCGTGCCGCCACCCTGCTGCCGGCCATGCTCGGCGCCGACGGCCCCCGCAACGAGCTGTTCGTGTTCCAGAACAACGCGGAGCTACGGGCACGCGGCGGCATCGTCGGAGCGTTGGCGCTCGTGCACACCGACGACGGCGCCGTGAACTTGACGCAGCAGGGATCGAGCTCGAGCTTCCCGCACTACGCGGCACCCGTCGTGTCGCTGCCGCTGCAGACCCGTGGCATCTACGGCGACATCACCGGCGAATACGTGCAGGACGCCACGCTGACGCCGAAGTTCCCGCTGTCCGCCAAGATCGTCAAGCAGATGTGGCAGCGGGAATACGGCACCCAGATCGACGGCGTCGTCTCGATCGACCCCGTCGCCCTGGCCTACCTGCTGAAAGCCACCGGGCCGGTCACGCTGCCCACCGGCGACACCCTGACCAGCGACAACGCGGTGAGCTTCCTGCTCAAGGACGTCTACGCGCGGTACAGCGTGCCCGCCGAGCAGGACGCGTTCTTCGCATCCGCCGCCTCCGCCGTGTTCACCAAGGTCGCCGGCGGCGACTTCGACCCGGCCGCCATGCTGTCCGCGCTCGGCAAGGCCGGGGACGAGCACCGCGTGCTGCTGTGGAGCGACCACGCTGCCGAGCAGCGCGTCCTCGCGCCGACGACGCTGGCCGGACGCCTGCCCACGAGCACGTCGCACGACACCACGATCGGCGTCTACCTGAACGACGCCACCGGCGCCAAGATGGACACCTACCTGCACACCACGGTGCAGTACGCGCAGGCGACCTGCCGCAAGGACGCCCTGCCCGACTACCAGGTGACCGTCACGCTGCGGAGCGATGCGCCGGCGGACGCAGCCACGTCCCTCCCCGAATACGTGACCGGCGGGGGCTCGTTCGGGGTGACGCCCGGCAACGTCAAGACCAACGTGTCGGTGTACGGGCCGAAGGGCGGATCGTTCGTCGGCGCGACGAAGGACGGCGAGCAGTTCGGCCTGCACCCCGCGACGGACTCCGGCTATCCGGTGGCGTTGTACCCGGTGGAGCTCGCCCCCGGGCAGAGCGAGACCATCGTGCTGCACTTCGTCGGATCGAAGCCCACCGCAGGGGCACTGCAACTCGAGCACACGCCGACGATCACCACGCCGCAGGTGCAGAACGTCGCGCTGAGCTGCGACGCGCTCGGCGAATGACCGCGGCTGACCGCGGCTGACCGCGACTACGCCGGCCAGGTCAGCAGCACGGCGAGGTCAGGCTACGCCGGCCAGGTCAGCAGCACGGCGACAGCGTTGAACACGGCATGCGCCAGGATCGCGCCGCCGATCCTCCCCGTCGCCGCCGCGATCGCACCCGCCGCGACACCCAAGGCGAACGTGCCGATGAACTCCACCAGGAGCACCGCCGACGTCGTGCTTGGCGTCAGCGCGACGTGGAGGAGCGCGAACAGCACACTCGTCGCCACCACGGCCACGACCGCAGACGGCACACGGGGCATGCGCCGATGCAGCAACCGGGTCGCGGAACGCTGCAGCAGCCCGCGGAACAGCAGCTCCTCGACGAACGGTGCGATGACCACCGGCACCAGCACGACGCTGACCACGAACCAGGGGGTGATGGCGCCGCCCAACGTCGGCGCCGGGACGAGCCCCGTGGATCCCGTCACACCGAGCGCGACCGCCGCGTCGACCACGCGTGCCGCGAACCCGCCCCCGATCGCCCAGAGGACATCGAGCGGGCCCAGGCGCAAACCCAGCAGACGACCGGCCGACCGGCCGCGGACCGCGAGCGCGACCGCCAGGAGCATCGGCACCCACACCGGCAGGTACGCGCGTGCCACCGTCGCCGGACCCGACGCGAGCGCCGCACCCCGGAACACAGCGGAGGCGATGGTCACCGCGACGACGACGGCGAGGACCCCGGCGACCCCGTATGCGAGGTCGCGGACATCGTGGGTCGCATCGTCGTTCGCCGCATCGTCGTTCGCCGCATCGGTGGGTGCCATGCGCCAACGCTAGGACGCTCAGGGCATTCACGGGCGTCTCCGGCAGCACGATCGTCCAAAGCGGGGGTGCCTCCGGCAGCGCGGTCCTGCAGCACGGTCCTGCAGCGCGCCGCCATGATGGCCAGCCGTACCGGTGCCTCCCAGTCGCCCGAACCGGCCGCCTCCCCGCCCCGTTGCCGGCGCCTCCCCGCCCCAGTACGGGGGTGATTCGGCGGGGACGCGCCGATTCAGCCGGAAAAAAACATACCTTGCGGTTGCCTGATGGTTCCGGAGCAGATACAAATGGTGAGGACTGCTCCACCAGCTGTCATCGATCGCATCACTGTTCAGGGGACGTCGTACATGTTCAAGAAGATTCTCATCGGGGCCACCATCGCCATGGCCGCCGCCATCGCGGTTCCGACCGCAGCCAACGCCGCCGGCTATGTGCCGGCCAGCAGCGTGACCGTGACCGGTTCCACCACCGCCGGTGGCACCACCGTGGTCGACTTCGCTGCAGGATCCTTCGCTCCGAACGAGACCGTCGACTTCGGCGTCTCCGGTGCGACTCCCGTCACGCTCGCCGCCGTCGGCTCGCAGACGATCGTCACCACCACCGAGACCAAGATGGCCGACGCGTCGGGCGCCACCTCGATCCGCGTGACCTTCCCGTCGAACGCGACCGGCAGCTACGTCCTCACCGCCGTCGGTGAGACCTCGGGCAACGTCGCCACCGCGACGTTCACCGTTTCCGCCGGCGCTGTCACCAGCAGCACCGGGACCGTCGCCGCCACCAGCAGCACCGGCGGCCTGGCGTTCACCGGAAGCACCGTCCCGATGGCGCTCGTCTGGGGTGCCTCCGGCGCCCTCGGCCTCGGCATCGCGCTCGTGGCCGTCATGTCGGTGGTTCGGCGCCAGCGCGAGCGCGTCTGACACACCGCATCCGCTCCACAGTGAGCTGATCAGAAACGGGCCCCATCACCTGGTGATGGGGCCCGTTTCTCTGCCCGCGAGCGGCACTGTGCGCATGCGGCGTCGGGCCATCCACGCCAACGTGAGGACGCCGAGCAGGGCGCCGAGACAGGCGCCCGCGGTGTTCGACAGGACGTCATCGACGGAGGCGACCCGCGCCGGCAGGAACAGGTCCTGTGCGACCTCGATCACGACGCTCACGCCGAACCCGAGCGCCGTCGCGAGCCGCCACGACCCTCCGCCGGCGAGCAGCACGACGAGGAGGCCGAGCGGCACGAAGTAGACGACGTTGGCGCTGAACTCCACGGTTCCGTAGTCCACCCACGGGGGCAGGCCGACGGCATGGAGGCGCGCAAGCAGCGCGACGAGGCCGGCGCGCGAACCGCGGTCCACCGGGGCGGCGTGGAATGCGATCGCCGTGACGGCGGCCGCGTAGAGCAGGGCCAGGGCGACCGCCAGTCGACGGCTGTTGCCCGTGGCGCGGACGCGCTCGCCCGTGGCGACGGGCGTCGCCGTGGCGGCGCGTTCACTCGCGCGGTTGTGCTCGCGTGTGGCGGCGGGCCCGCGCGTGCCGCGGAAATCCAGGAGGGCACTCCGCACCGCCACGATCAGCACCCCGAGCCCGTACCCCGCCCCGACCGCGACCGCCAGCGAGACCAGTCGGCGGGCGGGGTCTCCGCCCGGGTCCCCGCCCGGGTTCTCGCCCGGCACCCGAAGGGCGGCCGCCACCACCCCGAGCGCGAGCGCGGCGGCGACCAGCGCCAACACCCGCCGCCGACGGGCATGGCCGACCAGGCCCGCTGCGCTCACCGGCACGCCGGACGTCACCACCGCGAGCAATGCGGCCCGCACGAACCCCGGGTTGAGCTGCAGGACATCGTGCGGCAGCCGGCGCGCGACGGCGAGGACGCGGTCGAGCACGGCATCGACCGGTGCGAGCGCCGCTCCGGGAGCGACCAGGACGAGCACCGCCAAGGCGGCATAGGCCAGGAGCGCCACCGCCGCGACTATGGCGGCCCCCCGTCTCGTCATGACAGCCAACGGTAGACGCTCTCGCCGGCACCAGCGGGAGGGGCCGCGCCGGTTCCGGATCAGGACCGAAGCGTCAGGTGGGGCTCGAAGGCTACGTCACCAGCGGTGCTGATCACGTACTCGGCGTCGAGCACGACGCCGAAGAATCGGTAGCCGTCGTAGTCGAGGGCCTCAGCAGGGAGGGATATCCCGTCGACTCGGACCGTGGTACGTCGGATGTCAGCGCTGGCGAGGACCTGCTCGACGTCGTGGTCGACAGCGAGCATGGTGTCCTCGTCGATTCGGTCGGCTCGGAGGATGTCGCTGATGAACTCGCCGGCGTGCTGGAGCGCTGCTGCTCGTGCCGTGGATCCGTGGAGCCGCCGCTCGGTGCGAAGCTGCACCCACCGCCACGGCTGGTCGCCGGTGTTGCGTTCGTGGTCGAACAGGTATACCTGGGCGTACACGATGTCCTCATCGACGCTGTACTGGCCGACCCCCGCCACTTCGAAGCGGTCATCAGCAGCGGGGACCGCGATAGAGTGCCCGAACCGTTCGCGGAGTGTGGCGAACGCGGTGGCATCGACCGGGAGGTAGTGACGGGGGTCGATCAGCATCGATATCACTTCCAGGTGGGATTGCCCGAGGTGCAGTACACCCCGAACGTGGTGAGTACGTCGCCGGAGGCCATCATGGAGTTGATTCTCCCCGTCTGCTTGATCCCCTTCCAGCCCGAGTTCCAGGACGAGCTGGTCAGGGGACTGGCGAGACCGTTGTTGTTGTACGAGCGGATCGCGTCAGCGCTTGAGACGGTCACTGACCAGTGATGTGAGACCGGGCGGCCCTTGGACTCGTAGATGGTGTACCCGGTGCTGTACTTTCTGGTGCTGATCGGAGACAAGTGCATGATTCCTCCTGACATCGATGTGAAACATCAGAATGTCACAGAGGTACAGTGGTGAAAGTCCGCGCTTTGGGGGACTCTCGTCGGTGAAGTGCGCCGAGGTCCGGAGGGACGGGCGCCGGGCTCGGGAGGGTGTCAGGCCAGCGGCTCGATGAGCTGCGGTCCGGCGTTCCGCACCGAGTTCACCGCACGGGACACCTCGTACTGCTCCAGGTCGTTCGCGACCTCGTGCGACTCGTGGTCCAGCAGGTCGAGCAGCTGGTCAGAGGTCAGGTGGCCGCCGAGCCAGTCGTCGTACCCGTCGGGTGTCAGGAACGCCGGCATGCGGTCGTGGACCTCGCCCGGAGCGACGTGGGCGTCCCGCGTGATGATCGCGAGCGAGAGTCGCCACTTGTCGGGGTCCTCCTCGGCCTTGGCGGGATCCGGCCAAGCGCTCACGATCCCTGCCATGGCGAGCGCGCCTCCCGGCTGATGGATGTAGTGCGGTTCCTTGCCGGTCTCGGTCAGGACCCACTCGTAGTACCCCTGCGCGGGCACGATGCAGCGGCTGCTGGCGAACGCGCGCCGGAACATGCCGGAGGTGGCGACGGTCTCGATCCGGGCGTTGATCGGCTGGGGACGCTGCTTCTCGAACTGCTTCGCCCACGATGGGACGAACCCCCACCGGACGTCCGGCATCTCGCGCTCGCCCCGGAACTCGCGCACCGCCGCGATCTGGTCGGTCGGCGCGACGTTGTAGTCGGGCAGGAGCGGGCCGACGACACCCGTGTCAGCGTCCACATGCTCCGTCCGGCCGGCGAGTTCGCCGATCAGCTCGGGCAGGAGGTCGGCGGTGGTGTCGGAGACGACGAAGCGGCCACACATGCCCCCAGTCTGCACCTCGTGTATGGGGCTCATGGCCAGCACACGGACAGCTCACGACTTCGACAAGTAAGCTACAGGGTCTGGCACGTACCCGACGTGTCGGTCCGGCGAGCACCCCGACTTGCCGGCGACGTTCCGAGGAGGAACGACCCATGGTCCAGACCCGAGCGCGACAGTTCGCGCAGCATGACCACGCCCCCGACTTCGATTCCGGCGTCGGTCCCGACATCGCCGGCGCCGGTCCCCGCGCCCCCGGCGTCGGTGCCGGTGCCGGCAACGGTGCCGGAGAGGACTTCGAGTTCGCGGCCCGCGGCAGCGTTCGCGCACGACAGCGTATCCCATGGACCGTGCTGTGGGTGTCGCTGGTCGTCATCGCCGGCGGACTGGTGGGGCTGCACGTCGCTCCGGCGATGCACATCGTGCTGGCGGTCCCGATCCTCATCATCGTCGCCGGAGTGATCGGCACGTTGCTCGCGCTCGTGCTGCGCCGCGACTCGTCGTCCGACCGGCCGCTGGGGCGCTGACCCCGAGCGCTCCCGCGCGCGCCCTGCCCGCCCGCCTCCCTGCCTCCCCGCCCGCCCCCGCGAGGTGTCACTTATCGTCGCTGCGCCTGGGGCCAGGCGACGATAAGTGACACCTCGCGGAGGCATCCCTCGGGCCAGCTCGCGGAGGCTTCCCCCGGCCCAAAGGCGCGCCCGGGGGAGGGGCGGGGACGCCGTAGGGTGACAAGATGCGCGCCGACCGCTGCCCCTGCCTGAGCGGCAACCCGTACGACGAATGCTGCGGGCCCCTCCACCGCGGCGCCGCCGCGCCGACCGCGGAGCGACTCATGCGCTCCCGCTTCTCCGCATTCGCATTGCGCCTGCCCGACTACCTGCTCGCCACGTGGCACCCCCGAGCTCGCCCGGCGGAGCTCGAGCTCGACCCGGACACGCGGTGGCAGCGGCTCGACATCGTGCGGGTCGAGTCCGGTGGCCCGTTCGACCGGTCCGGCGTCGTCGAGTTTCGCGCGTTCTGGCGCTCTGGGGAGGACCGGGGCGATCTCCACGAGACGAGTCGCTTCGTGCGCGACTCCGGCCCGTGGCTGTACCTGGACGGGGAGCCCGGCCCCGCGTGAGGAGTCAGAAATCGTCGCGCGCCGGAAACGCGCGCGACGATTTCTGACTCCTCACGGGGGGTGCGGGGGGGCGCGGGGCGCGGGGGGTAGCGCGGGGGCGCGGGTCAGGGGAGGCGCACGGCGTCGCGCATCGCGCGGCGCACGGCCGCCTCGTGCGGCAGGGGCGCGTCGGTCTCGCCCGCGAGGAAGAACCGGACCTGCCCGATCGCCTGCTCGACGAGCATGTCGAGCCCGCTCAGCACCCGTCCTCCCGCGTCGGCCCACCGCGACGCGATGACCGTGGGCCACGGCTCGTACGCGACGTCAAAGAGGACCGCGTCCGGCCCGGACGGCTGCAGCATCAGAGCGTCGGCGGCGCCTCCGGGCAGGGTCGACACCACGAAGCCGAGCGGCCCGGCGTCGGCGAGGGTGTCGAGCGGCGCCACGTCGAGCGTGACACCGATGCGGGTCGCGAGCGCGACGAGCCCGTGTGCCTTGCCGATGTCGCGCATGAAGACGCGCACCTCGGAGGCGCCGAGACGGACTGCGGCGCTCAGGGCGCTCGCCGCAGTCGCACCGCCGCCGAGGATGACGGCCGTCCCGGGCACGTGCCCCAGCGCCGACACGGAGCGGACGATCCCGTCGACGTCGGTGTTCGCTCCGGCGAGCTCGGTCCGGCCGCCGACGGATCGGAAGGCCAGGGTGTTCGCGACGCCGAGCTCGTCGACGAGTGAGGTCGTTCGGTCGAGGAGCGGCACCACCTCGCGCTTCAGCGGCATGGTGAGGCTCAGCCCGCGCCAGCCTGCTCCGCACCCGGCGATGTACCTGGCGAGGTCGCCGGAGCGGACCTCCTGCCGCCCGTAGGAGAACGGCAGGTCGAGGATCCGGTAGGCGGCGTCGTGGAGCGTCGGGGACAGCGAGTGCGCGATCGGCGACCCGAGGACGGCGAGCTGCGTACGGTCGGGGTCACGGAGGGTCGGCACAGTTCGCCACTGTACCGATGTCGCCCGAGGGCGCGACCGAGCATCCCGAGGGCGAGGGCGAGGGGGAGGGCGAGGGCGAGGGCGAGACCGAGCACCCCCGCGGGCGAAGCGCCGGCGCTCAGTCCAACTCGGGCGGGGCCTGCCACCGTATGGAGCCGGGCTGCGGCCCCACCCGTTCCCGGGCGAGCACGTGCACGAGCGCGTCGAGTCGCGCCCACAGCGCGCACTGTCGGGTCGACAGCCCCTCCGGTCGGATCACACGATCACCTGGAAGAAGTCGGCGTAGCTGGGCTCCGCCATGTGCGCCGTGAGGCGCAGGCCGCCGCCGTCCACGCGGTTGCGGACCATCGTCGCGATCGTCTCGGGCGGCGTGAGCCCGCGTCGGCGCCATTCCTCCGGCATCAGGCGGAGGGTGGCGAGGTCGTGGTGGGGTGCGTGCAAGGTGTCCTCCGAACGGAGACGACGGGCTGTTCGAGCCGACGGCACCGGGTCTGCGACATGCGGGCCGAAGCGGTGCTGGAAGTGAGGGGATTTACCCCCCAGGCGTTGGGTCCGGCTGGCAGCGCCCCACATCGGCGGGGGTCGTCGTGACGACCGGATTAGACGTCGTGTCTGTGTGCTGCAACGCTAGGCCCTCACGCCGGTGTTGCACCAGTGAACAATTCAATTCCTTACCTATTGATCCGCAATGCGCGTTCCGCGGACAGCCCACTCCGAGCGCCGCCCCCACGTGAGCGCGTGTGTGTCAGGCGGAGGAGCGTGGTCAGGACGCTGCGTGCAGCTCCGGGCTCGGGTCGCACGCCCCTGCCTCGAGCGCACACCGGATCTCATCCATCATCCGGACGGTGCGCTGGCGTTCGCGATGGCTCATGGCGGCGAGGAGGCCGCGGAGTCGGGTCTGCGTGCCTCCGATCATCTCGGTGAGCACGGTGCGTGTCGAATCCGTCAACGTCAGCAGGCGCAGCCGGCGGCTGGCCGGGTCCGGAGTCCGCAGCACGTGTCCGGCGTGGGCCAGGCGATCGAGGATCGTGGTGGTCGCGGCGCTCGTCACGCCGAGGATGTGGACGAGGTCCTTCGCGTAGGCGCCGCGGTTGTTGGTCTCGCAGCGCTCGACGTACTGCAGTGCCGCGAGGTCCGTGCTGTTGAGCTGGAGGCGCTGCCGCAGCCGCGCGCGGAGCTGGGCATCCGCGAGTTCCACGCGGGTGAGCGCCGCGATGACGTCGGTGCTGTAGTCGCCGTCGGTGGAGCCGTCGGTCAAGGTCATGGATTCCAGACCGGTCGGAGCTTGGACGACCAGGGAGCGATTGGATGTTGACGAACTCCGGCTGCGGCGACGGCGAGTGATGTGTTGCTCGCCGCCCGGGTGCGACGACCACGGGAGCGGGTGTCTCCCCAGGATACTCCGCCGTTCTATGGCCTGCCGGTGCGGGCGCTCCAGCCGGGGCCGGTGCGGGCGCTCCAGCCGCGACCGATGCCCGGCGGCATAGAGGGGGGTGGTAGAACCGATCCCATGCCTGAGACCGCAGCACGGCCCTCCCGTCCGCAGCACGTGTTCGTCGTCGCCCGAACGGAGCAGCTCTCGCCGCACCTGGTCCGTGTGCATCTGGGCGGCCCGGCCTTCGATGCGTTCATCGAGGGGGCGGCGCCCGAGCGGCTGGCCGCCACGGACCGGTACGTGAAGCTGCTCGTCGCGCGTCCGGAGCTCGGTCTCACGCCGCCGTACGACCTCGACGCGCTCAAGGCCGACCGCCCCAAGTCGGAGCGACCCGTGCGTCGCACCTACACCGTGCGGTCGGTGGACCGCGGCACGCGGACGATCGCGATCGACTTCGTCGTGCACGGGGACGAGGGCGTCGCGGGCCCGTGGGCGGCAGCGGCCCGGCCGGGGGACCTGCTCGCGCTCTCCGGACCGGGAGGCACGTATCGGCCCGCCGACGACGCCGGCACCGCGCATGTGTTCATCGCTGACGACTCGGCGATCCCGGCCGTCGCGTCGGCGCTCGAGGCGATGGACGTCGGCGCTCGCGGGATCGCCGTGATCGAGGTCGACGGGTCCGCGGACGAGCTTCCGCTCGTGCATCCGGACGGGGTGGAGGTCCGCTGGGTGCACCGCAGCACCGGTTCCGGCCCGTCCGCGCAACCGGGCGCCCTGCTGACGGAGGTGGTGCGCGGTCTGGACCGTCCCTCCCTGCCGGTGCAGGTGTTCGCGCACGGTGAGCGGACGGCGATGAAGGCGATCCGTCAGATCCTGCAGGAGGAGTGGGGGATCGACAAGCAGGCGATGTCCCTGTCCGCGTACTGGGCGCTGGGCCGCGAGGAGGACCGGTTCCAGGCCGAGAAGCGCGAGCCGGTCGGCATGATCTTCTCCGACTGATGCACGACTCGAGGGGGTTAGGTTAGGCTACCCTTTGTGAACCAGACCACCGGCCCTCGGCGCCGCCTCCGCACCCTGCTCGCCACCGTCGGGACGGCCGCAGCCGCGGCGCTCGTCCTGGCCGGATGCTCCGCGGGCTCGCCCTCGTCCGGCTCCTCCGGGTCCTCCACCGGTGCCGGCGACAGTGGCGCCTACCCGGTGACGATCACCACCGCGCTCGGGACCACCACCATCGACTCGGCGCCGAAACGCGTCGTCGCGCTGGGCTGGGGCGACGCCGAGACCGCGCTCGCCCTCGGCGTCCAGCCGGTCGGCGCGAGCGACTGGCTCGGATTCGGCGGCGACGGCGTCGGCCCATGGCTCAAGAACGCGTACACCAAGTCCCCAAAGATCATCGGCACGCTCGAGCCCAGCTACGAGCAGATCGTCGCCCTCAAGCCCGACGTGATCCTCGACGTCAACTCCTCCGGCGATCAGGCGCGCTACGACAAGCTGTCGAAGATCGCGCCGACCGTCGCCGTCCCCAAGGGCGCCAAGAACTACGCGACCACGACGAAGCAGCAGGTCACGATGATCGCGAAGGCCCTGGGCAAGGTTGCGAAGGGCAAGCAGCTTTTGACCAGCGTCGACGACGCGTTCACCGCGGCGAAGAAGGCGCATCCGGAGTTCGCCGGCAAGAGCGCGGTGATCGGCGCGTTCACGTCCGAGGGGTACGGCGCCTACAGCTCGAACGACACCCGCGTCCAGTACATGCAGCGTCTCGGCTTCACGCAGCCGAAGAAGATCGACGACCTCGCCGGCGACCAGTTCTCCGCGTCGCTGTCCGACGAGAACCTCGACCTGCTCGACGCCGACCTGACCGTGATCCTGCCGATCTTCCAGACCGCGGAGCAGGCGTCGGCCTCGGCGCTGTTCCAGAAGGTGCCGTCGGTGGAGGCCGGTCACGCGATCGTCGTGTCGGACAAGGACGTCGCGTCGTCGTTCTCGGCGGGCACCGTGCCGGCGATCCTGTGGTCCTTGAAGCGCCTGCCGGACGAGTTCCAGGCCAAGCTCGGCTGACGGCTGACGGCTGACGGCTGACGGCTGACGGCTGACGGCTGACGGCTGACGGCTGACGGCTGACGGCGGTACGCCGGCTGACCGCGGGCGGCCGGCTCAGGCGGCGACGAGCGACCCGAGGAACGCGAGCAGCAGCGCGACGAGCGGGAACACGCCCTGCGCGACCGCGGACCTCCGGAATCGGCTGCCCGTGCCCGCGAGCACCAGCGCCGCCCCGAGCATGCACGCGCACGAGAACACCACGAGCGCCCACCCCGCGGCCTCGCTGCCGGTCGCCACGAGCACCACGCCGAGGACCGCCCCGATCGCCAGGAACAGGTTGGAGAACCCCTGGGTGAACGCCAACGAGCGGGTCGCCGCGGCCTCGGTCTCGCTCGAGATGCCGAAGGCCTGCCGCACGCTCGGGCTCGTCCAGGCGATCGTCTGGAGTGCGAACACGGCTGCGTGGACGAGTCCGGCGAGGACAGCGGCGACGCAGGACATCACGAGCAGGATCGGCATGCGCTCATTGTCCCAGCTCCCTCGCCGCACGCAGGACAGCGCACATGTCCCTGGGGGCTGCCGGCGCGCCTCCCCGTTCGCCGCGGGACGCCGGGCCTGCAGCGGGGCGGGATGGGGTGGTTGCGGGGCCTGCAGCGGCGCCCGCGGCGGCTCGCGCCGCCCCGCGTCGCGTCGCGTCGCGTCGCGTCGTACGGCGTCGCATCGGGTCCGCTCTCGGGCTGCCCCGCTAGGCTCCCGGCATGAGTGACGCCCCTGACGTTGAGCGCCCGCCGACCACCGACCCGTCGGTCCGTTCCAGCTCGCCGTACGGGCGGAGCCCCGAGGAAGAGCTGCAGAGCATCCGCGAGAGCATCGACAACATCGACGCCGCCGTCGTGCACATGCTCGCGGAACGGTTCAAGTACACGCAGCGCGTCGGATACCTCAAGGCGAGCGCGGGCATGCCCCCCTCGGACCCGGACCGCGAACAGGTGCAGATCACGCGCCTGCGTTCCCTGGCGGCGGAGTCGCACCTCGACCCGGCGTTCGCCGAGAAGTTCCTGAACTTCATCATCGCGGAGGTCATCCACCACCACGAGCAGATCGCCGGCGGCGAGTAACCCCCCGCCTTCCGGACTCGGCTCGGCGCGTCACTCCCCGTCAGGCGCGCGGCACTCCCGCCCGCACCACGTTCTCGAAACCACGGCCCTCGGCGAACGCGGCGACCTGCCGCTGCATGAGCGCGAGCGACCGCGGCATGCTGAGGTCCGTGTTCCCGCCGACGTGCGGCGTCAGCACCGTGTTCGGTGTCGTCCAGAGCGGGTGATCGGCGGGCAACGGCTCCGGGTCGGTCACGTCGAGCGCCGCACGGAGCCGGCCGCTGGCCAGCTCGGCGACGAGCGCCTCGGTGTCGACCACCCTGCCGCGGGCGACGTTCACCACGAGCGCGCCGTCCGGCAGCGCCGCGAGGAACGCCGCATCGACCAGATGCTCGGTCTGCTCGGTCAGGGGTGCGATGAGGACGACGATCTCGGCCGTCGGGACGAGCCGGGCAAGCTCGTCGAACGCGTGCACGTGCCGTCCGTCCTGCTCGCGCGCGGACCGCGCCACAACGGTCACGTGCGTCTTGAACGCCGCGAACCGGTCCGCGATCTCCTTGCCGATCGCCCCGTACCCGATGACGAGGACCCGGCGCTCCGCGAGGGACCGGGACGTCCGCGCATCCCACACCTGCTGCGTCCGCTCCACGGCGTACGCGCCGATGTCCCGCAGGTTTGCCAGCGCCAGGCCCACGGCGAGCTCCGCCGTCTCGTCGTCGTGGATGCCACGGCCGTTCGCGAGGACCACGTGCTCGGGGACGCGCGACAGGGCGTGTTCGTACCCCGCGCTCGGCAGCTGCAGGAGGCGCAGATTGGTCAGCGCCTCCAGGCGGCGCCAGCGGCGACTGCCACGGAACCAGAACGGCAGCAGCGTGATCGCCACCTCGTCCGGACGCGCGTACGGGGACTCGAGGTCCCAGACGTCGAGCTCCAGCCCCTCGGGCACCGGCCCGAACTGCTCGCGGAGCTCCTCGTACGGCAGGGTGACGATCGCCATCTCAGGCCAGCGTCCCCTCGGTGATGGTCTCCTCGACCACCCCGCCGAAGTGCGCCGGCAGCGTGCCGCCGTGCGCGCCGCGGAGCTCGGGGAGGGACGCGGTGAACGCGCCCTGGACCTCCAGCGCGTCCGACTGCCGGTCGGTGACGCCGATCCGGATCACGGGGTAACCGCGGCCGGTGCAGAGACCCTGGAACCGGACGTCGTCCTCCCGCCGCACCGTCACGATCACGCGGCCCGTCGACTCCGCGAAGAGCGCCGTGGCCAGGTCGATGCCGTCACGCTCCATCAGGTCGTCGAGTACCATGCGCGCGCCGATGCCGAACCGGAGGACGCCCTCGGCGAGCGACTGGCCGAGGCCACCGTCGGCGAGGTCGTGGGCACTCGTCAGGAGCTGCTCCTCGCCCGCGGACGCGAGCAGTTCGGCCAGGGCCTTCTCGCGCGCCAGGTCGACCGCCGGCGGACGCCCGCCGAGGTGACCGTGGACGGTACCCGCCCATGCGGAGCCGTCGAGCTCCAGCGACGTCGTGCCGAGCAGGTAGATGTTGTGGCCGTCGTCCTGCCAGCCGGACGGGATCCGCTTCACGACGTCGTCGATCACGCCGAGGACGCCGACCACGGGCGTCGGGTGGATCGGGGTGTCGCCGGTCTGGTTGTAGAAGGAGACGTTGCCGCCGGTGACCGGGATGCCGAGCTCCATGCAGCCGTCCGCTAGGCCCTCCACGGCCTCCGAGAACTGCCACATGACCTCCGGGTTCTCCGGCGAGCCGAAGTTCAGGCAGTCGGTGACCGCGGCGGGCACGGCGCCGGTCGCGGCCACGTTCCGGTACGCCTCGGCAAGGGCCAGGCGGGCGCCCTGCTTCGGGTCGAGGTAGCAGTAGCGGCCGTTCGCGTCGGTGGCGATCGCGACACCGAGCCCGGTCTCCTCGTCCACGCGCACCATGCCGCCGTCGTCCGGGAACGACAGCGCCGTGTTGCCGAGCACGTAGGTGTCGTACTGGTTGGTGACCCAGTTCTTGGACGCCAGATTCGGCGAGCCGAGGAGCTGCAGGAACTGCGCCTTGACCGCATCGCCGGACACCGGACGGTCGAGCGAGTCCGCGGTGTCGGCCTGGAGGGCGTCGATCCACGTCGGGTAGGCCACCGGACGGTCGTACACCGGTCCGTCCACCGCGACCGTGCGGGGGTCGACGTTGACGATCTCCTGCCCCTGCCAGTCGATGACGAGCCGGCCGGTGCCGGTGACGTCGCCGAGGACGCTCGTCTCGACATCCCACTTGTCGACGACCGCCAGAAACGCGTCGAGCTTGTCGGGGCGGACGACGGCCATCATCCGCTCCTGGCTCTCCGACATGAGGATCTCCTCGGCGGTGAGCGTGGGGTCGCGGAGCAGGACGTCGTCGAGCGAGATGTGCATGCCGCCGTCGCCGTTGCTCGCGAGCTCGCTCGTCGCGCAGGAGATCCCGGCGGCGCCGAGGTCCTGGATGCCCTCGACGAGCTCCGCGCGGAACAGCTCGAGGCAACACTCGATGAGCACCTTCTCGGCGAACGGGTCGCCGACCTGCACCGCGGGACGCTTGGTGGGGCCGCCCTCGGTGAACGTGTCGGAGGCGAGGATCGACGCGCCGCCGATGCCGTCGCCTCCCGTCCGGGCGCCGAAGAGCACGACCTTGTTGCCGGCGCCGGACGCGTTCGCCAGGTGCAGGTCCTCGTGCCGGAGGACGCCGACGGCGAGGGCGTTGACGAGCGGGTTGCCCTGGTAGACGGCGTCGAAGTAGGTCTCGCCGCCGATGTTCGGCAGGCCCAGGCAGTTGCCGTAGAACGAGATGCCGCCGACCACGCCGTGCACGACCCGGGCCGTGTCCTCGGCGTCGATCGCACCGAACCGCAGCTGGTCCATCACGGCGACCGGCCGGGCGCCCATCGAGATGATGTCGCGGACGATGCCGCCCACCCCCGTGGCAGCGCCCTGGTACGGCTCGACGTACGACGGGTGGTTGTGCGACTCGACCTTGAACGTCACGGCCCAGCCGTTGCCGACGTCGACGACGCCGGCGTTCTCGCCCATGCCGACCATCAGGTTCCGGGTCATCTCCGGCGTGACCTTCTTGCCGAACTGCCGCAGGTAGTTCTTGCTCGACTTGTACGAGCAGTGCTCGCTCCACATCACCGAGTACATCGCCAGCTCGCCGGAGGTGGGGCGCCGGCCGAGGATCGCGCGGATCTTCGCGTACTCGTCGGAGGTCAGCCCGAGCGCCGCGTACGGCTGCTCCCGGTCCGGCGTCGCAGCGGCGTCCTGCACGGTGTCGGGGGCAGGGATGGTCGGTGCGCTCGCGAGCGGTGCGTCGACGGCGGAGGTGGCCGCCTCGGGCTCGAACTGGTCGAACGACTGCTGGTCGGTCACTATGGCTGGCCTCTCACTCATCCATGCCGGCGGACATGCGGCACGCCTCAATCGTAGATGGGGCTGAGCAGGTCACTGATCGCGTGATGTGCGGCTCGACGGGCGCCGCCGGTTGCCGCTCTGCGGACGCGGAGGGCAACAACCGCTGTTCCCACCGTTGCTGCCCTTCAGCCACGGGCGGGCAGCGTCACCTGGCGAGCATCGACTCGACCACGGACGTGAAGAAGACGAGGCCGTCGGTGCCGGAGGACATGGCGGCAGGCGTGTCCGGTCCGAACCCCGGCTCGGTCGCGTGCTCGGGGTGCGGCATCAGGCCGACGACGTTGCCGCGCTCGTTCGCGACGCCGGCGATGTCGTCGATGGAGCCGTTCGGGTTGACGCCCGAGTACCGGAACGTGACCTGGCCCTCGCCCTCGATGCGCTTGATCGTCTCGGCGTCGGCGACGAACCGGCCGTCGGCGTTCTTGAGCGGGATCGTGATCTCCTGCCCGGAGGCGAACCCGCTCGTCCACGCGGTGCTCGCGTTCTCGACGGTGAGCCGCTGGTCCCGTCGGATGAACTGCTGGTGCGCGTTCCGGGTGTGCGCGCCGGGCACGAGCCGCGCCTCCGCGAGCATCTGGAACCCGTTGCAGATGCCGAGCACGGGCACGCCCGCGCCGGCGGCGTCGATGACCTCGGCCATGATCGGGGCCTTCGCCGCGATCGCGCCGGCGCGCAGGTAGTCGCCGTACGAGAACCCGCCGGGCAGCACGATCGCGTCGACACCCTGGAGGTCGTGGTCGCCGTGCCAGAGCGCGACCGGCTCCGCCCCGGCGAGCCGCACCGCGCGCTGGGCGTCGCGGTCGTCGAGCGAGCCCGGGAACGTGATGACGCCGATGCGCATGGTCATCGCGCGGTCTCGGAGCGGGAGCCCGTCTCGTCCTCGACAGTGACGGAGACGACGTCCTCGATCACCGCGTTCGAGAAGATGTCGACCGCGAGCTCGCGGACCTCGGCGAGCTTCGCGTCGTCGACGGGACCGTCGACGGTCACCTCGAAGCGCTTGCCGATACGGACGTTGGTCAGGTCGGCCTTGCCGAGGCGGGCCAGGGCACTGCCGACGGCCTTCCCCTGCGGGTCGAGGATCTCGGCCTTGGGCATGACCTCGACGACGATGGTGGGCACCTTGTTCACTCCAGCGCAGATCGGGGAAGGGACGCGACCAGCCGGGCCGGTCGGATGACAGGACCAGTCTACGGGGCGCGGGGGCGGGCAAGGATCGGCCCTACCGCTCCCGGAACCGGTCCAGGTGCGCCTGCGTCAGCGTGGCCATCTCCTCGTCGGAGAGCTCGTCGACGGACGCGGCCTCGCGTCGGTCGCTCCGCTGCCACCGCACGAACAGGGCGATGAGCACGGGGATGTCGGCGACCTCGGCGATGAACCACAGCAGGTCGCCGGCCAGGTGCTGGTCCCGCAGCGGCGACGGGAACCAGGCCGGGCCGACGGTGGTCGTCCGAGCCGCCCCGTCGAGCACCGTGTTCGTGATCCGGAGGACGATGCCGGGGATCGCGTCGAGGATGAGCTCCACGAACGCGAGCAGGAACTCGGCCGTGATGAACGTGGAGGAGCGGGACAGGTCCGGTTCGGCGAGCGGCGCGATGAGCGCGAACCCGAGCATCGGCACGAGCACCGTGATGGCGACGGCGCCGACGGCGGACGTCCGGAGCGCGGCGGACATCGGGGTAAGGAGCACGGTGAAGACCGCGAGCGCGACGATCGGGGACACGATCGCGGTGCCGAGGAACTGCACCGGCGGGGAGTGCAGCACCCCGTCGGCGACCGCGATCGTGCGGGCGTGGGCGGCCATCCGCACCAGGGCGATCGGCGCGGCGAGCGCGGCGAACGCGGGCACCGCGAACAGCAGCAGGGCGAGCCGAAGCGTGAACGCCCACCGGAGCTCGCGGTCGTACACGCCGACGATCCCGAACTGCAGGACGGCGAACAGCACGAGCGCCATCAGGAACGCGCCGGAACGGAGGATCGGCCACCGGTTCCCGCGCCGTCGCGCGATGACGATCCACCGGCCGTACGCCGCGCCGGCGACCAGGATCATTGCCGCGGCGAGCGGGTCGAGCCGCCAGATGCTCCAGAAGACGTCGGGCGTGGGCGTGATGCGCCTCCTCGGTTCGAGCGTGGGACGCCTCCCATTGTCGATCCGGGCTGCCAGGAGGGCCGCCCCGCCCCCGTGAGAAGGGGCACAGCCCGCCCCGTCCCGCGGGGCGGCGCGGTCAGACCTGCTGGGCGTTCCAGTGGAGTTCGCCGCCCGGCCAGTCCTCGATCGGGGCGGCGACCGGCAACACGAGCCACCCCTGGTCGTCGACCACGCTGACCCCGGCGCCCTCCGCCGTGAACGCGGAGAAGTACCCGGGGGTGTCCTGGAGCAGGTGCCAGCCGCACGCCGTATAGAAGGGCACGGTCTCCTCGCCGGTGCCGAGCAGCCCGAACGGCACATCGAGCTCGGCGAGCACGTCGGCGGTGCGCGCCAGCAGCGCGCGTCCGTGCCCGCCGCCCTGGAGGGACGGTGCGACACCCACGAGACCGACGCAGCCGACGAGCTGGTCGCGTCCGCCCACGGTGACGAACATCCGGCGGATGCCGACGTGCGCCACGACGACGTCGTCCACCGTCGCGAGGATGCGCCGCTCCGGCTGCATCCCGGACCAGCTGCGGCCGCCGATGTACCAGTGCGACCAGTCCGGGAACGTCTGGGCGAGCATCGCCGCGATCGCCTCGTGGTCGGCCAGGGTCAGATCGCCCTCGGCGACGACGCTCCAGTGCAGGTCGGGGGTGTCGGTGCTCATCGCGCCATTCTGCCGGAACGGGCGGCGTCAGGCGGAGCAGCCGGACCGGGCGGCGTCCTCTTGCTCGGTGTGCCGGGCGGCGTCAGGCGGAGCAGCCGGATGTGCCGAGCGTCGCGTGCGCGACCGCATCGACGCGCAGGGTGGTGTGCACGGCGCACAGCCCGCTGGCCCGGACGGTGATCCGGCCGAGCGGAACCCCGGCGAAGTCGGCGCGCTGGCCGCCGAACACCTGCTGGTGCTCGACCATCTGCCCCTGCTGGTCGAAGACCTTGACCGTGTACCGGTGGTGGGCGGCGGCGTCCGCACGCACCTCCACGCTGACCCGACCGGTGCTGTCGTGCACCGGCGCGCATCCCGCGGTCCCGCCGACGACGGCAGCACCGAGCAGGCCGACGATGGCGGCGGATCGCAGACGGTGGACCATGCGGCCAACCCTACGTCCGCCGGGAGCGGGCCCGCGTCACGCTCCGAGGCGCTCGACGAGCTCCCGGTATCGGGCGGCGGTCCGCTCGACGACGTCGTCCGGCAGCGGCGGCGGGGTGCCCTGCCGGTCCCAGTGCTCCAGCAGCCAGTTCCGCACGATCTGCTTGTCGAACGAGTCGGTGCGGTTGCCGCTCTCGTACGCCTCCGCGTCCCAGTACCGGCTCGAGTCGCTCGTCAGGACCTCGTCCGCGATCCGGATCTGCCCGGCGGCATCGCGCCCGAACTCGAACTTGGTGTCGGCGATGATCACGCCGCGGGCACGGGCGATCGCGGCCGCGGACTCGTACACGTGGATCGAGACGTCCCGGAGCGTGGCCGCGACCGGCGCGCCGACGAGCTCGACCGTGCGCTCGTAGGAGATGTTCTCGTCGTGGTCGCCCTGCGGAGCCTTGAAGGCGGGCGTGTAGATCGGCTCCGGCAGCCGGTCGCCGCTCGACAGCCCGTCCGGCAGCGGAACGCCGCACACGGTGCCGGTCTCCTGGTACTCGCTCCATCCGCTGCCGACCAGGTAGCCGCGGACGACGCACTCGATCGGGAACATCACGAGCGGGCGGACGCGCATCGACCGGGCGGCGACGTGCTCCGGCACCGGGGTCGTCGCCGCGGAGTCGTGCAGCAGGTGGTTCGGGACGTCGCCGAGCTGGCCGAACCAGAACCGGGACAGCCGGGTCAGGATCTCGCCCTTGCCGGGGATCGGCGGCTCGAGCATCGCGTCGAACGCGCTGACGCGGTCGCTCGCGACCAGGAGGAGCTCGGTCGCGACGGCGGCGTCCGCTGCGGTCTCCGGGACGTACAGGTCGCGGACCTTGCCCGAGACGACGTGCCTCCAGCCGGCGACGGGGGTGGGGCCGGGGAGGGCGGCGGGGGCGGTCATGGGGCGACCTCCGCGGCGATGTCGGTGCGGTACTGGCCGCCCTGGAGCGTGATGCGCCCGATTCCCTCGTACGCCCGGTCGCGGGCCTGGCGGAAGTCCACCCCGGTGGCGGCGACGCTCAGCACGCGTCCGCCCGTGGCGACGAGCTGCCCGTCGACCCTGCCGGTGGCGGCGTGCAGGACGTGGACGCCGTCGAGCGCGGACGCCTCCTCCACGCCGGCGAGCGCCCGACCGGTGATCGGGCTCTCGGGGTACCCCTCACTCGCCAGGACCACGGTCACGGCGACGTCGTCCCGGAACTCCGGGTCTCCGACGTCGGCCAGGGTGCCGGTCGCTGCGGCGAACAGCAGGGCGCTGAACGGTGTGGCGAGGCGGGGGAGCACCACCTGCGTCTCCGGGTCGCCGAAGCGCGCGTTGAACTCGATGACCCGCACGCCCTGCTCGGTGACGACGAGACCGCAGTAGAGGAGGCCGATGAACGGCGTGCCCTCGTGCTCGAGCTGTCGCACGGTCGGGAGCGCGACGAGGTCCGTGACCTCCGCCACGAACGCCGCCTCCGACCCCCACCGCTCGTCGAGCCACGGCAGCGGGGAGTACGCGCCCATGCCGCCGGTGTTCGGGCCGAGATCCCCGTCCGTGAGCCGTTTGAAGTCCTGCGCCGGGCTGAGTGCCCTGACGTCGTGGCCGTCGCTGAGGAAGAACAGCGACACCTCCTGCCCGTCGAGGAACTCCTCGACGAGGACGTGACCGTGCCGAAGCCAGGATGTCGCGTGGTCGAGCGCCGCCTGCCGGTCCTCGGTCACCAGGACGCCCTTGCCGGCGGCGAGCCCGTCCGCCTTCACGACGTACGGCGCGCCGAGCTCGTCGAGGGCCGCTGTCGCCTCGGCGACCGTTCCCGCGGAGACGGGGCGGCCGGTGGGCACGCCGGCGGTCTCCATGATCCGTTTCGCGAACGCCTTGGAGCCCTCCAGCGCGGCGGCGGCACGGTCCGGCCCGAACACGGCGATACCCCGGGTGCGGAGCGGGTCGGCGACGCCCGCGATGAGCGGCGCCTCCGGACCGACGACGACGAGCTCGATGCCGTGCTCGATGGCGTACTCGGCGACGAGGTCGCCATCGGTCGGATCGAGCGGGACGGTCTCGACGACGTCGGCGATGCCGGCGTTGCCGGGAGCGGCGGTGATGACATGCCCCGCGTGCTCCGCGAGGAGGGCCGTGATGATCGCGTGCTCACGGGCACCGGAGCCGAGGACGAGGATGCGCACCGGTCAAGACTACCGACGCCCACTCGGCCGTCGCGGCCTCCTCCGGGGTCCGCGGCCTCCTCCGGGGTCCGCAGCCTCCTCCCGGGTCCGCGGCGACAGCCCGGGTCCGGACGGCGCGAGGGCTATCGTGACGGTGTGGCCCGGAAGACGATCGAGCGCGCCGATGGGGAGTCCGCCCTGGCGGCGGTCCGCGCCGGCGGTGCGGACCGGCAGCAGACGGCGACCGCGGTCCGGTGGCTCCTGCAGTCGCTCGCGGACGCCGTGCCGGGCAACAGCGTGGAGGTCCGGGTGCCGCCGTTCGGTGCCGTGCAGGCGATCCCAGGGCCGCGCCACACGCGGGGCACGCCGCCGAATGTGGTGGAGATGGACGCGGCGACGTGGATCGCGCTCGCGACCGGGGCGATGGCCTGGGGGGATGCCGGTTCGCGTGTCAGCGCCTCTGGGTCACGCGCGGACCTGACCGCGTTCCTCCCCGTCCGGACCTGAACGCACCCAGCAATTAGGTAGCGATTACCGATGCGTTGGATTGGGAGGCTGAATATCCTGATGCAGGTCGTCGGGATTCGGGCCCGACCCGAACGGGCCCGAACCCGACGACGCTGGCTACGATACGCCTGCGCGCCCCGCAAAACCAGACGCCGCGCCAAACCGGTTGGTCGGTATCGCGAAATGGCCACAGGTCAGAGCATCCCGACCAGCTCGCGCCGCGAGTGGAGGTCCCACTTGCTGAAGATCCGGGCGACATGCGCGTCGATCGTCCGGACGGACCGGCCGAGTCGCTCCGCGATCTCCCGGTTGCTGAGTCCCTGGGCGGCGAGCTCGGCCACCTCGTACTCCCGCCTGGTCAGGGTCGGCCGTCCGCGCTTCGCGGCGCCGAGGGGGAACCCGAACCCGGCGAGCCGGTCGCGGGCATCGCGAGCGGCCTTCTCGTCCTGACGTTCCACCGCCTCCAGGTGCATCAGGAACGCCTCGGCGATCGGCGACTGCACGCCAGGACCGACGGCGCGGATCCGGGCCCCCAGCGCGGTGACATCCCGGCCGAGTTCGGATTCGAGGCGGAGCTGCAGGGCGAGCGCGAACAGCGCCGCGCCCCGTGCGCCCGAGCGCTCCGACCGCTGGGCGATCTCCGACACGTGCTCGAGCGCCACCGGGCGACCGAGCACCATCTCCGTGTAGGCGATCGTCGCCGGGACCTCCTCGAGCACGAGCCGCGCTCCGCGCAGTGGCGTCGCCGCCGCCAGGTCGACTGCGGCCGACGCCTCGGCGGTCCGGCCGAGCATGGCGAGGGCGAGGGCCAGGCGTGCGCGCGGATAGGCCAGAAACCCGCCGGGATCGAGCACGGCGAACCGCTCGCACGCCGTGGCGAACGCGGCCCGTGCGTCCTCCCACCGTCGTTCCACGACCGCCAGGTTGCCGCCGGCGACGAGCTCGAACGTGTGCTCGTCCTTGACGAGCGGGCCCATCTGTCGAACGGGCACCTCCACGATCAGATGCTCGCCGTCACCGGCCCATACCTGGACCTGGTGCATGGCCGCCGAGATCTCACCGGTGCTGCACGGGTCGTCGTCCGCATTCGCCACCGCCGTCGCGAGGGCGGCGCTGCCGAGGGCGAGCGCCTCCGGGAGCCGACCGACGCCGCCCAGGGCGACGACCGCGCACGGGGCGATCACCAGGAACTCGACCGGCACGGGGCCGCCGAGGACCCCGGAACGGTCCGTCTCGGCGAGCACCTCAGTGAACCGGCCGGCCCATCCGAGGTGCGCGAGGCGGAGGAGGCGGAGCCGTTCGCGGGCATCCTGCCCGACCACCGCCGCTGCCTCGTCCATCAGCGCGACGGCGGCGTCGGCGTCGTCGTCGAGGAACTGGTGCACGTCCGCGTGCACCTCAACGGCCTCGACCACGAGGTCGTCATCGATCGTCCCGGCCGCCGTGCGCGCCAGACACCACGCCTGCTGCGCGTCGATCCGCGCGGCCTCCCGCCCGACGCTGTATCCGAGTGCCGTGGCGCGGAGGCAGAGCGCGGTGACCGACGCGGCAGTCGTGATCCCCCGACCGCTCAACGCCGCCGACGCGAGCACGCACGCGCTGTCGTAGTCCTGCACCCGCACCGCGACCGACGCCGCGTCGAGGAGCTCGTCGATCGGCGGGACCACGCCGCATTCGAGTGCCCACAGTGCCGCCCGAAGCCGCGCCGCGGGCGGCCCGCCGTCGGCGGGCACCTCGTGGAACGCGTTCGCCCTGGCGAACAGCCGGGTCCGACGCGCGACCGGCACCAGGCTGCGCACCACCTCACCGACCAGCGGGTGGGAGGGCCGGACCACCGGAGTGCTGCCGGTCGCGGCGTCCACGTCCACCGTCACGAGTCCGAGCGCCACGACGCGGTCCACATCGACGTCGCCGACGAGCGCGAGGAGTCGTGAGAGCGGGATCGGGTCCGCGAGGGCGACGAGGTCCACCACGTCGCGCAGGCGCTCGGGAAGGTGGGACAGCTCCGTGCGGTAGACGTCGGTCAGGCTGTTCGGCACGGTGACGCGTCCCCGCCAGTACCAGCCGGACGTGGTCGGCGCGAGCGCCCCGGACACCGCCCCGGCTCGCACGACCTCGCGGAGGTGCAGCGGGATGCCCTGCGTCGCAGTGTGGAGGCGCACCAGCGACGCGCACTCGAGCGGCGCCTCCAGTGCGCGTTCGAGCAGGACTCCGGTGGTGGCGACGTCGAAGGGCTCCAGGTCGATGCGTTCCAGGAGGTCCTCCTGCCACAGGTCGCGGAGCGGCTCCGCCAGCGCCGTGAAATCGCGGCAGAGGAGCACCACGCGAACGTGCGCATATCGGACGAGCCAGGCCAGATGTCGGCCGGCCACCGGATCAAGCTGGTCCGCCGCGTCGATTCGGATGACCACATTCGGGTCGTCGAGGTCCGCGGCGAGGCGGCGGCCATGCTCGGCGCCGACGTCGTCCGCCGCCCCGTCCGCGGGCAGGCTCCCGACGCGCGCGAGCATCGACGTGAATGCCGCCGCGGCGTCGTCCGCGGTCCCGCGCACGGGCACCACCCTGGTCGCTCTGCCCGTCGATCGGGCGAGGACGCGGTCCGTGATGCGCGTGCCGACCACGGTCTTGCCCACTCCTGGCGGGCCGACGAGGACGACGCTCCGTCGGTGGTCCGCGACGAGCGCGACCGCTCGGTCCTCCTCGTCGCGGGTGATGATCGGCCACGGGAGGCGGGCGGCTCGCGACACGTCGTGACGTGCGGCGTCGACCGACTCCATGCTGGCTTCCCTTTCGCCTTGTGTTCATCCGGCGTTCAGCCCGCGGCGTGCGGGCACATGTCGTTCATCCTCCTCCAGCATGGGTAGGGATGGTCGGCCGGGCCACGTCCCACAGCGGGGGGCAGGGCCCGTTCCGCGGTGGGAGGCGGGCGCCCGTTCCACGGTGGGAGACAATGGGGTCGTGAGCACCACCGACCAGCCCGCCGGACCGGACGACGCCAGGGGCGCCGCTTCGTCGCCTTCCGCCGCCGGCCCCGCTCCCGCCTCTGCCTCTGCTGCGGCCCCCGCTCCTGCGCCCGCTCCTGCGCCTGCTCCGGGGGAGGTGGCCTCGCCGAACGAGGTGACGATCCGCCGAGCGCCCAAGTTCGGGGTGTTCATCCTCGGCGGGGCGCTGCTGGGCCTGGTCGTCACGATCATCGTCGTCGCGGCGACGATGGGCATCGAGCGCGGCGTCGCGGCCGCGAACGACGGCACGACGACATCGGCCGACGTCGGATTCTGGGGCCTCGTCGGCTATCTCGGCCTGTACGGGGTGAGCGCTGGGCTCGTGCTCGGGGCGCTCGTCGCGGTCGTCCTCGATTGGCGGTTCTCCAAACGTGCGGCACGGCTCACGGCCGAGCGGCTCGACATCGCCATGCCGCCCGACACGGTCGAGGGCGAGATCGACGACGCGGACGACCGCCGGTAGACGCCGACGACTGGTGGCGACGCCGCGGTGCCGCGCCGGCCCTCCCGATCGGCTGCGCCGGGCCTCCCCGTCAGCTGAGCTGGTTCGCCTCGACCCACGCCAGGTACTCCGGGGTGACCGTGCCCGTGACGTACTCGCCCGTGAAGCAGCTCATCTCCAGGTCGGTGACGTCGGACCCCTCGGTGATCGCGGCACGCATGTCCTCGACCTCCTGGTAGATCAGGTGGTCGCTGCCGAGCACCTGGTTGATCTCCGGGATCTTGCGGCCATGCGCGATGAGCTCCGCGCGCGTCGGCATGTTGATGCCGTACACGTGCGGGTAGCGCACCGGAGGCGCTGCAGAGGTGAACGTGACCTCGTTCGCGCCGGCCGCACGGGCCATCTCGACGATCTCCCGCGAGGTCGTGCCGCGCACGATCGAGTCGTCGACGATCAGGATGTTCTTGCCCTTGAACTCGGAGCTCATCGCGTTGAGCTTCTGGCGCACCGAGCGCTTCCGCTCCGCCTGCCCCGGCATGATGAACGTCCGGCCGACGTACCGGTTCTTGTAGAAGCCCTCGCGGTACTCGATGCCGAGCTTTCGGGCGACCTGCATCGCGGCGGGCCGCGACGAGTCCGGGATCGGCATCACCACGTCGATGTCCCCGGCCGGGGCGTGCTTGGCCACCGTGTCCGCAAGGCGGTCGCCGAGCCGCAGCCGCGCCTCGTACACGGAGATGCCGTTCATGATCGAGTCCGGACGGGCCAGGTACACGTACTCGAACGAGCACGGCACGAGCCGCGGGCTCGCCGCGCACTGCCGGGAGACGAGCTCGCCGTCGAGCGTGATGAACACGGCCTCGCCGGGCGCGACGTCGCGGACGATGTCGTACCCGCCGGACTCGAGCACGAGCGACTCGCTCGCCACGATCCACTCGCTCCGCTCCGGTGCGGACTCGGCGAACCGGTGGCCGAGGATGAGCGGCCGGATCCCGAACGGGTCGCGGAACGCCAGGAGGCCGTGGCCCGCGATCATCGCGATCGTCGCGTAGGAGCCCTCCACGCGCTGGTGCACGCGCTCCACGGCATCGAACACCTGCGCCGGGTCGAGGTCGGTGCCGCGCACCTGCGCCTGCAGCTCATGCGCCAGGACGTTCACGAGGAGCTCCGTGTCGGACGACGTGTTGAGATGCCGACGGTCCACGTCGAAGAGCTCACGGGTGAGCTCGCGCGTGTTCGTGAGGTTGCCGTTGTGCACGAGGACGATGCCGTACGGCGCGTTCACGTAGAACGGCTGCGCCTCCTCCTCGTTCGAGGCGACGCCCTTCGTGGCGTACCGCACGTGCCCGAGACCCATCGTGCCGAGCAGCGCACGCATGTCGCGGGTGCGGAAGGCCTCCCGCACGTGACCGCGGGTCTTGTGGGAGTGGAAGACGTGACCTTCGTTGGTCGCGATGCCGGTGGAGTCCTGCCCGCGATGCTGCAGCAGGAGGAGCGCGTCGTAGATGGATTGGTTGGCTGGTCCCTGGGAGACGAGACCGACGATGCCGCACATGCGCAGCGGGCTCCAGACCGTAGAGTGGGGGGTACCGAACAAGTCTGCCATGCCTGCGGAGGATGAACGAATGGCGAATCCCTACGCTCAGGCCGGAGTCGACACGGCAGCCGGTGACCTCGCCGTCGAACTCATGAAGTCTGCGGTCTCGGCGACCCACACCGCGTCGGTCCTCGGTGGCGTGGGCGGGTTCGCTGGCCTGTACGACGTCTCATTCCTGCGCGACTTCCGGCGGCCGCTCCTCGCCACATCAACGGACGGCGTCGGCACGAAGGTCGCCATCGCGCAGGCCATCGACAAGCACGACACGATCGGGCAGGACCTCGTCGGCATGGTCGTCGACGACATCGTCGTCGTCGGCGCGAAGCCGCTCTTCATGACCGACTACATCGCCTGCGGCCGGGTCGTCCCGTCGCGCATCGCGGACATCGTCGCCGGGATCGCCCGCGGATGCGCCGCCACCGGGACCGCGCTCGTCGGCGGCGAGACCGCCGAGCACCCGGGACTCCTCGGGCCCGACGACTACGACGTGGCAGGAGCCGCTGTGGGCGCCGTGGAGGCCGACCTGCAGCTCGGCCCGCACCTCGTGCAGGACGGCGACGCCGTCATCGCGATCGCGTCCTCCGGGCTGCACTCGAACGGGTTCTCCCTGGTCCGCCACATCCTCGGCGCCCGTGGTGTGTCGTTCACGGATCACTCGGACGACCTCGGCGGCACCGTCGGCGAGGTCCTCCTCGAGCCGACGCGGCTCTACACGGCGCCGATCGTCCACCTGCTCGAGGATGCGACCTTCGCCGGTACCGTGCACGCGCTCAGCCACGTGACGGGCGGCGGCATCGCGGCGAACCTGGCCCGGGTCCTCCCGCTCGGCTCGTGGGTGGAGGTCGACCGGTCGACGTGGGCGCCCCTGCCGGTGTTCCAGGTGCTCGGCGACATGGCCGGCATGCCGCTCGAGGACACCGAGGGCACCTGGAATCTTGGCATCGGGATGATCGCGGTCGTGCAGCGGAGCGCCGCCGATCAGATCGTGCAGGCTCTCGGGGCGTCCGGCCTGGCGGCGTGGGCCGTGGGCGAGGTGTCGACGGCGACGCACGACCTCGCCGGGTTCGAGCAGGGCGCCAAGGGCGTCGACGGCGGCGCGGTGCGGCTCGTGGGGGCATACGCGGCGTAGAGGCGGGCGCGACGCGGGCCTGCGGTGCGGGGAGTGCGCCGCGGCGTGCGGTGAGTGCGCCGCGGCGTGCGCGAGGCGCGAGGCGCGGGGTCGTGCGGGAGGCGCGAGGCGCGGGGTCGTGCGGGAGGCGCGGGGTCGTGCCGTGAACATCGTTCTGCGTGCAAGACGCGACGCCGCGGCGTCGCGGTCCGGTCCCGGGACGATGTGTTGAGCGGGGGGCAGCGCCGTGCCGCCCGCCCCACACGACGACGCCACGCGACCAGGTCGCGCGGCGTCGCACAGGACGGCCCTCAGGCGGTCTTGTTCTGGTCCGGTTCCGACTCGAGGTCGTCGTCCCCGAACTCGTCGGCCCACTTGTCGACGTAGTCGGGCTCACCGGAGCTCTGGCCAGCGGACAGCTCGCGTTCGAGCGCACCGTAGTTGGTCTCAGGGCTGAAGTACTTCAACTCCCGAGCGACCTTGGTGTGCTTCGCCTTTTGACGGCCGCGCCCCATGCGTGACCCCCTCGTGTGATCGGCCCGGCGGCCGGCTCTGATCCGAGTGTCGGGTCGAATCCGGGTGTACCGAACGGTGCGTGGTTGGAAAACTGTCGTTCACTTTACCATGTACCCCGATTCGCTTTCGGCCGATCCGTGCCAGACACTGCAGAATCGGGAGGCGATGTCCGAACCTGCCGCTGTCCCCGCCGAGTCACGCGTCCGCGTGCTGGTGATCGGGGCGGGCCAGGCGGGTCTCTCGACCGTCTGGTACCTGCTGCGCGGGGGCCTCTCGATGGGAACCGACGTCCTGGTGGTCGACCGCGCACCCGCAGCGGGAGGGGCGTGGCAGTTCCGCTGGCAGGCGCTGCGCCTCGGGACTGCGCACCGGGTGGACGACCTGCCGGGGATGGCGGAGATGGGGCTGCGCTTCGCCGAGGCGGACCAGACCCGGCCCGCCCGGGACGTCGTCAGCGAGTACTACCGGCGTTGGGAGGCGCACCACAGGATCCCCGTCGAACGTCCCGTCGCGGTCGTCTCGGTGCGCGACGACGGGCGGGATCTCGTGGCGGTCCTCCGGCACGAGGACGGCTCGACACGGACCGTGCGGTCCGAGGTGGTGGTCACCGCGACCGGGACGTGGGGCGCGCCGTTCGTGCCCTGGTATCCGGGCCGAGACACGTTCCGTGGGCGGCAGATCGACACCACGCAGTATCGTTCGGCCGCGGAGTTCCGCGGGCAGGACGTCGTCGTCGTGGGCGGTGGCACGAGCGCGATCGGGTTCCTGCTCGAACTTGACGGGGTGGCCCGTTCGACGACGTGGTGCACGCGTCGGCCGGTCGCGTGGGCGGAGGGCCGGGCCGGCCTGGGGCTGCAGGCTGCGGTCGCCGCCGTGGCCGAGCAGGACGCCGCGGCGCGGGCAGGTCGATCCCTGCCGAGCATCGTCAGCGGAACCGGGGTCCCCGTGAGCCGGCGGATCCGCGCCGGGATCGACCGCGGGGTCCTTCGGCCCTGGCCCATGTTCACGTCGATCGAGACCGACGGTGTCCGAATGACCGACGGCTCGTTCCGGCATGCCGACGCGATCATCTGGGCGACCGGATTTCGCCCCGAGCTCCGGCACCTCCGCCTGCTCGGACTCCGCACCGCGAACGGAGGGCCGGCCGTGGTGGACGGCATGTCGCAACAGGACGGACGTGTGTTCTTCGCCGGGTACGGACCGCAGGCGTCGACGATCGGGGCGAGCCGCGCGGGGCGGCGCATCGCACGGCAGGTGCTCGCGCGGCTCGCGTCCGACTGAGCTCGGCATGCCTCCCGTCAGGCCACCCGCTCAGGAGTCGCCGCGACCGGTCTTCGACTGGAGGCGGTCGATGTGCTCCGACGCCTGCGCCTTGGTGAGGTCGGCGGGGAGCTCCTCGCCAGCCTCTCGCGCGAGGGTGTCGAGGTAGCTGCGCTGCGGGCCGGTCATCGGCTCATCACCGGTGACCCAGTCCTCCGGGTCCTTGCTCGCGGTCGTCGACGGGTCCGGGCGGGTGCCGCCGATGGTCTCCTGCTGGTCGGGCTGCTCTTCATCGCTCATGCCGCAGACGCTACGCCGAACCGCCGACGATCCTCTCGGCGCACGGGTGGAAGCGCGGTCAGATCGGCTCGGCGACGTACCGCACGAGGTCCGGCTCGACCGCGTTCACCGCGACGGGCACGACCTGTCCGTCCGGAGCGGCGATCCACATGGTGTTCGCCTGCTCATCGAGGCGCTCGATCTCGTGGCGTTCCCCGCCCGACACCGAGAACGCACGGACGCGGACGGCTCCGCGTGACGGCGCGGGCGGGAGGCCGACCCGATCGGCGGCGCGGTCGGGGTACACACCCGGGGCGAGGACCGGCGCGACGGGCATGGTGACGACGGCGACGCCGGCCGCCCCGGCGTCGGTCACGGCGTCCGGGGAGACGCTGACGATGCGAACGACCTCCTCGCGGGGGAGCGGGGCGTCGAGCCTCGGCTCCGCGGGCGGCCCCACCAACGCGCGGAACGCAGGACGACCGTCGGGGCCGAGGTGGCCCTCCCGGTCGGTGATGCGGACGCGCCCCCGGGTGCGGGTGTCGGCGAAGAGCCCCGGCTCCAGACCGGCCACGTTCGCCTCGACGAGCGGCACGACGACGCGGTCCGGGCGGTACCAGTCGCGGAGGTCCGCGGGGTCGACCCAGCCGACGCTCGGCACGCCGCGGGCGAGCGTCGCGTGCCCGTGGGGGCGCTCGTCGAGCGCGCCGAGCGGGTGTTCCCCGACCACTGCGACGAGCCCGTCGTACCGGCCGTCGTCGGAGGGTCGGGGCTCGGTCGGAAGGACCTCGACCCGCTTGGAGACCTTGCCGCCAAGGCTGTCGAACGTCGCGAAGGTGCGGAGCTCCTCCACAGCGGTCGGCGTCTCATCGGTCATCGCGCGACCATGCTACGTGCGGTCGGCGGTGTGTTCCGTGGGCGGCGACGGGACACGCAGCGGGACCGATCCGGTGGCGAGCGTCGCGTCGGCGCCCTCCGCCGGGCCCGCGGGGCGCACGGCGCGCCGCGGCTGCTCGACGCTGTTGCGTCGCTCCGACCGCACGAGACGGTCGGCCTGGACCTCGCCGGCCCCGTGCGACTGCCCGCGGCGAACGGGCGGGCGCACCGGCTCGCCGCGGCGGTCCTGCCCGGGGAACGGGCGGGATCGCCGGCCGTACAGGAGCTCGGAGGAGTCGAGCAGCCACGGCACGAGCGCGACGGTGACGCCGTGCATCAGGAGGAGCTTCTTGCGGATCCGGCGGCCGCGGTGGTTGTGCAGCGCCGACTCCCACCAGTGCCCGACGACGAAGATCGGCGTGTAGACCGTGACCACCTCGGATCCGTGCTCCTCGCGGTGGTGCTTGAGGTACTTGATGAGGGGCGTCGAGATGTCGCGGTACGGGCTCGCGACGATGGTGAGCGGCACCTCGATCCCGAACTCGAGCCACTGGTCCTTGAGGCGCTGCGCGTCCTCCTCGTCGATGGCGATGTGCAGTGCCTCGCATGAGGCGTGCTTGGCGGAGACCGCGTAGTCGACCGCCTTGAGCACGGGCTTCTGCAGCTTGTTCACCAGGACGATCGCATGGTCTCCGGTCGCTCCGAACTGCGTCTCCCCGTCCGCCGCGATCTCGTACGAGACGTCCCGGTAGTAGCGGTTCACGCCGAGCATGAGCACGAACAGGATCGGCATGATCACGAACACGAGCCAGGCGCCGTGGGTGAACTTCGTGATGGTGACGACGACGAGCACGATGAACGTGAAGGAGGCGCCGATCGCGTTGATCGAGAGGCTCCGCCACACCTGCCCGCGGTTCAGCGGCTCGGCGAGCGTCGCCGGGTCCGCGTGCAGCAGGCTGAGCCAGTGCCGGACCATGCCGCTCTGCCCGAGTGTGAACGACACGAACACGCCGATGATGTACAGCTGGATGAGCGCCGTGACGTTCGCGCGGTAGACGATGAGCAGGGCCGCAGCGACGAGCGCGAGGACGATGACGCCGTTCGAGTAGATGAGGCGGTCGCCGCGGGTGGACAGCGCCTTCGGCGCGTACGAGTCGCGGGCGAGGATCGAGCCGAGCAGCGGGAAGCCGTTGAACGCCGTGTTGGCGGCGAGGAGCAGGACCGCGGCGGTCGTCGCCTGCAGGATGAAGAAGAGCACGCTGTTGTTGCCGAACACCGCGGCGGCGATCTGCGCGATGAGCGAGCGCTGCGGTGTGGTCGCGCAGTCTGCGAACCCTTGCAGGTCGCACGCGTTCTCCGCGTAGTGGACGCGGGAGATGAGGGCGATCGTGATCAGGCCGATGAACAGGACGATCGCGATGCCGCCCATCGCGACGAGCGTGGTCTGCGCGTTCCGGATCTTCGGACGGCGGAACGCCTGCACGCCGTTCGCGATCGCCTCCACGCCCGTGAGCGCGGAGCAGCCTGAGGCGAAGGCGCGGAGGAGCAGCAGGATGAACGCGGCATGGGTCAGGTCGTCGCCGTGGCCGACCAGGTACCCGGCCGACTCCGCCACCGGCGCGTGACCGAGGAACGTGCGGACGAGCCCGGTGATGACCATGACGAACACGCTCGCCACGAACAGGTACGTCGGGATCGCGAAGGCCTTGCTGGACTCCCGGACGCCCCGGAGGTTCACCCCGGCCAGGACGACGACGAACAGCAGGGCGAGCTCCACGCGGAACTCGTTGAGCATGGGCAGCGCGGAGATGATGTTGTCCACACCGGACGCGACCGACACGGCGACGGTCATCACGTAGTCGACGAGGAGCGCCGACGCGACGATCAGGCCCGCTTTCTCGCCGAGGTTCTTGTGCGCGACCTCGTAGTCGCCGCCACCGGACGGGTACGCCTTGATGAGCTGGCGGTACGACGCGACGACCACGACGAGCAGCAGGACGACGAGCGCGGCGACCCACGGCGCGAACGTCAGGAACGACATCCCGCCGAGCAGCAGGATCATGAGGAGCTCCTGCGGGGCATAGGCCACCGAGGAGAGGGGGTCGCTCGCGAAGATCGGGAGCGCCAGATGCTTTGGCAGGAGCTGCCCCTCGAGTTTCTCGGAGGGGAGCGGATCGCCGATCAGCCGCGCTTTCAGCGACCGGATCTCGTTCGTCACGAGGGGCAAACCTACTCACTTGCGAGCGCGTGTCAAACGGGGGAGGCCGCCCCGGTATTCCCGCGGCATCCCTGATTTCTCCCCGTCGCACTCGAACGGACCGCACGGGCGTGTTCTCCACAGGCTGAGAACCCGCCGGGGGAGTGTCGGTGGGGGACTGCGATGATCGACGCGTGCATCTCCTGTCGGTCTTCAGCCTGCGGAATCGCGCGCTCATCGCGCTCGTGACCATCGTCGTCGCGATCTTCGGCGGGATCGCGCTGACGAACCTCAAGCAGGAGCTCATCCCGAGCGTCGAGTTCCCGCAGGTCGCGATCGTCAGCGCCTACCCCGGCGCGACGCCGGAGGTCGTCTCCAACGACGTGTCGACGAAGATCGAGCAGGGCATCCAGGCGGTGCCCGACCTCAAGTCGACGACGGCGACCGCGTCGACCGGGCAGAGCGTCGTCTCGGCGGAGTTCGACTACGGCTCCAACCTCGCCAGTGCCGAGGACAAGATCCAGACGGTGGTCAACGCCCTCTCGCTGCCCGACACGGTGCAGACGCAGATCGTCACCGGGTCCTTCGACGACATCCCGGTGCTCCAGCTCGCGGTGTCGGACCCCGGGGCGAACCAGGAGACGCTCGTCGACACGCTCAACCAGACCGCGATCCCGGATCTGGAGAAGCTCGACGGTGTGCGCGCGGCCGACGTGTACGGCAACCCCGGCCGGCGGGTCGTGATCACGCCCGATCAGGCGAAGCTCGCGGCAGCCGGGCTGTCCCAGACCGCGATCAGCGACGCGCTCGACGACAACGGCACGCTCGTGCCCGGTGGCACGATCACCGAGAACGGCACGACGCTCTCCATCCAGACGGGCAAGCGCCTGGCGAGCATCGACGACATCAGCGCGCTGCCGTTGACGGGTGGCACCTCGCCGACGACGGGTGCCGCGACGACCGCGACCATCGGGGATGTCGCGGAGGTCCGGCTCGCGGAGTCGCCACGGACCTCCATCAGCCGCGTCAACGGCAAGGAGGCCCTGACCGTCGCGATCACGAAGACCCAGGACGCGAACACGGTGGACGTCTCCAAGACCGTGACCGCTGCGCTGCCCGGCATCGAGGAGAAGGTCGGCGGCGACCTGCAGTTCACCGTGGTCTTCGACCAGGCGCCCTACATCCAGCAGTCCATCGACTCGCTGGCGGAGGAGGGACTGCTCGGCCTCGGCTTCGCGGTCGTCGTCATCCTGATCTTCCTGCTCTCCTGGCGGTCGACGCTCGTCACGGTGGTGTCGATCCCGACGAGCGTGCTCCTCGCCGCGATCGGCATGCAGGCGGCGGGGTACACGCTCAACATCATCACGCTCGCCGGCATCACCATCGCGATCGGACGCGTCGTCGACGACTCGATCGTCGTGATCGAGAACATCAAGCGCCACCTCCAGCCCGGCGTGGACCGCGTGCGGGCCGTGACCGACGGCGTGCGCGAGGTCGCCGGTGCGGTCACCGCGTCGACGCTCACCACGGTCGTGGTGTTCCTGCCGGTGGCGTTCGTCCAGGAGCTCGTCGGCGAGCTGTTCCGCCCGTTCGCCCTGACGGTGACGATGGCGCTCGTCGCGTCGCTCCTCGTCGCGTTGACGATCGTGCCGGTCTTGGCGTACTGGCTCCTGCGCGCCCCGAAGACACCGCACCGGCACGTCGGCGGAGCGACGGCGGCACCGGGGGGCGCCTCCGGTGGAGCGGCGGCAGCAGAGGACGGATGGCCGACGCCCTCCGGAACCGACGGCGCGCTCGCGAGCGCCACGGACCTCCACGACGCCGGGGCTCCGGATCGGCTCCGTCGCGCCTACCAGCCGGTGCTGCACTGGGCGCTCCGGTTCCCGGCCCTCGTGCTCGTCCTCGCCGTGCTCGTGCTCGGCGGCACGGCGGCCGCGTTGCCGCTCGTGAAGACGAACTACCTCGGGGACTCCGGGCAGAACACGTTCACGGTGAGCCAGACCCTCGCACCGGCGACAAGCCTCGCCGAGCAGTCGGCTGCCGCGCGCCGCGTGGAGCGGGTGCTGAACCGCATCGACGGCGTCGAGACGGTCCAGGTCACCATCGGGTCCAGCGGCGGCTCGCTGCAGGCCGCGTTCTCCGGCGGTGGTGGGGGCGGGATCACCTACTCCGTCACCACGGACGCCGACAAGGATCAGACGGCGCTGCAGGCTGCCGCCCGGAAGCGTCTCGACGCGCTCACCGACGTGGGAACGGTCTCGATGTCGTCGTCGTCGAGCTTCGGCTCGGATTCGGACATCGAGGTCGACGTCACCGCTCCCACGCAGACGCAGCTCCGGGCCGCCGCGGACACCGTCCTCAAGGCCATGCGGAACGTGGCGAACACGACCGCTGCGTCGAGCAACCTCTCCGCGGCCGAGCCGTACCTGGCGGTGAACGTCGACCGGGTGAAGGCCGCCGCGGCAGGGCTCACGGAGACCGAGGTCGGCGGCATCGTCGCGGCGTCCGTGTCGCCGCAGCAGAAGGGCACGGTCGAGTTCGGCGACGCGAGCCTTGACATCTACATCCAGAACGCGACGCCCCCGACGACGGCCGACGCCCTGCGGAACCTGTCGATCCCGACGGCGACGGGGCCGGTGGCGCTGTCCGACCTCGCCACGGTCGAGCAGTCCGATGGGCCGACGTCGGTCACGACGACGAACGCGGTGCGCACCGCGACGATCTCGGTCACGCCGTCCGCCACGAACCTCGGTGCGGCCACGCAGTCCGTCACCGCCGCGGTCGACGATCTCGCGCTGCCGCGGGGCGCGGACGCCTCGATCGGCGGTGTCGCGTCGAGTCAGACGAGTGCGTTCGGGCAGCTGCTGCTCGCGGGGCTCATCGCGATCCTCATCGTCTACGTCGTCATGGTCGCGGCGTTCCGGAGTCTGCTCCAGCCGCTCATGCTGCTCGTGTCGATCCCGTTCGCGGCGACGGGGGCGATCCTGCTGCAGATCGTGTCCGGGATCCCGCTCGGGGTCGCGTCGCTCATCGGCGCGCTCATGCTCGTCGGGATCGTGGTGACGAACGCGATCGTGCTCATCGACCTCGTCAACCAGTACCGCCGGCGAGGGCTCCGCGTGCGCGAGGCGATGATCGAGGGGGCGACGCGGCGGCTCCGTCCGATCCTCATGACCGCGCTCGCCACGATCTTCGCCCTCGTGCCCATGGCGATCGGGCTCACCGGGCAGGGCGGGTTCATCTCGCAGCCGCTCGCGCTCATCGTGATCGGCGGCCTCGTGTCGTCGACGGTCCTGACCCTCGTCGTCCTTCCGGCGCTGTACGCGGCTGTCGAGGGAGCTCGGGAACGGCGGGCGGAGCGGCGGGAGGCCCGTGCCATCAGCCCGACCGGTGAGGATGCGACGGGCGAGGCGTTCGAGCGCATCGGCTGAGCCGGGCCTGCGCGGGTGGCGACCCAGGTCCGACCCCGCGGCGGAATCGCGACGGCCCCGATCCTCCAAGAGGACCGGGGCCGTCGGCGTGTTCGGTGTCGGTGCGACTCACTCCCAGCCGAGACGATGCTCGTCGGTGGCGGGTGCGGTGAACCAGTTGACGAGGACGCAGACGAGCGAGCACATGAATGTGATCGCCGCGAGCTGCGCCACGATCGAGGGGTGCTGCGTGATCGCCGCGTAGCCCCCGAACGCTGTCGCCACGATGAACGACAGGCCGAGCAGCAGCTCGGCACCGGCACGGAGGAACGTCATGCCACCCCATTCGGGTGCGGTCGCGTCGGGCGCGGTCGCGGTGGTGGCCCGGTGCTGGGTCGGGATCTCGGAGAAGCTCACGACGATCAGTGTGATGTTCCCGAGCCTCGCTCGACAGTCCCGAATCCGGGTGCCACCCCAACGGGTGTCAGCCCTCGAGCCGCTCATGCCGCACGCGGATGACGGGCGATGACGTGGTTGGCGTGCCGCGAGGCGGACCGGGCGTGCGACGACGCGGCTGGTTAGAGGTGGTGTTCGCACCGGGGGTCGCGTAGACTAGATCGGTCGGCTCTCGACAGCGCAGCGTTGGCTGCGTATGGGTGTGTGTATCTCGAGGGCTGGAATCCCGTCGAATTGCGACGGGACGAACCCCCTCTCCGCGATCCGCCCCGGCCGACGAATGCCCTGGGTGTGCAGCGGCATGTCAACACCCCGGAAAGAATCCATGCCTCCCTTCAAGAAGGGCGCGCCGTCGCGCGCCACTGACCGTGTCCGTCACGACGACGGCACCCCTGCCGCCCGCAGCTCGAAGCACCGCGGGTACCGCCCCGAGGCGCCCGGGGCCCCGCGCGAGAAGAACCGCTGGAACGCGAACGAGCGCCGGGACCGTGCGGGGTCCGGCGCGCAGCGCTCGGAGCGGCCCAACTGGGAGCCTCGCTCCGCCAAGGACAGCCGCGGGCGTGGGCGCTTCGAGCGCGACGAGCGCCGAAGCACGGGCGGGGGGTTCGACCGCGATGGTCGTGTGCCCCGTGGGGATGACCGTGCGCCGCGGTCGTACGATCGGAGCGACCGTGCCCCCCGTTCCTCCGACCGGTACGACCGGAATGACCGGAGCGACCGTGCACAGCGTGGGGATGACCGTGCACCGCGCTCGTACGACCGGAGCGACCGTGCACCGCGCTCGTACGACCGGAGCGATCGCAGCGACCGTGCCCCGCGTTCCTCCGACCGGTACGACCGGAGCGACCGTGCCCCGCGTGGGGATGACCGTGCGCCGCGGTCGTACGACCGGAGCGACCGTGCGCCGCGGTCCTATGACCGCAGCGATCGCAGCGACCGTGCCCCGCGCTCGTACGACCGGAATGACCGTGCCCCGCGTTCGTACGACCGGAACGACCGTGCCCCGCGCTCGTACGACCGGAACGACCGTGCCCCGCGTTCGTACGACCGGAACGACCGTGCGCCGTCGCAGAGCGGCCGCTACTTCGGCGACGCCCGCGAGGACCGCCAGGCGTTCGTCCCCGCGGACGACGTCAAGCTCGCGAAGCTCCAGGCGGAGGCCACCGTCGCCGCCGACGTCGACGGCGTCACCTTCGGCGAGCTCGGCATCGGCAGCAACATCGTGCGGGTCCTGAACGAGATGGGCGCCGCCCGTCCGTTCCCGATCCAGGCCGCCACGATCCCCGACGTGCTCGCCGGCAAGGATGTCCTCGGTCGCGGCCGCACCGGTTCGGGCAAGACGATCGCGTTCGGTGCACCGCTCGTCGAGAAGCTCATGGAGAACAACGGCGGCAAGAACCGCCAGATGGGCCGGAACCCCCGGGCCCTCATCCTGGCGCCGACGCGAGAGCTCGCGCTCCAGATCGACCGCACCGTGCAGCCGATCGCTCGCGCCGTCGGACTGTTCACGACGCAGATCTACGGCGGCGTGCCGCAGGGCCGTCAGGTCGGAGCGCTCCAGCGCGGTGTCGACATCATCGTCGGCACCCCGGGCCGCATCGAGGACCTCATCGCGCAGGGCCGGCTCGACCTCAGCGAGGTCGTCATCACCGTCCTCGACGAGGCCGACCACATGTGCGATCTCGGGTTCCTCGAGCCCGTCGAGCGCATCCTCGAGGCCACGGCCGACGTCACCCCGACCGGGGCGCGTGCGCAGAAGCTCCTCTTCAGCGCGACGCTCGACACGCAGGTCGCTTCGCTCGTCGACAAGTTCCTGGTCGACCCGGCGGTGCACGAGGTCCTCGGCGAGGACCAGGCGTCCGCGACGATCGACCACCGCGTCCTCCTGGTCGAGCAGCGCGACAAGGACCGCGTCGTCGAGGAGCTCGTCGCCGGAAGGGGCAAGACCCTCGTCTTCGCTCGGACGCGCGCCTACGCGGAGCGTCTCGCGGACCAGCTCGAGGACGTCGGCATCCGCGCGACGAGCCTGCACGGGGACCTCAACCAGGGCCGCCGCACACGCAACCTCGCGCTCCTCACCAGCGGGCGCGTGGACGTGCTCGTCGCCACGGACGTCGCCGCGCGCGGCATCCACGTCGACGACATCTCGCTGGTGATCCAGGCGGACGCCCCGGACGACTACAAGACGTACATGCACCGCTCCGGCCGGACTGGCCGCGCCGGCAAGGAGGGCACCGTCGTGACCCTGATCCCGCGTGGGCGGCAGCGCCGCATGGAGGACATGCTCGGCCGTGCGGAGATCGACGCGGACATGGTGCCGGTCGCACCCGGCGACGCCGTGATCGAGGAGCTCGCGCGGCGCTGACCGCGGATCAGACGTCGAAGGGCCCGGTCACCACGTGATGACCGGGCCCTTCGACGTCGTGACGGCAGCTCAGGCGAACAGGAGGCCGCGGACGTAGCCGGCCTGGCCGGCGTGCTGGTTGCAGTCGTCGAGGACGCTGACCAACCGGACGCCGGCGGTGACGGGCGGGTCCCACGCCTCGTCGACCACAGCATCGAGGTCGGTGTCGGACATGTGCGCCAGCACGTCCTTGGTCCGCGCGGTGACGGCGTCGAGGTACCCGGTGAGCAGATCCGCCGAGGCGCGGACCCGCCCGACGTCGTCCCGGGACATGCCGTAGCCGAGCGCCTCGCGGGGCAGCGGCAGGGCGAATCGCTCGTACCAGCCGTCGGCGGTCCAGACCTGCTCGGAGCCGGCGAGATCGGCGACCTGGACGTCCTGGCCACGGGCGATGTGCCAGGCGAGCCAGGCGAGCGTGTTCGCGCCGGCGGAGGGTCGCGCCGCCAGCTGGTCCACCGAGAGGCCGCGCACGGCGCGCCCGACCGTCTCGGGAACCCGGGAGAACGCTTCGGTGAGGAGTTCCTGTGGGGTCATGGACGCCACGGTAGACCCGACCGCACCGGGCGTCCCGACGATGTCCTCCGTCCCCGCTACCGTGATTGTCGTCCGGGCCACCGGGCGGCGGACACCAGCGGACGAACGGAGGCGACGCGTGCGGATCCTGCACACCGGCGATTGGCACCTCGGCCGCACGCTGCTCGGCGCGGACCTGCTCGAGCATCAGGCGATCTTCCTCGACTTCCTCGTCGAGACGGTCCGGGACCGCGCGGTGGACGTCGTCGTGATCGCGGGAGACGTCTACGACCGGGCGATCCCGCCGGTGCCTGCCGTCCGGATGCTCTCCGATGCCCTGGGCCGACTGGCCGCGCTCGCACCGGTCGTCGTCACGCCCGGTAACCACGACTCGGCTGCGCGGCTCGGGTTCGGCGCCGGGTTCATGTCCGACCGGGTGCGGATCCTGGCGAGCGTCGCCGGCGTCGACACCCCGGTGCTGCTGGCGGACCAGCACGGCCCGGTCGCGGTCTACGGGCTGCCGTACCTCTCACCCGACATGGTGCGATCCGCCCTGTCGCCGGACCCTGCGCAGCCCCTCGCGCGGTCGCACGAGGCCGTGGTCCGCGCCGCGATGGACCGTGTGCGGGCCGATCTGGAGGCGCGCCCCGGCACCCGGAGTGTCGTGGTCGCGCACGCGTTCGTGGGCGGCGCGGAGCCGTCGGACAGCGAGCAGGACATCCGGGTCGGCGGAGTCGACCGGGTCGCAGCGTCCGCCTTCGACGGGGTCGACTACGTCGCGCTCGGACACCTGCACGGCCCGCAGCGCGTCGGAGACGGGGACCGGATCCGGTACGCCGGGTCGCCGCTGGCGTTCTCGTTCGGCGAGCGGCACCAGCACAAGTCCGTGACCCTCGTCGAGCTCGACGGCTCCGGCATCCCGACCGTCGAACTCGTGCCGACGCCCGTGCCACGACCGCTCGTCGACGTGCGCGGCACGATCGCCGCGATCGAGGACGGCACCGCGTCGGCGGCGACGGACGCATGGGCGCGCGTCACCGTGACCGACACGCTGCATCCCGATCGGATGTATGCGCGGGTCAAGGAACGCTTCCCGTTCGCGCTCTCGATCCTCCACGAGCCCGAGGGAGGCGCGGTCCGTGCCGCCGCTCGGGCCGTCACCGCCGTCTCGGACCCGGTGGAGGTCGCTGCCGACTTCGTGACGTTCGCCACCGGCGCCGCGCCTGCGTCGGCTGACGTCGTGATCCTCCGCGACGCGTACGAGACCGCCGCTGCAGGCGCGGGTCCGGACCACGCCACGGGCGGTCGCTGATGTACCTGCACGCGCTGTCCCTCCAGGCGATCGGCCCGTACGCCGGACGGGTCGACATCGACTTCGCCGCGCTCGGCGCGTCCGGGGTGTTCCTGCTCGAGGGGCCGACCGGGTCGGGCAAGTCGACGATCATCGACGCGGTGGTCTTCGCGCTCTACGGGTCGCTCGCCGGCGAGGGTGCGAGCAAGGACCGCCTGCACAGCCAGCACGCGGCGGCCCCGGCAGAACCGTTCGTCGAGCTCGTGTTCCAGACCGGCGCGGGCGTGCACCGGGTCCGCCGGACCCCGTCGTACGAGCGCCCGAAGCAGCGCGGCACCGGCACCGTGATGCAGCAGGCGTCCGCACGGCTGTGGCGTCTCGCCGCACCGGAGGACACGGTGGGCGAACCGGTGTCCGACCGTGCGCAGGAGGTCGGCGCGGAGATCACCAGGATCATCGGCCTCGACCGCACCCAGTTCGTGCAGACCGTCGTGCTGCCACAGGGCGAGTTCGCGCGGTTCCTGCGAGCACCGGGGGAGGACCGCCGCGAGCTGCTGCAGTCCCTGTTCGGCACCGCCATCTACGAGCGCACCACGGACGAGCTCGTCGCACGGCGGCGCGCGGCGGCCGCGTCGGTCGAGGCCGCGGACGCAGCGGTCCGCGACGCGCTGAGCCGGTTCGAGGAGGCGTCGGGGCGGTCCGACGCGACCGAGGACACCGCCGCCGACATCGCCGCGCTGGTCGATCAGGAGGCACGCGATGCGGAGGGCGCCCACGCGACGGCGGCCGCTGCGTCGACCACGGCCAGCGCCGCCGCCGACCAGGCGGAGCGGCGGGTCGCGGCGCTGCTGCGTCGTCAGGATCTGCTCGCGCGTCAGGCCGTGCTGGCGACGTCCACGGCGGAGGTGGCGGCGGCCCGGGAGCATCTCGAGCTCGCGGATCGCGCGGCACGGGTCGTCGGGCTGCTCGCCGGGCTCGACGCGGCTCGGGATCGGGCTCGGCGACGTCGGACGGCGCGGACCGACGTCTGCGTCCGACACGCGAAGCTCCTCGCCACGTGGGGAGGCGCCCCGGCCGGCCCGGGTGAGGAGGCCACCGCCGACGCCGACGGGCACGGCCGGCTCGATGCCGCGGTGCTGGCCGAGCGCGCGGCGGCGGTGCGGGCCGTGGCGGCGGAAGCGCGGCACCTGATCCCTGTCGAACAGGGGCTCGACGGACGCCGGGAGCATCTCGGCGTGATGGAACGCTCCCTCGTCGGCCTGCGCGTCCGGCTCGATGCGCTCGTGCAGCAGCTCGCGGCGCGCCCCGCGGAGCGGGTGCTCCTGGTCGAGGCCGCCCGGGTGGTGTCCGTCGAGGCCGGCGACGCGGGGACCGCGGAACGGGAGCTCGCCGACGCGGAGGAACTCGGTCGCGCCGTCCTCGCCGAGGAGCGCGCGGCGGCGACGCTCGGCCGGGCGGACGCCGCACTCGCCGCAGCGTCGGAACACGCGGCGGCTGCGATCCGGCTGGAGGCGGACCTCCGCACGCGCCGGGCTGCGGGACTTGCCGGGGAGCTCGGTGCCGCCCTGACCGATGACACCCCCTGCCCGGTCTGCGGATCCCGCGACCATCCGCACGTCGCGACCGCCACCGACGGGCAGCCGTCGGCGGAGCAGATCGACGAGGCTGCCGCGCGGCGCATCGCGGCAGACGCCGAGCAGAGCGCCGCCGCCGCACGTCGCGCCGTCGCGATCGGCGAGCACGAACGACTCGTCGCCGTGGTCGGCGACGCGACCCCGGAGACCGTCGGCCGCCGGGTGCAGACCGCGCGGGATCGGATCGCTGCCGCTGCCGCGGCTGCCGCTGCCGCGGCGGCTGCGCAGGAACGGCTCTCCGCGTTCGACGAGGAGTCGCTGGCGCTGGCGTCCGCGAACACGCACCTTGCCGCCCGGGTCGCGGCCACCGCGGCGTCGATCGATGCCGACCGGGCCGCGATCACGCGCGATGCCGGCACGGTGGACGCCTGCCGTGAGCAGCTCGTGGCCGACGGTGCGGACCGCGGTGCCGCCCTCGCGGACGCGGTGGCGGCGCTCGACCGTGACGCGGACGCCCTCGTGGAGGTCGTCACCGCGATCGAGGCGGTCGCGGCGGCGGATCGCGATGCCGCGGACCGCGCCGAGGAGGCCGATCGGACGCTCCAGGAGCACGGGTTCGCCGACCCGGAGGCAGCCCGGTCCGGTGCCCTGCGGGCGGACGACGCCGCGGTGCTGCGGTCGCGGGTGTCCGCACACGACCGGGAGGCCGCGGTCCTGCACGCCGCGCTCGCCGAGCCCGAGATCGTGGCGGCCGAGGCCGACACCACCGCGGCCATCGACCTCGACGGCGCGCGGGCAGCGGCCCACGCCGCGCGCCTCCGACTCGACGAGGCGACGCGGGCCGCTGCCACCGCGGCGACACGGGCGCGGGCCACGGCTGTGCGTCTGGGCTATCTGGGCCGTGCGGTCGCCGACCGGGCGTCGACGTCCGCGGAGAGCCGGGCGGTGGTCCGCCTCGCCGACATCGCCACCGCTGCACCGAGCGTCAACCCGACGGGCATCACGCTCGCCAGTTACGTGCTCATGCGCCGATTCGAGGACGTCGTCGCCGCCGCGAACAGCCGGCTCGGCGCGATGCTCGGCGGGCGGTTCGCGCTCGAGACCTCGGACGAACGCGAGACGTCCTCCCGGTCGCGCCGCACCGGTCTCGCATTGGCCGTACGCGATCACGAGACCGGTCGCACGCGTGACCCCCGGAGCCTGTCCGGCGGTGAGACCTTCACGGCCTCCCTGTGCCTGGCGCTCGGTCTCGCCGACGTCGTGCAGGCCGAGGCGGGCGGGGTCGAACTCGGCACCCTGTTCGTCGACGAGGGCTTCGGCACGCTCGACCCCGAGACACTCGACGGGGTGGTCGGGCAGCTCTCGCAGCTCACCGCCGGTGGCCGGCAGGTCGGGATCGTCAGCCATGTCGAGGAGCTCAAGCAGCGCATCCCGGACCGGGTCGAGGTGCGCCGTGCACCGGGTGGCGGGTCCGTCGTGACCACCACGGTGTGAGGCGAGGCGAGGCGCCACGGCACGGGTAGCGTTGCGGGATGGACCACACGATCCGGCCGTTCACCTCTGACGACACCGAGGCCGTCGTGGCCCTGTGGACAGAGTGCGGCCTGGTCCGCCCGTGGAACGACCCGCACCGGGACATCGAGCGCAAGCTGTCCGTGCAGCCGGAGCTGTTCTTGGTGGCCACGCCCGCGGATGCACCCGGCACGGTGGTCGGCGCGGGCATGGCCGGATTCGACGGGCACCGCGGCTGGGTGAACTATCTCGCCGTGTCGCCCGCCCTGCAGGGCTCGGGGCTCGGACGGCAGCTGATGGCGGTGTTCGAGGAGCGGCTCACGGCGATGGGCTGCCCGAAGCTCAACCTGCAGGTCCGCGCCGGCAACGATGCCGTGATCGGCTTCTACGCCAGGCTCGGGTACACCGACGACCGCACGGTGTCGATGGGAAAACGCCTCATCGCCGACAGCGACGCGCCCCGCCCGGACTGAGGGAGGGCCCGGACTGCGGGAGGGCCGGACTGCGGGAGGGCCGGGAACGCCAGGGAGGGCCGGACCCTCCACCGCGGTCACGGCACGCACCGCGGCGGCCGTCCCTGCTACGAGAGCGCGAGGCCGACGGAGGCGATGAGCGCGAGCGCCATGCCGAGCACCTGCACGGCCCCGAGTCGCTCCCGCAGCACGAACGTCGCGAGCACGATGGTGCCGATCGGGTAGAGCGCGTTGAGCACGCTCATCACCGGCAGCACGCTCGGGTCGCTCGACGAGTGCAGGCCGGCCTGGATGAACACGTTCGCTGCGGCGTCGCAGCATCCACATGCCACGAGTGTCCAGACGAGCCCCCGCGTCCACCACCGCGCCGGTCCTCGCCCCCCGGCGCGGCTGGGCACCCGGCGCGTCAGCGTCGCACCGACGAGCACGATGGCCCCCATGACCACCACCTGGACCGTGCGTGCCACGAGCAGCGGGGCGGCGCCGGAGTCCGCGGGTGTGGCGGCGAAGGCCAGGACGAGCCCACCGAACGCCGCGCCCGAGCAGAGCGCGGTGAGGAGCCCGCGGACCGAGATCCTCGCCCCGGAGTGGTCGTCCACGGCGGCGACGAGCACGACGGCGACAATCGCCAGCACCACGGCACCGACGCCGACCGGGGAGAGCGCGATGCCGCGGAACACACCCACGACCACGGGGAGGATCGCCGACACCACCGCGGTGATCGGCGACAGGACGCTCATCGGCCCGACCGCGAGCGCGCCGTAGAGCAAGACCACCCCGAGCGTGCCGGACAGGCCCCCGAGCACGCCGAACAGGACGGCGTCGCGCGAGAACGCGGACTCCACGACCAGGAGTCCGACGAGGATCGGCACGAGTCCGACCGCGGCGGTGACCGCGGTGACGAGGACCGCGGGAATGCGCTTCGCGGCGAGGCCGCCGAGGAAGTCGGCGAAGCCGTACGTGACGGCGCCGGCGAGTCCGAGCAGGACCGTGAGCATGGCGCCCATCCTGCCAGCGACGCCAACGAGTGGTGCCGGTACGCTGCCGTGTGTGAGCGTTCCCTACCATCGGCTGTTCCGCGTCCATCCGCGCTACCGGTGGTGGCGGCCGCTCGTCGCCCTTGCGATCTTCCTCGGGTTCTACCTCGTGAGCCAGGTGCTCATCGCGGTGGGGTTCTTCGTGCCGATCCTCGTGCACTCTGGGGTGGAGGGGCTGCAGGACTTCGCCACCACGCTGCAGGACGACGCGCTGTCGTCCTCCGATCCGCTCGTGCTCGGGCTGACGCTCGCGTCGCTCGTCCTGCTGCTCCCCGCGATCATGTGGGCCGTGAAGCTCGCTCGGCTCGGTCCGTTCGGTCAGCTCTCGTCGGTCCGCCTGCGGATCCGGTGGGGGTGGATGGCCCGCTGCCTCCTGCCGCTGCTCGTGCTCGCCGTCCTCATGGTGGGGATCCAAGCGTTCCTCGGGTCCGACGCCATCTACGTCATCGACGGGTCGGGTGTGCACCCGAACACCGCCGCGATCGGCCAGTCCACCGTGCGCGTCGAGACGCTCGTGATCGTCCTGGTCATGGTGATCGTGCTCGTGCCGTTCCAGGCGGCGGCGGAGGAGTACATCTTCCGCGGGTTCCTCCTGCAGACCATCGGCGGGTGGATCCGGAACCCGATTCCTGCGATCGTCGTCTCCACCGTGTGCTTCGCGGTCCTGCACGTGCCGAACGGCTACAACATCTGGGGCATCCTCGACGTCGGCTCGTTCGGTGCGATCGCGGCGATCCTCGTGTGGCGCACGGGCGGCTTGGAGGCCGGGATCCTCGCGCATGCGCTCAACAACATCGTCATCTTCGTGCTGCAGGCACCCGGGTGGTCGAAGATCGATCCGGACCCGCAGGGGACGTGGGTCGGGTGGCTCGTCACGCTCATCACCATGGGTGCGTATTGGGGCATGGTCGAGTTCATGATGCGCGGCGGGCGCCTCGAGCGCCGTCGCCGCGGTACGGAGGCTCCGCGGTACCGGGGCGCCCCGCCCGCATGGGCCGGCACCACCGCGCGTCCCGAGGACCCGGCCGACGGGTGGGAGGGTGTGCCCGCGCTGGCGACGGCGGCCCCGGTCGCCGCGGGTACCGCTGGCACCCCCGCGGATTCCAGTCCGTCGGGCATCCACAGCCCCGGTTCTCCCCACAGCCCCACCCCGGAGGACGGGCCTGTCGGCGGTCGCCCCTAGGCTGCTCCCATGAGTTCGATCGCCGGGGCGCCCGTTCCCGCTGTCCGGACAAGCGCGCTCGAGGTCCTGCATCACGTCTTCGGGTACGACGCCTTCCGCGGGCAGCAGTCCGCCATCATCGATCAGCTCGTGCAGGGCGGAGACGCCCTCGTCCTCATGCCGACCGGTGGCGGCAAGTCGCTCTGCTATCAGATCCCCGCGCTCGTCCGCGACGGCATGGGCGTCGTCGTGTCACCGCTCATCGCGCTCATGCAGGACCAGGTGGACGCCCTCGCGGCGAACGGCGTCCGCGCCGCGTTCCTCAACTCCACGCAGGGCCCGGACGAGCGCGCGCGTGTGGAACGCGCCGTCGTCGCCGGCGAGCTCGACATGCTCTACCTCGCGCCGGAGCGGCTCCGGCTCGAGTCGACGCGCGCCCTGCTCGACCGGGCCCGCGTGAGCCTCTTCGCCATCGACGAGGCCCACTGCGTCGCCCAGTGGGGCCATGACTTCCGCCCCGACTACCTCGAGCTCAGCGTCCTGCACGAACGGTGGCCGACGGTGCCGCGGGTCGCGCTCACGGCGACGGCGACGCCGCAGACGCACCGCGAGATCGCCACGCGCCTCGGGCTCGACGATGCAGCGCACTTCGTCGCCGACTTCGACCGTCCGAACATCCAGTACCGGATCGAGCCCAAGAGCGCCCCGCAGCAGCAGCTGCTGAAGTTCATCCGCACGGAGCACGACGGCGATGCCGGCATCGTCTACTGCCTCTCCCGGAACTCGGTGGAGCGCACCGCGCAGGCGCTCGCAGATCACGGGATCGCCGCACTGCCGTACCACGCCGGCCTCGACGCCGGGGTCCGAGCGCGGAACCAGTCCCGGTTCCTGCGCGAGGACGGCATCGTCATGGTCGCGACGATCGCGTTCGGCATGGGCATCGACAAGCCCGACGTCCGGTTCGTGGCGCACCTCGACCTCCCCAAGTCGGTAGAGGGGTACTACCAGGAGACCGGTCGAGCCGGACGCGACGGCCTCCCCGCGACAGCATGGCTGGCCTACGGCCTGAACGACGTCGTCCAGCAGCGCCGGATGATCGACCAGTCCGAGGGCGACGCCGCACACCGCCGGCAGCTGAGCGCCCACCTCGACGCCATGCTCGCCCTCTGCGAGACCGTCGAGTGCCGCCGGGTGCGGCTGCTCGCGTACTTCGGGCAGGAGTCGACGGCGTGCGGCAACTGCGACACCTGTATCGCCCCGCCGGAGGCCTGGGACGGCACCGTGCCGGCGCAGAAGCTCCTCTCGACGATCGTGCGGCTGGAGCGTGAACGGAACCAGCGGTACGGTGCGGGGCACCTCGTGGACATCCTCGTCGGCAAGCGGTCACCCCGAGTGGCCGAGCTCGGGCACGACGCGTTGGCGACCTTCGGCATCGGAGAGGACCTCAGCGATCAGGAGTGGCGCGCGATCGTGCGCCAGCTGCTGGCGCAGGGTTTCGTCGGCGTCTCCGGCGACGGGTACGGCACGCTCGTGCTCAGCCCGACGAGCGCGGACGTGCTCGGCGGGCGGACCACCGTGCGGATGCGTCGCGAGCCGGTCCGTGCCTCCCGCCCGACCCGGTCGACGCGCCGTGCCGCCGCGCAGACGGACATCCCGAGTGCCGCGCTGCCGCTGTTCGAGGCGCTCCGCACGTGGCGGAGCGCGCAGGCGAAGGAGCAGGGGGTGCCCGCGTACGTGGTCTTCTCGGATGCCACGCTCCGCGGGATCGCCGCGACGCGGCCGTCGTCGCTGGCGCAGCTGGCGGAGGTGAGCGGCGTTGGTGCCGCCAAGCTCGAGACGTACGGAGCCGCGGTCCTGGAGGTCGTCGCGGCCGCCTGATCCGTCCGGCGACCCAGCCTTTCGGGCGCCCGGCCGCATGGCGATCCGGCCTTCCGGCGACCTGGCCTTCGAGCCATCGTGTCGGCGTAGCGTGGTCGACGGCCACGCAGGTGCCGCGGCCTTTCGATCACAGGGAGTCCAGATGCGCGTGACGGTGTTGGGAACAGGGGCGATGGGTGCCGGTGTCGCCGGCTCGCTGCTCAGGGAGGGGCACGAGGTCACCGTCTGGAACCGCAGCGCGGAGAAGACCCAGTCGCTCATCGAGCAGGGTGCGACCGGAGCGGAGACCGCTGGCGTGGCGGTGGAGCGGGCCGAGGTGGTCCTCCTGACGCTGTTCGACATCGATGCGGTGGTGGACGTGCTCGAGCAGGCTGCCGGGGATGCTCCGGAGTCCACCGTCTGGGTGCAGTCCTCGACCATCGGCGTGGACGGCACCGCGACCGTCGTGCAGCTCGCCGCCAAGTACGGGATCACGCTCGTGGAGGCGATGATGCTCGGCACCAAGGGGCCGGCGGAGCAGGGCAAGCTGACGCTGCTCGCCGCCGGACCGGCGGACACCATCGATGTCGTGCGTCCCGTCCTCGACGCCATCGGCGTGAAGACGGTCGTCGCCGGCGACCGGGTCGGTGACGGCACCGCCCTGAAACTGGCCGCGAACGCCTGGATCGCGTCGATCACCGCGGCGACCGCCCAGTCGCTGACGTTGACGAAGGCGCTCGGTCTCGACCCGGCGCTCTTTTTGGAGGCGATCGACGGCAGCGCCTCCGACTCGCAATACGCCCACATGAAGGGCGCCGCGATGATGCAGGAGTCGTTCGCGCCGCAGTTCGCGCTCGACGGCCTCCGCAAGGACATCGGACTGATGGCGGACGCGGCCCGGCAGGCGGGCGTCGGCACGACCCTCCTCGACGCGCTCGCCGCGGTGTATCGCACGGCGAGCGAGCGCGGTCACGGCGGCGATGACATCGCGGCGGTCGTCACCGGCTTCCGGTCCGAGGGCAGCCCGTCCTGACCCGTGTGGCGTGCACGAGCGCCCGCGGCGTGCCGCGCGGTGCTCGGCGCCGGGCGCACCCGTGCCCGCAGGGCGTGATGTGGGGTTGCCGAGGCCACTGAGTCGTCGCTAATGTTGCAGTATCACATGCACGGCGAGGGGGTGCTGACGATCACGAATTCATCGGTCAGGGTGCCGGGTGCGCACCGCCCTCGCGGCGGTCGTCGTTCTCGGAGGCGACCCGCGAGGAGCGTGGGCGACGCGCTCCTCGCACTGCTGTCCGAGCTGCTCGTCGTCACGGGGATCGCCACCGGTCTCTACGTCGTCTACCTGGCCTGGTGGACCGACGTCGACGCGGCCGGGGAGCAGGCTGCCATGGTCGATCGACTGCACCGGCGGGGGGCGGCTCCGGGCGGGGTGCCGCATCACGGTCCTGCTCCGGTGCTAGAGGAGCCGAGTGCTGTCGCAGCCGTCTTCGGCACGGTGCAGATCCCACGGTTCGGGGCCGACTACGTCCGTCCGCTCGGGCAGGGAACGGATCGTCGGCGGGTGCTCAACACGATCGGTCTCGGGCACTATGAGCACACGGCGATGCCGGGCGACATCGGCAACGTGGCCGTGGCCGGCCATCGTGTGACGTACGGGAAGCCACTGAACCGCATCGCCGAGCTCCGCGAGGGCGATCCCGTGGTCGTGCGGGTGACCGACACCGCCGCCGGGTTCGACACCTGGTACGTGTACCGCGTCGTGCGGTCGCGGATCGTGACGCCGGAACACACGGAGGTCATCGCGCCGGTCCCCGACCATCCTGGCCAGGCGCCGACGGCGGAGGATCGCTGGCTGACGTTCACCGCATGTCACCCCATGTGGTCCGCCCGCGAGCGCTATGTCACGTTCGCGCGGCTCGACTCCTGGATGCCGGCTTCCGAGGGGACGCCCGTCGAGCTGCGGGCGGCGGCGTGATCCTCCCGTTCATCTGGAGGATGCTGCCGGGGCCGTTCGCGATCCGCGTTCTGGTGCTTCTGGCGCTGATCGGGGCGGGGATCTGGTGCTGCTTCACCATGCTGTTCCCCTGGATCACAGAGCGCCTTCCCATTCAGGATGATATATATTAGCGGTCGTGTGCGTCGCGTGCGACGCCGTGTGTGCCTCCACCTCAGACATCCGACGCGAAGGTCTTCAGCTCATGTCCTCAACTCCGCTCTTCGACCGTTCCGCCGCGCGCTTCGATGCCGGCTCCCCACTGTTCGACCGGCTCGCGCGCCGTGTCGAGGCGGCCCCGTTCTCGCCACCCGAACCGGCGGCGGCTGCGCGACGGCCGGAGGTGCCCCCGGCGCTCGTCCGAGAGATCGACGCGATCCACACCCCGGCGCATCGGATCGCTGGGTCGCGTGTGCTGAGCAGCGCCGAACGATCCGTGGTCGAGCGGCTCGGCGACGAGATGATCGACTGCGTGCTGGCGGCGGGATCCGGGGATGCCTCCGACGCGAACACGCGACTCCTCGGCGCGGCCCGCGAGCGGATCACACAGGTCGTGGTCGACGCCATCGCCGCAGAGCTCGACCGCATCGCGCGCACCGGGGTCCTCGTCGAGGGCTGAGCCTGGCCGGACCCCCGGTTTCGCGGCGGCCGCGTCCTCCGGGTGCCCGGCCGGTCAGCTCGACCGCTTCGCCACCACTTCGTCCCGCTCGAGGTCGCGCCGGATCGCCCCTCGAGAGCGGCGCGCCCCGACGACGGGGATCGCGTGCGTGACCGCGAGGTGCAGGCGGGTGTCCGCGTCGTAGCGCAGGCGCAGGTGCTGGAATCGCACGAGCCAGACCACGGAGATCGCGAGGGCTGCGAAACCCGAGAGCGCCCCGAGGCCGAGCGCCCAACGGGGCCCGAGGGCGTCGGCGACGGCACCGACGATGGGTGCGCCGACCGGCGTGCCGCCCGCGAGGATCGCCATGTACAGCGCCATCACCCGTCCACGCATGGCGGGCGCCGTCGTGGTCTGCACCATCGCGTTCGCTGTCGTCATGAAGGTCAAGGACGACAGGCCGACGAACACGAGCATCACCGCGAACGACCAGTAGGTGGGCATGAGTGCGGCCACGAGGCATGCCAGCCCGAACCCGGCGGACGCGACCATGAGCAGGCGCATCCGAGGCCGTTCGCGCCGAGCAGCCAGGAGCGCTCCGGCGACCGAGCCGACGGCCATCACGGAGTTGAGGAGCCCGAACTCGCCCGCCCCCCGGTGAAACTCGATCCGGGCCATCGTCGAGGTGAAGATCGGGAAGTTGAAGCCGAACGTGCCGACGACGAAGATCATGCAGAGGATCACCACGATGTCGGGCCGGGTTCCGACGTAGCGGAAGCCCTCCTGGATCTGCCCTTTGGCGCGTGGCGGTCGCGTGCGCTGGCCGAGCCGCGCGGGGTCGACGAACTTCAGGCTCGCGAGCACCACAATGAACGTCAGCGCGTTGATGAGGAACACCCAGCCGGTGCCGACGACGGTGATGAGGACACCGGCGACCGCGGGGCCGATGAGCCGCGCGCCGTTGAATGACGCCGAGTTGAGCGCGACGGCATTCGTCACGTCCTCGCCGGTGACCACGTCGGACACGAAGGCCTGCCGGACGGGGGCGTCGAACGCGGCGACGATGCCGAGTGCGAGGGCGAACGCGTAGACCCACAGCAGCGTGGCGGCGTCGTTCAGCACGAGGAGCGCGAGGCCGAGTCCGAGCAGTCCCATGAGGCCCTGCGTGAGCATGAGCATCCTGCGGCGGTCGAACCGGTCGGCAATGAGACCCGTCCACGGCATGAGCACGAGCTGGGGCCCGAACTGCAGGGCCATGGTCGTCCCGACCGCGATCGCGTCATTGTCGGTGAGGTCCGTGAGGACGATCCAGTCCTGGGCGGTGCGCTGCATCCAGGTTCCGATGTTCGACACGAGCGCGCCGGAGAACCAGATGCGGTAGTTACGTCCCGAAAGGGACCGGAACATGGCTGTCACTGCTGGGCGAGCCTCCTCAAGATGTCCGTGGCGTCAGCGAGGGTGTGTTGTTCGGCGGGGGTGAGCCCGGCGATCCGGGGCGCGAGCCAGTCGTCCCACTTTCGACGGGTCTCCACCACGAGCGTGCTTCCCACCGGCGTGACGGTCAGGAGGATCCGTCGCTTGTCGACGCCGTCCTCGGTCTTCCTGATGAGGTCACGGGTGAGCAGCGCGGTGACGGTCTTCGTCATGGACGGCGGGGTGACCCCTTCCGCGTCGCTGAGCGCGGTGAGGGACATCGGTCCGTGCCGGTGCAGGTGGGCGAGCGCCGACAGCTGCGCGTCCGAGACGCTCGTGTCGGTCTTCTGACTGCGGAGCCTGCGCGACAGGCGGTTGACGGCGATCCGGAGGTCCGTGCTCAGTGATCCGTCGAGGCTGGCGTGCGCGGCACGGCGGGCAGCGGGATTCGCAAGAACAGGCACATCGTTAGCCTAACAAAAGAAATACCCGGCCGTTCTCGGTTTGCCGATCAGGATGCCGCCGATCACCGTGCCACCGACCAGCGTGCGTCGATCAGGCGGGGAGGTCCGCCTCCCGGTGCTCGGCGATCCGACGGTGGTACCGCGCGTGCAGGGCCACGCACACCGCGGAGGCCACCATGGCGACGCCCGAGCCGACGAGCACGGCGAGCGTGCCCTCATCCACGATCTCCTCATTCCGTGCGAACGCGAGCTCGTTCATGAGGAGCGACACGGTGAACCCGATACCGCCGAGCACCCCGACGGTGGCCACCGACCCGAGGCTGAGCGTGGGCCGCGACGGGTGGCGGCCCAGGCGGGAGGCGATCCCTCCGAAGATCGTGATGCCGATCACCTTGCCGACGGGCAGGGCGATCACGATGCCGAAGAAGGTCGGGGAGAGCTCGCGCAGCCCCACCGACGGGATCATGACGGCGGCTGCGGCGAACGCGAAGACCGGCAGGACGATTGCGTTCGACCACGGCTCGATCCGGTCGTACGCCAGATGTCCGGGCTTGCGCGGGAGCACGAGGCCGAGCGCGACGCCGGCGATCGTCGCGTGCACACCCGACTGGAGGACCAGCCACCACACGAGGATGCCCACCACGACGAGCGCCAGGATGAGCACGGTCTGGTTGCGGTGCTCCCGGGCACGGCCGGTACGGAGCCGGCGGGCGAGGGCGAAGAACACGGCGAGGGCGACGATCGCGCCGCCGAGCGCGAGGAAATCGGTGTCGTGCGCAAACACGATCGCGATGATGACGATCGCGATGAGGTCGTCGAGGACGGCGAGGGCGAGCAGGAACACCCGCACGTTCGAGGGGAGCCCTCTGCCGAAGATCGCGAGGATCCCCAGCGCGAACGCGATGTCGGTCGCGGTCGGGATCGGCCAGCCGTGCGCGAATCCGGTGCCGTGCGTGAAGAGCAGGTAGATCCCGGCGGGGACGAGCACGCCACCGACGGCTGCGATGGCCGGGATCACCGCGGTCTTCGCGTTCGACAGCTGCCCGACGACGAGTTCGTGTTTGAGCTCGATGGCGACCAGGAAGAAGAAGACGGCGAGCAGGCCGTCGCTGATCCAGTGCGAGATGGAGAGATCAAGACCGACAGCGCCCCACGGGGTGTGGAAGCCGAGGACCTGTTCGAGACCGGAGGCAACGGCCGAGTTCGCGAGGATGAGGCCGAGGACAGCGGCAATGAGGAGGGCGATGGCGCTGAATCGCTCGGAGCGCAGCAGGGCGGACATGGAACCTCGTCTCGTGGGGTCGGGGAAGGAACCGTCGACCAGCCTTCCCGACACACCATGTTCAGCCTATCAGCGGAAGTTCGGGCCTCCTCACTGACCGGACGGAGGCGCCGCCGGCCCCGCCGGGATGTCGGCCCCGACGGGGCGCACGCCCCGCCGGGATGTCGGCCCCGACGGGGCGCACGCCCCGACGGGATGTGAGCCCGACGGGGCGTCGTGTCAGCGGCTGACGCGGCGAAGTGCGACGCCGAACAGGGCGGTCACGAAGCCGAGCCCGATCGCGAATGCCGCGGTTCCGAACGACACCACGGACGTGAACAGCGATGCCCGCAGGAACGATGCGTTCATGATGACCGTGCGCTTCGGGTCATCCTGCTCGAGCTCGGCGTAGGTCTTGCCGTCGCTGATCGCCATCGCGTGGGTGTTGATGATCTCCGCCTGCGCGTACGCCGTGAACGGGCCACGCACCGGCCGCTCGGGGAGCAGCCGCGAGTCCGGCGCCACGGTGATCTTCTGCGCCGACAGCTCCGACGCGACGATCCGCCACACCGCCGCGCCGGCGCCCATCACGACGGCGCCGGCAGCGACACCGATGGTTCCGATGCCGCGCACGGAACGAGGAGTACGACGAGAATGAGACATGCGATCCAGCCCTTCTGAATGGTTCCCCCTGAGCCGTCCACGCTAATGCACCGATGTGTGCGTGCTGCACGACCGGCAGGGCCTGTGGAGGTGCGGGTCGCCGGTGCGACGATGGAGCATGTCCTCCGATCTCGCCGCCGCCTCCGACCCCGACGCCGCCTTCGACCCCGACGCCGGCGGTGTCGTGGCGCTCGTCGCTGTGGTCGATCGCCTGCTCGACCCGGACGGGTGCGTCTGGAATCGGGCTCAGACCCATGCGAGTCTCGGCGCCTATGCCGTCGAGGAGTCGTACGAACTCGTCGACGCGATCGACGGCGGCGACGCGGCCGAGATCCGGGAGGAGCTCGGCGACGTGCTGTACCAGGTGGTGTTGCATGCGGGGATCGCCGCGAGGGCGGGTGCGTTCACCCTGGCGGACGTGGCGGACGAGGTCGCGGCGAAGATGACGCGCCGCCATCCGCACGTGTTCGGCGACGCGCGGGCCGACACATTCGAGGATGTCGTCCGCGTCTGGCGCGCCGCGAAGGCTGTCGAGAAGGCGGCCCGGACGAGCACGTTCGACGGCGTGCCCCGGGCGCTGCCGCCGCTCGAGCGGGCGGTGAAGCTCCTTGAGCGGATCGACGAGCGCGGCCTCGGCGCGGCGCCCCTCGACGCGGCGGCCGCATCGCTGGCAGGTGCGCCGGTGGTACCGGGGGTCGCTGACGGGTCCGACGGCCACGGAGCGGTGGACCCCGCGTGGGGCGCGCAGCTCCTGCGGCAGGTCGCTGCCGCGCGATCCGGGGGCGTCGACGTCGTCGCGAGCCTTCGTGCCGCCGTCGTCGAGCTGGAGGCGCAGGGTCGCGCTGCCGAGACCGGGCGGCGTCAAGGTGGGGGCGGCGAGAAGAAAGGGTGGGCGCCCTCCTGACCCGAACAGGGAGGGCGCCCGGAGCGGATCGACGGCATTCCGAAAATGCCGGCAGGGATGATCCACCCGAACCACGGAGACACACTGCAGCACGTTGTCCCCGTAATCGGCCCGGTACCATGCTCAGCATGACCAGGCCGACGTTCTGAATGTAGAATACCAGACGGCGCGCGTGGGTGCAAGCGCCATCTGAAAGGATGGCCGCATGGCGACACTCGTGACGGCTCCCCGCGGCATGCGGGACTTCCTCCCGGCAGAGAAAGCCCGCCGCGAGCACGTCCTCGCGCGTATCCGGAGCGTCTACGCCCACCACGGGTTCGACGAGATCGAGACCCCGGTGGTCGAGGACGCGGCCCGTCTCCACTCCGGGCTCGGCGGCGACAACGAGAAGCTCGCGTTCGCCGTCATGCGCCGAGGGCTCACGGCACCAGACCTGCAGGCCGCAGCCGGGCCCCTTGAGCTGGCGGACCTCGGCCTCCGGTTCGACCTGACCGTGCCGCTCGCGCGGTTCTACGCAAGCCACCGGTCGGAGCTTCCAGCCGTGTTCCGGGCCGTGCAGATCGCACCCGTCTGGCGGGCCGAGCGCCCGCAGAAGGGCCGGTACCGCCAGTTCGTGCAGTGCGACATCGACATCCTCGGCGAGCCGGGGCAGCTCGCCGAGATCGAGCTCCTCCAGGCGACCGGGGAGGCGCTCGCCGCACTCGGCGTGCAGGGCACGTTCGTCCGGATCAACGACCGCCGCATCCTCACGACGCTCCTGCGCACGTGGGGGGTCGCCGAGCAGGATGCCGGCGCCGCGCTCGTCGTCGTGGACAAGCTCGACAAGATCGGCCCGGACGGCGTCGCGTCGGAGCTCGTGACGCTGCCGAGCCTCGCCGGTCGCGCTGCGGACGACCTCGGCACGACCCTCCGCGACCTCGCCGTCGCGGACTGGGGCAGCGTCGCCGGGGCGGACTGGCTCGACACCGACGCGTTCGCGGATCTCGAGGCGCTCCGCGCCGCGCTGCCGGACGCGCACCTGCGGTTCGACCCGACCCTGGTCCGGGGCATGGGCTACTACACGGGCACGATCTTCGAGATCGCGCACCCCGACTTCTCGTACAGCCTCGGCGGTGGCGGCCGGTACGACGGCATGATCGGGCGCTTCCTCGGCCAGGACGTCCCCGCGGTCGGGTTCTCGCTCGGGTTCGAGCGGCTCGTCGACCTCGTGACGCTGCCCGAGGCCGCCGCCGCCGACGCTGTGGTGCTCGTGTACGACCGGGACGTCGCGCCGGCGGCGCTCGCCGCGCTCAAGGCGGCCGTCATGCACGAGCATGGACGCGTCCGACTCGAGCGTCGGACCAAGAACATGAAGAACCTCCTTGCCGGCCTCGCGCAGCAGGGATACGCGGCCTTCGCCACCGTCGGCACCGGCACCGCTGGACCTGCCGACCTGGAGTTCCGTCCACTGACCTGACCGGTCTCCGGCGCCGGTCCATCCGGTCTCGCTAGGATCGGACACGGATTCGTCCAACCACCACAACCGCTTGTAAGGAGTACCCCGTGGCCGTGATCGATGCCGTTGGTGCACGCGAAGTCCTCGATTCCCGAGGCAACCCGACCGTCGAGGTCGAGGTGCTCCTCGACGACGGCGTGGTCTCGCGCGCCCTCGTTCCGTCTGGTGCCTCCACCGGCGCCTTCGAGGCCTACGAGCTCCGCGACGGCGACGCCGCGCGGTACGGGGGGAAGGGCGTGCTCAAGGCCGTCGAGGGTGTCCTCGACGAGATCGGTCCGGCGCTCGAGGGCTTCGACGCCACCGACCAGCGCCTCGTCGACGCCGCGCTCATCGAGCTCGACGGCACCGAGAACAAGTCCCGCCTCGGCGCGAACGCGATCCTCGGCGCCTCCCTGGCCGTCGCCCGTGCCGCTGCGGACTCGGCTGACCTGCCGCTGTTCCGGTACCTCGGCGGCCCGAACGCGCACACTCTGCCCGTGCCGCTCATGAACGTCGTCAACGGCGGCCAGCACGCCGACACCGACGTCGACATCCAGGAGTTCTTCCTGGTGCCCTACGGCGCGGAGTCCTTCTCCGAGGCGCTCCGGTGGGGCGTCGAGACCTACCACGCACTCAAGGGCGAGCTCAAGAAGCAGGGCCTCGCCACCGGCCTCGGCGACGAGGGCGGCTTCGCCCCGGAGCTCGCGTCGAACCGCGCCGCGCTCGACTTCCTGGTGACCGCGATCGAGAAGGCCGGATTCACGCCGGGCAAGGACATCGCGCTCGGTCTCGACGTCGCCTCCACCGAGTTCTACGCCGACGGCAAGTACCAGTTCGAGGGCGGGCAGCTCTCGAGCGAGGAGTTCACCACGTACTTCGGCGAGCTCGTGGCGAACTACCCGCTCGCCACGATCGAGGACCCGCTCGCCGAGGACGACTGGGAGGGCTGGGCTCACTTCACGGAGCAGCTCGGCTCGAAGGTCCAGATCGTCGGCGACGACCTGTTCGTCACCAACCCGAAGCGTCTCGCCCGCGGCATCGCGGAGCGCTCGGCGAACTCGATCCTGGTCAAGGTCAACCAGATCGGCACGCTCACGCAGACGCTCGACGCCGTGTCGATGGCGCAGCGCCACGGCATGACCGCGATCCTCTCGCACCGTTCCGGTGAGACCGAGGACACCACGATCGCCGACCTCGCGGTCGCGGTCGACGGCGGGCAGATCAAGACCGGTGCTCCGGCCCGCTCGGACCGCGTCGCCAAGTACAACCAGCTCCTCCGCATCGAAGAGGAGCTCGGCGACGCCGCCGTCTACGCCGGCCGCGCAGCCTTCCCCCGCAGCGCCAGCCTGTAGGGCAGCCCGCGCGACGCGACGCGCGCACGCGACGGCCCCCGTCCCTCCCGCCCGGGAGGAACGGGGGCCGTTCCGCGTACCTGCCTGCGGCGATCACGTGCTCGCGTCGTCTGGCCAGGCGGCAGCTGATCGTCCGCCGAGGCGGGGCGCCTGCGACCGTGGCGATGCACGGCCTCCACGGGCGACCGGGTTATCGTCGGAGCATGCCCTCGTCGAAGCTCCGGACCCCACGGAAGCCGCGCGTCCGTCGCGTGCCCGTCTCCATGCCGGCGGCGAACGGCGCGACCGCGAGCTGGTTCCGCAACCTGCGCTTCTCCGGGTTCAGCCTGCTCATGCTCGGCATCATCGTGCTGTTCGTCGTCGTGCTCGCGCCGTCCCTCCGCACGCTCATCGAGCAGCAGCAGGAGATCGCGCAGAAGGAGCAGGAGGTCTCGAGCCAGAAGGACGACGTCGCCGCGAAGAAAAAGGACGTCGCCCGGTGGAGCGACCCGGCGTACATCGAGGCCCAGGCGCGCGACCGCCTGCTCTACGTGTACCCGGGCGAGATGAGCTACCTGGTGATGGGCGCGCAGACCGGATCGGACTCGGACACCGCGACGACGGACGCGGGCACCCCGGTGAGCACGAAGCTCCAGACCCCGAAGGTCGACTGGGTGTCGGCGATGCTCTCCTCTGTGATGAAATCCGGGCTGTCCGACGAGACCGAGTCGCAGCTCGTCGCGCCCGAGATTTCCGGCAGCGGCCAGAGCAAGTAGCCGTCGGAGGGGGAGGGGCGGCACGGTAGGCTCTTCGTCCCGTGGCGACTCCTCCGTTCGATCCCCCCTCCGCCCGTGATGTCGCGATCGTCTCCGCGCAGCTCGGGCGTCCGGCTCGGGACGTCATCGGCATCCCCGCCCGCTGCGTCTGCGGGGCGCCGACGGTCGTCGCGACGCGGCCCCGGCTGGGCAACGGCACGCCGTTCCCGACGCTCTACTACCTGACCCACCCCGCCGCGACCGCCGCGGTCTCGACGCTGGAGGCCACGGGCGTAATGCCGGAGCTGGCCGCGCTGCTCGACGACGAGGGCGTCGCCGCCGCGTACCGGGCGGCGCACGAGGCGTACCTCGCCGACCGGGAATCGATCGAGCACGTCGAGGAGCTCGCCGGGATCACCGCCGGCGGCATGCCGAACCGGGTGAAGTGCCTCCACGCGCTCGTCGGGCACAGCCTGTCGGCGGGACCGGGAGTCAACCCGATCGGGGACCTGGCGCTGGCCCGGGCGACGTGGAGCCCCGAACGGTGCTCGTGCATACCCTACGATGGCATCGACGACGTCGGAGTCGGGGCGGGTGGGGGCGAGCAGTAAGTCAACTCCCGGCGAAACCCCATTCAAGGAGATCATCACACCGTGCCCAAGATCCTCATCGTCGGCGGCGGCTACGCCGGCTTCTACACCGCCTGGAAGCTCGAGAAGTTCCTCCGTAATGGCGAGGCCGAGGTCACGGTGGTCGACCCGCTGCCGTACATGACCTACCAGCCGTTCCTGCCGGAGGTCGCCTCCGGGTCGATCGAGCCGCGTCACGCGGTCGTCGCACTCCGCCGCCACCTGAAGAAGACCCGCGTCGTCACCGCGAAGGTCACCAAGGTCGATCACGCAACGAAGACCGCGACGATCACGCCAGAGGTCGGCGAGCCGTGGCAGGAGAGCTACGACACCGTGGTCATGACCGCGGGCGCCGTCTCGCGCACGTTCCCGATCCCGGGCGTCGCGGACGAGGCCATCGGCCTCAAGACGATCGAGGAGGCCGCGGCGATCCGCGACAAGCTCCTCACGAACTTCGCGAAGGCGGCGAACGTCCCTGCCGGACCTGAGCGCGACCGCCTCCTGACGGTCGTCGTCGTCGGCGGTGGCTTCGCCGGCATCGAGATCTTCGCCGAGCTCCGCTCGTTCGCGACGGACCTGCTCACGAGCTACCCGCAGCTGTCGTTCGACGACACTCACTTCCACCTTGTGGAGGCAATGGGCCGGATCATGCCGGAGGTGTCGCTGAAGACGAGCCACTGGGTGCTCAAGAACCTCGCCGAGCGCGGCGCGACCGTCCACCTGGACACGCAGCTCGCGTCCGCCGTGGGGGGCGTCTGCGAGCTCAACCCCAAGGATGGCGAAAGCCTGACGGTCGAGTCCGACCTGATCATCTGGACCGCCGGCGTCATGGCGAACCCGATGGTCAAGGGCACTGACCTCCCGCTCGAGCCCCGCGGCCGGATCCGCGTGCAGCCGGACCTCCGAGTGGTCGACGACAACGGCATCGTGCCGGACGCCTGGGCCTGCGGCGACGTCGCGGCCGTGCCCGACCTCACCGGTGGTGGGGTCGGCGGCATGTGCGTCCCGAACGCGCAGCACGCGGTCCGCCAGGGCAAACAGCTCGCCAAGAACCTCGTCGCCACGATCCGCGGTGAGCTGCCGTCCGAGTACAAGCACGAGAACCTCGGCGCCGTCGCCGGTCTCGGTATCGGCATCGGCGTCTTCCAGTCGGGCAAGTTCTCGATGAAGGGGTTCCTGGCCTGGGGCGCGCACCGCGGATACCACGGGCTCGCCATGCCGTCGTGGGAGCGCAAGATCCGCGTCGTGAGCGGCTGGTGGAACAACATCTGGCTCGGCCGGGACATCGTCTCGCTCGACAACCGTGAGACCCCGCGGGCCGCGTTCGAGGAGTTCGCCTCCCGCCCGAAGGCGCCGCAGTCCGCTGCTCCCGCCGCCCCGGTGTCGCCCGCCGTGGGAAGCCCGGCCGGGACCTCCGCGGAGGCGTACGGGACCCCCGCCGCCGACGTGCAGGACAAGGGTGCCGAGAAGGCGAAGGCGGAGCAGATCGTCGCCGAGCAGGGCGCCGCGGGCACGACCCCGAAGAAGGCGACCACCCGGAAGTCCGCCGCCCGGAGGGTCACGGCGAAGCCGGCCGCCGAGACGGCGCAGGCACCGAGCGCGACCGTGCAGAACGAGTCGGCCGATGCCCCGGCCGGTGCCGGCATCGACCCCGATGCCGAGCCGGTGAACGCGAAGTAGTCCGGCGCGAGAACGACGCGAGGCGGTCACCCCCCCGGGTGGCCGCCTCGCGCGTCGTTAGGCTGGTGCCGCCTCGCCCCCGTGGCCCAACCGGTAGAGGCAAGCGACTTAAAATCGCTGAGTTCAGGGTTCGAGTCCCTGCGGGGGCACCGCCGAGCCGCGGGCGGGCGCATGCCGCGGCGCCGTGTCGCGGGCGCACGCGGCGGCGCCGTGTCGCGGGCGCGCGCGGCGGGCGGTGCGGGTAGGGGCGCGTGCGGCGGTCGGGCGCCCCCGCACCCGCCGCGCTGCCGCCGTCAGCGGCGCTGCGACGAGACGAGCAGGTCGGCGACCTCCTCCGGCCGCAGCTCGGTGGGCAGGGTCTCCAGTGGGCGAACTCCGTGCGCGCCGACGACGGCGGCGGCGAGGAACGATCGGGTGAGCACGTCGTCTGCTCCGCCGTGCCCGCCCTCGTCCACATGGCCGTGGTCGGTGGTGAGCGCGACGACCCATTCCTCGTCATGCTCGTCCGTACGCCGCGTGACGGCGTCGACGAGCCGCTGCAGGTGCTCGTCCACGCGGAGGACCGCGGCCGCGTACTCGGGCCCCGTGGCGCCATGCAGGTGCGCCGCCTCGTCCGTCTCACCCAGGTAGATGAACACCGCGTCCGGACCGGCCTCGCGCAGTGCCAGCAGCGCCCATGCGGCGATCTCGCCGTCCGCCCACCGGTACCCGTACGTCTCGCCGTCGCGGACGACGATGCGGTGCCGCCCGGCGCGCTGGTCGTCGAGTCGCGTCGCGATGACCGGACCCGGGCCTGCGGGGTCGACCAGCGGCGGCCACCCCGACGCGGCGAACGTGCTGCGCTCGCGGCACACCCCGATCCGGCTGAGGACGTCCGCGCTGCGGAACAGCGTGTGCCCGGAGAAGGAGTTGTCGAACACCCCGTGCTGCAAATGCGTGGCTCCGGTGAGGATCGACGACCACCCCGGACCGGAGATCGTCGGGACCTCCATCGTCATCCGAGCGATGCCGCCGTGCTCGACGATGCGCGTGAGCGCGGGAGCAGCCCCGGCGACCAGCGCGTCCTCGATCCGCAGGCCGTCGATGCCGACGAGCAGGAGCTTCCGGCGAGTCACGCGGCCGCCTCCGTCTCGGCGGGCACCGCCGCGCGGTCATCGACCACGACGTTCGCGGTGGCCAGCTGCACCGAGACGCGGTCGCCGAGCGCGAACCCGCGGGCGGCGTCGGAGGGGAGGTCGACGCGGAGCGGTCCGGGGGCCGTCGGCGCCTGCACGGCGAGGCTGGACATCGGACCGCGGAGCGTCGACGCGACCACGGTGTAGCGGCCGGCGGGGTCCGCCTCCAGGTGCAGCGACTCCGGACGGACCAGGGCGTCCACGGCCGTGCCGATGGCGCGCCCCTCGGGGTTGGTCACGCCCACGGTGGTGTCGAGCAGGGAGGCACGTCCCTGGTCCGCCATCACGGCCGAGACCCGGTTGACGACGCCGACGAACGAGGACACGAACGGGGTGGCCGGCGCGCCGTACACGGCGTCCGGTGTGCCGATCTGCTCGATGCGTCCCGCCCGCATGACCGCGACCCGGTCCGCCATGGTGAGCGCTTCCTCCTGATCGTGCGTGACGATGACGGTGGTCGTGCCGCTGCCCTGCTGGATGTGGCGGATCTCCTCGCGGAGCCGCTGCCGGACCTGCGCGTCGAGCGCCGACAGCGGTTCGTCGAGCAGGAGCACCCGCGGCTCGATGGCGAGCGCACGCACGAGGGCGACGCGTTGCTGCTGCCCCCCGGAGAGCTGGTGCGGATACTTCTCGCCGTGCTCCTCGAGGCCGACGAGGGCGAGGAGCTCCGACGCCCTCGCCGCCCGCTCACGCCGTCCGGCGCCGCGCAGGCTCAGCCCGTAGGCCACGTTCTCGGCGGCGGTCATATGTGGGAACAGCGAGTACGCCTGGAACACGAGCCCGACCCCGCGCCGGTTGGCCGGCGCGGTCGTCACGTCACGGCTCCCGATCCGGACCGTGCCCCGGTCGGATCGCTCGAAACCGGCGACGATGCGCAGCGCGGTGGTCTTGCCGCAGCCGGACGGGCCGAGCAGGGCGAGGAGCTCCCCGGCGTGGACATCGAGGTCCACGGCGTCGAGCACCCGGCGTCCGGCGTAGCTCTTGTCCACTCCGGTGAGCTGCACGGGCACGGATTGGTCGTTCACGATGTGGTCCTCTCGACGGACGGGACGTGGGAATCGGCCGGGACACGGGGGACGGCCGGGACAGGAGGGACGGCCGGGACAGGAGGGACGGCCGGCACTCGGGGGTTCGGCGCCGAGGAGCCGGGTCCGGGAACGGGCAGCAGCACGGCAGGCATCGCGTCCATGCTCGTTCCGGCGCGCGGACGGCGACCCTGGCGGCGACCCTGGCGGCGACCCTGGCGGCGACCAGGGCGCCGTCCGGCGAGGCGCGTGAACACGGCGAGGAGCGCCCACGTGCCGAGGAGTGTCATCACGGCGAGGGCAGCGGCGGCGCGCGGGCTGTCCTGACCCATCTGCGCGAGGAACACCGGGTAGGTGGTGTGCAGCAGCAGCGTCGCGAGGGCGAACTCGCCGAGGACGAGCGCCGTCGTGAGGAGCGCGGCGTTCACGAGCGCCTGACGGAGGTTCGGGAGCACGACGCCGAACAGGGTGCGCAGCGGACCGGCGCCGAGGCTCATGCTCGCGTCCACGAGCGTGCGCAGGTCGATGGCTCGAAAGCCGGCGTCGAGCGCCCGATACACGAGCGGCATGACGAGGACGACGTAGAAGGGGATGAGGCTGTACATGCTGACGAGGAAGCCCGGGACGGCGGTCCGGAACACGAGGTTCACACCGTTCACCAGGGCGACCGCCGGCACGACGAGCGGCAGCACGGAGAGCGCCTCGGTGAGCGCGAGGAGCCGCGGCACCCGCAGGTGGAGCCAGCACAGCGTGGGGACGAGGAGCACCAGGACCGCCAGGGTCGTCGACACCGCGAGCACGAGGCTGGCGAGCGCGTCCGGCCAGAACTCCGGATCGGCGACGGCGTCGAGGAGCGGTTCCGCGGTGACGACCTCGGTGGCCGACGAGAACCCGAACAGTGCGCTGGCGATCAGCGGGACCGCGAACAGGACGGCGGCGGCGGCGAGGACGACGACGCGGGCCACGTCCGCAGACGAGTGGCGTCTCATCGAAGCCACCGTGAGGTGCGGCGCACCAGCACCCAGCGGACGAGCATCGCGACGGTGACGACGGCGACCATCCCGCTGGCGAGGGCCGCGGCGAACGAGTCGTCGATGAGGACGTTGCCGGAGATGAAGAACCCGATGAGGATCGCGACGAGGTTCGCGCCGCCGCCGGCGAGGGCGTACGCGGTGGCGTACGCGCTGAACGCGTTGGCGAACAGGAGCAGCGTCGAACCGCCGATCACCGGTGCGAGCACGGGGAGCGCGACATCGCGGAGGTACTGCGCGCGCCCGGCGCCGAGACTCATTGCCGACTCCGCCCACTCCCGGCGCATCCCGGCGATGGCGGGCAGGACGAGCACGGTCATGAGCGGCGCCTGGAAGTAGAGGTACACGACGGTGAGGCCGGCGAACGAGGACAGTGAGAACGTGGCGCTGAGGTCCCACCCGGTGAGGTTCCGGACGACGGTGGTGACGACGCCCTGCGTGCCGATCGCGGCGACGAAGGCGAACGCGAGCGGCACGCCGCCGAACTGCGACGCGACGCCTGCGAAGGACAGCAGCAGGTCGCGCAGCCACACCACACGGGTGGAGGTCGCGAGCGCCCAGGCGAGGAGGAGCCCGAGGACGCCGCCGAGCACCGCGGTGGTCGCCGACAGCAGCGCCGTGTTGAGGAATGCCGACCGGTACTGCTCGCCGCCGAGTCGGGCGTAGGAGCCGACCGACCAGGCGCCGGACTCGTCATGGACGCTGGTCCACACGTTGACGACGAGTGGCAGCACCAGGAAGAGCGCCATGAACACCAGGAAGGGCACGGCGCCGAGGGCGGCGAGCGACGGCCGGGGCCGCCGGCCCGCACGAGGCGGACCGGCGGCTGGCAGGGTGGCGGACGATCTCACTTGCTGGCGACCTTCGTGCCCCACTGGTCGACGACGAGCTGGGTCGCGGCGTCGCCGTCCTCGGTGGTCGGGAACTCGATCGCGGAGAGGATGTCGGCGTCGGGCAGGCCCTTCTTCGCGGCCTCGGTGAGGGTGCCGGCGTCGCTCATCGCCGCGTACCGGGCCGGGACTGCGCCGGATTCGGCGTAGTTGTTCGCACCCTCGTCGCTGAGCAGCCACTCGACCCAGAGGCGGGCGGCGTTCGGGTGCGGGGCGTCCGCCGTGATCGGCTGTGCGTAGTAGTTGCCGAACACGCCGTCGCTCGGGACGACGGTCTGCAGGTCGACGCCGGCCTTGTCCATCTCGGACTGGATGCCCGTGTAGTTGTAGTTCCAGTCGAACGTGACGGCGGCCTGGCCGGTCTCGAGCGCGGAGGCGTTCGAGGACGAGTCGACGAGGTAGCCGCCGTCGGCGAGCTTCTCGAAGAAGTCGATGCCCGGCTGAATGTTCTTGAGGCTGCCGCCGTTGGCGAGCGCGGCAGCGAAGACCGTGGCGAGGACGGATGCGCCGTCGCGCGGGTCGCCGATGGTGATCTTGCCCTTGTACTCCGGCTTGAGGAGGTCCTGGAACGTCTTCGGCACGTCGACCTTGTTCGCGTCGACGCCGATGCTGAGCACGCCGTAGTACGCGCCCGTCCAGTTGCCGTCAGGATCCTTGAGGTTCGACGGGACCTCGTCGTCGACGCTCGGCGTGTACTGCTCGACGAGGTCCTGCTTGATCGCGGCCTCGGTGAACGAGTAGCCGATGTCGGACACGTCGGGAGCGCTCGACTGGCCCTTGAGGTTCTTCAGCGACGTGAGCTCCTCGGCGCTCGACGCGTTCGGGCTCTTCACGGTCACGTCGATGCCGTACTTGTCCTCGAACTCGTCGATGGTCTTGCCGTAGTTGGCCCAGGTGCGTGGGTATGCGAGGAGGGTGAGCGATCCCTCCTTCTTGGCGAGCTTGGTGATCTCGCTGAGGTTGGAGCCGATCTGGTCGGAGCCGGAGGCGCTGCTCGCGGTGGCGCAGCCGGCGAGGAGCATCGCCGACACGGCGAGCGCGGCTCCGGCGGCGACGGCGCGACCGGCGCGGCGGCGGGTGGAGCGGGGGGACATGGTCATGACTTCCTTCGGTGGGGATCCGGGAACACTCGAAGCCTCACGGCGCCATATGGAGCGCAGGTGAACCGGGAGGTGCCGGCGCATGAACCGGTCTAGACCGATTGCTACGAGCCGACACGGCCGGAGACCGTGAGCCGCAGATGCTCGGGCAGGAAGACGTCGCGGCTGAGCTCGACGGGCGTCTCGCCGGACCATGCCCGCCGTTCGATGCGAAGCACGGGCCTGGCCGGCGTCGTCTCCAGGAGCCGTGCGTCGTCGTCGTCGAGCAGCACCGGCACGAGGTCATGGTCGGCCCGGGTCGGTGCTGCTCCCCAGACATCGCGGAGGACCGCGTACAGGGATCCGGTGAGGTCATGGGCGAGCAGGTCGGGGAAGCGGGCAGCGGGGAACAGCGAGCGCTCCAGCACGACCGGCACGCCGTCGGCGGACCGCACCCGGGTGACGACGTGCACGAGCGCGCCATCCGCCAGGTGGAGGGCGGCGAGGGCGGCCGGCTGAGCGGGCTCCGTGGCGGCGACGAGCACCCGGGAGCAGACGGTGTCCACCGTTCGGAGCAGCTGCGGCGACAGCCCGACGACGTCCGCGATGTCCACCCGGGCACGTGGTGGTGCGACGACGAGTCCGCCCCGGGAGCCTGGGCGCCGGATCAGCCGGCCCTCCCGTTCCAACGCGTCGAGCGCCTGACGGAGGGTCATCCGGCTGACGCCGAGCGACTGCGCCAGCGTGCGCTCCGCCGGCAGGCGTGTCCTCGGCTCGAGCGCTCCCGCGTCCACGAGGTCGCGGATCCGGTCCGCGATCCGAACGTGCATGGGCCCCGTGGCGCGCGGCGACAGCGCGGCGACCATGTCGAGCACGATGTCCGACACTCACGCGCCCAACGCGGTGAGGCCACCGTCGAGCGCCTCGAGCACGCGGGGCACGTCGGCCTCGGTGAAGGCGAGCGGCGGCCGGAGCTTGAGCACGTTGCTGGCCGGGCCGCACACGCTCGTCAGCACGCGTCGTTCCCGCAGCTGTTCGAGCAGGTTCAGCGCGAGCGCTGTCGCCGGCTCTTGCGTCGCCCGATCGACGACGAGCTCCACGCCCGTGTACTGCCCGGCGCCCCGGACGTCGCCGATGCCCGGATGCTGCTCGGCGAGGTCCCGGAGCCCGGACCGGAGCTGCTCGCCGACGACGAGCGCCCGGTCGGCGAGTCCCTCACGGCGGATCGTGTCGAGCACCGCCTGGGCGGCGGCGATCGCCACGGGGTTCCCGCCGAACGTGTTGAAGTACGGGCGCCGCTGGGCGAAGGGCTCGAGGACAGCGCGCCGCGCCGCCATTGCGGCGACGGGGAACCCGTTGCCCATCGGCTTGCCGGTGGTGACGATGTCGGGCACGATCCCGTGGCGCTGGAACCCCCAGAACGCCTCTCCGGTGCGCCCGAACCCGGGCTGCACCTCGTCCGCGATGACGACGCCGCCGTGTTCCTGCACGAGACGGACAGCCGCATGGATCATCCCGGCGTGCCCGGTGAACACGCCGTCGGACGAGAACGACGTGTCGAGGATGATCCCCGCGAGCCCGTCGCCGGCCCGGTCGACCGCGTCGATCGCGGCGCCGACCTCGGCGAGGAACGCGGCACCGGCCGCCTCCGACGAGCGGTGCCGGTAGGTGTCCGGCGGTGCCACGATCCGGAGCGCCGGGTCCATGGTCTCGGCGCCCGCCAGGGACGGCGAGTGCGCCGAGACGAGCGCGGTGTTGCCGTGATACGCCTCGCTCGTGGCGATCCAGGCGGCGCCGCCGGTGTGCTCCCGGCCGACGCGGAGCGCGAGGTCGTTCGCCTCGGAGCCGGTGCACACGAACATCACCTGGTCGAGCTCGTCCGGCATCGTGCCGAGGAGGTCGTCGGCGTAGGCGAGGATCCCCTCGTGCAGGTACCGCGTGTGCGTGTTCAGCTGCTCCATCTGTCGGTGCACGGCCTCGACCACGGCCGGGTGCGCGTGGCCGACGGACGGCACGTTGTTGTACATGTCCAGGTACTCGATGCCGTCCGCGTCCCACGCGTGCGCTCCACGTCCGCGCACGAGTTCGACCGGCCGACGGTAGAAGAGCCGGTAGGCGGGGCCGAGCCGCTTCGTCCGGTGCTCGATCATCCCCCGGGTCCGAGGATCGAGCGCGGTGGCGTCCTCGGCCTGGAAGCTGTTGCCCTGCAGGATCGAAGCGTTGCCGGTCACGGTGCGCAGCGTCGGCATGCGGCCCCTGTCGCTCAGGCGTCGATCATCGACGCGGGTGATGCCGCCCCAGCGGGTTCGGTCTCGAGGATCGTCGCCCACCGCGATGACCAGATGCGCGCCTGCTGTGACGCACAGCCGTCCGGCTGGGAACGAGCGGGTGAACAACGATGCCTGGAGCCCTCCGACGGGTGCGCGTGCGCCCGCGTGCGGCGGGTGCGGGTGTGCTGCGGTGTGGGCGTGGTGTGTACGTCAGCGACGAGTGCGCATGCGCCCGCGTGCGGATTTGTCGTCGGGGGCGCCGCGGGACGACCGGCGCGGTCGTTCTTGACTTGCCCAGGCGGGTGAGGGACCCTGATTCCTACTCGCGCAGCCCGCCGGCCGGCGGGCTGCGTCGGCCGTGCGGCTGATTGGGAACCCGATGACCCGAACCGAGCGCTCCGTCGCCGCTGCCTCCGGCGCTGGCCTGCCCTTCCGCGCCGCCGTGCCCGTCGACGACCCGTTCCGGCTGCGCATCGACGAGGTCCCGGAGACCGGGACGTGGGTCACGATCGTCGATCCTCGCCACGCGAACCGGACCCGTCCGGTGCTCCTGCCGGTGCGCCGCGGACGCCGGTACGTCCCGGGTCCGAGCCTGTCCCTCGACGAGCGGACGTTCCGCGACACGGCCCGCCGGCTCGTCGGCGACGCACCGGTCGACCTCGTCGCCGAACACGAGCCGCGGGACGACGCGCGCGGCGACTACTGGTCCGCCCTCGTCGCGTACATCCGCACGGCGACGAACGCGCACCCGGAGGTCGCGGTCGATCCGATTCTCCGGCGTGCGGTGTTCGACGCCGTGGTCGCCGCGGTCCTCGTCGTGTTCCCGGTGACGACGCCGCGCTCCGCGCACGACGACGCCGTGGAGGCACTGCCCGCGTCCCTCCGCCGTGCGATCCACTACATGCAGGCGCATCTGGCGGACGGCGTGACCGTGGAGGAGATCGCGCAGGAGGCGCGCCTGTCGGTCCGCGGCCTCCAGGCGGCGTTCCGGCGGCACCTGGACCGCACCCCGCTCGAGCACCTGCGTATCCTCCGGGTCCTGGCCGCGCATGAGGAGCTCATCGCCGCGGATTCCGCTGACGGCACGCGCATCGAGGAGGTTGCGCTCCGCTGGGGGTTCTCGTCGAGTGGCCGGTTCGCGGCGGCGTACCGGCAGGAGTTCGGGGTCCTGCCGAGCGTGACGCTGCGCCGGTGAGGGGTGGCGTGCCTCCCTGCCGGTCCGGTCAGGGTTCGATGAGCACGTTCGCGGCGTGGTCGGCCGCTGCCGTGGCCTTTGCCACGTAGTGCACCTTCTTGCCCGTCGCGTTGTACGGCAGCTCGTCCACGAACCGGTACAGCCGCGGGCGCTTGTACCGCGCGAGCCCCGGGTGGGAGCCGGTGAACGCCTCCAGCGCGGCGGCCGCTGCGGTGTCATCCGTCGAAAGCGAGCCGTCCGGGTCCCGAACCACGTACGCCGTCACGATCTCGCCCCAGCGGTCGTCCGGCACGCCGACCACGATGGCGTCCGCGACGCCCGCGTGCTCGGCGAGGACCGCCTCCACCTGCACCGGGTGCACGTTCTCGCCGCCGGAGATGATCATGTCGTCCTTGCGCCCGACGATCGTGACGCGCTCGTGCTCGTCCCAGGTCGCCAGGTCGCCCGGGTAGAACCACCCGTCGGCGAACTTCTCGTCCTCGAGCTCCGGGTTGCGGTACGAGTACCCGGACTTGACGGTCCGGACGGCGAACTCGCCGATCTCGGTGCCGTCCTTCGCGACGGTGTCGGACGGGTCTGCGAGGCGGCCCGCGCGGATCTGCACGACCGCGACGTCGTCGTCGGTCGACGCACGCCCCGTGGAGCCGGCACCGTCCGGGAAGTCCTCCGGCCGGAGGAACGTGTTCCAGAACGTCTCGGTCGTCCCGTATCCGTTGAAGATGCGGGGCGTGAGCAGCGTCTGGAACCGGAGGGCCGCGGCCCGGTCGAGCGGCGCCCCCATCGTCACGATGCCGTTCAGGGTGGAGAGGTCCCGTGGGCGGCGTTCCTGCGCGGCCGCGAGCTGCACGAGGTTCGTCGGCGCGCCGATGAGGAACGTCAGCCGCTCCGACGCCACCAGGTCGAGCACGGTGTCGGCGTCGAACTGGGCGAGCGTGGTGAGCTCCGCCCCGACGTAGAACACCGGGTTGGGGCCGCCGGAGTAGAGGCCGCCGCGGTGGAACAGCGGCGACATGTTCAGGGTCTTGTCGAACGGCGTGAGCGGGAAGTGCATGATGACGTCGTGCGCGCTGAGCACCTCGACGAGGCTCGGCAACGGGACCGGCTTCGCACGCCCGGTCGTCCCCGACGTGTACAGGCGTGTCGTCTCGTCGTAGGTGCTGCGGGGCGCCGCGGCGTCGAGCTCCGCCAGCTCGAGCGGGGACACCGGGTCGGCCGCCAGGAGCTCGTCGAACGGGGCGCTTCCGTCAGCGGGGTCGCTGTCGCCGACGACGACGACGTGCCGCGGCGCGTGGGTCGCGGCGACGAGCGCGTCGTGGACGACCTGCTGCCGTGACACGTCGCGGACGAGGACCGTCGGCGCGGAGTCGTCGACGATGTACGCGACCTCCTCCGGAGCAAGGCGGAAGTTCGTGGGGGAGAACACGGCGCCGATGCGGTGGCACGCCAGGTAGAGCATCGCGAACTCGGGGCCGTTGAACAGCTCGACCATGACCAGTCCGCCGCGCTCGACACCGTGCCGCAGCAGCCACCCGCCGACCCGGTCCACGGCCTCCCCGAGCTCCGCGTACGTCCACGAGCGGTTCGTCGACGGATCGCGCAGCGCCGGCCGACCGGCGAAGCGGTGGGTGTTCCGCGCGAAGCCGTTCGCGTACGTGTAGGTCCCCTCGAACACGGCGCGGAACCGCGTGGCGTCGTAGGCGTTCCCGTGCGGCGTGGGGCTGGTCTCGGTGGTCATGTCGCTCCCGCGGGTCGTGCGGCGCGACGGGGGCATCCGGCGTGCCGTCCGTCAGCGTAGCCCTCGGCCGAGCGGTACGCTGCCTGCCCGACTCCGCCGGTCGTGGCACCTCTGGTCAGCTGCGGAGCACCGGTTCGACGAGCTTCGCCCACGTCCACGCGACGACGCCCGCGGCAGCGCATCCGGCGACGGCGACCGCGACGACGGCAGCCGGGAGGTGCGTGCCCGTCGGTCCCGAGTACAGCGCGACCGCGGACGCGACGCTGATCGACGCGAGCACGGCGTACCGGGCCCTCGACGTCGCCCAGAGCACGGCACCCGCGGATCCGGCGATCGGCAGGAGGGTCACGATGAGCGAGCCGATGCCGCCGACGCAGAGGGTGCTGGCCAGTTCGCCGACGAATGCGGCCCAGAATCCGCTGCCGGTGACCGCACTGTCCAGCACCCATCCGACGGCGACGAGCACGAGGAGCACGCCCGTGCACCACGTGGCGCGTCTGCCGGCGTCGCGCGACCGCGCGTCGGGCAGGTCCCCTGCGGCGCTGTCCTGCTCGACCCCGCGATCGGCGGGGACGATGACGACCCCGAGGACGATGGCGGGGGAGAGGTCGGCGCTTCGGCTGACGACGCAGGCGACGAGCGCGGCGAGGACGAGCGCGGGAGCGATCCGATACGTCACAGCACGATGAGCCGCGCCGGCCGCCCAGCGCGCCGCGAGGACGGTGCCGGCTGCGAGCAGTGCGGCGCCGACGGCGACCGCGATGGCGAGTCGCGCGTAGCGTGCCTGCGCCTCCACACCGGTCGCGAGCAGCACGAGCACCGTCGCCAGGCCGACCGCGATGCCGAGCGTCGCCCAGACCGGGACGCCGTCGTCGCCGTCCGCCCGGTCGGCGCCGGTGCGGTTCCGTCCCGTGAGCCGGGTCAGGCGCCGCGGCGCCCGGCCCGACATGGAGGCGACCAGGAGTTTCAGGGGCACTGCGACGAGCGCCAGAAACGCGACGACACCGATGAGCACCGCGATGAGCGTGCGGGAGGACATCGACGACTGGATCGTCGGGACGGCCCCGCCGAACGCGGTCGTGGCGGACCACCCGGTGCCGTTCCCCGTGCCCGCCGTGGTGCCGCTCCGCGGCCCGCTTCCACCGTCGGACGGGTCCGACCCCGCGGCTCCGGTGCTCTGGTCTCCGGGGCCCGGGACGGCTGCGGACGGCGCACCGGACGCGCCTGAGGACGGCGCCTGGCCGGCAGACCCGGACGGGACCGTGCTCGGCGCGTCGTCGGCGGGCGCGCCGACGACGACGAACGTGACATCGGATGAGATCGGCGAGAGGTTCCCGGCCGCATCGCGTTGTCCTGCCGACACCGACCGGGTGCCGTCGGGGAGGCTCTGCCCGACCGTCGCGCAGGACCATGCGCCGTCCGCGACGACCGCTTGGCAGACCGGCGCCGAGCCCAGGTACGCGGTGACGGTGGCGCCCTCCTCCCCGGTGCCGGAGACGACGATCGGCTGCGTGCGGACCACGGCCCCGGTGGTCGGGGCGGTGATGCCGGGCGCGGCGGGCGCCGTCCGGTCGATGACGACGGCGCGCGACGACGAGGCGCTGCCCAGGTCGGAGGCATACCCCATCGCGGTCGTCGCCTGCTGCGTCGCGGACATCGTCCAGGTTCCCGTGGGAAGCGCGTCGATGCCCGCGGACCAGGACACGAACCAGGTGCCGTCAGCGCCGACGACTGCCGTGCGGACCGCGGCGCTCCCCGACACGGCCACGGTGACCGTTGCCCCGGGGACGCCCGAGCCGGTCACCGTGCCGGTGCTCGGCGCGGAGGTCCGGATGGTCGGCGGCACGATGACGTCGGACGCGGGGGCGTCCGCAGGAGCGAGGCCGCTCTCGTCCGCGTCGAACACGGTGAAGACCTGCGCCGGGCCGGACGTCACGGCGGCGGTGCACTCCCACAGCCCGCCGCTGTCGACGACGTCGGTGCACAGCGACGCCGATGGGACGCGCGGGTCGGCGACGCGGACGCGATCGCCGGGGGTGCCGGACCCCGTGAACCGGGCGGACGACGTGGTGATGTCTCCGGGGTCGTCGATGGTCGGGGGCGCCGGGGCGGAGGTCGGGAGGGGCGAGGCCGGGCCGGCCGACGACTCCGGCGCGCTCGCCGCGGTCCGAGCGCTGGAGGCCGTCGCCGCGGCGGCACGGTCGGCTCCGAGGCCCAGGGCGGCCGCGGGCACGGCCACCCCGACCATGAGCAGCAGAGCGAGCGACACGCGGGCGCGCCGACGGTGACCGCCTCGTCGGACGGCCCCCCGGTGCGCACCATCCTTCGCAGAAGTCACTGCCTCCATTCACGGTCACCGCGGAGGAGCAGTCAATACGTCGCGCGAATCGGATCGTTGTTCCGGTGCGCTTTCGTGATGCTGTGCCATATCCCGCGGCGTTCCTGCGCATCGGCAAGAGGGACAGTGTGCGCAACGGGGGAATTCGCCGTGAAGCTCACGCTCCATGCTGGCCGTCGGATGAGCGCGGTTATAGTCGATGCGGACACATGCGCCCTCGTGTCCGCTGCCCGCAGGCGCGCGCCGTCACCTGACGGTGGTATCCCGCCGGGTGTGCGACGCGAGGCCCCCTCGCCGAAGGAGCACCCGCCAATGGACACCGGTCTCGTCACGACGCTCATCGTCGTCGGAGTGGTCGTGGTCGTGCTGGTGGTGATCGGCATCTACCTCTGGGCGACGTACCACGCGCTGGTCGCGCTCAAGGGGCGCGTCGACACCGCGTGGAGTGAGATCACCGCGCAGGTCCAGCGCCGCGCCGACCTCGTCCCCACGATCGTGGACACGGTCCAGGGGTATGCGACGCACGAGAAGGGGGTCTTCGAGAACGTGACGAAGGCCCGTGCCGAGACCCTCAGTGCCGGCGACGCCACCTCCGCCTCGACCGCCGAGGGGCACATGCAGAAGGCCCTGAAGGGCGTGTTCGCCGTCGCAGAGGGGTATCCGCAGTTGCAGGCCAGTCAGCAGTTCCTGCACCTTCAGTCGGAGCTCGTCGCGACCGAGGACAAGATCCAGTCGGCGCGCCGGTTCTACAACGGCGGGGTCCGCGAGCTCAACACGAAGGTGCGGAGGTTCCCGAACTCCACCTTCGCGCGCAATCGCGGCTTCGCCGAGGTGCCGTTCTTCGAGAGCAGCGAGCCCGCGGCGATCGCGGAGCCGCCCCGCGTCCAGTTCTGACGATCGCGGAGCTGCCCCGCGTCCGGTTCTGACCCGTCCCGCCGTTGCTCGGAGGAACGACTCGCCGTCGCGACGACGGCGCACGTCACGCGCTCGGCCGGTCTCCTGACGGAGCGCGGTGCTCCTCACCGGGTGCGGGAGGGGCCTCCCGGTCGTCCGCGGACACGTGCGGGACGAGCGGCTGGCCGAGCGCGTCGGCCAGCGACGCCGCCGCCGTGCCGCGATCCGTGACCTCCACGCCGTCCAGGCCCTGCCACGCGGCGGTGCGGAGGAGCAGGGCGGCCAGCCGCCCCGGGTCGAGGTGCTCGCCCGGCTCCTGCCACGCCGTGCGGACCCGGAGGACGCCGCGCTGCCGGTCGTTCTTGCAGTCGATCCGGCCGACGATGCGATCGTCCTGCAGCACCGGGAGCACGTAGTAGCCGTAGACCCGCTTCGGGGCCGGCGTGTAGATCTCGATCCGGTAGTGGAAGCCGAACATGCGTTCCGCGCGGGGCCGGAACCACACGACCGGGTCGAACGGACTGAGCACGGCATCCGCGCCCATGCTCCGGGGGAGCCGGGCGTCCGCGTGCATCCACGCCTGCTGCCGCCAGCCCGACACGGCGACGGGGAGGAGCGTGCCCGCGTCCTGCAGGTCGGCGATCGCCACCTGTGTGTCGTCGGAGCGGAGCCGGTGGTAGTCGGCGATGTCCGCGAGGGTGCCGACGCCCAGGGACCGCGCCGCCCGTTCGACGAGGACCCGGTGCGCGTCGACCCGCGCCGGCGCGGCAGCCATGAGGCCCGCCGGCAGCACCTGCTCCGGCAACCCGTAGACCCGTTCGAACCCCTTCCGTCCGGCACTGATGACGTCGCCCCAGCGGAACAGGTGCTCCATGCCGCGCTTGACGTCGCTCCACCCCCACCACGGTCCGCGGCGGACGTTCGCGTCGTGCTCGATCGCGCTCGCAGGCAGCGGCCCGTTCGCCCGGAGGACGGCGCGGAGCTCGTCGAGGAGCGGGCCGTTCGCCGCGGCGAAGCCGTCCGCCTCGCCGTGGTCGCGCGCCCGAAGGGCGTCCATCTTCCAGCGGAACAACGGCAGCGTGCTCCGGGGTATGAACGCCGCCTCGTGCGCCCAGTACTCCAGGTGGGACGCGCCCCGGGACAGCGTGATCCGGTCGAGCGCGGACCGATCGTACGGGCCGAGCCGGGCGAGGAGCGGCAGGTAGTGGCTCCGCTCGAACACGTTGACCGAGTCGATCTGAAGGAGCCCGAGCCGCCCGATCGTCGCTCCGAGGGCCCGCGTGGAGACCGGCGATCCGGCGTCGCCGACGGGTGACCCGCCGAAGCCCTGCGCACCGAGCGACACCCGTCGGGCCTCGGCGGCGGAGAGGGAGGTGCGGACCATGCGTCGACCCTAGCGACGGGCACCGACGAGGCCTCCGCCATTGGCCGTGTCAGCCCGTCGCCGAGCGCGCGGCCGCCGCAGCTCCCGGAGCCGGATCGCGCAGATGTCGGCCGCGGCCGGACCGCCCATGCACGCACGAATACACTGACGCCATGGCTTGGGGAAGAAAGAAACGACCGGACGTCGTCGTGACTCGCGAGGCGCCCGTCCGCGTGGCGGCAGCCTCGCGGCACAGGGAGCACCCGGATCCCGTGGTCGAGGACTCGATCCCGATGGGCATGCGGATCGCGGGCGCGTTCTCGTGGCGGATCCTGGCAGTGGTCGCCGTCATCGCGCTCTTCATCTGGCTGGTGACGCGGTTCAGCGAGATCCTCGTGCCGTTCCTCGTCGGCATCGTGATCGCCGCGCTGCTCGTCCCCATCTCGAACTGGATGCAGCGACACCACGTGCCGAAGTGGCTCGCGGTCATCATCAGCCTCGTCGGCGGTCTCGCCGCGGTCGGCGCGCTCCTCTGGCTCGTGATCAACCAGATCATCGCGGCGTACCCGTCGTTGCGCGACCGGGCGATCTCCCAGTACGGGAACGTCAAGGAGCTCCTCCTCAACTCCGGGCTCGGCATCACGCAGAAGGATGTCAACGGGTGGTTCGCCGACGCCACGGACTGGCTGCAGAACAACTCGGGCTCGATCCTCTCCGGCGTCGCAAGCGCCGGCTCGAGCGCGACGCACGTGTTCGAGGCGTTATTCATCATCCTGTTCACGACGATCTTCCTGCTCATCGACGGCAAGAACGTCTGGCGCTGGGCGGTCCGACTGTTCCCGCGGAAGGCGCGCGCCGCCGTCGACGGTGCCGGTGTCGCCGGCTGGATCACGCTGACGAGCTTCGTGCGCGTGCAGATCCTGGTCGCCTTCGCGGACGCCGTGGGCATCGGGCTCGGGGCGTTCATCGTCGGGCTGTTCTTCGGCGGTCTGCCGCTCGTGGTCCCGATCGCGGTGTTCGTGTTCCTCGGCTCGTTCATCCCGGTCGTCGGCGCGATCGTCACCGGTTTCCTCGCGGTGTTCGTGGCCCTGATCTTCAACGGTCCGGTGGCGGCCCTGCTGGTGCTCGGCGTCGTCCTGCTCGTCCAGCAGATCGAGGGGCACATCCTCCAGCCGCTCGTCATGGGCAACGCCGTCAAGGTGCATCCGCTCGCGGTCGTCCTCGGCGTCACCGCGGCCTCCGGGCTCGCGGGCATCTCGGGTGCGTTCTTCGCCGTCCCGCTCATCGCCACGCTCAACGCGATGATCGTCACGATCGCGAGCGGCAACTGGCGGCGCCTCGACTCCGACCACGTGCAGGAGGTCACGCCCAAGCACGGCCAGCATGGGCAGCTGCAGTTCCTCCGTCGCCGGCACCGCGTTGGCGACGACGTCCCGAAGCCCGGCAGCGACGAGCAGGCCACCGCGGCGAAGGGCACCGCCGGATGAGCGACGTGCCCGCCGAGCAGGAGCACTCGGCGGACACGTACACGGAGTCGATCGCCAGCCAGCCGACCGGAGCGACCACCGTGACCGGCAGGAGCGGCTCGACCGCCGAAGTGTCCGCGTTCCCGACCCTCGCGGACATCGAGGCCGCACGCGGCACGATCGCCGGGGTCGTCCGCGTCACGCCGATGGAGACGTCGCAGATGCTCGCCGACGTGCTCGGCGGGCCCGTGCACCTGAAGTGCGAGAACCTGCAGCGCACCGGCGCGTATAAGATCCGCGGGGCGTACAACCGCCTCTCGGCGCTCTCCCCGGAGGAACGCGCGCGGGGCGTCGTCGCCGCGAGCGCCGGCAACCACGCGCAGGGCGTCGCGATGGCGGCCCGCGAGCTCGGCATCCATGCGACGATCTTCATGCCGGAGGGCGTCGCTCTCCCGAAGCTGCAGGCGACCAGGCGCTACGGGGCGGACACGGTCCTCCATGGCACGTCGGTGGAGGAGGCCCTCGCCGCGGCGAAGGCGTTCGCCGTCGACACCGGCGCCGTGTTCATCCCGCCGTTCGACCACCCCGACGTCATCGCCGGCCAGGGCACACTCGGCCTCGAGATCCTGGACCAGGTGCCCGACGTCGAGACGGTCGTGGTGCCGATCGGCGGCGGCGGCCTGGTGTCCGGCATCGCGATCGCCCTCCGGGCGATGTCCGAGCGGCTCGGCCGCCGAATCCGCGTCATCGGCGTGCAGTCCGAGCATGCCGCGTCGTACCCGCCCTCGCTCCGTGCCGGTGCGCCGACGACCATCGCGACGACGCCGACGATCGCCGACGGCATCGCGGTCGCCCGTCCAGGGGAGCTGAATTTCCCGATCGTCCGCGACCTGGTCGACGAGATCGTCACGGTGTCCGACGACGAGGTCGCGAAGGCGCTGCTGCTGCTCCTCGAGCGGGCGAAGCTCGTGGTGGAGGCCGCTGCGGCGGTCGGGGTGGCCGCGATCATGGCGGGCACGATCCACGACACCGGACGAACCGTGGTGCTGCTGAGCGGCGGCAACATCGACCCCCTCATGATGGAGCGCGTGATCACCCGCGGGCTGGTCGCCGCCCGCCGCTACGTCGCGGTGCACATCATGCTGCCCGACCGTGCCGGGCAGCTCGCCCGCGTCGCCCAGGTGATCTCGGACGCCGGCGCGAACGTCGTCGAGGTGCTCCACACCCGGCACGGCCAGGGTCTGGAGATCAGCGAGGTCGCGCTCGAGCTGAGCGTCGAGGCGCGCGGGCCCGAGCACGCCGAGGAGGTCGTGGAGCGGCTCCGCGAGGCCGGCTTCCGCCCGCAGATCCAGACGTCGCGCTAGGGACGCCCGCGGCGTCAGGCGACGTGCGGTCCGAATCCATTGCGGAGGGTGTCGAACAGCGCCTCGACGCGCTCGCGGTGGTTGTCGGCCACGGCATCGGATGCGTCGCCGGCGATGAGCCGTCGTGCGGTCTGCACGAGCACGGTGGTGTAGCCGGCGATGCAGCACGCCGCGAGGAGCGTCGGGTCGGTGCGGCCGCCTCCGCCGCGGTCGGCGTCGCCGTGCCCGTCGTGCCCCGCACGGTCGGCGTCGCCGTGCCGGAGCTCCTCCGCAAGGACCCGTTGCAGTTCGGCGGCGATCTCCCTGGTGCGCGCGACGAGGGCGGGGGAGGCGGCGACGGTGCGCAGGAACGGCACCGACCCGTCCGCGAGCCCGGAGAGCGGGAGGCGCTCATCCGCGAGCCGCAGCGCCGTCGCCCGGAGCGCGGCGAGGGCGTCGGTTTCAGCAGGCCGGTCGCGGAGGGCGGCGCGCAGCAGCTCGACCGCGTCCGGCGTCCGATCGAGGAGGAGGTCCTCCTTGCGCGGGAAGTGGTTGTAGACCGTGACGCTTGAGACCCCGGCCTCGCGTGCGACGTCGGCCACCGTGACCGCGTCGAATCCACGGTCGACGAAGAGCCGGGTCGCGGCCTGCGAGATGCGCTCGCGCGTCCTCGGGCCGCCGCGCGGATCCGTCCGTGGCATGTGCTGTCCTCTCCGACCTCCACCGTAGTACTTGTGCAACTACATGTAGTGAGCTAATTTACTCGTATGACCTCGACCGACGGCAGCCTCGGCGCCCCCCAGTCCCTCCGCGCCGCATGGCTCGCCCTCACCGGGCTGTCCGCGGTCTTCCTGTTCGAGATGCTCGACAACGCCGTCCTCAACGTCGCACTGCCGACGATCGGCCGCGACCTGCACGCTTCGACGACCGGACTGCAGTGGGTGACCGGCGCCTACTCGGTCGTGTTCGGCGGGCTGATGCTCCTGTTCGGTGCGGTGGCGGACCGGTTCGGGCGGCGCCGGGTGATGCTCGTCGGGCTGGTCCTGCTCGGGCTCGCCAGCCTCGCGACCGCCGCGGTCACCACCACCGAGCAGCTGATCGTCGTGCGCGCGTGCATGGGCGTCGCGGCGGCGATGACCACGCCCGGCTCGATGGCACTCGCGTTCCGGCTGTTCCGCACCGACGACCTCCGGGTCCGTGCGATCACGGTCATCTCGACCGCCGGGCTGGTCGGGCTCGCGGTCGGACCGGTCGTCGGCGGGTTCGTCCTCGCGGTCGCACCGTGGCAGGTGCTGCTCCTGGTGAACGTGCCGATCGCCGCGATCGCGTTCCTCGCGATCCGGGCCGGCATCGTGCCCGACGTGGCGGCCGACCTGCGCCGCGACCCCGTCGACGTCCTCGGCGCGGTGACCGGCACCGCGGCGGTCGTCCTCGCGCTGGTGACGCCGACCTGCTTCGTCGACCAGGGCACCGGCTCCTGGCTGCCCTGGGCCACGACTGCGGCGACCGTCGCCGCGGCGATCGGATTCGTCCTCCGCGAGCGCTCCGCCCGGCACCCCCTGCTCGACCTCCGGCTCGTCGCCCGGCCGCTCGTGGCGAGCGGACTCGCGTTCAAGGCCGCGGCCGGCCTCGCCGTCGCGGGCCTCGGCTACCTGGTGACGCTCCAGCTGCAGTTCGTCTGGGGCTGGTCGCCGGCCGGCGCCGCGCTCGGCGTGCTGCCGCAGGTCGCGGTCCTCCTGGCGAGCGGGCGATTCGTCGGCCCCGTGGTGCGGCGGATCGGGCTCGCCCGCGCCGCGTGGTGCAGCGCCGCCGCGGTCGTCGTCGGGCTCGTGGTGTTCGCCGGAACGAGCCGGCTCGGGTACGCCTCGGTCGTCGTCGCACTCGTGGTCGTCGCGGCGGGCATGCGCGTCGTCGGGGTCGTCGCGGGGAACAACGTGCTGAAGGGGCTGCCGGAGGACCGCACCTCCGTCGGCGCAGCGCTCGTCGACACGTCGAGCGAGCTCGCCACCGGCGTCGGCATCGCCGCGACCGGAACTGTGCTCGCGGTGCTCGTCAGCGGCAGCATCGCCAGCACCCACCGCACCGCGGTGCACCTCGCCGAGCTGCAGGACGGCGTCACGATCGCCGCGTGCCTCCTCACGGCCGTGGCTGCGGGACTCGTCGTCGCCGGGATCGCGCTCGCCCGCCGAAGCGTGCCCGCGGAGGAGCCGGCGCCCGCGCCGGCGGAGGCGGTGCTCACCGAAGCACCCTGACCGCGCGCCCGTGCCTCCGGGCCGGCCGCGTCCCTCCCCACCACCGTCGATTCCGCCCACACACCGCGTCCCAGAAGCAGGAAGTCCCATGACCGACACCATCGCCCGCCCGCCGTTCGACCCGGAGCTCGCCGAGTTCCTCACCGCGCTGCACGCACGCGGCCCGTTCACCCTCACCACCGCGATGCTGCCGCGCATGCGGACGCTCGAGATGACCGAGGAGGAGCTCGACGCCGGGCTCCGCGCCCGCGGCCTCGAGCGCCGGCGGGTGACCGTCCCCGGCCACCGGGGCGACCCGATCGACCTCGCCGTCATCCAGCGCATCGGCCGCACCGGCACCGCCGCGTGCGCGTACACGATGCATGGCGGCGGCATGATGTTCGGGCACCACCTCGGCAACCTCGACGCCTACGACGACTGGCTGCTCACGCACGACGTCGTGCTCGTGAGCGTCGACTACCGCCTGGCGCCGGAGCACCCGGACCCGTTCCCCGTCGAGGACTGCTACGCCGGCCTCGTCTGGACCGCCGACCACGCCGACGAGCTCGGCATCGAGCCGGACCGCATCGTCCTGGTCGGGCAGAGCGCCGGCGGGGGACTCGCCGCGGGCACGGCGCTGCTGTCCCGCGACCGCGGCGGCCCCGCCGTCCTCGCGCAGGTCCTCGTCTCGCCGATGCTCGACGACAGCGACTCCACGGTCTCCACCCGGCAGATCGATGGCGTCGGCGTCGCGGACCGCGCGATGACGCGGTTCGGCTGGGACGCCTATCTGGGCGACCGGCGCGGCACCGACGACGTCTCCGCGTACGCGGCCCCGGCGCGCGCGACCGACCTGTCCGGTCTCCCGCAGACGTACATCGACTGCGGGAGCGCCGAGGTGTTCCGCGACGAGACCGTCGCGTTCGCGAGCCGGCTCTGGGCGGCGGGAGTCCAGGCCGAGCTGCACGTCTGGCCCGGCGCGTTCCACGGGTTCACGAGCATGGTGCCGCAGTCGGCGCTCGCCCGCACCGCGACGGCGGCGCTGGCGGACTGGACGGACCGGCTGCTCGGTGCCCGACCTACGGCTGGTAGCGCTTGACGTCCTGCACCTCGACGGCGATCTCCTTGCCGTTCGGCGCCGTGTAGCTCGCGGTGTCGCCGACGCGGAGGCCCATGATGGCCGCGCCGATCGGGCTCGACGGGCTGTACACCTGCAGGTCGGACCCCTCTGCCACGATCTCCCGATTGCCGACGAGGAACGTCGAGGGGTCGCCGGCGATCGTCGCGGTGACGACGGTGCCGGGCTCGACCGTGCCGTCGTCGGAGGCCTCGCCGACCGTCGACGCGCGGAGGAGCTGGGTCAGCTGACGGATGCGGGCCTCGATCTTGCCCTGCTCGTCCTTGGCCGCGTGGTACCCGCCGTTCTCCTTGAGGTCGCCCTCCTCGCGCGCCGCCTCGATGCGCCGCGCGATCTCGGATCGCCCCTCACCACTCAGGGTGTCGAGCTCGGCCTGCAGACGGTCGTGCGCCTCCTGGGTCAGCCACGTGGTCTGGGTCTCGTTGCTCATGTGATCCTCCTTCAGCCGGGAGGGCCACCGCTGATCGGCGGTACGGCCTGCTCCCCAAAAAAGAGAGACCGGCCGAGGCCGGTCCCGATGGCGAATCCCAATAGCTTAAGGGATCCAGCACTTGTTGATCAAGCCGGTCACACCGCGGGACGTGGTCTTCACCTCGGTCGAGATCGTGGTCGAGCCGCTGGAGGACGCCGGGATCGTGACGACCTTCCAGCCGACGATCGAGAACGACTTGTCGAGGACCTGCACGGCGCACACGACCTCGGTGCCCGGGGTGACCGCCACACGGGACCGGACGACGGTGAGCTGGTCGGACTCCACGACGTATCCGACGTCGCTGGTGTCGAGACCTCCGCCGCTGCTGTCGAGCCCGGCCCAGACGACCCAGACGGCGAAGGTCACCGCGACGACGAGCGCGGCGATCACCGCGACGACCAGGTTGCGTCGACGCTGACCGGGGGAGCGGCCGTACCGGGCGTCGAGGTCGGCGCTGCGTCCGGGCACGGCAGGCGACGGCGCCGGGTGGGTCGGCGTCGGGCTGGAGGGCTGGGGAACGGACAGTGGGGGACTCCTGGTCGATTACGCTGATGCCAGGTTAGTTCACACGGTCATGGCCGAACACGCCACCCGGTCGCACCGGCGGGTGCAACCCCGGTCCAACCGCTCAGGAAGGAACGCTGTGTCCCTGCGTCTCATCGCGGTCCACGCCCACCCCGACGACGAGTCCAGCAAGGGCGCTGCGACCGCCGCCAAGTACGCCGCGCAGGGGGCGGAGGTCCTCGTCGTGTCGTGCACGGGCGGCGAGGCGGGGGACATCCTCAACGAGCAGCTTCCCGAGCCGGCGCGCAGCCGCGCGCATCGGGACATGGCCGGGTACCGCCGCACGGAGATGGCGGCGGCGCAGGCTGCGCTCGGCATCCACCACGTCTGGCTGGGGTACCACGACTCCGGGCTGCCGGCAGAGGGCGAGTCGCTGCGCCCCGGGACCTTCGCCACGGTGCCGGTGGAGGTCAGCGCGGAGCACCTCGTCCGCGTCGTCCGCAGGTTCCGGCCGCACGTCATGGTGACGTACGACGAAAACGGCGGCTACCCGCACCCGGACCACATCCAGACCCACGAGATCTCGATGGCGGCATGGCGCGACTCCGGGGACCCCGCCCGGTACCCCGACGCCGGGGCGCCATGGGAGATCAGCAAGCTCTACTTCGAACGGACGATGAACCCGACCCGGTTCCGAGCCGTGTACGCCGCCCTGCAGGAGCGCGATCCGGAGAGCCAGCTCGTCACCCGGCTCGGCGAGTTCATGGAGCGCTTCGCCGACCGTCCGGACCTCGCGACCACGCACGTGCACGTGGCGGACCACTTCGCCGCGCGCGACGACGCCCTTCGCGCCCATGCCAGCCAGGTGCCGACCGACAGCCCCTTCTTCTACTGGCCGAACGACCTCCTGGCCACGGTCTGGCCGACGGAGGACTTCCAGCTCATCGAGGCACGCGTGCCCACTGAGCTGCCCGAGACCGACCTGTTCGCAGGCATCAGCGAGGAGACCGCATGAGCGCGTCCGGCCTTGCGGCGGCATTCTCGCTCGCCGCGACGTCTCCCACCCCGGCGCCGTCCGTGGTCCCCGACGTGGACGTCACCCCGGGCGTCGTCGGGTTCGTCATGATCGCGGCGGTCGCCGTCCTGACGATCCTGCTCGTGATCGACATGTCCCGTCGCATCCGTCGCACCCGATATCGGGCGGAGATCCGGGAGCGGCTCGAGGCGGAGGCCCGCGGTGAGACGCTCGACGACGGCGGAGCAGACGGCGGCCGCGATCGATGGAACTCGGACGACGGCCCGTCTATCGGCCCCGGCCCCGACCTCCGCTGATTCGCGGCGTGCGAGCCGGGCGCGGTCCGGGCCTCCTGGCGGGCCTGCGGTGCGCCGTCAGCGCACGGGATGCAGGGCGATGAGCAGCACGCCCGTCCATTGCGCGAGGAACGCGACGACCGTCAGCGTGTGGAACACCTCGTGGAACCCGAACACGTTCGGCGCCGGATCGGGTCGCTTGAACCCGTAGACGGCGGCTCCGAGCACGTAGGCCAGGCCACCGGCGAGCTCGAGGGTCATCATCGCCGCGTCGGCGCGGAACAGCGGCACGAGGAACCCGAGCGCCGCGCACCCGAGCAGCACGTACAGCGGGACGTAGAGCCACCGCGGGGCGCCGAGCCAGAACATCCGGAACGCGATCCCGAGCAGCGCCCCGCCCCACATCAGGACCAGGAGCACGGTCGCCTCGGTGTCCGGGAGGGCGCAGACCGCGACCGGCGTGTACGTGCCCGCGATGAGCAGGAAGATGTTCGTGTGGTCGAGGCGCTTCAGCACCCGCTTCGTCCGCGGCCGCCACGGGAACCGATGGTAGGTCGCGGACACCGCGAACAGGATGAGCGACGACGCGAGGAACACCGCCGACGCCGCCTTCGCCGCCGGTGTCGCGGCAACGGTCACGAGGACGATGCCGAGCACGAGTGCGACGGGGAACGCCGCGAGATGGATCCATCCGCGCCAGGCGGGACGGGGCGCCTCCGGTGCCGATGACGCCTCCTCCGTGAACTGCACATGGGGGAGGGACGGTGCGGCCTGCTCGTGCTCCATGCTCGAACGATACGACCGGTCCGGGAACGGCGCGCTGTGAACCCGGCTCCGGCGGGTGCACTACCGTTGTCGCGTGAGTGACAGGGTGGGATGGGCGGGCCGAGGCCTCCTGTACCGCGCCTACCAGCGACGCGTCCGACGCCGCATCGCCCCCTCCGCCGTCCCGAAGCACGTCGCGATGATCGTCGACGGGAACCGTCGCTGGGCCAAGCAGCTCGGCCTCGAGACCGCGGCGCACGGCCACCGTGCCGGTGCTGCGAAGATCCCCGAGTTCCTCGGTTGGTGCGAGGAACTCGGCATCGAGGTCGTGACGCTCTACCTGCTCTCCGCGGACAACCTCTCGGGTCGGCACTCCGAGGAGCTCGAGCAGCTCACCGGGATCATCGCCGAGCTCGCGCACCTGCTGTCCGAGCACGGCGACTGGCGCGTGCAGCACGTCGGGTCGAACGAGGGGCTGCCCCCGGACCTCGTGACCGCGCTCGAGGCCGCCGAGTCGACGACGGAGGCGCACAGCGGGTTGCACGTCAACCTCGCTGTCGGCTACGGCGGGCGGCGGGAGATCGCGGACGCCATGCGGAGCATCGTCCGCGCCCACGGCGAGGGCGGCGGCACGCTCGACGACCTCGCCGAGGTCCTGACGCCGGAGCTCATCGGCGACCACCTGTACACGCAGGGGCAGCCGGACCCCGATCTCGTGATCCGCACCTCCGGGGAGCAGCGGCTCTCCGACTTCATGCTGTGGCAGAGCGCGCACAGCGAGTTCTACTTCGTGGAGGCGTTCTACCCGGACCTCCGCGAGGTCGACTTCCTGCGGGCGGTGCGTGACTACGGGAGGCGTTCCCGACGGTTCGGCGGGTAGGCCCGATCGCACTTAGACTCTGTGCGCGCAACGTCCGTGTGCGCGCTTCGGTCAGCGGCTCGGGGGTCGACTGCTGCCCGACGACCCGAAACCGGAAGGCCCACCATCGTGACGACCATCGACGAGTACGCCGCAGCATTCTCTGAGGATCCCGGCTACCTCGATCACGCAGCGTTCGGCCCCGTGCAGACCGCGGTGCTCGAGGAGCAGCGCGTGCTCGGAACCATTCAGGAGCACCTCCGCTTCGGCGCCATGGAGGTGTTCGACGAGCAGGACGCGCGGGTGCGCACCGCCGCCGCGCGCCTCGTGAAGCGGCGCGAGGACCAGGTGGTGTCGCAGACCGCCACGACGCCCGGCCTGCTGCACACCGCGTTCGGCCTGACCGGTCGGGTGCTCGTCGCCGCCGACGAGTACCCCTCGCTCCCACTCGCGCTCGCGAGCGCATCCGCCGCCACCGGGCGCATGCAGCCCCTCGTCATCGAGTCGGGGGCCGGCTGGCTCACACCCGACCTCGTCGCGTCCCGACTCACCGACGAGGTCACGGCCGTGGCGCTCAGCCTCGTGGACTGGCGCACCGGATACCTCGCGGATCTCGCCGCGATCCGCGACGTCATCGGCGACCGGCTGCTCATCGTCGACGCCATCCAGGGCTTCGGCGTCGTCGATGCGCCCTACGAGGCCGCGGACGTCGTCGCGACCGGTGGCCAGAAGTGGCTGCACGCCGGCTGGGGCACCGGGTTCGTCGCGTTCAGCGACCGGGCCCTGGAACGGCTCACGCCCGCGCTGTCTGGACCGATGGGCACCGAGGGTGCGCCCGGCGAGGTCCCCACCGTCCGGACCGGGGCCGCGGGATTCCAGATGACCCGCATCGATCCGGTGTCGCAGGCCCGGCTCGCGGTGTCGCTCGAGGCAGTCAGCAACGTCGGCATCGGCGCTGTGCAGGAACGGGTCGCCGACCGGGTCGAGCGGGTGCTCGCGATCGCCGACGAGTTCGGGATCGCCGTGGAGTCGCCGCGCGAGCAGCGCGAGCGGGCCGGCATCGTCGTCCTGCGTCCCGGTGTGGACCGGCTCACTGCGCTCGCCGCGTCGTTGCACAACCACGGGGTGACGGCCACGAGCCGGGCCGGGACCGTGCGGGTGTCCCCGTTCGCGTCCACGACCGACGAGACGATCGGGATGTTCCGGGACGCGTGCGTCTCGTTCGCGACGATGCAGTAGTCCCGCGTGCCACGGTCGTTCACGCGACCGTCACACGGTGGCCGCGTGTCGGGGAGCGGCGGTGTCGGCGGACCGACGTAGATTGCCCGCATCGGGCATCGTGCCCGATCGAAGCAGCCACCGACGACAGCTTCGCGACCCAGGGATCTGCTCGCGCGGATCCGACGAGTGGCTGCTCCGAGGACATGCACCGGGCCGTTCGCGGTCCGGGGACGGAGCCGTCATGACCTCCCAGCACAGCATCCGCGATGCTTCCTCCACCGCCGCAGCGCACGGTCGGGCCACCGACACCGCCGTAGCCCACGACCGGTCCATCGACACCACCGCTCGCACCGCTGAACGGACCTACGTGCTCGACACCTCCGTGCTGCTCAGCGATCCGCGTGCGATGTTCCGGTTCGCCGAACACGCCGTGGTCCTGCCCGTCGTCGTGGTGAGCGAGCTCGAATCGAAGCGCAACGACCCGGAGATCGGGTACTTCGCCCGGCAGGCACTGCGCATCCTCGACGGCCTCCGGGCTGAGCACGAGCGCCTCGACTTCCCGATCCCGGTGGGCGACGGCGGGTCGCTCCGGGTCGAGCTCAACCACTCGAACATGTCGGTCCTGCCCTCGGGGCTGCAGCTCGGCGACAACGACTCGCGCATCCTCGCGGTCGCGTCGAACCTCGCGAACGACGGACTCGACGTGGTGGTGGTGTCGAAGGACATGCCGCTCCGGGTGAAGGCGTCCTCCATCGGCCTCGCGGCCCAGGAGTACCGGGCCGAGCTCGCCGTCGACTCCGGCTACACCGGCATCGCGTCCCTCGAGATCTCCGGCGACGAGATGGCCGCCCTGTACGAGCACGAGGAGGTCCGGTCCCCGCAGCTCGATGACGTCCCCGTCAACACCGGCGTCGTCATCCACTCCGAGCGGGGATCGGCACTCGGTCGTGTGCACGCGAAGGGTGCGGTCGCCCTGGTTCGCGGCGATCGCGAGGTGTTCGGCCTCCGCGGGCGGTCCGCCGAGCAGCGGCTCGCGATCGACGCCCTGCTCGACCCGGACATCGGGATCGTGTCGCTGGGCGGCAGCGCCGGCACCGGCAAGTCCGCGCTCGCGCTCTGCGCCGGACTCGAGGCCGTGCTCGAACGGCAGCAGCACAAGAAGATCATGGTGTTCCGGCCGCTCTACGCGGTCGGCGGGCAGGAGCTCGGATTCCTGCCGGGCGACGCGACCGAGAAGATGAACCCGTGGGCGCAGGCCGTCTTCGACACCCTCGGCGCACTCGTGTCCGACAACGTGCTCGAGGAGGTCGTCGACCGCGGCATGCTCGAGGTCCTGCCGCTCACCCACATCCGCGGCCGCTCCCTGCACGACGCGTTCGTGATCGTGGACGAGGCGCAGTCTCTGGAGCGCAACGTCCTGCTCACGATGCTGTCTCGGATCGGGCAGAACTCCCGCGTGGTGTTGACGCACGACGTGGCGCAGCGCGACAACCTCCGGGTGGGGCGGCACGACGGCGTCGCGAGCGTCATCGAACGGCTCAAGGGGCATCCGCTGTTCGCGCACGTCACCCTGACCCGGTCCGAGCGGTCCGCGATCGCCGCGCTCGTTACCGACCTGCTCGACTCGCCGGACCTCGTGTAGGCCGGCTGGTCCTCCGACGGGTCGGAGGACCGGTCCTCCACGGGTCGGAGGACCGGTCCTCCACAGCCGGCGCTCGCGGCGCCATTTTCCACACTGTTGGGAGGTGCGGGACAGGTCCGCCCCGCCGCCAGCGAATATCGGTTCATGCGCTGCTGGGAACGGACCGACTCACGGGGACGGGTGGGATCCGGCCCGGCGGCGCAGAGCCCGGGCGGCCCCTCAGTGGGGCAGGGGGCCGTCCGGGTGCCTCAGACCGGTGGGGTGCGTCGGCGCGTCACGTGGGCGTCAGCTCGGGCGGGTCATCGACAGCACGTCGAGCGCAGCGTCGAGCTGCTCCTCGGTGACCTCGCCCCGCTCGACGAATCCGAGGGCGACGACCGCCTCTCGAACGGTCATCGACTCCTGCACGGCGAACTTCGCGACCTTCGCCGCCGCCTCGTAGCCGATCGCCCGGTTCAGGGGCGTCACGATCGACGGTGATGACTCTGCGAAGGCACGGGCACGGTCGAGGTTCGCCTCGAGTCCGTCGACGGTCTTGTCCGCGAGCGCCACCGTGCCGTTCGCCAGGAGGCGGATCGACTCGAGGAGCGCCGTGCCCATGACGGGGATCGCGACGTTGAGCTCGAACGCACCGGATGCACCCGCCCACGCCACCGTGGCGTCATTCCCGATCACCCGGGCAGCCACCATCAGCACGGCCTCCGGGATCACCGGGTTCACCTTGCCCGGCATGATCGAGGACCCCGGCTGCAGGTCCGGGATATGCAGCTCGCCGAGCCCGGTATTCGGCCCCGACCCCATCCAGCGGAGGTCGTTGTTGATCTTCGTCAGGCTCACCGCGAGGACCCGGAGCGCACCGGACGCCTCGACGAGGGCGTCCCGGGCGCCCTGCGCCTCGAAGTGGTCCGCAGCCTCGGTGATCGGCAGTCCCGTGTCGGCCGCGAGCTGCGCGATCACCTGCTGCGGGAACCCCTTCGGCGTGTTGATGCCGGTGCCGACCGCGGTGCCGCCGAGCGGGACCTCGGCCACGCGCGGGAGCGTCGCCTGGACGCGGTCGATCCCGAGCCGGATCTGCCGGGCGTAGCCGCCGAACTCCTGTCCGAGCGTGACGGGCGTGGCGTCCATCAGGTGCGTCCGACCGGCCTTCACGGCCTCGGCCCAGCGCGTCGCCTTCGTCTCGAGCGCGGTCGCCAGGTGGTCGAGCGCGGGCACGAGGTCGTGGATGAGCGCCGCGGTGACGGCGACGTGCACGGAGGTCGGGAACACGTCGTTCGAGGACTGCGACGCGTTCACGTGGTCGTTCGGGTGCACGGCGAGCCCGGAGGCGTCGGACGCGAGCGTCGCGAGCACCTCGTTCATGTTCATGTTCGAGGAGGTGCCGCTGCCGGTCTGATAGACGTCGACCGGGAACTGGTCGTGGTGCGCGCCACCGATGATTGTGTCGGCCGCAGCGACCACCGCGTCGGCGACATCCTGGTCGATGACGCCGAGGTGCCCGTTGACGACAGCCGCGGCCCGCTTGATGCGCGCGAGGGCGATGATCTGCGCGGGCTCGAGTCCGCTGTCCGAGATCGGGAAGTTCTCGACGGCCCGCTGCGTCTGCGCGCGGTACAGCGCGGACGCGGGAACGCGGACCTCGCCCATCGTGTCGTGCTCGATGCGGAAGCCGCCGTCTGGGTCGCCGGTGGTCTGCTCGGTCGTGGAGTTGGTCACGTCGTCGTGGTCCTTCCTGATTGTGCGAAGTCGACCGTCACGCGTCGCCGACGATCGTGTCGACGAGCACCCGGCCGTTGGCCAGGTCGTAGGTCGCGCCGACCACGGCCAATCTACCCTCGGCGATCGCGTCGGACACCGCCCCGGAACGCTCGATGATCGTGCCCATGGTCGCCTCCAGGTGGGCTGCGCCCACCGCTTCCTGTTCGACCGTCGGGTCGCTGTCCCGAACGAGCTCGACGCTCGGGGTGATCGCGTCGACGAGGACCTGGAGATACGGGGTCTCGGCCGGCTCGCCGGACCGGGCTGCTGCGATCGCGCCGCACACCGTGTGCCGGAGGACGACGACGAGCGGTGTGCCGAGGGCGACGACCGCGAACTCGATCGAGCCGAGGACGACGTCGTCGGCGATCTGGCCAGCGTTGCGGATGGCGAAGATGTCGCCGATGCCGGCGTCGAAGACGTGCTCGAACGGTACGCGGCTGTCGGAGCAGCCGAGGACCGTGGCGAACGGCGCCTGTGCGGGCACGAGCTCCGACCGGCGCTCGGGGTCGATGCGGCCGATGCGGCGGATGTCTGCGGCGAAGCGCGCGTTCCCCGCGGTCAGGAGGCGGAGCGCCTCGGCTGGCGTGGCAGCGGCTCGGACAGTCATCGGTCTCCTCGGGCTTGCGGTGTCCACCTGAGGCATGCGCGGGCTGCGGTGCCCCTCCGGGGGTTGTCACAGGTTGTCACGGGTGGTGCTGGATCGGGGTCGGTTGCGTGGGATCGGGCTCGCCGGTCGGGTCGATCAGTCCTGCTGCTCGGTGACGCGGGTGGCGAGCGTGCGGAACGAGGCGGCGTCGGCGGTGCCGGCGAGGACGACGGTGCTCGTGTCGAAGTCGGCCACGAGCGCGTACTCCAGGTTGCCGGCGGCGGAGCCCTCCTCGCGACGGTCGTAGACGGTCCACCGCTGCCCTGCGATGGTGCGGGTGCCGGTCGCGCGGTGCTCGTCGAGCTGGTTCGCGACCCAGGTTCGGTTCGCGTCGATGCCCTGGTGCAGCCCGATGAACTGCGTGTCCGGCGTGATGAACCCGACGGTCCAGACCGCGACACCATCGGCGGGCTTCGCCTGGTAGTCGGCCCGGTTCGAGGACCAGGTGGCGGGCAGGCGGGGAGCGGCGATCACCACGCCGGCGATGTCCGCCTGCGCCGCGACCTGCCGGTAGTCGACAGCGGCACGGTCCGAGTGGTCGGGGCGCACCACCACAGCGACGAGGACGAGCACGACCGCCAGCGAGGCGGCGAGCGACAACACCAGGTTGATCGCGGTCTGGTGCTGGCGGCGGGCGCGACGGCTGTCCTCCTTGCGGATCCGGGCCTCCTCCGCGGTCTCGGGGCGTCCGAGCTCGGCGACGACGGGTGCGGCTCCGCCGGAACCGTGGTCGCTCATCGGTCGGTACCGCCCATGGACTGTCCGTCGGAGGCGCCGCGCGCGGCGTCGAGGCGAGCGCGGGCGCCGACCAACCACTCCTCGCACCGCGCGGCGAGCGCCTCGCCGCGCTCCCAGAGTGCGAGGGACCGTTCGAGCGTGGCGGACCCCTGCTCGAGCTCAGCGACGACGCGGACGAGCTCGTCGCGCGCGGCCTCGTAGCTCAACGATCCCGCACTCGGGGTCGCGGCATCGGGTCCGGTCGCTTCGGAAGCACTCTCTGGCACGGTCCGATCCTACCGATCGCCGTTCGACGCTCCGGTCGCCCCGGCTGCACGGTGTGGAGAGCCGGAGGCGGTGTCGGATCGGTGCGTGCTGCGGTACCCATCTGCCGCAGCAGTGGCGGCCGCGACGTCGTCGTCCACCAGGGCGGACGCCTCCTGCGGTCCGGGACCGTCCGCCGTGAGCGTGCCGACCGCGGTGCCGGTGTCGAGGGTCACCCGGACGTCGGTCGGGGTGGCGACGGCGGCGGACGCCCTGACGACCGTGCCGTCCGCCGTCTGCACGATGGCGTAGCCGCGACGGAGGGTGTCCAGCGGCGACAGCGCACGCAGACGCCCCGTGAGGTGACCGACCTCGGCATGGCCGCGCTCGATCCGCCGATCCAGGAGCTCCCGACTGCGGGACAGGTCGCGCGCGATCTCCTCTGCTCGGGTGTCAACGAGCCACGCGGTGGAGGCGAGCGCCGGCCGCGACCGAAGCGCCGCGATCCGGTCTGCCTCCACGGACAGCGTGTGCGACAGCCGAAGCCCGATCCGGGCCCGCGCCTGTCGCACGTTCGCGAGCTCCTCGGCCACGTCCGGCACCACGCGTTTCGCGGCGTCCGTCGGGGTGGACGCACGGAGGTCGGCGACCTCGTCGAGCAGAGGCCGGTCGGCCTCGTGCCCGATCGCGGAGACGAGCGGCGTGGTGGCGGCGGCGGCGGCCCGGACGAGAATCTCGTCGCTGAACCCGAGGAGGTTCTGGAAGTCCCCGCCGCCGCGCGCGACGATGATCACGTCGACCTGCGGGTCGGCGTCGAGCGCCTGGATCGCCGCCGTGACCTCCGCCACCGTGCGGTCGCCCTGCACGGCCGCGTGGATCGTGCGGAAGGCGACCTGCGGCCACCGGAGCTGCGCGTTCCGCAGGACGTCCTTCTCGGCGTCGGAGTCCTTGCCGGTGACGAGCCCGATGCAGGTGGGGAGGAACGGCAGCGGACGTTTCCGGGCGGGCGCGAACAGCCCCTCCGCCGCGAGCGTCGCACGCAGCCGTTCGAGCCGTTCGAGGAGGTCGCCGAGCCCGACGTGCTTCATCTCGACGACCTGCATCGTCAGGGAGCCGCCCTTGACCCAGTAGTTCGGCTTCACCGCGGCGACCACCCGGTCGCCGCGACCGAGGTCGGCGGGCACGCGCGCCCGGACGCTCGACCAGATCGAGAACGAGACCGTGGCGTCGACCTCGACGTCCTTGAGCTTGCCGTAGACGTTGCCGCCGGCGACGTTCCACTGGGTGATCTCGCCCTCGACCCACGCGGTGCCGAGACGGTCGATCCAGTCCCGGAGCTTCGCCCCGAGCAGCGCGACGGGCCACGGATTGTCCGCGGTCGGTGGTCCTTGATCGATCGCCATGGCGTGCTCCTGGAGGTTGCGTCGGTGCCGTCGTCGAACACCATCGTGCCCCACGCCGGTGACATCGTTGACCGCCGTCCGCGGCATCGGGCGGCGCACCTCCGAATCGGCGAGGTGGAGGCGCAGGTGGAGGCGACGATCACGTTCGCCCACGGCGACATCGGCACCCAGGAGGCGCCGGATCCGCTCGCCTACAATCGACAGGTGACCATCACGAACGGACGGACCGTGCAGCTCGCGGCGCCTCGCGTCCCCGCGGCCCGCGGCCGTCTCCAGGACAACCCGGTCGCCGGCACGAAGAAGGTCGTGCTCGCCGCTCCGCGCGGCTACTGCGCCGGCGTCGACCGCGCGGTCGTCGCCGTCGAGAAGGCGCTCGAGCAGTACGGCGCCCCGGTCTACGTGCGCAAGCAGATCGTGCACAACGTCCACGTCGTGTCGACCCTCGAGCAGCAGGGCGCCGTGTTCGTCGACGACGTCGCCGAGGTCCCGGTCGGCGCGCACGTCGTGTTCAGCGCCCACGGCGTCGCACCGTCCGTCGTGCAGGGTGCCGCCGACCGCGACCTGCACGCCATCGACGCCACCTGCCCGCTCGTCACCAAGGTCCACCGCGAGGCGGTGCGGTTCGCGAAGGCCGAGCGCACGATCATCCTCATCGGCCACGCCGGCCACGAGGAGGTCGAGGGCACGATGGGCCATGCCCCCGAGCGCACCATCCTCGTCAACGGCCCGGATGACGTCGCCGCACTCGAGGTGCCGGATCCCGACAACCTGGTGTGGCTGTCACAGACCACGCTGAGCGTCGACGAGACCATGGAGACCGTCCGCCTCCTCCGTGAGAAGTTCCCAGCGATCGAGAACCCGCCGTCGGACGACATCTGCTACGCCACGCAGAACCGCCAGGTCGCGATCAAGAAGGTCGCCACCGGCGCCGACCTCGTGATCGTCGTGGGCTCGGCGAACTCGTCGAACAGCGTCCGCCTGGTCGAGGTCGCGCTCGAACACGGCGCGAAGGCCTCTCACCGCGTCGACTACGCGTCCGAGATCCAGCAGGAGTGGCTCGACGGCGTCGAGACGGTCGGGGTCACCTCCGGCGCGTCCGTGCCGGAGGTGCTCGTGCAGGAGGTCCTCGAACAGCTCGCCGACGCCGGCTACGGCCTCGTCGAGGAGGTCGTCACCGCGCACGAGGATCTCATGTTCTCGCTGCCGAAGGAGCTCCGCACGGATGCCGCTGGCAAGCCGACGCGGGCGCTCGGCGGGCGCAACCGGTGAGCACCCCTGCTCCCGCCGGTCCGGACGACGGCGGGGAGGCCCGCGTGCCGGCCCCGGCCCCGGTCACCGAGACACCGACACCTCCTCCGGCCGCCGAGACGCCGGCCCTGGCCCCCGAGACCCCGGCATCGCCTCCGGTCGCCGAGACCCCGGCACCGCCTCCGGGCCGACCGGCGCCGCGGTACGGCGAGTACGCCCCCGAAGGCTGGGTGAGCCCGGTCGAGATCGAGCGCCAGCGCCGTGAACGCGAGGCCGCCGCGCGCCGGCGGGAACAGGCCGCCATGGAAGCCGCGCGGGCGCAGGCAGGCCGAACCGCACCTCCCGGCCGACAGCGCGGAGCATCGAAGCCGTCCGCAGCGGAAACAGGATGGGCGCAGACCCCGCGGCGCTCCGACGGCGAGCCGCAGGCTCCCGGTCACTCGGGGCCGGACGCGTCGGGCCTCGAGCGCCTCCGGTTCGGCGCCTCCCCGGTCGACGTGCTGCTCACCGTGGTGCTGCTCGCATTCGGACTCACGACGGTGCTCCAGCAGGTCGTCGGCGTCGGACGGGTCGCCGGACAGATCGCGCAGCAGATCACGATCCACTACACCGCGCTCGCCCACCCCGAGGCGCTCGTGCCCGCCACCGCGCTGAACGCCGTGGTCGGCGCCGTGCTGTTCGCGGGGGCGCTGTGGTGGTCGCTCGTCCGACTCCGGCGGCGGAAGATCGCGTTCTGGGTGCCGCTCGTCGCCGGCGCGCTCTTCGGCGCGTTCTCGACGATCGTGTACGTCGTCGTGCTCATGCACGACCCGGCCCTCGCGGCGTACGTCACCACGAACGGCGGCGCGTAGCGCTCACGAACGCCGCGGCCCGGCCGTCGCGAGACGACGGCAGCGCCGAGGGCTCCGTCAGCCGGCGAGGAACGCGGCGACCGCACCGCCCAGCGCAGCGAGGTCGTCGACGTGCACGAGCTCACGGGCGGAGTGCATGGAGAGCAGCCCCACCCCGATGTCGACCGTGGGGATCCCGAGACGGGTGGCGGCGAGCGGACCGATCGTCGACCCTCCTGGGATCGTGTTGACGTTGACGAACGGCTGGAAGGCCACGCCCGCGGTCGCGCAGGCCGCAGCGAAGACCGCTTCTCCTCGCGCGTCCGTCATGTAGCGCTGGTTCGCGTTGATCTTCAGCAGGGGGCCGCCGCCGGGGCGCGGCCGGTTCGTCGGGTCGTGCTTCTCCGGGTGGTTCGGGTGCACGAGGTGCCCGGCGTCACTGGACAGCAGCCAGGAGGCCCGGAAAGAGCGTGCGGCCTCGGACACGCTGGCCCCGATGCCATCGTGGATGCGGTGCAGGACGTCCTCCAGGAACGGACCGGACGCCCCCGTCGGGGTCGAGGAGCCCACCTCCTCGTGATCGAACGCGGCGAACACGGGGATGTGATCGGCGTCGGCCGGGGCATCGACGATGCCGCGAAGTCCGGCGTGGACGCTCGTGAGGTTGTCCATGCGCGCCGACGCCAGGAACACGCGGTCGATGCCGATACGTGCCGGCGCCTGCGTGTCCGCGAGGAAGAGGTCCCACGCGGCGACATCGCCGCCCACCCGGGCGTGCAGCCAGTCGAGCACGTCCGTCGCCCCGGCGGCGCTGCCGTCGGTGCCCACGACCGGCAGGACGTGCCGCTGCCGGTCGATCGCGGTGCCCTCGTTGACGCTGCGGTCCAGGTGGATCGCGAGATTGGGGATGCGGGCTACGGCGTCGGTCGACACGAGTACGGTGCTGCCGTCGACGAGCACGGCCCGCCCGGCGATGCGGAGGTCGCGGTCGAACCAGGTCGACAGGATCGGCCCGCCGTAGACCTCGACGTTCAGCTGCTCCCACCCGCCGCTGCGCACGACCGGATTCGGTTTGATGCGGAACCCGGGGGAGTCGGTGTGCGCGCCGAGGATCCGGAACGGTGTGGTGCCGGTCGCACCGTCGGGCTGCTTCCACGCGATGACCGCGCCCTCGCGGAGCACGACGTACGCACCCGGGCCGGTCGGCCACGCCTGGACCTCGTCGAGCTCGGTGAACCCCGCCGCGACGAGGCGGTCCCGGGCGGTCGAAGCGGCGTGGAAGGCGGTCGGTGACTCGGCCACGAAGGCGGCGAAGTCGGATGCGATGGCGTCGGCGGAGCTCACGGGTCCATCGTCGCACGGCGAAGGCCCGGTCCGACGATGTCGGACCGGGCCTTCGCCGTGGAGGGCTGGGCCTCGGGGTGGTGGAGGGCTGGGTCAGCTCTGCGAGTGCCCGGCGGAACCGAGGACCTTCGCGGCCTCGACGACGCGCGCGGCCATCGCGGTCTCGGCCTTCTTGCCCCAGGCGCGCGGGTCGTACTGCTTCTTGTTGCCGACCTCGCCGTCGATCTTCAGGACGCCCTCGTAGTTGGTGAACATCGAGTCGGCGATGTCGCGCGTGAACGCGTACTGCGTGTCGGTGTCGATGTTCATCTTGATGACGCCGTTGCGGACGGCCTCGGCGATCTCGTCGTCGCTGGAACCGGACCCGCCGTGGAAGACGAGGTCGAGCGGGTTCTCGCCCGTGCCGTACTGCTTGGCGATGCCGGCCTGGATCTCGCCGAGCAGGTCGGGGCGGAGCTTGACGTTGCCCGGCTTGTACACACCGTGCACGTTGCCGAACGTCAGCGCCGCGATCCAGCGACCCTTGTCGCCCATGCCGAGTGCCTCGACGGCCTTCTCCACATCGCCGAGGGTCGTGTAGAGCGCGTCGTTCGTCCCCTCGTGCTGGACCCCGTCCTCCTCGCCGCCGACGACGCCGATCTCGACCTCGAGGATCGCGTTGATGTTCCGGGTCTTCTCGATCATCGTCTGGGCGATCTCGAGGTTCTCATCGAGCGGGATCGCCGAGCCGTCCCACATGTGGGACTGGAAGATCGGGTTGCGCCCGGCGCGGACCTCGTCCTCGCTCGCCTGGATCAGCGGCAGGACGAACGAGTCGAGGGCGCCCTTCGGGCAGTGGTCGGTGTGCAGGGCGATCGTGATGGGGTAGCTGTTCGCGACCTCGTGTGCGAACTTCGCCATCGCGAGCGCGCCAGAGGCACGGTTCTTGATGGTGTGACCGGCGAAGTAGTCCGCGCCACCGGTCGTGACCTGGATGATCCCGTCGGATCCGGCCTCGGTCAGGCCCTGCAGGACTGCGTTCAGCGTCTGCGACGACGAGACGTTCACGGCGGGGTAGGCGAACTTCCCCGCCTTTGCGCGGTCGATCATGTCGGCGTACTGTTCCGGCGTTGCGATGGGCATCTGAGGATCTCCTTCGACGGTCGATCGCGCGGCGCCGGCGGTGCCAGCGATCGGTGGTGGTTTCCCCGTCGATCGTAGTCATCCAGGGCTGCCGCCCGGCAGGGAGGACCGTCATGCGGAGGCAGGGAGGACCGTCGCGCGTGGCGCGGCGTCCGTCATGCGGAGGCACAAACGGCCGTCGTGCGCGGCGCTCGCTACGCTGGCGTCGTGACTCTTTCCTCCGAGACCGGTTCCCTGTTCCTCCAGCCCGACCGCAACCTTGCGCTCGAGCTCGTCCGTGCGACGGAGGCGGCGGCGATCCGTGCGTCCCCGTGGATCGGGCGCGGTGAGAAGAACCTCGCGGACGGCGCTGCCGTCGACGCGATGCGCAAGTTCCTCGGCACCGTGAACTTCGATGGCGTCGTCGTCATCGGCGAGGGTGAGAAGGACGACGCGCCGATGCTCTACAACGGGGAGCATGTCGGCAACGGACAGGGTCCCGCGTGCGATATCGCGGTGGACCCGATCGACGGCACCTCGCTCACCGCCGCCGGCCGCCAGAACGCAGTCTCGGTCATCGCCGTCTCCGACCGCGGCTCGATGTACGACCCGAGCGCGGTCTTCTACATGAACAAGATCGCCGCCGGTCCCGAGGGCCGCGGCGTGCTTGACCTGCACAAGCCGATCGGCGACAACATCCGTGCGCTCGCGGCGGCCAAGGGCAAGGCCGCTGACGACATGGTCGTCGCGGTGCTCGACCGTCCTCGCCACCAGGAGCTCATCCGCGAGATCCGCGCCGCGGGTGCCGGCACCCGCCTGCTGCTCGACGGGGACGTCGCCGGCGGCATCAGCGCCGCGTCGCCGAACTCGAAGATCGACATGTGCGTCGGCGTGGGCGGAACGCCGGAGGGCATCATCACGGCGTGTGCGATCAAGGCGCTCGGCGGTGTGCTCCTGGGCCAGCTGCACCCGAGCGACGACGAGGAGCGCCAGCGCGCCCTGGACGCCGGCCACGACCTCGACCGCGTGCTCGACCAGGACGACCTCGTCACCGGCGACAACACCTTCTTCGTCGCGACGGGCGTCACGGACGGCGTCCTGGTGGACGGCGTCCGCCGGTCCCACGGCGTGATCCACACCGACTCGATCGTGCTCCGCTCGCACTCGCGGACGATCCGCCGCGTGCAGGCCGACCACCGCGCCGAGAAGTGGTTCTGATCTCGCAGCACGATGCTCGCGAGGATCGCCGGTCGCCGCTGACCGGCGTCACTCGCTGACCGGCGTCACTCGCTGTCGAGGGCGGTCACGAGCTCCGGCGCCGTGAGGAGCCGGGGCTCGTCCTCGACCGTGCTCGGCTCGGCGATCGCCTTCGACTCATCGAGCAGCGACAACCGGCGCGCGGACGGCAGCACCTGTCGCTCGAGCGAGCCGACGAACCGGTTGTAGTCGACGACGGTGCCGCGGATCGACCGGCCGAGCTTGTCGATGTGGCCCGCCATGGTGGCGAGCCGCCCGTACAGCTCGCGGGAGATGCGGAACAGGTCCCGCGCCTCCTGGGTGACGACGTCCTGCTGCCAGCTGAACGCGACGGTCTTCAGCACCGACCACAGTGTCACGGGCGATGCGAGCGCGACGCGCTTGCGGAACGCGTGGTCCAGGAGGCCCGGATCGGCCGCGAGGGCGCTGGAGATCAGCGACTCCGACGGGATGAAGGCGATGGTGAGCTCCGGGGAGGCGTCGTACCCGGACCAGTACTCGCGAGCGGCCAGTGCGTCGATGTGCCCGCGGAGCGCCGTGACGTGTGCCTCGAGGAGCCGGGCTCGCCGCGCCGCGTCCGGACCGGTGGCGGTCGCCGGGATGCTCGACGCCTCCAGGTAGGCGGAGAACGGGACCTTCGCGTCGACGGCGATGGTCTTACCGCCGGGCAGATGCACGACCATGTCCGGTCGCGCCGTGCCGGCGGATGTGGTGACCGAGGTCTGCACGTCGAAGTCGACGCGCTCCACCAGCCCTGCCGCCTCGACGACGTTCCGGAGCTGGGTCTCGCCCCACACACCACGCGTCGCGTTCGATGCCAGCGCCCCGGCCAGGGTCTCGGCGGTCGCCCGGAGCCGTTCCTCGGAGTCGGCGGCGGAGCGCAGCTGTGCGGAGATCGCGCCGTACTGCTCGCCGCGTGCCCGTTCGAGGTCCGCGACCTTCGCCTGCATGCTCTCCAGGCTCTCGGCGACCGGGCTCAACGCCGTGAGGACCCGCGACTCGCTCTCGGCGCGCGCCGCCTCGGCGCCGTGCATGCGGGTGACGATGTGCTCGAGCTCGGCGGCACGGCGCTCGAGCGACTCCACCTGGCGGCGGTACTGGGCGTCCTGCGCGTCGAGGCGCTCCGTGAACTCGCGGGCGCGCTCGGCCTCGTGCCCGGCACTCTCGGCACGCACCGTGTCGAGCTGCGCGCGCAGGCCCTCCGCGGTGGCCCGGGAGGCCGCGAGATCGGCGGACACGCGTCCGCGCACGAGCGACCAGGCGACGAGGGCGCCGACGGCGCCGCCGAGCACGAGTCCGACGACCAGGGTGACGAGATTCATGCGCCGATCGTGACATCGACCCCCGACAGCGCGCCCCGCGCGCCCGCGCCCCGCGCCCGCGCGCCCGCGCCCCGCGCCCCCCGAGGTGTCAGAAATCGTCGCGCCCGCTGCAGCGGCCCGACGATTTCTGACACCTCGCGGGGGCGGGCCCGGGCACGCGGGCCCGGCCCGGCCCGGCCCGGGCCCGGGCCCGCGGGCCCTCAGTCGCTGAGCGCCATGGACCGGCGGTGGGGGCGCACGGGGGAGAGCTGCACACCGGTGGCGAGGCCGAGCTCCTCCAGGGATTCGGCGCCGTGCCGCTGCGCCGCGTGGATCATGATCGCGGCGCACGCCTCCGCGTCGGCCTCCGCGTTGTGGTGCGCGAAGTCTTCGAACCCGGCGGCCATCGCGGCGACCGGCAGCCGGTAGGAGTCGAGGGAGTACGTCCTCCGCGCGACCTGCAGGCTGCACATCGAGACGTGCGGGTGCAGGTCGATGCCCGTCGCCGCGCACCCGCCCGCGATCACCCCCATGTCGAACCGGGCGTTGTGGGCGGTGAGGACATCGCCGTCGGCGAAGGCGACGATGTGCGCGTACTGCTCGGCCCAACCGAGCGCGTCGAGGACATCCGCGGCGACGATGCCGTGGATGCGCGTGTTCCATTCGAGGAACGCGTCGTGCCCCATCGGCGGACGGATGTACCAGGAGGTCTTCGCCACGACCCGTGCGGACCGCACCTTGACGAGTCCCACGGAGCAGGCGCTCGCGCTCGATCCGTTGGCGGTCTCGAAGTCGATCGCGGTGAAGTCCAGTGGCACGCCGTCATGGTTGCACGGGGCTCCGACATGACCGGCGCGTCCGCGCGGCGTTGCGGCCGTTAGGCTTGTGGACCGTGGCTCTCACCATCGCGATCGTCGGACTCCCGAATGTCGGCAAGTCGACCCTGTTCAACGCCCTCACCAAGAACCAGGTCCTGGCGGCGAACTACCCGTTCGCCACGATCGAGCCCAACGTCGGCGTCGTGAACCTGCCCGACCCGCGGCTGCAGGTGCTCGCGGATGTGTTCCGATCCGAGAAGATCCTGCCCGCGCCGGTGTCGTTCGTCGACATCGCCGGCATCGTCCGCGGCGCGAGCGAGGGGGAGGGGCTCGGCAACAAGTTCCTCGCGAACATTCGGGAGGCGGACGCGATCGCGCAGGTCGTCCGCGGCTTCGACGACGACGACGTCGTGCACGTCGACGGGCGGGTGTCGCCGGCGGACGACATGGCGACGATCAACACGGAGCTGATCCTCGCCGACATGGAGACCCTCGACAAGGCGCTCGTCCGCTACGAGAAGGGGTTGCGGCTCAAGCAGATCGACCCGTCCGTGGTCGAGACCGCGAACGCCGCCCGCGCCGCCCTCGACGCCGGGACGGTGCTCTCCGCGTCGGGCATCGACCTGGGGCCGATCAAGGAGCTCGGGCTCCTCACCGCCAAGCCGTTCATCTTCGTCTTCAACGTCGATGACGCCGTCATCAACTCGGAGTCGCGTCGTGAGGAGCTGGCTGCCCTCGTCGCACCCGCGCAGGCCGTGTTCCTCGACGCGAAGATCGAGTCCGAGCTCATCGACCTCGACCCGGCGGAGGCGCAGGAGCTCCTGGAATCGACCGGGCAGGCGGAGTCCGGACTCGACCAGCTCGCGCGCATCGGCTTCGACACCCTCGGCCTGCAGACGTACCTGACGGCTGGACCGAAGGAGACCCGCGCCTGGACGATCGGCAAGGGCTGGAAGGCGCCGCAGGCCGCGGGCGTCATCCATACCGACTTCGAGAAGGGCTTCATCAAGGCCGAGGTCATTTCGTTCGACGACCTGGTCGCGACCGGCTCCATCGCGGAGGCCCGCGCCGCCGGTAAGGCCCGCATCGAGGGCAAGGACTACGTCATGCAGGACGGCGACGTCGTGGAGTTCCGCCACTCTTAAACATGAAAGCGATGGTGGATTCATGGAGCGTCGTTCACGGGCTCGTCCCTCCCCTCTGCGGTAGCGTTCGTGGCATGCAGAACGCGAGGGCGACACCTTGACCATCCAGTTCAAGAACCCACCGCTACTAGAACTCATTGCTGAGCTGCGGTGGCAGGTTCCCTTCGGGGACTTCCCTGTGATGCAGCCGGGCCTTCCGTTCCAGGTGCAGGTGGGTCCGGTGGCAGACGACCCAGCAGTTGAGCGGCTGCGGAAGCTTTGCGAGGGCATGGGCTTCGTCTACGTGGAGCGTCTCGTTCCTATGGGGGCGGGTGTGATGCCCGGCCAAGCGGTGTACCGCTTCCGTCGGCCAGACGACGAGGTGGTCGTGCAGGCAGGCCCAGGCGTTCTCACTGTCCACGCCTTGCCTCCCTACTCCTCTTGGTCCGCGTTCTCGCCTGAAGTGAAGAAGGTGGTTGAGGCGCTTCTGTCTACCCGCGAGGCCGGGCAAGCTCAAGCCTTCGATACTGTCAGCGTTCGTTACTTGGACGCCTTCGGGGCGAGGTTCCTCGGAACGGAGTCGCCGTCGCATTTCGCTCAGCATGTGCTGGGATACGACCTTGTAGTACCTCCGGCAGTCGAGACTGTACGAGCCAAGAATGGGACTACAAGCCTGTCGTTCTCGTACGGATTCGCAACTGAGGACGGACTGCAGGGGCAGATTGCTCTATCGGAAGCCATCGTCAACAACGAGAACTCGCTCGTGCTGGATACAAACGTTCGAGCTGGTGCCCCGGTACGGCCGTATGGCGAGGCGTTGATGGATGTTTTTGATAGGGCCCACGACGTCATTCATTCCATTTTCATAGATGCAACAAAGTCATTACAGCACATCATGGAGCCAATAGGGGGACCGGATGTCTAGCGTAGGTGCGATTACAGGCGGAGTGAGTTCTATCTTCGCGGAGCTTTCCGGCGCAATCACTGCGCCTCTTATTGGCTTGTCAGATGCCTTGGGAGGTATGCTTGCTGGATTGGGGTCGGTAACCTCATCCTTCGTGAACGGTCAGTACTCCGACCTTGCTCGTGCTGCCCGTGTCGAAACTTCCCTTGAAGCTCTGGTCGAGTTCACCACTTTGAAGGACGGCTGGAACGGTGAAGGTAGCCTGGCCCCGTCCTGGGAAGCATTGAGCGCCTCAATCGCCCTTCTCTCCCGTATGCAAGGCACGGTCGGTCAAGTCGAACTCACCCCGAACGAGTCGGGGACCGTCTCCTTCGAGTGGGAGACGCAAAGAGGCTACGCGCACATCGAGGTCGGGCGTACCAAGTACGCGTTGACCATCGAGCCCGACTTTGGGAGCCCCGTCTTCGAGAACGGGCAGTTGCGTGATTTCGAACCGGGCCGGGCGTTGCAGGATGTCCGCCGTGTCCTGTTCGGGGCTCCCGCCCGAGTCACCCAGGACGAGACGGTTTCGAGTGTCCGCCGAATCTCTCCCAGCCTCGTCCTCGCCTGAGGAGCTGCGAGCGTCGCCTGAACAATCGACCTCTGAGTTCAACGAAGAAGGCGTGTTTGATTCCGAGCTGCCCGTAGTCGTGGATGATGTCGAGTTTGTGGAGCGCGCAGTTGGAAAAGAACACGTCGCCGCGGGCGGTCGGTTGAAGTGGCAAGCTCTTCGTCCTCGGCCTAATGAAGATGGTGCGTCAGTAATCAGGCAGCGAATAGGTGACGACGCAGTCAAGAACACGGCCGTTCGAGTGAAGAACAATTACCGCGGATTGGCCGAGTGTTCCGTTGAAGTTGCGCGCGACGGTGGCCTAGCGGTTGTTGATGTTCGACGCAAGGACGATTACGAAGGGCACGCGGAGATTCTCTTCCAGACTTTCCCGGAACCTTTGGAGCCCTATGAGCCGCATGAAGCTAACGACGACAGTGCCGAAGCAAGTCGCTACTACAGGAGCTACTTGCGGCTCTTCCGGTTCGAACTAGACCCTGCTCCTGACGAAGAGGGCTGGTCTGGGAGGCCGCTCGGCCGACACGTGGCGTAGGCCCGAGGAGGAGTTCCGTGCCGCAACGCGAGAGCGACGCGTGGGTCCGATGGGTTGCTAGCGTCGCTCAGCAGGGGGCGGACGCACCAGAGTTCCGTCACTCCTAGACATGACTTCGGCTAGCCTTCGTTCGTGGACAAGGCAGCCATCTACCTCCGAATTTCTCGCGACGCCAAGGGCGAGCATGAGGCATGGGAGCGGCAGGAACCTCTCTGCCGCGACATCGCCGCCAAGCGCGGCTGGGAAGTCGTTGACGTCTATAAGGATGAAGCGAGCGCATCCAAGCGCAAGGTCTTACGCCCGGACTACGAGCGCATGCGCGCGGACTGGAGCGCGAGGCTGTTCGAGAAGGTTGTGGTGTACGACCTCGACAGGTTCACCCGTCAGGGGACCGAACTGGAACAGTGGATTTTCGAAGCGACGGACGAGAACCGGCCTTTGGATATCGCCTCGTCGAACGGGGATTACGGGCTCTTCGGACATCCGGTGGGGATGAGGCTCGCCGGGTGATGGTGGGCGGGTAGGGGTCGAGGTCCCCGAGGATCAGAAGCGCTAACTCTCTGATCGACCACGAGGACCTCGACGTGCTTCACCCT